>Ga0308158_10000114_pt1 | contig 188016 bp, 162 predicted proteins | sample PhyBR2_FD_201038 | JGI IMG/M metagenome (GOLD analysis project Ga0308158, IMG submission 201038) | Phyllosphere microbial communities from UC Gill Tract Community Farm, Albany, California, United States - DLSLB.R2 | ecosystem: Host-associated > Plants > Phyllosphere > Unclassified | place...
CGCCCAGTTGCTGCAAGCCCTTGTGCAGCTGTTTTACTTTCAATGGATTGCGGATGCGCACCGTGCGGAACAGGTCCGGCGCGAAGTACGGGATGCCGGTAAAGGTCAGCAACTCGCCTTCCGAGAAGCTGTCGCCGATCTGCATGTTGCCGTGGTTCGGCAGGCCGATGATGTCGCCGGCGTAGGCTTCTTCCACCTGCTCGCGCGACGAAGCCATGAACGTCACCACCGACGACAGTTTCACTTCGCGGCCCAGGCGCAGGTGGCGCACTTTCATGCCCTTCTCGAAACGTCCCGAGCACACACGCAGGAAAGCGATGCGGTCGCGGTGGGCCGGGTCCATGTTGGCCTGGATCTTGAAGACGAAGCCCGAGAACTTTGGCTCGACCGGCGCCACGGCGCGCACGGTGGCGTCGCGCTCGCGCGGGGCCGGCGCCCATTCGACCAGGGCCGACAGGATTTCGCGCACGCCGAAGTTGTTGATCGCGGAACCGAAGAACACCGGGGTCTGCACGCCGGCCAGGAAGCGCTCCAGGTCGAAGGGATGCGAGGCGCCGTGCACCAGCTCGACTTCCATCTTGAGCTGCTCCATTTCGAGCGGGAACATCGCGGCGAGCTTCGGATTGTCGATGCCCTTGATGATCTCGTAGGCGCCGTCGGCCTTTTCCTCGCCTGCCTTGAACAGCATGACTTCGTCGTTCAGCAGGTGGTACACGCCGCGGAAGTTCTTGCCCATGCCGATAGGCCAGGTCACCGGCGCGCACTCGATCTTCAGCACGGATTCGACTTCGTCGAGCAGCTCGAGCGGGTCGCGCGTTTCGCGGTCCAGCTTGTTCATGAAGGTGACGATCGGGGTGTCGCGCATGCGGCAGACATCGAGCAGCTTGATGGTCTGCGCTTCCACGCCCTTGGCCGCGTCGATCACCATCAGGGCCGAGTCGACGGCGGTGAGCACGCGGTAGGTATCTTCCGAGAAGTCCTGGTGGCCCGGGGTGTCGAGCAGGTTGATCACGTGGTCGCGGAACTCGAACTGCATCACCGAGGACGCGACCGAGATGCCGCGCTGCTTCTCGATGTCCATCCAGTCGGAGGTCGCGTGGCGCCCGCTCTTGCGGCCCTTGACGGTGCCGGCGAGCTGGATCGCGCCCGAGAACAGCAGGAGCTTTTCGGTGAGCGTGGTCTTGCCGGCGTCGGGGTGGGAAATGATGCCGAAGGTGCGGCGGCGCTGGACCTCGCGCGCGATCTGCGCGGCGGTCTTGGCGGCCGGGGCGACGACAACGTCGGCGCCGGATTCTTCGGTATTCACTGCGGGAGTGCTTGCTGCGGTTTCGTTGGACATGGTCTCGCCTTCGCGGCGCTTTGCATAAACCCTCGATTTTACCGAGTCTTGCCCACCTTGTGTGGACGCTTCGCGCAGCCCATCGTCGAAAATGTGTTGCGCAACAGCATTATATCCACCCAAGATCGTTAACAAGCCGGGCAAATAGTTTATACTGGGCAATATTTCCCCATTTGAATAACCGAGGTCAGGCATGCGCATCCCTTTTCCAGCCTCATCGCGTACCCGCGGCTTTACCCTCATCGAATTACTGGCCGTGGTCGCCATCATCGGCATCCTGTTCGCGATCGCCATCCCCGGCTACGGCAGGTACGTGGTCAAGGGCAACCGCGGCGCCGCCCAGGCCTACATGATGGACCTGGCCCATGCCGAAGCCCAGTATTTCGCCGACAGCCGCAGCTACACCGACACGGTCGCCACCCTGAACGTGCCGGCGCCGTCGGCCGTGGCGGGCAAGTACACCTTCGAGATCGAGGTCTCGGAAACCCTGCCGCCGGGCTTCACGATTACGGCCAGGCCGGTCCCGGGCAGCAGCCAGGCCGGCGAAGATATCCTGACCCTGGATAACAGCGGCGCCCGCACGCCGGCCGGCAAATGGTAAAACCGCGCGCCTCCGGCTTCACCCTGATCGAATTGCTGGTGGTGGTGACGATCATGGGCGTGCTCGCCTCGGTCGCCGCCCCCTCTTTCAGCAGCCTGATCGCCAACCAGCGCGCACGCGCCGCCAGCACCGAGCTGTACGCCGCCCTCAGCCTGGCGCGCAGCGAAGCCATCAAGCGCAATCTCCCGGTCAGCCTGGTGCCGGTCTCGAGCGACAACTGGGCGGCCGGCTGGCGCATCCCGAATCCGACCGACAGCGGCCACCCGATCCTCGTCCACGAAGCGCTGTCCAACGGCACCGTCACCGGCCCATCGTCGGTGGTCTACCTCGCCAGCGGCCGGGTCAGGGCCGACGAACTCCCGTCCTTCGACGTCTCCTTCCCCCAGGCTTCGAAGCCGCGCTGCGTGCAGGTCGACCTGAGCGGGCGCGTGATGACGAAAGCCGCCCGGTGCTCCGCATCATGAAGATCGCACGCGAACGCGGGCTGACGCTCATCGAAGTGCTGGTCACCCTGGTGATCCTGGTGTTCGGCCTGCTCGGCATCGCCGCCTTCCAGGCCAAGACCCAGGTCGGCTCGATCGAGGCTTACCAGCGCGCCCAGGCCGTCGTGCTGCTGCAGGACATGCGCGCGCGGCTGGCCAGCAATCCGCAGCATGCCGCCGACTACGTGACCGCCACGCCGCTCGGCACCAACGACTCGCAGGGCGACGATTGCAGCACCGCGGCGAGCACCAGCGCCAACGACCTGTGCGAGTGGAGCCGGTCGCTGAAGGGCGCCGCGCTCGCCGCCGGCGCCACCGGCGAGAGCGCCTCCAGCGCCGTGATCGGGGCGCGCGGCTGCGTCGAGCAACTGCAGGCCGCCGACGAGACCTCCGGCGTCTGCAAGCCCGGCATCTACCGCGTCACCGTGGCCTGGCAGGGCCTGCATCCGACCAAGGCGCCGTCGCTGGCCTGCGGCAAGGACCAGTACGGCGCCGACACCAACCGCCGCGCGATCTCGGTCAGGGTCGCGATCGGCGTCCCGCGCTGCGGCTAGGAGCAGACATGACACCGCATTCGCTTTCGCGCCGCCCCACCGGGCAAGGCTTCTCGATCCCGGAACTGCTGGTGGCGGTCGCGATCGGCATGCTGATCCTGGCCGGGATGGTCACCCTGTTCGTCCGCAACAGCCGCACCCAGAACGAGGTCGAACGCGCCAACCGCCAGATCGAGAACGGCCGCTATGCGATCGCGCTCGTCTCCACGGACCTGCGCAACGCCGGCTTCTACGGCGAATTCGACCCGACCCCGCTGGCCAATCCGCCCGGCGTGCCCGACCCGTGCTCGCCGACCCTGCCGGCCCTGCGCGCCGCCCTGCCGCTGCACATCCAGGGCTACGCCGCCGGCGACACGCTGCCGTCCTGCATCAGCGACGTCAAGCCGGGCACCGCCGTGCTGGTGGTGCGCCACACGCGCAGCTGCATCAGCGGCAACCCGGACTGCGACGCCGACGGCATCGGCGGTCCGCTGTTCCAGGCCTCGCTCTGCGACAACCTGAGCGAACTCGGCTCGGGCGACCCGGCCAATCACTATGCGCTCGACACCGCCGCCGCGGGGCTGACCCGGCACCAGCGCGACTGCACGCCCGCGGCCGGCACCGGCACCCTGGCCGTCAGCAGGCGCTTCATGACGCACATCTATTTCGTGGCCAACAACGACCAGGCCGGGGACGGCATCGCCACGCTCAAGCGCGCCGAGCTGCGGCTGACCGACGGCCGGCTCGGCTTCGTCACCGTGCCGCTGGTCGAAGGGATCGACGACATGCAATTCGACTACGGCATCGACACCAGCGGCGACGGCGTGCCGGACCTGTACGCGGCCGCCCCGGGCGGCGCTGCCGGTTGCGCGCAGCCCGATTGCGCCGCGCGCAACTGGCGCAACGCCCTGACGGTCCGCGTCTCGGTTCTGGCGCGCAATCTCGACAATGGCGGCAGCAACAAGCGCCACGCCTTCCAGTCGACGGTCCTGATGCCCAACCCCGCAGGAAGGAAGCAACCATGAAACCGGTCCGCCGCGAACAGGGCGTGACGCTGGTCACGGCCCTGATCATGCTGGTCCTGCTGACCCTGCTGGCCCTGACCAGCTTCAATCTGGGGAACTCGACCCTGCAGATCGTCAGCAATATGCAGCAGCGTGAACAGACGGTCGCCGCCGCCAACCAGGCGATCGAGGAAACGATCAGCTCCACCAACTTCTTCAACACGCCGGCCGCCGCCCTGCCGAATCCGGACGGCGCGCCCAACCAGCGCCTGGTCGATACCGACGGCGACGGCAAGGCCGACGTCAAGGTGACGATCAGCCCGCCGCCCTCCTGCGTCAAGGCCCAGGTCATCAAGAATTCCGATCTCAGGCTGGAAGATGCGGAAGATGCCGGCTGCTCGGTCGGCGCCGGCCAGAACTTCGGCGTCGCCGGCGCCAACGACGGCAACTCGGACTGCGCCAACAGCGTCTGGGACGTGAACGCCGTCGCCACCGACATAGCCACCAACGCGACCGTCACCGTCACCCAGGGCGTGGCGGTGCGCGTTGCCAAGGACGACATCGCCACGAACTGCCCCAAACCCGGAGCCAGCCCATGAAGCATCCCCTCATCCGCAGCCTTGCCGGCGTCCTGTGCATCCAGCTGGCCGGCACCCCGGTCATCGCGGCCGCGGACGACATCGACATCTTCACCGGCGCCTCCGCGGGAACGGCCGTCAATCCGCGCATCCTGATCGTGCTGGACAATACCTCGAACTGGGCACGCCAGAGCCAGCAATGGCCGGGCGGCCTGCAGCAGGGCCAGTCCGAAGCGCGCGCCATCAGCAACTTCCTCAAGGTGCCCGGCGTCGACAGCTCGGTCAGCCTGGGCCTGATGGAATACGCGACCGTCGGCAGCGCGGGCGACAACGGCGGCTTCATCCGTTCGGCGATCCGCCCCCTGGACGACACTGCCAAGGACAGTTTCACCGCCAAGCTCACCACGATCTTCGACGGCGTCAACTCGCCGGACGAAAAGCGCAATTCGAATACGCCGTACGGCAACCTGATGTACGACGTGTACAACTACTTCGCCGGCGCCAACAGTTACTCGCCGGGCGGCGTCCTCGCCAGCATCGCCGACAGCGAGGGCTACACCAGCCTGTACACGAAGTTCCGCTCGCCCCTCACCGCCGACAATACCTGCGGCAAGAGCTTCGTCATCTTCATCGGCAACCCGAACGCCAGCGGCCCGGCCACCGACAGCCCCGAGAACACGGCCGCGCTGAACCGCCTGAACGGCAACCTCGACGCCAACGGCAACCCGATTCCCGTCAAGCAGCTCGGCCTGCCGAACTTCACGACCCAGAACGTCACCAATACCACCAACGTCGGCGTGACCTCGGCCTGCTATCCGGACGCAAGCGCGGCCCAGGCCGGCCTGGGCCAGTTCGCCCAGCAATGCTCGACCTTCACGGAAGGCTGCTCGATCGGCGCCCAGACCGCCAACGTCGCGCCGATCGCCTGCCCGGCCGGCAGCCTCGCCTATACCGTGACGCAGTCGGTCTACCATCCGGCCACGACCACCCCGGGCCAGCCGGTCCAGGGCACGATCACCAGCTCGACCGGCACCACGACCGGCTACTACCTGTCGGCGGACCAGGTGCCGGCCACCGACCACGGCGCCCTGGTGTGCCCGGCCAGCACCACGACCACCAGCGGCGGCACCACCACGACCACGACCTACAGCTGCACCTACACGGTCGGCGCGCCGGTCGGTTCGGCCACCCCGGTGCTGTCGCAGGCCACCGCCAACCAGAATCCGTACGGCAGCGGCGCGGGCTGCTACAAGGGCGTCGGCACCGGCACCAACTACTGGAACCCGGCCACCAGCACCGACCATGGCGGCCTGAGCTGCCCGGCCAACAGCAGCTGCACGTATTCGGGCGAGCTGTCCGGCAACAGCAGCAACTGCACCGGCTCCGGCTACCGCCAGGTGACGGTGACCCAGAGCGCCGTCCCGGGCCGCCAGTACACCCTGACCCAGACCGTCACCCCGGTCTCGATCAGCAACAACACGACCCCGGCCTATACCACCACCACGGTGCTGGGCAAGACCGCGCAGTGCTACGCCAGCCAGCCGACCACCCCCACGGGCGACTACGGGGCCTCCTGCACTGGCCCGAACATCAGCTGCACCTACAGCCCGCCGACCAGCGCCACCCTGCCCTCCTGCCCGCCCGGCACCAGCGCCTACAAGGTGGACGGCACGAATATCGAGCTGACCGACGTCCCTACCGGCACCACGACCGTCGACAGCGCCCCGCTGAACGCCGACGAATGGGCGCGCCTGCTGCACGACCGCGGCGTGCCGGTCGCCGGTTCCAGCGTGCGCCCGTCGGTGACCACCTATACCATCGACGTCTACAACAAGCAGCCGAACGCGACCCAGACCGCACTCCTGATGAGCATGGCCAAGGCCGGCGGCGGCAAGTATTTCGCGGCCAAGAACGAACAGGCGATCCTGGACGCGCTCAAGCAGATCATCATCGAGATCCAGGCCGTCAACACGACCTTCGCCTCGACCAGCCTGCCGGTCAACGCGACCAACCGCTCGCAGAACGAAAACCAGGTCTTCATCGGCATGTTCCGCCCGGACCCGGATGCGCGCCCGCGCTGGTTCGGCAACCTCAAGCGCTACCAGCTGATCACCTCCGGCGCCAACATCGAACTGGGCGACGTCAACGGCAAGGTCGCGGTGAACACCCTGACCGGCTTCGTGACCCCGTGCGCGACCAGTTACTGGACCACCGACTCGGGCGAGTACTGGAGCGGGCTGGGCATCAATCCCGACCCGGCCGGCAGCTGCGCCGGGCCCAACCAGAGCAAATATTCGGACGCGCCGGACGGCCCGCAGGTCGAGAAAGGCGGCGCCGCGCAGGTGCTGCGCCAGGGGAATACCGGCAGCGCATCCGGCGGCGCCGCCCTGAGCCGGACCATGCTGACCCAGTCCGGCACCTCGCTGGTCGATTTCAGCACCGCCAGCAGCGGCCTGGACGACGCTCTGGTGCGCTTCATCCGCGGCGAGGACGTCAACAACGAAAAGAACAACAAGGACACCCTCGCCACCACCCGGCCGTCGATCCACGGCGACGTGATCCACTCGCGGCCGCTGCCGGTGAACTACGGCGGCACCACCGGCGTGCGGGTGTTCTACGGCGCCAACGACGGCGCGCTGCATGCCGTCGACGCCGCCAGCGGCGCCGAGCGCTGGTCCTTCGTGGCGCCCGAGTTCTTCGGCCGCCTCGGCCGCCTGAAGGAGAACAGCCCGCTGGTCAGCTACCCGAACATGCCGGACGGGGTGTCGCCGACCCCGACGCCGAAGGACTACTATTTCGACGGCTCGATCGGCCTGTTCCAGAACGCCGACAATTCCAAGGTCTGGCTGTTCCCGACCATGCGGCGCGGCGGACGCATGCTGTACGCCTTCGACGTCAGCAAGCCCACCCACCTTGACACCCCGGCGTTCAAGTGGAAGGCCGGCTGCCCCAACCTCGGCGACGACAATGGCTGCACGGCCGGCATGTCCGGCATCGGCCAGACCTGGTCGACCCCGAACGTGGCCATCATCAAGGGCTACTCGACGAGCGCGCCGGTGCTGGTGGTCGGCGGCGGCTACGACAGCTGCGAAGACGCCAACACGGCCTCGCCGGCATGCAGCGGACGCAAGGGCGGCTTCGTGTACGTCCTCGATGCCGACACCGGCGCGCTGCTGCGCTCCTTCGCCACCGAGCGCGCGGTGGCGGCCGACGTCGCCATGGTCGACAGCGACAACGACGGCTCCCCGGACTATGCGTATGCGGTCGATACCGGCGGCAACATCTACCGCATCGATTTCGTCGGCGTCTCCAGCCTGCGCCTGGCGCTGGAACCTGCCGCCTGGACCATGCGCAAGGTGGCCTATACCGCCGGCGCCGGCCGCAAGTTCCTGTTCGCGCCGGCCCTGCTGTCGGCGCCGGGCAAGGTCTACGTGGCCCTGGGCAGCGGCGACCGCGAGCATCCGCTGGAATCGCAATACCCCTACGACAACGTCATGAACCGCTTCTACGTCTACCTGGACGACCTGACGGCGCTCGCCGCGACCCCGGCCGTGGACCTCGATTCCCTGATCGACTATTCCGGCGACACCAATTGCAACACCACCCAGGTGTTGCCGAACTCGACGCTCAAGGGCTGGTACATGAACCTGAACCGCTACGGCAAGGGCGAACAGGTGGTGACCTCGGCGCTGATCGCGAGCGGCATGGCGACCTTCAGCACGAACCGCCCGATTCCGGCCGATGCCGCTTCCTGCTCGACCTCGCTGGGTGAAGCCCGCGGCTACTGGGTCAACCTGTTCAACGCGTCCGGCGGCATCAACGTCGCCGGCGTCTGCGGCGGCAGCCGCTCGTCCACCTTCGTGGGCGGCGGCCTGCCGCCGTCGCCGGTGAAGGCCAGCAGCGTCCCGATCGACGGCAAGCTGGTCTCGGTGGTCATCGGCGCCGTCCAGAAAGGCAGCAACCAGGCCGCCGGCGCCAGCGTCTCGATCGCCCCGCAGCGCGTGCGTCCGGCCATCACCTCGAAGCGCAAGCGCGTCTACAACTACACTTCCGGCGACTGATTCCAGCCGCCGCGCACGGGGCCCCGCGGGGCCTCGCCACGCTCCCGATCCAGCCCGGCCAGGCTCCACTTCTCCTGCATACGCTGTAGGACAAGTCGGGCCGGGCTGGCGTTTGGCCCTGCGCCGCGCGCTTACATGGGGCAAGACCCCGACCGCCCGCTATGTTCCTGGCGAACCCAAGCCGACAGCAATTGTTGCTAAAGCGGCATATATGGCTGAGCGCGAAAACGTTTTAATGCCGTTTGGCCATTTCAATTTGGCTAAAACTAGCCCCGTTTGAATGTTTCTCCCTAGTAGGACTGCACTGACAAAACATCATGCATAGAACCTACAGGGGGGCGTCGACTAGTCTTATGTTCGGCAAGAGACTATGGCAATAAAGTACACACATCGCGATGAGGAAACCCATCCAAGCAATCGCCCCCCATGAAGTACGTGATGTAAGTCAGAGATAACGAGGACAAAATGAATAACGCTCAACTTGGTGTTGCCGCCCAGAAGGCCCAGTCGGTCAACCAGATTCCCGCTTCGGCAGAGGAATTCAAAGTGGCGTCCCGTCCGGTCGTCAGCTACAGCGGCACCCAACAAAATGAGTTGCTCGCGGCCCTGCCGCGCCAAGACCTGGAAACCCTGTTTGAGCACCTGGAGCTGGTTCCGCTGCCCTTCGGCAAGGAACTGTTCGAATACGGCAGCAAACTCGAATATGTCTACTTCCCCACCACCGCCATCGTCTCCCTGCTGTATGTGATGGAAGACGGCGCCACCACCGAGATCGCCGTGGTCGGCCATGAAGGCGCGGTCGGCGTGTCGCTGTTCATGGGCGAGCGCGCCACCTGCAGCGCCGTGGTCCAGAGCGCCGGCTATGGCTACCGCCTCAAGACCCAGTTCCTGCGCGACGCCTTCAACAAGGGCGGCGCCCTGCCCCAGCTGCTGATGCGCTACACCAATGCCCTGTTCGCCCAGATGGCCCAGAACGCCGTCGGCGGCCGCCACAGCTCGATCGAGCAGAAGCTGTGCCGCTGGCTGCTGGACCGCCTGGACCGCTCGGCCAGCAACGAGCTGAAAGTGACCCAGGAACTGATCTCGATCATGCTGGGCGTACGCCGCGAAAGCATCACCGCCGCCGCCGGCAAGCTGCAGGACGAAGGCCTGATCCAGTACCGCCGCGGCAATATCACCGTGCTGAACCGCCAGGGCCTGGAAGACTACGCCGGCGAATGCTACAAGGTCGCTAAGAGCGAGTACGACCGCCTGCTGCTGGACGTTGCACGCGCATGATCTCCACGCTGCCACCGCCGGGCGCCAGGGGCGCCGCGGCGGTCGGCGGACGCGCTTCCTGATCGAACTTCATCGCCAGCGCCGGCACCGCCAGCGCACCGCCCGAGGCGGAACCATCCAGTCCGGCGCCCGGCGACGCCAGCGGCACCCAGGCTTGCACGCAGGTGCCCACCCCGTTCACCCCACGTTCCACTTTCACCGTCCCGCCCAGCAGCGCGGCGCGTTCGCGCATGCCCAGCAGGCCGTGCGACTTCGGACGGCGCATGGCGTCGGGCGGAATGCCGATCCCGTCGTCGCTGACTTCCAGCGCCAGGCCCTCGCCCTCGCGCGCCAGGTGCACGATCACGTGGCGCGCCCGCGCATACTTGGCGACGTTGTTCAGCGCCTCCTGGGCGATGCGGAACAGCGCGATCGCCTGCGTCGGGCCGGCGCGGTCGGCATCGACATCGACCAGCGCTTCGCAATCCACGCGGGTGGCGCGCGCGAATTCCTCGCAATAGCTCTGCAGCGCCGCCGCCAGGCCCAGGTTATCCAGCAGGCTGGGCCGCAAATCCTCGACGATGCGGCGCTTCAGCTGCACCGTCTCGAGCAGGGTCGCGCGGGCACGGCCAAGGGCGGCGGCCTGGTCGGGATGCGAATCCTTGAGCTGTTCGCCGACGGTCGACAAATACATGCCGATCGCCGTCAGGTTGGCGCCCATCTCGTCGTGCAGCTCGCGCGCCAGGCGCGCCTTCTCCTCTTCCGACACATTGATCAGGTGGCGCGACAGCACCGACAGCTGCTCGGTACGGTCCGCCACCAGGGTTTCGAGATGGTCATTGCTGTGCTGCAGGGCGCGCTCGGCGGCGAGGCGCAGGCGGAAGGCGCGGCGGATCAGGTTATAGAACAGCACCAGCACCACGATCGCGGCGGCGTTGATGCCCACGCCCAACAGCGCGGCGCGGCGGTACTGGTCGTAGAAGGCGGCGCCGCCCGCGGCCAGCGTGTCGTTCTGCTCCCCCGTCATCACCACCACCTGCAGGCGGATCTCGTCCATGCGGACCTGGTCTTCCTGGGTCCGGGCGATCGCCACGATGTCGTCCAGGCCCCCATGGCGGTAGACTTCCAGCGCCTCGTTCATCAGGCCCATCCGGCGGCGTACCAGGGTGTGCAGCTGGGCCAGGTTCTTCAGTTGGGAGGGGTTATCCGCAAGCAGCACGGTGAGCGTGGCGAACTGCCCGTCCAGCTCGCGCTGGGCGGTGCGCAGGGGGCCGAGATAGGTATCCGAGCCGGACAGGAAATAACCGCGCAGCCCGCTGTCGGCATCGGTCACGAGCAGGTTCACGTACTGCAGCCGGCTGGCCACGCGGTCGGCCTGGGCCTGCCGTGCGTTGGCCGCCTTCAGTCCGTCGAGGTTGCGGACCAGGCTGACGCCGTTCAGCACCAGGATGAACACGCAGACCGCACACAGCAGCGTTTGGTATAGCGGAAGGCTGCGGCCCGGCCTGGACGCGGGGTCGGTAGTGAAATACATCCTGGAACGTTCCTCTCACGCGGCGGATTATGTGCGCGATTATAGACTGAGAGAAATTGTCGTGCAGACGCAGCCAGGCTGGCGTGCGGGGGGTGGAGGTGGTGGCGGACGACGCGGCGGGCGCGCCGTCCGGCCTGTTCGACAGCTTAGTCGAGCAGGTTGTTTTTCATTGCGTAGTAGGTCAGGTCGCTGTTCGACTGCAGGCCCATCTTTTCCATGATGCGGGTGCGGTAGGTCGAGACCGTCTTGATCGACAGCGACAGCGCGTTGCCGATGTCCGACACGGTCGCGCCCTTGGCCAGGCGCAGGAAGACCTGGAACTCGCGGTCCGACAGCTCCGTATGCAGGGCCGTGTTGGGGTCGCGGTCGAAGCTCTGGGCCAGCAGTTCGCCGACCTGGGAGCTGACGTAGCGGCGGCCCTGGTAGACGGTTCGCACGGCGGTCTTGAGCTCGTCGGCGTCGCATTCCTTGTTCAGGTAGCCGTTCGCGCCCATCTTGAACAGGTTGAGCGCGTACTGCTGGGCCGGATAACCCGACAGGATCAGTACCGGCAGGTTCGGCTGGCCCTGGCGGATGGTGCGCAGGATATCGATGCCGCTCTGGTCGGGCATCGCAATATCCAATAGCAGCACATCGCAAATCTCGCGACGTGCGATATCGAGGGCTTCACGCCCGGTCGCGCCTTCGGCCACGACGTCGAAGTCGCCCGATGACGAAAAAATCTGCTTGAAACCTGCTCGAACTATCTGGTGATCGTCACAAATGGCAACGCGTATCATTGTCTTCCCTTAGATTTTTCCTGAGGCAGGAAAGAGCCGAGGCTGACACCCCACGCCCGGAACAAGCATGCGTTTGAGTCAGCAAAATAAGCAAGTGACATTCTAGCACCTCCTAGGTGCAGAACAACAGGAGCACGAATGCTTGAGCCCGGCTTACGAACGATGACCGGATCAGGCTGCCGGCGGTCCGTGCTTCAGGATGGCGAGGATGGCATGCAATTCCTCGCGCAACTGCCCCGGCGCGATGGTTGGTTCCGGCGGCGCGGGTGGCGCCAGCGGGACGACCTCGGCCTCCTCGACGTGGGCGCCGCGACCGTCGAGGCGGTTGCGGGCGCCGCTGATCGTGAAACCCTGCTCATACAACAGCTCGCGAATCCGCCGGATCAACAGCACTTCATGGTGCTGGTAATAGCGGCGGTTTCCTCGGCGTTTGACCGGCTTTAGCTGGGTAAATTCCTGTTCCCAGTAGCGCAGCACATGCGGCTTGACTCCGCACAATTCACTGACTTCCCCGATCGTGAAATAACGCTTGGCCGGAATCGGCGGCAATACGGTCAGTTCCATCTTGTTGGGTCGGTCATTCATGGCTTATCAGGCTGCACGCGCCAGAGACGCATTGCCGGAGCCGGCCGGATTGGCCTCCTCGACCATGCTCTTGAGCTTCTGGCTGGCGTGGAAAGTCACGACGCGGCGCGCCGTGATGGGAATCTCTTCCCCGGTTTTCGGATTGCGGCCAGGACGCTGCGGCTTGTCGCGCAACTGGAAATTGCCGAAGCCGGACAGCTTGACCGCCTCGCCGCGCTCGAGCGCGTTGCGGATCTCGTCGAAGAAGGTCTCGACCATGTCCTTGGCTTCGCGCTTGTTCAGGCCCACCTGCTCGAACAGCAGTTCGGCCAGCTCCGCCTTGGTCAGGGTCGGCAACTCCTTTTCCGCCGCTTGCCGTACCCGGTGGGCGGCCAGCGCTTCCTCGAGTACGACCGAGTCTAAGTCGTTGTTGTTAATTTTGAAGCCCTACCTTCATTGTTTTGGATGGGGGCCCGGCTTTCCCGGGCCCTGTTAGGCACGCAGCCCTGATTCAGGCGCGCAGTTTGGCGCCGTGTTTTTGTTGCGCCGCCTGAGCGAGCGCGGCCATGATAGCCTCGACCGCATCGTCCTGCAGCGTCGATTGAGTATCTTGCAAGCCAAAGCGGAAAGCAAGACTTTTTTCATCCTGCTCCAAACCTTTGCCGCGATATTCATCAAATAAAACAACGGCTTGCACGAGTTTACCATTTGCGTTCGACGCCAGCTCCGCCTTGAAAGCATCGACCAGCGCCTGGGCCGGCACGTCCTGTTTCACCACCAGCGCGAGGTCGCGGGTAGCCCCCGGGAACTTCGAGATTTCGGTGTAGCTTGGCACGACACGCTCGCGCAGGGCCTCGGCATCCACCTCGAACAGCACCGGCGCCTGCGGCAGGTCGTACTTCTGCAGCCAGCGCGGATGCAGCTCGCCGATGAAGCCGATCACCTTGCCGTCCAGTTCCACGGATGCGGCACGGCCCGGGTGCAGGGCCGGATGCTCGAGCTTGGCGAAGCGCAGGCCGCGCGGCGCGAACAGCGCTTCCAGGTCGGCCTTGACGTCGAAGTAGTCGACCGCGCGGGTCGGCAGGCCCCACTGCTCATCGGAAGCCGGGCCGTAGGCCATGGCGGCGACGCGCTTGGGCTGGTCGAAGCCGGCGATCGACAGCGGGCCGTCCTGGGCCGCCGGATTGCGGTGGAACACGGCGCCGACTTCGAACACGCGCACGCGGCCGGCCTTGCGGTTGACGTTGTAGCGCACGTTCGCGACCAGACTGCCGATCAGGTTCGAGCGCATCACGCTCATCTGGCTGGCGATCGGGTTCTGCAGGCGGATCGGATCCTGGTTGCCGGCAAAGTCGGCTTCCCACTGGCTTTCCACGAAGCTCATGTTGACCACTTCCTGGTAGCCGAGGTCGGCCAGCTGGTGCCGGATCGCGAACAGCGAGCGCGTGTTTTCCGGCTCGATCAGCATGGCGGACGGCGCCACCGGCGGCAGCGCCGGGATGTTCTCGAAGCCATACACGCGGGCGACTTCCTCGATCAGGTCTTCCTCGATCTCGATGTCGAAGCGGTAGGACGGCGACGTCACCGTGAAGCGGCCCGGCTCGCGCGTGAACGGCAGGCCCAGGCGCGTGAAGATGTCGGCCACGGTGTCGTCGCTGATCGCCACGCCGATCACCTTCTGCGCACGCTCGGTGCGGAGCAGGACGGGCTGGCGCTGCGGCAGGTTGACGACCTGGTCGTCGACCGGACCGACCCTGGTTTCCGGCGTGCCGCAGATCTCGACGATCAGCGCGGTGATGCGCTCGATGCGCTCGACGGTGGCGGCAAAGTCGACGCCCCGCTCGAAGCGGTGCGCCGCATCGGTCGAGAAGTTGTAGCGGCGCGCGCGGCCCTGGATGGCGCCCGGCCACCAGAATGCGGCTTCCAGGTAGATATCCGTGGTGTCCAGGGTCACGGCGGTGGAATCGCCGCCCATGATGCCGGCCAGCGATTCGATTTCCTTCTCGTCGGCGATCACGCCGACCCACTCGTCGACTTCCACCGTATTGCCGTTGAGGAGCTTGAGCGACTCGCCCTTCTTACCCCAGCGCACATCGATGCTGCCGTGGATCTTCGCCAGGTCGAACACGTGCGAGGGCTGGCCGGATTCCAGCATCACGTAGTTGGAGATGTCGACCAGGGCCGACACCGAGCGCTGGCCGCTGCGTTCCAGGCGGCGCTTCATCCATTCAGGGGTCGCGGCCTTCGCGTTCAGGCCGCGGATCACGCGGCCGGTGAAGCGGCCGCACAGGTCCGGCGCCGACACCCTGGCGGGCAGGATCTCGTCGGTGGTGACGGGGACGACGCGCGGGGCCGGCAGGCTCAGCGGAAAACCGGTCAGCGCCGAGACTTCGCGCGCCACGCCCAGCACCGACAGGCAGTCCGCCTTGTTCGGGGTCAGCTTGATGGTGAACTTCTGGTCGTTCAGGGCCAGGTAGTCACGGATGTTCTGGCCGACCGGCGCATCCTCCGGCAGCTCCATCAGGCCGCTGCTCTCTTCCGAGATCTTCAGTTCCTTGGCCGAGCACATCATGCCCTGCGACTCGACGCCGCGCAGCTTGCCGACCTTGATTTCGAAGGGCTTGCCATCCGCGCCCGGCGGCAACACGGCGCCGGCCTTGGCGCAGATCGCCTTCATGCCCGCGCGCACGTTCGGCGCGCCGCAGACAATATTCAGCAAGGTGCCGCTGCCGACGTCGACCTGGCAGACGTTCAGGCGGTCGGCGTTCGGGTGCCTGGCGACTTCCTTGACTTCGGCGACCACGACGTTCGAGAACGGCGGCGCGACCGCATCCACCTCTTCGACTTCGAGGCCGGACATGGTGAGCAGGTGGGCCAGTTCGTCCGAATTCATCTTCGGATCGACCATGGAACGGAGCCAGTTTTCGGAGAATTGCATAATCTTTTGCCTTGTTGGTTCGCGTTGTTCTTTTTAGTTGAACTGCTTCAGGAAACGCAGGTCGCCCTCGTAAAAGAGGCGCAGGTCGTTGATCCCGTAGCGCAGCATGGTCAGGCGCTCGAGGCCGGAGCCGAACGCGAAGCCGATGAATTTTTCCGGATCGAGGCCGAAATTGCGCACCACGGTCGGGTGGACCTGGCCGGCGCCCGAGACTTCCAGCCAGCGGCCCTTCAGCGGACCGGAGCCGAAGGCGATGTCGATCTCGGCCGACGGTTCCGTGAACGGGAAGTAGGACGGACGGAAGCGCACCTGCAGGTCGTCGGTCTCGAAGAAAGCCTTCACGAAGTTCAGGTATACGCCCTTGAGGTCGGCAAAGCTGATGTCTTCGCCGATCCACAGGCCTTCGACCTGGTGGAACATCGGCGAGTGGGTGGCGTCGCTGTCGACGCGGTAGGTGCGGCCCGGCGCGATGACCTTGATCGGCGGGGTATGCGTGCGGGCATAGCGCACCTGCATCGGGCTGGTGTGGGTGCGCAGCAGCAGCGGCTTGCCCGTGCTGTCTTTCCCTTCGATGTAGAAGGTGTCCTGCATCGAACGCGCCGGGTGGTTTTCCGGGCTGTTCAGCGCGGTGAAATTGGTCCAGTCGGTCTCGATTTCCGGGCCGTCGGCCACGTCGAAACCGATCGAGCGGAAGATCTGTTCGACCCGTTCCCAGGTCCGCATGACCGGGTGGATGCCGCCCATCGAGCGGCCGCGGCCCGGCAGGGTGACGTCGATGCTTTCTGCATTCAGGCGCGCCATCAGCTGGGCATTCGCCAGGTCCTCGCGGCGGGCCGTCAACGCCTGTTCGATTTTTTCTTTGGCGGCGTTGATCAGGGCGCCCTGGGCCTTGCGCTGTTCCGGGTCGAGCTTGCCGAGGCCCTTCATCAGTTCGGTCACCTGGCCGGTCTTGCCCAGGTATTTCGCTTTTGCGTTTTCCAGCGCGGCTGCGTCTTGTGCGGCGCCAAAGTCGGACTGGGCGGAGACGACGAGTTCTTCCAGCGAGTTCATGCTTGTTCTTTTCCTGTTTTGATGGCGGGGAACGCCAGAAACAAAAACAGGGCATCGGTCGTGAAACCTTTGCCCCGTCCTTTGCGCGCCGGCGGCCTTTCAGCCGCGCGACGCTGTACTACTGCTCGCTGTGCCGATTAGGCAGCCAGCTTCGCCTTGACGGTGTTCACGATAGCGGCAAATGCCGGCTTGTCGTTCACAGCCATGTCGGCCAGGACTTTACGGTCCAGTTCAATCGCGGCTTTCTTCAGGCCGTTCATGAATGCGCTGTAGGTCATGCCGTGCGAACGCGAAGCCGCGTTGATACGGGTGATCCACAGTGCGCGGAAAACGCGCTTCTTGTTGCGGCGGTCGCGGTATGCGTACTGGCCAGCGCGCATGACTGCTTGCTTGGCAATACGGAATACTTTGCTGCGGCGGCCACGATAGCCTTTGGCAAGTTCAAGAACCTTCTTGTGACGGGCACGTGCAGTAACCCCACGTTTTACTCGAGGCATAGTAGCTCCTTAGTGTGATGTGAGATTAAACGGCCGACGGCATCATGCGGTAGACGCTTTGGACGTCCGACGCGTTGATGTTGCGGGTGCCACGCAGTTGGCGCTTGTTCTTGGTGGTCTTCTTGGTCAGGATGTGACGCTTGAACGCCATACCCGATTTAACGGTACCACCCGGGCGCACGCGAAAACGCTTTTTCGCGGAGCTTTTGGTTTTCATTTTCGGCATAGTCTTCTGCCCTTTTAAAGGCAGCCTCATATGTAACAGGATTGCAGGTGGCAGCAACGCTGCTCTTGGATGCCTGCTTTCACTTGTTTCTGCAGCAGAAGCGAGTCCACTACAGTCTTGCATTCCCATGCAATCAAACATGGGAACCGCAGATTCTACCACAGGTTTAATTGCGGAGGGAAAGTTCAAGCACAGCCTGACAACGGCAAGCCCAAACAGAATAGGCCAAGCCCGGACCACAGGCGAACCTGGGCCCGGGCCTGGCCCGGCTAGACTGTCACGGCAAATACGAAGCCGCGAAGCTGAGGAAGAATTATTTCTTCTTCTTCGGTGCGACGACCATGATCATCTGGCGGCCTTCCAGCTTCGGGAACTGCTCGACCTGGCCGTAGGGCTCGAGGTCGCCGCGCAGGCGTTCCAGCATGCGCTGGCCGATGTCCTGGTGGGCCATCTCACGGCCGCGGAAACGCAGCGTGATCTTGGTCTTGTCGCCCTCTTCCAGGAACTTGATCAGGTTACGCAGCTTGATGCTGTAGTCACCCTCGTCCGTACCCGGACGGAACTTGATTTCCTTGACCTGGATGATCTTCTGCTTCAGCTTCGCTTCGTGCGCACGTTTCTGTTCCGAATACTTGAACTTGCCGTAGTCCATCAGGCGGCAGACCGGCGGACTCGCATTCGGCGCGATTTCCACCAGGTCCACGTTCGCTTCTTCAGCCAGACGAAACGCTTCGGCCAGGCTCACAATGCCCAGCGGCTCGTTGTCCACCCCGCTCAAACGCATTTCCGGGTGGGTGATTTCGCCATTGATGCGATGTGACGACTTGTCAGTAGCTATGGTGTTTCCTTTAAAAGTTGATTAGATCGGGCCGTCTCAAGGCGCATGAATGCTTACTTCGCCTTGGTTGCTACCTCTCCTTGGAGGCGTTCCAGCAGCGCGTCGACGGACATGACGCCCAGGTCGACATTGCCGCGCGCGCGAACGGCCACAGTGTTGGCATCCCGCTCTTTATCGCCGACAACTAAGATGTACGGCAGTTTTTGGACGGAATGCTCCCGGATTTTATAGGTAATCTTCTCGTTCCGCAAATCAGCGTGAACGCGCAGGCCAGCGGCTTTCAGGCGCGCTTCCACTTCTTTCACATAAGAAGCTTGCGCATCGGAAATGTTCAAAATTGCAACCTGGACCGGCGCCAGCCACAGCGGCAGCGCACCCGCATAGTTCTCGATCAGGATGCCGATGAAGCGCTCCATCGAGCCCACGATGGCGCGGTGCAGCATCACCGGCACCTTGCGGGTATTGTCTTCGGCGACATATTCGGCGCCGAGGCGGCCCGGCATCGAGAAGTCGACCTGCATGGTGCCGACCTGCCACGGACGGCCGAGGCTGTCCTTCAGGTGGTACTCGATCTTCGGGCCGTAGAACGCGCCCTCGCCCGGCAGCTCGGTCCACTCGACGCCGCAGCCGCGCAGGGCCGAACGCAGGGCTTCCTCGGCCTGGTCCCACACCTCGTCGGAGCCGATGCGGTTTTCAGGACGCAGGGCGATCTTGACGTCGATATTGGCGAAGCCGAAGTCTTCATAGACCTTCATCGCCTGGGCGTGGAAGGCAACCACCTCGGGAGCGATCTGCTCTTCGGTGCAGAACACGTGGCCGTCGTCCTGGGTGAAGCCGCGCACGCGCATCAGGCCGTGCAGCGCGCCCGACGATTCGTTGCGGTGGCACTGGCCGAACTCGCCGTAGCGCAGCGGCAGGTCGCGGTAGGAACGCAGGCCGGCATTATAGATCTGCACGTGGCCCGGGCAGTTCATCGGCTTGAGCGCGTAGGTGCGGTTTTCCGACTCGGTCGTGAACATGTTTTCACGATAGTTGTCCCAGTGGCCGGTCTTCTGCCACAGGGTGACGTCGATGATCTGCGGCGCCTTCACCTCGTTGTAGCCGGTGGCCTGGTAGGTCTTGCGCATGTACTGTTCGACCTGCTGCCAGATGGTCCAGCCCTTCGGGTGCCAGAAGATCAGGCCCGGCGCCTCGTCCTGGAAGTGGAACAGGTCCAGTTGCTTGCCCAGTTTGCGGTGGTCGCGCTTCTCGGCCTCTTCCAGCATGTGCAGGTACTGCTCCTGCTCTTCCTTCCTGGCCCAGGCCGTGCCGTAGACGCGCTGCAGCATCTCGTTCTTCGAGTCGCCGCGCCAGTAGGCGCCGGCCAGCTTCATCAGCTTGAATACCTTCAGCTTGCCGGTCGACGGCACGTGCGGGCCGCGGCACAGGTCGGTGAAACCGCCTTCCGAATACAGCGACACGTCCTCGTTCGCCGGGATCGAGGCGATGATCTCGGCCTTGTAGTTTTCGCCGATCGATTTGAAATAGGCCACGGCTTCGTCGCGCGGCAGCACCTTGCGGGTCAGCGGCTCGTCCTTCTTGGCCAGCTCGGCCATCTTCTTCTCGATCGCGGCCAGGTCGTCCGGGGTGAACGGGCGCTTGTACGAGAAGTCGTAGTAGAAGCCGTTCTCGATGACCGGGCCGATGGTGACCTGGGCTTCCGGGAACAGTTCCTTGACCGCGTAGGCCAGCAGGTGGGCGGTCGAGTGGCGGATCACGTCCAGGCCTTCCGGGTCCTTGTCGGTGACGATGGCGAGCTCGGCATCGCTCTCGATCAGGAAGGAGGTATCGACCACCTTGCCGTTGACCTTGCCGGCCAGGGCGGCCTTGGCCAGGCTCGGGGCGATGTTCTGCGCCACCTGGGCCACGGTCACCGGACCGTCGAATTGACGGCTGGAGCCGTCCGGAAGTCGCACATTCAGCATCTTGATCTCCTGTCGGCGCCAGTCGCGCCCGCTAAGATTGAAAAAATTGAAACCGGAAAAATTTGGACGAAAAAAAACGCGCACCAGGCGCGTTTTCATTTAGTGTCGTCGAGCTTTTAGCAGACAAAAGCACACCATACCGCGTCTAGCGATTCCCCCACAACATCGTTGTAGTTCGCGGTGTCATAACCGTCGGTGCCTTTCTCGCTCTTACTGAAGAGTTTTACTGCAGAGTATTCTGGTGGGCGGTGCAGAATTCGAATCTGCGACCCCTTGGATGTCGACCAAGTATTCTAACCAGCTGAACTAACCGCCCGTGTCCGACCATTATAGGGGCTCGTCCGCATTTGTGCAAGGCAGCACATTTGGCGGCACCCTCCGTGTATACTCCCGGGCTGCCCACCATTCCAGACCGACCATGTCCGACCAGTCCGCCTCCTCCGCCCACCTGCATGCCCACCTCGACGGCGACGCCCGCCACGGCCACGTCATCGAGGGCCGCAGCCAGGCCGCGATGGGACTGGCGCTGGGCCTGACCCTGCTGTTCGCGCTGATCGAGGCCGTGACCGGCTGGTTCTCGAATTCGCTGGCCCTGATCTCGGACGCCGGCCACATGGTCACCGACGCCGCCGCCCTCGGCCTGGCGCTGATGGCCCAGCTGATCGCGCGGCGCCCGCCCTCGGCGCGCCATTCCTTCGGCTTCGTGCGCGCCGAAGCGCTCGCCGCCTTCGTCAACAGCCTGGCGATGCTGCTGCTGGTCGCCTGGATCGTCTACGAGGCTGCGCAGCGCCTGCTCAAGCCCGAGGCCGTGCAAGGCGGCACCGTGTTCGTGGTCGCCGCGATCGGCGCCTGCATCAACATCCTGGTGGCCTGGGTGCTGTCGCGCGGCGAGCAAAGCATCAATACCCGCGCCGCGCTGGTGAACGTGCTGGGCGACCTGCTCGGCTCCGTGGCCGCGATCGCCGCCGGCGCCATCATCCACTTCACGGGCTGGGTGCGGATCGACCCGATCCTGTCGATCTTCGTGTCGCTACTGATCCTGAAGTCGACCGTCGGCGTGCTGCGCGAGTCCTACCACTTCCTGATGGAGGGCGTGCCGCACCAGATCGACTACCTGGGCGTGGGCGCCGACCTGGCCCAGGTTCCGGGCGTGCTGTCGGTGCACGACCTGCACGTGTGGGACATGTCGCCGGGCGAACCGGCCCTGATCGGCCACCTCGAGATCGCGGACATGGACGCCTGGCCGGACGTGCTGCGCGCCGTGAAGGAGATGCTGCTCGAGAAGCACGGCATCGACCACGTGACCCTGCAGCCGGAACCCCACAACCACCACTGATCAGCGTGTCAGCGGCTTCCGACCCGGCCACGGGCCGCGCGCCGATAGGCCGCTACCCATCGGCATGCCGATAATCGGCACATGCCTATTCCAATTCCAGACCAGGTGGTCGACACCCTCATCGTCGGCGGAGGCCCCGGGGGCCTGACCGCCGCCATCTACCTGCGCCGCTTTACCCGTTCGGTCGCCCTGGTCGACAAGGGCAACAGCCGGCTGCGCCTGATTCCCGTCTCGCACAACTATCCGGGCTTTCCGGAAGGGGTGCAGGGCCACGTCCTGCTGGGCAACCTGACGGTCCAGCTGGAGCGCTACGGCGGCGCGGTGATGCCGGGCGAGATCGTCGACCTGCGCCTCGAGGACGGCCTGTTCGTCGCCGACTATGCGGCCGAGGACGCTCCCGAAGGAGAATTCGCGCAGATCCGCGCCCACACCGTACTGCTGGCCACCGGCGTGGCCGACGCCGGCCTGCCGATCGAGAACTGGCGCGAGGCGATCGCCTGCGGTTCGCTGCGCCTGTGCCCCGTGTGCGACGGCTTCGACGTGATGGACAAGCGCATCGCGGTCGCCACCGCCGACACCAACCCGGTCGGCCACGCCCTTTTCATGCGCACCTTCAGCAGCGATGTGACCCTGTTCGAACGCGGCTCGCCGTCGATGCTGGACGACGACGACCGGCGCCGCCTGGAAGCCGCCGGCGTGCGCCTGGTCGAGTCGCCGCTGCGTGCCGTCAGCATGGATGCATCGATGAAGCCGGTGATGCACACCGAGGATGGCGAGGACTATCCGGCCGACGTGTTCTATCCGATGCTGGGCGAAAAGGCGCGCTCGAACCTGGCCGTGAACCTCGGCGCCCGCACCGCCCAGTGCGACGAACTGGTGGTGGACGAGCACCAGGCGACCAGCGTGCCGGGCCTGTATGCGATCGGCGACGTCACCGTGGGCCTGAACCAGATCGCGGTGGCGACCGGCGGCGCCGCGCGCGCCGCGGTGCGCATCCATAACCAGTTGCCGCCGGCGCTGCGGCAAGCGCCCGCGCGCCCGGCGCAGGCAGGATGGACGGCGGCCTGAGGCTCCAGCGTTCCGCACGCCAGCGCCTGCCGCGCGCGAACCGGGCCAGGCGGTGAAGTATGATGTCCTTCCGCGTGATATCGATGCCGGAGAGCGATGTTATGGTCTGGAAAGTGCGTCGTAGAAACCTTGTTTCACAACACATTGAAGTCGCGCTGGTCTACAAGGACATGCTGGGCGTCGACGAAGCCATCGACTACCTCGAGCGGGAACGGGTTCCCAGGGAAATCACCGAACGCGTCCTGTTGACGGACCGCAGGCGCCCTTCCGCCGGCGCAGCGCCCAGGCCGGCGCAGGTGCCCTACACGGGCTGCAGAAGAAAGAACCACGTGCACGACGCCATCGTCGAAGCCGCGCTGAAGATCGAGCAGAAGCTCGGCAAGCACATGGCGCTTGCCCTCCTCAGGGACGAACAGGTGCCGGAATCGGTGGCGGCGCGGGTCATTGCGCGGGTGCCGGGCCAGCTGCGCGCCAGGAGAGCCGCGCCCTGAGCCCGCGCCGCGCGATCACCCCTCCGATGCCAGCGCGATCCGGCGCCGGATCCGCTGCACCGCCGCGCTGTCGCCGGCCGCCTGCGCGCGCTGTTCCTGCACGCCCAGCCAGGCCAGCAGCGGCCTGCGCCAGCCCTGGCCGGATGCCGTGTCGACCGCATTCGCGATGTCCGCCGGCGCGATTTTCCCCGCCTTCATGAGCGCGCCGGCCGCCACCAGGCGCGCCAGCGGGTCCTGCACGCCGGCCAGGCTTCCGCTTGACACCACCGCGCGGTGCTGCTCGGGCAGCAGGGCCGCGTTCAAGCCTTGCCACTGGCCCTGCAGGTAGGCCGCGTAGGCCCGCTGGGCCGGGGTCGCATCGCCCGCCAGCGCGGCATAGCCGGGGCAGTCGTAGTCGAGGGCGGCGACGCGCGCGGCGCAGCGCACCAGCTCGGCCTGGGCCACGCGGTCGAAGCGTCCGGTGCTGGCGGTCTCGCGGCGCGCGCGCGCGAACTCGGCGTCGGCGGCGGCCGTGTCGCCGTGCAGCCAGGCGTCGGTGTAGCCGTCCAGGGCGCCGTGCGCGTTCGCCTGCCATTCCGGCGGCTGGGGTTTGCTGGCGCAGCCGGCCAGGATCATCGTCAACAGGATCACGGACTTTTTCATGGCAGCTTGATCTCCTCGTCGCGCTTGAACGGCCACTTGCGGTTGATCTCGTCGACCAGCCGGTTCACCTTGCGCAGGCTGGCGTCGACCTCGCCGCGCAGCCGGCCCAGGTCCTGGGTCGCGACCTTGGCGTTGGCGCCCACCGCCTGGGCCTCGACCAGCACCGCATCGACCTTCTGCAGGGTCACGCGGGCATCCTGCAGCATGCCGTTCAGCTCCCGCACCGCGGCCTGGGTATCGTCCATCACGCCGTTCTTGCCGAACACGCGCCTGTCGGTCTTGGCCAGGATGGCGTCCACGCGCTGCAGGGTCTGCAGCAGCTTCTTCGCCTCCTCGTCGCCGCCCAGGGCCGTGCCCAGCACGCCGTACTTGCCGGTCAGGCGCCCGCTGAAGGTGGCGGCGTTGGCCAGCGTGGTGCCGATCGCGGAATCGGGGCGCGTCATGTTTTCGAGGTTCTCGAGCAGGGTGCGGGCGGTCGACATCAGGCGCGGGATCTCGGCGGCGGCGTCGCCGCGCAGCACCGGGCGGCTGGCCTTGTCCGGCAGCGGCGGATCGGTGAGGATGCCGCTGTAGGCGCGCAGGCGGGTCTGGCCGACCACGCTCGACTCCAGCGTGAAGACGCTGGTGGTGCGCAGCCATTTGGCGTCCGTCTTCGGGATGTCGACCAGGATGTTGACCTTGCCGTCCTTGCCGAGATCGACCTGGCGCACGCGCCCGATCGGGAAGCCGGCGAAGGTCATGTCCATGCCCGGGATCACGCCCTCGGAATCGTCGGCCACCAGCACCAGCTGCTGGGTGGGCTCGAACACGCCGCGCGCGTACATCACGTAGACGAAGAAGGCGACGATCAGGGCGGCGATCGCGACCAGCAGGATCACTGCCTTCGCTTCCACATGTTTCGGCTCGTCGGGGATGGTATTGGGATCGGCCATGCGCGGTCCTTGTTTCAGATGTATTTGACGGCCAGCGAACTGGCCTCGATCAGCAGCAGCACGAACAGCAGGCGCAGCGCGCCCGGCTGGACGTTCGAGCGGTGGCGGCGCCGGTAGCGCAGCATGTCCAGGATCGCGGCGCTCGGGATCACCGCCACGGCCAGGCCGAACAGCACGGTCTTGAACACGAAGCCCAGGGTCACGACCGGATTGAACACGCGCCCCACCGTACGGGTATAGTCGCCCAGGCCCCACGGCGACAGGCCGTACACGTTCAGGTAGGCCAGCACCAGCACGATCACGCTGCTGACCATGGCCAGGCTCAGGACCGAGAAGGCGTTGGCGATCACCTGCGGCACCAGGTCGCGGCGCACGCGGCGCAGGGTGGCGTCGGCGGCATCGCCGGGCGCGACACCGCTGGCCGCCAGCCCCATGGCGTTGGCGTCGAAGGCCATGCCGGCGCGCAGGGCCGCGAACATCGCCGCCGACAGCGGAATCAGTTCCAGCACCAGCACCCGCACCATCATCTCCAGAGCAAAGCCGGACAAGCCGTAACTCTGCGCCGTCACCAGCACGATGCGGATGATGACGAGGCTGATCAGGGCCGTCAGCAGCGTGAACCAGGGCAGCACCGCCCAGGTGCTGGCATGGATGTAGGTCGAGGTCGCGAGCCGGTTGGCGCGGTGCCAGGTCGAGGGCGACATCGCCATCACCAGCGCGATCGCGCCCAGGTGCAGCATGCTCCACCAGCTGGAGGCATAGCGCGCGATGCGGGCGCCCCAGTCGCGCGGTTTCAGATAAAGAAGCGAGGAGATTGGCATATTGACATGATACAGATTTTGCGGGGTCTTACCCCAGCCGTATCATTTATCGATCCGTCACGTCCTGCGCGCTTCCTGCACGCCCGACACCTCGCCGATCGCCGCCAGGGCCTTCTGCAACTGCCCGGTGGCGCCGATCTCCGCCGTGAACACCATCCGCGCATGGCCCTTGGCGCTTTGCGTGTTCACGCCGATCACGTTGATCTTCTCGCGCGCCAGCACCTCGGAGATGTCGCGCAACAGGCCCTGGCGGTCGGAGGCCAGGATGAAGATGTCGATCGGGTAGACCGTGTCCTTGTCGGCGCGGCCCCATTCGGTCTCGATCACGCGCTCCGGCGCCTTGGCCGCCATCTCGCCGAAGTTCTTGCAGCTCGCGCGGTGGATCGACACGCCCTTGCCGCGCGTGACGAAGCCGACGATCGGGTCCGGCGGCGCCGGCTTGCAGCACTTGGCCAGCATGGTCAGCATGCCCTCGGTGCCGACCACCAGCACGCCGGACTTGGCGCCCTGCTCCACGCTCGACGCGCGGCTCTTGTTGACCACCGCCGTGTCGGCCGAGAGCGGCGCGGCCTCGCCCTGGTCGTGCAGGGCCGCTTCGACGTGGCGCAGGCTGAACTTCTCCTTGCCGACCGCGATGAACAGGTCGTCGACCTTGGCGAAGCCCAGCTTGTGCGCCAGCGCCTCCAGGTTGACCGCGGTCTTGCCCTCGCGCTGCAGCGACTTTTCGACCAGCGCGCGTCCATGCGCCAGGGTCTCGGCCAGCTCCTGGGCGTGGAACCAGGCGCGGATCTTGGCGCGGGTCCGGCTCGACACCGTGTAGCCGGGACTGAGCCAGTCGCGTGAGGGCCCGGCGCTGCCCGGCGCGCCCTTGGCGGTGATGATCTCGCAGGTCTGGCCGTTCTTCAGCGGCGTGTTCAGCGGCACCATCACGCCATCGATCTTGGCGCCGCGGCAGCGCTGCCCGACCTCGCTGTGCAGGTGGTAGGCGAAGTCGATCGGGGTCGCCCCCTGCGGCAGTTCGAGCACCCGCGCCTGCGGGGTCAGCACGAAGATGCGGTCGTCGAGCGTGGTCGACTTCAGCTTCTCGACCCACTCGCGCTGCAGTTCTTCCTGCCCGGCGACGGTATCGGCGACGACGTCGCTCTTCCAGGCCAGCAGCTGGCGCAGCCAGGCGATCTTCTCGTCGTACTGCTGGCTCTTGAAGTTGGAGCCGCCCTCCTCCTTGTAGCGCCAGTGCGCGGCCACGCCGTACTCGGCGAAGTTGTGCATCTCCTGGGTGCGGATCTGCACCTCGAGCGGACGCCCGTCCTCGGCGGTGACCACCGTGTGCAGCGACTGGTAGCCGTTCGCCTTCGGGCGCGAGATGTAGTCGTCGAATTCCTTCGGGATCGGGGTCCAGATATTGTGGACCAGGCCCAGCACCGTGTAGCAGGTCTTCACGTCCGGCACGATCACGCGGAAGGCGCGCACGTCGTACAGCTCGGAGAAGTCGAGCTCCTTGCCGCGCATCTTCTTCCAGATGCTGTAGATGTGTTTCGGGCGGCCGGTGACCTCGGCCTTGATGCCGGCCGCCGCCAGCTCCTTCTGCAGGCGCTCGATCGAGGATGCGACGAAGCTCTCGCGCAGCATGCGCTTCTCTTCGAGCATCTTGGCGATGCGCTTGTAGGTCTCCGGCTCGATCATGCGGAAGGCCAGGTCTTCCAGCTCCCACTTGAGCTGGAAGATGCCGAGGCGGTTCGCCAGCGGCGCGTACAGGTCCAGCACTTCGCGCCCGTAGTTGTGGGTCATCTCGTCGAAGCGCTTGTGTTCCGCGAAATAGCGCAGGGTGGTGACGCAGGAAGCCAGGCGCACCAGCACCACGCGCATGTCGGTGGCCATCGCCAGCAGCATCTTGCGCAGGGTTTCCACCTGCGCCATCGCCTGCTGGGCGGCGTTCTTGCCGCGCCCTACCGGCGCCTGTGCGGCGGTGAGGTCGCGCAGGCGGATCAGCTGGTGCACGCCATGCACCATGTCGGCCACTTCCCTGCCGAAGCGCTCTTCGAGCTTTTCAGCGATCAGCGGTTCAACCAGGCACAGCTCGAACAGCAGGCCGGCGATGCGCGTTTCGGCGTCGCTGCGCAGCAGGGCGAGCGTGACCGCCGCCCCGAGCGAGAACTCGAAGGCGCTCTGGCCGGACGAGGCCAGGCGCTCGCCGTAGGCGCCGGCGGCGAAATCCAGCGCCGCCTGCACCCGTGCGCGGTCATCCGGGCCGAGGCCATGGACGAGCTGGGTCGTGGCGTCGCCGAGCGCGGCAATCGATACCATAAGGCTTTCTTAGGCCTGCGCGGCGACGATCACGATCTCGACCAGGCAGGCGGGATTCGCCAGCTTCGCCTCGACGGTGGCGCGCGGCGGGGTGTGGCCCGGCACGACCCAGGCGTCCCAGACTTCGTTCATGCCGGCGAAGTACTTCATGTCGCAGATGTAGATCTGGCAGCTCAGGATCTGCGCCTTGCTGCTGCCGGCTTCGTTCAGCAGGCGGTCGACGTGGCCCAGCACCTCGCGGGTCTGGCCGATGATGTCCTGGGTGGTGTCTTCGGCGATCTGGCCCGCCAGGTAGATGGTGCCGTTGTGGATGGCGATTTCGGACAGGCGCTTGCCGACGTGCAGACGTTTGACTTCCATGTTCTTTCTTCCCTAACTTTGTTGGTTTAATAAAAAATCGCGCACGATGGCGATCTGGGGTGCATGCATCAGCGTCGGCGCATGGCCGACACCGGGAATTTCAGCCAGTTGCGGCTTCGGGCCGCGGCGCGTCATCTCTTCCGCCGTCGCGCGCGACAGCAGGTCGGACAGCTCGCCGCGGATCAGGAGCGTCGGGCAGCGGATCGCATCGAAGGCGGCCCACAGCGCGGCCTGGTCCTGCTGCGCGCGCTCGGGCGTGATCGCGGCGAAGGGCTTGGCCAGGCCGAGGTCGTAGTGGCGCACCCACTTGCCGCCGGGCTCCTGCACCAGCACGTCGCTGGCCAGCTTGCGCCATTCCTCGTCGCTGTGCGGACCGAACGAACTCGATACGTCCTTCACGAAGCGCGCGCCGGTCTCGAAATCCGGGAAGCGCACGTCCTGGCCGATGTACTCGCCGATGCGCGCCATCGCGGCCGGGTCCAGCACCGGCCCGATATCGTTCAGCACCAGGCGGCGGATCGGGCTGTTCCCGAAGGAGGCCAGGATCATGCCGATCAGGCCGCCCATCGAGGTGCCGACCCAGTGCACCGCCTCGTCCTCGTTGTTGGCCGTGACGCGCGCGATCAGGGTCACCATGTCGGCCACGTACTGCGGGACCACGTACAGGCTCGGGTCGCGCAGGCGCTCGGAGCGGCCGCGGCCGGCGACGTCCGGGCAGACCACGCGGTACTCGCCGCCCAGTGCCCGCGCCAGCGCGTCGAAGTCGTCGGCCACGCGGGTCACGCCGTGCACGCAGACGAGCACGCGCGGGTTGGCCGGGTCGCCCCACTCCTTGTAGGCCATGCGGTGCAGGCCGGCAGGCGAACTGCACTGCACGCTCTTCAGCCTGAATTCGCCCATGCCTCTTCCCCTCTTCCTCGTCGTGTCTTGAACGGCCGCCAACATTTTAACCGGCGATCCGATTAGAATTCTACCAAGTCCCGCCGGAATAGACCGGCACGCCATTCGATCACCCACCTTTTTTTCAGATGAGGACCCAATGAAATCCACCATGCTAAGCGGCAAGACTGCCCTCGTCACCGGCTCGACCTCGGGCATCGGCCTCGGCATCGCCCGCGCACTGGCCGAACAGGGCGCGAATATCGTGTTCAACGGCTTCGGCGACGCCCAGCAGATCGAGAAGCTGTACACCGACATCGGCCAGGAGTTCGGCGTGCGCACCGCTTACCACAACGCCGACATGTCCAAGCCCGACCAGATCGAGGCCATGATGGCCTTCGCCACCGAAAAGTTCGGCGCGGTCGACATCCTCGTCAACAACGCGGGCATCCAGCACGTCGCCAACGTCGACGAGTTCCCGACCGACAAGTGGGATGCCATCATCGCCATCAACCTGACCTCGGCCTTCCACACCACCCGCCTGGCCCTGCCCGCCATGAAGCAGAAGAACTGGGGCCGCATCATCAACCTGGCCTCGGTGCACGGCCTGGTCGGTTCCGCCGGCAAGTCGGCCTATGTCGCCGCCAAGCACGGCCTGGTCGGCTTCACCAAGGTCACCGCGCTGGAAAACGCCCACAGCGGCGTGACCTGCAACGCGATCTGCCCGGGCTGGGTCCTGACCCCGCTGGTGCAGAAGCAGGTCGACGACCGCGCCGCCCGCGAAGGCATCCCGAACGAGCAGGCCAAGAAAGCCCTGCTGGCCGAGAAGCAGCCGTCCGGCGAATTCGTCACGCCCGAAGAGCTGGGCGCACTGGCCGTGTTCTTCTGCTCGCCGGCCGCCGACCAGGTGCGCGGCGTGGCCTGGAACATGGACGGCGGCTGGGCCGCGCAATAATCCCATCACGACATCAAGGACCACCATGACCCAGCGCCTCGACGAACAGGAATTGCAGGACGCCTGCCTGGACCTGGCCCGGGTCGTGCTGGCCGCCGGCCAGCCCCAGGTCTCGAACGACATCCTCGAGACCCTGGCCGACCGCTTCCACCGCGAAGTCGCCGACTTCGCACCCGGCATCGCGCGCGCCGGCCGCGACCCGAACCTGCTCTCGCGCGCCGTGTATTACCTGATCGACGCGCATGCCCTGCCGCTCATGGGCACCGACATGGAATGGTTCCGCCAGGCGCTGGTGTGCCTGGTCGAGCTGGCCGTGCCGGGGATCGCCCTGTCCGGGAAAGGCGGGGCGTTCCTGCGCGATGTGCAGCTGGGGGTCGAGCAGTCGCTGGGGGATCTGGAGGGTTGATCATCGCTCCGCTATGATGGCGTCTTTCCGTTCAATAAAGACAAGAGGAAGACACCCATGCGGATCCGCACCAGGCCGCTCGCCCTTTCCATCGTCACCGCCCTGGCCGCGCTCACCGGAGCACGGAACCAGGCCCAGGCCGCGCCGCAGCTCCCCGATCCGCGCCCCGTCCTGATCACCGCCGACAGGGTCTGGACCGGCGACGGCGCGCCGCACCCCGGCTGGAGCGTGCTGGTGGCCCAGGGCCGCATCCAGGCGGTCGGCCCGGCGGACAGGATGGCGGTGCCGGCGGACGCCGAGCGCATCAGCCTGCCCGGCAAGACCCTGATTCCCGGCCTGATCGACCTGCACTCGCACGTGCTGCTGCACCCGTATAACGAAACGACCTGGGACGACCAGGTGATCAAGGAAGCCCCGGCCTACCGCATCGCCCTGGCCGTGCGCCACGCGGCCGATACCCTGCAGGCCGGCTTCACCACCCTGCGCGACCTCGGCACCGAAGGCGTCGACTACGCCGACGTCGGCATCAAGCGCGCCATCGAGGAAGGCCAGGTGCCGGGCCCGCGCCTGCTGGTCGCCACCCGCGCCATCGTCGCCACCGCCAGCTACGGCCCGGCCGAGCGCAGCTACCGCCCGGACATGGAAATCCCCTACGGCGCCCAGCAGGCCACCGGCGTCGACGAGGCGACGAAGGCGGTGCGCGAACAGGCTTCGCACGGCGCCGACTGGATCAAGTTCTACGCCGACTACCGCATCGGCATCGACGGCAGCACCCGCCCCACCTTCACGCTGGAAGAGATGAAGGCGATGGTGGCAGCGGCCCACGTCACGGGCCGCAAGGTGGCGGCCCACGCCAGCAGCGACGACGCGATCCGCCTGGCCGTGCTGGCCGGGGTCGACAGCATCGAGCACGGCTATGGCGCCAGCGAGGCAACTTTCAAGCTGATGCTGGAACGCCATACCGCCTATGTGCCGACCCTGACCGCGCCGGAAGCGATCGGCGAATATTTCCAGAAACACGTGCGCGGCGGCACGCCGACTCCCGGCATGCAGGAAGCGGCGCGCGCCTTCAAACTGGCGCACAGGATGGGTGTGCTGATCGGCAATGGCAGCGACGTCGGCGTGTTCACGCACGGCACCAATGAGCGCGAGCTGGAGTGGATGGTGCGCCTGGGCATGACGCCAACCGAAGCATTGCGCGCGGCCACCACGGTCGCCGCCGGCATCCTCGGCAAGAAGGACCTGGGCGCGCTACAGGCAGGCAACCTGGCCGACGTGGTCGCGGTCGAGGGCGACCCGACCGCCGACATCGCCGCGCTGCGCAAGGTGGGCTTCGTGATGAAGGGCGGTACGGTGTATCGGCGCCAATGAACGGCGTCCTTGAGTGCGCCCCTGTCATTCAGAAAGCGTAGGATGGTTATCAGCGTCGGCGTTGCGGTTTTCCACAATAGCTGGCGCAGATATTTTCAGTAATGATGACGGCACTATCATTTGCGCATGAAGCCCGATCATGAAAAAACCATTCTATAAAGTACTGTACATCCAGGTGCTGTTTGCGATTATCGTGGGCGTCCTGCTGGGCATCTACGATCCCGGCCTGGCCACCGCGATGAAGCCGCTGGGAGACGGCTTCGTCAAACTCATCAAGATGATCATCGCACCGGTGATCTTCTGTACCGTGGTCGCCGGTATCGCCGGCATGCAGGACATGAAAAAGGTCGGCCGCGTCGGCGGCAAGGCCCTGCTCTACTTCGAGGTCGTGTCGACCTTCGCACTGGCGATCGGCCTGCTGGTCGCCAACCTGATCAAACCGGGCGCCGGCTTCAACGTCAACCCGGCCACCATCGACACCCATTCGATCGCCCAGTACACCGAGAAGACCAAGGCGCTGACCACGACCGACTTCCTGATGAACATCATCCCGAACACCTTCGTGGATGCGTTCGCCAAGGGCGAGATCCTGCAGGTGCTGCTGATCGCCATCCTGTGCGGCTTCGCGCTGTCGATGATGGGCGAGCGCGGCCGTCCGATCACGCGCGGCATCGAAACCCTGTCGCACATGATCTTCGGCGTCGTGAACATCATCATGAAGGCCGCCCCGATCGGCGCCTTCGGCGCGATGGCCTTCACCATCGGCAAATACGGCGTCAAGTCGCTGGTGCCGCTGGCCTCGCTGGTCGGTTCCTTCTACCTGACCTGCTTCCTGTTCGTCGCGCTGGTGCTGGGCACCATCGCCCGCCTGACCGGTTTCTCGATCTTCCGCTTCCTCTCCTACATCAAGGAAGAGCTGCTGATCGTGCTGGGCACCAGTTCGTCGGAAAGCGCGCTGCCGGCCATCATGCGCAAGCTTGAAAAGCTGGGCTGCCCGAAATCGGTGGTGGGCCTGGTGGTCCCGACCGGCTACTCGTTCAACCTGGACGGCACCAACATCTACATGACGATGGCGGCCCTGTTCGTGGCCCAGGCCACCAACACCGACCTGACCCTGACCCAGGAGCTGACCATCCTTCTGGTGGCCATGCTGACCTCGAAGGGCGCGTCCGGCATCACCGGCGCCGGCTTCATCACCCTGGCGGCAACGCTGGCCGTGGTGCCGACCATCCCGGTGGCGGGCATGACCCTGATCCTGGGCATCGACAAGTTCATGAGCGAATGCCGCGCCCTGACCAACATCATCGGCAACGGCGTCGCCACCATCGTCGTGTCGAAGTGGGAAGGCGAGCTCGACAAAGAGCGCATGACCGCCGAGCTGAAGCATCCGAGCGTGGACCAGGGTACGCTGCGCGAAGAAGTCGCGCACGAGACCGCCTAAGCCCCGGGTTTAGCTATCCTCGTTCAGACGCCGGGTTCGCCCGGCGTTTTTTTTTGCCTGCGTAGGTACAATGGCTTTCCGTCGATCCGGGTATGCGTATAGAATTGCCGCACAGAAATATCGCCCACTCCTATGAAAAACTGGATTAACCGCCTGCGCGGCGGCCCGGACAGCGCGCCTCCCGCCGCAGCGCCGGTCGATGCCGCCGACGTGCAGGCTGCCGACCTGGCCGCCGAAATCGACGCCGCCTATTACCGCTGGCTGACCGCGGGCCACGGTGTCGCGGCCCCGGCCGAGGTCGAAACCCGCATCCTCGACGAGGTCCGCCAGCTCGCCGCGCAGCCCGGCGAGGCCGCCGGCCTGGTGCCGCGCGTGCCCGAAGCGATTCCCAGGCTGCTGTCCAGCCTGAACGACGAAGACAGCTCGGTGTCCGACCTGGCGCGCCAGGTGGCGCAGGACGTGGTGCTGGTGGCGGAAGTGATCCGCGAAGCCAACAGCGCCTATTACCGCCCGATCTCCCCCGTCAAGAACGTCGAAGCCGCCATCATGATGCTCGGCCAGAACGGCCTGCGCATGCTGCTGGCGCGCATCGCCTTCCGTCCCCTCGTCAATATGCAGGCCGGCGGCTTCGCACGCCACGCCGCGCCCCAGGTCTGGACCCAGTCGGTCAGCTGCGCGCTGGCGGCCAGCCTGATGGCGCCGGGCCTGAGCACCGGCGTGTTCGAAGCCTACCTGGCCGGCCTGATGCAGAACGTCGGCCTGGTGGTGGCTTTCCGCCTGGCCGACCGCGTCTGCGACAACGGCAAGCTACCCGGCTCGAGCGCCTTCGGCGTCCAGCTGCTGGCCGGCAGCCGCGAGCTGTCCTCGGCCATCGCGGCGCACTGGAACTTCCCCGCAGAAGTCGCCGAGGCCATCGCCCATGCCGGCGAACCGGGAGCCGGCAACCTCGCCGACGCCCTCGCCCTGGGCGACCGCATCGCCAAGCTGCGCCTGCTGATCGACGCCGACGTGCTGGCCGAGGACGATGCCCTCGTCACGGATGGGCTCGACAACTTCCAGCGCCGCTGCCTGGGCAAGCTGGCCAAGCTGGAGGCATAGCGAAAGCCACGTCGTTCCCGCAGTGCAGGGACGACGTCGCTACGCGCGCCTGAGCCGCCTCAAGCGTGCGCCGGCGGGGTCATGGCTTCCTTGTCGCGCGCCCCCTGGACGGCGCGGCATTCTCGAGCCGGAACACGATGTCGACCGACTGGCGCAGCTTGAGCGACTGCACCATCACGAAGGTCTCGCGGTCGATGTCCTCGGCACGCTGGTTGCTGGGCCCGCGGCCGGAGCGGCGCTCGGCGCGGAACTCGTCACGCTCCAGGCCCATGGAGGTGCCCAGTTTCTTCAGGGCGTCCGGGGTCGCCCCCATCATCGGTCCCAGGCGGCGTCCACCGGCCTCGGCCATGACTTCGGCGCGGCGGCGCGCATCCGCGATGGCCGCCGTCACCATCTCGTCGTTGACCTGCTCCATGGTGCTGAGATCGAAATCGGCGGCAAAGCTGTCCAGGTTGGGCTTGCCCAGCAGGCCGCCGCCCAGCGCCGGCCAGTTGGCGATATTGCGCAGCCGGACGTGCACGTCGCAGCTCAGTTCGTACACCGGCGCGCCATCGGCCGCGCGTTCCTTGCGGATGCCCTGGCGCACCTCGCGCACCTGCAGGTCGTCCGGATCGATGCTCAGCTTCTGCATCAGCTCCCTCACCTCCGCCATCCGCGCATCGATCACGGCGCGCGCCGCGGCCGGATCGGCGTCGGCCGCCACGATCTGGAAGTCGAGCGTGGCGATATCCGGCAGCTCGATCCGGAACGTGCTGCCGCTCACGTGCACGAAGGGGTAGTCGGGGATGGTCGATGCCACCGCGGGGCCGGTGGGCAGGCTCAGCGCGGCGGCGGCCATCAGGCAGGCGGTCAGGATCGGCAACAGGGGTTTCAGCTTCGGCATGGAGTCTCCATCGATAAGTAAATCGTTAATCGCGCAGGGCCTGGGCCGGCGACACCCGCATCGCCGCCACCGCCTGGCGCACGCAGCCGGCCAGCGCGACCGCACCGACGCCGGCGCAGGCGATGACCAGCGGCCACCGCCCCATCGGCGCGCGCTCGACGAAAGGCGCGAGGTAGCGCTCGGTCCACAGCCAGGCCGGGGCCAGCGCCAGCAAGGCGCCCAGGAGCAGCAGCGCCAGCCACTCGCGCGCCACCAGCAGGCCGATGTGCCTCGGCGTGGCGCCATGCAGCTTGCGCAGCACGAATTCGCGGGCGCGGCGGCGGATCGTGTAGCTCGACAGCACGTAGATGCCGAAGCACGCCAGCGCGGTCGCGACCACGCTCGCCAGCGCCAGCAGCCTGGCCTGGCGCAGGTCTTCGCTGTAGTTGCGGGCGAATACCGAGGACGCCGTCTCGATGTCGGGCACGTCGTTCGGGAAGTGGCGCGCCCACAGCGCTTCGATGGCCGCGCGCGCTTCGGCTATGTCGCCGCGGGTGCGCACCGTCAGCACGCCCTGCTCCTCGTTCAGCCGGTACATGATGGCTTCCGGTTTCTCGCGCAGCGAGTTGTAGCGCAGGTCGGGGGCGATGCCGATGACGCGGCTGTCGCCGTCGACGACCTGGCCGACCGCGGCCTCGGGCGAGGCGAAGCCGAGCGCCAGCGCGGCGCGCGCGTTCAGCACCACGCCGTCTTCGCCCTGGCGCGAGAACAGCTTGCCGGCCAGCGGGCGCAGGCCGAACACGTCGAAGAAAGTCACGCCGACGTCCTTCAGCTCGAGCGGCACGGATTCCGCGCCGGGGCGCCGGATCATGATCACGCTCTTGTTGCCGTCGCGCCCGACCGCATCCTGCATGACGGCCACGCCGGCGACGCCGGGCAGGCGCGCCAGCTCGGCCCGGAAGGCATGGGCGGCCGCCGAACCGGGTTCGCCGGGCAACTCCAGCACCAGCTGCGGGCGTGGATCGAAGCCCGGGTCGGCATGGCTGGCGTAACTCGCCTGCCACCACACGGCCAGGCTGGCGGCCACCAGCCCGATCGCGGCGGCGAACTGGGCTACCGTCAGCACGCGGCGCATGCGCTGCCCCTCGGCCGTCTCGCCGGCGCGCCCGCCGAGGGCGACGCTGGCCGGGACCCGCGCCGCCAGCCACGCCGGATACAGCCCGGACAGCAAACCCGTGCCGAGGCCGATGGCGGCAAGGATGGCCCAGGCGGCCGGCCCGTACGACGAGGCCAGCGGCCGCCCGACCAGTTCCGAAAACAACGGCAGGGTCAGCCAGGCCAGCAAGGCGCCGATCAGGGTCGAGCCCGCCCCGACCAGCAGGGACTCGGCGAGGAAAGCCCGCGCCAGGCCGGCGCCGGAGATGCCCAGGGTCTTGCGCACCGCGATCTCGCGCCGCCGCGCGGCGGTACGCACGGCCGCCAGGTTCACGTAATTGGTGGCCGCCAGCACCAGGATCAGGACGCCGAGGCCGGCCAGGCCAGCGACCGCCGCCGGGCTGCCGTAACGCTTGCCGCCGCGGCTGGACAACAGGTCGGGATCGAAATAGACCTTCGACAGCGGGGTCACGGCGATGCTGGTGTAGGGTTTCGGCCGGCCGGCGACCATTGCCCCGCTGAAGACGCTGTCGCGCCGGGTCGCGACAGCCTGCTCCAGGGTCTGCTGCAGGACGGCGGTGTCGGTATCCGGCGCGGTGCGCAGGTAAAGCCGGGCGCGGCGCGACCAGGCTTCGCGCTCGCCGGCCGGTGGCTTGTCCCAGCTGTGCCGGCCTTCGCCGAGCAGCAGGCCGAATTCCGGGCTGGTGTTCTCCGGCATGTCGGCAAGCACCGCGCGCACCACGAAGGGAACGCCGTCGATCGAGGCGACCTTGCCGAGCGCATCCGCAGTTCCGAACAGGCGCAGGGCTTCATGGCGGCTGACCACCAGCGCGTCCGGGCGCGCCAGCGCCGCGTCGGCATCGCCGGCCAGCGCCCTGACGCCGAAGAAGCGCAGGTAATTCGGGGCCGCCACCGCCAGGTCCACCTGCCGCAGCCGCTCGCCCACGCGCAGCGCCAGCCGGAAGGGCTTGGCGCTGGTGGCATCGCGGACCAGCCCGGCGCCCAGCGCAACCTCGACCAGCGGCGGCGGCGCGCTTTCGCCCCAGTCCGGGCGCGGCAGCAGGTTGCGGCGCTCCTTGACCACGTAGATCCGGTTCGCATCGGGTATCGCATCGTTGTGGGTCCAGGCATAGCGCACCAGCCCGAACAGCAGGAAGCAGGCGGCCAGCGCCACCGCGAGGCCGAGCACGGCAACCGCCGAATACATCGGCTCCCTGGCCAGCAGGCGCCAGGCAAGGCGCAGGTTTCGCAGCAACATCGGCACCCCTTCCGAAAGTAGACAGTGATGTCTATGCTAGGCCCATGCCGGGTCCTTCGGCAATAGCAATTCGATAAATATTTCGGTAGACAGCACAATCTAGAACAGCTAGTCTACGCGTGCGTATAGTCTGTTTTCGAGGATGAACCATGGCCAAGTCCCCCGCCCCTTCCAAGCCCACCCCGGCTGAACTCGACCTGCTGCAGGTGCTGTGGCCGATGGGTTCCGGCACCGCCCGCCAGGTGCACGACGAAATCCTCAGGACGCGCCCGGACGTGACCTATGCGACCGTGCTGCGCCTGATGCAGATCATGCACGCCAAGGGTTTGCTGATCCGCGACGAGAGTGAACGGTCTCACGTGTATGCACCGGCCCATGCCCAGGAATCGCTGCAGACCAACCTGCTGAAAGACCTGATGCAGCGCGCCTTTTCCGGCTCGGCCAAGGCGTTGGTGCTGGCCGCCCTGAAGACCGGCATCTCGAAGAAGGAGCGCGAAGAGATCGAAGAACTGCTGAAGAACGAGGACAAGCAATGAGCGCCCAGGCCCTGGTCGCCGCAATCGGCTGGACCCTGGTCCATTTCGTGTGGCAAGGCGCCCTGCTCGGCTGCGCCGTCGCCGTGCTGCTCACGCTGCTCCGTAACGCGCGCCCCGAGACCCGCTACGCGGTCGCCTGCCTCGGCATGCTGCTGTGCCTGGCCTGGCCGGCGATCGACCTGGCGCTGCTGCTGCACGCCGGCGCCGGCGCCGAAGGCGGCAGGCTGCTGCCGGCCGGCGCCGCGGCGCAAGGGCCAATGACGGCCGCCGGCGGCCTGTTGCCGTGGCTGCAGGACAGGATGGGCTGGATCGTGGCCCTGTGGGCAGCCTGCGCCGGCGCGCTGGGCCTGCGCATGGGGGCCGGCCTGCTGTGGATCGGCCGCGCTGCCCGCCTCCAGGCCTGCGATCCGGCCTGGCAGGTCCGCCTGTCGCGCCTGGCCGAGCGTTGCGGCCTGGGACGCGAAGTGCGGCTGCGCGTGGTCGACGGCCTGGCCAGCCCGGTCACGGCCGGCTGGTGGCGCCCGGTGGTGCTGGTGCCGGCCAGCCTGGTGGCGGGCATGCCGCCGCAGCTGCTGGAAGCCCTGCTGGCGCACGAGCTGGGCCACGTGCGGCGCCACGACTACCTCGTCAACCTGCTGCAGAACGTGATCGAGACCCTGCTGTTCTACCATCCGGCCGTGTGGTGGCTGTCGCGCCGCATCCGCGCCGAGCGCGAGCAGATCGCCGACGACTTCGCCGCCCGCCACCTCGGCGAGCCGCGCCGCCTGGCATTGGCGCTATCCGAGCTGGAAAAGCTGCAGTTTTCCAGCCACCACCTGGCCCAGGCCGCGAACGGCGGCGACCTGATGGCGCGCATCCGCCGCCTGCTGCGCCCGGACGTGCAGGCGCTCGACTGGAAGGCGGCGATTCCGGTGCTGGGCCTGGCCGTGGTCTGCGCCGCCAGCGCGCATGCCCCGGCGGTCCATTCCGACGCCGCGCCGACGGCACGCGGCGACACCCGCGGCGCGATCCTGAACTTCAACACCTGCCGCAAGCCGCATTATCCGAAGGCCGACCTCGCCGCCGGCCACCAGGGCACGGTGACGATCGCCTTCATGGTCGATGAACAGGGCCGGATTGCCGACTCGTCGATCGCGAAATCGAGCGGCTACGCTACCATGGACGAGGCGGCACGCAGCGTCCTGGCGCAGTGCAGCTTCCATCCCGCGCTGGAGGACGGCAGGCCGGTCCAACAGGTGGCCCACGTCCAGTACGTCTGGACCCTGCAATGAAGCACATTTTTTGGAAGAACGAGGAGAGACGATGATCCATACCCTGCGCTGGAAAGCCGCCGTGCCGGCCCTGCTTGCTGCACTGGCCTGCAGCGGCTGTGCGCATACAGCGAGTACCGTTCAGACCGAGCCTCCCGCTAAACAAGAGGATTCGAGCATCGCGCTCGCGATGTTCAACACCTGCACGAAGCCGAAGTACCCCCCTGCAGACATGCGAGCGGACCACCAGGGAACGGTGAAGATCGACTACCTGGTGAATGAGGAAGGCAAGGCCGTCGATTCAAGAATCGTTCAGTCGACCGGTTATCCTGCGATGGACGAGGCAGCGCGCATCGCAATCCAGAAGTGCCGGTTCAAGCCGGCACTTCTGGATGGGCGTCCGGTCGCGAAATGGACCGAAGTCATGTACATCTGGACGCTCAACTAAGGATCAACCAAGGAATCACACGCCCGACACGTCCAGCTCGGCCGTGGTCGCGGCCACCACCTCTTCCTTGGTGACGCCCGGCGCCAGCTCGACCAGCTTCAGGCCATTGTCGGTGACGTCGATCACGCCGAGGTCGGTGATGATGCGGTCGACCACGCCCACGCCGGTCAGCGGCAGATCGCACTTCTTGAGGATCTTGTGGCTGACCGAGCCGTCCTTGGCGGTGGCGACGTGCTCCATCAGCACCACCACGCGCTTGACGCCGGCGACGAGGTCCATCGCGCCGCCCATGCCCTTCACCATCTTGCCCGGGATCATCCAGTTGGCCAGGTCGCCCTTTTCCGAGACCTGCATCGCGCCCAGGATCGCCAGGTTGATCTTGCCGCCGCGGATCATGCCGAAGGAATCGGCCGAGCTGAAGTAGGCCGAGCCCGGCAGCGCCGTGACGGTCTGCTTGCCGGCGTTGATCAGGTCGGCGTCGACTTCGGCGTCCGTCGGGAACGGGCCGATGCCCAGCAAGCCGTTTTCGGACTGCAGGAACACTTCGACATCCTGCGGGACGTAGTTCGCCACCAGAGTCGGCAGGCCGATGCCCAGGTTCACGTAGAAGCCGTCCTGCAGTTCCTTCGCCGCGCGCGCGGCCATTTCATCACGAGTCCATGCCATTTGTCTGTCTCCTGGTCTTAGGCTAGTCTTACGGTGCGCTGTTCGATGCGCTTTTCCGGCGTCGGGTTATGAACGATGCGGTGCACGAAGATGCTCGGCAGGTGCACCTGGTCCGGATCGATCTCGCCGGTCTCGACCAGTTGTTCGACTTCCACGATACAGATCTTGCCCGCGGTGGCGACGTTCGGGTTGAAGTTGCGCGCGGTCTTGCGGAACACCAGGTTGCCGGCGCGGTCGGCCTTCCAGGCCTTGACCAGGGCGACGTCCGGGTTCAGCGCACGCTCCATCACGTACATCTCGCCGTCGAATTCGCGGGTTTCCTTGCCTTCGGCGACGATGGTGCCGTAGCCGGTCTTGGTGAAGAAGGCCGGGATCCCGGCGCCGCCGGCGCGCAGCTTCTCGGCCAGCGTGCCCTGCGGCGTGAATTCCAGTTCGAGCTCGCCGGCCAGGTACTGGCGCGCGAACTCCTTGTTTTCGCCGACGTAGGACGCGATCATCTTCTTGATCTGGCGCGTGGCCAGCAGCTGGCCGAGACCGAAGTCGTCGACGCCGGCATTGTTCGAGATGGCCGTCAGGTTCTTGACGCCGGAATCGCGCAGCGCCAGGATCAGCGCCTCCGGGATGCCGCACAGGCCGAAGCCGCCCACGGCAATGGTCTGGCCGTCCTTCACGACGCCTTCGAGTGCGGACCGCGCATCTGGATAAACTTTATTCATACCCGTCCCTTTAGTAATTGACTTGTACAGCAGAGTAGAATTCGAGAATAGAATAGCCCCCTTCAAAGCACAATACCGTAGAAATACCGGCAAGGGCCGACCTTGGAGACCTTCGACTTGCATCAGACGACGACAGCATCATACGCCATCGATTACGAGATGATTTTCCAGCACGCGCCGGTTGGCATGTGCATCTCGGTCAACCGCATCATCCAGGCGTGCAACCAGGCGCTGGCGTCGATGTTCGGCTACGACTGCGCGCAGCTGAACGGCAAGTCCTTCGAGATCCTGTATCCGACCCAGGACGAGTTCCTGCGCACCGGCGACCGCATCGTGCCCATCATGAACGCCCGCGGCCGCTACTCCGACGAGCGCATCATGCGCCGCGCCGACGGCGAACTGTTCTGGTGCCACGTCACGGGGCGCGCACTCGACCCCTCGGCGCCGCTGGGCGCGGGCGTCTGGACCTTCGAGGACGTGAGCGAAAAGCGCCCGGTGACGGCGGCGCTCACGCCGCGCGAACGCGAGATCGCGGCCTTATTGGTAGAGGGAAAGACCAGCAAGGTGATCGCGCGCGAGACCGACCTGTCGCCGCGCACGGTGGAGATGCACCGGGCCAAGCTGATGAAGAAGTTTTCGGCGTCGACTTCTTCGGAGCTGGTGCACAAGCTGGTGGGTGTTACGCGCTAGGCAGCCTGCTGCGCAGATGGTCGGGAATCGGCACCGACTTCTCCTTCTGGAAATCGATCCACACGACCTTGCCGCCGCCTTCCGCATAGACCACCTCGGCCTTGCCGTCGGCATCCACCAGGCTGATCTCGTGCGTGACTTCGAAGCTGGAACGGCCCGGCGCGCCGGCGTAGGTACGGACTTCGATCTCGCCCGGGTACTTCAGCTGCTTGATGAAGGTGCAGTAGGCGGTGACGATGACCGGCCCCTCTCCCTGCATGTTGAACCCGCCGGCGGCCTCTTCGAGAAAACAGATGCGGCCGCTTTCCATGTAGCGGAAATAGACGGTGTTGTTGACGTGACCCAGCACGTCCATGTCGCCCCAGCGGATCGGCTGGCGCATCACGTGGACTAACTTCTTGTTGCTCATTATTGCCTGCTTCGTTGAAAAAGCAGGCATTGTAGTCCCTCAGCCGGGAGCCTGCCGGCGCACGTTTCCGCCGATAATCGCGCCGACGATGCCGCAGAAGGCCGCCGGGTCCTCGAGCATCATCATGTGCCCTGCCTTCGGCTGGACCAGGCTCCCGCAGGCCAGCGCCAGCACCCATTCGGGAATATCCCAGCCGGCGGCCGACAGTTCGCCGCCCAGCAGGTAGAGCGGCACGCCGGTCCCGAGCACGCGCCGCACGCCCTCGAGGTAGGCCGGCTGCCCGGTCACGTCGAGGACCGAACGCGCCATCGCCTGGATCGTCTCCACGGGCTGGTTCGACAGGATCTCCCGCGCCCAGGCGATGCGCAGGTCGCTGGCCTCGATGCCGGTGCGCTCCAGCCAGGCGGCCGGGTCGTCTTCCATGGCGCCGTATTCGGCGGCCCAGTCAGCCTCCGGCATGGCGGCGATGCGCGCGCACCAGAACGCGTCCTTGAGCGTGAAATTGCCTTCCACGCTGACCAGGCCCGCCACCAGCTCGGGCGCCTGTTCCGCCGCCAGCATCATCACCGCGCCGCCGACGCTGTGGCCGAGCAGCCAGGCCGGCCGCCCGACGTCTTCGCGCAGCACGCGCGCGATCTCGGCGGCCTGGGCATGCAGGCCGATGCCTTCACCGATGCTGCGCTTGCTGCCGTAGCCGAGCAGGTCGGGCGTGCGCACGTCGAGCTCCGGCAGCAGGCCCTGCGGATCGTAATAGCTGCCCGACCCCAGCAGGCCGTGGATCAGGACCAGCGCCTGGCGCCCGCTCACGCCGACCTCATTGCGCCGTCATGCCATCGTCGGCCGTGATGATGGTGCCGTTGATGAAGTGGGCTTCTTCGGCGGCCAGCAGCAGGAGCAGGCCGTCGAGGTCTTCCGGCTTGCCGATACGGCGGCGCGGCAGCATCTCGATCAGCTTGCGGCCCTGCTCGGTCTCGAAATAGTCCTCGTTCATCTCGGTGGCGATGTAGCCGGGGCAGATGGCGTTGACGTTGATGCCGTAGCGGCCCCATTCGACCGCCATCGCCTTGGTCATCTGCACCACGCCGGCCTTGCTCATGCAGTAGACGCCGATCTGCGGCAGCACGCGCAAGCCCGCCACCGAGGCGATGTTGACGATCCGGTGCTGCTTCTTCGGATCGCCCTTGGCGCGCTGGATCATGCGCTTGGCGCACTGCTGGGCCATGAAGAAGGCGCCGCGCAGGTTGGTGTCCATGATGTAGTTGTAGTCGTCCTCGGTGACGTCCAGCAGGCGCTGGGTGGTCGACACGCCGGAATTGTTCACCAGGATGTCGATCGGCCCGGCCTCCGTTTCCGCATGGGCGATCGCCGACTTGATGCTGGCGAGGTCGGTGACGTCGAGCGCCACCACGTGCGCGGCGCCGCCGTCGGCCTCGATCTCGGCGCGCAGCTCCTTGAGGCGCTCGACGCGGCGCGAGGCCAGCACCACCTGCGCCCCGGCCCCGGCCAGGGCCTTCGCGAAGCGCGCTCCCAGTCCGCTGGACGCGCCGGTCACCATGGCGATCTTGCCTTCGAAATTCACTTCAATGCCCACTTTTCGCTCCCGTTTCCGATCCCACCAAACTATATTCTGTTGCGAGACCATAATCATTACATACTTCACCAAATTCGCCGCGTTTAGATCGCCACATCTAATATCTGCCCTACAATAGCTTCCTGCGTTGCAATCATGAGCAAAAAAGTGCACACTCGTGCTTAAATTTTTCTAACACCTATAAGACATGACTCAGCCCAACTCCCTTATCGAACAATACGGTCCGCGCGAAGCGATGGAATACGACGTCGTCATCGTCGGCGGCGGCCCTGCCGGCCTGTCGGCGGCAATCCGCCTGAAGCAGCTGGCGGCGGAACAGGGCCGCGACGTGTCCGTCTGCGTGCTCGAGAAAGGCGGCGAGCTGGGCGCGCACATCCTGTCGGGTGCGGTGATGGATCCGCGCGCGCTGGACGAACTCTTCCCGAACTGGAAGGAACAGGGCGCACCGCTGAACACCCCGGTCACCGAAGACCGCGTGCTGTTCCTGACCGAGACCAAGTCGTATGCGACCCCGTCCTTCATGGTGCCGAAGGCCCTGACCAACCACGGCAATTACGTGATCTCGCTCGGCAACGTGGTGCGCTGGCTGGGCCAGCAGGCGGAAAGCCTGGGCGTCGAGATCTTCCCGGGCTTCCCGGCGGCCGAAATCCTCTATAACGACGACGGCTCGGTCAAGGGCGTCGCCACCGGCAATATGGGCGTGAACCGCGAAGGCGAACCGACCGACGCGTTCCAGCTGGGCATGGAGCTGCACGCCAAGTACACGCTGTTCGCGGAAGGTTCGCGCGGCCACCTGGGCAAGCAGCTGATCGCCAAATACGACCTGGGCAAGGGCAAGGATCCGCAGACCTACGGCATCGGCATCAAGGAACTGTGGGAGATCGACCCGGCCAAGCACCAGCCCGGCCTGGTGATCCACACCGCGGGCTGGCCGCTGCCGTCGGACACGTACGGGGGCTCGTTCCTGTACCACCTGGAGAACAACCAGGTCGCGGTCGGCTTCGTGGTCGGCCTGGCCTACCAGAACCCCTACCTGTCGCCGTACGAGGAGTTCCAGCGCTACAAGACCCACCCGGCGATCCGCCACTTCTTCGAAGGCGGCAAGCGCATCTCCTACGGCGCGCGCGCGATCACCGCGGGCGGCCTGCAGTCGCTGCCGAAGACCGTGTTCCCGGGCGGCGCCCTGGTCGGCGACGACGCCGGCTTCCTGAACGTCAGCCGCATCAAGGGCAGCCACGCCGCGATCAAGACCGGCATGCTGGCCGCCGACGCCGCCTTTGCCGCGCTGGGCCAGGGCCGCCAGCACGATGAGCTGAACAGCTATCCGGTGTCCTTCGAGCAGTCCTGGCTGCACGAGGAACTGCACGTGGCGCGCAACTTCAAGCCGTGGATGAGCAAGGGCCTGTACCTGGGCACGCTGATGACCGGCATCGACCAGATCCTGTTCAAGGGCAAGGCGCCGTGGACCCTGCACCACCAGCACGCCGACCACGAATGCCTGCGCCCGGCCTCGGACTTCAAGCCGATCGTGTATCCGAAGCCGGACGGCAAGCTGACCTTCGACCGCCTGTCCTCGGTGTTCATCTCGAACACCAACCACGCGGAAGACCAGCCGGTGCACCTGACGCTGAAGAACCCGAACGTGCCGGTCGAGATCAACCTGGCCAAGTACGCCGGCCCGGAACAGCGCTACTGCCCGGCCGGGGTGTACGAATTCGTGAAGACCGACGAAGGCAGGGACCGCCTGCAGATCAACGCGCAGAACTGCGTGCACTGCAAGACCTGCGACATCAAGGATCCGACCCAGAACATCGTGTGGGTCACGCCGGAGGGTGGCGGCGGGCCGAATTACCCGAACATGTAATCCGGTCGGCGCGATTCGGCCTTCATGCGTGGGCGATTGATGCCACCGGCATCGGGCGCTTGAACGTCAACCCGTCCTAATGTTGATGGGCGCGGTTCAGGCGCCGCTCGGCCCGGCGCTGCAGCCCCTCGAAGAACAGGCTCAGCCCCCAATAGATGATGGCCGCCGCAACGTAGAGCGGCAATGGGCGGAACGTGACGGAGATCAGTTCTTTGGTGACGAGCATCAGCTCGGTCATCGTGATCACCGACACCAGCGAAGTGTCCTTGATCAGGCTGATCAGGGTATTGCTCATCGACGGCACCGCGACCCGCAGCGCCTGCGGCAGCACCACGTAGCGCAGGGTCTGGGGCCAGCCGAGGCCGAGGCTGAAGGCGGCGCGCCACTGGCCCTGGGCGACCGCATGGATCGCGCCGCGCAGGCTCTCGGACAGGTAGGCGCCGGCGTTCAGCGACAGGGTCAGCACCCCGGCCGTGACCGGCGTGAATTCGATGCCGATGCTCGGCAGGCCGTAATACACGACGAACAGCTGCACCAGCAGCGGCGTGCCGCGGAACATGCTGACATAGAGCGCCGCCGGCCAGCGCAGCGGCGCCCAGGGCGCGACCCGCATCAGGGTCGCCGGCAGGCCCAGCACCAGGCCGCCGACCATGGCGGACAGGGCCAGCAGCAGGGTATAGCCGGCGCCGCGCAGCATGAGCGGCGCCGACTCGCGCAGCAAGCCCAGCAAGTCCTGGAATTCCATGCCCCCGCTCAGTCCCGGTTCACTGCGGCGCGCGGGTGGCGTCGACGCCGAACCACTTCATCGAGACGGCTTTCAGGCTGCCGTCGGCGCGCACCGCCTCGAGCGCCTTGTCGACCGCGGCGCGGAATTTCGGATTGCCCTTCTGGAAGGCGATCGCGGTGCGCTCGACCGCGCCCACGCGCGCGCCGGCACGGATCGGCAGCTGCGAGGACTTCAGCAGGTAGGCCACCATCAGGCTGTCGTTGAGGGCCGCGTCGACCCGGCCGAACGCCAGGTCCTGCAGGTTTTCCGGCGCCGCCGGATAGCTCTTCACCTCGATTCCGGGCACGGCCTTGGCCTGCTGTTCGAACACGCTGCCCTGCCCGACGCCGACCTTCTTGCCTTTCAGGTCTTCCAGCCTGTGGTAGTCGATGCGCTCGTTGCGGCGCACGATCAGCTGCGGGGTTGAATAGGTGTAGGCCGTGGAGAAATCGAAGGCCTGCTCGCGCTTCGGCGTGATGTTCACCTGGCTGATGATGACGTCGTACTTGCCGGCGCCCAGGCCGGACAGGATGGCGGTCCATTCGGTGGTCACGAATTCGGGCTTCAGGCCCAGTTTCGCCGTCACCAGCCTGGCGACGTCGACATCGTAGCCGGTCAGCTGGCCGGTCTTCGGGTCCTTGAAGTTGAATGGCGGGTAGGTTCCCTCGAGGGCGATGCGCAAGGTGCCGCGCGCCTTGGCCGTGTCGAGCAGGTCGGCGGCGTGGGCCGGCAGCGCGAGCGCGGCGCAGAGCGCGGCTGCGCCAGCTAATAACGTCCTGCGGAAATTGTTCGGGGAACCCTTTTGCATCGCCTCGCACTCCAATCAAGCAGTAGAGCCTGATTTATATCCGAAATGCGATGATGCGAAAAGGGAATTATTCGCCTATCAATATAGCCTGCGGCTATGCTTGAAATTGTGGCCGGTGACGATCAGGGTGCTCTCGACCAGGGTCGACAGGCCCAGCAGCAGCTGGACCAGCTTGTCGTCCGGCAGGACCCAGACCTGCCCGGCCGGCTGCTCGGCCCCGGTGGCGGCCATGATCAGGGGCGCGATCCAGCCGGCATCCGGCTCGACGTCGAGCAGGACGGCGTCGCCGGTGGTCTGCAGGTAGACGTCGCCGCCCGGCGCCAGGCTGAAGCGCACGCCGACGCCGGTTTCCTGCGGCCCGATCATTTCCTGCATGGTGCGGTTGTGCGCATCGATCCAGAGCTCGACGTCCTGCGGGGTTTCCAGCGGGGTCCAGGGCACCGGACGGAAACGGGGGCGCTCGGTGCTGTCCTTGGTCGAATCTTGGCTCATGGGGGGCTCGGTAGTGTAATGGTTGGGATGCGGACGGCGCGTATGCTAAGGCATGGACGACCGGCCGCGCAAGCTGCGGCGATGCGCTACGCCGCGAGGGTGACGAGCCGGGCTTCGACCCGCCCCTCCCCGACCAGCAGCTCGCCGGCCGCGATCGGCAGGCTGAAGCGGCGGCGACCGGCGCTGCCCGGGTTCACGTACAGCACCCCGCCGCGCTCCACGCAGGACGGCTTGTGCGAATGGCCGGACACCACCACGCGCACGCCGGCCGCGCCCGGGTCGATATCGAGTTCCTTGATATCGTGGATGACGTGGACGGCGATGCCGCCAAGCTCCAGGCGCGCGGTGACGGGAATCGACTTTGCCCAGGCCGCGGTATCGTTATTCCCGCGCACCACGGTCAGCGGCGCGATGGCGGCCAGGCGCTCGAGGATCTCCGGGTTACCGATGTCGCCGCCATGCACGATGTGGTCGCTGCCGGCCAGGAAATCCAGCGCTTCCGGACGCAGCAGGCCGTGCGTGTCCGAGATCAGCCCGATCCGCATGGCCTGCCGTGGCGTCTCGTTCGCCAAGCTCAGCCCGGATGCCGGTCGCGGCCCATCTTGGTCGCCGTCCAGATCGAATACAGGGCGGCGATGCCGACCACCACATAGACCAGGCGGGTGGCCGGGCTGCCGGCGCCGAACAGGCTTGCGACGACGTCGACGTCGAACAGGCCGACCATGGCCCAGTTCAAGCCGCCGATGATCAACAGGGCCATGGCGATGTAGTCGACCGCCGACATCGCCGGGTGCCCTTCGCGCACGGAAGCCCGCCGCTCGGGCAGGTGCCGCCGCTCCATGGTAGGTGCGTTCATGGTTGCCATCATGTCCTCCTTCGGAAAGATTGGTCCGAAATCCACGATAGCAAAAATGCGCGCGGGCGTGCGCCGTCTATCCGGGTGGGAATCAGCCCTTCCAGGTACGGTTCAAGCCGGTATCCGCGTGGATCCAGCCGCCTTTCGGACCGGAGCGGTAATAGAAGCCGACCCCGCCCTGGCGGAAGCTGCGCACCAGGCCGCCCAGCACTTCTTCGGTGAGGCCGGCAATGCGGATGTCGGCCGCCTTGCCGGACATGTGCAGGGACTGGCGCGCGGCCGGCACGCCCTGTTCGATCAGGCGGTTGTTGGAGGCCGCGGTGCGGTAGCCGGACAGGATTTCCAGCGGCTTGTCGAGGCCGTAGCGCTCGACGAAGGCCTGGGCGGCCCACAGGGTCTCCAGCAGCTTGGGGTCGATCGCCATGCTGGCCTTGCCGTTCACGTCGCGCAGCATGTGGCACAGTTCCTGGTAGGCCGAGTCGATCACCTCGCCATCCTTCCAGTACAGGACTCTGGCGCGCTCGCCGCTGGCGGGACGGATCACGGACAGGGTGCGCGGCTTGACCCAGAAGTCGAGGTCGACCACCTGGGCGTCGAACAGGTCGGGCGGCGGGGCGATGTCGACGCTGGGTGCGTCCGCCGCGGCGGCCACGCTGCGGGTGTTGCGCTCGGCCGCCTGGCCGATCAGCGGGGTCGCGACCAGGCCGAGTGCGGTGAGGCGCAAGCCGTGCTGAAGGAAATCTCTGCGGGAAGCCATAACAAACTCATCATTGGAACTTCCTTACTATATCGCAACGGACAAAAGTAAAAAAGATGAGTTCGCGAAACGTCGGAATTTGACGTTTATTTGCCGACTTATTGCGTGCTTATTTGCCGCTGCAGTTGCAGAACCGCTTGCCCGCCGGCGCTTCGGCGGCGTTCAACTGCTTCCAGAGGAAATCGCATTCCAGTCCGAAGCAGGCCTTGTCCTTGCCCGCATTGACATAGCCGAGCCGCTCGAAGAAGGCGCTGGCGGAAGCCGGGCTGTGCATGTGCAGCTTGGCGATATCCCAGGCCCGGGCCTGGGCTTCGACGGCGCGCATCATGGCGCTGCCAATGCCGTTGCGCCACAGTCCCGGCATGACGTAGCACAACGCCAGCTTGCCGGCCTGGGTCAGCAACGCCATCCCGGCCACTTGCTGGCCGTCGACTGCGACCACGGCGTAGTTGCTGGTCGAGGAAAACCAGGTGCCGACGTTCTGCGGCGTCTTGTTGCTCAGCCACGGCTGGAGGATGTCCGCCCGCTGCTCGTGGTCGGCCGCGCAGCCTTCTTCGATCGAGCGGCGCAGCAGCTCGCATGCGGCTGGCGCGTCACCCGGTGTTGCCTGGCGAATGTCAATACCCATGTACTTCCGACGTGAAAACGATCTAGTCCCAAAAAGCCGCGGTTCGGCAGGCCGGACTATAACCCAAAGCCGCCGATCCTGCTGCCGAGGCATGCGCCGGGGTGAAGCTTCTAAGCATATTATAAAAATGTACTTCAGTTCCGTTATTTCTTCATGGATGATGATCCCGCTCCCACAGGTTTCCACAAGAAAGAAGGAAGAAAAACACATGGTCCGAACCCACTCCCCGCTGCGCCGCCACCTGCTGGCGCTCACCCTGGCGCTGGGCAGCGCCGTTTTCCCGCTGGCCTCGCAGGCCGCTCCCGTCGAGCTGCTGAACGTCTCCTACGACGTCGCACGCGAACTGTACAAGGAAGTGAACCCTGCCTTCACCGCCGAATGGAAGAAGAACACCGGCGAAGACATCACCATCAAGCAGTCGCACGGCGGCTCCAGCAAGCAGGCGCGCGCCGTCGCCGACGGCCTCGAAGCCTCGGTGGTGACGATGAACCAGGCCAACGACATCGACATGCTGGCCGACCGCGGCCTGGTCGCCAAGGACTGGGCCAAGAAATTCCCGAACAATGCGGCGCCCTACTACTCGACCATGGTGTTCCTGGTGCGCAAGGGCAACCCGAAGGGCATCCACGACTGGGCCGACCTGGCCAAGCCGGGCGTCAAGGTCGTGATCCCGAACCCGAAGACCGCCGGCAACGGCCGCTACACCTACCTGGCGGCCTGGGGCTCGGTCATCAAGAAAGGCGGCAATGAAGCCCAGGCGCGCGAACTGGTCGGCAAGATCTTCAAGAACGTGCCGGTGCTGGACGCCGGCGGCCGCGCCGCCACCACCACCTTCACCCAGCGCCAGATCGGCGATGCCCTGGTCACCTTCGAGAACGAGGTGAACCTGGTGCGCGCCGAGTTCGGCGACAACTTCGAGGTGGTCTACCCCTCGATTTCCGTGCTGGCCGAATCGCCGGTGGCGGTGGTCGACAAGGTGGTCGACCGCAAGGGCGTGCGCAAGCAGGCTACCGCCTACCTGAACTTCCTGTATTCGGAAACCGGCCAGCAGATCGGCGCCAAGCATTACCTGCGCGTGCGTAATGACAAGGTCATGAAACAGTTCGCCGCGAATTACAAGCCGATCCAGCTGTTCACGGTGGACGATATGTTCGGTGGCTGGCGCGCTGCGCAAAAACGCCATTTCGACGATGGCGGTGAATTCGACAAGATCTATCAATCCAAGTGATGAATAATGCTGTATATGCATACAGGATTAATAAGCGGAATATAAAGCCGAGTCGTATTTAAGAGATTTCTTTAAGATAATTCTCTAAATTTCTGTTCACAAAGAAGGCCTTGCGACAACGCGAGGCCTTTTTTCTTGTAGAATCTTGCCGTTGGTTTCGATTTTCCGTGAAACCGATAAAAAGTTCCCATATAGCTCGACGCTACTGGGCCAACTGAACGATTTGATGCTCCGCCGCCGTCCGGCGCCCGACCATTTAACCGTACCCACATACAAAAATGATCAAAAAATTCCTCGCTGCCGTGCTGATGACGATTTCCAGCGCGGCCGCCCTCGCCGTGCCTTTCGGATCGCAATCGGTGCTGGTCGTCGAAGATGACACCGGCAAGGTCCTGTTCGAAAAGAACTCGGCCGCCGTCGTGCCCATCGCATCGCTGACCAAACTGATGACCGCCATGGTCGTGCTCGATGCCCACCAGGACATGAACGAGCCGATCGAGATCGAAAAGCAGGACGTCGACATGCTCAAGCACAGCACGTCGCGCGTGCCGGTCGGTGCGACCATCCTGCGCCGCGACGTGCTGCAGCTGGCCCTGATGTCGTCGGATAACCGCGCCGCCGCTGCCCTGGGCCGTACCTATCCGGGCGGCATGGAAGCCTTCCGCGCGGCCGTCAAGCGCAAGATCGCCGCACTCGGCATGTCCCAGACCGTGATCGAGGAACCGACCGGCCTGAGCCCGCATAACCAGTCGTCCGCGACCGACCTGGTCAAGATGGCGACCGCCGCCGCGAACTACCCGGAAATCACCCGCATCACCACCTCGTCCAAGGACCTGATCAACATCAAGGGCCGCGAGGTCGAGTACCACAACACCAACCGCCTGGTCGGCGCCAAGGGCTGGGACATCGGCCTGTCGAAGACCGGCTACACCCAGGAAGCGGGCCGCTGCCTGATCATGCGCGTCAAGGCCGCCGGCAAGAACGCGACCATGGTGCTGCTGAACGCCGGCGCCTCGTCGGTGCGTATCCTGGATGCCCTGAACATCCGGCGCCACGTGCTGGGCGACGACGCTCCGGTGGCGACCGCCAGGGCGCCGCGCGTGCGCGCCGCGGTCGGCGGTCCGCGCATCAAGGCGTCCGTCGGCGGCGGCCGCGTGAAGGCGTCGGCCAGCCGCGGCCGCTACAAGCACGCGCCGGTGTCGCGTCATCGCCGTCACCACTGATCCGGCCGCGCCACGCAACATAGAAAAGGCCGCAACGGGAAACCGCTGCGGCCTTTGTCATTCCTGGAGAGACATCAGATCGCGGCGGCGATCGCCTTGCCGCATTCGGTGGTGTTCGCGGTGCCGCCCAGGTCCGGGGTCTTCGGCCCTTCCGCCAGCACCTTCTCGATCGCCTTCATGATGGCGTCGCTGGCGGCCTGGTAGGTGGCGTCGCCGTCGCCGAGGAAATCGAGCATCATCGCGCCGGACCAGATCATGCCGATCGGATTGGCGATGTTCTTGCCGAAGATGTCGGGCGCCGAACCGTGCACCGGCTCGAACAGCGAGGGGAAGTTGCGCTCCGGGTTCAGGTTGGCCGACGGCGCGATGCCGATCGTGCCGGTGCAGGCCGGACCGAGGTCGGACAGGATGTCGCCGAACAGGTTGGACGCCACCACCACGTCGAAGCGCTCCGGCGACAGCACGAAGCGCGCGCACAGGATGTCGATGTGGTACTTGTCCCATTTGACGTCGGCATACGACTTGCCCATCTCTTCGACCCGCTGGTCCCAGTACGGCATGCTGATCGAGATGCCGTTCGACTTGGTGGCCGAGGTCAGGTGCTTCTTCGGACGGCTCCGGGCCAGGTCGAAGGCGTACTTCAGGATCCGGTCGGTGCCCTTGCGCGTGAATACGGACTCCTGCAGCACGAATTCGCGGTCGGTGCCTTCGAACATCTTGCCGCCCACCGACGAGTACTCGCCTTCGGTGTTTTCGCGCACGACGTAGAAGTCGATATCGCCGGGCTTGCGGTTGGCCAGCGGGCTCGGCACGCCGGGCATCAGGCGCACCGGGCGCAGGTTGACGTACTGGTCGAAGTCGCGGCGGAACTTCAGCAGCGAGCCCCACAGCGAGATATGGTCGGGCACCAGGTGCGGCATGCCGACCGCGCCGAAGTAGATGGCGTCGAAACCTTCGAGCTGCTGGCGCCAGTCGTCCGGCATCATCTGGCCATGCTTCAGGTAGTAGTCGCAGTTGGCCCACTCGAAGGTGGTGAACGCGATGTCGAGGCCGAAGCGCTTGATAACGGCTTCCAGCGTGCGCATGCCTTCCGGCATCACCTCGTTACCGATGCCGTCGCCGGCGATGACTGCGATTTTGTGTTGTTTCATGGCGGTAGACCTTCTGTGAAGAAATGTTGACGTGATAAGCACATCTTACCGAATACGGACCGACATATAATCAGCAGATTCGTAAATCGAAAGAACACGAAACGTGAACAATAAAACGCCCCTGCTGGAAGACCTCAAGCTGTTCAGCGCCGTCGTGCGCAAGCAGAGCTTTGCCGCCACGGCGCTGGAGCTCGGGGTATCGAACGCCTTCGTCAGCAAGCGCATCGCGGTGCTGGAGCAGACGCTCGGGGTGCGCCTGCTGCACCGGACCACGCGCAAGGTCGCCCTGACCGATCATGGCACGGTCGTCCACCAGTGGGCGCAGCGTATCCAGGAAGACGTCGACCAGCTCGGGGAAGCGATTTCGCAAAAGGGCGCGGCCCCGCACGGGCTGCTGCGCCTGTGCACCAGTTCGGGCTTCGGCCGCAACCGGGTCGCCCCGGCGATCTCGAAGCTGGCGCAGGTCTATCCGGAGCTCGAAGTGCAGCTCGAGCTGCTGGACCGGCCGGTCGACCTGATCGCCGAAGGCTTCCACCTCGACATCCGCGTCGGCCAGGCGCAGGAGCCGCACCTGATCGCGCGCCGCATCGCGACCAACGAGCGCGTGCTGTGCGCGGCGCCGGCCTACCTGGAACGGAACGGCACGCCGCGCCGGCTGGCCGAGCTGGCGCAGCACCGCTGCATCGCGATCCGCGAGCGCGACCAGGACGTGGGACGCTGGAAACTGAGCGGGCCGGCCGGCGAGGAAGCGGTGCGCGTGAAGGGACCGCTGTCGACCAATAACGGCGAACTGGTGCACCAGTGGGCCATCGACGGCCACGGCATCATCCTGCGTTCAATCTGGGATGTCGGCCGCAGCCTGGCGGATGGCAGCCTGGTGAGGGTGCTGCCGGAATACCACCAGCAGGCCGACGTGTGGGCCATCTACCCCGCCCGCCTGGGAACCTCCGCGAACGTGCGGGTGTGCGTGCAGTTCCTGGAAGAGTGGCTGGCCGGGATGTAATTCCGCCGGCCGCGCCGGCTCAGCGCGACTTCAGCTGCCGCACATGTCCTTCCAGCTCGGCGAAGGTCGGCCTCTCCGTGGCCGAGATCACCTTGCGCCCGAATTCGACCGCGATGGTCGGCGCGTAGCCGTTCATGCTGGCCAGCAGGGTCACTTTCACGCACTGCAGGGCCTTCATCACTTCCTGGTGGCGGCGGTGCAGCAGGCTGGCCAGCGGCGCCACGAAGCCGTAGGACAGCAGGATGCCGAGGAAGGTGCCGACCAGGGCGGCCGCGATCAGGCTGCCCAGTTCGGCCGGCGGACGGCCGATGGCACCCATCGTGTGCACCACGCCCATCACCGCGGCGACGATGCCGAAGGCCGGCATGCCGTCGGCCAGCTTGTGGATCGCCTGCACCGGGATGTCCGAGTCTTCCTGGTAGGTCTCGATCTCGTTGTCCATCAGGTTCTCGAGCTGGTAGGCGTTCATGGTGCCGGACACCAGCAGGCGCAGGTAGTCGGTGATGAAGTCGAGCAGGTGCTCGTCCATCAGCACCAGGCGGTACTTGCCGAAGATCGCGCTCTCGTAGGGCGCATCGATGTCGTCCTCGAGCGACATCAGGCCTTCGCGGCGCACCTTGGTGAGCAGGTCGAACATCAGCGCCATCAGCGCCATGTACAGCTCCCGCGTGTAGCGCGAGCCGTGGCACAGCATCGGGATGCTGTGCCAGGTCAGCGAAATGGCCTTGCGGTCGTTGCCGATCACGAAAGCGCCCAGCGCGCCGCCGAAAATCATCAGCAATTCATACGGCTGGAACAGCGCGGCCAGGTGCCCGTCCTGCAGCACGAAGCCGCCGAACACGGCCAGCAGCACGACGACGACACCGACGATGATCAGCATGGGGTGGATTCCTTGATTTCCATACGGCAACTTTAACATTGTTGCCACATGGAAAGCAAAGATTGCTGATGCCGCCGTTCCCCGCGAAACACCGTCATTCCCGCGAACGCGGGAATCCATGCTGAGGGATGGGACTCCGGACGGCGGAATCGCCGGTGGATTGTCCGGTTTCCGGCTCCGGGCGCCCAGTATGGATTCCCGCCTTCGCGGGAATGACGTTCCGACGCTAGCGTTCGACCATTCCCCGCAGCCCACTCCCCCGGTGCGTCCGCTTCTGGATCGCCTCCCCCAGCACATTCGGCACCGGCGTCAGCAAGGTAAATTCGCGGCTGGCGCGCGTGATGCCGGTATAGACCAGCTCGCGCGCCAGCACCGCCCCGCCCTCCTTCGGCAGCGCCAGCACCGTGTGCGCGAATTCCGAGCCCTGCGATTTGTGGACCGTCATCGCGTAGGCCGTCTCCACATGGCGCAGGCGGGTGGCCAGCACGCTGCGCACCTTGTCGCCTTCCAGGAAGTACACGCGCAGCGAGCCGGGGCGGGCCGGGTCGGCCAGGGTCAGCCCGATGTCGCCGTTGAACACATTGGTCGCGTAGTCGTTGCGGGTCACCATGACGGGGCGGCCGACATACCAGTCGCCGGTGCGGCGGATCAGGCCGACGTCGCCGAGGCGCTGCTCGATCGCCGTGTTCAGGCCCTCGACGCCCCACTCGCCCTCCCGCACCGCGCACAGGATGCGAAAAGCCTCGAAGCGCTGCAGCACGGCGCGCACCCAGTCTTCGTGCGCGCCCACGTCCGGGCTCTCGCCCAGCAGACGCAGGTAGGGACGATAGCCCTCCAGCGCCAGCCCGATCGCGTGCTGCTGCTGGGCGTGTTCGATCCAGCGCAGGCCGTGGGCGCCTTCGACATCCTGCGCGCCCCTGGCCCGCAGCACCGCGGCGGCGGCATCGACGTCGCCGGCGTTGACGGCCAGTGCCAGTTGGCCGATCGGGCCGCCGAAGCGGCGGCTGTGGCGCAGCATCACGGTCTGTTGGGCCAGCGCGCCGCCCGCGTGCACGTAGGCCGCCGGGATGTCCTCGCCGGCGGCCTCGCGCACATAGGCGACGGTGTCCTCGTCGTAGTTGCCGCTCTGCGCGTCGTGGCACAGGTCGCCCAGCACGGCGCCCGCCTCCACCGACGCCAGCTGGTCCTTGTCGCCCAGCAGGATCAGGGTCGCGGTCGGCGGCAGCGCATCCAGCAACGAGGCCATCATCTCCAGGTGCACCATCGAGGCTTCGTCGACGATCAGGACGTCGACGTCGAGCGGGTTGCCGCGGTGGTGGGCGAAGGCGCGGCTGTCCGGGCGCGCGCCCAGCAGGCTGTGCAGGGTGCGGGCGGCGCCCATGCGCGCCGTCAGCTCGCGCAGCGGCAGCCGGTCGCCGACGCGTTCCGCCAGTTCGTTCAGGGCCTTGTCGATCGATTGCTTCAGGCGCGCCGCCGCCTTGCCGGTCGGCGCGGCCAGGGCGATGCGCTGGCGCGCCGCATCCGGCGCGGTGGCGAACAGCAGCGCCAGCAGGCGCGCCACGGTATAGGTCTTGCCGGTGCCAGGCCCGCCGGTGATGATCGCCACCTTGCCGCGCAGGGCGATCGCGCAGGCCAGCTTTTGCCAGTCCGGCTTGTCGGCGGCGCGCTGGGAGGCGAACAGCAGCTCCAGCCAGGCATGCACCGCGGGCGCATCGACTTCGCGCCGTTCGCGCGCGCGCTCGCGCACGCTGGTCGCCACCACGGTTTCGTCGCGCCAGTAGCGGCGCAGGTACAGGCGCGCATCGTCGGCGCCGCCGTCCAGCACCAGCGGCTGGCCGTAATCGAGCTCGCCGACCTGCCATACCTGCTCGCAGCCGGCCAGCTGGGCCATCCAGCCCTTGGCGTTCTTCGGCAGCGGCTTGATGGCGGCGGCCAGCTCCTTCCACTCCTCCTCGGGCAGGCCAAGCAGCGCGGCCGCATCCTCGGCCAGGTCGGCCAGCAGCAGGCAGCTGTGGCCGCGTCCCTCGAGTTCGGACAGGACCAGTGAGGCCAGCAGCAGCGGTCCCGGGGCCGGCCCCAGCGAGGCCATGAAGCGGGCGAAGGCGCCGGACAGGCGGCGCAGTTCGCCGGCCTCGGTCAGGCGTTCGACTTCGAACCAGAAGATGTCCATCTTGTCCGGATCGATCGACGCGGTTTCCTTGTTATTCATGTGCGAGCAGCCCATCGAGTCCATCGAGCAGCACCATGTCCGGCTCGATCAGGTAACAGCCGCGCGTGAACTCGTTGCCGATCCCGCGCAGGAACAGGAACACGGCGCCGCCCAGTTGTTCGCGCGGGTCGTAGCGCTCGCCCAGGCGCGCGCGCAGCAGGCGGTGCAGCGCGAGCAGGTAGATCGCGCCCTGGATGTCGTAGCGGTGCTCGGCCATCGCGGCCGCCATCGCCGGCCCGGTATAGGCGGCGTCGCCGTGGCCCAGCGCGTTCGATTTGTAGTCCAGCACCCAGTAGCGGCCCCGGCACTCGAACACCAGGTCCGTGAAGCCCTTCAGCATGCCGTGCAGCTGCCGCTCCGGCAGGGTCGGGCGTGGCACGTCGCCCAGCAGGCGCTGGCGGCACAGGCGGTCCAGCGCGCCCACGTCGAGGGCGCGGCTGGGGAACCAGAATTCCATCTCCGGCACCACTTCCTCGAGGTCGGACAGCGCGCAGCCGACCGGCGGCAAGGGCATCGTCACCAGCGCGTCCAGCCAGGCCATGGCGTCGTCCACGCGGTTGCCCCAGCCGGCGCGTTTGATGCGCTGGTGCAGGCGGACGATGAAGTCGTCCTCGTCGATGCGGGAAAAGCCCTCCTGCGCCATCCATTCCAGCTGCTCGTGCAGGAAGTTGCCGGGGGTCGCGCCGCGCGGGAAGCGGTGCCAGGGCGCGTCGTCGGCCTTCGGCACTTCGACCGTCCCCGGCTCTTCCTCTTCCAGCAGGTTCTCTTCCTGCGGCCGCGTCGGCGCCGCCACCGTGTGCCGGGTCAGCGAGGTGAAGGAGCCGACCGCCCAGTTGCGCTCGAACTGGCCGGAAAAGGCCGGGGCCTCGACCAGTTCGGGGCGCACGTCGGCGCGGACCAGCTGCGTGCAGCCCTCGGGCGCGTCGAGCGTATGCAGCTCGATCGCGTCCAGGCCGCCGCGCAGCTGCTCCCAGCGCTCGCGCATGGCGCCCGCCTCGATCGGCTCGCCGCCGGCCAGCAGGTAGCCCAGCGCCGATTCGTGCAGCCGGTTCTCGCCCTTGCGGCCGGCCGCCACCGCCGCCACGCCCAGCCACAGGAAGTGGCGCGCGCGCGTCAGCGCCACGTACAGCAGGCGCAGGTCTTCTTCCAGGCGCGCCCGGTCGACGGCTTTCAGGGCATCGTCGCTCAGCGCCAGGTCGATGCGGCGCGCGCCATCCTCGTGCACGTATTCGAAGAAGGCGCGGTTGCGGCGGTCGGTCTTGCGCGCGGTGACGGCGAACGGCAGGTAGACCAGCGGGTACTCCAGGCCCTTCGACTTGTGCACCGTGACCACCTTGACCAGCTCGGCGTCGGATTCCAGGCGCAGCACGCGCTCGTCGCCGCCCTCGCCCAGGCCCTCGATCTGTTCGGCGAACCAGCGGATCAGGGCCTGTTCGCCATCCAGTTCGCGGCTGGCTTCCTGCAGCAGCTCGGCCAGGTGCAGCAGGTTGGTGAGCCTGCGCTCGCCGCCGGAGGCAGCCAGCAGCTTGGCCGGCAAGCCCAGTTCGTGGATGAAGCGGCGCAGCATCGCCAGCACGCCCTGTCGCTGCCAGGTCTGGTGCAGGCCTTTCAGTTGCTCGACCCGCTCTTCCCAGGCCAGTTCGTCGCTCGACAGGCGCGCCAGCTCGGTCAGCGGCAGCGCGCAGGTGGCGGTGGCGAAGGCGGTGCGCGCCAGCACGCCGTCGAGCGGGCTGGCGACGGCCTGCAGCCAGCGCAGCACGTCGACCGCTTCCTGGCTCTCGACCACCGAATCCTGGTCGGACAGGTAGACGCTCGCGACCTTCCGCTGCACCAGCGCGCGCCGGATGGCCGAGGCTTCGCGGCGGTCGCGCACCAGCACCGCGATATCGGCCGGCATCAGGCGCCTGAAGCCGCCGTCGCGGTCGCGGAAGCCCACCTTCGGGTCGTTCAGCAGGGTGACGATGTGCTCGGCGCAGTGGTGGGCGAAGAAATCGCGGTAGTCCTCGGTGCGCAGGTCGTCACGGTCGGTACTGGCGACCGCCAGCGCCTGGTAAGGCCCGTCCACGCCGACCAGTTCCTGGCCCCGACCGGCCGCCTCGACCGGTTCGAAGGGCAGCGGATTCTCGCCCTCCTTGCGGAAGCGGAAGGCGCCGGCCGCATAGCCCGGATGCGCATGGTCGCCCTCGGCGTAGGCGAACAGGCGGTTGACGGCGTTGACGAGCTGCCTGGTCGAGCGGTAGTTGGTGCCGAGCTGGTAGTGACGCCCGGCGGTGGCGCGCCGCGCCGACAGGTAACTGTGGATGTCGGCGCCGCGGAAGCCGTAGATCGACTGCTTCGGATCGCCGATCAGGAACAGGCCGTGGCCCGGGTCGTTGTCGGCCACGCGGTACAGCAGGTCGAAGATGCGGTACTGGTCGGGCGAGGTATCCTGGAATTCGTCGACCATCGCGACCGGGAACTGGTCGAGGATGCGCTTGCGCAGCGCCTCGCCGTTCGCGCCTTCCAGCGCGGCTTTCAGGCGCGCCAGCATGTCGGCAAAGCCGAACTGGCGGTTGCGGCGCTTCAGGTCGATCATGCGGCGCGCGATATTGCAGGCGGCGTGGCGCAGCAGCGCGTGGGCCATCGGCTCGATCTCGTCGAGCGCCTCCTTCAGCGCCGCGGTGTGTTCGAAGCACTCCGGCACCTCCGCGCTGAAACCCTTGGCGCAGGCATCGGCGATGCCGTCCGGGGTCAGGCGGCGCCAGGCGGTGTCGCCGAGGTCGGGCAGCACGCGCGCCGGGTCCATGGCCCAGGCGCGCAGCGCCTCGAACCATTTCACCAGCGAGTCGGGCTTCATCTTGGTGCCGTTGAAGCACTTCGGATTGGCCGACCTGTGCGCGCCGATCCAGACTTCCATCGCATCCGCACGCTCGCGCCAGCCTTCCTTCAGGCTTGCCAGCCGGGCCCGCTGGGCGCGTTCGACGCCGGCGATCACGGCACCCAGCGGCGCCATGTCGTTCGGCCGGCCTTCCTCGTCGACGCAGTCGGGGCCGAGCAGCTCGGCGCGCCGCACCAGTTCGCGCACCGCGCCCTTCAGCCCCTCGACATCGCTCCAGACGCCCAGCAGCGATTTCAGCGCATGGCCGTTCAGCGGATACACGTGCTGGCGCCAGTAGTCGTTGGCGGCGTCCTCGAACAGGGCGCGCTCGTCGCTGACCAGCTCCTCGTCGAACAGGCTGCCGCTGTCGAAGGCGTGCTCGCGCAGCATGCGCTGGCACCAGGCGTCGATGGTGAACACCGCCGCCTCGTCCATGGTCTCGGCGGCCAGCACCAGGCGGTGCGCGGCGACCAGGCGCGCGGCTTCGTCCTCGTAGCTGTCGGCCAGCGCTTCGAGGTAAGGATCGTCGGCCTCGGCCTCGCCGCGGAAATACGCGGCCGCCTGCACCAGGCGCTCGCGCACCCGGTTCGACAGCTCGCGGGTGGCGGCGCGAGTAAAGGTCATCACCAGGATTTCGGGCGGCAGCAGCGGACGCACGAAGCCGTTCTCCTCGCCGCCGGCGTTGCCGTGCCCCAGCACCAGGCGCAGGTACAGCGCGGCGATGGTCCAGGTCTTGCCGGTGCCGGCGCTGGCCTCGATCAGGCGCGAACCGTGCAGCGGAAAAGTCAGGGGCTGGAGCAGCTCGCTCATGCTGGCTGGTCTCCTTCCTCGCCGAATTTGGTCACGCTCACGCTGTCGCGCAGCCAGGCCGCCAGCGGCCCGTACAGGGCCTCGGCGGTGCGCGGCCAGTCGCCCGAGGCGCGCAGCACTGCGAATTCCGGCCACAGGCGGGCCAGGCAGGGGTCATCGACTTCGCCGTTGATCTCGAAGCCGCCGTCGTACGCTTCGCGCGGGTCGCCCCCGGCCAGGTGGGCCAGCGCGGTCTTGCAGGCCACCGCCAGCGGACGGTCCAGGTTGGCGCGCCACAGCGTCACCAGGTTCCCGAGGATGGCATGCGCGGCGTCCGCCTCCAGCGGCGCCATGCTGATGGTGGCGTCGCGCGCCACCAGGTAGCCGGTGATGCGGGCGCCACTTGCCGCCGCAGCCAGCTGGCGCAACCAGGGGCCGATCAGCTTGTCGCCGCGCGGCGCGCCCTTCCTGTCGAGCACCTTGGACGAGATCTGCATCAGCCATACGGTGTCGCCGTCCTTGCTGCGCAGCTTGTCGATCCAGTCGTCGAGCAGTACGCCGTTCAGGTCGAGGCTGACCACCAGCTTGGGCGCCGGCGTCGGATAGCGCGCGCCCAGCGTGAGCCAGCTGCGCCGCACCGGCACCAGGTCGTCGACCAGTTGCTGCTGCCACTGCCGGCCCAGCAGGCCGATCGGCAGCCTGCCCTCGCGCACCAGGCGCTGGGCGCGCCCGTCGAGCACCTGCCGCACCTCGGCCTGCGCCTCCGGGGCAGCGCTGTCGTCGAGCAGCGCGTCTTCGAGGAAGTAGCGCTCGAGGGCGTCCAGCGAGAACGGTTCCTCGTCCTCGCCCACCACCTCGTTGCCACCGAAGTTCACGCCCAAGCGGCGCCGGAAGAAGTAGCGCGCCGGCTGGCGCAGGAAGGAGACCAGTTCGCCCAGCTTGAGGCGGTAGTCGGCTTCCAGCTCGTAGGGCGGCAGCGCGTCGTCTTCCGCCGCGCCCTCCTCCTGCCGGTCGCGGTGTGCCGAACGCCATTCGCCGGCATAGGTCAGCAGACCGCCACGCTCGAAGTAGCGGCGCGAGAACGGCTGCAGCGCGTGCACCGTGGTACGCTCGTCGAGGTCCAGGTCCCAGCCCGCCTTCAGGTAGTCGCGCAGCTGCGAGACCAGCACCGAGGACGGCTGCTCGGTGTTGTCGCGCACGTTGCGCCCGACCCAGCTCACGTACAACTTGTCGCGCGCGGCCAGCAGCGCTTCCAGCATCAGGTAGCGGTCGTCGTCGCGGCGCGAACGGTCGCCCGGACGCTGCAGGCCCGGCAGCGCCAGCAGGTCGAAGTCGGACTGGTGGCCGCGGCGCGGGAAGTCGCCGTCGTTCATGCCCAGCAGGCACACCACCTTGAAGGGCACGGCGCGCATCGGCATCAGGGTGCAGAAGGTGACGCCGCCGGACACGAACTGGTGGCTCAAGGCCGGCTGGTCGAGTTCCGACAGCCAGGCTTCGCGCATCACGCCGAGCGGCACCGGCTCGTCGAACAGCGCGTTCTCGCAGATCTCCAGCCAGCACTGCAGCGCTTCCTCGAGCTGGTTCAGCATCATGCGGTCTTCGTCGTCGCGGGCATGGAAGAAGCGCGTCATCAGGGCGCGGGCGCGCTCGCCCCACTCGGCCGGGCGCAGCACCGCGTCGAGCTGTTCGCGCCAGGCCAGCAGGCTCTCCACCAGTTCGGCCAGGGCGCCGGCCAGGGCCGCATCCAGGCCGCCGACTTCCGCATAGGGTTCGATATCGCCGAAGCTGGGGCCGGCGCCGGTGGCGTACCCCAATAACATGCGCCGGATCCCGAACAGCCAGGAATTCTGTTCGCCGGCCGAGCCCAGGCCCAGGCCCGCGCGGTGGTTCTGGTCCAGGCCCCAGCGCACGCTGGCGCCCTCGATCCAGCGGCCCAGGGTCGGCAAATCGTCTTCTTCCAGGCCGAACCGGCTTGCGACGGCCGGCACGTCCAGCAGGTCGCGCACTTCGCTCTGGCGGCAGCGCTGCTGCGGCAGGCGCAGCAGCCATTCCATCGCCACCAGCAGCGGATTCACGCTGCGGTCCTTGACGTCTCCGATCTCGAAGGGGATGTAGCGCGGATCGCTGCGCTTGTGCTGGTCGAACACCGCGTGCACGGCCGCCGAGAAGGTGTCGATGTCGGGCACCATCACCACGATGTCGCGCGGACGCAGTTCGCCGTCCCGCGCGAACCACGACAGCAACTGGTCGTGCAGCACCTCGACCTCGCGCTGGGCGCTGTGGGCGATGTGGAATTCGATCGAGCGGTCGTCCGGTTCGGGCGGCACGTGCGGGTGCTCAGACAGCGGCAGCAGGTCGCGCACCGCGGCCTGCACTTGGGACAGCAGGGTTTCCCCTTCGCCCTCGTTGAACAGGTCGACCCGCATATTGCCGAACTTCGCGCCCTGGCCGCCGTCGAACTCGTCCAGCATGCGCACGAAGTCGCGCCCCTGGCGCCCCCAGCTCGCCAGCAGCGGATGGCTGTGGGCGTGCAGTTCCTCGACCGGCACCTCGGCCAGGTTGCTGCCGTTGCGCGACTGCTGGCGGCGGTAGGCGGCGGTCAGCAGTTCGCGGCCCTCGATGATGTCGCCCCAGTAGAACTGGCAGGGGTTCGGCACCGCCAGCAGCACCTGGGTATGGCGCGACAGGCCGGCCATCGCCTCGATGGTCTGGTAAGGCAGGGTCGACATCCCGAACAGCACCACGCGGCGCGGCAGGCGCTGGGCCGGCTGGCGGTCTTCCTCGACCGCGGCCATGAACTGCTGGTGGATGGTGGCGCGTCCGGACCAGCGGCGCTCCGGCGGCAGGCTCTCGTGGATCTCGCGCCAGAGCTGGGCCTGCCAGCACTGGTCGGGCGCCAGCGGCACCGGCTCGCCGCCCGGCCGGCGCAGCTGGTCGGCGCCGGCGGCCCAGTCGGTCAGCCAGTCGGCGCGATAGACCTGGTACTGGTCGTAGAGATCGGACAGGCGCTCGGCCAGCTGCAGGCGGCGCTCGGGGTCGCCGTCCAGCAGGAAGTGGCGCAGCGGCGCGAAGGTTTCCTTGGCCAGCACCTCGGGCAGCAGGCGCATCAGGCGCCAGGTGAGCGCATCCTTGTCGAAGGGCGAACGCTTGGGCACCCGTTCCGGACCCAGCATGCCGCGGTAGGCCTCCCACAGGAAGCGCGCCGGCAGCGCCACCCGGGTCGCGGCGCACACCCCCAGCTCCTCGGCCAGTGCGATCTTCAGCCATTCGGCCACGCCGTTCGACTGCACGAGGATGATTTCTTCTTCGAGCGGGCCGAGCGGGTTGGCGCGCAGCCAGTCGAAGACGGCGGCGCGCAGCAGTTCCATCTGGTTGCCGTGCAGGATGAGGAGGCCGGGGGAGATCGGGGAGCGCATGGTGGAAGACTTCAGGTAGACCCCCGCAGGATACTACCAATGACGGTCTCCGAACAAGGCAATGGCAGAGTTCAGGCCTTCTGGTCCTGCTGGCGCGCCCCGAGTTCGGCGGCAATGTGGCGTTCCAGCCGCGCCAGCAGCGCGCGCAGGCGGGCGGCCAGTGCGCGCGCCTGCGGGACGGAATCCCGTTCGCGCTGGGCTTCGAGGTCGGCGCAGACGTCGCCGAAGCCCATCGCCCCCACCGTGCGCGCCGACGACTTGATGCGGTGCGCCACGGCGGCGGCGCGCCCGACGTCGCCGGCCGCCAGCGCGCGGTCGATCTCCTGCAGCCCTTCGCGCGCGGTCTCCAAGAACATGAAGGCATATTTACGCATCTTGTCCGGATCGCCGCCAAAGGTGTCGGCCAGCACCTCCTGGTCGAGCAGCGCCGGCGTGTGCGCGGGCGCCGCCGGCGCCGGCGTGGCCGCCGGCCGCTGCACGCTGCGCCCAAGCGCGCGGGCGACGGTCGCCACCAGGGCTTCGGGCGCCACCGGCTTGGTCACGAATTCGTCCATCCCGGCCGCCAGGCAGCGCGCCTGGTCTTCGAGGCCGGCGTTGGCGGTCATCGCGATCACGCGCGCGTCCTTCAGTTGCGCGTCGGCGCGGATCCGGCGCGTGGCCTCGAAACCGTCCATCACCGGCATCTGCACGTCCATCAATACGCAGCCGAACGGCGCGTCGGGCGCGCGCGCGCGCATCAGCGCCAGCGCCTCGGCGCCATTGCCGGCCACGACCACGCTGGCGCCGGCGTCTTCCAGCAGCTCGCGCGCGACCTGCTGGTTGAAGGCATTGTCCTCCACCAGCAGGATCGCACTGCCGGCCAGCGCGCCCGGGTGGGACGGCGATCCGGAGGAAGGCGCAGCCGCGGCCGGGGTCCACCGCGCCGCCGGCGCCGCTTCGGCCGGGTTGCCGAGGCGGGCCGTGAACCAGAACGTGCTGCCCTCGCCCGGCACGCTGTCGACGCCCACCTCGCCGCCCATCAGCTCGGCGAGTTGCTTGCTGATCACCAGCCCGAGCCCGGTGCCGCCGTAGCGCCGCGTGGTCGAGGGATCGGCCTGGTGGAAAGGCGCGAACAGGCGCGGCAGCTCCTCCGGAGCGATGCCGATGCCGCGGTCCCGCACTTCGAAGCGCACCAGGGTGTCGGCGCCGAGGGTGCGCACGGCCTGCGCACGCACCACGACCGGGCCGTTCTCGGAAAACTTGATCGCGTTCGAGGTGAAGTTCAGCAGCACCTGCTCGAGCCGCAGCGGGTCGCCGCGCAGGGGGCGCTGCAGCTCCGGCGCGATCTCGAACTCCAGCGCCAGGCCGCGGCCCGACGCTTCTTCGCCGAGCTGGTTGGCGAGGTTGCGCATCAGGGCATCCAGCGTGAAGTCGAGCAGTTCCAGCTCGATCCGCCCGGCCTCGATCTTGGAAAAGTCGAGGATGTGGTTGATGATGCCCAGCAGGTGCTGGGCCGAGTGGTGGATCTTCTGCAGGTAGTCGCGCTGGCGCGGGTCGGCCGCCTGCTTCAGCGCCAGCCAGGACATGCCGATGATGCTGTTCATCGGCGTGCGGATCTCGTGGCTCATGTTCGACAGGAAGTCGCTCTTGGCCTGGCTGGCGGCGTCGGCGCGGGCCTTCAGCTGGTGCAGCTCGGTGACGTCGGTCGACACGCACAGCACGGCCACCACTTCGCCCTCGGCGCGCACCGGCACCTTCACGCTCCACAGCTGGCGCACGCTGCCGTCGGCCAGCCGGACCTCGTGCTGCACCGAGCGGCCCTGCCCCGTCTCCAGCACCGGGCGGTCCAGCTCCCACATGGCGTCGGCATGCGCGGCCGGCATCACCTCGCGGTCGCGCCGCCCGATGATCTCCTCGGCGCGCAGCCCGGCGGCGGCGGCGGTCTTCGCGTTCACGTAGCGGAAGCGGCGGTCGCGGTCCTTCATGTCGACGTAGGCGTCGACGTTGTCCAGCACCAGGTCGAGCAGCACCCGTTGCTCGACCGCCGCGCGGCGCGACCAGTACAGCTTCAGGAACAGCGCATAGATCAGCAGGGTCGCGCCGAAGCCGGCGACGAAGGACAGGCGCGGGAACCAGTGCCCGAAGCCGTCGACCAGGTCGGTGCGGGTAGCGACGAAGCGCGCCTTCCACAGGTTTCCCTGGAAGCGCACCGGCATCACGGCCACGAACAGCCCGTCCTGCCGGCCCCGCAGGCGCGTTTCCGTTTTGCCGCCGGCGCTGTCGTACATCAGGGTGTCGACCGGCTCGACCGCCAGCGGCCGCCCGGCCGCCGGCTCGGGATCCGGCGCAAAATACACTTGCAGCGCAACCTGGTGCTGTCCCAGGCCGTCCAGCGCGCGCTCCACCAGGGTCGCCATCGAGAAGCCGATGCCGACCGAGCCGATGTAGGCGGCGCGCCGTGCTTCGACGCTGTCCGGCACGGCGCCGCCGCGGTAGACCGGGTAGCGGAGGGTCATGGCGAGCACCGGGCGCGGCGTCGCGAGTTTCAGCGGCGTGGTGGACGGCAGGAGTTCCGCGCGGTCGCGCGCCCGGTCCAGCGCGCGCGACACCGCCGGCCGGTTCGCCAGCATGTCGACCCCGAGCCGCGGCGGCATCATCGGCTCCAGATAATCCAGCACCAGGTAGGCCGGGCGGCGGCCGGGCGGCTTGATGTCGAAGGCCGGATAACCCCGGGGGTCGAGGCTGCGGTCGGCCCGCACCGAGGCCACGAACGCGTCGCGCTGCTCATCGAGGACGTGCACGCCGTAGTTGAGCGACTCGATCGCCGGGTAGTTCTCGCGCACGTCCAGCGATTGCACGTAGCGGTGGAACTGCAGGCGCGAGACCTGGCCACCGTTCGCATTGAACAGGGCCGCGAGGTTGCGCACCACGCGGGCGTAGGATTGAACCGCGCCGTCCAGGCGCTGGCGGGCGGATTGCGCGATGCCGTCGAAGCGGCGCTGCGCCGCGTCTTCGACGGTGCGCTCCGCGCCGAAGTACAGGAGCGTTCCCACCAGCAGCGCCAGCCACAGGCCGCCGAACCACAAAGCGATGCGCACCGGGCCGCTGGCGCCGACGGTTTTCCCCATGTTGCGCGTACTCGCTTCTGCCATGTCCGTATCGTCGTGGGCAAGTTTTGGATAGTTGCTAGTATTACGCAATCTCGAAAGGCATGGCAACTTATGGAACACGATCCTTATCTGTGGCTGGAAGACGTCGACTCCGAACGCGCGCTCGCCTGGGTGGCGGCGCGCAACGCCGGCACCGAAGCCGAACTGGCGTCGGCTCCCGGCTACGCGCCGCTACGCACGCGCCTGAAGGCCATCCTCGATTCGAAGGACCGCATCCCCTACGTCGGCAAGCATGGCGGCTGGTTCTACAATTTCTGGCGCGACGCCGGGCAAGAACGCGGCGTCTGGCGCCGCACCACCCTGGACGAATACCGGAAACCGGAGCCGGCATGGGAAACGGTGCTCGACCTCGACCGCCTCGCGCGCGACGAAGACGAGAACTGGATCTGGGCCGGCGCCACCTTCCTGCGGCCGCATGGCGAGCGCTGCCTGGTCTCGCTGTCGCGCGGCGGCGGCGATGCCGAGGTGGTGCGCGAATTCGACCTGGAACAGAAAGCCTTCGTGGAGGGAGGCTTCGTCCTGCCCGAAGCCAAGGGCAGCGTGGCCTGGATCGACCGCGACACGCTGTTCGTGGCCACCGACTTCGGCCCCGGCTCGATGACCAGCTCCGGCTATCCGCGCGTGGTCAAGGAATGGAAGCGCGGCACCGCCCTGGCCGATGCGCGCCTGGTCTACGAAGCGCAGGAAGACGACCTGTCGGTGTCCGCCTGGTTCGACCACGCTCCCGGCCACGAGCGCCAGTTCGTGCAGCGCCAGACCGGCTTCTACAGCAGCGAGCTGTTCGTGCGCGATCCCGCCAGCGGGGCGCTCACCATGATCGACAAGCCGGACGACGCCGACGCCTTCACGGTGCGCGACCAGTTGCTGGTCCAGCTGCGCTCGGACTGGCACATCGGTGGAGCGGCCTGGCCGCAGGGCGCCCTGCTGGCGATCGGCTTCGCGCGCTTCATGGACGGCGACCGCGACTTCAGCGCACTGTTCCTGCCGACCGATACCACCTCGCTGGACGGGATCGCGGTCACGCGCAGCGCGATCCTGCTGACGGTGCTGGACAAGGTCAAGAACCGCATCGTCGAACTGCGTCACGCCGACGCCGGCTGGCAGCGGCGCGAGGTCGCCACGCCCGGCATGGGCGCGCTCGGTGTCTCGGGCGTCGACGAGATCGAATCGGACGATTACTTCCTGACGGTGACCGACTTCCTGACCCCGAGCTCCCTTTACCTGGCGCAGGCCGGCGTCGACCGGCGCACGCTGCTGAAGTCGATGCCGGCCTTCTTCGACGCCAGCCCCTACATGGTGAGCCAGTTCGAGGCGGCGTCGCGCGACGGCACCCGGATCCCGTATTTTGTCGTGATGCGCAAGGACACCCCGATGGATGGGGCGAATCCGGCCCTGCTGTACGGCTACGGCGGCTTCGAGGTCTCGCTCACGCCCTTTTATAGCGGCGTCACCGGCGAGGCCTGGCTGGCCCGCGGCGGCGTCTATGTGCTGGCGAACATCCGCGGCGGCGGCGAATTCGGCCCGCGCTGGCACCAGGCCGCGCTCAAGGACCAGCGCCAGAAGGCCTTCGACGATTTCCTGGCGGTGGCCGGGGACCTCGTCGCGCGCGGGCTCACCAGCCCGCGCCACCTCGGCATCATGGGCGGCAGCAATGGCGGCCTGCTGGTGGGCGCCGCGCTGACCCAGCGCCCGGACCTGTTCGGGGCCGTGGTCTGCCAGGTGCCGCTGCTGGACATGCGCCGCTACCACAAGCTGCTGGCCGGCGCTTCCTGGATCGGGGAATACGGCGATCCGGACGAGCCGGAAGAATGGGCGTATATCGGCGAATATTCACCCTATCACCGGGTTTCGCCGCAGCAGCGCTATCCGCGGGTGCTGTTCACCACCTCCACGCGCGACGACCGCGTCCATCCGGGCCATGCGCGCAAGATGGCGGCCCTGATGCAGGAACAGGGCCACGACGTGCTGTACTGGGAAAACACGGAAGGCGGACACGCCGGCGCAGCCAACAACGAACAGACGGCCACCATGTGGGCGCTGAGCTACACCTTTCTTTGGCAAGAATTGACTGAAAATCAAGCCCAAAAACAGCAAACTTGAGTTAAATCAACGGGCGAAACAACACTTTATCGCTTTCTAAGGGAGTTCCTGCCGGAACTATCAGTCTTGCTAGGTCGCCAGATGATTGATGCATGGAATACTTGTCTTCCACACATCTTTACAACCTTTCATGGAGGAGCGGCGATGGCTAATGATTTCGTTACCGAAGCAAGCCTGCGGGAGCCTGAGGTAGGCAACGCGGCAAAATTCCAGGCAGCGCTGGCTCCGACCGTGGGCGAGCTGAAGAAGTACCGCATCAGCAAGCGGGAAAGCCAGGAAAAGTTCTGGGGACGCTTCGGCGTAACGCAGTCGAGCGGCAGCCGGTTCGAAACCGGCCTCGCCATTCCGGCCCCGGTGGCCCTGCTGTTGAAGCTCTATGTGAACGGCAAACTCAACGATGGTGATCTTCTGGGGTAATCAAACCCAGCGAGATCGCCCGCACGACCGCCTGCTGCCGGGTGTTGACGTTGAATTTCTGGCGAATGTTGCCCATATGGAAATTCACCGTCGCCTCGGAGCAGCCGGTTATCTTTGAAATTTCCCAAGAAGATTTTCCCACCATTACCCAATTCAGCACTTCGAGCTCGCGCGGCGTGAGCCGTGGCGCGGCTTCGTGCGTGGCCGGCGGGCAGAAACGGACGCCGGAAGCGAAGGCGTGGTCGCGCACCAGCGCCAGCTCCGCCAACAGGGGCAGCACCGCATGGGCAAAGTCGGGCTTGAATACCTGGCTGTCCGACGCCAGGTTGGTGGCGAAACCGAGCATCCCGAACTCGCCGTTCGGACCGTGGATCGGAAAGGTCACGCCGGCGCGGATGCCGTGGCGGCACCCGTCTTCGTACAGGGCGCGCTGGGCCGGGCTGCGGAAGGTGTCGGCCTGCCACACCAGTGGCAGCGTGCTCGACAGGCAATGGCTGACGAGCGGGTCGACATAGGCGAGGCGCTCGGCCTCGTAACGCTCGCGCCACGGGCGCGGATAATTGGTCTGGAAAAACGCATGCTCGAGGCGCGCATGGCGCGATCCCGACATCGCGAACAACACCTTCTCAAAACCGTAGTGCCGGCCCAGGGAGAACAGCGCCTCTCCCCAGCTCGACGCCGTGTCGCTATGCATCAGCTCGTCAAGTTCGACGGTCATCATGGCTAACTCCGCGCTGTTGATGTGTAAAGTTGCTGTGTAACACCTGTATGCTAGTTGAGTTGTAACCAAAAAGCACGGAGAATTATTCTTTTAATCACTTTCCCTTTGACAATTGCAACAACGAAGTTGTCGTTTTGCCACAACGCCTTGTCCAGGCCGTTTGCCAATCGTGCGCCGCGCTTTGCTGGAGTTGGCTAAGCTCGCGCGAATTGTCCATTCAAAATTGCACGAATGCAAGTTTCGGTGAGCGCTTAACATTGTTGCCATCCTTGCTTCCCCTGCTTGACTTGACCGGACACAAGAGTATCTTTACTGCTTTCTGATATTTAACAAACCGTTGTTGCGATGCCGGCTTGCGCGCGCTCTACACCTTCTCTACCTCGAGGAAACCTAGTCAATGAATAACATGACTGACCTGGCTGAACAGCTGGACGTCAAGCTGCTGCTGTCGACGCTGATGGCGCTGAAAAAGGGCGACTTCTCCGTACGCATGCCTTCCGACTGGACCGGCGTGTCCGGCAAGATCGCCGACACCCTGAACGACATCATCGAGACCAAGCAGAAAATGGTCGAGACGGTGACCGAGGTGTCGCGCGTGGTCGGCCGCGAAGGCCACCTGACCCAGCGCGCCGACGTGCCGGGCGTGGTCGGCGGCTGGTCGACCATCATCAGTTCGGTCAACACCCTGATCGACGACCTGGTGCGCCCGACCACCGAAATGGCGCGCGTCATCGGCGCGGTGGCGAAGGGCGACCTGTCGCAGACCATGGCCCTCGAAGTCGACGGGCACCCGCTGAAGGGCCAGTACCTGCGCGCGGCGACCACCGCGAACACGATGGTGGAACAGCTCTCCTCCTTCTCTTCCGAGGTGACCCGTGTGGCGCGGGAAGTGGGTACCGAGGGCAAGCTGGGCGGCCAGGCCTATGTGCCGGGCGTCGCAGGCACCTGGAAGGACCTGACCGACTCCGTGAACTCGATGGCGGGTAACCTGACGTCGCAGGTGCGTAACATCGCGGAGGTGACCACCGCGGTGGCGAACGGCGACCTGTCCAAGAAGATTACGGTGGACGTGCGCGGCGAGATCCTGCAGCTGAAAGACACCATCAACGTGATGGTGGACCAGCTGCGCTCCTTCGCATCCGAGGTGACGCGAGTCGCGCGTGAGGTGGGTACCGAGGGCAAGCTGGGCGGCCAGGCCTACGTGCCGGGCGTCGGCGGCACCTGGAAGGACTTGACCGACAACGTGAACTTCATGGCCTCGAACCTGACGGGCCAGGTGCGTAACATCGCGGCGGTGACGACCGCGGTGGCGAACGGCGACCTGTCCAAGAAGATTACCGTGGACGTGAAGGGCGAGATTCTCGAACTGAAGAACACCATCAACGTGATGGTGGACCAGCTGTCTTCCTTCGCATCCGAGGTGACGCGCGTGGCGCGCGAGGTGGGTACGGAAGGCAAGCTGGGCGGCCAGGCGCAGGTGAAGGGCGTCGCCGGTACCTGGAAGGACTTGACCGACTCGGTGAACTCGATGGCGGGTAACCTGACCGGCCAGGTGCGTAACATCGCGGACGTGACGACCGCGGTGGCGAACGGCGACCTGTCCAAGAAGATTACCGTGGACGTGAAGGGCGAGATCCTGGAACTGAAAAACACCATCAACGTGATGGTGGACCAGCTGAACTCCTTCGCCTCCGAGGTGACCCGAGTCGCCCGAGAGGTGGGTACCGAGGGCAAGCTGGGCGGCCAGGCGAACGTGCCGGGCGTCGCCGGTACCTGGAAGGACCTGACCGACGGCGTGAACTCGATGGCGGGTAACCTGACGGCGCAGGTGCGTAACATCGCGGACGTGACGACCGCGGTGGCGAACGGTGACCTGTCCAAGAAGATCACGGTGGACGTGAAGGGCGAGATTCTCGAACTGAAGAACACCATCAACGTGATGGTGGACCAGCTGTCCTCCTTCGCATCCGAGGTGACGCGCGTGGCGCGTGAGGTCGGTACCGAGGGCAAGCTGGGCGGCCAGGCTTATGTGCCGGGCGTCGGCGGTACCTGGAAGGACCTGACCGACAACGTGAACTTCATGGCGTCGAACCTGACGGGCCAGGTGCGTAACATCGCGGCGGTGACGACCGCGGTGGCGCGCGGCGACCTGTCCAAGAAGATTACCGTGGACGTGAAGGGCGAGATCCTGGAACTGAAGGACACCATCAACGTGATGGTGGACCAGCTGTCTTCCTTCGCTTCCGAGGTGACGCGCGTGGCGCGCGAGGTGGGTACCGAGGGCAAGCTGGGCGGCCAGGCAAACGTGTCCGGCGTCGCGGGTACCTGGAAGGACCTGACCGAGAACGTGAACCAGCTGGCGGCAAACCTGACCAACCAGATGCGTGCGATCGGTGAGGTGGCGACGGCGGTGACGCGTGGCGACCTTTCGCGTTCGATCCAGGTGGAAGCGCGCGGCGAGATGTCCTACCTGAAGGACAACATCAACGAGATGATCCGTAACCTGAAGGAGACCACGCAGAAGAACGCGCAGCAGGACTGGCTGAAGACCAACCTGGCGCGCTTCACCCGCCTGCTGCAGGGCCAGCGCGACCTGCAGGCCGTGACCAAGCTGATCCTGTCCGAACTGGCTCCGCTGATCACCGCCCACCACGGCGTGTTCTACATGATGGACTCGGAGGGCAACGACGCGCGCCTGCGCCTGATCGCCTCCTACGGCTATCGTTCCAGCCGCAAGCTGCCGACCTCCTTCCTGCCGGGCGAAGGCCTGGTGGGCCAGTGCGCGCTGGAGAAGACCCGCATCTGGCTGACCGACGTCCCGCGCGACTACATCCAGGTGTCGTCCGGCCTGGGCGCGGCGCCGCCGACGAATATCGTGGTGCTGCCGATCCTGTTCGAACAGCAGGTCAAGGCGGTCATCGAGATCGCGTCGCTGGACCGCTTCACGGAAACCCACCTGTCCTTCCTCGACCAGCTGATGGAATCGATCGGCGTGGTCCTGAACACCATCGAGGCGAACAGCCGTACCGAATCGCTGCTGACCCAGTCGCAGTCGCTGGCGCAGGAACTGCAGCAGACTAACCAGGAGCTGGCGGAAAAGGCGCGCCTGCTGTCCGAGCAGAACATCGAGGTGGAACGCAAGAACCGCGAGGTGGAGCAGGCCAAGCTGGCGCTGGAAGAGAAGGCGACCCAGCTGGCCCTGTCCTCGAAGTACAAGTCCGAGTTCCTCGCGAATATGTCGCACGAACTGCGGACCCCGCTGAACTCGCTGCTGATCCTGGCGCAGCAGCTCTCGGATAACCCCGAGGGCAACCTGTCGCCCAAGCAGGTGGAATTCGCGAAGACCATCCACGGCTCCGGCTCCGACCTGCTCACCCTGATTAACGACATTCTCGACCTGTCGAAGATCGAGTCCGGCACCGTCACGCTGGACGTGTCCGAGTACCGCTTCTCGGCCCTGCGCAACTACGTGGACCGCACCTTCCGCCACATGGCCGAAGCCAAGCATCTCGGCTTCGGGGTCGAGCTGGCGGACAACCTGCCGACCGCGCTGATGACCGACACCACGCGCCTGCAGCAGGTCCTCAAGAACCTGCTGTCGAACGCGTTCAAGTTCACCAGCCATGGCCAGGTGTCGCTGAACATCAGCCTGGTGACCAGCGGCTGGACCGCCGACCACCCGCACCTGCTGCATGCGGATGCCGTGCTGGCCTTCTCGGTCAGCGATACCGGCGTCGGCATCCCGTCCGACAAGCTGCAGCTGATCTTCGAAGCGTTCCAGCAGGCCGACGGCTCGACCGCCCGCAAGTACGGCGGCACCGGCCTGGGCCTGTCGATCTCGCGCGAACTGGCGCGCCTGCTGGGCGGCGAGATCCGGGTCGAATCGACGGTCAACATCGGTTCCACCTTCACGCTGTACCTGCCGTACAACCGCGCCGGCTTCATCAACTACGAGCAGACCCGCCAGCCGCAGCCGCCGCGCTTCGCAGCGCCGCAGCCGCAGCCGCCGGCGCTGCCGGCCCCGGTGGCCCGGCAGGTGGATGCCGAGGCCGAGACCGTGGTCGCGACCAGCGTCACCGTATCCGACCCGGCCACCGGCCTGGTCGAGTATGCGAGCATGCTGGACGACCGCGGCCTGATCGTGCCGGGCGATCCGTCGGTGCTGATCGTCGAGGATGACGAACGCTTCGCCAAGACCCTGCTCGACTTCGCCCGCGAGAAGAACTTCAAGGGCATCGTCACCCACCGCGGCGACTCGGCGCTGTCGCTGGCGCGCGACTTCCAGCCGGCCGCGATCCTGCTCGACATCGACCTGCCCGACATCGACGGCCTGACCGTGCTGGAGCGCCTGAAGCGCGACCCGGGCACCCGCCACATCCCGGTGCACGTGCTGTCGGCGATGCGCGAGCGCGAGCGCGCGCTGCGCCAGGGCGCGATCTCGTACATCAACAAGCCGGTCAGCCGCGAGATGCTGCAGGAAGAATTCACGCGCATCCAGAAGTTCCTGATGGGCGGCAAGCGTTCGCTGCTGGTGGTCGAGGACGACATGGCCCAGCGCGAGTCGATCGTCTCGCTGATTGGCGATTCCGACGTCCACATCGTCACCGCCGAGACCGGGGGGGCGGCGCTCCAGGCGCTGGCCGGCCAGCATTTCGACTGCATGGTGCTGGACCTGACCCTGCCCGACATCTCCGGCTTCGACCTGCTCGACCAGATCGGCAAGCAGCCGGTGCTGCGCGACCTGCCGATCGTGATCTACACGGCGCAGGAACTGAGCCGCAAGGAAGTCACGAAGCTGAAGCGCTACGCCAAGACCATCGTGGTCAAGGACGCCCGCTCGCCCGAGCGCCTGCTGGACGAGACCGCGCTGTTCCTGCACCGTTCGCACGCCAGCCTGCCCGACCTGCAGCGCCGCATCCTCGAGGAGATCCATGCCGCGGACGGCGGCCTGGCCGGACGCAAGGTGCTGATCGTCGACGACGACCTGCGCAACATCTTCGCCCTGTCCTCGCTGCTCGAGCGCCAGCAGATGCAGGTGCTGTTCGCCGAGAACGGCCGCGACGGCATCGAGGTGCTGGAGAAGGACCCGAGCATCGAGATCGTCCTGATGGACATCATGATGCCGGAGATGGACGGCTACGACACGATGCGGGCGATCCGCCGCATCCCGAAGTTCAAGTCGCTGCCCATCATCACCCTGACCGCGAAAGCGATGAAGGGTGACCGCGACAAGTGCATCGCCGCCGGCGCCTCGGACTACATTACCAAGCCGGTGGACGTGGCCCAGCTGCTGTCGATGATGCGCGTGTGGCTGCATTGAGGAGCGCTCTATGAACGCGTGGACCGGCCTGGCGGCCGGGCTCGCGGTCGAGGAACTGGAAACGGAGCTGCTGCTGGAAGCGATCTTCCAGCGCTTCGGCTACGACTTCCGCGCCTACGACCGCGCGGCCCTGCGCGCCAAACTGTCCCAGGCGATGCGCGAACTCGGCGCATCGACCCTGTCCGGCCTGCAGGAGCAGGCACTGCACGGCCCCGCCGCCGCATCGACGCTGCTGCGCGCGCTGTCGCCGCCCCCTGCCCCGCTGTTCGACTGCGTCAGCCATGCGGCCCGCCTGCGCGGCGTGCTGGCGCCGTCGCTGCGCGGCTGGCCGGTGCCGCGGGTGTGGCTGGCCGAATGCGGCGGCGTCGGCGAAGCCTGGACGCTGGCCATCGTGCTGGCCGAGGAAGGCGTGCTGGGCAAGCTCGACATCCATGCCACCCTCGCCAACGAGGAACTGGTGGCCGCCATGCAGGAAGCCCGGCTGCCGCTGGCCGAACTGGAAGCGGCGCGCGGACGCCATGCCGAGAGCGGCGGACGCGGCGACCTGCTGGACTTCTTCGAGATCGAGGACGGCGACGACGGCAAGCACGCCCGCCTGCGCGCCGACCTGCGCCGCCGCATCACCTGGTCGCAGTACAGCCTGGTGACGGATGCCTCCTTCAACGAGTTCCAGGCCATCCTGTGCTGCCACGCCCTGGGCGACTTCGGCCCGGTGCTGCGCCAGCGCGTGCTGCGCCTGTTCCACGACAGCCTGGCGCGCTTCGGGGTCCTGTGCCTGGACCAGCAGTTGTCGGTGGCGGATGCGTATGCGGGGACGTACCAGGCGATCGAGGGGGATCGGCCCTGGTACAAGCGGGTGGGGTGACCGCCACTTCAATTGGCACCGCTGGCGTCGAAACCGTCATTCCCGCGCAGGCGGGAATCCAAGTTTTGCATCAGCTGTCGACTGCTTGACGAACTTGGGTTCCCGCCTTCGCGGGAACGACGTTCATACGCTGCGTGTCATATCAAACCACCGCGGCACTCGGCCGCTCCGCAATCCGGTCCCGCCAGGCCTGCACGTAACCGAACCCCTCCTCCCCCGCCCTGAATTTCATCAGCCCGCGCGCGAACTCCAGCGCGCAGAAGGCCGTGATGTCGGCGATCGTGAAGCGGCTGCCGGCCACGAATTCCTGGCGCGCCAGCACGCCGTCCAGCCAGCGCACCGTGTCGCGCATCTTCTGGCCCTGGGCCGCGCCGAAGTCGGCGAACTGCGGCTGCTCCAGCGGCGCCAGCGCGGGGTGGGTGTGGCGGATGCAGTTGGCGGCCTTCAGGAACAGCTGCAGCTCGGCGCGGCGGTCCGCCATTTCGATGAAGGCGCGCTCCTCGAAGCCTTCGCCCATCAGGTTGTGCTGCGGGTACAGCCCCTCCAGGTAGGTGCAGATGGCGCGCGTCTCGGACAGCTGGCGGCCGTCGTCCAGTTCCAGCACCGGGATCTGGGCCATCGGGTTCATGCCGGTAAAGCTTTCGCTCCTGTGTTCGCCCTTGAACAGGTCGACCGGAACCAGCTCGATGCCGGTGATGCCCTTCTCGGCGATGAACATGAGCACCCGGCGCGGGTTCGGGGTGCGGTGGCTGGTGTACAGCTTCATGAATCTCCTCCAGGTTGTGGTTTGTGTCGACGATGATAGCCCAGGGTAGATCGCAATTGACAGCCATGCATTGTTGAACGTAGATTCGTGGACTGGCCTTGCCCGGTTCCAGAGGCAAGCACGACATACAACCACATAGGTACAGCATGCACCGCAGCCTGATCTCCGCCGCCGTCGCCCTCGCGTTTGCCACCCTTCCCCTCCACCATGCGGCAGCCGCGCCAAAGGCCGCGCCGGCCATGGAGGCGACCACCCAGCTGCCGCGCGGGGTGATCCCCAGCCACTACGAGATCGCGCTGACGCCGGACGCCGCCAGCGGGCGCTTCGCGGCCAAGGCCACCATCACCGTCAACGTCACCAAAGCCACCAGCAGCATCACCCTGAACGCCGCCGACCTGGCGTTCAACAGCGCGAGCCTGGCCCCGGCCGGCGGCGGCGCCGCGCAGGCCGCCAAGGTCAGCATCGATGCAGGGGCCCAGACCGCGACCTTCGCCTTCGAGCGCCCGCTCGCGCCGGGCCTCTACCGCCTCGCCCTCGACTACAGCGGCATCATCGGGACCCAGGCCGTGGGCCTGTTCTCGCTCGACTATCCCGGCAAGGACGGCAGGCAGCAGCGCGCCCTCTACACCCAGTTCGAGAACTCGGACGCGCGCCGCATGATCCCGTCCTGGGACGAACCGGCCTACAAGGCGACCTTTTCGCTGGAAGCGACCATCCCGGCCGGCCAGATGGCGGTCAGTAACATGCCGGCGGCCAGCACCACCACCCTGCCGGACGGCCGCCAGCGCGTGACGTTCGCGAAGTCGCCGAAGATGTCGACCTACCTGCTGTTCTTCGCGCTGGGCGACTTCGAGCGCGCCACCGTCAAGGCCGAGGGCACCGAGATCGGCGTGGTCACGCGCCGCGGCGCCATCGACCAGGCGCAGTTCGCGCTCGACTCCTCGAAGGACATCCTGCGCGAGTACAACGACTACTTCGGCGTGCGCTATCCGCTGCCCAAGCTCGACAACATCGCCGGCGCCGGCCGCAGCCAGTTCTTCGGCGCGATGGAGAACTGGGGCGCGATCTTCACCTTCGAGTACGCGCTGCTGTTCGATCCGGCCAGCTCGACCCAGCACGACCGCCAGGAGATCTTCGCCACCGCGGCCCACGAGATGGCGCACCAGTGGTTCGGCGACCTGGTCACGATGCGCTGGTGGGACGACCTCTGGCTCAACGAAGGCTTCGCCTCGTGGATGGAAAGCCGCATGACGGCGCGCCTGCACCCGGAATGGAATACCCGCCTCGGCGCGGTCGCCAGCCGCGACGGCGCCATGCACCGCGACTCGGTCGCCACCACCCACCCGGTGGTGCAGCACATCGAGACCGTCGAGCAGGCCAACCAGGCCTTCGACGAGATCACCTACCAGAAGGGCGAAGCGGTCATCCGCATGCTCGAAGCGTATGTCGGCGAGAACGCCTGGCGCAGCGGCGTGCGCAGCTACATGAAGGCCCACGCCTACGGCAATACCGTGTCGGACGACCTGTGGAAGCAGATCGAGAAGGCGGCCGGCAAGCCGGTCACCGCGATCGCCCACGACTTCACCCTGCAGCCGGGCGTGCCGCTGATCCGCGTGGGCGAACCGGTGTGCCGCAACGGCAGCACGAGCGTCCCGCTGGTCCAGGAAGAGTTCTCGCGCGACCGGCCGGACAAGAAGCCGCTGGCCTGGCGCGTGCCGGTGATCGCGCAAGTCGCGGGAAATGCGAAGCAGGCCACCGCCCTGGTCGCGGGCGGCAAGGGCGTCATCACCGTGCCGGGCTGCGGCGCTGTGGTCGTCAACGCCGGCCAGAGCGGCTACTACCGCACCCTGTACGCGCCGCAGGAATTCGCCCAGCTGGCGCAATCCTTCGCCAGCCTGGCGCCGATCGACCAGCTCGGCCTGCTGTCGGACAGCTCTGCGCTGGGCCTGGCCGGCCTGCAGCCCGCATCGAGCGCGCTGGAGCTGGTCAAGGCCACGCCGGTCGGCGCCGACCCGCAGGTCTGGAGCCGCATCGCCGGTCTGTTCGAGACGCTGCACTGGCGCTATGAAGGGTCGAAGGACGACGGCAAGGCGCGCCAGCGTGCCTTCGATGCCTTCGCGATCTCGCGCCTGGCGCCCGTGATGGCGCAGACCGGCTGGGAGGCGCGCCCCGGCGAACTGTCCGCCGTCGCCAACCTGCGCGAACGGCTGATCGACACCTTGAGCGAGCTGGGCGACGCCAACGTCGTCGCCGAGGCGCGCCGCCGCTACGCCGCCATGGACAAGGATCCGGCCGCGGTGCCGGGCCCGCTGCGCAAGACCGTGCTGTCGGTGGTCGCCCAGCATGCCGACGCCGCCACCTGGGACGGCCTGCGCACGCGCGCCCGCGCCGAGACGAATCCGCTGCTGCGCGACCGCCTGTACACGCTGCTGGCCACCAGCCGCGACCGCGCCCTCGCCGAGCGCGCCCTGCAACTGGCGCTGACCGACGAACCGGGCGTCACCAACAGCGCCGCGATGATCGCGGCGGTGGCCCAGCGCTACCCGGACATGGCGGTCGACTTCGCGCTGGCCAACATCGGGAAGATCAACGAACGGGTCGACGCCAGCTCGCGCAGCCGCTATTTCGCGCGCCTCGGCCAGCCATCCGCGAACCCGGCGATGATCGACAAGCTGAAGGGCTACGCCCAGGCCAACCTGGCGCCGACCTCGCGCGGCGACGTCGATGCGGCGATTGCGACGATCCAGGACCGCATCAGGACGAATGCGGCGCGGCTGCCGGAAATCGACGCCTGGCTGAAGCAGAACGGCGGCTGATGTAAAGCGCCTTTCGGCTCCCTGTCAGTCGAGCACGCGCGAGGCGGCCGGCGCAGCGGCGCCGCGCCGCGCCGCCAGCCACGCCTCCAGCCGGCGCGCACTGCCCGGCGGAACGTGCAGCCCCAGCTTGGTGCGGCGCCACAGGATGTCGTCCGCCGTCTGCGCCCATTCCTGCCGCACCAGCCAGTCCGCCTCGACCTCGAACAGCCCCGGCACGATCTCCTCGCCGAGGTCGGCGCGGCAGCGGCAATGTCCCAGCATGGCGCCGAGCCGGGTGCCGTAGGCGCGCGAATAGCGGGCCACCAGTTCGGGCGGCAGCCAGGCGTATTGCTGCTGGCGGGTGCGGGTCCAGGCCTCGAATTCCAGCACCGCGCGGGTGCCCGGCTGGCGGCCGAACAGGTCTCCGCCGGGCAGGCAGGCGCGGTCGGTCCAGCCGGGCACCCGCCGGCCCAGCACGGGCGCGACCCAGTCCACCGCCTGCTCGGCCAGTTTGCGAAAGGTCGTGACCTTGCCGCCGAAGACGGACAGCAGCGGCGCGCCGTCGAGATTCGTCTCGAGCCGGTAGTCGCGGCTCGCGCTGGAGGCGCTGCGGCCGTCCTCGCCGACCAGGGGCCGCACGCCGGCATAGCTCCACACCACGTCGCCCGGCGCGATGCGGCGGGTGAAAACGCGGTTCACCGCCTCGCACAGGTAGGCCGTCTCGTCCTCGCCGATGGCGACGCGGTCGAGGTCGCCCTGGTAATCGACGTCGGTGGTGCCGACCAGGGTGAACACGCCTTCGTAGGGGATCGCGAACACGACCCGCCCGTCCGGCTGCTGCAGCAGGTAGGCGCAGTCGTGGTCGAACAGCCGCGGCACCACGATGTGGCTGCCCTTCACCAGGCGCAGCGAACGCATGCCGCCAGTGCCGGATGCCGCCGCCGTCGCCATGCCGAGCAAGCCGGCCGCCCACGGGCCGGCCGCATTCACCAGGCAGCGCGCGTGGACGCGCAGCTCGCCGTCCGGCCCCTGCAAGGTGGCGATCCAGCGCTGCGCCTCGCGCACCAGGCCGGCGCAGCGGGTGCGGGTGAGCACGGCGGCGCCGCGCTCGCGCGCATCGATGGCGGCCAGCACCACCAGGCGGGCATCGTCGACACAGGCATCGGAATAGGCGAAGGCGCGCGAGAATCGCGGCTGCAGCGGCGCGCCGCAGGGGTGGTCGCGCAGGTCCAGGGCGCTCGATGGGGGCAGGAAATCGCGCCGCGCCAGGTGATCGTAGAGGAACAGGCCGGCGCGGACCAGCCATGCCGGGCGCTGGCCGGTAGCGGTGGCATCGCCGGCCTGCGGCATCACGAAGCGCAGCGGCCGCATGATGTGCGGGCCGCTCTTCAGCAGCACTTCGCGCTCGGCCAGGGCCTTGCGCACCAGGCCGAAGTGGTATTGCTCGAGGTAGCGCAGTCCGCCGTGGATCAGCTTGCTCGACGCCGAGGACGTGTGCTGCGCCAGGTCGTCCTTTTCGCACAGCACCACGCGCAGGCCGCGTCCGCTGGCGTCGCGCGCGATCCCGGCGCCGTTGATGCCTCCGCCCACCACCAGCACGTCACAATCGATGCGGCGGTCAGCCGCACCTCGTGGATGTTCGCTCATCGTCCCTCCGTTCGCTTCCCGCGCCAGCCAACGCAGCTTTCGAGTGTAGGTGCGGGCCCGGCAGCGGGTGTTCGGCCATATCAATGTGGACAATGTAGAATCCGTGCATGACCAATCGCGCCTGGGTTCGCATGCCCTCCGGCAAGCGCCTCGACCTGCTCAATCCTACCCCTTTCGACTGGGACGATGCCGACCTGGCCCTCGGCCTGGCCCGCACTTACCGCTGGGGCGGCCACTCGGCCTGGCCGCTGCCGCTGTCGGTCGCCCAGCACTCCATCAGCGTGATGCTGCTGCGCCGCGCCGCTTCGGCCGCTCCGCTGGCCCCCGTGATCGAGCTGCGCGAACTGCTGCACGACGCCGAGGAAGGCCTGCTCGGCTTCGATGCCGTCTCGCCCCTGAAACCCTTCCTGGGCGAGGGTTTCAAGGCCCTGACCCAACGCCTCGAGCAAATGGTATTCCTGCGCTACGGCCTGCCGGCCTGGACGCCGTCCGAGCATGCGAAGCACAAGCAGGCCGACCGCCTGGCCGCCGCCAGCGAGGCCGTGCACGTGGTCGGCTGGAAGCAGGAGGAAGTACGCAACACGCTGCGGATCCGCGCCGCCGTGCTGGAGGAAGATCCGCTGGTGGCGCGCTACCGCTGCCGGCCGTGGGAGCCTTGGGCGCCGACCGTCGCGGCCGAGCGCTTCCTGGTCGAACTCGATCACCTGCGGCGCCGCATCGATGCCGGAGAAGCCCATGACCGCGGACCTCGATAGCGCGATCGCCCGCGCCGCCGCCCTGCTGGGGGATGCCGACGCCCTGCTGGTCGGCGCCGGCGCCGGCATCGGCGTCGATTCCGGCCTGCCCGACTTCCGCGGCGACCACGGTTTCTGGCGCGCCTATCCGCCGCTGGCCCGGCTCGGCATCCGCTTCGTCGAGATCGCGAACCCGCGCAGCTTCGCGCGCCACCCCGAACTGGCATGGGGTTTCTATGGACACCGGCTGGCGCTGTACCGGGATACCGTCCCGCACGAAGGCTTCGCCATCCTGCGCGAACTGGGCGGGCGGCTCGAACATGGCGCCTTCGTCTTCACCAGCAACGTCGACGGCCAGTTCCAGCGCGCCGGTTTCGACGAGGGCCGGGTGGTCGAATGCCACGGCTCGCTCCACCACCTGCAATGCAGCCGCCCCTGCGGGGATGCGATCTGGCCGGCCGATGCGGTGCGGCCGGAGATCGACCCGGCCGACTGCCTGATGCGTCCGCCGCTGCCGGCCTGCCCGCATTGCGGCGCACTGGCGCGGCCGAACGTCCTGATGTTCAACGACGGGCGCTGGCTGGACGGGCGTACCGAAGCCCAGTACGCCCGCTTCGAAGGCTGGGGCGCGCAGGTGCGGCGCCTGGTCGTGATCGAACTCGGGGCGGGAACGGACGTGCCTTCGGTGCGCCGGACCTGCGAGGCGCAGGCCGCGCGGCTGATCCGCATCAACCCGCGCGAGCCGCAGGTGCCGTCGGCGGGCGATGTCGGCATCGCGACGGGTGCGCTCGATGCGCTGCGCCGCCTCCGTGAAGCCTTGCCATAACGAAATATTATTTCATCAGGCTGGCTTTGGTGAAATTTTCTATCAGCAACAAATTAGTGCGAATCAATAACGGGGGGGGAGAATTACCTTACGAAAATGCTAAGACATTTCTCAAGATCAGCTGCTAAATCCTTGATTCCTCAGCTTTTATTTTCATATCCACAGGAAATGTGGATAACTGTGTGGACAAGCCCCTCTTGACAAGCCGGAAGCGCAGTCCTGATGCGGGTTTCAACAAATTGCCCGTTCAAGAGGCAAAATTTAAATCCTTAAGAATCAATGACTTGTCCAAGCCCCAGTTTTGTGCGAAACACGACAGTGCGGCAAATTCCTACAACAGTAGGACACGGGGGATAACTCGCTGGAACTTGGCTTCTTCAGGCCCATTTCCACGTCTCACTTCCAGGCATTGCGGGAACGCTCCCGCACCATCATGCGCACCGCATCCGGCATCGGCTTGCGGCCGTGCGGCGTGTCCGCGTTCACCCAGGTGCACTCCTCGTAATGCTTGAGCATGGCCGGGCTGATGAAACGGGTGCGCTGGGCATAGACGTGGCGGTCGCCCATCTGCGCCTGCTGCTTGATGAAGAAGCGGTTCGGCACCACCAGGTGCAATTGTTCCTTGGCGCGCGTCATCGCCACGTACAGCAGGCGCCGCTCTTCCTCGATGTCATCAAGACTGCCGGTCGCCATGTCGGACGGGATGCAGCCGTCCACCACGTTCAGCACGTGCACCGACTTCCACTCCTGGCCCTTGGCGGAGTGGATGGTCGACAGGATCAGGTAGTCCTCGTCCAGCAGCGGCGGGCCGGCGCGGTCGCTGGTCGCTTCTGGCGGATCCAGGGTCAGCTCGGTCAGGAAGTTCTCGCGCGAGCCGTAGCCGCCGGCCAGCCCCACCAGCTGCTCGAGGTCGGCCGCGCGCACCGGGGCGTCGTCGTACAGGCGCTCCAGGTGCGGCAGGTACCAGTTGCGCACCAGCTCGATGTCCATCGGCCAGCGCAGGCCGGGCGTGCGCAGCTGGCGGAACAGCGCGACGAAGGGTTCCCAGTCGCCCTGGACGCGCGCGGGCGCGTCGAAGGCTTCCACCGCCGCCAGCGGCTCCGGGGCCTCCGCCACCGCATCCAGCAGGCGCGCCGCGGTGGCCGGGCCGATGCCCGGGATCAGCTGGGCGACGCGGAAACCGGCCAGCCGCCCGCTCGGGTTCTGGGCGAAGCGCAGCACCGCCAGCACGTCCTTGATGTGCGCCGCTTCCAGGAACTTCAGGCCGCCGAACTTCACGAAGGGGATGTTCCGGCGCACCAGTTCCAGTTCCAGCGCGGCGCTGTGGCTGGCGGCACGGAACAGCACCGCCTGCTGGGTCAGCCTGGTGCCGCCCTCCCGCTGCTCCAGCACGCGGTTGCAGACCCAGCGCGCCTGCTCGGCCTCGTCCGGGATCAGCACCAGTTGCGGCTTCGCGCTCGAGACTTTATCCGTCCACAGGGTCTTGGCGTGGCGCTCCAGCGCGGCGGCGATGACGGCATTCGAGGCATCGAGGATCGGCTGGGTCGAGCGGTAATTGCGGTCCAGCGTGATGACGCGGGCCGGCCGGGAAAAGGCCTGCGGGAAGTCGAGGATGTTGCGCACCGTCGCGCCGCGGAAGGAATAGATGCTCTGCGCGTCGTCGCCGACCACCATCACGCCCTGCCCGTCCGGCTTCATGCCCTGGATGATGGCGGCCTGCAGGCGGTTGGTGTCCTGGTACTCGTCGACCAGCACATGGTCGAACAGCGCGCCCAGCTCCGGCCCCAGCTCGGGATCGGAAGCCATCTCGGCCCAGAACAGCAGCAGGTCGTCGTAGTCGAGCACGTTCTGCTCCTGCTTGGCGTCGACGTAGGCGCCGAACAGGCGCTTGAGTTCTTCTTCCCATTCGCTGCACCAGGGGAAGGTCGACTGCAGCACCTCGCCGAGGGAGTCGCGGCTGTTGACCACGCGCGAATAGACCGCCAGGCAGGTGCCCTTCAGCGGGAACCGCTTCTGGCCGCCAGTGAGGCCGATATCCTGGCGCACCATGCCCATCAGGTCTTCGGAATCGCCGCGGTCATGGATGGTGAACGAGGCTTCCAGGCCGACCCGTCCGGCGTACTCGCGCAGCAGGCGCGCGCCGATGCTGTGGAAGGTGCCGGCCCAGGGCAGCCCGGCCACGGCCTGGCTGGAAGTCTTGAGGATGCGCTGCAGGACGCCGCCGGCGCGCTCCACCATCTCGTTGGCGGCGCGCCGCGAAAACGTCAGCAGCAGGATCCGCTGCGGATCGGCTCCGGACTGGATCAGGCGCGCGACGCGGTGCGCCAGCGTATTCGTCTTGCCCGAGCCGGCGCCGGCGACGACCAGCAGCGGCCGCGCAGCCGTGGCGCCGACGTCATGCTCGACGGCCGCGCGCTGTTCGGGATTCAAAGAGGCGTAGGGATCGCTGGGCGCGGGATCGGCAACGCAGGGGACGGCGGTATCGGGCATAATGCGGCGGGTCTGGAGATGTCAGAACTGTACATTTATCCAGTAGAGTTACGCAAGTGGGATCGACAGATCGTTGCAATACAGATATCCACAAAATCTGTGAATAACCATGTGGAAAACCACCCCCTTGACATGCGGGAAGCAAGGATTGATGCGGCTTTCAACAACTTGCACATTGCGCGTGCAGCGTGTGAACCGCTAAAAATCAACGGTTTACGAAGTCAAGTGGCGCACGATTCAAATTTTTTTGCAAGATGCAAAGCAGAAATTTTTGTGTATAACCACTACGTTCAAGAAAGCGCCGAAGCAGCGGGCGCGCGCCGGCGTTCCGGAACTCCCGGCGCCCGCTGGATGATGGCGGCGATCCTGCAAGCGCGTGCGCCGCGCCCGCGCCGGCGCGCCTAGAATGGCCTCGTCATCCATCACCAGCGAGGACCCCATGACCATGACTCCCGATCCCGACCTGAAGCCGGGCGACGAAGCCGAACCGGGCACCCCGGGCGCGGGCGAGGACCTGTGCGAGACCTGCGGCGGCAGCGGCAAGCTGGCCGACGGCAAGACTTGCCCGGAATGCGAAGGCACGGGCCGCGTCGTGCGCGGCATCGGCGGCGGCTGAGCGCTGTCAATATGGACAGGACGGGAGCGGCGGCGTGATAATCAAGGCATGACCACCTCGCCCCACCCGCTTGCCGCGGAGCTCGCCTCTTCTCCCCGTCCGCAGTCCCTGACCGATCTCTTCATCTCCTTCACGCTGCTGGCCCTGCAGGGCTTTGGCGGCGTGCTCGCCGTCGTCCAGCGCGAGCTGGTCGAGCGCAAGCGCTGGCTGACCCAGGAGGAATTCATCGAAGACTGGGCCGTGGCCCAGATCATGCCGGGCCCGAACGTGGTCAACCTGTCGCTGATGATCGGCGGCCGCTATTTCGGCCTGCCCGGCGCCATGGCCGCGCTCGCCGGGCTGCTGGCCGTGCCGCTGGTGCTGGTGCTGGGACTGGCGGTGCTGCACGACCGCTTCGCCGACAGCCCGCAGGTCGCCGGCGCGCTGCGCGGCATGGCCGCCGTCTCGGCCGGCCTGATCGGCGCCGTCGGCCTCAAGCTGGGCGCGGCCCTGAAGCGCAGTCCGCTGCCGACCGCCTGGGGCGTGGCCATCGCTGCCCTCGGCTTCGTGCTGGTGGCGCTGCTGAAATGTCCGCTGATCTATGTGCTGGCGGGCCTGGGCGGCCTCGCCTGCGTCCTCACCTGGCGCAGGCTGGAAGCATGAGCGCGGCGCCCGACACCCTGCACCTGGCGCTGGCCTGGTCCGACTGGCTGAACATCTTCGGCCACTTCCTGCTGCTGTCGATGATGTCGATCGGCGGCGCGATCTCGACCTCGTCCGAGATGCACCGCTTCCTGGTCGAGCAGCACCACTGGCTGACCCAGGAACAGTTCAACGCGGCCATTGCCCTGGCCCAGGCCGCGCCCGGCCCCAACGTGCTGTTCGTGGCCCTGATGGGCTGGCACGTCGGCATGAACGCCGGCAGCGTCGGCGCGGCGATGTTCGGGGTGCTGGTGACCATGGTCGGCATCATGACGCCCTCGACCATCATCACCTATTCGGCGGCGCGCTGGGGCCACCGGAACCGCGACCTGCGCGCCGTGCGCGCCTTCAAGCAGGGCATGGCGCCGGTGGTGATCGCGCTGCTGCTGTCGACCGCCTGGATCCTCGGCAGCTCGGTGGGCGAAGCCAACTGGCGGCTGGTGCTGCTGGCGGTCGGCGCCGGCCTGGTGATCTGGCGCACCCGCCTGCACCTGCTGTGGGTGCTGGCCGCCGGAGCCCTGCTGGGCGCGTTCGGGCTGGTGTAGGCCCGCCCGTGCACGGCCGGCGCACTGCAGGCATACTTGCATTATTGCTCACCTACCGATGGAACGACGATGACCGATCTTGCCCAGCTTAATGTGCTCAGCGAACATGCCTGTTTCGGCGGCGTGCAGCGTTTCTACCAGCATGCCTCCAGCGCGATCGGCCTGCCGATGCGCTTTTCCGTCTACCTGCCGCCGGGCGCCGAAGGCAAACGGCTGCCGGTGCTGTTCTACCTGGCCGGCCTGACCTGCACCGAAGAGACCTTCATGATCAAGGCCGGCGCCCAGCGCATCGCCGCCGAGCTGGGCCTGATCCTGGTCGCGCCCGACACCAGCCCGCGCGGCGCCGGCGTGCCCGGCGAGACCGACAACTGGGACTTCGGCGCGGGCGCCGGCTTCTATGTCGACGCCACCGAGGAGCCCTGGTCCCGCCACTACCGCATGTACAGCTACATCCTCGAGCTGCGCGAGCTGGTGCTGGCCACGCTGCCGGCCGACCAGCAGCGGGTTGGCATCTTCGGCCACTCGATGGGCGGCCATGGCGCGCTGACGCTGGCGCTGCGCAACCCTGACCTGTTCCGCTCGGTATCGGCCTTTGCGCCGATCGCCGCGCCGATGCGCTGCCCGTGGGGCCGGAAAGCCTTCGGCGGCTACCTCGGCGCCGACCAGTCGGCCTGGCGCGGCCACGACGCGACCGAGCTGGTGAAGGATGCCGGCCGCGCCCTGTTCCCGAAAGGCATCCTGGTCGACCAGGGCCTGGCCGACAAATTCCTCGCCGAGCAGCTCTACCCCGAGGCCTTCGAGGAAGCCTGCCGCGCCGCCGGCCAGCCGCTCGAACTGCGCCGCCACCCCGGCTACGACCACGGCTACTACTTCATCTCGACCTTCGTCGAAGACCACCTGCGCTTCCACCGTCAGACGCTCGACTGACCCGCGAATTCCCGCCGCCCGCCCGCCGCCTGGCGGGCATCAAAAGTGCTTCCGCAGGCCTTGAAATCGATTTTCGACAGCCCTATAAATAATGCGTAGTCATTACAAAGGGAGGTCATCATGAACCTGATCAGAAGAGGCAATAGCCCGCTGCCCACCCTGCGTGGCGGCGCCGTGGAAGACCAGTTCGGCCGCATGGTCGAGAACATGTTCCAGGACTTCTTCGCCCCGCTGGCGCAAGGCGGGCGCTGGACCGACGACGGCATGGCCATGCCGCGCCTGGATGTCAAGGAAAACGAAAAAACCTTCGAGGTGCAGGCAGAACTGCCTGGCGTCAAGAAGGAAGACGTCAAGGTATCGATCGATGGCCAGCGCGTCACCATCGAAGGAGAATGCCAGCAGGCAAACGAACAGCGTGAGGGCGAACAGGTGGTGTATTCTGAACGCTCGACACGCAGGTACCAGCGCAGCTTCACCCTGCCGTCCGAGGTCGACGATGCCAGTGCCGAGGCGCACCTCGAAAATGGCGTCCTGATGCTCACGCTGCCCAAGAAACAGGGCAGTTCGGCAAAGCGGCTGACCATCCAGTAGGCACGGGCAGGCAGGTAAAGCGGGAGAGCAGCACAGCATGACCGAGTTCCGCCGTTTCAAGGACCGCACCCAGGCCGGCAAGCTGCTGGCCCGCGAGTTGCGGGAGTTTGCCGGACGCGCGGACGCGGTCGTGCTGGCGCTGCCGCGCGGCGGAGTGCCAGTTGGGTTCGCCATCGCACAGCGGCTCGGGATCGAACTCGATATCCTCCTCGTTCGTAAGCTGGGCATGCCCGGTCACGAGGAGTATGCGATGGGTGCGGTCGGCAGCGGCGGGGTGCGCGTGCTGCAGCCGGGCGTGCCGGGGCTGATGGGCGTGAGCGCCGCGCAGGTCGAGGCGGTCACGCAACGCGAGCTGGCCGAACTGGAGCGGCGCGAACGCGCCTACCGCGGCGCGCGGGACCCGCTGGCGCTGGCCGGACGCATTGCGATCCTGGTCGACGACGGCATCGCCACCGGCTCGACCATGCTGGCGGCGATCCGGGTGGCGCGCGGCCTGGGGCCGGCCAGGCTGGTGCTGGCGGTGCCGGTGGCGCCGCCGCAGACGCTGGCCGTGCTCGAGGACGAGGTCGACACCCTGGTCTGCCTGTCGGCGCCGCCGCTGTTCCGCGCCGTGGGGCAGTGGTACGACACCTTCGACCAGACCAGCGACGAGGAAGTACAGGATCTGCTGGCCGACGCCTGGCATGCGCGTGCGGCCGCCCGACAACCACCAATGGAGGACCAACATCATGCAACGACTGCCGACGCAAAGCACCACGACGACGGACACCGGGCTTGAACTTGCCAAATGGCTGGGCGGCGCCGCCGCCGGCGCCCTGTTGATGTACATGCTCGACCCCGACCGCGGCAGCGCACGGCGCGCCCAGTCGGCCGCCGCCGTGCGCACCGCCGGCACGCGCACCACCAGCGCCATCAGCAATGTGTGGCACGGCGCCAGCGACCGCATCGGCGAAGCCACCGACACGGCCCTCGAAGCGGTCAAGACGGACGGCATCGCTTCCACGATTTCGCGCATGGGACGCGCCGCCGGCGACATGGCCGACGAGGCGATCTCGAAGGCGAAAGGCGCGATGGGCCGCGCTTCCAGCACCGCTGCCGACCTGGCCGACCAGGCGCACGACAGCGACAGCTATTCCGGCGCGCGCGGCGCAGTGAGCCGCGCCGCCGACAGCGTCTCGGAGTTCTACGACGATACCCGCAAGAGCGCAGGCCGCCTCGGCCGGCGCGTGGCGCAGGAAGTACGCGGCGACAGCGAAGGCGCCTGGAACCCGGGGATGCGCAACACCGCCCTGGTCGGCGGCGCGCTGCTGGCCCTGATGGGTGTGATGCGCCGTTCGCCGGTGAGCGCGGTGCTGGGCTTGGCCGGCGCCGCCCTGCTGGCGCGCGGCGCCGCCAACCAGCCGCTGCGCACCCTGGCGAGCCGCGGCGCGGCCGGCCTGGGCGCGGCCAAGGGCCTGGGCATGGACCAGACCATCGACTTCGAGAAGACGGTCCATATCGACGCCGCCCCGGCCGAAGTCTACGAACAGTTCGCCAATTACGAGAACTTCCCGCACTTCATGTCGCACGTGGCCGAAGTGCGCGACCTGGGCCGCCGCCGCTCGCACTGGATCGTGAAGGGTCCGGGCGGTTCGCGCTTCGAATGGAATTCCGTGCTGACCGAGCAAAACCGTCCGAACCGCCTGGCATGGCGCAGCGAACCGGGCGCGGAAATTCCGAACAGCGGCTCGATCGAGTTCGAGCGCCACCGCGGCGGCACCCTCGTCACGGTACGCATGTCGTATACGCCGCCGGCGGGCGCCCTCGGCCATGCGTTCGCACTGCTGCTCGGCTCGGATCCGAAATCCAAGATGGACGAGGACCTGGGACGCATGAAGCACCTCATCGAACGCGGCACGATGCCGCGCGAAGCCGCCCAGTCCAGCTGGGCTAGCCGGCTCCTGCACTGAGACCGCTGCCATGGCGAGCCTCGATCCGCTAGCCGCCATCCGCTCCGCCGCCATCCCCCTGGGTGGCGGCCCGCGTGACTACGACGACCTGCTCGACCTGGTCGGCGACGCGCGCTTCGTGCTGCTGGGCGAGGCGACCCACGGTACCCACGAGTTCTACGAAGAACGTGCGCGCATCACCCAGCGCCTGATCGAGGAAAAAGGCTTCCATGCGGTCGCCGTCGAGGCCGACTGGCCGGACGCCTACCGGGTCAACCGCTACGTGCGCGGCCAGGGCGACGACGGCGATGCCGACGCCGCCCTGTCCGGCTTCGAGCGCTTCCCGAACTGGATGTGGCGGAACACCGACGTCGCCGGCTTCGTCGAATGGCTGCGCGCGCATAACCAGAAGCAAGGCGGCAGGCAGGTCGGCTTCTACGGCCTCGACCTGTACAGCCTGTTCACCTCGCTGCGCGAAGTACTGGCCTACCTCGACAAGGTCGATCCGCAGGCGGCCAGGGTGGCGCGCGAGCGCTATGCCTGCTTCGACCATTATTACGAGGACAGCCAGCACTACGGCTACACGGCCAACCTGGACCTGTCGGCGTCCTGCGAGGAAGGCGTGATCGAGCAGCTGAACCAGATGCAGCAGCGCGCCTGGGAGTATTCGCAGAAGGACGGCAGCGAAGACGCCTTCTTCTACGCCCAGCAGAACGCGCGCCTGGTCAAGAATGCCGAGGAATACTACCGGACCATGTTCCGCGGCCGCGTCTCGTCCTGGAACCTGCGCGACAGCCACATGGCCGAAACCCTGGAAGCCCTGTCCCAGCACCTGTCGAAGGGTGGCGAGCCGGCAAAGATCGTGGTGTGGGAGCACAATTCCCACATCGGCGATGCGCGCGCCACCGAAGTCGGCCAGCTCGGAGAGTGGAACGTCGGCGAACTGGCGCGCAAGGCCTACGATGGGCAGACGCGCCTGATCGGCTTCTCGACCTACGAAGGCTTCGTCACCGCGGCCTCGGAATGGGATGGCCCGGCCGAGCACAAGCGGGTGCGTCCCGGCATGCCGGGCAGCTACGAGGAGTTGCTGCACAAGGTCGGCATCGAGCGCTTCCTGTTGCCGCTGCGCGGCGACAACCCGGCCCGCGAAGCCCTGATGCAGCGCCGGCTGGAACGGGCGATCGGCGTGATCTACCTGCCGCGCACGGAACGCCAGAGCCATTATTTCGCGGCCCAGATGGCGGTGCAGTTCGATGCCGTGATCCACATCGACCGCACCACGGCCGTCACGCCCCTCGATCCGGGCGGCGGCTGGCATTCCGAAGAGCCGCCGGAAACCTATCCGGAAGGATTCTGAACACGCCCAACAACGCCGGCCCGGTTTTTCGCAAAAGTCCTTGGTCTTGACGGCAGCTTTTGTTTACGATTGCGTTGTTCTGATTTGGCAATAATTCAAACAACCCATGAGTAAATACACGTTGAACGTCAACGGCAAGGCGCAAGCCGTCGACGTCGAGGCCGACACGCCCCTGCTGTGGGCGCTGCGCGATACCCTGGGCCTGGTCGGCACCAAGTACGGCTGCGGCGTCGGCGCATGTGGCGCCTGCACCGTGCACGTCGACGGCCAGCCTGCCCGTGCCTGCCAGCTGCCGGTGTCCAGCATCGGCAAGCGCAGGATCACGACCATCGAGGGACTCGACGCCAACGCCGCGCACCCGCTGCAGCAGGCCTGGCAGGAACTCGACGTGCCGCAGTGCGGTTATTGCCAGTCCGGACAGATCATGAGCGCCTGCGCCCTGCTCAAGCAGCACCCGCGTCCGACCGACGCCCAGATCGACGACGCCATGGCCGGCAACCTGTGCCGCTGCGCCACCTACGTCCGCATCCGCGCCGGCATCCACCGCGCGGCGGATATCGCATCGACGGCCTCGACCGGAAAGGGCAAGAAATGAGCGCCCGCCCCGACACGCCCGTCTCGAACGCGCGCCGCAACTTCCTGCGCCAGTCCGCGGCCGGCGGTACGCTGCTGGCGCTCGGCCTGTACGGCGGCGGCGCGATCGCGGCCGTCGCACAAGGCCAGGCCGGCGCGGCGGCAACGACCGAGTTTTCGCCCAACGTCTTCATCCGCATCGCCCAGGACGGCAGCGTGACCCTGGTGTCCAAGCAACCGGAGATCGGCCAGGGCATCAAGACCTCGCTGCCGATGGTGATCGCGGAAGAGCTGGAGGTCGACTGGAAGGACGTGCGCGTGGTGCAGGGCGACCTGAACCCGGCCTACGGCCCGCAGGGCGCCGGCGGCTCGACCTCGACCCCGACCAATTACGAGAACTTCCACCGCCTGGGCGCGACCGCGCGCACGATGCTGGTCCAGGCGGCCAGCCAGGCCTGGGGCGTGCCCGCCGCCGAATGCCGCGCCGAACGCGGCGCCGTGCTGCACGACCGCAGTGGCCGGCGCTTGGGTTATGGCGAGCTGGTCAAGGCAGCCGCCCTGCTGCCGGTGCCCGATGCCAGGACCGTCCAATTGAAGGATCCGGCCAGCTACCGCCTGCTCGGCACCCGCATCGGCGGGGTCGACAACGACAAGGTCGTGGCCGGCAAGCCGCTGTTCGGCATCGACGTCCAGCTGCCCGGCATGCTGTACGCCGTCTACGTCAAGTGCCCGGTGCTGGGCGGGCGCCCGGTGTCGGCCAACCTCGGCGCCATCAAGGCGATGCCGGGCGTGAAGGATGCCTTCATCGTCGAAGGCACGGACAACCTGAACGGCCTGCGTCCGGGCGTCGCGATCGTCGCCAACAGCACCTGGAACGCGATCCGCGCCCGCAGGAAGCTGCAAGTGCAGTGGGACGAAGGCGAAGGCGCGCGCCACAGCTGGGCGGGCTTCCTGGCCCAGGCCCAGGCGGCCAGCAAACAGCCGGGTGCGTCCACGATGCGCCGCGACGGCGACGTCGAGACCGCGCTGGCGGGCGCCGCCCGCACCGTCGAAGCGGCCTACACCTACCCCTTCATCTCGCACGCGAGCATGGAGCCGCAGAACTGCACCGCCTCGGTCGACCCGAAGGACGGCAGCGTGGAGCTGTGGGCGCCGACCCAGAATCCGGGTGCGGGCCAGGCCCTGGTGGCCAGCACCTTCAATATCCCGAAGGAGAAAGTCACGCTGCACATCACGCGCAGCGGCGGCGGCTTCGGGCGGCGCCTGTCGTCCGACTTCATCGTCGACGCGGTCGCCATCGCGCAGAAGGTCAAGGCGCCGGTCAAGCTGACCTGGATGCGCGAAGACGACCTGCAGCACGACCACTTCCGCGCCGGCGGCTTCCACTTCCTGCGCGGCGGTGTCGACGAGCAGGGCAAGCTGGTGGCCTGGCACAACCATTTCGTCACCTTCGCCAACCGCGTCGAGCAGAAGGAAAGCGACGGCACGACCGGCAGCGTGCTGCGGCCGGGCAGCGGCGGCAGCCTGTCGGGCGACGAATTCCCTGGCCGCTGGGCCGCCAACTGCCTGCTCGAACAGACTCCGCTCGAATGCCGGATCCCGATGGGACCGTGGCGCGCGCCGGGCAGCAATGTGTTCGCCTGGGTATTCCACAGTTTCATCGACGAGCTGGCCCACGCCGCCGGCCGCGATCCCGTCGAGTTCCGCCTCGAGCTGCTGGGCGACCAGGACATGGTGGCCGGCACCGGCGAGCGCGGCATGCCCTACAACGTGGCGCGCATGCGCAATGTCTTGACGTCGGTGGCCGAGAAGGCCGGCTGGGGCAAGCGCAAGTTCGCGCGCGGGCAAGGCGCCGGCGTGGCCTTCCATTTCAGCCACCGCGGCTATGTGGCGGAGGTGGCCGAGGTCACGGTGTCGAAGGAAGGCCAGCTGAAGGTCGACCGCGTGGTGGTGGTGGCCGACATCGGCGCCCAGATCGTCAACCTGTCCGGCGCCGAGAACCAGGTGCAGGGCTCGGTGATCGATGGCCTGTCGACGCTGATGTACCCGGCACTGAACATCGAGAAGGGCCGCATCGTGCAGAGCAACTTCCACGACTACCCGCTGCTGCGCATGCCGGACACGCCGACAAAGATCGAAGCCCACTTCCTGAAGACCGACTACCCGGTCACCGGCCTGGGCGAACCGGTGTTCCCGCCGCTGGCGCCGGCCGTCTGCAACGCGATCTTCGCCGCCACCGGCAAGCGCGTGCGCGAGCTGCCGCTCTCCCGGGCCGACCTGAGCTGGAGCTGAAGCGGTGTCCTCGTCCGACCCCGGCGCCCTGCTCGGCCGCGCCGTCGCCCTGCACCAGCAGGGGCGGCTGGAGGAGGCGCATCAGCTCTACGGCGAGGTGCTGGCGGCGGACCCGCAGCAGTTCGACGCCCTGCACCTGAGCGGCGTGATCGCGCGCCAGCGCGGCGATGCGGCGCGCGCGGTCGACCTGATCCGCGCGGCGCTGCAGGTCGACGCCAGCCAGGCGCGCGCCCACTGCAACCTCGGCGCCGCCCTGCAGGACCTCGGCCTGGCCGATGCGGCGCTCCAGAGTTACGAGACCGCGTTGCGCCTCGACCCGCGCTACGCGCTGGCCTGGGACAACCGCGGCAACACGCTGCGCCGCATGAAACGCCTGCCCGATGCGCTGGACAGCTACGAGCGCGCCCTCGCCCTGCGCCCGAATTATCCGGAAGCCTGGTGCCACCGCGCGATCGTCCTGAATGACCTCGGCCGCCATGCGGACGCCGCGGCCAGCGCCGACCAGGCCCTGGCCGCCCGTCCCGGCTACGCGGATGCCCTGCAGGCGCTGGGCAATGCGCTGCAGGCGCTGGAGCGTTTTACCGAAGCCGTGGCGGCCTACGACCGCGCGCTGGCGGGCGCGGCGCCGGACCGCCACGCCGAGATCTGGTGCGCGCGCGGCGCCGCCCTGAAGAAATCCGGCGAGCTGGCGAAGGCGCTGGAGAGCTACGATCGCGCCCTCCTGATCCGCCCCGGCTATGCGATGGCCGAGCATTACCGCGCCAACGTGCTGCGGGCGCTGGGCCGGCGCGAAGAAGCCATCGCGGCCTACCGCCGCGCGCGCGGGCTGGGCGCCGACCCGGCCGGGATCGGCTTCGCCCTGGCCGCGCTGGGCGAAGGCGCGCCGCCCACCTCCGCCCCGGCCGGCTATGTGAGAGAACTGTTCGACCAGTATGCCGGCCATTTCGACCGCCACCTGGTCGGGATGCTCGGCTACCGCACGCCGGAGCTGCTGGTGTCCTTGCTGCAGGCCGGACCCGGCCCGCAGGCCGGATCGGCGCTGGACCTCGGCTGCGGCACCGGCCTGTGCGCGCCTTTGCTGCGGCCGCTGGCGCGGCGCCTGGCCGGGGTCGACCTGTCGGAAAAGATGCTGGACAAGGCCCGCGGCACCGGCCTGTACGACGAACTCGCCTGCGCCGACATCCTCGCCTGGCTGGCGGGCCGGCAGGGCGAATGGGACCTCGTGCTGGCGGCCGACGTGCTGGTCTACTTCGGCGAACTGGAGCTGTTGTTCGAACGGGTGGCGCAGGCCCTGCGTCCGGGCGGACGCTTCGCCTTCTCGGTGGAGGCGCTGGCAAAGGAGGCCGAGGCCGGCTACGCGATCACGGCCTCGAACCGCTTCGCCCACGCGCCCGCCTATGTGCGCGCCTGCGCGGAGCAGGCCGGGCTACAGGTCGTGGAGCAGCGCGGGGCCGTCCTGCGCAAGGAGCATGGCGCGGACGTGGCCGGCGTGCTCTTCCTGGTTAGCCGCGCCTGAACCTCGTCCCCGTGAAGGCGGGGACCAGGTCCGGTGCCATGCCTCTGACTACGCCACCGATAACGCCGTCATCCCCACCTCCCCCAGCCGCACCGGCACCGCACCGCGCGCCACCATGCGGTCGAGCGAGCGCGTGCCGTCACCCGGCTTGACGTCCACCGCCCGCATCGCTTCCGGCACGATGATGGCGTCGAAGCCCTCTTCCAGCGCATCGCTCACGGTATTCAGCACGCAGTAATCCGTCGCCAGGCCGCACACCGTGACGCGCTCGACGCCGCGCGCGCGCAATTGCGCCGCCAGGTCGGTGCCGGCAAAGGCCGAATAAGCATCCACGGCCGCGGTATCGGCTTTCGAGACGACGATGGCGTCGTCCGGCAGCGCCAGCTCGGCGGTGAACTCCGCGCCCGGCGTGCCGGCCACGCAATGCGGCGGCCACGGCCCGCCCTGGGCCGCGAACGAGCAATGGTCGGAAGGGTGCCAGTCGCGCGAGGCGACGATGGGCAGCCCCTGCTCGCGGAACAGCGCGATCAGGTGGTTGATCGGGGCCACGACCTCGTGCCCGCTGGCGACGCCGAGGGCGCCGCCGGGCAGGAAATCGTTCTGCATATCGATGATCAGCAGGGCGTCGGTGTTTTCCAGATGGATGGCGCTCATTGATTCTCCACTACGTCGTTCCCGCGAAAGCGGGAACCCATACTGAGGCACAGAAATCCGTACGTCGACAGTCCTGTGCCATTCTCGAGGGTGCGAATCCGGTTGCCCGGCATGGATTCCCGCTGTCTCGGGAATGACGGTTAATCAGTGCCACGGGAACGGCGTTGATTAATGGCGGCGATGCGCCGGATCCGGATCCAGCGCCCCCAGGCGATCCAGGATTTCCATCGCCCGCTCCGCCTGCACCGGATCGCCGGCGTTCACCGTGATCTGGCAGTCGCGCACGTCGTCCTGGGCCACCGGCGCGTAGGTATGGCTATAGGCGGTCTTGCCGGTTACCGCCGGGCTGTCGCCGACCGTGAAGTTGCCCTGCACGGGGCCGGTTTCGTCGATGCGGACCGTGACTTCGACATCGTCGGCCGCGATGCCGGCGGCGAGCAGCTCGCTGCGCGCCTGTTCCGCCGCCCCCGTGTGTTTGAAGGTCCGGACAATCACATTTTCCATAGCCATGGCTTCGCTCCAATAAGTGATGCTTTGTGTTCAACGTACCAGAAACGGCTGCGGCGCGGCGCTCGCGCAGGCTGCGACGCCCCACCGGGGTTGCTCTTCCGTTACATATGTGTCCCGTGCGTCACATTTTTTTAAAACTAGTACAATCAGGAAACACTCTGCTTTTGTTGGCAGAAATCCCTGCTGTATCAAACACTTACGGAGATAACAAGAATGAAGACATCGGCCAGGATCGCCAATTCCCGCCCGCTCGCGACCACCGCCATGCATGGCCGCGTAGAAAGCATGCGCAACGCGGGACAGGCGGTCATCGACTTCTCGATCGCGATCTCGCACTTCCCGGCGCCGCAGCCGGTGCTGGACACGGTGCTCGAGGCCGTCGAGCGCGAGCGCACCATGCCCTATACCAGCGTGGTTGGCGCCCTCGACGTGCGCGACCGCCTGGCCGCCAAGCTGAGCAAGGAAAACCGCATCGAAGCGGAAGCCAGCGAGATCATCGTCACCAATGGCGCCAAGCAGGCCCTGTACCAGGCGCTGTACGCGATCACCGATCCCGGCGACAGCGTGCTCATCTTCAAGCCGCACTGGCCGGCATATGTTGCTACTTCACAACTGTTGGGCCTGCGCCCCATCCTCGTGGAATTGCCTGACGTCATCACGCCACAGCTGCTGGACAGCCTGGAAACGCCGAAGGTCGTGATTATTAATAACCCGCACAATCCGACCGGCAAGGTGTACACTCGCCAGGAACTGGAACATATTCGTGCCTGGGTGGAATGCATCGGGGCCCAGGTGATTGTCGACGAAAGCTACGAGCACCTGATCTTCGATGGAGAACACGTCAGCCTGGCGGCGCTGTGCGACTGGCGGAAGATCGGCGTCATCACCATCTTCTCGGCCTCGCAGAGCTACGCCATGATGGGCTGGCGGGTCGGCTTCGCGCTGGCCCCGGCCGAAGTGGTCAACGCGATGCAGACGCTGCAGGGTCCGATCACGGCCGCCGCGCCCCACCTGTCGCAGGTGGCGGCCGTCGCCGCCTTCGCTACCGGCGCGCCGCACGAGATGATGGCGGACTACCGCCAGCGGCGCGACCTGGCGGTAAGGCTGTTTGCCGAGGTCCCGTGGATCGTCATGCACGCGCCGGCTTCCGGTCCGTACCTGTGGGGAGATGTGCGCAGCCTGACGATGGACACCGTCGGCTTCGCCGAGCGGCTGATCGAAGAGAAGAAAGTAGCCATCATGCCCGGCGACGCGCTGGGCGTACCGGGCTTTATCCGCCTCGGCTACATTTCGGACGACGTGGCGACGCTGCGCGACGGCATCCGCAGGATTGTGGAATTCGGTGACGCCTACCAGCGCACCAAGCGGTAAATATAAAGAAAAGCATAATGACATCTGGGTTGGGCCGCTTCCGGCTGAACAGTCTGCGCAGCCGGCTCATGCTGCTGGTGGCACTGGCGCTGATGCCCCTCGCGGTAATGACGGTTCTGTCGGGCATCCGCGAACGCGAACACGCCATCAAGGCATCCGAGGAAAACCTGCGCCGCCTGACCGGCATGGCGGCGGCCAACGAGGCCCAGTCGATCGAGGGCGCGCGCCAGATCCTGGTCGACCTGGCCAGCGTGCCCGACCTGATGGGCGATACGGCGAAATGCACCTCGCTGCTGTCGGACGTACTCGACCGCAACGAGGGCTTCGTCAACTTCGGCCTGATCCAGCTGAACGGCGACGTCACCTGCTCCGCCGTGCCGCTGCTGCACCCGGTCAACCTGGGCGACCGCACCCACTTCCGCCGGGCCATCAGCGAACGGCGCTTCATCGCCGGCGACTACGTGTTCGGGCGCGTGATCAAGAAGCACACGATCAACCTGACCTACCCGGTCATCGACCGCACCGGCAAGGTGCTGGCCGTGGTGTTCGCCGCCATGGACCTGGAAGGCCTGGACACCTTCATCAACGACATCAACCTGCCGCCCGGCTCGGTGCTGGCGACGGCCGATGCGCGCGGCACCATCATCTCGCGCCGCCCCGACCCGGAACGCTATTTCGGCAGCAAGCTCTCGGCGTCGACCCTGGACGCGATGGCGACCGCCGGCCAGCGCGCGGTGACGATCCGCGGCGAGGACGGCGTCGAGCGCCTGCACACCTTCGCCCGCGTGGGCGCGCCCGCCCTCACCGACTACACCGTCACGATCGGCATCCCGACCGACACCATCACCTCGGCCGCGCGCCACGACCAGCTGATGTCCCTGCTGGGCCTGGCCGCCACCACCATGCTGGCGCTGCTGGCGGCCTGGCTGGTGGGCGACGTCCTGATCGTGCAGCGGGTGAGGAAGCTGATGGGCACCGCCGAGCGCATCGCCGCCGGCGACCTGGATGCCCGCTCCGGCATCGACTACGCCAACGAAGAGATCGGCAACCTGGCCCAGGCCCTGGACCGCATGGCCGCCTCGCTGCAGAAGAAGGAATCGGCGCGCTCGCTGGCCGAGCGCGAACTGCGCGCCGCCGACCAGCGCAAGGACGAGTTCCTGGCGATGCTGGCGCACGAGCTGCGCAACCCGCTGGCGCCGATCAGCACCGGCGCGCACCTGCTCAAGCTGCTCCACTCGGACAACGCCCAGATCACCCAGACCTGCTCGATCATCGTGCGCCAGGTCGATCACATGACCAGCCTGGTGGACGACCTGCTGGACGTCTCGCGGGTGACGCGCGGGCTGGTTTCGCTGTCGACCCAGGTGCTGGACCTGAAACGCGTGGTCGACGACGCGGCCGAGCAGATCCGTCCGCTCGTCACCGCGCGCCGCCACCGCCTGGTGATCGACCTGCCGCCCACGCCGGCCCACGTCAAGGGCGACCACAAGCGCCTGGTGCAGGTGATCGCCAACCTGCTCGGCAACTCGACCAAGTACACCCCGGAAGGCGGCACGCTCCAGCTGCGCGTGGACGCCGAGGGCGACAACTACGTGTTGACGGTGCAGGACGACGGCATCGGCATGGAGCCGGCGCTGGTGGACCGCGTGTTCGACCTGTTCACCCAGGCCGAGCGCACCCCGGACCGTTCGCAGGGCGGCCTCGGGCTGGGCCTGGCCCTCGTGAAGAGCCTGGTCGAGCTGCATGGCGGCAGCGTGTCCGCCTACAGCCCGGGCCTGGGCAAGGGCTCGACCTTCACGGTGCGCCTGCCGCGCTACTCCCAGGACGTGGCGCTGGCGCCGCAGCCGAGCGGCGAACGCCGGACAGAGGGCGCCGCCCCGCTGCGCATCCTGCTGGTGGACGACAACGTCGACGCGGTCCATACCCTGCAACTGTTCCTGCACTCGGGTGGGCACCATGTCGAAGTCGCCTATTCGGCGGGCGATGCGCTGGAACTGGCCAAGACCATGGGCCCGGAAGTCTGCCTGCTCGACATCGGCCTGCCCGACTTCGACGGCAACGAGCTGGCGCGCCGCCTGCGCGTGCTGCCGCAGGCCAGCGGCGCGACCCTGATCGCGATGACCGGCTACGGCCGCCAGCAGGACCGCGACGCCTCGATGGCGGCCGGCTTCGATCACTACCTGGTCAAGCCGGTCAACACCACCCAGCTGTCGGACATCCTGGCGGCGACGGCCGAAGCCAACGTCCGGCGCTGACGACTTCATAACAATATGTAAGCGCAGTTGCCAGCAACTTGGCCTTGTAGCAAGTTATCGACACAATAACTTTTAACAAGGCTAAGGATGAACAAGCTGACCGCCGTACCGGCCGCCCTCGCGGCAGTTTCCCTGCTGCTGCTCGCCGCCTGCAGCTCCCCCTATGCCGGGATCGCGCGTGTCGACAAGGCCCCCGCCGGGGCCGCCCCGCCTCCCGCGCCTTCCCCGGTCTCCATCTCGGCCTATGCAAGTTCGCCCCAGGTCTTCAGCAGGATGGCGCCGCATACCTTCGTGCCGCCGATGCCGCCGGTGATCGTCCTGCCCCAGAGCACGGACAAGTTCCCGGGCAAGGAAGCGAACACTGCGGTGCTGGTCAGCGAGCAGCCTGTTTCCACCTTCAGCGCCGACGTCGACACCGCCTCCTACGCCTTCGTGCGGCGCATGCTGTCGGGCGGCCATATGCCGGCGCCGGACGCGGTGCGGGTCGAGGAGATGGTGAATTACTTCCCCTACCGCTACGCCGGCCCGCGCAGCGCCGACGAACCGTTCGCGGTCGCCACCTCGGTGCTGCCGAGCCCGTGGAAGGCGGGCAACCAGCTGGTCCACATCGCCGTGAGGGGTTATGACATCGATGCGGCCGAGCGCCCGCGCGCCAACGTGGTGCTGCTGGTCGACGTTTCCGGCTCGATGGGTCCGGCCGACCGCCTGCCCCTGCTCAAGCAAGGCTTCCGCCTGTTCGCCCAGCAGCTGCGCGACGAGGACCGCGTCGCCATCGTCAGCTACGCCGACGGCACCCGGGTCGTGCTGGAGCCGACCCCGGGCAAGGAACGCGGCCGGATCCTCGACGCCATCGACGGCCTGCGCGCCGGCGGCGGCACGGCCGGCGGCGAAGGCCTGCGCAGGGCCTACGAACTGGCCCAGCGCAACTTCGACCCGAAGGCCGTGAACCGCGTGATGCTGGCCACCGACGGCGACTTCAACCTCGGCATGACGGATCCGAAGCAGCTCGAAAACTTCATCGCCGGCCAGCGCAAGACCGGCATCTACCTGTCGATCTTCGGGGTCGGCGTGGGCAACCTGAACGACGCCCTGATGCAGCGCCTGGCCCAGTCGGGCAACGGCAACGCCGCCTACATCGATTCGCTGCTCGAAGCGCGCAAGGCGCTGGGCCAGGAACTCGGCTCGACCATGTTCCCGATCGCCAACGACGTCAAGGTGCAGGTCGAGTTCAACCCGGCCCAGGTCGCGGCCTACCGCCTGATCGGCTACGAGACCCGGATGCTGCAACGCCAGGACTTCAAGGACGACAAGGTCGACGCCGGCGACATGGGCGCGGGCCACACCGTCACCGCGATCTACGAGATCACCCCGGCCAGCGAGGCGAACCGGCTGGCCGACCCGCTGCGCTACGGCAAGCAGGGCAAGGCCAGGGCCGCCGCCGGCCACGGCGACGAGCTGTGCTTCGTGAAGCTGCGCTACAAGCTGCCCGGCGCCGGCGCCAGCCGCCAGATCGCGCATCCGGTGCACGCCTCGTCCGCGCACCGTGGGCTTGCCGACGCGCCGGCCGACCAGCGCTTCGCGGTCGCCGTCGCCGCCTTCGGCCAGCGCCTGCGCGGCGAGCCGCAACTGGCCGACTACGGCTACGACCGCATCGCCGAACTCGCCAACGGCGCGCGCGGCGACGATCCTGACGGCTACCGCGCCGAGTTCGTGAAGCTGGTGCGCATGGCCGAGACCCTGGGCCAGGCCGGCGTGGAGGGCCAGCCCTGAGCGCCCGGCGCTAACGGACCGCGCTCATCCGCTCCATCCCTTATCATCGGGTTTTGACAAGGAGAAGATGGATGGAGTCGGTCGAAGTCGTCCTGGCGATGCTGCTGGCGGTCGTCGCCAGCGGCTGGGTGGGACGGATGCTGCCGTTCGCGGTGCCGCTGCCGCTGATCCAGATCGGGCTCGGCGCCGTGATCTCGGGTGTGTTCGGCCACGGCGTCGCGCTCGAACCGGACATCTTCTTCCTGCTGTTCCTGCCGCCGCTGCTGTTCCTGGACGGCTGGCGCATCCCCAAGGTCGGCCTGTTCCGCGACAAGGGCACCATCATCGAGCTGGCCCTCGGCCTGGTGCTGTTCACCGTGCTGGGCGCCGGCTTCCTGATGCACTGGCTGATCCCCTCGCTGCCGTTGCCGGTGGCGTTCGCGCTGGCGGCCATCGTCGCCCCGACCGATCCGGTGGCGGTGTCGGCGATCACCAGCCGGATCCCGGTGCCGCCGCGCCTGATGCACATCATCGAGGGCGAATCCCTGCTCAACGACGCCAGCGGCCTGGTGTGCTTCCGCTTCGCCGTGGCGGCCGCTGTGACGGGCAGCTTCTCGCCCGCCAAGGCCGGCCTGACCTTCCTGTGGGTGGCGCTGGCCGGGATCGCCGCCGGCGTCGCCGTCACCTGGGCCATCACCCGCACCCATGGCTTCCTGCTGCGCCGCTTCGGCGAGGACGACGGCATGCCGATCCTGATCAACCTGCTGACGCCCTTCGGCGCCTACCTGGCGGCGGAACACATCCACGCCTCCGGCATCCTGGCGGCGGTGGCGGCCGGCATCGCGATGAGCTACGTCGAACTCGGCGGCTCCGCCACGGCGTCGACCCGCATCCGCCGCAACGTCATCTGGGACGCCCTGCAATTCACGCTGAACGGCGTGATGTTCGTGCTGCTGGGCGAACAGCTGCCGGACATCGCGCGCGGCGCCCTGCACCCGCCCGGCGGCGGCGAGCCCTTCGATCCGTGGTGGCTGACCGGCAATGCGCTGGCCCTGAGCCTGGGCCTGGTCCTGCTGCGCTTCGTCTGGGTGTGGGTGTCGCTCCGCCTGACCATCCTCAACCAGCGCCGCCTGGGCCAGCAGGTGTTCAAGCCACGCATGCGGCTGATCCTCGCCACGTCGTTCGCCGGGGTGCGCGGCGCCTTGACCATGGCCGGCGTGTTCACGCTGCCGCTGACCCTGGCCGACGGCTCGCCCTTCCCCGGCCGCCAGCTGGCGATCCTGCTGGCCAGCGCCGTGATCGTGGTCTCGCTGCTGCTGGCCAGCGTCGCCTTGCCGCGCCTGCTGCGCGGGCTGGAGGTGCCGCTCGAGACCAACGCCGAGCAGGAAGAAGACCGCGCGCGCCAGGCCGCGGTCGAGGCCGCGGTCAGCGCCGTGGAACGGGCCGGCCGCGCGCATGCCGGCGACCCCGACGCCGAACTGCACGCCAACGCCTACGGCATGGTGTCGAACCTGTACCGCAACCGGCTGCGCAACATCCAGCTGAACGCCGGCCCCGGCACCGACGCCCACGCGGCGCGCGCGGTCGAGCGGGAGTACCGGCTGACCGCGCTGCGGGCCGAGCGCGATACCATCCTGCGGCTGGGGCGGCGGCGCGAGATCTCGGACGAGACTGCGCGCAAACTGCTGCGCGAGATCGACCTGGTCGAGGCCCGCTACCGCGAGTCCTAGCGCTCGTGGCCGGTGGCGCCAACAAGGCGCAGTCCGCCGGAAAACTTTGCTATCTTGACTCCACGGGCCTCTACCTCCCTGGCCCCGCACGTGGAGATCGCCTTGCGATTAGCGGACTTCATTCTCGGTCATCCGGAACTCATCCTGCAGGAGTGGGAGAGTTTCGCTCGATCGATGGAACCGGCAGCCGGGTCGATGACAAACACGGCCTTGAGAAACCATGCCGCGGACATGTTGAAAAGCATTGCCGCAGACATGGGCACGGCCCAATCCCGTGACGAAGAAATCGAAAAATCGCATGGGCAGGAGCGCAAGACACCACAAACCAGGACAGGCGAACAACATGGCATCGCCCGGCTCGAATCGAATTTCACGATCGAGCAGCTGGCTTCCGAGTACCGGGCGCTTCGCTCCAGCGTGCTGCGCCTGTGGAGCGAAGCCAACAGCGTTCCCGGCCCGACTGACATCGCCGACATCATTCGCTTTAACGAGGCAATCGACCAGCTGCTGGCCTCGTCGGTGTTCAGCTATGCCAAGGCGACACGGGACGCGATGGAAGCGGAAAAGGACCGCAAGGACCAGTTCCTTGCCATGCTGGCCCATGAACTGCGCAATCCCCTTTCGCCCATCAGCGCCGCCGCCACCCTGTTGAAAATGTCCAAGAGCAACGAGGCTACTGTCGTCAATGCCAGCAATATCATTGCGCGACAGGTATCGCACATGGCCACGCTGGTCGATGACTTGCTCGATGTGTCCCGCGTTACTCGGGGCGCGATCGAGATCACGCTGGAGCCCCTGGATCTACGGCAGGTCATCGAAGACGCCATCGAGCAGGTTTCGCCACAGATGCAGGCAAGGCAGCACGTATTGGCGGTGGAGGAACTGCGCCAGCCCATTCCCATGCAGGGCGACAGGAAGCGCCTGGTACAAATCGTCGCCAATCTGCTGACCAACGCCGCCAAATACACGCCCGAGCGTGGCCGCATCGCCTTGAAACTCGATCTCGTCGACGCCCAGGTGGCGATCACGATCGAAGACAGCGGCGTAGGCATGGCATCCGATTTCATTCCGCACGTGTTCGACCTGTTCGCCCAGGCTGAACGGACGCCGGACCGGACCTCGGGCGGCCTGGGCCTGGGGCTGGCACTGGTGAAGAGCCTGACTGAACTGCACGGCGGGCGCGTCAGCTGTTCAAGCCCGGGCCTGGGCAAAGGCAGCCGGTTCACCGTGTGGCTGCCCAGGATCGCTGCGGACGAGAGCCGCATCGACCGGCGCCGGACGCCAAGAATACCTATTCCCACTGCCGAGGCGCTGAACATCATGGTGGTGGACGACAATGTCGACGCCGCCTCCATGCTGGCGAGCCTGCTCGAGGCGGCAGGCCATGAAGTGGAAGTCGCCCACCGCGCCCGGGAAGCGCTCGACCTGAGCAAACGCCATGCACCCGACGTGTTCGTGCTCGACATCGGGCTCCCCGACATCGACGGCAATGGCTTGGCCAGGCTCCTGCGCACCCAGCCCGGGACCGCAGAAGCCGTCCTGATCGCCCTGACCGGCTACGGCCTCGAGCAGGATCGCGAACAGACCAGGGCTGCCGGCTTCGATCACCACCTGGTCAAGCCGGTGGATGCGGGGCGGCTGTACACGATTCTTTCCGGCGTTCATCCCGGCAAGCCTTGAAGCCTCCCCGTGGCGCTTAGGTGCGCTCCCGTACGGTGCGCCGACGCCGAATGCGTAGACTTCGCATGGCTTTGCATCTCGAACGGGTGAACCAATGAAGAGCGATACCAGCGGCGACACCGCAGCCGACGACCGCGCATCGGGCGGCGCCCCGATCCCGAACAGCGATCCGCCCGCCGCCGCGAAAGCGGCCGGCCTGCGCTATGTGCACGACGACCGTCCCGGCATCCGCCGCGAGCCGGCGAAGGATGGCTTTCGCTACGTCGACGCGCGCGGCGAAGCGGTCGACGACGAGGCCACCCTCAAGCGCATCCGGTCGCTGGCCATTCCGCCGGCCTGGACGGAGGTCTGGATCTGTCCCCAGGCCAACGGCCACCTGCAGGCCACCGGGCGCGACGCGCGCGGGCGCAAGCAGTACCGCTACCACCCCAGGTGGCGCGAGGTGCGCGACGAGGTGAAATACGAGCGCATGATCAAGTTCGGTAAGGCCCTGCCGCAGATCCGCAAGGAAGTCGACCGCGCCCTGGGCCTGCCCGGGCTGCCGCGCGAGAAAGTGCTGGCGACCATCGTCTACCTGCTCGAAGCGACCATGATGCGCATCGGCAATGACGAATATGCGCGCGAAAACAAGTCCTACGGCCTGACCACCTTGCGCAACCGCCACGTGAAGATCGACGGCAGCGAGGTCGAGTTCCGCTTCCGCGGCAAGAGCGGCGTCTACCACGACGTCAAGGTGCACGACCGCCGCCTGGCGCGCATCATCCAGCGTTCGCGCGACCTGCCGGGCCAGGACCTGTTCGAGTACCTCGACGACAACGGCGAACCGCACACCGTCAATTCCGCCGACGTCAACGACTACCTGCGCGAGATCAGCGGCGAGGACTACACGGCCAAGGACTTCCGCACCTGGTCGGGCACGGTGCTGGCCGCGATCGCCCTGCAGGAGTTCGAGAAGTTCGATTCCGAAGCCCAGGCCAAGAAGAATGTCGTGCGCGCCATCGAGACGGTGGCCGAAAAGCTCGGCAATACACCCTCGGTGTGCCGCAAGTGCTACGTCCACCCGGCGGTGCTGGACTCCTATATGGACGGCACCATGCTCGAAGGCCTGCTGGCGCGCGCCGAGGAAAAGCTGGCCGAAGACCTGCAGGACCTGCAGCCGGAGGAAGCCGCGGTGCTGGCCATGCTGCAGCAGCGCCTGGCCCAGGACGTCCCCGAACCCAAGAAAGTGCAACGCAGCCGCAAGGCCGCGTGAACATCCCCACGAAAGGAAAAATAATGGCAGGTAAGGCAAACATCGAACTGGTCGCCGAGTTCGACCACCAGGTGACGGGCGTCTCCGTCTCCGAAACCGGGCGCATCTTCGTGAACTTCCCGCGCTGGACCGAGGATACTGCCGTCTCGGTGGCGGAACTGAAGGATGGCCGGGTCACGCCCTACCCGGACCAGGAATGGAACGCCTGGCGCAACGCGAAGAAGGACGAGATCACGCCGGACGACCACTGGGTCTGCGTGCAGAGCGTGGTGGCCGACCAGCGCGGCAGCCTGTGGGTGCTGGACCCGGCGGCGCCGGCCCAGGCCCATGTGGTGTCGAAAGGACCGAAGCTGGTCCGGATCGACCTGGCCAGCGACAAGGTGGCGCAGACGATCGCCTTCGACGAAGACACCGCGCCGCAGGGTTCCTACCTGAACGACGTGCGCTTTTCGAGCGACGGCAAGCATGCTTTCATTACCGATTCGGGCGTCCAGGGCGCGCTGGTGGTGGTCGACATCGCGGCCGGCAAGGCAAGGCGGGTACTGGACGGCCATCCGTCCACGCAAATGAAAAAGGGCCTGAACGTCACCGCGGACGGCAAGGTGCTGCGCCGACCGGACGGCCGCGGCGTGGAGTTTTCGGCCGACGGCATCGAGCTGTCGTCGGACGGCAAATACCTGTACTGGCAGGCGATCAAGGGCGACGTGCTGTACCGGATTTCCACCGCGGCGCTGGTCGGCGACGGCCTGAAGGGCAAGGACGTGTCGGGCCAGGTCGAGCACTACGGCCTGAATGGCGTCAACGACGGCCTGCTGATTGCGCGCGGCACCGACGACATGTACCTGACTGCGGTGCAGGACAACGCGATCAAGGTGCGCAAGCTGGCCGAGGGGCCGGAGGCCGAGGCGAAGACCGTGGTGCAGGACGAGCGCCTGCGCTGGCCGGATACCTTCAGCCAGGGTCCGGACGGCGCGATCTATGTGACGACCTCGCACATCCAGGATTCGGCGTTCTTCAAGCCGGATGCGCCGGCGGCGCTGCCGACGCAGCTGTGGAAGCTGCGTCTCGAAGGCTGACGGCCCGGCTTATTTGCCGGCCATGGCGTGGCTCGCGGCCGGCTGCGAGGGCTCGGCATGGGCCTGCAGCCCGAAGCACGCGGCCGCCACCAGGGCAGCGAGCGCGGCCAAGGCACCAAGGCGGCGGAATCGGGTGGAAGGGAGGGGGCGTCTCATGATTATTATCCTGGTTTCGGTGTTGTACTAAACAGCGTCCTCCAGCATACCAAGCTTGATGCGGTAAATATACGCGAATTGTAACGAGTATCCTCAAAGCAACACTTGGATTAGAATGGCGCCGACGCCATCCCTGTCCACGCCCATGCCTTTCTCGCTGTTGCTGCCCATTTTCCTGCTCGCGGGCCTCGGCGCCCTGCTCGCAAAACTGCCGTGGCTGCGCCCGTCCTGGCATACGGGCGTCACCGAGCTGACGGCGAAGTTCCTCGTTCCCGCGCTGCTGCTGGCCGGCGCCTGGCGTACCGGCATCCCGTCTTCGCTGTCGTGGAAAGTCCTGTGCGCCTTCTACCTGCCGCTCGGCCTGTCGTTCGCCGGTGCGCGCCTGTTGGCGCGGCGCCACGGAACCGGCGCCGCGTCGGCGTTGGCGGCGACCTATTCGAACACGGTATTCGTCGGCGTGCCGGTGCTGGTGCAGGTGCTTGGCGAAGGCAGCCTGCAGTTCGCCTATCCCGTGATCGCCTTCCACAGCCTGTTCTGCTTCACGCTCTACCACCTGAGCGAGGACGGGGCGGCGTCCGGCTGGTTCGGCCCCGTGCTGGCCACCCTGAAGAATCCGATCGTGGCCGCGCTCCTGCTCGGCCTCGCGCTGAACCTGGGCGGGATCGCACTGCCGCCCGTCCTGGACCGGGTGCTGGCCATGCTGGGCGCCGCCGCCCTGCCCTGCGCGCTGCTGTCGCTGGGCGCCTCGGTGGTATCGCTCAAGCCGGCAAAGTGGTCCGCGACCGGCGCCATCGTGCTGGCCAAGCTGGTGTTCCTGCCGCTGGGCGTGGCGCTGCTGGCGGTGTTCGTCCTGCATCTGCCGGCGACGGCGGCGATGGTGCTGGTGGTGCTGGCGTCCTGCCCGGTCGGGGTCAACGCCGCCTTCGTGGTCAAGCCGGCGGGCGGCGGCGCACAGCTGGTCAATTCGGCCATCCTGCTGTCCAGCCTCCTGTGCGCCGCGACCATTCCGGCCTGGCTATGGGCGCTGCGCCATCTCTGACGCCAGCCCAAAGGCGCCTTCGCGCAGCAGGCCGCGCGTGATGCGGAAACGCCACAGCCGCTCGACCGGCGGCGACTGGTCCGGGTCGGCGGCGCTCCATTCGATGCTGACCACGCCCTGCAGCTGCAGCAGGTCGCCGCTGGCGAAATCCGCCAGCACGATGGCGGCGCGCGGCTCGGCGATGAAATTCCCGAGCGTGTTGAAGTAGCGGTTGCCGTTGTAGTCGGGCACCGTCAGCACCTCGCCGTCCAGCCGCGCGAAGCCGGGCGGACCGCCACGGTGCGAGATGTCCAGGCCCGCCGCCGGCCCTTGCGCAGCGGCGCCGCTGGCGCTGGCCACGAACAGGGTGCTGCTTGCCGCCAGCAGTTCACGCGCCCGCGCCGGCAGCGCCGGCCCGAATGCGGTGACGGGGCCGGGCGTGCGCGCCGCCGGCGCCAGCTTGCGCACCTCGATGTAGCGCGGGCAGTTGCCGAAGGACTGGACCACGTCGACCGCGAAGCCGTCCGCCCGCACCTGCGCGACGATGCCGTTCAGGCGGTTGCGGCGGCGCGTGCCGAGGTCGATCCCGAGCAGGCCGGCCGGGGCTCCCTCGATCAGGCGCGCGCGCACCGGATCGTCCGGCGGCGGCAGCGCAGCGACCTCCAGCCGCGCCGCATCCGGCGCGCTCGCGAAGCCCGGCGGCCCCTGCACCAGGGTGGCGAGCGGCCAGCCGTCGGCGTCCGCCAAGGCCAGGCACACGAAAGGCAGCAGCGGGAAGAAGGCCCGGTGCTGCTCCGGCATGCGCGCGCGGATCGGCGCGGCGCCCGGCGCCGATCCGGCCAGGCGCTGGGCCTGCAGCTCGCCGGCATGGAAAGGCGTGGCGATGCGGTCATCCATCATGGCCGCCTCACGCTTCCGGCATCGGGACGAAGCCCGGCAAGGCCTGCACGCGGCCGATCCAGGCGCGCACCTGCTGGTAAGGCGCAAGGTCGATGCCGCCTTCCGGCGCATGCGCGACGTAGGAATAGCAGGCGATGTCCGCAATGCTCGGCTCCGCGCCGGCCAGCCAGGGCTGCGCCGCCAGCTCACCGTCCATCAGCGCGAGCACCCTGGCGGCCAGGCGCTGCGCCAGCGCGGGCGGAACGCCGGTATCGTAAAAGCGCACGTTGATGCGCGCGCTGGCCGGTCCGAAGGCGATCTCGCCGGCGGCCAGCGACAGCCAGCGCTGCACGCGCGCCGCGCCGAGCGGGTCGTCCGGCAGCCAGGCGCCGGCCGCCGCGTAGCGCTTGGCCAGGTAGACCAGGATGGCATTGCTGTCCGCCAGCGCCACGCCCCCGTCTTCCAGCACCGGGATCTGGCCGAGCGGATTCAGCCGGCGGAATGCCGGCGTGCCGCGCACCGCGGCCGGGCTGTCGGCGAATTCGTAAGCCAGGCCGAGCAGGTGCAGGAAGAGCAAGACCCGGTGGGTGTGGCCGGACAGGCGGGTGCCGTGGAGGATGCGCGGGTGGTCCATGGTGGTTTCCTGAAAATGATCGGAACCTGCATCCTAGGCCCCTTCCCTCATGTTGAGAATCCGGCATAATCACAAATCACCATTTCGATTCCCGCAATAATGGACCGTCTCGACGAACTGCAGGTGCTGGTGGCCATTCTCGACAGCGGCAGCATGGCCGCCGCCGCGCGCAAGCTGGGCCGTTCGCCGGCGGCCGTGACGCGCGTGCTGGGCGCGCTGGAAGTACGCGCCGGCGCGCGCCTGCTCGAGCGCAGCACGCGCCGCCTGACCCCGACCGAAGCCGGGCTGCGCCTGGCGGAACAGGCGCGCCGCCTGCTGGCCGACTACGAAGCCGCGCTGCTGCCGGAGGACGCCGGCGCGCCGCGCGGCCTGCTGCGCATCGCCGCACCGAACGTGTTCGGACGGCGCCACGTGGCGCCCGTGGTCACGCGCTTCCTGGCCGCGCACCCGGACATCCAGGTCGAGTTGCTGCTGTCGGACCGGAACGTCGACCTGATCGAGGAAGGCATCGACGCCGCCGTGCGCATCGGGCCGCTGGCGAACCAGAGCCTGGTCGCGCGCCGGCTCGGCGAGGTCGGCCGGGTCACCGTGGCCAGTCCCGCCTACCTGGCCGGGCGCGGCGTGCCGGGCGCGCCGGCCGAACTGGCCGGGCACGAACTGATCATGTCGACTTCCGTGCGCAGCGTGGCCGAGTGGCGCTTCAGCGCAGGTGCAGGCGCCGGCGCGCGCGAGCACGTGGTGCGCTACAGCCCGCGCCTGCGCGTGAACGACGTCGAAGCGGTGCTGGCGGCGGCCTGCGACGGCTTTGGCATCGCGCGCGCCCTGTCCTACCAGGTCGAGCCCCTGCTGCGCAGCGGCGCCCTGCAGCGCCTGCTGCAGGACTACGAGCCGGAAGCGCTGCCGGTGCACCTGGTGATGCCCAGCAGCCGCCTGATGCCGCCGCGCCTGCGCGCCTTCGTCGACTTCGCGGTCGCGCAGTTTGCCGGACTGGGCGTGCTCAGGTAGGCACGCCGGCCGCCGCGGGCGCGCGTTCCCGGTGCGCCGACGCGCAGCTCAGCACCCCGCCGACCAGCAGCCCCATCGCCAGCCATTCCAGCCCGGTCGGCCAGCGGCCTTCCCACAGGAAGCCGTACAGCAGGGCGAACAGGGTTTCGAACACGATCATCTGCCCGGTCATGGTCAGCGGCAGCAGGCGGCTGGCGTGGTTCCACAGCGCATTGCCGACCACCGAGCACAGGATCGCGACGGTGGTCACGACGCCGCCGAAGTACAGCCACGCCGATGTGGCATGCACGCCGGGGTTCAGCACGAAGGCCGGCACCGCCAGCAGCAGCGCCTGGGCGCCGGTGACGACCCCGACCAGCAGGCTCCAGTCGTGCGCCGAGATACCCTTCAGCCGGGCCAGCGCGCGGCTGTTGCCGACCGCGTACAGGGTCCACGAGACCAGCGCGCCGATCGCGCACAGCAGGCCGATGAAGGATCCCTGCGCCGAGCCGTGCTGCGGCGTCGACAGCGACTGCCAGCTGATGCAGACCAGCCCCGCGATGCCCAGCGCCAATGACGGCAGCAGGCGCAGCATGGGCGCGGCATCGGCGTCGCGCCGCCCGGCCAGGGTGACGGTAACCGGCAGCAGCCCGATGATCAGCGAGGTCATGGCCACCCCGCCCAGTTGCACGGCGTTGGCCAGGAACACGTAATAGATGATGTTGCCGGCGAAGCTGAGCCAGGCCAGGGTGCGCCACTCGCGCCAGGACAGCGAGCGCGCCAGGCCGCGCCAGCTGCGCGCCAGCAAGGCGCAGGCGATCAGGCCGTAGGCGAGATACCGCCCCGCCGACAATTGGATGGGCTGGAAGCCGCGCGTCAGTTCCGGTGTGAGAAAGACCAGGCCCCAGAAGGCCCCGGCCAGGACGCCCGCGCCGATGCCGAGCCAGTGATTGCGTACAAGCATGAATAAAACCTCCGAGCCCGACATGATCCTCGAAAAGCCCGGAGTTGTCTTGACCGCCCCTCGCGCCGGATTGACCTGTTCTACTGTTGCCCGCGCCGGTAGGCCGCCGGCGTCATCCCGGTCGCCTTGCGCAGCGCCCGCGTGAGGGCGCTCTGCTCGGAAAAGCCGGCGCGCAGCGCGATCTCGGCGATCGCGAGGTCGGTCGACGCCAGCCATTCACGGGCGCGCCGCAGGCGTTGTTCCAGCAGCCAGGCGTGCGGGCTGGTGTCGAGTTCTTCCCTGAACAGCGCGTGCAGGCGGCTGACGCTGCAGCCCACGGCCCTGGCCATCGATTCCGTGGTCCAGGCGTGCCCGGGCACGGCCTCGATGCGGGCCAGCAGCGCGGCCAGGCGCGAAGCCGGGCGCGGCGCGTCCAGCGTGAGCGTGTCGAGCAGCAGCGGTACCCAGCCCTGCACCACCGGGGGCGGCACGGCGCCGCTGTCCGCGTTCAGTATCAGCGCCATGAATTCGACCAGCTTGCGCGAGGCCGGGCCGAGCGGCGCGAACGGCCGCTCGAACAGGCGTTCGCCGGTTTCCGGCGCCAGCGCTTCCACGCCGATGTCGACGATGATCGAACGGTTGCCGGCGGCGCCGTGCTGGGCATGCCAGGCGCCGGGCGCGACGAAGCCGGCGCGCAGCGGATCGAGCATGCCTTGCCGCCCTTCGACGTCGAGCAGCAGCGATCCGCGCAGCGGCAGCACCAGCTGGGCGAAATCGTGGCGGTCCGGCTCGCCGGGCTGGCCGTAGCTGCGCAGGTGGAGGTCGACGGAAGATTGCATCGCCCGAGTGTAGCACCTGGGCGCTTGCCCCGCCGGGAGAGGTCCCGGGACGCCGCCACAGGTGACGGCGCCCCGGGCATCAGTCCGACGCGTCATGCGTCAGGACGGATGTTGTGGTTGAAGCGGAACAGGTTGTCCGGGTCGTAGCGCTGCTTGATCTCGACCAGGCGCGCGTAGTTGGGGCCGTAGGCCTCGTGGATGCGCGCCCCTTCGTCCTGGGTCAGGAAGTTGATGTAGACGCTGCCGGCCGCGTGCGGCGCGGCGGCGGCGAAGAACTCGCGGGTCCAGCCGACCACCTTGGCATCGTCTCCGGGATCGGTCCAGCGCCCGTGCACGTTCATCGCGAACTGCACGTTGCGGTGCGGATAGGCGGTCGCGTCCGGCGGACGGGCGTTGGCCTTGCCGCCGATCAGGCCGAGGAAGATCTCGCAGTGCGGCGTCGGCACGTTACCGGCATAGTGCAGCACGACGTCGATGGCGTCGTCGGACAGGTGGGTGAAGTTGTGCGATTTCCAGTAGTTGCGCGCGCCCGGCGCCAGCAGCGGATCGAAGACCTTCTGCCAGGCCTCGTATGGCATCGCGCCGACGTGCTCGCCCAGCACCTGGCCGAAGCCGCGCACCCGCTCCAGCAGCGGCTGCACCGCATCCGGCGCCTGCGGCGAAAACAGCGCCAGCGCCACGATACCGGTGCCGTGCGTCTCGGGCGGCAGGAAGGGCAGCGGCGGCGCCTGGCGCAGCACGGCCCACACCGACAGCTCGTCCGGCAGGGCGTCCACCAGGTCGCGGTAGCGGCGCATCACTTCGCGCCCCTCCGCGGCCGGGAACACGACCAGCCCGGCCGTGACCTCGGGTCCGACCGGGTGCAGGGCGAACTGGAACAGCGTCACCACGCCGAAATTCCCACCACCGCCGCGGATGGCCCAATACAGGTCCGGCTCTTCCTGCGGGCCGGTCCAGCGGCGCCTGCCGTCCGCGGTGACGATTTCGGCGCCGGCCAGGTTGTCGACCGCCAGCCCGTACATGCGGCTCAGCCAGCCGAAGCCGCCGCCCAGGGTCAGCCCGCCGGCGCCGGTGGTGGAATTGATGCCGAGCGGGACCGCCAGGCCGCAGGACTGGGTTTCGTGGTCGACGTCACCGAGCAGCGCGCCGCCGCTGACCCAGGCCTGGCGCGCGCGGGGATCGACGTGGACGTCGCGCATGCCGGACAGGTCGATCACCAGGCCGTCATCGCACAGCGCGCTGCCGGCAATGTTGTGGCCACCGCCGCGCACGGCCAGCGGCAGGCCGTTGGCGCGCGCAAACCGGACCGCCGCCATCACGTCGGCGGTGCCGGAGCAGCGCGCGATCAGCGCCGGTCGCCGGTCGATCATGGCGTTCCATACTGCCCGCGCGTCGTCGTAGCCGGGCTCGCCGGGCTGCAGCACCGGTCCCCGCAATGTGGCCTTGAATGCGTCGACCACGTCGTTCTTCATGTTCGTCATGGTTACCTCCGCAGTACAGGACGCCATTGTGGGCGCCATCATTGCAGCATAGGTGCTGCGGGAGGATGTGCAAGGACAGTCTGCGTCCGTATATCAGAGGCGGACCAAGCGCCCGCCGTCGACGCGCAGGCCCGCGCCGCAGATGAAGCGGGCGCCGTCGCCGGCCAGGAAGGCGATCGCGGCGGCGATGTCGTCCGGCGAGCCGATCTCGGCCTTGTTGATGACTTCGGCGCCGGAGCGCACGTTCGGGTTATCCCACAGCATCGGCGTGTCGACCGCGCCCGGCAGCACGGCATTCACGCGGATGCCCTTCGGCTTTCCCTCCAGCGCCGCCGAGCGGGTCAGCGACAGCAGCGCCGTCTTCGCTGCGGCATAAGGCGCGACCAGCGGCTCGGTCTCGACCGCATGCACGCTGGAGACGTTCACCACCGCCCCGCCGTCCTTCATCTTCAGGAAAGCCTGCTTGATGAACAGGAAGGCGCCGAGCAGGTCGACCCCGAGGATGCGCTGCCAGTCGTCGACGGTCTGCTCCTCGATCGGCTTGAAGATCATCAGGCCGGCGTTGTTGACCAACAGGTTCCAGTGGCCAAAACGGTCGATGGCGGCGTCGGCCGCGGCCGCGACCTGGTCCTCGCGCGCAACGTCGCAGACGATGGTGGCGATGCGCCCCTGTTCCGCCTGCGTGTCCGCCGCAAGCTGGGCGGCCGCGGCGTCGAGCCGGTCCTGCGCGAGGTCGGCCAGCAACACGCTGGCGCCGTCCCTCAGCAGGCGGCGCGCGGTGGCGAGGCCGATGCCACCGGCGGCGCCGGTGACGATGGCGGCATGGGGTGCGGGATCAGGTGTCATTGGGCCAGCATATCGGAATGCCACGGTTCGCGGCGCCCGCCGTGCATACAGACCGTCTAGTCGTTCTGTACTGGGTCCCCGCAAAAATTCAGGCTCCCTGTCTATGCAAGCTACGACAGTGCGCTGATGTTCCGCTTCTTTTCCTTCCCTACAATCCATTTCAACTACAGATCTCCACGCAAGGAGAACAACATGGATGAACTGAAAGCATTTCTCGAACTAACCACCATGCTGGTCACGGACCCGCGCATCGTGGTCCTGTTCTGCCTCCTCGGCTACGCCGTGGTCAGCGACGTGCGCAGCCACCGCATTCCGAACCGCCTGGTCCTGGCCGGCCTGGGCTTCGGTTTCATCTACAGCGCCTTCGTGCCGTTCTGGGGCCACCACGGCTTCCTGTGGGCGCTGGGCGGCGCCGCGATCGGCTTCGGCGTCCTGTTCCCGCTCTGGCTGCTGCGCATGATGGGCGCCGGCGACGTCAAGCTGATGGCGATGGTCGGCTCCCTGCTCGGGGTGGATGCGGTGCCGGCGGCGCTGGCCGCCACCCTGATTGCGGGCGCCGTGTTCTCCGTCGGCTTCGCCGCGCGGCGCGGCAAGCTGCGCCAGATGCTGGCCAACGTCGGCCGCATCCTCAGGATCGGTAGCTTTGCGGTGGCGACGGGCGGTCCGGTCAGTGCGGCCGCCAACGGCTGGGAGTCGGTCGGCAAGATGGCTTTCGCGGTACCGATCGCGACAGGCACGGTCGGCGCCGTACTGGCCAGGCATTTCGGTTTTCTTTGATTCTTAAGCGGGGGTGACATCATGAAGAACATCAAGGCATTCGCCCTGCTGCTGGTGGCGATCGTGCTCGGCCTGGCGGCAGCTGTCTACGCCAACGCCTGGATCGGGCAACGCTCGAATATCTCGGCCAACAAGGTCGTCGTCGCGGCGGTGGACATCCCGGCCGGCGGCCGCATCGCTCCCGAGATGCTGACGACCCTCGACTGGCCGAGCGGCTCGCTGCCCGCCGGCGCGATCACCGATCCCGTCAAGCTGAAAGAGCGCGTGGTGAAACTGGACGTGGTGCGCGGCGAAGCCATCATCGAAGGCAAGCTGGCCCCGGTCGGCACCAAGGGCGGCCTGTCCGCGGTCATCGCCGAAGGCAAGCGCGCCATGACGGTGCGGGTCAACGACGTGGTCGGCGTCGCCGGCTTCGCCCTGCCTGGCAACTACGTCGACATCCTGGTGCACACCCAGCAGGAAGGCCACGGCAAGGACGACAAGGCCAAGCCGATCAGCAAGACGGTGCTCGAACACGTGCTGGTGCTGGCCGTGGCCCAGGAAGCCAGCCGCGACGACACCAAACCGAAAGTCGTCAGCGCCGTGACCCTGGAGCTGTCGCTGGCCGACGCCGAAAAGCTCGACCTGGCACGCAGCATCGGCACCCTGTCGCTGGCCCTGCGCAACCAGAGCGACCCCGAAAAAGTGACCACCGACGGCATCACCAAGGGCGACCTGTTCGGCGAAGCGAAGGTATTCAAGGCAGTCGCTCCGGTGCGCATCGCCCGCCCGGCGGTACGTCCTGCGGCAGCCCGGGATTGCGTGGAAGTGATCGACATGAACGGAGGCTCGGCGCGCATGAGCTGCTTCCACTAGCCCCATAAAACGATTTGAACAACCAGAACAGGAGCTACCCGTGCCCACCCCATCCATCAGGATTGCCGTCGCCGCCGCGCTGCTCGCCATGAGCGCCGCCGCCTCGGCCGCCGCCAAGGTCAAGGCCCCGCCTGCCGCCAGGCCGGATGCCGCCACCCTGCGCAAGTGCAGCGCGACCGAGATCGAGAAGCCGGCAACCGTCACGCTGGGCAAGTCGACGATCGTGCCGCTGCCCTACTCGGTGGTGCGGATGGCGGTCGGCGGCAGCCAGTCCGGATCGAGGGCGGCAGCCGTCGGGCAGCCGGGCGGTGCGCCCAGTGGTCCGGTGGCTCCGAAGGCGGTTTCCCCGCTTGCCGCGATGGCGGCTGCGATGGGAGCGCCGATGGGTGAGCAGGAATCGGATGGGGTGTCGGATGTGCAGATCGCGCTGCTGGCGCCGAACGAGCTGTTTGTCCTCGGCCGCAAGCCCGGCGCCATGAACGTGGTCCTGCAGGATGGGAACGGACGCTGCCACGTCAAGGACATCGTGGTGACCATCGACCCGGGCGCCCTGCAGGGCATGATCGCCGACCTGGTGCCGGGGGAGCGCAACATCAAGGTGCGCGCCGCCCAGAACAACCTGGTGCTGACCGGCGAGGTCAGCGACACCATGGCCCTCGACCAGGTGCTGGCGCTGGCCGGCTCCTACGGCGATCCGAAGAAGATCGTCAACATGCTGAAGGTGAGCGGCGCGCAGCAGGTCATGCTCGAGGTGAAGATTGCGGAGGTCAGCAAGACCCTGCTCGATAAACTCGGCGCCAGCGTCGGCGTGCACCGCAACCGCAACGGCGGGACCGATTCGTTCTCGGTGCTGTCGGATTTCCTGAGCCAGGGTGGCGGTTTCATCGAGGCCTTGCGTCTCGGCCGCACGGCGGTGCAGGTGGACGGGCAGAAGGATGATGGCCTGGTGCGGGTGCTGGCGGAGCCGAACATCATGGCGATCAGTGGGCAGCAGGCGAGCTTTCTTTCGGGTGGGAAGATCTTCGTTCCCGTCGCCCGCGATCCCGGCGTCGGGGGCTTCAGCACGATCACACTCGAAGAGAAGGAATTCGGCATCGGTGTGAAATTTACGCCGACCGTGCTCGGCGGATCGCGCATCAACCTGAAGATGGTGTCGGAAGTCTCCGACCTGTCCCAGACCGGCTCTCCATTCACCTCGATCAATGGCTTTACGTCAGTGCTGCCCTCCTTCACCGTGCGCCGCGCCGACACTACGGTGCAATTAAACGACGGTCAAAGCTTTGTAATTGCCGGCCTCATCAAGAACAACGTTACCGAGACCATCAAGCGCTTTCCGGGCCTGGGTGAGGTGCCAGTGCTGGGCGCCCTGTTCCGCAGTTCCGAGTTCCAGACCGACCAGACCGAGCTGATGTTCGTGATCACGCCGCGGCTGGTCAAGCCATTGGCCGCCGTGCCGCCCCTTCCGACCGACAACCACGTCGTTCCTTCGCGCAGCGACATCTACCTGAACGGCAGCATCGAAGGCAGGGCCGCTCCTGCATCGAACAAGCAAAGGGATAAGAAATGAAAAAGCCGATCGGAATTTTCGTGGTGGTGCTGGCGGCTGGCTGCGCCCAGACCGTGACCCCGCACTACGACATGCGTTTCGGTGACGCCGTCCGCGAGGCGAACCTGGCGATGACCATCGATCCGGATGCCGGACGCCGTGGTGATGACGTCACCAGTATCGACGGCCGCGCTGCGCAGGAAGGCATCAAGCGGTACCACGATTCATTCAAGCAGCCGCCGCCAGTTACCAACGTGATCAATATTGGTGGTGGATTTAACGGGAATAACGGCGGTGGAGGTGGCCAGCGGTAAGTGGCCGCCAGCACATCGGCAAGATCGATATTAGCAGTAGAAAGAGCTGTAGTTTGCAGAAGCAGCACCGGCAGGAGTGGGTTGCAAATCCAACCCGACATTTTTCCAATCGATGTCTTAAAGAGGAATTTTCGAAATGAACATCCTGAACGCAACTAAGAAGATGATTTCCAGCTTTGCATGTGAAGAAGACGGTGCCCAAATCGTCGAATACGGCCTGATCATTGCCGCTGTGTCTCTCGCGCTCATCGGCGCGCTGAGCGCACTTGCCGGCGCCGACTTCACAACCTTTACCGGCAACGTCGGCACGTGGCTGACGACCGGCAAGGCCCCCTGATTCGCTGATTGCTTGTGTACTGCCCGCACTAACACCTCCCCTAACACCTAAAAGGAGCTTCCAAAATGAATATCCTGAACGTAACTCAGCAAATGATCGCTGATTTTGCACGTGAAGAAGACGGTGCTCAAATCGTCGAATACGGCCTGATCATCGCCGCCGTGTCGCTTGCCCTCATCGTCTCGCTGAGCGCATTGGCCGGCGCCGACTTCACTACCTTTACTAGCAACGTCGGCACCTGGCTGTCGACCGGCAAGGCACCCTGATCGGCACATTGCCTGCTGTGGGCGCATGCAAGGCGCGAGATTTGCGCTTTGCATGCGCCCAAACAACGGTTTCTCGACCAGAGCCAGTGTTACGACGAGGAGTCCGCGATGACATCGATAATTCAGCGAAAACGAAGCGAACAAGGGGCAGTGCTCGTCACGTTCGCCCTGCTTCTCCTTTTCTTCCTGGGCTTTATGGGAATTGCGCTCGACCTGGGCCATCTCTTCGTCATCCGTACCGAGCTGCAGACCTCGATGGATGCTTGTGCACTCGCCGGCGCGCAAGAGCTGAACGGTCAAGCGGATGCACGGACTCGCGCCATCAATGCCGGAGTTGCCGCCGGCAACGCCAACAACGTCGACCTGCAATCAGCCAGTTGGAACGGCAAGGCAAAAGTAAGCGCCGGCGATATCAGTTTTCTGGACAAAGATCACTCCCCGACCACCGACGACAAGCTGGCACGTTTTGTGCGCTGCGAACACGCTCAGCAAGGAACCCAGACGCCATTACTGAGCATGATTGGAACTTATTCTTCGTCATCGCAGAAACTCAGCAGTTTTGACGTCAGGGGATCTGCTGAAGCGACCACAACACCTGCGCAGTCGACCTGTCCATTGCCACTTGCGCTGGTGAAGGACGCAACCAGGGTCGGACCGTCCCGGCCCTTTGGATATGACAAGGGAGATTGGGTGCCCTTGCTGATCGCCCAATCCACCACATCCGGCGGACAAATAGGATGGGCAAACCTTGATGGCGGCAACAGCGGTGCCAGCGATCTCACCACTCAGCTCCAAGGCTATTGCGGCAGCCGTGTTGACGACAACATTAACAACGCCAACACCAACGGTGCAGCGGGCACAAAAGCTGCCTTGATCGAGGAGTGGAACGGCCGGTTTGGTATTTACAAGGCTGCCGACGGATACACGACCAATTTCCCGGATTACACGGGGTATGGATACACCACTACCAACTGGAAGAAATTGAATGCGAGCGGGAAGCCTTGCTGCGCTTTCGATAGTAGTTCCGACGGTGCGACCAACAAGGGATTCCTGTTGCGCCGCCAGGCATTCGACACCTGCAGCGGAACTTCCGTGGGCAGCACTAAAACGTGCGAAGCGTCCATGGGTATTAGCCTGAGCAACAACCTCAAATCATTCGCTACCGGCGGGCTAAGCGGTCAATTACGGCAGTACGGCACAAACCGGCGAATTGCGGTAGTCCCGGTTGTTGACGGTGCACTTACTTCGGCAACCACTAAGGTACGCGATTTCGCCTGCATGTTCCTGCTCCAGCCAATTCCAAGCCCTAACAGTACTACTCAAGTCTACTTGGAATACATCGGAAAGGCATCCGATGTCGGCAGTCCCTGTACGGCAGGCGGGTTGCCCGGAGCCGTTACCAGTGCCGGTCCTCTCGTGCCGGTACTCGTTCGCTGAAGGAGTTTGCAATGAAACGACAACAGCAAGGCGTTGCATTGGTCGAGTTCGCTCTGGTCCTGCCCATGATGCTTATGATGACCTGCATCGCGACGGAATTCGGCCGCGCCTACTATCAATACAACACGATTACCAAATCGGTTCGCGAAGCGGTGCGATATCTTACCGTTCGCGCTCCAGGTGTCGACATCGATAAAGCCAAGAATATCGTCGTGTATGGCAACGCCGCAGGGACAGGCGCTCCGCTTGCCCCGGGACTAAGCGTATCAAACGTCGACATTCCGGCACGGGGTACGGCAGGAAGCTACCCGGCCATTAGTACCGTCAGCGTCGTCGTGACGAACTACACCTTCATTCCCATGGTAACGAATGCGTTTGGACTGGCGTTCAAAAACATTACGTTCGGCCCGATAAGGGCAACGATGCGGAGTCAATCATGAAGAGCAGACAAAAGGGCGCGACGGTCGTTGAATTCGCAGTGGTGTTGCCGTTGTTCCTGACTTTCATTTTGGCGATCATGGAATTTTCTCGCCTGCTTTACACGTGGAATGCGGCCAATGAAGCGACCAGAGAAGGTGCGCGCTACGCCGTTGTCTGTGCCGACCCATCCGATAAGTCCCGGATCGTAGCGCGCATGCAGGTGATGATGCCCGAAGCCAGTGATTCTACAGTACAGGTGAATTGGCAACCTGCTGGGTGCGATGCCACAAGTTGCGAAGGCGTGACCGTGTCTCTCACCGGTCTGAAGTACACCTGGATTACGCCGATCGCGGGTGCAGCGACGTCTCCAGTCCTGCAAATGCCAGGCTTTTCGACCTACCTCCAACGGGAAATGATGAGCTACAACGACAAAGTCTGCAAAGTCTAATACTGAGGTCAATATGAAAATCGCACTAATTTCCGAAGACAACGTCTTGCTGCACCAAATGCAGGCTATCCTCAGCAACAGCGACAACGAGGTCATCATGATGCCGGGTGCAACAGCCGACTTGCGCGGCATTGCCAAGGAATTGGCGCCAAACCTGATGGTCGTCGATGGCCGAAACAAGGAGGCAATCGACCTCGAGCACGTGGAACGGCTCACGATGCAGTATCCAGCAATCGCCGTCATCCTCATTTCCGACGCCGTCTCGCCCAAATTTCTGCTGGCAGCCATGCGCGCGGGCGTGGGCGAAGTTCTCTCGCCATCTCACCTTCCGGACTTGTTGGGCGCAGCGGTCGAGCGCATCGGGGCCAAGCAGTCGGTAGTCCAGGTCACCGACCACGCCAAGATTCATGCGTTTATCGGCACCAGTGGAGGCAGCGGCACGACCTTTCTCGTCACGAACTTCGGATATCAACTGGCCCAATCGCACAAGGTTCTTCTCATCGACCTGAACCTGCAATTCGGCGATGCGCTGAGCTTTGTCCAGGACGGTAAGGCTTTCAAGTCCATCGCAGACATTGCTCGCGACATCAAGCGCCTTGATAGTTCGTTGCTAAATGCAAGCACAATCCATGTGACCCCGAACTACCACATCCTGGCCGCTCCGGAAGAACCTGGCCAAGCCGCCGACATCAGACCTGAGCACATCGACGCCATCCTCGGCTTGGCCGTCACGCAATACGACATTGTGCTGCTCGACATGCCGCGCATCGTCGACGCCATGCTAATGACCGCACTAGACCGCGCCGCGTCGATCTTCCTTGTGCTGCAAGCCAGCGTGCCGCATCTGCGCAATGCCGACAAGTTGCTGTCCGCATTCCGCTCGCTCGACTATTCGCGGGACAAGGTCGAACTGATCCTGAACCGCTTCGACAAGCGCAATGACATCACGATAGACAAGATACACAAGACGCTGGGGCAGCTCGAGGTTCACACGATCGCTAACGGCTACCGGCAGGTGAGCACGGCGATCAACCAAGGTGTGCCGTTGATGCAGTTGGAGCGCAAGCATGGCGTGATCCGCAGCCTCAACCAGCTTGGGGACGCCATGACGCCTGCCGCCGAGCATCCAATCAGCCTGTTTGAGCGCCTGTTTCGGCGCGCCTGAAGCGCGGAGGTCTTATGTCTCTTAGGGAAAAACTCAGTACCCGCCAACCTGACGGCGAGCGAGCGCCGTTGCAGACCGTGCACCGTGACGCCTACAAGCAGCTCAAGGAGGAGATGCACCTGAAACTGGTCGAACGATTCGACTTGACGACGCTCGAAACATTACCCGCGGAACAGCTGCGTCAGGAAATCGCAACAATGATTGACCGCCTTCTGCTCGAAGAACAAGTACCGGTCAGCGCGCTTGAGCGCCGTATGCTGGTGCGCGACATTCAGCACGAGATGCTGGGCTTTGGTCCCCTCGAGCTGCTGATGGCCGACGCGACGGTCTCCGACATCCTGGTCAACTCCTATGACAGAATTTATGTGGAGCGCCGTGGCAGGCTGGAGATGACCGACGTCAGTTTCACGGACGAGCGGCATCTGCTGCGGATCATCGACAAGATCGTGTCCCTGGTCGGGCGTCGCATCGACGAGTCGAGCCCGATGGTTGACGCCCGCCTACCCGACGGCTCGCGTGTGAATGCAGTGATTCCGCCGATCGCCCTTGACGGACCGATGATGTCGATCCGTCGTTTCGCCCACATCCCGCTGCGGATGGAAAACCTCGTGCATGACCTGCGCAGCCTGACGCCGGAAATGGCCGAGATGCTGGAGGGGCTGAGCCGCGCCAAGGTCAATATGCTGATCTCTGGCGGTACTGGCGCTGGCAAGACGACGCTGCTGAACATCCTGTCCGGCTATATTCCCGAATCCGAGCGCCTGGTGACGATCGAGGACGCCGCCGAACTGCAGTTGCAGCAGCCACACGTGGTGCGCCTCGAAACGCGCCCACCCAACATTGAGGGGAAGGGCGAAGTGACGGCGCGTGCCCTGGTCAAGAATGCGTTACGGATGCGGCCAGACCGCATCATCATCGGCGAGGTGCGCGGGGCCGAGGCGGTCGACATGCTGCAAGCGATGAACACCGGTCATGAAGGATCCTTGACCACCATTCACGCCAACACCCCACGCGATGCCTTGGCTCGCATGGAGAACATGATCGGCATGGCGAACCTCAATCTGCCGCACAAGGCGGCGCGCCAGCAGATCGCTTCCGCCATCACGGTGGTCGTCCAGGCACTGCGCCTTACGGATGGAAAACGCAAGATCACCAGCATCCAGGAAGTAACTGGCATGGAAGGCGACGTGATTACGATGCAGGAGATCTTTGGCTACCATCAGACCGGTGTAGACGCGGACGGCAAAATTATCGGCCATTTCCAGGCCAGTGGCGTACGGCCGAAGTTCGCTGAGCGCTTGCGCTCTTTCGGTATCCTTTTGCCAGACCGAATGTTCGATCCGGCCCGACAATATTCCTGAAGAGAGCGAGCCATGTCCAATCTAACCGGTGGAATGTTTCCGATCATTTCAGTTCTGGTCTTCCTGTCCGTCACTTTGCTGATGGAGGCTATTTATCTATTCTGGCGCGCGCGACGCGGATCGGCAGCCATGCGCCTGAACCGGCGTCTAGATTTGCTTTCCCAATCTATTACCGCCGATGGGCAACGCCCCTTAATGAAGCAGCGAAAGCTGAGCGACGTTTCCTCCCTTGCCAAACTACTCGGCGGTTTTTCCTTTATGGCGACACTTGAGAGCTATATCGCGCAAGCTGCCCTCAGTTGGACTGTAGGCAGCCTGATTCTCACAAGCTGCACAGCTGCAGCTTTGGGTCTCGCCATTGCCGCCTTGACCGCAAGCCCTGCCTTGATGGGTCTTGCTTTTGCAGTCGCGCTTGCCTCGATGCCATGGATTTACGTTGCACGCACGCGCGGAAAGCGACTACGCAAACTGGAACTACAATTGCCCGAGGCCCTGGATCTGATCACCCGAGCCATGCGCGCCGGCCATTCGTTGCCCCTTGGGATACAACTGCTTACCGACGAAATGCCGGATCCGATCGCGAGCGAATTCCGCCTCGTGCACGAGCAAGTAAGTTTTGGTGTATCGCTGCAACAGGCTTTGGCCAACCTGTGCGACCGGGTTCCATTGACGGATTTCCGGTATTTCGTCGTCTCTGTGCTGATTCAGCGGCAGTCCGGCGGCAACCTCACCGAGGTCCTGGGTAATCTGAGCCGGCTGATCAGGGAGCGTCTCAAATTGCTGGGGCGCGTCCGGGTGCTGTCCGCGGAGGGTCGGATGTCCGCTTGGGTGCTGAGCATTCTTCCGTTTTTCCTTGGCGGATTATTGCAATTATTTAATCCAAAATTCATGGGACCGTTTTGGTCCGATCCCTTGGGCATCAAGATGTTGCAGATTCTGCTGACCATGATGGCATTGGGGATTTTTGTCCTGACCCGGATCGTCAAGATTCGCGTCTAACCGGAGAATTCCATGTGGCTTCCCATCGTCGTTTTCTTTGCAGTGACCTCAGCGATCATTGGCGGCTTTCTCTTGCTCGTTCCTGACAAGACCGACAAGCGACTGCATGCGCTGACCAGTAAAGGCGCCCCCGAATCACAGGGCTGGCATTCTGCTGTCGTCAAGGTCGTCGCACCGTTCGCAAAACTCTCTACACCCTCTGGCGAGTGGGAAACGTCGCCATTTCGCCAAAAATTTATCCATGCGGGAATTCGCCACCCCAAGGCCCCACATGTCTTTTTTGGACTGAAAACCCTTCTTCCGTTTCTGTTCGCAGTGCCTGTGTTTTTCCTTCTGCGAGGCATGCAGGATGTTAGTACGCTGAAACTGTCGGCCGCCGTGTTTTGGGCAGGTCTGGTCGGCTGCTACCTTCCGAACATCGTGCTGCACTTCATGGCGAAAAGGCGCAAGCGCGAGGTTTTTGACAATTTTCCCGATGCGGCCGATTTGATGCTGGTGTGCGTAGAAGCCGGCCTCGGCATGGATGCTGCCCTTACGCGAGTTGCCGAAGAATCTCTGGGCAAGAGCGCTACGCTTGCGGAAGAACTGCAGTTGACTAACCTGGAAATTCGGGCGGGCAGTTCTCGTGAAAAAGCGTTGCGCAACCTGGCCTTGCGGACAGGTGTCGAGGAACTCAACTCATTCGCCACAATGCTGATTCAGGCCGACAAGTTCGGTACCAGCGTCGGCGATTCCCTACGTGTATTTTCAGAAGATCTGCGTCACAAGCGCCAGATACGGGCAGAAGAGCATGCGGCAAAAGTGCCAACCAAAATGCTGTTTCCCCTGGTCTTGTTCATTTTTCCATCGATCATTATGGTCGTAGTGGGACCAGCGATCATTCAGATCGTCCGCCAGATCGGACCAATGCTTTCTGGCAATCACTGACCGTACAAACAAACAGGGCGCACCCAAAAGGACGCGCCCTGTTTAATGACCAACAATTCAATAAACCCGCTAAGCCGCCTCCGCTACGTCCAGTCCAAGGTGGTTTTGCACATATACATACAAATCCAAACGATTACCAACTCCAAGCTTCTGGTAAATCGAGGATAAATGATTTCGCAAAGTCGATTCAGAAATAAAGAGTTGCTTCGCCAAATCCTTATTCGTACGAACTTTATTATCTACGACAGCATGCAATACTTTTCGTTCACGCGGCGTCAGCAAACCGAAATGGCCCCTGGGCTCCGCAACCGACGGCTGTTCGCGCGCGCGACGCATGACCTGCAGTGCGATGCCGGTCGCTTCGCGGCCGAACCACAACTCGCCTTCGTGGGTCTTTTCGATGGCCTTGATGACTTCGTCGGCGCTGGAGCGCCGGGTCAGCACGCCGTGGGCGCCGGAACGAACGCTTGCGGCGAGCGTATCCTCCGTGACCTCTTCCATGAACAGCAGCGTGCGGCAGTCCGTCGTCAGCGTCTCGGGCAGCAAGCCATGCCCTGTCATCGTCGCGAGTTCATGCCGCATCAGCACGATATCGGGAGTAACGCCGGGAATCTGCAGGAGCGCATCGGTTTGATTGCTGGCGATGCTGACCACTTCCATTAATGGACGGTGGCCATTGATCAACTTGGTCAGGGCCCACAGCATGAGCTGGTGATTTTCCACGACCATGACGCGAATGGGCTTATTCAATACATTGTGCATGTTGGACATCATGTTTTCTTTTTAGAAAGAATAATATCCGCTGAATTAATCGTATTATCAGCGCTCTTTGGTGATGTCTTTATCTACCAGTGGCCGCGCTTCATATTGATGAGGCGTGTGTAATTACTATAATCAGATCCTTACCAAAAGTCCATATTTATAATTACTGTCGCGATTAAAAAAGCCACATTTTGAACTCATCGATTAATAAATGCTCTGTTCAATTTCTCTATTGAAAAATAATCGTACAAATGAATTTTAATTGTCATTCATTTGTATTTTAAATATGCTGATCGAATACCTGCCGTAAATAGGCAATAAAGGTTTCGTCCGTGCCCATGCCCTTTCCGGGACTGTCGGACAGCTTGGCCACAGGCTGGCCGTTGCAGCGCACCAGCTTCATGACGATGTTGAGTGGCTCGAATTGCGTGTCGTTGGTGAGCTTGGTGCCGATGCCGAAGCCGAGCTGGACGCGGTCGGCGAAGTGGCGGTACAGGTGCAGGGCCTTCGGCACCGTCAGCGCGTCCGAGAACACCAGGCGCTTGGTGCGCGGGTCGATGCGCAGCTTGGCGTAATGGGCCAGGGCCTTTTCGCCCCACTCGACCGGATCGCCGGAATCGTGGCGCAGGCCGTCGAACAGCTTGGCGAAATACAGGTCGAAGTCGCGCAGGAAGGCGTCCATGCCGACCACGTCGGTCAGCGCGGTGCCGAGGTCGCCGCGGTATTCCTGCACCCAGTCCTCCAGCGCCTTCTTCTGGAAGTCGCGCAGGCGCACGTCGAAGGACTGGAAAGCCTGCATGTATTCGTGGGCCATGGTGCCGATCGGCACCAGATTGAATTTCCTGGCCAGGTAGACGTTCGAGGTGCCCCGGAAATACTGCGGCAATTCGCGCGCCAGGGTGGCCACCACTTCCTCGTGCCACTCGCCGGAAAAGCGGCGGCGCACGCCGAAGTCGAAGAAATCGAAGGGGTTCAGGCGCTTCGGCTCCTCGTCGAAGGCGCGGAATTCATCGACTTTCTGTTTCAGGCGCTTCCTGCCCTCTTCCAGCGCCGCCGCCTGGTCCACCCGGCGGAAATAGAGCTCGTTGACGATGTAGAGCACGAAGATCTCGAAGCCCATCACGTGCACGATCGGGCCGGAGGCGCGGATGCGCAGGTGCGGGCCGTCGGTTTCGACGCGGATGAACTTGCGCTGGAAGCGGAACAGGGTCAGGTAATCGGCGAAATCGCTCTTGATGAACCGCAGCGAGCGCAGGTACTCGACTTCCTCCTCGCTGAACATCATCTCGCACAGGCGGTCCAGCTCGCGGTCGACTTCGTCCTTCAGCTCGGCCAGCGGGAAGGCCGGCGTATTCCGGCACTTGAATTCGTATTCGCCGATGGCGCCCGGGTGCATGTGCAGGAAAGCCTGCCACATCGTGAATTTATACAGGTCGGTTTCGAGCAGGCTGCGGACGACTGGTTTCATGGGGTCCTTTCGTTCAGGCGCGGACTGGCGCCGGCTTTTTCGCGCGGCGCTTGGGCGCCAGCATGGTGCCGCTGCAGGCCGGGGTGCCGCAGCGGCAGGCGAACAGGCGCTTCAGCGCGGGCGTGTGGCGCTCATCGTAGATCAGCGCGTAGTTGTAGTTGAGCTCTTCGCCGGCGTCGATGTCGCGCAGCGCGTGGATGTAGACGCGGCCGTCTTCCTCGTAGGCTTCGCAGTTCGGCTCGCAGGCGTGGTTGATCCAGCGCGCGTCGTTGCCGCGCCGGCCGCCGTCGATCACATTGCCGTCGGCCAGGCTGAAATAGAAGGTGTGGTTGACCGGGCCGCCACGCTCGGCGGCGCGCTCGGTGGCGGCATCCCAGCTGATGCGTTCGCCGCGGTATTCGATGATGCGTTCCCCGGCCGCGATCGGGCGCAGAGCGAACACGCCGTTGCCGTGGACCGGGGACTTCCTGACTTCGTAGGCGGGTGCCTTCGGTGCTGCGGGTTTCTTCGCGGTGCTCATCTCGGATTGGGGAAGGTTGAGGGATTGGTCCTCATTATTGCCCGAAACTTGGCAAGACTGCCACACACAGCCTTCCTTCCCCTCCCTGCGCTCACGCCGCGAAATCCTCCTCGCGGTACTCGCCGGCGCGCCCGCCCGCCTGCTCGGCCTTGCGCAGCTCGACGCGGCGGATCTTGCCGGAGATCGTCTTCGGCAGCTCGGTGAACTCCAGCCGGCGGATGCGTTTGTAGGGCGACAGCCGCTCGCGCGCAAAGGCGAAGATGGCGCCGGCCAGCTCGCGGGTCGGCTCGACGCCGGGGCGCAGGGTGACGAAGGCCTTTGGCACCGACAGGCGCAGCGGATCGGGGCTGGGCACGATCGCGGCTTCCAGCACGTCCGGATGCTCGATCAGGACGCTCTCCAGTTCGAAGGGGCTGATGCGGTAATCCGAGGACTTGAACACGTCGTCGTTGCGGCCGACGTAGAAATAGTAGCCGTCCGCATCGATGGTGGCGGTGTCGCCGGTGTGATAGTGGCCGGCGCGCATGACGTCCGCGGTCTTGGCTTCGTCGCCCTCGTAGCACAGCATCAGGCCGAGCGGCGCCGGATCGAGTTTCAGGGCGATCTCGCCCTCTTCCGCCGGCTGGTCGTCGGCGTCGAGCAGGGCCACGCGGTAGCCCGGCAGCGGCCGTCCCATCGAGCCCGGCTTGACGACCTGGCCCGGCGGATTGCCGATCTGGCAGGTGGTTTCGGTCTGGCCGAAGCCGTCGCGGATGCGGATGCCCCAGGCGCGTTCGACCTGCTCGATGACTTCCGGGTTCAGCGGCTCGCCGGCGCCGACCAGCTCGCGCAGCGGCGGTTTCCAGGCCGTCAGGTCTTCCTTGATCATCATGCGCCACACGGTCGGCGGCGCGCACAGCGAAGTCACGCCGCAGCGGCAGATCACCTCGATGCAGGCGCGCGCGGAAAAGCGCTCGTAGTTATAGACGAAGATGGTGGCGCCGGCGTTCCAGGGCGCGAAGAAGCAGCTCCAGGCATGCTTGGCCCAGCCCGGCGAGCTGATGTTCCAGTGCACGTCGCCCTGCTTCAGGCCGATCCAGTACATGGTCGACAGGTGGCCGACCGGGTAGCTCTGGTGGCTGTGCAGCACCAGCTTGGGTTTCGCGGTGGTGCCCGAGGTGAAGTACAGCAGCAGCGGGTCGCTGGCTTTGGTCACGCCGTCGGGCGTGAATCCCATGGCGGCGCCGGCGCTGTCCGCGAAGTCGGTCCAGCCATCGGGCTTGCCCGCATGTCCGCTGCCGACCGCGATCCGGGTGTAGTCGCCCGGCAGCTCCGCGAACTTGTGGGTTTCGGACGCCTGGGCGATCACGTGGCGGATGCGCCCGCGCTGCAGGCGGTCTTCGAGGTCGGCGGGCGAGACCAGCATCGTGGTCGGCACCAGCACGGCGCCCAGCTTGATCCCGGCCAGCATGATCTCCCACAGCTCGACGCGGTTCGGCACCATCAGCAGGACCCGGTCGCCGCGCCGCACGCCCTGGTCGCGCAGCCAGTTGGCGACCTGGCCGGAGCGGGCCGCCATGTCGGCATAGCTGATCTTTTTCTCGCTGCCGTCTTCCTCGACCACCCACAGGGCGGGGGTGGCGTTGTCCTTCGCCTGGACGTCGAAGAAGTCGAGCGCCCAGTTGAACTCGTCGAGTTCGGGCGCCCGGTAGTCGCGGTAGGCGGTGTCGTAGTCGAGGCGGTGCTGCTGCAGGAAGTCGCGCGTCTCGATGAAGCGCTCGTAGGGGGATGAAGCCATGGCTGTCTCCTTGTTCGCAGGGTTGTATGTCTTGTAGCGAACATTCTGCCATGGCTTGGCAAACGGTACACGAACGTGATGCGTGGGCACGGTGTGCCCACCCTACCGGCTCACGGCCGGCGCCGCAGTTCCTCCACCTGGCCGATCGAGACCTCGTCCTTCGGCGTCATCATGTCGATCACCCGGCAATCGCCGCACATGCGCATGCGGTCCAGGTTGCCGGCGAAGGCCGGATGCGAGGCCAGGCGCGCCAGCATGGTCTCGACCATGCGCAGGGTGCCGAAGGGCTTGCTGCAGCGGATGCAGTGGAAGGGCTGGGTCTCGTTCAGCACGACGGTCTGCTTGCGCGTCTCCGCCAGGTTCATGCGCGGCACTAGGCGGATCGCGTCTTCCGGGCAGGTGGTGGCGCACAGGCCGCACTGCACGCAGTTCTTCTCGACGAAGCGCAGCTGCGGCGCGTTCTGGCCATCCATCAGCGCGGAACTCGGGCAGGCGCCGACGCAGGACATGCACAGGCTGCAGGCCGACGAATCCACCGCCAGGGTGCCGAACGGCGCTCCGGACGGCAGCGGGATCTCCTGGACCGGCGCCGGTGCATGGCGCACCAGGTGGTCGAGCGCGTAGTCGAGCGTGTTGCGCTTGTCGGCGGCCAGGTTGAAGCTGGCGCGCTGGGCCGGCGCCTGGCCGCGCGGCGCATGCTGCAGGGCGACCGTGAGTTCGTCCAGGCTGCTCACCCGCAGCAGCTGCAGGTGCGGCCCGGCGTACCCGAGGCCGTCGAGGATGGCCTGGGCGATCTCCATCTGCTGGCCGAGCGCGGCCGCGTACTGCGGCGCCTCCGCCTCCGTCATCAAGACCGTGACCCCGGCCGCGCCATAGGCCAGCGCGCTGAGCCAGACGTCGATGCCGGTCGAAGCCGTATGGTGCAGGCCGAGCGGCAGCAGGCGCCCGGGGATGGTGTCGCCGGCCTGGGCCAGCAGCGCCGCGCCTTCGAGGCCGTGCAGCAGCAGCACCGGTTCGAGCCCGCCCGCCTCCGCATAAGCCTGCAGCGCGGTCTTGATGCGGCCGCCCGTGTGGCTCGCCGACGGATAGGCATACGAGATGGCGCCGGTCGGGCACACCGTGGTGCAGGCGCCGCAGCCGGCGCACAGGTAAGGGTTCACCTTGACCAGGTCGCCCGCGCCCTCGATCGCGCCGGCCGAGCAGATCTCGACGCAGGCATTGCAGCCGACCAGCTGGTTGCGGCTGTGGGCGCACAGGCGCTCCTTGTAGCTGAAGTATTTCGGCTTTTCGAATTCGCCGACCATCTCCAGCATCTCGTCGACGGCCTGCGCGCGCGACGCTTCGTCAGGGCCGGGCGCGTAGTAGCCGTGCGGGTGCTGGTGGGTGGTGATCTGCGGGCTGGCGCCGAGGTCCAGCACCAGGTCGAACTTGCCGTGTTCGGGTGCCCTGCCCGGCGCCTGCCAGGTTGCCTGGAACGCGCCCAGCCAGCCGCTCAGGACGATGGCGCGGGCCGGGAACACCGGGTAGATGCGCATTGGCGGCTTGTCGTCGGCATCCAGCAGCAGCACCGTCACCTGCACGCCGGCGGCCAGGCGGTCGGCCCAGGGCAGCACCGAGGCGGCGCTGCCGATGACCAGGGTGTGGCCGGCGGAGCGGTAGCCGACCGTGTCGAGCGGCTCGGGCGGCTCGATGGTGCCGAGCGAGGCGACGGCGGCGGCGCGGGCCAGCAGGTCCTTGGCCTCCTGGACCGGATCGGCGCCCTGTCCTTCGATGAATCGGATGTTCATTGTGTCTCTTGTTCAGGTGGTTGTTGTGTTTGTGGTTCTTGCTGGGGTGCTGCTTTTGCTTCCGCTTCCGCTTCCGGCTCGTCCTCGAGCATCTTCGCGAACACGCTCTTCGCATGTTCGAGCGACGCCAGCATGGCTTCGGACACCGGGCTGGCCGTGGTGTAGTCGTCGATGTAGACGTCCAGCCTGTCCATCACCTTGAAGTGCGGGTCGGCGAACAGCTTTTTCAGGGCGCCGCGGCGCACGGCCTGGTCGACGCCGCGGGCGACGAAGGCGGAGAAGTCGGAGTCGGCGTCCAGCGCGGCCACGTCGTCGAGCGTGGGCAGCGGGCGCGCCGCCCCGGCGGCCGCTTCCGCCGGCATCGAGCCGGGCGCGGGCTGCGGTGTGGCAAACGCGCTCGCGCCGGGTGGGACTGCCGTCGCGGTATCCGCGGATGCTTCGGCAAGCGGCTGCGATTCCGGCTCGCGTCCCTCGCGGACTTCGGTCTTGCGGCGCGCCCAGCGGCGCAGGAATCCTTCCTCGGACATGGTGCGGCCCGTCATCCGTGCTGCCGGCCGCGGCGCGGCTTGGGCTGGTAATGCTGGCGCAGGTAGCTGGCCACCCAGGCATAGATATCGGCCGGCATGGTCACGCCGTCGGCGTTTTCGCCGGAGTCGAACATGCGCGTGCCTTCGACGTAGCTGACCGAGGCCCGCACCGGCATCGCCCGGCCGTCCTCCATGCGCCACAGCACGAAGACCTTGGATTCGGGCGCCACCACGTTCTCGTAATAGCCTTCGTTCTCGTCCGGATAGAGTTCCAGTTCGAGACCCGAGACCAGGTAGTAGTCGCGCTCCGGCGTCTGGCTGAGCATCTGCACGCGCGGCAGATTGCCGCGGTCGGGCACCACGCCCACCGCTTCCCACGCTTCGTCGGCCCAGATGTGCTTGACGCTGCGGCGCTGCATCAGCACCGCGATCGGCATGCTGCCCATCTTCATTTGTTCTTCACGTCAGGCGTGCCCTTGTCGACGGTTGGCTTCATGCCCCTGGGCTGGGCCTGGGTCGGCGCCTTCTTGACGTCCTCGCTCGGCGGTGCGGTGCCCAGCTTTTCGCTCTTGATGGCCGGGTTGACCGCAGCCTGTCCGGCGGCGGTCGTGTTGCCGGCGCCGAGCGACCCGGCGGGCGGCGGGCTTGCCGGCCCGGCTGCGGTCACGGGCGCGCCGCCGGCGGCGGGTGCCGCCACTGCCGCCGGTGCCGCGGCGGCGATCGCCACTGCCGGATGGCTAGCCCAGCCCTCCTTCGCGGCGCGCGTGCGCCAGCGGGCGGTGACGGCGTCCATCGACTCCGCCAGCTTGACCTTGTCGGCCGCGGCCTGGGCATCGGCCTTGGCCTTCTTCTCGGCCGCGGCCTGCTGCTGGGCCGGAGTCGGCGGCGGCAGGGCTGCCCAGGCAACACTGGCCAGCAGCAAGCCCGCGATCAGCAGGGCCGCCTTGATCGCCGGATGGCGGCCGGGGTGGCCTTTCCTGTGTTGGGTCGTCCTCATTGCATGGTCCTCCTCGTATCGGCCGCCCGGTCAGCGGCCCGGCGCGGCGCTGCTCGCGCCCGGGTCGCGGTGGGCGGCGGCCGGCTGCGGCGCCGGCGTGGCGTCGGGCTTCACCGGGTTGTTGCCGCTGTCGCCGGATGGTTTCTCGGTGGCGCCCGTCTGCGCGGCGGTGCCGCTGGACGGGGTCGATACGCCGCTGCTCGGGCCCTGGCCGGTTTCGCGGGTGCTGCCGCCGGTGCCCGCGCCCGCGGTATTGCCGCCGGCGCCGCCGGCGATGCCGGGGGTCCCGCCCGCATAGGTGGCGTCGGTCTTCGGCCCGGCGCTGCGCGCCATCACCTGGCCGCTGGTGCCGCCGCCTGCCGTGACCATGCCCGGGAACTTGGTCTCGCGCATGGCCTCGTCGCCATGGCGCTTGCAGCCGGCCGCGGTCAGGAGCAGCGCCACGGCGCCTGCATGCATAAGAAAAACTGATGCTTTCATGGTGCGTTCCTCATGCTCAGTGCGCCGGTCCCGGACGCCTGCCCGGCGGCAGCGTGCCTGGTGCGCCTCCCGAAGGCGGATGATCGGGCGGCAGGCGGTCGTCGAAGGTTCCCGGCGGCACGCCGGCTTTCACCTCGTCGTACCACACGCCGTGGTGGGCCTTGGCCCAGGCTTCGTCGACGTCGCCGTGGCGCATCGCGTGGTAGGCGCCCGGGGTGCCCCAGGTGCCGATGTAGATGTGGCCCATGGCGGCCGCGATATAGAAGGTCGCGCCCAGCAGGTGCAGGTAGTTGGCGACCTGCAGCACGTAGCGGGTCTGGCCGAAGGCGATGAAGTCCAGGATCAGGCCGCTGATCGACATCACCAGGCCCAGCAGGGTAACGCCCAGCCAGAACCAGGTCTTCTCGCCGGCATTGAAGAAGCCGGCGGGTACGTGTTCGTGGGTCAGCATGCCGCCGCCCTTCCTGAACCACATCCAGTCGATGCGGCGGAAGAAGTTACGGTGCAGGAAGGTGAAGAACATCGCCACCGAGCACAGGATGAACAGCGGGCCGATGAAGTTGTGCAGGTATTTGAAGATGTAGGCGATGAAGGCGAAGATATCGTGCCCGAACAGCGGGATCAGCAGCTTCTTGCCGAACAGGATCACCAGGCCGGTGACGGCCAGGATGATGAAGCTGATCGCCGTCGACCAGTGGATGAAGCGCTCCCAGTCGGTAAAGCGGCGGATGCGCCGCCCCGTGTCCGGCTCGTCGGCCCTGATCTTGCCGACCACTGCCGCGACCGCGAACACGGCCAGCAGCGCCAGCACCAGGATGACGCCGGCCAGGGTCGCCAGCGGGCCGTTGCGCAGCACGCGCCACTCGTTGCCGCCGCGCTGGACGATGACGGTGCCCTCCTTCTGGCCGTACTGGCCGAGGTAGTGGCGGTCGATGTGCACGCGGCCGGAATCCTTCGAGCCCAGGCCCGGCTCGGGCGAACGCGAATCCTTCTCGGCCTGGAGGATGGTCTGCTCCTCGGCATAGGCCGGCTGGGCGCGGTTGTTCGGCACCCCGGCCCAGGCCGACGACAGGCTCAGGGCCAGGCATAGCCCCATCAGGAAGGACGATAACCAGTGAAATGATCGCATGGTCGGCTCCTCAGGGATTGGCCCGGTTGTATTCGTTCTGGTGCTGGTTGCGGTTGCTGATCGTGCCCCACCAGGACAGCTTGTCGTTGTGGAAGTGGGTGGCGAACTGGCGGTCGTCCTTCTTGCCCGCGTACTGGCCCTTGATCCAGGCCGGATGCTGGTCGACCTCGAGGCAGCCGGCCAGCAGGCACAGCGGCAATAGCGTGATGAACAGTCGCTTCATGTCGGCAGCCTCCCCGGGTCGTTTTGCGAATCGTTCACATCCTGGTTCGGGCGTGGGCCGTTGCCGGTGGCCTCGATCTGGCCGCCGCGCTTGGGCTTGCCGTAGGCGATCTTCCAGCCCCACAGTTCCGGACCGTAGCCGCGCGTCTCGACGCGCTGGCGGTAGATGTCGGCGATCACGCCGGCGTCGCCGCCGATCAGGGCCTTGGTGCCGCACATCTCGGCGCAGGCCGGCAGCTTGCCCTCGGCGATGCGGTTGCGGCCGTACTTCTTGAACTCGACCTCGGAGGTATCCGGTTCCGGACCGCCTGCGCAGAAGGTGCACTTGTCCATCTTGCCGCGGTGGTTGAACAGGCCGCTCTCCGGAAACTGCGGCGCGCCGAACGGGCAGGCGTAATAGCAGTAGCCGCAGCCGATGCACTGGTCCTTCGAGTGCAGCACGATGCCGTCCTCGGTGTGGTAGATGCAGTTGACCGGGCACACCGCCAGGCAGGGCGCGTCGCTGCAGTGCATGCACGCCATCGAGATCGAGCGCTCTCCGGGCACGCCATCGTTGATGGTGACCACCCGGCGCCGGTTCACGCCCCATGGCGTCTCGTTCTCGTTCTTGCAGGCCGTCACGCAGCCGTTGCAGTCGATGCAGCGCTCCGTGTCGCAAATGAACTTCATCCTTGCGGCCATTTCACTCTCCTCATTTATGCGCGCACGAGGCGGCACATCGACACTTTGGTTTCCTGCATCATCGTCACGGCGTCATAGCCGTAGGTCCAGCCGGTGTTGGCGGCCTCGCCGCGCACGGTCGGGGCGCCCCCTTCCGGATAGTGCTTCTCGAGGTCTTCGCCCATCCACCAGCCGCCGAAGTGGAAGGGCATCCAGACGATGCCCACCGGCACGCGCTGGGTGACCATCGCCATCAGCTTCAGGCGCGCGCCGGTCGGGGTCTCGACCCACATGAAGTCGCCCAGCTTGACGCCGATCTGGGCCGCGTCTTCCGGGTTCACCTCGCAGAACATGTTCTGCTGCAGTTCGGCCAGCCACGGGTTGGAACGGGTCTCCTCGCCGCCGCCTTCGTACTCGACCAGGCGGCCGGAGGTCATGATCAGCGGATAGTCCTTCGAGAAGTCGACCTGCTGGACCGACTTGTACAGCGTCGGCAGGCGCCAGAACGCGGCCTTGTCGTCATAGGTCGGGTACTTCGCGACCAGGTCGCGGCGCGGCGAGACGATCGGCTCGCGGTGGACCGGCACCGGGTCGGGGAAGTTCCAGACGTTGCAGCGCGCCCGCGCATTGCCCCAGGGCGCGCAGCCGTGGGAAATGACGACCCGGATGATGCCGCCCGACAGGTCGGTCTTCCAGTTCTTGCCTTCGGCCGCCTTCTGCTCTTCCGGCGTGAGGTCGCCCCACCAGCCGAGCTTCTTCAGGAACACGTGGTCGAACTCGGGGTAGCCGACGTCGAGCTCGCTGTCCTTGTTGGTCGAGCCGTCGGCCGCCAGCAGGCTCTCGCCGTTGTGCTCGACGCCCCAGTTGGCGCGGAACGGCAGGCCGCCCTCGGCCACCGGCTTGTGCAGGTCGTACAGGATCGGCGTGCCCGGGTGCTTCATCTCCGGCGTGCCCCAGCACGGCCACGGCAGGCCGTAGTAGTCGCCCTTGCAGGGGCCGTCCTCGGCGCGCATGGTGGTCGGGTTGAAGGTGTGCTTGTTCTGCATGTGCAGCTTGAGGCGCTCCGGCGAGCAGCCGGTGTAGCCGATGGTCCAGCAGGAGCGGTTGATCTCGCGGAGGATGTCCTCGATCACCGGCTCGTTGTTGACCACCTTGATGTTCTTCACCAGCTCGTCGCCGAAGCCCAGCTTGCGCGCCAGCACGTACATGATCTCGTGGTCGGTCTTGCACTCGAACAGCGGCTGGATCACCCGTTCGCGCCACTGGATCGAGCGGTTCGAGGCCGTCACCGAGCCCTGGCATTCGAACTGGGAAGCCGCCGGCAGCAGGTAGACGCCGTTCTCGCGTCCGTGCATCGACGCCGTCATGCTCGGATACGGATCGATCACGACCAGCATGTCGAGCTTCTGCATGGCCTTCTTCATGTCCGGCAGGCGGGTCTGGCTGTTCGGCGCGTGGCCCCAGTAGAACACGGCGCGCAGGTTGGTCGGCTGGTCGACGTACTGGTTGTCTTCCAGCACCGCGTCGAACCAGCGCGAGACCGTGATGCCCGGCTTTTCCATCAGCTCCTTGGAGCCGAAGCGCGACTTGATCCATTCGTAGTCGACGCCCCAGACGTTCGCGAAGTGCTTCCACGCCCCCTCGGCGACGCCGTAGTAGCCCGGCAGCGATTCGCCGTTCGGGCCGACGTCGGTGGCGCCCTGCACGTTGTCGTGGCCGCGGTAGATGTTGGCGCCGCCGCCCTGGATGCCGATATTCCCCAGCGCCAGCTGCAGGATGCACAGGGCACGCACGTTGGCGGTGCCGACGTGGTGCTGGGTGATGCCCATGCACCAGACCACCGACGAGGGGCGGTTCTTGGCCAGCATCTCGGCCGCCATCCGCACCGAGGCTTCCGGCACGCCGGTCACGTCGGTGACCTTGTCCGGCGTCCACTTCGCGACTTCCTTGCGGACGTCGTCCATGCCGTTGGTGCGGGCGGCGATGTATTCCTTGTCTTCCCAGCCGTTCTCGAAGATGTGCCACAGGATGCCCCACACCAGCGGGATGTCGGTGCCCGGCCGGACCCGCACGTAATGGTGGGCGAAGCGCGCGGTCCGCGTGAAGCGCGGGTCGATCACGATCATCTTGGCGCCCAGTTCCTTCGCGTGCAGGAAGTGCAGCATCGAGATCGGGTGGGCCTCGGCCGGGTTGGACCCGATGAACATCACCGCTTTGCTGTAGTGCAAGTCGTTGAAGGAGTTCGTCATCGCGCCGTAGCCGAAGGTCTGGGCCACGCCCGCCACCGTGGTCGAGTGGCAGATGCGCGCCTGGTGGTCGCAGTTGTTGCTGCCCCAGAGCGAGACCCATTTGCGCAGCAGGTAGGACTGCTCGTTGTTGTGCTTCGAGCTGCCGATTACCATCAGCGCGTCCGGGCCGGACTGCTGGCGCAGCTGCAGCAGCTTGTCGCCGATCTCGTTGACGGCCTGGTCCCAGGAGATGCGCTCGTACTTGCCGTTGACCAGCTTCATCGGATAGCGCAGGCGGTGCTCGCCGAAGCCGTGCTCGCGCACCGAGGCGCCCTTGGCGCAGTGGGCGCCCATGTTGATCGGCGAGTCGAAGGCCGCTTCCTGGCGCACCCAGACCCCGTTCTGCACCACCGCCTCCACCGAGCAGCCGACCGAGCAGTGGCTGCAGATGGTGTGCTTGATCTCGGTCTTCGGGGCCTGCGCCGGCGCCGGATCGGCGGCCGCAGCCGGCTCGATGACGTTCAGCGGCAGGTGGCGCGCGACCGCCGCGGCGCCGGCCGTGACCCCGGCCCCGACCAGGAATTTGCGCCGTTTCAGCCCGCTGTCGCGCGAAGTCTTCACCAGTGTCATGGCTGCTCCTCAGTTCCTCACTCGATTCCTGGAATTACCAGTAGGCGGCCGTACCGTAGTAGCGGCGGATGTGTTCGGTTTCGTGGTAGCCCTTCGGCTTGGCCGGGGCTTCCGGCGCCACTGCGGGCGCGGCGGTCTCGGCGGCGCCGGCGCGGGCCGCGACCACGGCCAGGGCGCCCAGCGGTGCGGCCTTCAGCAGGCTGCGGCGGGCGGGATCGGGAGCTTTGTCGTCGGTAGCCATGGTTGTCCTCATCATGCGGCAAGGGGTGTGTCGGCCGGCTCCCATACCGAGAAGGCATGGGCTTCGACCGCCAGGAAGGCGCCGGCGAACGCGGCGACCACCCGGTAGTAATTGGCGGGTTCCGCAGCCGCGATATCGGCCAGGCAGGCCGCGTACCAGGGCTGGATGTGGGTGACGAACAGCTGCTTCTGCTCGGCCAGCGGCTGGCGCGCGATGCCCGGCGCGCCGGTGATCAGCACGCGCATGGTCTCGCACAGGGCGCCCAGGTGGTCTTCGAACTCGCCCACGCCGCGCGCGCGCGCAATGCGCAGGCGGGCCAGGTCCTGGCGCAGTTCGGCCAGCGGAAAATCGTTCAGGTGGCCCGACAGGTAGAACGAGCCATAGGGATTCAGCAGCGGAGTGCCGGTGCTGATGAAGAGCGCATCGAATTCCTCGGCCACCGCATCGGCATCCATCACGCTGGCGCCCTGGGTCAGCTTCAGCCAGCCGTCCTGCAGCGCCAGCCCGGCTTCATCGAGGCCGTCGGCGGCGATCGGCTCGGCCGTGGCCAGGGCGGCGAGCAGCCGGCCATCGGGTGGCGCCAGCATCAGGCGCGCAATCAGTGCGTAAAAATCGGCCCGTGCCTGGTCCTCGTCGGACAAGGGCAAGGCAATCGTTTGCAAGGACGCCGGTTCCTGTGGCACTGAGGTTTTCTCCCGTTAGCAAATCTTCATTGAAAGTGTAGTCCCATGACACCCGGGGGGCGCGCACGGTTGAACTTTCAGCGTCTTGCCCGCGACCTCTATTTCATGCCGGCTGCATGCATCACGACCCGCAACACCCAGGCGACCGCGCCCAGCGCCGCCACCCCGGCCAGCCACAGGGCCGTGAACCAGCCCGCCCGCCGCAGCCAGAGCGGCGCCATCAGTGATAGCCCCCGGTGTCCCCCACCTTGCCGCGGAAGACGTAGTACGACCAGCCGGTGTAGGCCAGGATCAGAGGCAGCACGATCAGGGTCCCGACCAGCGCGAAGCCCTGGGTGGCGGGCGGCGACGCCGCTTCCCAGATCGTGATCGTGGGCGGCACGATGTGCGGCCAGATGCTGATCGCCATCCCCGTGAAGCCCAGCAGGACCAGACCGAGGGCGGCGACGAAGGGATGGCGGTAGGGATCGCGCTTCAACGACCACAGCAGCCAGAACGCGGACGCGGCCACCAGCAGCGGCACCGGCGACAGGATCAGCAGGTTCGGGTAGCTGAACCAGCGCTCGGCCACCTGGTGCTGCGACAGCGGGGTCCAGATGCTGACCACGGCGATCGCCCCCAGCAGCAGCCAGGTGAAGGGGCGCGCCAGCTTCACCATCCGGGCGTGCAGCTCGCCCTCGGTCTTCATCACCAGCCAGGTCGCGCCCAGCAGGGAGTAGGCGATCATGACGCCGATGCCGGCCGCCAGCGGGAACGGCGCGAACCAGTCGAGCGGCCCACCGGCATAGCTGCGCCCCGACACCGGAATCCCGGACAGGAAAGCACCCAGCGACACCCCCTGGAAGAAGGCGGCCGTCATCGAACCGGCGATGAAGGCCAGGTCCCAGACCGGACGTTCGCGGTCGTTGGCCTTGAAGCGGAATTCGAAGGCGACGCCGCGGAAGATCAGGCCGACCAGCATGAAGATCAGCGGCAGGTAAAGGCCGGGCAGGATCACCGCGTAGGCGACCGGGAAGGCCGCCAGCAGCCCTTCTCCGCCCAGCACCAGCCAGGTCTCGTTGCCGTCCCAGATCGGCGCCACCGAGTTCATCATGACGTCGCGCTCGCGCTTGCCCGGCACGAAGGGGTACAGCATGCCGATGCCGAGGTCGAAGCCGTCCAGCACCACGTACATGAAGACGGAAAAGAAGATGATCGTGGCCCAGACCGCGGTGATGTCGATGTCCATGCTGGTTCAGCTGCCCTAGGTAAGGTTGTCTTCGTTGACCGAGGCGTCCGCTTCCGGCACCGACAGCGGCCGCGCCGGCGTGCGCCCCCTGCCCGGCCCGCCCTGCGGCGTGCGGCTGAGGTCGAACGCTTGCGGTCCCTTGCGCACCAGCCGCAGCACATAGGCGATGCCGACCCCGAACACGAAGAAGTAGGCGACCACGAACACCGCCAGGCTCAGCGCCAGCGGCCCGGCCGAGATCTTCGAGGCGCCGTCCGCGGTGCGCAGCACGCCGTACACGATCCAGGGCTGGCGCCCGACCTCGGTGGTAATCCAGCCCGCCAGCACCGCCAGCAGGCCCGCCGGTCCCATCCACATGGCCATGCGCAGGAAGCCGCGGCTGTCGAACAGCCGCTTCTTGACGCGCAGCCACAGGCTCCAGGCGCCCAGCGCAATCATCAGCAGGCCCAGCCCGACCATCAGCCGGAAACTCCAGAAGATGATCAGCGAGTTGGGCCGCTGGTCGCGCGGGAATTCCTTCAGGCCCTTGATCTGGCCGCCCCAGGTGTGGGTCAGGATCCAGCTGCCGACCCGCGGGATGCCGACGGCGAACTTGGTCTCCTCGTCCTCCATCGACGGAATGCCGAACAGCAGCAGCGGCAAGGGCTTGTCGCCCTCGTTCTGCCAGTGCCCTTCGAGGGCGGCGATCTTGGCCGGCTGGTGCCGCAGGGTGTTCAGGCCATGCATGTCGCCGACCACGGCCTGGATCGGCGCCACGACCAGCACCATCCACATCGCCATCGACAGCATCGTGCGCACCGCCTCGTTGCCGCGTCCCTTCAGCAGGTGCCAGGCCGCCGAGCTGCCGACGAACAGCGCGGTCGACAGGAAGGCCGCGATCGCCATGTGCGTCAGGCGGTACGGGAACGAGGGATTGAAGATGATCCTGAGCCAGTCGACCGGCACCATGCGGCCCTCGACGATGGCATAGCCTTGCGGGGTCTGCATCCAGCTGTTCGAGCCGAGGATCCAGGTGGCCGAGATCAGGGTGCCGAGCGCCACCATGCAGGTGGCCAGGAAGTGCAGCCCGGGCCCGACCCGGGTCCAGCCGAACAGCATCACGCCCAGGAAGCCGGCCTCGAGGAAGAAGGCGGTCAGCACCTCGTAGGCCAGCAGCGGCCCCGTGATGGCGCCGGCGTACTCCGAAAAATAGCTCCAGTTGGTGCCGAACTGGTAAGCCATCACGATGCCCGAGACCACGCCCATGCCGAAGTTGACGGCGAAGATCTTCAGCCAGAAATGGTACAGGTCGACGAAGACCTGGCGTTTCGTCTTCAGCCAGCACAGTTCCAGCACGGCAAGGTAGCTTGCCAGGCCGATGGTAATGGCCGGGAACAGGATGTGGAACGACATCGTGAACGCGAACTGCACGCGCGCCAGGTCCAATGCCGCCAAGCCGAACATGGAAGTCCCCCGCTCATTGTCGTGTGCCGAATCTAGCATGCCCGGGGCCGCGCACGATTGGCAGTGCGACAAGCACGCCCGGGCCGGGAACAGGGTTGGTACGACGAAAATGCTACACAGTATGGCCAGAACCCCAGGCAAGCGGCGAGCTGGCAGCCTCGGGCGCGGCAACGGGCCGTATAATGACAGTATTGACCGCCATTCGCCTTCTTCTTCCCGATGCTCCAGGCCATCCACTTTCCGAACGACGACAAGCCCCTGAACGTGCAGGCACTCAAGGCCAGCTGCTCGGCCTGCAGCATGCACCAGTTGTGCCTGCCGATGGGCCTGGAAGACGCGGACATCGACCGCCTCGACAAGATCATCGGCAAGCGCCGCCGCCTCGAACGCGACGAGCCGCTGTACCGGATGGGCGAGCCCTTCCGCAACCTGTACGCGGTGCGCTTCGGCCATTTCAAGACCTACCAGGTGAACGCGGCCGGCGAAGCCCAGATCACCGGCTTCCAGATGGCCGGCGAGCTGCTGGGCATGGATGCGATCAGCGGCGACCGCCACCACTGCGACGCCGTGGCGCTGGAAGACAGCGAAGTCTGCGAGATCCCTTTCTCGAGCCTGGAAGACCTGTTCGGCCACGTGCCGGCCCTGCTGCGCCACTTCCACCGCATCATGAGCCAGGAAATCACGCGCGAGCAGAACGTCATGCTTCTGCTCGGCAATATGCGCGCCGAACAGCGCTTCGCCGTGTTCCTGGTGAACCTGTCGGCCCGCTACGCCGCGCGCGGCTATGCGGCCAACAGTTTCCAATTGCGCATGTCGCGCGAGGACATCGGCAATTACCTCGGCCTGACCATCGAAAGCATCAGCCGCCTGCTGTCGCGCTTCAAGAAGATGGGCCTGGTGCAGGTCGACAAGCGCGAAGTGATCCTGCTCGAACCGGCGCGCCTGAAGGCGATGGCCGCCGGCACGGAGCAGTGCAGTCCGATGGCGTGAGGGCGCACGCCCGGCCAGCGCATAGGTATCGCTAAACGAGTATGATTCGGATCGGCAACGTACGGTTGCCGAAGTCCGAAGGTAAGAATGAAACTCAGCAAGAAAATCGGCGCCGCCCTCGCGCTTTGTGTAGCTGCCGCACTCCTCCCCTGTTCCACCCTCGCGCAGCCCATCCCCGCAACGATCCGCACGCTGGCCGTCCAGGCCTCGCAGTCGTCCACGGCGCCCTCGGGCCCCTACGACGAACGCGGCTGGCTCGAGCGCTTCTACGCCCCGCGCAAGTACGCCCCCGCCTGGAACCCGTCGACTGCCGCCGCCGCATTATGGGTGCTGCGCCAGGCCAGGCTGCAGGGCCTGGACCCGCGCGACTACGGCGCCGACGCGCTGCAGCGCCAGCTGAGCTCGGGCGCTGCCGATGCTGCCCGATTCGACGTCGCGCTGACCGCGGCGATGCTGCATTACCTGGCGGACCTGCGCATCGGCCGCGTGCGCTCCGAATACCATACCCGCCTGCCCGATGCGCGCCTGAAGCAGTACGATCCGGTCGAGCGCCTGCGCGCCGGGCTCGCCGGCGGCAAGCTGCAGGCCGCGGTGCAGGCGGCCGAACCGCAGTTGAGCCAGTACGGCCGGGTCAAGGCGGCGCTGGCGCATTACCGCGAGCTGTCCCGGCAACCCTGGCCGGCGCTGCCGAAACCGGACGCCAAGGTCGTGCCCGGCGGCGCCTACCCGGCCGCGACGGCACTGTACAGGCGCCTGGTGCTGCTGGGCGACCTGCCGGCCGATGCCCTTCCGCCGGCCGAGGGGGTCTACAGCGACCAGGTGGCCGAGGGCGTCGAGCGCTTCCAGGCCCGTCACGGACTGACCGAAGACGGCGTACTGGGTCGCGGCACCATCGACGCCCTCAACGTGCCCCTGGCGAAGCGCGTGCGCCAGCTCGAACTGACGCTGGAGCGCCTGCGCTGGCTACCCGACCTGGGTCGCGGCCCGCTGATCGTGGTCGACCTGCCGGCTTACCGCCTGTGGGCGTTCCAGAACGGCGGCAATGAGCCGCCGCTGGAGATGCGGGTGGTGGTCGGCACCGCGCTCAAGACCGAGACCCCGCTGTTCGTCGGACAGATGCGCTATCTCGAGTTCAACCCGTACTGGAACGTCCCGCGCAGCATCCTGGAAAAGGAAATGCTGCCCAAGCTCGAACGCAATCCTGCCTACCTCACGCAGAACGAGATGGAGACGGTGCCGCCGGGCGCGAGCGTGGCCGACCTCAAGGCGGGCCGGGCGCGCGTGCGCCAGCGCCCGGGGCCGAAGAACTCGCTGGGGGCGATCAAGTTCGCGATGCCGAACCCGATGGACATCTACCTGCACTCGACCCCGGCGCGCGAGCTGTTCCAGCGCAGCCGGCGCGACCTGTCGCACGGCTGCATCCGCGTCGAGCATCCGGCCGCGCTGGCCCAGTACGTTCTCGGCCGGGAGCAGAAGTGGAACGCCGACAGGATCCAGGACGCGCTGCAACCGGGGCCGACCCGGCACGTCGATCTGTCCCGGGCGATTCCGGTCGTGATCTTCTATGCCACCGCCAGCGTCGACGGCGAAGGCAATCCACGCTTTGCCGCGGATATCTACGGCCGCGACGCGAAGCTCGAGCAGGAGCTGGCGGGACGCCGCAGCCTTGGTACAATGACATCACCATGAAAAAGACCGCCATCTCCCTGATCCTCGGCCTGACATTGGCCGCCGCGCTGTCGGCCTGCGACAGCAAGACCTCCGCCAACGAAAAGAATTTTGGCGCCGCGGTCACCCAGTACTTCGACAAGAAGGGCGAGCTGTGCCTGGACCCCATCAAGTGGCCGGTCGACGTGTACGAAATCGATATGCGCCAGCAGAAGCTGTATCCGGACGGCGTCGCGGGCCAGATGGCGGCACTGGAAGCAGCGGGCCTGGCCAAGGGCGAGGACGCGGAATTGCCCGGCGCCGGGCAGAAGTTGAAGGTCAGGCGCTACACGATGACCGACGCCGCGAAGCCCTACCTGCGCGCGCAAGCTGGACGGGAGCCGCGCATATGCTGGGGCCGCAAGTCGCTGTCCAAGGTCCTGCGCTGGGCCGATCCGTCCAAGGTGGGCGATCACCAGGAATCCGCCGTCATCTACACCTACAAGCTGTCGAACGTGGCCGACTGGGCCAGGAAGCCGCAGGTCAAGGAGGCTTTTCCTGACCTTGGGCGGAACATCGATGGCGAGCAAAAGCAGAAGGAAAAGCTGTACATGAAGCTTGCGCCGCAGGGGTGGGAGGCGCTTGGGTTGAATGACTGAGGCTTTTTGCGCATGGTTCGCCGGCAGTCATGCGAACCAGTCCTGATTAAAGGCCAGAACCGCGACGACGATGTTGACTACCACGACCGCGCCTATGGCGTTTGGAAGCCATGGCCGGTGCCTGCATAATCGACGTGACCAGCCCGTTTGGTAGCAGAACTGAACTGAAGTGCACCCCCGTCGGGAATCTCAAGCGACAAGCACTCGGGATGTCGCACAACGGTACATCCGTCTGGTGTATTGACTGTCCAACTGCCCTGCTCTAGGTACATTCGCAAATTCCCCAAATCGAACGACTACCTCCTGGCCGGTTGCAGACCTATTGGACCGTCCGCTGTCGACCCATTGCGGACGTTCATCAATTGGTGACCCATTCGAGGATGCGTTATGCTTTTGACCATCATTGAACGAGGGCTCGGCATGAGAATCGATCGAGGGGCATGGTTTCTTTTTGCAGTCATTTTTTTTTCGTGGTGTGCAATGGCAGGAAAGCCAACGCCCGAGGCGCAATTGGCGATGATGGCCTCCACGCTGATCGCCCTTGTGTATGTGGCTTTCCTGATGCGACGGGTCGTGTCCAATTGGCGTAAGCATGGACTGAGCAGTCTTTTTGCCGTCCTGCTCATCGTTTTTTCAGTCTGGGGAGCGGTCGAAATCGGACAGGTCTTCCGGGAAAGGATTGTCGCGCATGATCTCGATCGGTATAACGAGGCCGTTGTGTGGGTCAAGTCGCACGCGACACCTAACCAGCGTGAGCCCATCAAACTGCCCGCACAGTACGAGGACCTCGCTTATCTAGTGCTGTACGACCAGGACGCGACCTGCGGCTTGAGAATGGACTTCCTCTGGGGCGGTGCATTCCCTGTCAAACATGTGGTACGCCGCTTTTCAGATCGTCCCGACTGGTTAAACGTCAAGGAATGCCAGCGCGCCTCGTGGGAGCAATACCGAGTGCTCGGATATAACTGGTACGAAATCAGCGACTGAGCAATCACCGCTCATAAAGAAGCGTTATGTGGATAAAGCCATCAAGCCCGCAAAACGTCTGCTTTTGGCCGAGAGCAGCCCAACACGACCGGCAGCAAACGACCCAAACCAGACGTTAAACGCATGTGAAATGCTTGAGCTTTCAAGCGACTTGCGAACTCTGCGTGCTAGCTATGCTCCTACAGGCACAGTGGGCATACGCTGGCACTATTGTAGAGCACTCGATTTGTATCATTGTTTTTATCGTAATGTGACTATTGACGGCTCATGTACTAAGAAATTCCATAGTCACACATCAATGAGAACGTGATTACTTATCAATATCATCGGAGGATTGATCATGCAGCATACTCTACTAGCGGTTTTCGACAACCGAGGCGATGCACAAAATGCGATGAACGAACTGCTGGCATCAGGCTTCAATAGCACCGACGTTAACCTCTCCAGCGGCGACACGATGGGGCAAGCAGGCAGCCTTACCGGGTCTACTGCGCGTTCCGACACCACGCATGAAGAAGGGTTTGGCAGTTCGATCGCGAATTTCTTCAATGGCCTGTTCGGTTCCGACAATGACGAACATGTTTCGCGCTATTCGAACGCCGTAGGCAATGGCCGCCACGTGCTGAGCCTAGTTACCCAGTCCGAGCCAGAAGTCGAGCGTGCGGCCGACATCATCGAACGTTTTGGGCCGGTCGACATCGATGAAGGCCATGACTTGCAAGGTAGTGCTTCTGCACTAGGGACGTCCTACCAGCAGCAATCATCGTCCTCGTTGTCAGCCGGTTCGATGCAGTCGGGTGCGCAATCAGGCTCCCTGTCCAGGTCGCAACCTACTTCGCTACAGCGTGACACAGCTTTTGAGAAAGACCGTACGACTGCTATTCCAGTGGTGCAGGAGGAGCTACGCGTCGGCAAGCGTGAAGTGCAGCGTGGCGGTGTGCGTGTGTTCTCGCGTGTGGTCGAAACCCCGGTCAACGAAACGGTCAACCTGCGCGAAGAGCACGTCAATGTCGAACGCCGTCCGGTCGACCAGCCGATTTCGCCATCCGACCCGACCGCCTTCAAGGAACAATCGATCGAGCTGCGCGAAAAGGCCGAGGAAGCGGTGGTGCAGAAATCAGCTCGTGTTGTCGAAGAAGTCGTAGTGGGCAAGGAGGTCAGCCAGCGCAAGAAAAATATTAAGGACACCGTCCGGCACACTGAGGTTCAGGTTGAGAACCTAGGCACTGACCGGACCTCGATGCAGGGCTCGAGCATGGATGACGACACTTACTACCGCAATGACTGGCAGACCAACTACTCCAGCCTGGGCGGCAGCTACGACGATTACGCACCGGCCTACCGCTACGGTACGCAGATGCGCAGCGACTCGCGCTACCGTGACCGCGACTGGAACGACGTCGAGTCTGACCTGCGCAGCGATTGGGAAAGCCGCAACGGCGGCGCCACCGGATCAACATGGGAAAACATGAAGGCAGCTGTCCGACACGGCTGGGATAAAGTCGCTCACTAAGTGAATTGTCTAACGAAAAATGCCGGGAGACCCCGGCATTTTTTTGCACTCGATTTTAGTCGTCTGTTTTTGGCCGAGCGCAGCCTAACCCAATCGGCGGCTTACGACTGCGGATTCAACCGGTCGACCCAACAGTCTGCTCAAATCGTTGGGCAGGTGTTTCCTAGTTCAGTGTCTTTCAATGTTTAGGTCGGGCCAGACTTTGTCACCACATACTTCGCTAGGACCCAAGAGATCAGCGACGCAAGAACCCACCAGCCGACGAACAAGCAGATAAAGAACCAAAGGTGGTGTCGGCCTTGGCTTTCGGAGCCGAATACGCAGACTACACCGGACGGAGGGCACAGCTTATCCGATAGCGTAACCAACCCCTGACCGATAGACCAAACGAACGTAGTGATTGGGCGGGCAAAATTGTATGAAATAAATCCAAGCAGAATGACGGCAACAGCCCCAACAAATCCCAGGGCGCCGATTTTGGCGTAGCGCGCTGCGCCTCTACTGGGTGTTATTTTCATAGGATCCTCGCAATAGCCTGCTGAAACTGTTGGGCCGGTGTCTCGTAGTTCAGTGTCTTTCTAGGGCGTTCGTTCAATCGCCTGGCTACGTCGTCGAGCTGGTCCTGCGAGTAGGTCGAAAGATCCAACCCTTTCGGAAAATACTGCATCAAGAGGCCATTCGTATTTTCATTTGAGCCACGCTGCCAAGGATTGTGAGGATCGCAGAAGTAGACCTGGATGTCAGTCGCCAGCGTAAAACGCTTGTGGTCGGCCATCTCTTTACCGCGATCCCAAGTCAAAGATTTATACAGTTCCTGTGGCAGATTGCGAGCGTTATTAATCAGCGCATTGATGACCGTTTCGGTGTCCTTACCATCGAGTTTTACCAGCATCACGTACCGCGTTTGGCGTTCGACCAGAGTCGCAATCTGGCTGTTATGGCTACCAAAGACGAGGTCACCTTCCCAGTGTCCAGGCACCGCTCGATCGTCTGCCGCGGCGGGGCGCTCACTGATCGACACGGTGTCGGTAATTCTGCCGTGGTTGTCCGTCTTCTGCGTGTGGTGGCGTGAGCGGCGCATTGCTCGGGTGCGCCGCAGATGGGCCAGCAATTCCTTCTTCAGGGCGCCTCGCGCCTGGATGTAGAGGCTGCGATAAATCGTCTCGTGTGACACGTGTAGGTCCTTGTCGCCCGCGTAAGTCTGCTTGAGCCATCCAGCGATCTGCTCCGGCGACCACTGCAATTGAAGCTTGCCAGCCACGATCGCCGCCAATCTCGGGCTCTCCACGAGTCTACAGCGCTTGGGGCGTCGAGCGCGATCCCAAGCGCCTTGGTCCGCCTGGTTTGCGCGATAGCGTTCCCGTCCACCATTTCGATTTATCTCCCGACTGACGGTCGATGGTGCTCGGTCGAGTGACTTTGCAATCGCACGAATCGATTTTCCTTCGACCACTGAACGCGATATCTCTTCGCGTTCGGCCAAGGTCAGCGCCAACTCGGATCGGCATCGCTGAGCAGGCCGTATCCCTCCTGTCTCAGCCAGAATCCCTTGTATCGACGAGTGGTTTCGTCCAAACAGCTGGGCAATCTGCTGAAGAGAGTCACCTTGCCGCCAGCGCTCCCACATCAATGCCTTCTGGCTTTCCGAGTAATGGATCCGGGGTCTTTGCTTCATCTGCAGCACTCCTCCTGCCTGAGCAGTGTATCGTGTTGCATTCACCGGTTGAATCCGCAACCCATTCCAGACATTCACTCACCGCTTCCGTAGAAAGTGAAGCCCTTCGCTTTCGGATTCGCATCCGATTCGAGGACGATCCAAATATCTTCTACCAACAATTCAAGGTGCGACAAGTCGAACAGTCCGCACTGACGCAGTTCATCTATCACAAGAGACCTTGCCCTATCTTCCGCAGCAGCCGCATATTCAGAGTCGACAAACCTTGTCGTGAAAAAGCCTTTTATCTGCTCGGGCCCTTGGCCCACCAGTTTCTGCCACCAAGTTCGTTTGGGTCGTCTTTCCTCGATCCCTCTACCTTGAAATCTGATTCCGAACCAAACCATAGCGCGCGCTAGTTGATGGGTAAGAAGGTTACCGGCTTATTGCTAGCCTGACCGTAGCTGGTATGTCTGCTGTTGGCCGAGTGCGGACCTACCTGAACGGTCGGCTCTCGACTCGTAGCGGACTTTGCTAGGCTATTCGGCACTCTGGGCAATACTGAACGGCAAACAGACGAGACAGAACGAAAGCGCGCCCATGATTAGGGCCGCGCCCCTGATGTTGCTCCACTCCCAACTTTTCCATACCCCGACAGAAAGTGTCCATGCAATCGCATTTCCAGCGCTGAAAATTGCCGCTTGCAGGGTACGCATGTCCAAGAAGCGCAGACGATGGTGACCACGGTAATTCCACATTACCCAAGCACCCGACAGCGCGCCCACCGCATATAACGTCCCAGCCACTTTCGTCCAATCGATCATATTGCGCCATTCGATCAGCGATAGCGTTCCGAATCCCGCTACCAGAAGCAGCGAGCAAAACAGAATGTTTTTTGCAGTTCCGATGACGATTTCCCGAAACAAAATTCGCCAATCCATGTAGTGTTCCTTGATGTCTCAAATGACTGGTATTGGCCGGTTACTGCCCTTCAGTGTACGGCAGGAATCGACCCGAAGCGGCCGCTCTAAACCATTGAAATTAGTTTGCGAACAGATGTGGCAAGTGTCATCTCTGCAGCTTCAATTCTGATGAGGTCGCCCGACTGCATCTCAATTTCGTACTGACCACTACTCGGCATAGAAAACGAATTTATCGATACCGAACGTCCCCAGTCCTGCTTCCGTGGCAGCGTTAAGTGCGACATAGCCGGGAACGTCAGAATGCAGAGTCCCAGCGTCCAATGGTCTACTTCAACAGTGCATGTCCCGTCTGCCCAATTGACGTGTAGGGCTACTAGTGTCGCATCGTGGAAATTTACGTTTTCATTCATTGGTTTCCGCCTGGCTCATGCAATTACCAACTGTATGTCCGTTTTTGGCCGATAGCAGACGTTGGATCAGTGTATGAGGTTGTTGCTACCAGGGCAAGCAAGAGGTTTTGTTAGGCGCTCTAAATCGCACAGGCGATACGTCTGCGTAGCAAAAGGCCATCGATGGACCTCAATGGTCGTGTCTGTCAGATGACGTGATATCTAACGAAGTAGCAAGTCAGACAGAATGATAAAAATCCTATAGTGGCAGGAATGTAGGACGGCAGAAGTAGATTGCCCGAGTAACGGTGATTGTCAGGATCAAACCACTGACAAGCCCCAAACCAGAATATGCCGGCAGCCAGCGACAGGTACGGGGCCAAAAATAACGGAGCGCCGGGCGACCGCCAGGATCAAGCTCTCTCTTCCGGCTCCGCATCAATAATGGTAGGAGGAGCGTACACGCTACCGAGCAAACAAAACTTACAATGAACACATTCAACATTTTGAAAGCCAGGATTGGAAGTGAAGAGCAGCGCCGCGGAGGGTTCGTCGGCGGAGAGGCTCATACGACGTTTGCGGTGGCGCGCAGTTTGCCAATGCAGGTAGGGACACTGGCGCTATTCCGCCTGCGTGCCCGTCGTCTCCGACAGCGCCGGAAACGACAGCCACGCGTGCTTTATCAAGCCTTCTTCTGCTGCACCACCCAACGCTGAACAATCTCCCCCAGCACATCCAGCGGCACCGACCCGTTCTTCAGCACCACATCATGGAAAGCCGGCAGCGAGAACCTGTCGCCCAGTTCCTTTTTGGCCTGGTCGCGCAGTTCGAGGATGCGCAGCATGCCGACCATGTAGGCGCAGGCCTGGCCCGGCCAGGCGACGTAGCGCTCGACTTCCTGGGCGCCGATGCCGTAGTCGATCGCCTGCTGGCGCGTCCATCCCTTGGTGTGCAGGCCGGTGTCGACCACCAGGCGACGTGCGCGGAACAGTTCCGAACCGAGCGCGCCGAGCAGGCCCGGGATGTCGCCGTCGTACCAGCCCTGCTCCACCGCCAGCCGTTCGGCGTACAGGCCCCAGCCTTCGCTGTGGGCACTGCCGCCGCCGAAGATGCGCTGGGCGCGGAACTTCGGCAGGTCGGTTCTCTCCTGCTGGATCGCCAGCTGGAAGTGGTGGCCCGGCACCGCCTCGTGGTAGGACAGGCTGCGCATGCGGATCACGTCGAAGGTCGGGCCGCGCATCGGCACCCAGAAGATGCCCGGCCGGCTGCCGTCCGGCGCCGGCAGCGTGTAGTGGGCCGCGGCCGACGGCTCCGTCAGCGGCGGCTCGCGGCGCACTTCGACCGGGGCGCGCGGCTTCAGGTTGAAAATCGCATTGCTGCGCTGCTCGGCGTCCGCCACCATCGCCACGTACTTCTGCAGCAGTTCCGGGCGCGGATCGCCTTCCCCCTTCGGCTGGAAGCTGGCGTCCAGCTTCTTCATGCGCTCCTCGATCGAGCCTTCGGTGTAGCCGAGCGTGCGCAGGTGGCGGTCCATCTCGCCTTCGATGCGAGCCACTTCGCGCAGGCCGATCTCGTGGATCTGCCCGGCCGTCAGGTTGGTGCTGGTATAGGTCTTGAGGGCCTGCTGGTAGGCCGCCAGCCCGCCCGGCAGGCGCGAGATGCCGGCCGTGTCATTCGTGCGCGGATGGATCTCGGCCATGAAGGCCTGCACGCGCCGGTAGGCCGGGCGGATCTTCTCGTCGACGATGCGGGCGGCGTCGGCCACCGCCTTGGCGCGCGCCGCCTCCGGCACGTCCGCCAGCTTGGCCAGGCGCTGGTCGAGCGTGGTGACCAGCACGTTCTGGTTCGCTTCCGGCTTCAGGAACAGGTCGACCTGGTACTGGGCGCGCTCGAGGATGAAGCGCGGCGGCAGCAGGCCCCTGGCGGCGGCTTCCTTCGCCTTGACCAGGGCTTCGTCCATGCGCTGCCCGACCTGCTCGAGGCGCGCCATGTAGCTGTTCAGGTCCGATGCGCGGCGCAGCGGATGGGTGTTGGTCATGAAGTTGACCAGGCCGACCTGCACGCCACCGAACTGGTTGAACACGAAGCTGTAGTCCTCGAAGGGTTCGCTGGCGATGGTGTTGGCCAGGCTCCAGCGCATCACCGAGGCCGAGGTGCGCTGCTCATCGCTCAGCGGGCCGGCCAGGAAGGCATCCAGGCGCGCCACGCCGGTTTTCGCGAGCTTGATCATCTTGCGGCGCTGCTCGCGGGTCTGCGGGGTCAGCTGGCGGTCGAGGGCTTCCTGCTCGGCCCCCTGGAAGTACTGGGTCGAGGTGGCCGCCTGCGGGTTGGCGCGGACCCAGTCCTCGGCGAAGCGCTCGGCCCAGGTGTCGAAGGCTTTGTTCGGCTTGTCGGCGGTGGCCGGCGTGGCGGCGGAATGTGCGGCCGGCCCGGCCTTGGCGGCCTTGACAGCCGCGGTGGCCGCCATGGCCTCCATGCCGGCGGCGAGCGCCAGCGGGAGGAACAACGATGCGATGGTGGTGCGCAGGACGCGCGAACGGGTGTGGGACATGTCTCTCTCTTCCAATCTCGATTATCAGTGCCAAACAGCAAGGTTTGACTATGAGCAATTTATCATGGAAAAGACCAGACTGGTCGTCCGCGTGCCTTCGCTATACCGGATCGGCGACGATCGCCAGTTCCTGCTGCCGCGGCCAGCTCCAGCCCTTGGCCAGGCGCCAGTCGCGCAGGTTGCCCTCGACGACCACCTGCCAGTGCGTGTGCTCCAGCACCGGCAGCGGCACCGAGAATGCGCCGTTCGCATCCGGGCGCACCGGCAGGGCCAGGTCGCGCTGCGGCAGCGTCGGATGCGCGAGCCGGATCGTGATCGGCACGGCAAGCGGCCGGCCGAAGCTCTCGATCCGTCCCTGCAGGCGCCCGCCTTCGTAGCGCAGGTGCACGGCGAGGCGCATGGCGCTGGCCACGCGGTCGCGGCGCAGGTCCTGGTTGATCGCCTTGCCCTGCTTGTAGTAATCGTCGACCACCATGGCGTCCGGGTGGCCGAGCGCCAGCCAGGTGGCGAAGGAGCCGGCGACCAGCACCGAGGCCGGCCCCAGCATCAGGAACCATGGCCAGCGGTGGGTGTACCAGGGCCTGGCCGGAGCTGTGTTGGAAGTGATGTGCACGTTCATTCCTTATTTCGGTACGATGAAGACGGCTTTTTCGGATACGTACAGCGAGGGATCGTCGAGCGCGCTCACCGTAAACCGGATCGGATGCGAGCCGCCGGCCGCCCTTCCCGCCTCGATGCGCACACGCACCGGCACCGCGCGCGTCGAGGCGCCGTCCAGCTCGACCGCGTCCTCGTCGGCGATGGCGGCCGAGTCGATGCCGGCCACCTCCACGCGGTACAGGTGCGGGCGTTCGGCCGTGTTCATCACCTGCAGGCGGTAGACGTTCTCGATCTTGCCGTCCTCGACCTCGCGCCCCATCGCGCCGCGGTCGCGGATCACGTCGAGCTTGAGCGGGGTGCGCAGCGCCAGCGAGGTAAAGAGCGCGCCGGCGATGGCGACGAACACCAGGCCATAGCCGATCACCCGCGGGCGCAGGATGCGCCTGCGGACCTGGGCCGCCGTCCAGCGCCCGGCCAGCGCGTTCTCGGTCGCATAGCGGATCAGGCCATGCGGTTTGGCTACCTTGTCCATCACGCTGTCGCAGGCATCGATGCAGGCGGCGCAGCCGATGCATTCGTATTGCAGGCCCTTGCGGATGTCGATCCCGGTCGGGCAGACCTGCACGCACATGCTGCAGTCGATGCAGTCGCCCTTGAGCTCCGATTTCGAGGCGCCGCGCGGTTCGCCGCGGGCCACGTCGTAGCTGACGATCAGCGTGTCGCGGTCGAACATCGCGCTCTGGAAGCGCGCATAGGGACACATGTACTTGCAGACCTGCTCGCGCATCCAGCCCGCGTTGCCGTAGGTGGCGAGGGCGTAGAACAGCACCCAGAACAGTTCCCACGGGCCGAGCGAGAAGCCGAGCGCCTCGTGCGCCAGCTGGCGTACCGGCGTGAAGTAGCCGACGAAGGTAAAGCCGGTCCACAGGGCGACCAGGCCCCAGGCCAGGTGCTTGGCGCCGCGCTTGCCGATCTTCGATGGCGTCCATGGCTGGCGGTCGAGGCGGATGCGCGCGCTGCGGTTGCCTTCGATGCGGCGCTCGATCCACAGGAATATCTCGGTGTACACCGTCTGCGGACAGGCATAGCCGCACCAGACGCGGCCGGCCACGGCCGTCACCAGGAACAGCCCATAGGCGCAGACGATGAGGAGCGCCGCCAGGTAGATGAAGTCCTGCGGCCACAGCACCAGCCCGAACAAATGGAACTTGCGCGCGCCGAGGTCGAACAGCACCGCCTGGCGGCCGTTCATCTGCAGCCACGGCAGCCCGTAGAACAGGGCCTGGGTCAGCCACACGCAGGCCCAGCGCAAGGTGGCGTAGCGGCCCTTCACCTCGCGCGGGTGGATCTCCTCGCGCGCGGCGTACATCTTGATGACCGCTTCCTTGACCTCGGGCGGGGATGCCGGCGTGTTCATTTCGCGGCCACCACCGGGGCTTCGGCGCCGTTCGACAGGCTCCACACATACGCGGCCAGCACGTGCACCTTGCCCTCGCCCAGGAACTCGCCCCAGGCCGGCATGGTGTTGTTGCGGCCCTTGCGGATGGTCTCCATCACGGTTTCGGCGCTGCCGCCGTACAGCCAGATCTTGTCGGTCAGGTTGGGCGCGCCCAGGGCCGGGTTGCCGTGCGCGTCGGCGCCGTGGCAGGCGGCGCAGGCGCCGAACTTCGGCTTGCCGAAGCTGACCTTGACCGGATCCGCGGTCAGGCCGGACAGGCTGCGCACATAGTGGGCCACGTTCTCGACGTCCTTGTCTGAGCCGACGGCCGCGCCCATCGGCGGCATCTGGCCGTTACGGCCCTTCATGATGGTTTCCTTGATCACGGACGGCTCGCCGCCGTACAGCCAGTCGCTGTCGGTCAGGTTCGGATAGCCCTTGTTGCCGCGCGCGTCGGAGCCGTGGCATTGCGCGCAGTAGTTCAGGAACAGGCGCTCGCCGATCGCGCGCGCCTGCGGGTCGCGCGCGACCATCTTGATGTCCTGCTTCAGGTACTGGTCGAACAGCGGGCCGAAGTCGGCGTTGGCCTGCTTCACCTCGGCCTTGTACGCGCCGCTCGACTGCCAGCCAAGCTTGCCGGCATAGCTGCCCAGGCCCGGGTACAGGACCAGGTAGGCGATCGCGAACACGATGGTGAGATAGAACAGCACCATCCACCAGCGCGGCATCGGCGTGTTCAGTTCGGTCAGGTCTTCGTCCCAGACGTGGCCGGTGGTCTTTTCCGGTTGCCCGTCCTTGCCGATCCTGACCTTGTGCACCGACTGCGACCACAGCAGGATCGCGCAGCCGGCGATGCCGAGGATGGTGATGAGGGCGATGTACCAGTTCCAGAAACCGCTGGTGAAATCAGACATAGTCTTCTCCCGGGCCGTCGCCCGCGTCCGCGGCGTCGTCGGCGAAAGGCAGCGCGGCGGCCTGGGCGAAGTCGCGCTCCTTGCGCAGCACGTAGGTCCAGGCCAGGATGCCGGCAAAGGTGGCGAAGCTGATCACGGTCATGATGCGGCTCGCGTCGTCGAAAATGTGTTGGAGTGTCATCGTCAGTTCCTTGTCTTGATCTGGACGCCCAGTCCCTGCAGATAGGCGATCAGCGCGTCCTGCTCGCTCTTGCCTTCCAGTTCGGCGGGCGCGTCCCGCACTTCCTGCTCCGAGTACGGCACGTTCAGGCGCTGCATCGCGCGCATCTTCGGCACGATGGCCTGCGGGTCCAGCTTCGTGTTGGCCAGCCAGGGGTAGCCCGGCATGTTCGATTCGGGGACCACGTCGCGCGGGTTGTCCAGGTGGGTGCGGTGCCACTCGTCCGAGTAGCGCCCGCCCACGCGCGCGAGGTCCGGGCCGGTGCGCTTCGAGCCCCACTGGAAGGGATGGTCGTAGACGAATTCGCCGGCCACGGAATAGTGGCCATAGCGCTCGGTCTCGGCGCGGAAGGGACGGATCATCTGCGAATGGCAGTTGTAGCAGCCCTCGCGGATGTAGATGTCGCGCCCGGCCAGGCGCAGCGGCGAATACGGTTTCAGGCCGGCGACCGGCTCGGTGGTCGACTTCTGGAAGAACAGCGGCACGATCTCGACCAGGCCGCCGAAGGAGATCACGACCAGCACCAGGCCGATCAGCAGCCAGGGATTCTTCTCGATCCACTCGTGGGTGAATTTCATGATGGTTTCTACTCTCTGTTATGCGTGTTCGGGAGTGGCGGCCGGCGCGTGCGCCTGCAGCGCCGGGATGCGCGCGTCGACGGAGACGGTGCCGCGCATCGTCAGCCAGGTGTTCCAGGCCATGGTCAGCATGCCGCTCAGGTACATCAGGCCGCCGCCGAAGCGGATCACGTAGTACGGATAGGTGGCCTTGACGCCTTCGACGAAGGTGTAGGTCAGGGTGCCGTCCGGGTTCACGGCGCGCCACATCAGGCCCTGCATCACGCCGGCGATCCACATCGCGGCGATGTACAGCACGATGCCGATGGTGCCGAGCCAGAAGTGAGTCTCGACCAGGGCCAGGCTGGCCATCTGCTTCTTGCCGGCCAGGCGCGGGATCAGGTAGTACAGCGAACCCATGGTGATGAAGCCGACCCAGCCCAGCGCGCCGCCATGGACGTGGGCGATGCCCCAGTCGGTGTAGTGGGACAGCGAGTTGATCGTCTTGATCGACATCATCGGGCCCTCGAAGGTGGCCATGCCGTAGAAGGACAGCGAGACGATCATGAACTTCAGGATCGGGTCCGAGCGCAGCTTGTGCCAGGCGCCCGACAGGGTCATCATCCCGTTGATCATGCCGCCCCACGACGGCGCCAGCAGGATCAGCGAGAACACCATGCCCAGCGACTGGGTCCAGTCGGGCAGCGCGGTGTAATGCAGGTGGTGCGGGCCGGCCCACATATAGGTGAAGATCAGGGCCCAGAAGTGCACGATCGACAGGCGATAGGAATACACCGGGCGCTCGGCCTGCTTGGGGATGAAGTAGTACACCATGCCGAGGTAGCCGGCGGTGAGGATGAAGCCGACCGCGTTATGGCCGTACCACCACTGGATCATCGCGTCCTGCACACCGGCGTACATCGAATACGACTTCCACAGCGAAGCCGGCATCGACATGCCGTTGATGATGTGCAGGACCGCGACCGCGATGATGTAGCCGCCGAAGAACCAGTTGGCGACGTAGATGTGCTGCACGCGGCGCTTGACGATGGTGCCGAAGAAGACCACGGCATAGGCCACCCAGACGATGGCGATCAGGATCGCGATCGGCCATTCCAGCTCGGCGTATTCCTTGCCGCGCGTGAAACCCATCGGCAGCGTGATCGCGGCCGCCACCAGCACCGCCTGCCAGCCCCAGAAGGTGAAGGCGGCGAGCCTGTCCGAGAACAGGCGGACCTGGCAGGTGCGCTGCACGACATAGTACGAGGTGGCGAACAGGCCGCAGATGCCGAAGGCGAAGATGACCGCGTTCGTGTGCAGCGGACGCAGGCGGCCATAGCTCAGCCACGGGATATCGAAGTTCAGCGCCGGCCACGCCAGCTGGGCCGCGATCCATACGCCGGCCGCCATGCCGATCACACCCCAGACCACGGTGGCGATGGCAAACTGGCGCACGATCTTATAGTTATAGTTTAGACTGGTGCCCACAATGCACTCCCTAAAAGAAAAGAAAGGACGACATCAGGAGCGTAAGTTTCTGAACGTGGAAAATCCTTGATGTGAATCAAAATGTTCAGAATGGGTTGAGATAGGAAACTACGTGTTGCTGAAAGCGGACGACCGATCAACTTTGAACGATAGGACTTCCCATGCCGCCCATCTCGACTGAACTGCACGAAGAAATCGGCCAGCGCCTGCGCAAGAGTCGCGAGGACATGCTTGCCACCGTCCACGCCCGCACCGATGGCGACACTGACGACCGCCCGGCGATCTCCCCGATGGCCCACATGGGCTCGAACGACGACGCGCCCGCCGGCGAAATGCTGAGCCACAACGAAGAGCACCTGGCCGAGCACGAAACCAATCTCCTGCACGACATCGACGCCGCCCTCGGCCGACTGGAAGCCGGCGGCTACGGCATCTGCGTCCGCTGCGGACGCGACATTCCGGAAGCGCGGCTACGGGCGACGCCGACGGTGCAGACCTGTGTCGCGTGCCAGGAGGAGATCGAGAAGGAACAGCGTACGGGGCGTGGGCCGACGATGTAAGGATCCGCCACACCCGAGCGAAAGCCCGCGGCGCCTAACCGTCGCCCCCGCGAAGGCGGGAGTCCAGGTCCTGCATGCATCTCGTTAGCCCGAACAAACTTGGGTTCCCGCCTTCGCGGGAACGACGGTGTTTCGGTGCTAGTCCTCGTCATTCAGAATCCGCAAAGCCGGCCCATCCAGATCGTCGAACTGCCCACTCTCCGCCGCCCCAAAGAAGATCCACACCGCAAACGCGACCAGGATCAGGCTCAGCGGAATCAACAGGTACAAGGCTTCAATCATTCCCTCCTCAGCCTGAGCGCATTCAGCACCACCAGCGACGAGCTTCCGGCCATGCCCAGTCCGGACAGCCAGGGATTCAGCAGGCCGCTGGCGGCGGCCGGGATGGCGACCAGGTTGTACAGCATCGCCCAACCCAGGTTCTGGCGGATCGTGCGCATGCAGGCGCCGGCCGTGCGCAGCGCTTCGCCGAGCGGGGCCAGACCCGAATCGGCGTCGCCCAGCAGCACGCAATCGGCATGCAGTTGCGCGAGCTGGGCGCCCTGCCCCATCGCGAACGAGACGTCGGCGCCGCCCAGCACGGCGGCGTCGTTGATGCCGTCGCCGACCATCGCCACCACCGCGCCCTCGGCCTGCAATGCGCGCACGGCGTCCAGCTTGTCCTGCGGGAGCTGGCGGCCGCGCGCATCGCGGATGCCGAGCTGGGACGCCACCGTCTGCACCGCCTCGTCATCGTCGCCGGACAGCAGCAGCACGGTCTTGCCCATGTCCCGCAGCGTGCGCACCAGCGCCGGCGCTTCGGGACGCAGGGTGTCGGCCAGGTCGAAGCGCGTCAGCCAGCCATCCTCGCGTCCGAGCCAGACGGCGCTGGCGCCGGCCGGGGTGTCCAGCGGCGCCGGCGTACCGGTCAGGCCGGCCACGAAGGCGCCGCTGCCCAGACGGTAGCGCTGGCCGGCGATCTCGCCTTCGACGCCCTGCCCGACCGCATACGACAGCTGGCGCGCCGTCAGGTTCGACGGCCCGGACGCGGCGCGCAGCGCCTCGGCGAGCGGATGCGCGCTGCCCGCTTCCAGGGCTGCGGCCAGGCGCAGGCAATCCTTCGGACCCGTCGACCAGAAGGTCAGCGTGTCGCGCAGTACCGGGCGGCCGCGGGTCAGGGTGCCGGTCTTGTCGAACACGACGTGGGTGGCGCGCGCCAGCGTCTCGAGCACATGCGGCTTCACGGCCAGCACGCCATGGCGCAGCAGGCGTTCCAGCGCGGCCGCCAGCGCGGTCGGCGTCGCCAGCGACAGCGCGCAGGGGCAGGACACCACCAGCACCGCGATCGCCGCCGGCCAGGCGCGCGCCGGGTCGACCGCCTGCCAGAACGCGAACACCGCCGCGGTCAGGGCCAGCAGCGCCGCCACGAACCAGGCGCCGACGCGGTCGGCCCACAGCGCAAGCTGCGGCTTGTCCTGGCCCGCGCGCTCGCTCAGGCGCACCAGCATCGCCAGCGTGCTGTCGGCCGCGCTGCTGGTCATGCGCACCACGACGGCCTGCGCGACGTTGACGGCGCCGCCGGGCAGCCGGTCGCCGGGGGCCATGGCGCGGGTTCGGCTCTCGCCGGTCAGCAGCGCCAGGTCGACCTCGGTGGCGCCGTCGAGGATGACGCCGTCCGCCGCGACCGTCTGCCCCGGCGGCACCAGGATCACGTCGCCGGGCCGCAGCCGGCTGGCGGCGACGGTCTCGGTATCGCAGGACGCCGGCCATCCCTCCATGCGCAGGGCGGTGGCGGGCGCCGCGTGCTGCAGCCCCTCTAGGGCGCGGGCGGCCTTGCGGCGGGCGTCGAGTTCGAGCCAGCGGCTACCGAGCAGCAGGAACACGAACATGGTGATCGAATCGAACCAGACCTCGCCCTGCCCCCGCACCAGGGACACCGCGCTGCCGGCGAAGGCGGCCAGGATGCCCAGCGCCACCGGCACGTCCATGCCGGGCAGGCCGCGGCGCAGGTCCCGCCAGGCGCCGGCCAGGAAGGGCCAGGCGCAGTAGGTGACCGCCGGCAGCGTCAGCAGGAAGGACGCCCAGCCCATCAGCGCCTTCATGTCGGCGTCCATGGTGCCGTCGGTCGCCATGTAGACCGGGAAGGCATACATCATCACCTGCATCATCGAGAGCCCGGCGACGAACAGGCGCCGCAGCAGCGCCTTGCGCGCGCGCTCGAGCCGGGCGCCGTGGCGGGTGGCGTCGTAGGGATAGGCGGCGTAGCCGATGGCGCGCAGGGCCTTGATGATGGCGCTGGGCCGGCAGGCTGACGCATCCCAGCGCACGTGCAGGCGCTCGGTGGCGACGTTCAACACGCATGATTCCACGCCCGGCAGCGCGGCCACGCGGCGCTCGATCAGCCAGACGCAGGCAGCGCAGCGCAAGCCCTCGACGGTGAACACGGCGTCGCCGTCCAGCCCGAGTTCGTCGTACAGCAGAAGCGCAGGATCATCGCTCGCGGCATCGCCGGCCGGCGCCGCGAATCCGGTGCGGCTGGCGTAATAGCCCTCCAGGCCGGCACCGGCGATCGCCTCGGCCGCCGCCGCGCAGCCGGGGCAGCACATGGTGCGGGCCTCGCCGCCGATGACCGCGCGCCAACCCTCACTGGCGATGGCCGGCTGGCCACAGTGGTAGCACGGGACGACTTCCGCGAACGTGTTCATGCCGGCGCTCCCGGCGTCACGCAGATGGTTTGCACCCAGCTGTGCGGCAGTCCACCGGCCGCGCGCGCGATGCCGAGCAGTCCGAAGCCCAGCACCAGCGCGCCGCAGGCCACGCGCACGCCGCGCACGCGCAGGCAGGCGCGCACGCGCGCGCCCAGCAGCCCGAGGCCCAGCAGCATCGGCAGGGTGCCAAGGCCAAAGGCCAGCATCACCAGCGCGCCCCCCGTGGCGGAGCCGGACAGCATCGCCGTCACCAGCACGCTGTAGACCATCCCGCACGGCAGCCAGCCCCACAGCGCGCCGGCGGCCAGCAACTTGCGCGGGCTGTCGAACGGTTGCAGCCGGCGCAGCAAAGGCTGGACGTGACGCCAGACCAACTGGCCGCCCTGCTCCAGCCGCGCCAGGCCGCGCCACGCATCCATCAGGTAGAGGCCCAGCAGGGCCAGCATCAGGTTCGCCATCCAGTAGCCGCCCGCCTGCAGGGCCGGCAGCCGCGCCAGCGATCCCGCACCGGCGCCGATGCCTCCCGCCAGCGCGCCTGCCAGCATGTAGCTGCCGATGCGGCCCACGTTATAGGCCATCACGTTCGCCAGTGCCGGACGCGCCGATACCATCGGCACGACGCGCACCGGCGCCGTGCGGCCGGAGGACGGTGCCAGGGACAGCGCGCCGACGATCCCGCCGCACATGCCGGCGCAATGCACGCTGCCGAGCAGGCCGACGACGAACACGGGGACGAGACCGAGGCCGTTCATGTCCGGCTCACACCGTCTTCGAATAACGCGGTTCGGTGCCGCGGTTCGCGAGATAGCGGTCGAAGGCCATGCACACGTTGCGGATCAGCAGGCGGCCCCTGGTGCCGACGCTGATCCAGTCGCCGTTCACGCTGACCAGTCCAACGTCTTCCATCGCCGCCAGCTGCGCCAGCTCGTCCCTGAAATACTGGCGGAACACGACCGGGAAGGCTTGCTCGATCGCGGAGATCGACAGCTCGAACTGGCACATCAGCTTCTGGATGATGGCGCGGCGCAGGACGTCGTCCATGTTCAGGCGGGCGCCCCGCGCCACCGGCAGCTCGTTGCGGTCGAGCGCATCGTAGTAGGCGTCCAGGGTCTTGACGTTCTGGCTGTAGGTCGCGCCCACCGCGCCGATCGCCGAGACGCCGCAGGACACGAGGTCGGTGTCCGCATGGGTCGAGTAGCCCTGGAAGTTGCGGTGCAGGCGTCCCTGGCGCTGGGCGATGGCGAGGTCGTCGCCGGGCTTGGCGAAATGGTCCATGCCGATGTAGACGTAGCCGGCGCGCGTGAGGCGCTCGATGCAGAGCTGGAGCATGGCCAGCTTGGCGTCGCTGCCCGGCATGTCTTCTTCGAGGATGCGGCGCTGCGGCTTGAACAGGTGCGGCAGGTGCGCGTAGTGGTAGACGGCGATGCGGTCCGGATCGAGCGCCACCACCTTCTCCAGGGTCTCGGTCATGGTGGACGGGGTCTGCTTCGGCAGGCCGTAGATCAGGTCGATGCTGACCGAGCGGAAGCCCGCGGCGCGCGCGGCGGCGACGATGGCGCGCGTCTCTTCCTCCGGCTGGATGCGGTTGACGGCTTTCTGCACGCCGGCGTCGAAGTCCTGCACGCCCAGGCTGATGCGGTTGAAGCCTTGCGCGCGCAGGCTGTGCACGCGTTCCGCCGACACGGTGCGCGGGTCGACTTCGATCGAATACTCACCCAGCTCGTCCGGGGCGAAGCGGAAGCAGCGCCGCAGGTGGTCCATCAGCTCGCCCATCTGTGCGTCCGACAGGTAGGTCGGGGTGCCGCCGCCGAAGTGCAGCTGCGCAACCTCGTTCATGCCGGCGAACAGGCTGCCCTGCATCGCGATTTCGCGCTTCAGGTAAGCCAGGTAGGTGGCCGCCTTCTCGCGGTTTTTGGTGACGATCTTGTTGCAGGCGCAGTAGTAGCAGACCGTGTCGCAGAACGGGATGTGCAGGTACAGCGACAGCGGCCGCGCATTGCCGCGCGTACGGCGATCGGCCACCGCGTGCAGGTAGTCGCGGTAGCCAAAGCCGTCGGAAAAGCGGTCGGCGGTCGGGTACGAGGTGTAGCGCGGGCCGGATTTGCTGAGGCGGGAGATGAGGCCGGCGTCGAATTCCACGGTCGACTGCACGGCGGACTGGAAGGCCATCGGGATGGCCTGGGCTGCTGCTTGCATCATGTAAGCTCCTTGCGACGCTGCCGATGGGCGGCGTCATGTTATGCAAGGAGTCTATTGATCTGAGTCAGCAAAATCCTTGACCTGCATCAAAAACGGCCGACCTTGAACACGGACAGCGCCTGCGACAGATGGCTTGCCTGCTCGGCCACGTTCGCCGACGCCGCAGCCGCTTCCTCGACCAGGGCAGCGTTCTGGCGCGTGATCCCATCCAGCTCGCGCATGGCGGCGTTGACCTGGGCGATGCCGCCGTGCTGCTCGCGCGAAGCGTCCGTAATGCCGTGCATGATGCGGGCCGCTTCCTGCACCGAGGCGACCACTTCGCGCATGGTCTGGCCGGCCGCGCCGACCAGCTCGTTGCCCTGGCCGACCTTCTCGACCGAATCCTCGATCAGCAGCTTGATCTCCCTGGCCGCGCCGGCCGAACGCTGGGCCAGCGAGCGCACTTCGCCCGCGACCACCGCGAAGCCGCGTCCCTGCTCGCCGGCGCGCGCCGCTTCCACCGCCGCGTTCAGCGCCAGGATATTGGTCTGGAAGGCGATGCCGTCGATCAGGCCGATGATGTCGACGATGCGGGTGGCCGAGCCGCTGATCTGGCCCATCGTCGCGCCCACCTGTTGCACCGACGACCCGGCGCGGTCGGCCACGCTGGAGGCGGCGCCCACCAGGCCGTCGGCGCGCACCGCGCTGTCGGTGTTGTTGCCGGCCGCCGCCGCAACCTGGGCCAGGCTGGCGGCGGTCTGTTCGAGGCTGGCGGCCTGGCATTCGGTACGGCGCGCCAGGTCCTGGTTGCCTTCCGCGATGCCGCGCGTGGCCGCTTCGATCGAGCCGACGTTGGCGCGCACGTCGCCGACGATGGCGGTCAGGTTGACGTTCAGCTGGCGCAGCGCCAGCAGCAGGTGGCCCATTTCATCGTCGCGCCCGCGCGGCGGCATGTGCGACAGGTCGCCGCCGGCCAGGGCGTAAACGGCGTCGCGGGCCTGCCGCATCGGACCGACGATGGATCGCTGCAGCTCCGCCCACGCGAGCAAGGTGAGGATGGCGCCGGCGCCGGCCGCCACGCGCCACGCCGCGCCATCGACGGCAAGGGCCAGTGCGGCCAGCAGGACCGCTTGCGCGCCCAGCATCAGGGCCAGGCGCCGGCCCAGCGTCATATTGCGCAGCGCGAGCAGGCGCGCCCACCAGGCGGTGCGGGCGACGGCGCCGCGGCGGATCGCCAGGCCGGCGGCCTGCCCTTCGCGGAAACGGCGGTACAGGGCCTCGGCTTCCTTCACCTGTTCGCGCTGCGGCCTGGTGCGCACCGACATGTAGCCGACCGTCGCGCCGCTCTCCTTGATCGGCACCACGTTCGCGACCACCCAGTAGAAATCGCCGTTCTTGCGGCGATTTTTCACCATGCCGGTCCACGGCAGGCCCGCCTTCAGGGTTTGCCACAGGTCGGCGAAGGCTTCCGGCGGCATGTCCGGATGGCGCACGATGTTGTGGGCCTTGCCGATCAGTTCATCGAGTTCGAAGCCGCTGACTTCGACGAAGGTCGGATTGACGTAGGTGATTCGTCCCTTGGTGTCGGTTTTGGAGACGATGGACTGGCCATCCTGGAGGATGTATTCGATGCCGGTGACCGGCAGGTTGGTGCGCACTGCGGAACTCCTTAATTTCCTTCGAGCAACATCAATTGTATAGCTGTGTGGAAATTGATTTCCTTGATGTAGATCAAAAACGAAGCCGCAGTGCAGGGCTCGTCCAAAATGATGTACGCTGCACTCATGTGCTCGCTCTTCCGCTTGTTTAAGTCCATGTTTTCCCCCATCTGCCGCCGTCGATGAACGATATTTCCTCCCTGACACGGCATCCCGATGTGCTGTATGGTCCGCACCAGCCCGAGCTGCTGCGCGACGAAGTCCTGGCCGACCTGCTGGAAGCGAGCGCCCGCCGCGCTCCCGGCCAGGTCGCCCTCATCGCCGGCGAGCGCCGGCTCAGCTACCGCGAACTCGACGACCTGGCCAGCCTGGCCGGCTCGCGCCTGATCGAGGCCGGCATCAAGCCCGGCGACATCGTCGGCCTGTGGATGCCGCGCGGGATCGACCTGCTCATCATGCAGGCCGCGATCGCCAAGGCCGGCGCCGCCTGGCTGCCGGTCGACGAGGACACCCCGGTCGAGCGCCTGCTGGTCTGCATGGAGGACGCCGGCTCGCCGGCCCTGGTCAGCAGCGAACGCATGGGCGAGCGCCTGGATGGCGTGGACCGGCCGATCCACACGGCGGAAAGCCTGCTGGCGCCCGCCCCCGCCGGCTACGAACTGAAGCGCCGCGGCGCCGTCTCCGGCGGCGCGCCCGCCTACGTCATCTACACGTCCGGTTCGACCGGCAAGCCGAAAGGCATCCTGATCGACCAGCGCAGCATCTGCCACTTCCTGCGCAGCGAGAACGCGGTGCTGGGCGTGCGGGCGGAAGACACCGTCTACCAGGGCTTCTCGGTCGCCTTCGACATGTCCTTCGAAGAAATCTGGATTTCCTACCTGGTCGGCGCCACGCTCTGGCTCGGCCCCAAGGAGACCGCCGGCGATCCGGAAGCGCTGCCGCGCCTGCTGGGGGAGAACGGCGTCACCGTGCTGCACGCGGTGCCGACCCTGCTGGCCCTGTTTGCCGAGGACGTGCCCAGCCTGCGCATCATCAACCTGGGCGGCGAGATGTGCCCGGAGACCGTGGTCGAACGCTTTTCGAAGCCCGGCCGCCAGATGTTCAACACCTATGGCCCGACCGAGGCCACGGTCTCGGCCAGCCTGGCGCGGCTGCAGCCCGGCAAGCTGATCACGATCGGCAATCCGCTGCCCAACTACGGCCTGCTGGTGATCTCCACCGATACGGAAAAGGGCCTGCAGATCCTGCCGCGCGGCGATACGGGCGAGCTGTGCATCATCGGCCCCGGCCTGTCGAGCGGCTACCTCGGCCGCCCCGACCTGACCGCCGAAAAATTCCAGCCGAACCCGTGGAGTTCCGGCCCCGACGACCTGCGCCTGTACCGCACCGGCGACCTGGCGCGCATCGAGCCGGACGGCCAGGTGGTCTGCCTGGGCCGCACCGACGACCAGGTCAAGATCCGCGGCTTCCGCGTCGAACTGGGCGAGATCGAAGCCGTGCTGGCCCAGCAGGACGGAATCGGCACCACGGCCGTCTTGCTGCGCAAGGACGACGGCATCGACCGCCTGGTGGCCTACCTGGTGCCGGCGCTGGGCGCCACCGCCGAACAGCTGGCCGCGCCGACATTGCGCCGCGCCCTGGCCGGGCGCCTGCCGCCGTATATGGTGCCGAGCCGCTTCGAGGTGCTGGGCGTGATGCCGCGCCTGACCTCGGGCAAGATCGACCGCAAGGCCTTGAAGGCGACGGCCCTGAGCGCGCCGCTGCCGAGCGATGCGCTTGACGCGGACATTGCCGAAACCCCGGCCGAGGAAGCGCTGTTCGCGGCCCTCGCCCAGCTGTTCCCGGGCCAGCCGATCCGCCGCGAACTCGATTTCTTCAGCGACCTCGGTGGCCACTCCTTCTTCGCCGCGCGCCTGGCCACGGCCCTGCGCACCGACCCGCGCTTCGCCCATGTGACGGTGCGGGACATCTACCAGCACCGCCAGATCGGCGCGATCGCCTCCAGCCTCGACCAGGCGGCCGGCACCGCCCACGTCGAACAGGACTGGACCCCGCCGCCGGCTTCACTGCGCTGGCTGTGCGGCGTGGCCCAGCTGGCCGCGGTGCCGGTGCTGGTGACCCTGCGCATGGCGCAGTGGCTGGCGCCCTTCTTCACCTACCACTTCATGACGGGCGATCCGGGCGACTCCACGTTGCGCGCGATCGCCGCGTCGATCGGCGTGTTCCTGCTCGCCACCGTCATGGAATTCGTGTTCGCGGCCGCCGGCAAATGGCTGGTCGCGGGCAGGCTCCGGCCCGGCAGCTATCCGCTGTGGGGCCTCACCTATTACCGCTGGTGGCTGGCCGACCGCCTGGTCGAGGCGGCGCCGACCTACCTGCTGGCCGGCTCCTCGCTGTACGGCTGGTGGCTGCGCCTGCTGGGCGCAAAGGTCGGCAAGGACGTCGTGATCGGCTCGATGACGGTGCGCTCGCCGGACCTGCTGGACATCGGCGACAACGTCAGCATCGGCAACGGCGTGAACTTCGAGAACGCGCGCGTCGAGCGCGGACGGCTGGTGCTGGGCCGGATCGGCCTCGACGACGACGCCTGCGTCTCGTCCTACGCGATCCTGGAAGGGAATACCCGCGTCGGCCGGCGCGGCCACCTGGAAGGCCAGTCGGCGCTGGCGGATGGTGCGGCGGTGCCGGATGGCCGCGTGTGGGCCGGCTCGCCGGCGCGCGACGCCGGCGCCTTCGATCCGTCCACCCTGCCGCCGCGGCCCCTCGCCTCGCGCGTGCGCCTGGCCGGCGAAGCCCTGTTCTTCGTGTTCGGCATCCTGCTGGTGGCGACCCTGTTCTTCATGCCGGTGTTCCCGAGCTTCGTGCTGATCGACTGGTTCGACGAACGCGGCACGCTGGCCTGGATGCAGGCGAATACCATCCAGGGCCAGCTGGTCCGCTACTTCGTGCTGGCGCTGCCGGCCAGCGCGGTGCTGATCTTCCTGACCATGCTGGTGTCGGCGGCGATCCGCTGGGGCTTCCTGCCGCGCATGCAGCCGGGCCGCTCGGCCGTGCACAGCAATGCCTATTGCAAGAAGTGGCTGGTCAGCCACATCCAGGAATCAAGCCTGAACGTCCTGCACGGCATCTACGCGACCGTGTTCGCGCCCTTCTGGTATCGCCTGCTGGGCGCCAAGGTCGGGCGCGACGCCGAGATCTCGACCGCGCTGGGCGTAGTGCCCGACATGCTGACCCTCGGCGACGAGACCTTCATCGCCGACGCGGTGATGCTGGGCGACGAGCAGATCGACGGCGGCTGGATGACGATGGAACCGACCGTGGTTTCCAACCGCTCGTTCGTCGGCAACGGCAGCTACATCCCGGACGGCACCGTGCTGCCGGAGGGCGTGCTGGTTGGCGTGCACACGCATGCGCCGGCGAACGAACGCATGACGGGCGGCGACACCTGGCTGGGGAGTCCCCCGATCCACCTGCCGGCGCGCGAACAGGTGAGCGGCTATCCCGAGCACCTGACCTACCGGCCGTCGATGGCGCGGCGCCTGGGACGCGCGCTGGTCGAAGCCTTCCGCATCGTCGCGCCGCACGCGGTGGTGATCGCGGTCGGCTACACGGTGGTGCTGGACCTGATGCCGCTCGCCGGCGCCGGCCGCTGGGGCGAAGTGGTGTGGGACCTGGCCCTGGTCGGCCTGGCCTACGGCATCGGCAACTACCTGTTCGTGCTGGCCTTCAAATGGCTGCTGCTGGGCCGCTACCAGAAGCGCGCGGAGCCGATGTGGACGCCTTTCGTGTGGCTGTCCGAAGGCGTGACCAATATGTACGAGGGCATCGCGGTGCCCAACTTCATGCGCTACCTGCGCGGCACGCCCTGGCTGCCGCTGGCCTTCAACCTGCTCGGCTGCCGCATCGGCAAGGGCGTCTACATGGACACCACCGACATCACGGAATTCGACTGCGTGCACATCGGCGACCACAGCGAGCTGAATGCCCTGTCCTGCCCGCAGACCCACCTGTTCGAAGACCGCGTCATGAAGATCGACCGCGTCGACATCGGCAGCAAGGTCTACATCGGGCCGCGCAGCGCGGTGCTGTACAGCGCGAAGGTCGGCGACAACGCCCGCATCGGGCCGCTGACGCTGGTGATGAAGGGCGAGCACATTCCGGCGGCGAGCGGGTGGAATGGCTTGCCGGCGGCGCCGCAGCGGGCGTGACTGTCATGGCCGGCGCCGCAGATCTCCCTCCGGTTCCGGTCCAGTGGCGTGGGCCGGACGGCGGTCCGACTGGTGCGCCGGCCGGCTCGGGCGGCCTGCCCCGGTCCGCTCCTGATGGCTCGGGCTTGGGTGCTCCCCTCGGTTCTCGTCGGTTAGTTGCAAATTTCGGAGCCGGCGAGAAGGACGGCGTCATCGTGATCGGCATCCAGGGCCAGGGCGAGCGCGAAGCGGCGCGCCGCGCGATCCGCGAGGCCATCGCCGCCGAACTCCTGCAGCTGAGCGGCCTGCCGCCGCAGCAAATCTTCCTGCACACCCTGCGCGGCAAGGTGCCCTGGGCCGAGCTTCACTTTCCCGACGGCCCGCGCCGCGCCTGGCTCGCCATCAGCCACGACGGCGCACTGTCGGTCGCCGCGATCTCCCTGCGAGGCGCGGTCGGCATCGACGTCACCGAGGTCGCCGATGCGGCCAGCTTTCCCGATTGGGAGCCGGTGGCGCGCGACTACCTCGGCCCGGATGCCGCGGCGGCACTGGCCGCACTGGCGCCCGACGCGCGCGCGCAGGCCTTCGCGCGCGCCTGGAGCGAGCGCGAGGCGCGCCTGAAATACCTGGGCCGCGAGCTAGTGGAATGGAGCGCGGACGGCGACCGCGCGCTGGCCGCCTGCCATTGCCTGCCGCTCGCCCTGCCCAAGGGCTATGCGGGCGTGCTTGCCCTGCCGCCGGACTGAGGCGCATCCCACTTGCAATCCGGGTAAGATTGCAACATGGACAATCTTACCCACTCCGTCGTCGGCCTCGGTGTCGGCGCCCTGATCGACCGCAGCCTGGCCGCCGAGCCGAACCCCGACAGCCGCCGCGTACGCTCCCGCATGCTGCTCGTCATCGGCTGCCTGGCCAGCAATTTTCCGGACCTCGACCTGGTCCTGACGCCCCTGCTGGAGGCGCCGCTGGGCTACCTGCTGCACCACCGCGGCCACACCCACACCCTGCTGGCCGCCATCGTCGAAGCCGCCCTGCTGCTGGCCCTGGTCTGGCTGCTGTGGCCGGCGGCACGCAGGCTCCTGCGCGAGAGCCGCACCGCACGGCGCGGCGCCCTGCTGGCGGCCGGCGCGGGACTCCTGCTGCACATCGGCATGGACAGCCTGAACGTGTACGGCGTGCACCCGTTCTGGCCGCTCGACCCGGACTGGTACTACGGCGACCTGGTGTTCATCGTCGAACCGGTGTTCTGGATCGGCTTCGGCGTGCCGCTGGCGGCCCTGGTGCGCAGCCGCCACCTGCGCCGGCTGTGGCTGGCCGTGATCGCCCTGGTGCCGCTCGGCGCGGCGGCGCTCGGCTTCCTGCACTGGGGCTCGCTGGCAGGCTTGCTGGCGCTCGGCCTGCTGCTGGCATGGATCCAGCATCGCAATGACGAACGCCATGGCGAGACCCGCGCCGAGCGCGGACGCATGGCGCTCAGCGCCGGGCTGGCGGCCTCGCTCGCCTTCGTCGGCCTGCAGGCCCTGGCCCTGCAGCAGGCGCGCAGCGTGGTCGCGGCGGAACTGAAACGCATCGACGGCGGCGAGCGCGTGCTGGACATGGCGCTGTCGGCCTATCCCGCCAACCCGCTGTGCTGGTCCTTCGCCACCGTAGCCCGGACCGGCGACAAGGGCGCCGGCACTGCCCATCTGCGGCGCGGCATGCTGAGCATCGCGCCCCGGCTGCTCCCCGTCTCGCACTGCCCGGTGCGCGTGGCCGGACCGGCGCTCGAGGATGCCCCGCCGCAGATCGCCTGGCTGGCCGAAGACCGCCAGCCGGTGGCCGCCCTGCGCGCCGAGGCCGCCGGCAACTGCCGCGTCGACGCCTGGCTGCGCTTCGCGCGCGCACCCTCGCTGGCGGACGGCGTCGCCACCGACCTGCGCTGGGGCGAGCCGGGCGGCCGCAACTTCACGACCATGACGCTGGCCCAGTCGGCCGGCAAGCCATGTCCGCATCCGGTGCCGGGCTGGGGCTATCCGCGCGCCGACCTGCTGTGGGGCCGGTAGGCGGGAGCGTGGTCCATCACCTCGCTGAAAAAGCCGAGCAGCGCCGGCACGGGGGTATCGAAGGTGGATAAATCCCGGGCCGGACAGCGCCACCATTGCGCCGTCTCATTTGTGCGCCGCAGTCACAAATTTGACAAACTGTGGTTCCCGAACACTATTGCATAAACTCACCAACTGCTAGACTCTCGCAGGCTAGCTTTTAGGCAACAAATATGTCTTCCCGTCATTCGGCAGGAGACAAATATGCAAAAAAATCAAGTAGTTATTGGGGAAGTCCATGAAGAAGTACCGGGTCCGCCCGAACCCTACCCTGCTGGCCGCCGCATTGGCCGGCATCGCCTGGGGCACTGCCCAGGCCCAGACCGCAACGCCAGCCGCTACCGACGGCATCCAGGAAGTCATCGTCACCGCGCAACGCAGCGCCGCCCCGGAGTCGAAGACACCGGTGGCGATGAGCGTGCTCAGCGGCGAACAGCTCGGCAAGCTCGGCCTCGAGGATCCGATGGCGATCGGCGCGCGCCTGCCGAACACCTATCTCCAATACGGCTACGACGGCCTGCGCATCACGATCCGCGGCGTCTCGAGTGCCGACAACACGGAAAAAGGCGACCCGTCGGCCGCCTTCATGCTCGACGGCGTGTACGTGGCGCGTCCGCAGAGCCAGACCGTGCCCTTCTTCGACGTCGACCGCATCGAAGTGCTGCGCGGCCCCCAGGGCACGCTGTACGGCCGCAACACCACGGCCGGCGTGGTCCATGTGATCAGCAAGGCGCCGGTCCCGTACTTCGAGGGCGACGCCTACGCGGAAATCGGCACTTACAACAACCGCAAGCTGGGCGCGACCGTCAACGTGCCGGCCGGCGAGACGCTGGCGTTGCGCGCCGCGGTCGCCGCCAACCGGCGCGATTCCTTCCTGCGCAACGGCCAGGGCACGCCCTACCACCTCGGCATGGAACGCGACGACTGGGCCGTGCGCCTGTCGGCGAAGCTGGACCTCGACCGCGCGCTGGGCGGCGGCAGTTCCCTGCTGCTGCGCTACGAGCACACGCAGAACGACGCCAGCAACGACGAGAACCTGCCCGACACGAATTTCTACCGCCGCGACGCGCAGGGCCAGCCGGTCTGGTTCGACGCCTCGGCATCGGCGCGCCTGACGAATGCCTTCATCGCGCCGAACATGCGTCCCGAGCAGGGCTACACCCACAAGACCACGTCGGGGCTGTCGGCGGAGCTGAACTGGAACCTCGGTCCGGTCATCCTCACCTACCTCGGCGCGCACCGCGATTTCTCCCAGACCTACCTGTACAACTTTTACTACCGGGTCATGCCGACCTTCGCGATCGGCGTGCGCCAGGATTTCGACGGCGACTACAACCAGGACTCGCACGAACTGCGCCTCGCCACCAAGACCGGCGGGCGCCTGAATGCCCAGGGCGGCTTCTACTGGTTCCGCGAAGACGCGCGCAACCATTACTACTACCGCGACCTGCAGGTGATCGGCCTGACGCCCTACTATGTCTGGGACATCGTGCCGTCGGTGTCGCGCAGCCGCGCCGTGTTCGGCCAGGCGACCTACGGCGTGACCGATGCGCTGCGCCTGACCCTCGGCGCCCGCTACAACCAGGACGGCAAGTCGCGCGTCGGCAGCACCGGCTACCAGCAGGCCCGCGCCTTCAACCCGGCTACCGATATGCGCGCCCTCGTGCATGGCGAGCTGTCCACCCACAAGACCACCTGGCGCCTCGGCGCGGAGTTCGACGTGGCGCCGGCCAGCATGCTGTACGGGACCGTCTCGACCGGCTTCAAGGCCGGCGGCTTCAACGACGGCTGCGTCAGCGGCGAAGAGCAGCTGGGCCTGCGCTGCGGCCCCCTGAGCGCAATGCCCGCATCGGAGCTGGTGTATGCGCCGGAGACCGTGCGCGCCACCGAAGCCGGCTTCAAGACCCGCTTCTGGCAGAACCGCGCCAGCCTGAACCTGGCGGCCTTCCACTACGACTACCGCAACCTGCAGCTGTCGGCGGTGGCCTTCCACAACGGCTCGCCGGTCTACGTGACCAGCAATGCCGGCCAGGCGGTCGTCAACGGCCTCGAAGCGGAAGGCCAGCTGCGCCCGACCGCGGCCGACCGCCTCGACTACGCGCTGACCTTCACCGATGCCCACTACGTCCGCTATTCGCCGGACGGCGTGCATTCCTGGGCCGGGGTGAAGCTCGACCGCACGCCGACGCGCACCCTGTCGCTGGGCTGGGAACACCGCTTCGGCCTGCCCGGCGGTGCGCTGGTGGCCGGCGTGCACACGCGCGCCAGCAGCCGCGCCCTGCTGACGGTGCCGAGCCAGGCGCTGCGCTACTGGGTGCCGGGCCACACGGAATCCGACCTGCGCCTGGCCTGGGAACCGCTGGGCGCGTCCTGGACCGTGCAGGCGCGCGTACGCAACCTCGAGAACGAAGTCCGCCCGACCGCGGTGAACAGCTTCGGCATGGCCTTGCCGAGCGCGCCGCGCACCGCCGACCTGCGCCTCGACTACCGCTTCTGAGCGAAGAAAGACCACCATGCCCATCCGCCGCCTGCACGTCCCGCGCACCTGGCTGGCCGCGCTGTTGCTGTCGCTGCTGGCCATGCTGCCCTTGCTGTCCCGGGCGGCGCCGGCCGCGCTGCCGCTCGACGACCGCCACCCCGAGGTCGACGCCTGGCCGGCGGTGAGCGTGCTGGTCGACCCCAGCCATGCGCTGTCGGTGGAGTCCCTGCTGGCGGAACCCGGGCGCTTCCATGCGCCGGACACGCCGTTCGCCAGCATCGGCATGCAGAAGGGGCACGCCTGGCTGCGCCTTCCGCTGCAGGCGGCGGGCGACGGCGTCTGGGTGCTCGACATTGCGTACGGCCAGATCAACCGCGCCGACCTCTGGCTGGTGCGCGACGGCCGCATCGTGCGCCATGCGGTGGGCGGCGCCGGCGTCGCCCCTGACGGCGCCCTCGGACAGGGCAATCCCGCCTTCCGCCTGGCCCTGGAGCCGGGCGTGCGCTACGAAGCGCTGCTGCGCATCGATACCGAGGCGCCGAAGATCCTGCCGATCAAGCTGCGCAAGCCCGAAGCCTTCTACCGGGCCGCGATGGACGAGCAGATCCTGCAGGGCCTGCTGTCGGGCCTGAGCCTGTTCCTGGTGATCTACAGCCTGGCGCAATGGGCCCACCTGCGCGAATCGCTGTTCGCCAAGTACGCGCTGTACGTCGGCAGCCTGGCCGTGTATTCCGCGGCGGTGTACGGCGTCGGCGGCCGCTACCTGTGGGCCGGCAGCCTGTGGGGCTCGCAGCACATCCCCGGCATCGCGGCGATGCTGTGCTCCTGCAGCGCCTACCTGTTCGTCGAACACGTGCTGGCGCGCCCCGGCCGCGACCGCATCTTCTCGCGCGTGATGAAGGTGTGCGCGGTGCTGTGCCTGGCCAATTCCGCGGCCTTCGGCCTCGGCCTGATCGACGACGCATTCATGGTCCTGATGGTCAGCACGCTGGGCATCTTCCCGACCCTGTTCGGCCTGCCCGGCGCCTTCCGCCTGGCGCGCAGCCGCGACCCGGTCGGCATCTGGCTGCTGGTCGGCTGGACCATCAGCTTCAGCGGCGCGGCCGTGATGACCAGGGTCGTGCATGGCGGGGCCGCGCCGGACTTCTGGAACCTGCATTCGGTGCAGTTCGGCGCCGCCCTCGACATGCTGGTGTTCATCCGCATCGTCGGCCTGCGCAGCCGCGCGACCCGCGACGCCACCCTGCGCGCCGAAGCCGCGGCGCGCATGAAGTCCGAGTTCCTGGCCAACATGAGCCACGAGATCCGCACGCCGATGAACGCCATCCTCGGCATGAGCCGCCTGGCGCTGATGGCCGAGCCGAACCCGAAGCTGCGCAACTACCTGGGCAAGATCCTCGGCGCCGGCGAGCACCTGCTGGGCATCATCAACGACGTGCTCGACTTCTCCAAGATCGAGGCCGGCCGCATGAGCGTCGAATCGGCCCCGTTCGCGCTCGACGGCCTGCTCGAGCACCTGGCCGGCATCGCCGCCATCAAGCTGGATACCCGGCAGGTCGAGCTGGTGTTCCGGGTCGCGCCGGACGTGCCGCCGCAGCTGGTCGGCGATGCGCTGCGCCTGGGCCAGGTGCTGATCAACCTGACCAACAACGCCGTCAAGTTCACCGAACGCGGCGAGATCGTGGTCGCGGTCGAACTGGTCGAGCCGGTCGACCGCGCGGCCGGCAAGGCGCGCCTGCGCTTCTCGGTCAGCGACACCGGCATCGGCATGAGCGGCGAACAGCTGGCCGGCCTGTTCCAGGCCTTCACCCAGGCCGACAATTCGATCACCCGCAAGTACGGCGGCACCGGCCTCGGGCTGACGATCTCGAAGCAGCTGGTGGAACTGATGGGTGGCGCGATCAGCGTCGCCAGCACGCCGGGCGCAGGCAGCCGCTTCAGCTTCACCGTGCCGCTCGGCCTGGTCGATGCCTGCGCCCCCGCGGTGCCGCCGTCTGCGATGCTGGGCCAGGCCCGCGTGATGGTGGTCGACGACAGCGCCAGCGCGCGCGAGGCCCTGGTCGAGATGCTCGGCGCCTACGGCATCCGCGCCAGCGCCGCCGGTTCCGGCGAAGAAGCGCTGCAACTGCTGGCGCAGGCGGCCGGCGCCGGCCAGCCCTACGAACTGGTGCTGATGGATTACCTGATGCCGGGCTGGGACGGGGTCGAAACGATCCGCCGCATCCGCGCCGACGCCCGCTTCGGCGCGCCGCCGGCGATCCTGATGGTCAGCGTCTGCAGCCGCGAAGCCGTGCTGCAGGAGCAGGCCGAACTGCCGCTGGACGGCTTCCTGACCAAGCCGGTGAACCCGGCCCTGCTCCACCACAGCGTGCTGCGGGCCCTGCATCCGGAACTGGCGCTGCCCGCGCAGGACGCACAGGCCGCCGACGCCGGCGCGCCGGACCTGGCGCGCCTGGACGGCGCCCGCATCCTGCTGGTCGACGACAACGCCAACAACCGCGACGTCGCGCTCGAGTTCCTGGCGGCCGCGCGCATGCGGGTGGACGTCGCCGCCGACGGCGCCGAAGCGGTGGCCATGGTGAAGGACGGCGACTACGACCTGGTGCTGATGGACATCCAGATGCCGGTACTCGACGGCCTGAGCGCGGCGCGTGAGATCCGCACGCTGCCCGGCTGCGAACGGCTGCCGATCGTCGCCATGACCGCGAACGCGCTGTCCGGCGACCGCGAAAAGAGCCTGGCGGCAGGCATGAACGACCACGTGGTCAAGCCGATCGACCCCGACCTGCTGCTGCGCGCCCTGCTGCGCTGGATCGATCCGCGCCGCCTGCTCGGCCGGGCGCTGCCGGACCTCTGCGCCGAGCTGCCCGAGACCGGGCCGCAAGCCGCGGCGCCGCTGCCGCCGCTGGCCGGCGTCGACTGGAGCCAGGCCCTGGCCAGCGCCGGCGGCGAACCGGCGCGCCTGCGCCGCCGCCTGGCCAGCTTCGCACGCGAGTACGGCGACGCGCCGCGCCTGATCCGCGCCGCCCTGGCCGAAGGCGCCGACGAGGTCCTGCTCGGCCTCGCGCACAACCTGCGCTCGGGCGCGACCTATATCGGCGCCGCCGCCCTGGCGCGCATCGCCGGCGACCTCGAACAGGACCTGCGCGCCGGCCGCCGCGAGCGCCTGGCCCTGCTGGCGCCGGAACTCTCGCTCGCCCTCGACGCCGTACTGGTCGGCCTGGCGCGCGCGGCCGGCACGATGGCGCCCGCGCCCGCGCCGAAGGCCGAGCTGGGCGCCATCGTGCGGCGCCTGGCCGCCTACCTGCGCGCCGACGACGCGCGCGCCGAAGACGCCCTCGCCGAGCTGCAGGTCGCCCTGCCGCACGGCGCGCACGGCGGGCTGCTGGCGGCGCTGCGCAAGGCGGTCGACGAGATCGAATACGGCGCCGCCCTGGCCCTGCTCAGGGAGCTGGAACAGCTGGAAGGAGCGCAGGCATGAATCTTCTCGAACCCCAGAAAGTCCTGATCGCCGACGACGACGCGGTCAACCGCCAGGTGCTGGCCGACCTGCTCAAGCCGGAATACACGGTGCTGCTGGCGAAGAACGGCGAACAGGCGCTGGAACGCATCCAGCGCCACGCGCCCGACCTGGTGCTGCTGGACGTGATGATGCCGGACATGGACGGCTACGAAGTGCTGGGCCGGCTGCGCGCCGATCCGCAGACCGCCCAGGTCACGGTGATCTTCATCTCCGGCATGAACCGCCCGGAAGACGAGGCCAACGGCCTGAAGATGGGCGCCTCCGACTACATCGCCAAGCCCTACAACGCCACCGTGGTGATGGCGCGCGTGGCCCTGCACCTGCAGCTGGTGCGCCAGCGCCGCATGCTGGAACGCCTGGCGAACATCGACGGCCTGACCGAACTGGCCAACCGGCGCCGCTTCGACGAACTGTACGCGGTGGAGTGGCAGCGCGCCCAGCGCAACGGCCGGCCGCTGTCGCTGGCCCTGCTCGACATCGACGCCTTCAAGCAGTACAACGACCACTACGGCCACCCGGCCGGTGACCGCGCCCTGCGCGCGGTGGCGCGCGCCGCCGGCGCCGGCCTGCGCCGCCCGGCCGACCTGGCGGCGCGCTACGGCGGCGAGGAAGTGGTGCTGCTGCTGCCGGATACCGACGCCGTGCAGGCGCGGCATGTGGTGGCGGCGATCCTCGCGGCCATCTTCGAACTGCAGATTCCGCATGCGGGCTCGGGGGTGGCGCCTTGCCTGACCGTCAGCGTGGGCGGGGCTACCCTCGGCGGGAATGGAGAGGAAAGCGCCGCCGACCTGTTCGAGGCGGCGGATGTGGCGCTGTATCGCGCCAAGCATGGGGGCAGGAACCGGATTGCCTGGCGCGGGGTGGACTAGGCCGTCGTTCCCGCTAACCCGTCGTTCCCGTGGCGGCGGGAACCCAAGTTGAAGCGCAGGCTCTGATCGAATGCGCGTTACCGCGAACTCGAAAACTTCGGAAGCTCACCTTGGGTCCCCGCCTGCGCGGGGACGACGTAGTAGTGGAGCGGGAACGACGAACTAGCGAACCGCCGTCTGGATCGCGTGCGCCGGAATATCGACCGTGACCTCGGCGCCATCCACTACCAGGCGGTAGCGCTGCGGCTTGTCGGTGCGGTTCATCACCACCACGGCCAGGCTGCCGTCGGCGTTCCGGAAGGCGGTCGCGTCCAGTGAGCTGCGGCTGGTGGCGGCGCTCACGCGGCGGGCCTTCGGCTTGATGTAGCGGGTGAAGTGGCCCATGTAGGCATAGCTCGGGGTGAACACCAGCTTGCCGTCGTCGCTCGCGTGCAGCAGTGCGAAGCAGTAGTTGCCGACGTGGTTGGGCCCGCCGCGAGTGTCGAGCAGCATGTTCCAGTCGACCCAGCCCGCCGAGCCGGCGTTCAGGTCGGCCAGGATCTCGCTGCCGTAACGTTCACCGTTGGCCCAGGACTGGATCTTCGCCGGGTCGAAGCGTTCGATCGAAGACTCGGTCAGCAGCAGCGGGACATCCGGGAAGGTCTCTTTCACGGCGGCGAGGTTGCGGTGCATGGACTCGCCTCCGGCCCAGGTCTCGTACCAGTGGTAGCCCACGCCCCAGATGTAGGGACGCGCCTTCTTGTCCGACAGGATGTGGGCGGCGCGCTGCGGCAGCAGGTCGCGGTTGTGGTCCCAGACGATGACCTTCTTGTCCGCCATCCCGGCCGCCTTCAGGGCCGGGCCGAGGTGGTCGCCGAGGAAGCGGGTCTCGTCTTCGGCCGTGTAGATCATCGATTCCCAGGTCTGCCTGGCCATCGGCTCGTTCTGGATCGACAGGCCCCACAGCGGGATGCCGGCCTTTTCATACGCCTTGACGAAACGGACGATGTACTGGGCCCAGGTGTCGCGGTACTCCGGCAGCAGCGTGCCGCCGTGCAGCATGTCCCCGTTCGACTTCATCCAGCCCGGCGCACTCCAGGGCGAGGCGAACACGCGCATGTCGGTGCCCTTCGACCGCGCCGCCGCCAGCGCCTGGCGCAGCAGGGGCACGCGGTACTTCATGTCGTGCTCGATGCTGAACGAGGCCAGCGAACGGTCGCCATCCTTCACATAGGTGTAGCTGGCGCTGCTGAAGTCCGAGCTGTGGATGGTGGTGCGCAGCACGCTGTAGCCCAGGCCCTGCTTCGGGTCGAAGTAGGCGGTCATGAAGGCCTGTTGCTGGTCGGGGGTCAGCTTCGCATAGCTCTCGGCGGCGGCGTCGGTGATGGCGCCGCCGAAGCCGAACACTTCCTGGAAACTGCGGCGGGTGTCCACGAACACCGCGGTCTCGGTCTCGAGCGGCTGGCCGGCCGGGCGGGCGGCGCCCAGCGCCTGCGGCACGAAACGCTCGGCCGCGCCCTGGGCCGTGGTATAGACCTGCCATTGCGGCGCGGCCGGCGCGGCCAGCACGGCGCCGGCCGCGGCGCCGGCCAGGGCTACGCCCATCACCGCCCGGCACAGGGTCGGCATCGGGTGTCGTCTCGTCATCACTCTCTCCTTGTTGTTGGTCGCCTTCGATCGGCTTTTTTTGAAATTCAATGCCAGGTGAAACTGGCGACGCTCGACGCCGGCAAGGTGTAGCGGAAGGATTCCTTGCCGACCTTGACGGTGAAGGTGCGCGCCGCCGCCTCGCCGTTCGCCACCAGCAGCGCGGTCGAGCCGTCCGGATTGCGGAAGGCGACGTTGGCCAGTCCTCCGGCCGCCTCGCTGGACTTGATGCGCCGCGCGCCCGGCAGCACGAAGCGGCTGGCATGGGCCAGTGCGTAATACTCGACGTTGCGGGTGACCGCGCCGCTCTGCGAATCGATGGTGACGACGCCGCGGCAATCGCCGCAGCCGCCCAGGTGCGGACCGTCTTTCTCGTCCAGCGCCAGGTTCCAGAACAGGACGCCGCGCGCCCAGCCGCGCGTGGTGTCGATCACCAGCGACTTCGTGAAGTACTGCAGGTTCTTGGCCCAGTCCGGCGACCAGCCGCCGCCCGAGCACTCGGTGAACCAGGTGTCCTTGGCCGGGAATTTGTCGTGCAGCACGGCCTGCACGCCGGACTCGCCGGCATAGCAGTGCCAGGCGACGCCGCTCACGTAGCGGGCGGCTTGCGGGTCGGCGAGCACGGCGGCCGGCGACTCCGGGTGGTCCCAGTTGTGGTCCCAGTCGAAGATGGCGGTGCCGGGATTGGCGCGCGCCAGCAGCGGGCCCAGATGGCCGGCGATGAAGGCGGCGCGCTTTGGTGGTTCGACCCGCATGCCGGGGTAGTCGGCGGGCTCGAAGTGCGGTTCGTTCTGCAGGGTCAGCGCGGAAATGGGTACGCCCTCGGCCTTCATCGCGTCGACGTAGCGGTTCAGGTAGCGTGCGAAGGCATCGAAGGCTTCGGGCTTCAGGGTGCCCGTGATCAGGCTGTCGTTGGACTTCATCCAGCCCGGCGCGCTCCACGGCGAAGCCATCACCTTCAGTTGCGGATTGATCGCCAGCGCCGCCTTCACGGTGGGCAGCACGGTGCCGCGCTGCGGGTCGATCGAGAAGTGCTTCAGCTCCGGATCGCTCTGGCCCGGCGGCATGTCGTCGAAGCTGTAGTGGGTGCGCGAGAAGTCCGAGGCGCCGATGGTCAGGCGGGTGAAGGACAGGCCGAGGCCAAGCCCTGCTCCCTTGACCTCGCCGCGGCCGAACAGCTCGCGCAGCAGGGCTTCGCGCTGCGGCGCCGTCATGCGCTCCTGGATCAGGTAGGCCGAGGCGTCGGTGATGGCGGCGCCGAAGCCGGCCATCTGCTGGTAGCCGACCTTGGGATCGATCTCGATCACGGGCGTGCCCGCGGCCATCTTCACCATCGCGCTGTCGAAGCGCGCATCGGCTTCGCGCGACAGCAGCCTGGTCTGGTCGCCGGTGGTGATCCAGGCCTGCACGGTGGCGGCCGGGGCGGCCATGACGGCGGCGCCGGGGAAGCAGGCCGCCAGCAGCGCCAGCACGGCGCCGCGACGGCGCAACTGATGGGACATCGACATCGGGTGGGTCTCCTTTGGTATGGCCGGGACGGGAATTGGAAACGTTGCCAATTTCCGCAGCCACTATAGCAGGAGGGATTTACCGATGTCAAAAACTAAGCGCGCCAACCGCTCTGAAGCGGAGACCTATTTGCCGTCCAGCTCTACCCCAGTCGCCGCCAGGATGATCGACAGGCAGGTCGTCATGGCTTTCACCATCGGCCCCTTCTCGACATCGATCCACTCATCCAGCGAATGCGTGCGGCCGAACTTGTCCGGACCCATGCGCCCGATGGTGAGGGCCGGAATGCCCAGGCTCATCGGCATGTTCGAATCGGTGGAGCTGCTCTTGGTCGCGAACTTGTAGCCGCCGGCTTCGATGGCGGCCTTTGCGCTCTGCACGAACGGCGCCTCGACCTCGATCCTGCCGGCCGGCCGGTCGCCGACCAGCTTGGCGTCGACCGTGATCTTGCCTTCCTTGGTCGAGCGGGCGAAGTTTTCGCCGTCGGCCGCGTCCTGCACGATCTTCAGCAAGCGGTCTTCGACGCGCTTGAGTTCGGCGACGGATTCGGAGCGCATGTCGACGTCCATCCAGCCGGAAGTGGGAATCGAGTTGACCGAGGTGCCGCCCCCGATCAGGCCGATGCTGTAGGTCGTCTTCGGCGAGGCCGGCACCTGGGTACGGGAGAACTCGGATGCCGCCTGCCCCAGCGCGAACATGGGGTTCACCAGGCCGAACGCGCCGAAGCTGTGGCCGCCCGGGCCATTGAAGGTGATGTGGTAGCGCTTCGAGCCGACGCCCGCATTGGTGACGGTGCCCACGTCGGCCGACTCGACCGAGAAGAAGCTCTTGATCCGGTCTTTGTACTGGCCTTTGGTGAACAGGTAGCGCACGCCGCGCAGGTTGCCCGGGCCCTCTTCGCCGACCGTGCCGACGAACAGGATATCGTCGCGGGTCCTGATGTGGGCGGCATGCATGGCGCGCACGAAGCCCAGCAGCACCGACAGGCTCATCGTATCGTCGCCGATGCCCGGCGCACGCAGCCTGGTGCCTTCGCGTTTGACCTTGACGTCGGTCCCGGCGGGGAACACGGTGTCCATGTGGGCCGACACCACGACGAACTTGCCGTCGCCGCGGGCGCCCTTGCGGATCCCCAGCACATTGCCCTCCTCGTCGATCTTCACGTCGGCCAGGCCCGCATCCCTGAACATCTGTTCGTAGACCTTGGCCCGCGCGGCTTCCTTCAGCGGCGGCGACGGGATCTCGGCCAGTTTGATGCCGTCTTCGACGATGCGTCCATGTTCCTTGTCGATGGTCGCCGCGGCCGTCCTGAAAGCCGGGCTGGCCAGCAGGCGTTCGACCTCGGCGGCGGGATTCGAAGACTGGGCGATGGCGCAGGGAGCGCCGAGGGCGGCACCGAGCGCGAGCGCCAGTGCGGAAAGACGTGCTGCGGACTGCATGAAAATGTCTCCGGATCGGTTCTTGATTGCAAAAAAGAAAGCAAACAATGCTAGCACATGTGCAAGATCCGGAAGACTGGGCATGGCCGGGAAGTGGCGACGCCAAAAGAAAACGGACCCGACTTGGGTCCGTTCTCGAGAATCCGAGAGGCGAGGACAGGAATCGAACCTGCCTACGCGGCTTTGCAAGCCGCTGCATAACCTCTTTGCTACCTCGCCGAAGACAATCGTAGCGTTACCGTTAGCGTCCGCTATGCGGCAGCTCAAGCAATGAAGGGCCAGCTGAGAATGCGCTTGGCATGCAGCACCGAGCGCGTGACCAGGTAGCCGCCGGCAAAGCCGATCGGCAGCAGGCAGAGGGCGTCGCCCATGACGGCCAGCCAGACGCCGGCGACGGTGGCGAAGGCCACGCCGACCATCAGCCAGAGCTCGATGCTGAGGAAGAAAGGCGCCGCCGCGCGCAAGGTCTTGAGCAGGAGCGCGCGGGCTTCTTTGATGGTCTTGATGTCATGACCCATGATGTGTTCGCTAATAAATAAGGGAGCCAGAAATGCAAAATCGCCGGCGAGCGGCGATGTTGTGGGGATGCAGCGCCTATTCTAGCACGCCGTCGCGGTCGGTCGCCGGGCCTGGCGACACCAGGCTGCAGCCTGGCGGCTGGGAGCCGTGGCGATGCGCAGCGCATTCCATCGATCAGAGGTCTCCGACCTTGGCCAGGAACTCGGCGAAGCCGGCGGCGGTTTCGGGATGCTTCAGCCCCATCGCCGTGGTCGCCATCAGGTAACCGAGCTTGGAACCGCAATCATAACGCTGGCCGGCGTAGCGGCAGGCCAGCACGCGTTCGTGGTGCATCAACGAGGCGATGCCGTCGGTGAGCTGGATCTCGCCGCCGGCGCCGGCGCCGATGGTGGCCAGGTGATCGAAGATCGCGCCGGACAGCACGTAACGGCCGACCACGGCCAGGGTCGACGGCGCCTGGTCCGGCTGCGGTTTCTCGACGATGCCCGAGACCAGTTCCACGCCGGGCCGGTAGGCGCTGGCGCTGACGATGCCGTACTGGCGGGTGTGCGCGCGCGGCACGTCCTGCACCGCCAGCACGCTGCACTTCTCGTAGGCGTACAGGTCGGTCATCTGGGCCAGCACCGGCTTGTGGCCGGGTGCGCTGTCCATGAAGTCGTCGGCCAGCAGCACCGCGAACGGCTCGTTGCCGACCACCGGGCGCGCGCACAGCACGGCGTGGCCCAGGCCGAGCGGCTCGGACTGGCGGATGTAGATGCAGTTGACGT
>Ga0308158_10000116_pt1 | contig 185133 bp, 175 predicted proteins | sample PhyBR2_FD_201038 | JGI IMG/M metagenome (GOLD analysis project Ga0308158, IMG submission 201038) | Phyllosphere microbial communities from UC Gill Tract Community Farm, Albany, California, United States - DLSLB.R2 | ecosystem: Host-associated > Plants > Phyllosphere > Unclassified | place...
CGTTCTTTCGCAGTGCCGATCTGTTCGTCGACTTCTTCTTCGTGCTCAGCGGGTTCGTGATCACTCATGCCTATGGTGCGCGGCGCGATCTGGACCTGCGGCGGTTCTTCATTCTGCGTACGTTTCGGCTGGCGCCACTGCACGTGTGCCTGCTGGGAGTGTTCATCGTCTTCGAGTTCGTGAAGTGGGGCGCGGCGCAGCAGGGGGTCACCTTCAACAAGGAGCCGTTCACCGGCATGTATGCGCCTTCGCAGATTCTGCCTAACCTGTTGCTGATCCAGGCATGGACGCCGTTGACCGAGAACATGTCGTTCAACTATCCGTCCTGGAGCATCAGCATCGAGTACTACATGTATCTGATTTTCGCCGCGGTGGTGCTGTGCACGTCGGCGCGGCGGGTGCTGGTGTGGGCGGGGATCGTCATCGTCGCCGTGGCGATGCTGTACAGCGGGGCGGGGCCATTTACCGCGCTGGCCTACAAGGGGCTGGCCTGCTTCTTCGCCGGGGCCTTGTGCTACAAGGTGTTCGAGGTGCTGCGCCAACGGGTGCAGCTGGGGTTTGGCGTGGCATCGCTGCTGGAAATGCTGGCGGGCGCTTTGATTGTGTGGACCTTGAGCAGCGACAGCCCGAACAAGGCCATGCTGGCCAGCGGGCTGTTCTGCGTGACGGTGACCTTGTATGCGTTCGATGCCGGCATTGTTTCCGGCCTGCTCAGGGCGCGTCTGTTCGAGTTGCTGGGGCGGCTGTCGTACTCGATCTACCTGACCCATGTGATCATTTTGAGTGTGTTGATCCTGCTGTTCATGGTGCTGGAGAAGAAGACCGGGTTGCCGCTGGCGCCGGTGTTCGGAGATTTCCGTTACCTGGACAGCGGTTATCCGTGGCTCAACAACCTGCTCGTGGGCCTGGTATTGCTGGCCGTGATCGGAATTTCCTTCGTCACCTACCACCTGATCGAGGTCAACGGACAGAAATGGGGGCGTCGTTTACTGGGGCAGCGATTGCCGGCGCAGACCGTGCCGGGCTGAGACTGCGGCGCTGCCACGAAACCCTCTTTTTGATAGCGCGTGACGTCAGCGTCAGAAAAACGCAAAATGGCTGTTCGATTCGAGTGCGGGCGAAGGTTTGATCGTCGACCACGCGCCTGCGGTTAATCTGAACTGTCAATTTTGAACGGACCTGCTGACTCTATGCGAATGCGCCTTATGCTGTTGGGCGGTGGGAATGCCCTGGGGCATGCGCTGATTCGCCTTGGAGCGGAAGAGGGCATCGGCTTCCTGGCTCCACGTCCACCGGACGCTGGTTGGGATGCGGCCAGCCTCACCGACCTGCTCGATGAAACCCGCCCCGATGCGCTGATCAACCTGGCGTACTACTTCGACTGGTTTCAGGCCGATGCCGTGAGTCAGGCGCGCCTGGACCAGCAAGAACTCGCGGTGGAGCGTCTGGCCGAGCGATGCCAGGAGCATCAGATCGTGCTGCTGCAGCCTTCCAGCTATCGTGTGTTCGATGGCTCGCGGGCCACTGCCTATAGCGAAAAGGACGAGCCGGTGCCTCTGGGCCTGCGCGGTCAGGCACTGTGGCGAATCGAGCAGAGCGTGCGTGCGGCCTGCCCGCGGCATGTGCTGTTGCGTTTCGGCTGGCTGCTGGACGACAGCGCCGACGGCGTACTGGGCCGTTACCTGCGGCGTGCCGAGTTGCCGCAACCCTTGCCTCTGGCCGATGACCGACGCGGCAATCCGACCCCCGTGGACGACGCTGCACGGGTGATCCTCTCGGTGCTCAAGCAACTGGACTGTGAAGCGCCGCTGTGGGGCACCTACCACTACGCCGGCAACGAGGCGACCACCGCCCTGGCCTTGGGCCAGGCGATCATCAGCGAAGCCAAGACGCTGCATTCGCTGGCGATCGACGCGCCTACTGCGCAGGCCCACGCCGCGCGACCCGATGCAGGGGAAGAGCCGCAACACGCGGTACTGGCCTGCAAGAAAATTTTGCACACTTTCGGTATCAAGCCGCGCGCCTGGCGTTCGGGGTTGCCGAGCCTTCTGGACAGATACTACCGACATGGCTGATACACCAATTCTGATCACCGGCGGCGCCGGTTTCATTGGCTCCCACCTGGTCGATGCGTTGCTGGCCGACGGTCACTCGGTGCGAGTGCTCGATGACTTGTCCACAGGCAAGCGCAGCAACCTGCCGATGGACAACCCCAGGCTGGAACTGATCGAGGGCGATGTCGCCGACGCCGCGCTGATGACCCAGGTGGTGCGCGGCTGCAAGGCGGTGGTGCACCTGGCGGCGGTCGCTTCGGTGCAGGCCTCGGTGGACGATCCGGTGAAAACCCATCAGAGCAACTTCATCGGCACCTTGAACCTGTGCGAGGCCATGCGCCTGGCAGGGGTCAAGCGAGTGCTGTTCGCTTCCAGCGCGGCGGTGTATGGCAACAATGGCGAGGGCGAAGCGGTTGGCGAAGACACCACCAAGGCGCCGCTGACGCCTTACGCAGCCGACAAGCTGGCCAGCGAGTACTACCTGGACTTCTACCGTCGCGAGCATGGGCTGGAGCCGGTGGTGTTTCGCTTCTTCAATATCTACGGGCCGAGGCAGGATCCTTCCTCGCCGTACTCGGGCGTCATCAGTATCTTCAGCGAGCGGGCGCAGCGCGGGCAACCGATCAGCCTGTTCGGCGATGGCGAGCAGACCCGCGATTTCTTCTATGTGGGCGATCTGGTGACCTTGCTGATGCAGGGGTTGCAGCAGCCGAATGTGCAGGCGGGGCCGGTGAACGTCGGGCTGAATCAGGCGACTTCATTGAACCAGTTGCTGGCGGGGCTGGGGGCGGTGCTGGGTGGTTTGCCGGCGGTGAGCCATGGGCCGACGCGGGGGGGCGATATCCGTCATTCGCGGGCCGACAATACCCGACTGCTGGAACGCTTCGAACTGGGTCCGGTGACGCCGCTGGAAGAAGGACTGCGGCGCCTGCTCGGGTTGTAGGCTTTTCACTTTCACGTGCCAGCCCACGCCCGCAACGGGCGAAGGGCGGGCGACGGCAAGCGCGTCTAGAACTTGTAGCCTACACCGACCATGTACACCCACGGGTCGACTTCCAGGTCGACCTTGGTGCGGCCTACGCCCAGCGCGGTAGGGCCGTCGACGCTGGCCTTGGTGTCGATGTCGACGTACCAGACCGACGCGTTGACCATCATGTGCTCGCTGAGCATGTAGTCGAACCCCAGTTGCCCGGCGAAACCCACTGAGTCCTGAATCTTCAGGTTGTTGAAGCCTTGCTGCTTGCGCGTGCCACTCAGGTCTTCGTCGTAGAACAGGGTGTAGTTGATGCCCACGCCCGCGTACGGCTGGAAGCGTGAGGTTGGTGCCAATGGGTAGTACTGCAGGGACAGGGTGGGAGGCAGTTGCTTGACGTCGGCCAGTTTCCCGTCCAGCCCGGCGATGCCGGTGGCAGCGCTGACTCCGCGTACGCCCACGGTGTGCTGGAACGGCGTGGCCGCCAGCAGTTCGATGCCGACGTGGTCGGTGAGCATGTAGGCGAAGGCCAGGCCCAGTTGGGTGTCGCTGTCCAGGGTGGCCTTGGTGCCCGCGACTTTGGCGCCGTCCAGCTTGAGCTGGCCGCTGTCTTCATTGGGGGCGGTGGTGGCGGCGCCGGCACGGATGATCAGATCGCCGGCCTGGTGTGCCTGGGCCAGGGGGGTTGCCAGCGCCATGGCAATCAGTGAGGCGCCGAGCAAGGACTTGTTCATGGGAGCTCCATTGGGCAATGCGAAGGAAATTCGCCCAATGGTAGTCAGTGCACCGGCTTGGTTTTTTGATCTGGCTCAATAAAAGGCCAATGGCTCAGTCCGGCAGCTCGTAGGGGTAGATCTTCGCTGCAGCCATCTGGTAGCCGGCCTGCGCCAGCTCGCTGGTGCTGGCCTTGACCTGCATCGGCCCTTCGATCCAGTAAGGCTGGTAGAGCTCTTCGACCTTCACCCCGACGGCGCTGGTCACATGCACGATCTGGTTCGACGGCGGGGGTGGCACATGGATGCAGGCGCCGAAGTAGGGCACCAGCAGAAACTCGGTGGTCCGTCCCGACTCGTTGACCTCCAGCGGCACGATGTAGCCGGGGATGCGCAGCTGCTGACCGTCCAGTGCCTGGACCACCGGTGCGTCCGGCGCCTGCTGATGGGCGGCGGGGCCGGCTTCGGCCAGCGCGGTGCCCATCTGCGCCAGGTCGTGCATGGGTGTCATCTGCGGCACCAGCTTGGGCGCATCCGGCGGGATCAGTGCCTCCCAGCTGACTTCCTTGAGCTCGGCCGCGGACAGCGACAGGCTGGTCAGCAGCAACAGGGCCATTACCGCGCGCAACATAGGTTGAATCCTCACAGGTGGATCGACAGGCCGTCGGCCAGGGATTGTCGGTAGGCGCGCCAGGCCGGTATCGCGCCCATGACCACGGCGGCTGCGAGGATGATGCCCAGCAACGACCACTCATAGACACTGGGCAGGCTCAAGGGCAGGTACAGGCCGTAGTTGGACTGCACGTAGCCTTGGGCGCAGGCAATGCTCAGGTACAACAATGCCATGCCGGCCAGGATCCCCACCAGCGCCAGGGCGAAGGCTTCAAGAATCAGCAAACCGGCAATGTGCCAGGGACGGGCGCCGACCGAGCGCAGAATGGCCATCTCGCGGCGGCGCTCGTTGAGGCTGGTGACGATCGCCGTGAGCATGCCGATCAGACCGGTGAGCACGACGAACACCGAAATGACGAACAGGGCTTGTTCCGCCGTGCCCATCAGACTCCACAGCTCTTGCAGGGCGACGCCGGGAAGAATCGCCATCAGCGGTTCGCCACGAAAGTCGTTGATGTCGCGCTGTAAGGCGAAGGTGGCGATCTTGCTATTGAGGCCGACCATGAAAGCGGTGATGGCGCTGGGCGTCAGGTCCATGTTGCGCGCCTGGTCGGCGCTGATTCGTCCGGCGCCGCGGGCCGGTACGCCGTTTTTCCAGTCGATGTGGATGGCTTCCATGCCACCCAGGCTGATGTGCAGCGTGCGATCGACCGGCGTGCCGGTGCGCGCCAGGATGCCGACGACGGTGAACGGCTTGTCGTCGTGCTTGACCAGGCTGATGGCCGCCACGCCGTGGGCCAGCACCAGTTTGTCGCTGAGTTTGTAGTGCAAGGCGTCGGCCACCTCCGCGCCGAGCACGACTTCGAAAGGGTCGGTCTGGAAGGCACGGCCCTGGGCAAGTTGCAGGGACTGGTGACGGCCGTATTGATAGTGCTCGAAATAACTCTGGTTGGTGCCCATGACCCGGTAGCCGCGGTGGGAGTCACCCAGCGAGATGGGGATGGCCCATTTGACCTGCGGGTTGCTGGCGTAATGCTCGAAGCTGTCCCAGCGGATGTTGTTGGTGGCGTTGCCGATGCGAAACACCGAGTAGAGCAGCAGATTCACCGAGCCGGAGCGGGCGCCGACGATCAGGTCGGTACCGCTGACTGTGCTGGCGAAGCTGGCGCGGGCTTCGTGGCGCACACGTTCCACAGCCAGCAGCAGGCACACCGACAGGGCAATGGCGAAGGCGGTCAGAAATGCGGTGAAGCGGCGATTGGCCAGGCTGGCCAGGGCAAGACGAAGCAGGTACATCAAGACACCTCGGATGAGGCAGGGCGCGCTGCGCGATTGAGCTCGGCCAAGGATAGATGACGGTCGAACAAGGGGGCCAGGCTTTGATCGTGACTGACGAACAGCAGGCTCGAGCCCGCTGCGCGGCATTCGGCGAACAGCAGTTGGATGAAGGCTTCGCGGGCATCGCTGTCCAGGGCCGAAGTCGGCTCGTCGGCGATCACCAGTTCGGGCTGGCCGATCAGCGCGCGTGCGGCGGCGACCCTTTGCTGCTGACCGATGGACAGGGTGTCGGCGCGACGCTGGAGCAGGTCCGGGTCGCGCAGTCCCAGGTGAGCCAGCAGTTGGGTAGCCGCCTGGGCAACACTGCCATGGCGCTGCCCGGCGCGATCGGCGCGGCGTCGGGAGAAGCGGCAGGGCAGTTCCACGTTTTCGCGCACCGACAGGAACGGCAGCAGGTTGAATTGCTGGAAGATGTAGCCGGTGTGCTCGACGCGAAACCGGTCACGGGCGGCGAAGCTCAGCTCGCTCAGGTTCTGGCCGAGCAAGTGGACGCTGCCGCGCTGCGGGCTGTGCACACCACCGAGCAAGCCAAGCAGGGTGGTTTTGCCACTGCCGCTGGGGCCTTTGAGAAAGAGGGTTTCCCCACGCTCCAGGCGGAACGCGGGGATATCCAGCAACATCGCTTGGCCGGGCCAGGCAAAGCCCAGTTCGGCCAGCTCGATCAATGCATCGCTCATGGGTCAGAATTTCAGGCTGCTTTGCGTGGGAGTGAGGTCCGTGCCCTGTTGGCCGGACGGGCCGATCAGTTGTACCTGAATTTTCTGGGTGGCGGGGAAGGTGCTGAACAGGCGCGCCAGGTCCAGGTGGTCGAGGGCCTTCGGCGACGCGCAGGTGAAGTGGTAGTGGGCGTGAATCTCGCTGTGCTCGTGATGGTGCTCATCGCCTTGCTTGGCTTCGGTGGCGCCGTGCTCGTGATCCGGCTTGTCGCCGAACAGCGGGCTTTCCAGTTCCAGGTCGGTGACCTTGCAGCCCGCTGCGGCGGGTAGGCTGAACAACGCCAGGGGTTGCTCCAGGGTCTTGCGGGCTGCGGCGACCTTGGCTTTGTCGGCATCGCTGCTGGCGGCGTGTTCGAAGCCCACCAAGTTCATGGCCGGGCTTTGCAGTTCCAGTTCCAGCGTCTGGCCATCCAAGGCAGCGTCGAGGCGGGCCACGCCATGTTCATGGGCGCCGAGGCTGCCGTGCTCGTGTTCATGCTCGTGATCGTGGCCCTCCTCGTGGGCGTGGGCGACGAGGGGCAGCAGGGCAAAGGGCAGGGCAAGCATGAGACGGCGCATAAGGGAATCTCGTCAGCGGTATGGAAACGCAATGTTATAACAAATTTACATTTTGTGACCATGCTTGGGGAAAGATTCATGTTCGCTTCAGGCAGCGGGCGCGGACGGCATGATGTCGAAGGCGGGATTGCTTCACTGGCGGGGCGCTGCTACAACGAGGCCTCGTTATGAAAGGGCATCCGCATGATCAGAATCAAAGGCACCGTCGGCAATCTGCCGGTGGACCTGGCCATAGAAATGGACGCCCAGGATTGGGCGCACCTCACCGGCCCATTGGCGACGGCCGTCGAGGCTGCGCCGACGTCGGCAGCGACACCCGCGCCGGGCAAGGGCAAGGCGCAGGACGACGGCGCCTGGCGCAGCGTGCTGTTGCTGCTGGAGCAGGCGGGGCGTATCGAGGGGCCGGCGTTGCTGGATCAGGTCCAGGGGTTGGTGGGTGACGTGGCGGCCGGCAAGCGAATGCTGGTGCGCTTGCGCCATTGCCCGCAGGTGAAGGTGGAAGCCGGCGCGGATGCGCCGGTCTATTGCTGGGTCGGCTAGCGGGTAGGACCGCTCGCCTGGCAGGTCCCTGCGCAACCCATCAGTACAGGGCGGCGAACAACTTGCGGCGGTAGGTGGTCACCAGTGGGTGATCGTTGCCGAGCAATTCGAACACTTGCAGCAAGGTCTTGTGCGGCAGCCCTTCGCTGTAGCTGCGATTGCGCATGAACAGCTGGAGCAAGCCATCAAGGGCGGCTTCGTAATGCTGGCGCGACAGCTGCTGGATGCACAACTGGTACGCCGCTTCGTCGTCGCCCGCGTCGCGACCCAGGCGGGCCTTGAGATCGGCCACGTCGGGCAGGGTCTTCGCCTGGCGCAGGAACGTCAGCTGCGCCTTGGCACCGGCCAGCGCAGCCTTGTGCTCATCGCCGCTGACGGCGTCGAGCACCTGCTGCGCTTCGTCCAGCTCGCCGCGTTCGGCCAGGCAGCGGGCGAACAGGATCAACGCCCCAGGGTTGGCATTGTCTTCGGCCAGCAGCCCCTTCAAGGTCTGCTCGGCTTCGCCGAAACGGCTCTCGCTGAACAGTGCCTGCGCCAGTTCCAGGGGATCGGCTGCTGGCGGTGGCGGCATCTGTACATGGGGTTCGAGCAGCGCGCGGATGGCCGATTCGGGCTGGGCGCCTGCGAAACCATCCACCGGCTGACCATCCTTGAACAGCACCACGGTAGGCAGGCTGCGAATGCCGAAGCGGCCGACGATGTCGGGTTCGGCGTCGCAGTCGACCTTGGCCAGAACCAATTCGCCGGCATAGCTTTCGGCGATCTGTTGCAGCAAGGGCATCAGCACCTTGCAGGGCGCGCACCACTCGGCCCAGAAATCCACCAGCACGGGCTTGATGTAGGAATTCTGGATGACAGCCTGATCGAAATCGGCAGTGGTCACGTCGAAGATGTAGGGGGTTTCTTGACTCATGTGAATCTCGAGGATCAGCGGTTCGGTGGACTATAAGGGATTCGAATCAGGCCCACCACCGCCGCTCGGATGGCCGGGTGGCGGGCGCTGTCAGACCGTTTCAGGGGGCCTTGATCATCTCAAGGTTGCCCAGCAGTTGGGTGGTCGGCTGGCTGATCTGCACCGCAGGCAGGTGCAGGATCAGCTGCCCCGACTGGCTGGCGCGGGCGCGCAACTCGACCCGCGAGCCTGCCGGGAAAGCTTCGGCAGCAAAGCGCAGCTGAAAGGGCAGTGGTTGCGCGGTGCCGCGTTGCTTGGCGCTGGCCAGCAGCTTTTGCGGGCGGCCCTTCGAATCGATCACCAGCAAGGCCATTTCGACTTCGGCACCGGCAGGCACGCCGAGCAGGTTGCCGCTGAGCTGACGCTGGTAGGCAGGCAACGGGCCGAGTTCGACGGGGGCCTTGATGACCGGCGCAGGCGCGGTCGCGGGCGGTGTGGCGCTGGCCGCGGGCTTGGGCGCATCACTGCTGCAGGCGGCGAGCAGGCTGAAAAGGGCGAGCAGAACGAGCGACTTGGACGGCATTTCGAGATCCAACAAAAGTAGATCCGTCTGTATACCGCAAAGGCTCGGGCTTGTCTTGCCAGTGGGATGCGCTACCATGGCCCTCCCTTTTTTTGTTGCCTGCCACCATGCACTGTCCCTTCTGCGGTGCCAACGACACCAAGGTCATCGATTCACGCCTGGTCGCCGAGGGCGAGCAAGTTCGCCGGCGCCGTGAGTGCCTGGCCTGCGGTGAGCGTTTCACCACCTTCGAAACCGCCGAACTGGTGCTGCCACGGCTGATCAAGCAAGACGGCAGCCGCCAGCCCTTCGACGAGGAAAAACTGCGCGCCGGCATGCAGCGGGCTCTGGAAAAGCGCCCGGTCAGCGTCGAGCGTCTTGAAGCGGCTTTGGTGCACATCAAGCATCAGTTGCGCGCCACGGGCGAGCGCGAGGTCAAGTCGCTGGTCGTGGGCGAGTGGGTCATGACCGAGCTGCAGAAGCTCGATGAAGTGGCCTACATCCGTTTCGCTTCGGTCTACCGGCGCTTCCAGGATCTGGACGAATTTCGCGAGGAAATCGACCGTCTGGCCCGCGAACCCGCCAAGGAGTGATCAGCATGTCCGACCTGGCAGCCAACGACGCTCGGCACATGGCCCGTGCCCTGGAGCTGGCACGCAAGGGGGTGTATTCCACCCATCCCAACCCGCGCGTGGGTTGCGTGATCGTGCGAGACGGCGAAACGGTCGGCGAAGGCTGGCATGTCCAGGCCGGAGGCCCCCATGCCGAGGTGCATGCACTGCGCCAGGCGGGTGATCGTGCCCGCGGCGCCACGGCCTATGTGACCCTGGAGCCGTGCAGCCACCATGGACGTACACCGCCGTGCGCCGACGCCTTGGTTGCGGCGGGCGTGGCACGGGTAGTGGTGGCGATGCAGGACCCCAATCCGCAGGTGGCCGGGCAGGGCCTGGAGCGTTTGCGGCAAGCAGGCATCGCCGTCACCTGTCCGCTGCTCGCGACCGAAGCGCGTGCGCTGAACCCCGGTTTTCTCAAGCGCATGGAGCACGGCCAGCCGTACATCCGGGTGAAACTGGCCATGAGCCTGGACGGACGCACGGCCATGGCCAGCGGCGAGAGTCAATGGATCACCGGGCCCGCTGCGCGCTCGGCGGTGCAGCGCCTGCGGGCGCAATCCAGTGCCGTGCTGACCGGCGCCGACAGTGTGATCGCCGACGGCGCCCGCATGACCGTACGCGCTGCCGAGCTGGGGCTGGATGCCGAGACCGTCGAACTGGCCACCCGCCGCACCCCGCTGCGCATCCTGATCGACGGCCGCCTGCGGGTGCCGCTGGATGCACCGTTCTTCCAGGCAGGGCCCGCGCTGGTGGTGACCTGCGCAGACGCGGCAGCGCATCCGCAATACGCCCAAGGCGGCCATGAGTTGCTGAGCTTGCGTGGTGACGACGGGCAGGTCGATCTGCCGAAGCTGTCCATCGAGCTGGCACGGCGAGGCATCAATGAAGTGCTGGTGGAAGCTGGGGCGAGTCTGGCCGGAGCCTTCGCGAAGCAGGGCCTGGTGGATGAATACCAGCTGTTCATCGCCGCCAAGTTCATGGGCTCCACGGCGCGACCGTTGCTCGACTGGCCGCTTGAGCGCATGAGCGAAGCGGCGCCTTTGCAGATCATCGAAATGACCGCGGTGGGCGACGACTGGCGGGTGATTGCCGTCCCGGCCCCGAACCTCGCGCCACAGCCCGCTACGGCGCCGACAAAGCGCGTATAATTTTCGGCTTGCGCCTGGCGCCAGCCCAGTTCTGGAGGAGAACTCATGTTCACCGGTATCATCGAATCCATCGGCAGCATCCGTGCGTTGACCCCCAAGGGCGGTGACGTGCGCGTCCACGTGGACACCGGCAAGCTCGACCTGGGTGACGTCAAGCTGGGCGACAGCATCGCCATCAATGGCGTCTGCCTCACGGCCGTCGAACTGCCAGGCCATGGTTTCGTCGCCGACGTCAGCCGCGAAACCCTGGACTGCACCGCCTTCCACCAGCTCAAGAACGGCAGCCGGGTCAACCTGGAAAAGGCCCTGACCCCCACCACGCGTCTGGGTGGGCACCTGGTCAGCGGCCATGTCGACGGTGTCGGCGAAGTGGTTTCACGCCAGGAAAATGCCCGGGCCGTGGAATTCCGCATCCGCGCGCCCAAGGAACTGGCCAAGTACATCGCCCACAAGGGTTCGATCACCGTCGACGGCACCAGCCTGACCGTGAACGCCGTGGACGGTGCCGAGTTCGAGTTGACGATCATCCCGCACACGCTGAGCGAAACCATCATGGACGACTACCGTCCCGGTCGCCTGGTCAACCTCGAGGTCGATCTGCTGGCGCGCTACCTGGAGCGACTGCTGCTGGGCGACAAGGCCAGCAAGTCGAGTCATGGCGGGATCAGCGAAAGCTTTCTGGCCGCCAACGGCTACCTGAAATCCTGAACAGTCTGCTGTTCTGAACACAAGGGGGTGCCGCGTGGCGCTCAACACGATCGAGGAACTGGTGGAAGACATCCGCCAGGGCAAGATGGTCATCCTGATGGATGACGAAGACCGCGAAAACGAAGGCGACCTGATCATGGCCGCCGAATGCTGCAAGGCCGAGCACATCAACTTCATGGCCCGCCATGCGCGCGGCCTGATCTGCATGCCGATGACCCGCGAACGCTGCGAGACGCTCAAGCTGCCGCTGATGGCACCGCGCAATGGGTCGGGCTTTGGTACCAAGTTCACCGTGTCCATCGAAGCAGCCACCGGCGTTACCACGGGCATCTCTGCCGCCGACCGCGCACGCACGGTTCAGGCTGCGGCCGCTCGCGAGGCCCGCGCCGAAGACATCGTCAGCCCCGGGCACATCTTTCCGCTGATGGCGCAGGCGGGCGGCACCCTGGCCCGCGCCGGTCATACCGAAGCGGCCTGCGACCTGGCGCGCATGGCCGGCTTCGAGCCGGCCGGGGTGATCTGCGAGGTGATGAACGACGATGGCACCATGTCGCGTCGTGCCGAACTGGAAGTGTTCGCCGCCGAGCATGACATCAAGATCGGCACCATCGCCGATCTGATCCATTACCGGATGATCCATGAACGTACCGTTCAGCGGATTGCCGAGCAGCCGCTGGACAGTGAACTGGGCCAGTTCAACCTGGTGACCTACCGCGATTCGGTGGAAGGCGACGTGCACATGGCGCTGACCCTGGGCACCGTGTTGCCGGACCAGCCGACCCTGGTGCGGGTGCACAACATGGACCCGTTGCGCGACCTGCTGATGGTCAAGCAGCCCGGCCGCTGGAGCCTGCGGGCCGCGATGAGCGCGGTGGCCGAGGCTGGCAGCGGCGTAGTGCTGCTGCTCGGTCATCAGCAGGACGGTGATGTGTTGCTGGCGCACCTGCGCGAAAGCGCCGGGCAGGCCACGGCAAAAACACCGACCACCTACAGCATCGTCGGCGCCGGTTCACAGATCCTGCGGGACCTGGGCGTGCGCAAGATGCGCCTGCTCAGTTCGCCGATGAAGTTCAATGCGATATCCGGATTCGATCTGGAAGTTGTAGAATACGTGCCCTCCGAATAAAGACTGGCTGCAAGGTTCGCCGCAGTGCCGCCCAGATGGCGGTGTGCTCGAACCGCAGCGTCGATATTCGTGATCCATTATCCGCAAAGGCCGCCTGCGGGCGGCCTGGCTCTTTAAGATGAGACAGACCCGAATGACCCTGAAGACCATCGAAGGTACCTTCATCGCCCCCAAAGGTCGTTACGCCCTGGTGGTTGGCCGCTTCAACAGCTTCGTCGTCGAAAGCCTGGTGAGCGGTGCCATCGATGCCCTGGTTCGCCACGGCGTCAGCGAAAGCGACATCACCATCATTCGCGCCCCTGGCGCGTTCGAGATTCCGCTGGTCGCACAGAAAGTTGCCCAGCAAAGCGAATACGCCGCGATCATCGCCCTGGGCGCCGTCATTCGGGGCGGCACGCCGCACTTCGAATACGTCGCTGGTGAATGCACCAAGGGCCTGTCCCAGGTGTCGATGGAGTTCGGCGTGCCGGTCGCCTTCGGCGTACTGACCGTGGACACCATCGAGCAGGCCATCGAGCGTTCCGGCACCAAAGCCGGCAACAAGGGCGCCGAAGCTGCGCTGTCGGCCCTGGAAATGGTCAGCCTGCTGGCGCAGTTGGAGGCCAAGTGATCAACGACGAAAGCGATCGCTTCAATCCGCGCGATCCCAAGCCTGCAGACGCCGGCAAGCCTTCGCGCAGCGCCAAGCGTCGCGAAGCCCGCCAGTTGGCGACCCAGGCCCTGTACCAGTGGCACATGGCCAAGCACTCGTTGAACGAGATCGAAGCGCAGTTTCGCGTCGACAATGACTTCAAAGACGTCGACGGCGAATATTTCCGCGAAATCCTGCACGGTGTGCCGGCCAGCCGCGATGAAATCGACAGCGCGCTGGCGCCCTGCCTGGACATCACCATTGAAGAGCTCGATCCGGTCGAGCTCGCCGTGCTGCGCCTGTCCACCTGGGAACTGCTCAAGCGTGTCGACGTGCCGTACCGCGTGGTCATCAACGAAGGCATCGAGCTGGCCAAGGTGTTCGGTTCCACCGACGGCCACAAGTTCGTCAACGGCGTGCTCGACAAGCTGGCGCCGAGCCTGCGTGGCCCGGAAGTAGCAGCGCACAAGCGCTGACCGCGGACATGCAGCCCATGGGCGAATTCGAGCTGATCCGACACTATTTCGCCGCGGCGTCCTGTGCGCGGGCCGGCGAGGGTGTCGCCTTGGGCATCGGCGACGACTGCGCCTTGCTGGCACTGGCGCCGGGTGAGCAGATGGCGGTTTCCACCGACACCTTGGTGGCGGGCGTGCATTTTCCCGACGGTGCCGATCCTTTCCTGCTGGGCCAGCGCGCCCTGGCCGTTGCGGCCAGCGACCTGGCCGCCATGGGCGCCAGCCCCCTGGGCTTTACCCTGGCCCTGACCTTGCCCAGCGTTTCGGCGCAATGGCTGGAAGAGTTCGCCAGCGGCCTGGATGCCATGGCCGAACGCTGCGCCCTGCGCCTGGTCGGCGGCGACACGACCCGTGGCCCGCTGAGTTTGACCCTGACAGTCTTCGGCAGCATTCCCCAAGGCCAGGCCCTGACCCGCAGCGGCGCCCGACCAGGGGATCTGCTCTGCGTGGGCGGCAGGCTGGGCAACGCCGCAGGCGCCCTGCCACTGGTGCTGGACCAATGTCGCGCCGAGCCGGAGGTGGCCGGTCCTCTGCTGGCTCACTACTGGTCACCGCTACCGCAATTCGCCCTGGGCCGGGCGTTGCGCGGCAGGGCCAGCGCGGCGCTGGACATCTCCGATGGCCTGCTGGCCGACTGTGGCCACATCGCCAGGGCGTCGAAAGTCGCCCTGCTGGTGGAACGCGAGCGGCTACCGGTGTCCAATGCCCTGCAGGCGCTGCTGGGACTGGAAGGGGCATGGTCGGCAGCCCTGAGTGGCGGTGACGACTATGTACTGGCGTTCACCCTGCCTCCTGAAGAAGAAGCCACCCTGCGCGCGCAGGGCGAGGTGTTTTTCGTCATCGGCCAAGCGAGTGTTGGCGAAGGCGTCACGCTGGTCGATCATCACGGCCAGGACATCACCCCGACCATCCGGGGCTACCAACATTTTGCGGAGACACCGTGACAGACCATCCCAACCAGGTTCCAGCGGAGTTCGTGCCCCCCTCGGTGTGGCGTAATCCATGGCATTTCCTGGCCTTCGGTTTCGGCTCCGGAACCTTGCCCAAGGCGCCGGGCACCTGGGGATCGATGGTCGCCGTGCCGTTCATTCCGTTGTGGCAGATGCTCCCCGATTGGGGCTACTGGCTGATGCTGGGCGTGAGCATGCTGTTCGGCATCTGGCTGTGCGGCAAGGTCGCCGACGATTTGCGTGTGCACGACCATGAAGGCATCGTCTGGGACGAGATGGTGGGCATGTGGATCACCCTGTGGCTGGTGCCCGAAGGCTGGGTGTGGTTGCTGGTGGGGTTTCTGGTCTTCCGCTTTTTCGACATTCTCAAGCCGTGGCCGATTCGCTGGATAGACCGGCACGTGCATGGGGGTGTGGGTATCATGTTCGACGATGTGCTGGCCGGGGTATTCGCCTGGTTGGCCATGCAGTTGCTGGTGTGGGGTTGGAGCTTCGTGTGAACCGGCCTCGGGTGGATCGGCTGTGAGGGCGCAACGGATGGGTCGGTGGCGATGGTTGCTGGGAGCGGCGGTGCTGATGTGCGGGGCGGCCATTGCAGGGGTATTGCCGCAGCCGGCCCGCATCGATCTGGTCAGTGAGGCATGGGAAGACTACACCGACGCCGATGGCAAGGGCCTGGCCTGGGACGTGTTGCGTGAAGTGTTCCAGCCGGCGGGTATCACCGTGGTCATCCACACCGCGCCTTACATCCGCTCGGTTGGGCTGGTGCAGCAGGGCCAGGCCGATGCCTGGGTCGGTTCGTACCAGAACGAAACGCAGGCCCTGTACCCGCGTTGGCATTACGACACCGATCACATCTACGCCCTGAGCCTGGTCGACAAGCCCCAAGTCGATTTCACCAGTCTGGGCGGCTATCGCCTGGCCTGGGTACGGGGCTATCAGTTTCAGAAATACCTGCCGAACGTGAAAATCTACAACGAGGTTCAGCGCCGCAACGGCATCCTGCCCATGCTCGAACACGACCGTGCCGACTATTACGTCGATGCCCTGACCGAAATCGAAGTCATCCTGCGCGAGGCGGCCGATCCCGCTCGTTTCAAGCGCGTACACGTGGCCGAGCTGCCGTTGTACCTGGGCTTCAACGACAGCGCGCGTGGGCGGGCGTTGCTGGCCATCTATGATCAGCGCATGGAGCAGTTGGTCCAAGGCGGACAGTTGCGCGGGATCTACCAGCGCTGGGGCCAACCTTATCCATTCGATGCCCCCCAGCCAGCGCCTTGACCGGCATGTGTAAAGCGCGCCACGATCATCCGCTGAGCAGGCCCGCAGAGCTGCTGTTACAATACTGCCCTTGTCAAGTTCATCAAGAATCAGGAGCACCCGGTGCCCGTCGTTTTTGTCGCTGCTTCTCAGCTTCCCACGCCTTTCGCTTTGTTCACCATGCATGGTTTTCTCGATGAGGCCACAGGCCGCGAGCATGTCGTGCTCAGCCTGGGCGATGTGGCTGACGGTGCGCCCGTGTTGGGGCGCCTGCATTCGGAATGTCTGACGGGGGATGCGCTGTTCAGCCAGCGCTGTGACTGCGGATCGCAGCTCGAGGCCGCGTTGCAGGCCATTGCCCGGGAAGGCCGTGGCGTATTGCTGTACCTGCGTCAGGAAGGCCGGGGTATCGGTTTGCTGAACAAGATCCGCGCCTATGAGCTGCAGGACGGCGGTGCCGATACGGTCGAGGCCAACGAGCGCCTGGGCTTCGCTGCCGATCAACGCGACTACGGCATGTGCGAACCGATGCTCGAACACCTGGGGGTCAAAGCCTTGCGCTTGATGACCAACAACCCGCGCAAGGTCAAGGCACTGACCGACATGGGCATCAACGTTGCCGAGCGAGTGCCACTGCACACCGGGCACAATCCGCACAACAAATACTACCTGGCGACCAAGGCCGGCAAGCTTGGCCACATGATGGGCAACGAGCATCAGGGCGAAGTCGTCGGCACGATCCGCAAGGGTAGCGAAGGGCTTTAGTGTGCAATGCCGGGCCGACGACGTTGGCCCGGCATTGCGATGTCGTCAGCGCTGCAGCAGGCGCTGACGCAGGGTGATGGCGGCTTCGATGCCGGCGGCATCCAGGCCGCACTCGGCCAGCATCTGCGCCGGCTTGGCGTGTTCCACGTAGGTGTCCGGCAAGCCCAGGTGCAGCACCGGCTTGAGCACGCCTTCGCGGGCCAGGAACTCGCTGACCGCCGAACCGGCACCGCCCATGATGGCGTTTTCTTCCAGCATGACCAGCAGATCGTGACTCTCGGCCAGTTCGCGCACCAGTTGCTCGTCCAGCGGTTTGACGAAGCGCATGTCGGCGACGGTGGCATCCAGCTTCTGCGCCACCTTCAGTGCTTCGGCCAGTTGCACGCCGAACACCAGAATGGCAACGCCACGACCTTGCCGACGGACCATGCCCTTGCCGATCTCGATGCTGTCCAGACCCTGGTGGATCGCCGCGCCCGGACCGTTGCCGCGTGGGTAGCGCACGGCTGCCGGACCTGGGTAGTGGTGACCGGTGCTGAGCATCAGGCGCAGCTCGTTTTCGTCGCTGGGCGTCATCACCAGCATGCCGGGGATGCAGCGCAGGTACGACAGGTCGTAGCTGCCGGCGTGGGTCGGGCCGTCTTCGCCCACCAGGCCGGCTCGGTCGATGGCGAACAGCACATCGAGGTTCTGCACCGCCACGTCGTGGATCAGTTGATCGTAACCGCGTTGCAGGAACGTGGAATAGATCGCGACCACCGGCTTGGTGCCTTCACAGGCCATGCCGGCAGCGAGGGTCACCGCATGCTGCTCGGCGATGGCCACGTCGAAATACCGCTCGGGGAAGCGCTCGCTGAACGCCACCAGGTCCGAACCTTCCTTCATGGCCGGGGTGATGCCGACCAGGCGAGGATCGGCTTCCGCCATGTCGCACAGCCATTGCCCGAATACGCCCGAGTATTTCGGCCCGCTGGCCTTGGCGGGAGCGGCGACCGGCGCGTCGAGCGGGTCGAGCTTGGTGATGGCGTGGTAGCCGATCGGGTCGACCTCGGCCGGGGCGAACCCCTTGCCCTTCTTGGTGACCACGTGCAGGAACTGCGGACCCTTGAGGTCGCGCATGTTGCGCAGGGTGGCGACGAGGGTCGGCAGGTCATGGCCGTCGATCGGGCCGATGTAGTTCCAGCCCAGTTCTTCGAACAGGGTCCCGGGAACCAGCATGCCCTTGGCGTATTCCTCGGTGCGACGGGCGATTTCCCAGGCGCCGGGCAGGCGCGACAGGACCTTCTTGCTGCCCTCGCGCATGCTGGTGTAGGTGCGGCTGGAGAGAATCTTGGCCAGGTAGTTGGACAGGCCGCCGACATTGCGCGAGATCGACATGTCGTTGTCGTTGAGGATCACCAGCATGTCGGCGTTGACTTCCGGCGCATGGTTGAGCGCTTCGAAGGCCATGCCTGCGGTCAGTGCGCCATCGCCGATCACGGCAATGGCTTTGCGCCCGCTGTTCTGCAGGCGTGCGCCGATGGCCATGCCCAGCGCGGCGCTGATGGACGTGCTGGAATGGCCGACGCCGAAGGTGTCGTATTCGCTTTCGCTGCGTCGCGGAAAGGCGGCGATGCCGTCCTTCTGGCGCAGGCTGGCCATGCGTTCGCGGCGACCGGTGAGGATCTTGTGCGGGTAGGCCTGGTGGCCGACGTCCCAGACCAGACGATCGTCGGGCGTGTCGAAGACGTAGTGCAGGGCGATGGTCAGCTCGATGACGCCCAGGCCGGCACCGAAATGCCCGCCGGTCTGGCCGACCGTGTAGAGCAGCTCCTGGCGCAGTTCGTCGGCCAGTGTTTCGAGCTCGGCTTCGCCCAGACGGCGCAGGCCGGCAGGAGTGTCAGCACGGTCGAGCAGAGGCGTCGCCGGGCGTTCGCGGGGGATCTCTTGAAACGTCGTGGGCATCAGGCGAATCGTTATGAGTTTTAAGAATGGAGCAGTTTACCTGATGCGGCGGCGGCTGCGCACGCGCTCGTCAGTTGCGTCGCGTCACAATGTAGCGTGCCAGCTCGCGCAGCGGCTCGGCCGCGGCATCGAAAGGCTGCAACGCGAGCAAGGCCTGGTCGCGCAGATCCAGGGCGTAGGCCTTGGCGGCTTCCAGACCGAGCAGGGCCGGGTAGGTCGGTTTGTTCAAGGCAATGTCGGCACCTTGGCGCTTGCCCAGGGTGGCGGTATCGCTTTCGACGTCGAGGATGTCGTCCTGCACCTGAAAGGCCAGTCCTACCGCTTGGGCATAGGCTTGCAGCGATTCGAGCTGCGCGGATTCGGCACGTGCGCTGGCCAGCGCGCCGAGGCGTACGCTGGCCTCGATCAAGGCGCCGGTCTTGTGCCGATGCATGAATTCCAGGGCGTGCCGATCAAGCTGCAGACCCACCGAGCCGAGGTCGATGGCCTGGCCGCCGACCATGCCGGCCGGGCCTGCGGCCTGGGCCAGCACCTGGACCATGTTCAGCCGGATGGTATCGCTTTGCGGGCTCAGGCTCGGGTCGAGCAGGGCAGTGAAAGCCAGGCTCTGCAGGCCATCACCGGCGAGGATCGCACAGGCTTCGTCGAACGCCTTGTGAGTGGTCGGCTGGCCACGGCGCAGGTCGTCGTCGTCCATGGCCGGCAGGTCGTCGTGCACCAGCGAGTAGGCGTGGATCAGTTCGACCGCACAGGCCGCGCCATTGGCCTGGCTTGCGTCGCCACCCAAGGCTTCGCAGGCGGCATAGGCCAACAGCGGACGGACCCGCTTGCCACCGTTCATGACGCTGTAGCGCATGGCCTGGTAAAGCCGTGTCAGCTCCGTCGACGGAGGGATGAACAGACCTTGCAGCGCGCCATCCACGCGTTGTTGGCAGAGAGCCTGGTAGGCAGCGATCATTCAGGCTGTTCCGTGTCGAAAGGTTCTTCGGTGAGCTCGCCGTCCTTTTCCAGCAGGACCTGGACTTTCTGCTCGGCCTGGGCGAGCGCGCTCTGGCAGTCGCGGGTGAGGCGGATGCCGTTCTCGAAAGCGCTGAGCGAGTCTTCCAGCGAAAGCTCGCCGTTCTCCAGGCGTTCGACCAGCGTCTGCAGGTCGGCAAGGGATTGTTCGAAATCCAGGGAGGCTTTTTTGCGGGCCATGGCAGCGGTCTCGGCGAGAAGGATTGAAACCGGGCGACGTTAGCAGACAGGCGGCTGCGGGGCAAATGGGAGCGCCGCGGCTACTGTGCCGGGTCGTGCTCCTTGCCGACATGCATCACGGCGCGATAGTGCACGCGTCCTTTTCGCAACTGCCGTATGGCCTGGTTGACCTCTTCCAGTGGCCAGGACTGCACCCAGGGCCGCACCCCGCGCGCTGCGGCGAAGTCCAGGGTGTCCAGGATGTCCCGTCGTCTGCCGACATTGGCGGTGGTGATGCTCAAGGTCTTGTACATCATGGAGGCGATATCGAAGGTCACCGGTGGTGGCATGCCGGCGAAACACAGCGTTCCGCAGGGCCGCAGCATGTCGATGATGGTTGGCCAGTCGCAGGCGACCGAACTGGTCACCAGGATGTAGTCCAGGGCGTTGCGCACTCGCTTGCACTCCACGGGTTCGCTGAGGTCGACGAAGCGTTTGGCGCCCAGAGTCAGGGCATCGCGTTCCTTGTGCGGGCTGCTCGACAGCGCCGTGACGTGACAGCCGCGCTTGGCCGCGAACTGGACGGCAAGGTGGCCCAGGCCACCGATACCGACGATGCCGACCGCCATGTTGGGCTCGGTGGCGCGCTTGAGCGCCGTGTGCACGGTGACGCCGGCGCACAGCAGAGGTGCGGCGTGCTCGCTGCTCAGCGCGCTGGGAATGGGGAAGACGAAGCGGCTGTCGCAGTGCATGTAGTCGGCCAGTCCGCCGTGTTCACCATGGGTGCAGGTGGCGATCAGGCAAGGGCAGTGCTGCTCTTGGCCACGCAGGCAGAACTCACAGGCCAGGCAGGCGCTGCGGTACCAACCGACGCCGACCCGTTGGCCCAGGCGCAGACCGGCGACGTTTTCACCCACTGCACTGATGCGACCGATCACTTCATGGCCGCACACCTGTGGGTAGACGCTGGCATCACCCCAGTGGCCATCGATCAGATGCAGGTCGCTGCTGCACAGGCCGCAATGCGTGACCTGTATTTCCACGTCCATCGGCCTCAGGGGCGGGCTGCGGTAGCTGAGCGTCATCAGTTCGCGCTTGCGCTGAGCGGCGGCCCAGGCGGTGACCATGCGCCCGCTCATGAACGGGCCTGCTCGAGGGTACGCAGCAGCTGCCGCGTCAAGCGGGCGGCCCACTGCGGGTTCAGGCGAATCGCCGAGGTACGGGGAAACTCCAGATCGTTGCGCGGCGGCGTGGCGAGCAGATCGTCAAGGATCATCGACAGGATCAGGCGCGTCTTGGCAATGGTCGGATGCTGGCGGGTATCGTGGTCCAGGCATCGTCGCCAGCGGTCCAGGGATAGCGGGACGAAGCTGCCCGGTTCGAGGTTGTCGGCCACCCAGCCACACAGGGTTCGCCAGTCCAGGGCACCGTGTGGATGGCACAGGTTCGAGGCCCGGCCCGTTGCGCTGGCGGGTACCTGGATCGCGAGTTGCGTCATGACCTGTGCGGCGACGTCGACAGGGGTCAGATTGACACTGCCCTCGAGGTCCGGCCAGCATCCGAGCAACATGCAGGTGCCCAGTAGCAGGCACACATAGTCGCTGTCGTTGACAACGCTGTGCGCAACCTCGAGGGGCGCGGCGAGGTCGCCGCAACGGGCTATGGTGACGGGCAAGCCATGTTCACGAGCGGCGTTGAGTGCCATGGCTTCGGCGACTTGCTTGCTTTCCTCGTAGCCGGTCCGCGCGCTGCCACCGCCGGCGAGGGTGGACACCAGCAGCAGTGGCATCGCGCCGTCGAGGGCCAGTTGCACGATCTGAGCGGTGCCTTCGACGTTGCACGGCACCAGGTTGGCGTAGGGCTTGACCCAGTTGACTTCGGCGCCGGCGTGCACCACGCAATCGACGGTTTCGGTCAGGTGCCGATAGGTGTCCGCAGCAAGCCCCAGGTGCGTGGCCGTCAGGTCGCCACGTTCCATCTGCAGTTTGCTCAGCCAGTCCAGGGGCACGCCAGGGGGGACCAGACCATGGCGGTGCAGGCTGTCCAGGCAACGTCGCCGTGCTTCTGCCAGGTCTGTGGCACGGACCAGGCAGATCACCTGCTCGACCTCGGGCTGACGGGCCAGGGTGGCCAGGATGAACGCACCGAAAAAACCCGTGGCGCCGGTCAGCAGGATGCGTTTGCGCGGTTTGGCTCGGTAGGCGTGGAGAAGGTCTTCACCGCGCTGCGGCCCGGGGCTGAATGGGTAACGCGCTGCCTCCACAGCGACTTCGCGCAGGATCGATACCGCAGGCAACCCGGCCTGGGCGCGATCGATGGCCAACGCCATGCCCTGCAGTCGCGTGTCCCTGAGCAGGGCGGAGAGGGAGAGCTGCACATCGAAGCGGTTGTTGAGCTCGAGCAGCAATTCGCTCAGCTGCAGGCTGCCGCCGCGGTCAAAGAAATCATCGTCTTCGTGCAAGGCTGGAATGTCGTCGCCCAGAACCATGCGCCACACCGTTGATACCTGTGCCTGGGTGGCGGTCAGCGTTACCTGATCCTCAGGCAGTGGTACAGCCTGATCCAGGTGCGCTGCGCTCAACCGCTCACGCTTCTGATTGCGGCCAGCATCCAGGCTGGCCACTGCATAGTAGGCGCTGGGCACGGCGAAGAACGGCAGATTGAGAGCCGCCCAGGCGCGCAGGGCCGTGGCCGTGGGCAACTGCGCGGGGTCGGCGGGGACGACGTAGGCCAGCAACTGGCGGGCGGCGCCTTCGTGACGACTGCCGATGCAGCTCTGGGCCACCAGCGGGTGGTTGTTCAGGACCTGCTCGACGTTTTCCGGATGCACCTTGTAGCCGCGTATCTTCAGATGAGCGCTGTCGCGCCCGAGCAGTTGCAGGCGACCGTTGCCCAGGCAGATCACCCGGTCGCCGCTGTCGAACAGCCTGCCGTTCACCGCGGCAATGTCGGCTTGCCCGAGGTAGCCACTGAACAACCCTGGAGTGCGCAGGTGCAGCTGGCCTGCAACGCGCAGGGGGACCGCTTGCCCTTCCCGATCCAGCACCTGCGCTTGGACGCCTCTGATCAATTGCAGGGTGCCATCGTCGTGCTTGAGCGCAACGTCGCCGGCTTCGTTGGAACCGTACAGGTCGAGCAGGTGGCAGTCAGGCAGCAGCGCCTGCACCTGTGAACGCAAGGCTGCCGACAGCTTCTCGCCGCTGCTCCAGAGGACCCGCAGACCCGCACAGCAGGCGACGAAGCGAATCTCTTCGCGCACCAGCCCCTGCAACAACGATGGAGTGATCATGATCTGTTGCAGCTGGTTGTCGACGATGAAGTCCATCAGGCGGATCGGGTCCAGTACCACCTCATCGGCGATGATCACGGTGGTGCACCGGCTCAGCAGCGGGTAATACAGGTAGCTGGTCAGCCAGGCGTTGAAGCCAACTCGCTGCCCAGGCTGCAGATAGTTCTGCCACAGGTGCAGGGAGTCGAGCATGGCCGACGGTGACATCAGCGCCACCTTGGCCGGACCGCTGGTGCCCGAGGTCAGCAGGCCATAGGCGATGGCCGGGCGAGTGCGTGTCCACGGCGGACAGTCGGCAGGTACCTGGCGGGCGAACTGGCTTTCCAGCAAATGGGGTTGTGGAGCTTCCAGCTGTCGTGCGCCATCGGCGTCGCACAGCACCAGGCACTCACCCAGGCGCTCCAGCAACTGCTGGCAGTGCTGAGCGCTGTACCAGGCGGGTATCTCGAGATATCGGCGTCCAGCCAGGGCGCAGGCGGTCATGGCGACGGCGGTGTGGATGTTCTTGCGCTTGAACAACACTGCCCAGGCATCAGGCGCCAGGCGCGCCTGCAGGACCCACGCCAGCCGCTGCGCCTGGTCATGCAGTTGCTGCAGGGTCAGGCTGTCGCGCCCATCGCTGACGGCGATGTGATCCGGTTCGGCGGTCACGCTGGCGCTGAAGGTGTCCAGCCAGTCGGGTACGTCCGCCGCGCTTCGGTTGTAATGGTTGAAGGTGCCCCAGTCATCCAGACTGCGTTCGCGCAGGCGTTGCAGTTGCAGGGTGCAGGCCTGGGGAGCTGTCAACGACGAGGGTCCGGTTCGGCCTTGCACATCCAGCATATGAAAGCCGGTTTCGGTCAACAGGCCGATCACGCACGACTGCGCCATCAGCTTGTCGATGGACGGCCGCTGCGCCGTGGCGCTCGCTTCTGTGCAGGCCAGCAGCAGCGGCTGGCCGACCAGCTCATGCAGCTCGGACGGCTGCCTGTTCTGTGTCCAGGTGGATGCCGAGGTGTCGAGGGCATGGCAGCTCACGTTGGGGAGTTGGGCCATGCTCCAGAGCAGATGGCTGAGGTCCTCGCTGCTGCTGTGCAGCAGAACGATATCCAGGTGCGCCGAAGGCGCGCGGTGCAGGCTGCGAAGCATTCCGGCGGTGCTGCCGGGTCGCTGCAGGCCGGCCAGCAGGGCGAAGAAGCGATAGGTCGGCTGGGCGCTGTCGGCGCATTCCCTGACCACGGCCGGGTAGGTTTGCTCAGGATGGTGCACCGCTGCGAAGCCGGTCGAGCGCTGCGCCTCTTCGTGCCAGCCCTTGAAAAACTGCCAGGCCGGTACCGTTCTGGCTTCCCAGTGCAGCATGGTCGGATTGAACGGTACGCCCATGAAGTCGCACAGGGTGCTCAATCCGCTCGCGCTGTCGTGCATCAAGTCCGAATCGCTTTCCAGGGCCAGCAGGCTCTGGGCCGGACACACTCGGTGGACACGCCAGTACAGCGCCAGCAGCTCCTCGAATCCCGACTCGTCGGGATCGAACCATGTGTCCTCGCCGTGAGTGCCGACGCGATACAGGGAGCGCATGACCGCCTCCGGCTCGCGGACCAGAAACACGTGCTTGAACTGCTGCAGCCAGTCGTCGCTGATCTGGGCGAAATCGCAGAACCAGGCGATTTCCTTGCTCAACAGCACCGACTTCCCGTCGGGCAATGGCGCCTGGGCCAGCGCTTGCAGAGCCTGACCATAGGTGGGCACAAGGTCTCGGGTGCCGGTCTTGCGGCGGGTGTCGAGCACGCTGCGATACTTTTCGGGCCAATGCTGCATCAGGAACGGTTCGCTCAGGCGTTCATGCAGGACGTGCACGGCGGGGTGTTCCATCACACAGCGTTCGAGTGCGGTAGAGCGACTCCGAGACACGGCCCAGATGATCACTCGCAGCGGTCGCATCAACATGTCCAGCTCCTTGGTCAACCACGCAGCACCCATACCCCGGATGCGGCAATCAGGCCCATGCCCACGATCATGGTGGTGTCGGGGACTTCATCGAACAGGGCAAAGCCCCAGAACATCGCAAACAGCAGATAGCTGTAATCGAACGTGCCCACAACCGTGCTCTGGCCTATCTGGTAGGCCTTGGCAACGCCCACGCTCATCAGCACCATCAGTACCGCGAGCACGCTCATCAGCCCCCATTGCGCCGTTCCCATCGGCGCCCAGTGCGGGGTCAGGAAGCCATCGTGCGACGGCTCCGGTGAGGGGCCCAGTAGTCGATGGCCCAGCAACACCACTGCGCCGACCAGGCACAGGCACAGGTTGAGATTGAGCGCCAGCGACAGTGCACCGCGGTCGTGGCAGCGGGTGCGCGTCACCACCGCAGCCACGGCGTAGAGCAAGGCTGCCAGCACCGGTAACAACGTCATGGCGGAAAAGTCGGCAGCCGTCGGGCGCAGGATCAGCAGCACGCCCAGGAAACCCAAGACGATGGCCATCCAGCGCCGTGGGCTTACCGGTTCGCGCAGCACCCACGCCGACAACAGCGCAATGAACAGCGGCGCGGTGTAAAGCGCCAGTGCGGCCACGCTCAGGCTCACGTGCGGCAGTGCAGCGTAGAAGGCGATCCACATCAGGGAGAGGGCCGCACTGCGAAGCAATGTCCAGCGATCCCAGGTCAGGTGATGCCACGCGCCGCTGCGCTGCGAAAGGCCCAGCCACAACAGGAGCAGGGCAATGGCGATCGCGGAACGAACGACGTACAGCTGCCATACCGTGAACTGGGCGCTGCCCAGCTTGATCAAGGCATCGGATGTCGCGACCAGGAATACCGAACCGGTGATCAGCCCCGCGCCTGCGCGTGTGTCGTGGAGGAGCCGTCGCTGTTCCATGCCGTGGTGAGTCCAGGCGGTGAGTCTTTGCATGATGCCCTAAAAGGTGACATGGTCTGTAACGACCATTTATTCGGCCAGGGCAACTTTAGGTTATGGAAAACCTCCGGCGTAAATTACCGCCACTTTCAAGTCTCATCCCGTTCGAGGCAGCCGCCAGGCTACAGAGTTTTTCCCGTGCGGCGGACGAGTTGCACCTTACCCAGACGGCCATCAGCCGCCAGATTCGTTCTCTGGAAGAGAACCTGGGTGTGCAGTTGTTCGATCGCAAGAGCCGTGGCGTTTTCCTTACCGACGCGGGTGAAAGCTATCGCCAGACGGTTGCCGCCGCCTTGCGGGATATTGCCCAACGCACCGAAGAGCTGCGTCAGCATCAGTCGTCGGCACGGGTCGTGGTGCTGTCGTCGCAATTGGTCGAGGCGTTCTACCTGTTCATGCCAGCGCTGGCGGGCTTTCATCAGAAGCATCCGCAGATCGAATTGCGCCTGCATTCCACATTGGCCGCTATCGGTGACGAGCGCGAACGCTTCGATGTGGCGGTCCAGACCCTGGGCCGGGCCAGTGCCGATCACGTTCTGCTGTTCAGCGCACCCGACCAGGTGTTCCCGGTGTGCAGCCCGGCCTACTACGACCGCATCTGCAGGCGCTTGACCCTGGAGGAGCTGCCCAACTGCCGTCTGCTGCACTACGAGCCCAGCAGACAGGACTTCGTGGGCTGGGACCAGTGGCTGGAACATGTCGGCGCGCCGTTTCGGGTTGGCCGCAAAGGCATGGGCTTCAACAGCTTTCCGGTCATGATGCAGGCGGCGCTGGAGGGTCACGGCGTGGCGCTGGGCTGGCAGATGACCACACGGCAGATGCTCGAGGACGGCAGGCTGGTGCGCCTGTTCGACGAACGCCTGACCATGCCCGACGCCTTGGGTGTCTACAAGTGGCATGCCAATCCGCTCTCGCCGGCAGCCAGCCTTTTGGTGCAGTGGCTGCAACAGCTTTTGCTGGAGTCCAGGCCCAGTGTGGAACCCGTGCCGGCCTGAGGGTCACATCACCGCATCGCGCAGGGACAGGCAGGCGAGCAGCGACTGCACGCAGCTCGCGCAGCTCATGTTGGCGGTGGTGAGCCTGACCGGTGCTGCCAGCGGCGCTTCGTAGACGGCATCGAGACCGGTGAGGCCGCTCAAGGCGCCGCTGCGTGCCTGGCGATACAGCCCCTTGGGATCACGCGCTTCGGCGAGCGCCAAGGGTGTGTCGACGAAGACTTCGACGAAGGCATCGCTGCCGATGATCCGTTGCGCCAGCGCGCGGTGGGCAAGGCGTGGCGAGATCAACGAGGCCAGGACGATACTGCCCTGGGTGCAGAACAGGCGGGCGACTTCAGCGGTTCGACGCACGTGTTCCAGGCGATCGCTGTCGCTCAAGCCAAGGTCTTGGCAGAGCCCGCGCCGCAGCTCGTCGCCATCGAGTACCACGCACGCGTAGCCCAGTGCCTCGAGTTCCGCATGCGTGGCCTGGGCGATGGTGGTCTTGCCGGCGGCGGGGATGCCGGTCAGCCACAGTACCGTAGGGCGCGTGCTGACCAGGCGCCGGTTTGGCAAGCGAAAGGTACCGTGGGGAGATCTAAGCATCGCGTGCTCCAGGATCGGCAAGTGCTGCCAGCACCCTTTTCTGGATGTCGTGTACGGCATGTTCGCTGAAACCGCTGCGCGGTGCATCCACCATCAACCGCCCCCCTGAGTAGCCCAGACTGTGCAGGCCTTTCTGGACACTCTCGCACAAGGGCAGATCTTCTTCACGGACCACCGCGACGAAATCGATTACGGCCTGCTCTTGGGGATCGGGGTGCGGGCCTTGGGTGAACCATTGCACGCGCTGCTCACAGCGCTGCGGGCCTGTGGGTACGTGGTGCAACAGGTTCATGTAGCCGCCGGGATAGACTTCGATGCACAGGTTCGGCCACACGTACCAGGCACCGAACTCGCCCGTGCGCGGCGCGCCGGGGTTGGTTGCATAGCCTTGTCGTTCACCTTGGTCGGCGCTCAGGTGGGCATGGAAACCCGGATGCAGGTCGATACGGTAACTGCTCAGATCCAGTGTCTGTTGCGACAGGCTGGGGTGGCAGCCGGGGCAGTGATAGCACTCTGAATAGTTTTCCACCGAGACTTTCCAGTTCGCTTGCAGCGCATAGGTATGGCTGTAGCTGTGGTAGAGCGACTCCGGCGCAGGCGAGAAGCTGCGCAGTTGCGCTTCGAGCCCGGCGAGCTGGGTGGCCAATGGTGCGGCGTCGGGGTCCAGATTGACGAAGACCAGCCCGCACATCACCTCCAGGCGCACGTCGGCCAGGCGGGCACGTCCAGGTTCGAATCCCGCCACGTCGCAGCTGTGCCGAGCGCTCAGCAAGCTGCCTGCGTGATCGTAGCGCCAGGCATGGTAGGGGCAGGTGATTGCGCCACGCAGTTGCCCGCAGCCTTCGAGCAGACGATGGGCGCGGTGCTGGCAGACGTTGTGGAACGCCCTGAGTTGGCCGTCCTGGCCATGCAGCACCAGTACGCTCTGCTGGCCGATGTCGCAGACGATATAGCTGCCTTCGACCGCCAGCGCGGAAACATGGCAGGCGTACTGCCAGGTGCGATGGAAGATGGCTTGCAGTTCCTGATCGTAACGTGCGGCGTCGAAATAGAAAGCACCGGGGAGGTTGTAGGCGTGCTCCGCATCGGGATGAAAAGCGCCGACGTCGAGGCTCGTACAGAGGTGTTCTGCGACATATTCATTCATGGACAGCCACCGCATCGCCCAGGGCGTCCAGGCACAGGGTCAGGCCCAGCCCCGGACTGTCATCCAGGTGCGCGATGCCGCGGTTCACGTTCACGCCGCCCTGCGCCGTGACGATGCTGTGATGGCGGCAGGCATTCCAGCTGGCGCGCAGGTATTGGTGGGGGGTGGCCATGGCCAGGTGCATGGCCGCAGTGTCGGCGATCTGGCTGCCGCCGACGTCTTCGATGTTCATCTGGATACCTTGCTGGATGCAGTAGTCGCGCAGATGCCGGGCCTTGGTCAGGCCGCCGACCCGGGCGATCTTCAAGCCGATGACCTGGGCGGTATTCAGGGAGCAGGCGCGGTACAGGTCGGCGGCACCGTGGATGCATTCGTCCAGGATCAACGGCTGGCGCGTCAGGTTGCGCACATGCTGGCACTGTTCCAGCGTCTCGCACGGCTGCTCGAAATGCACCTCGTAGTCCCTGACGGCGTTCATCACCGCCACGGCCTGAGCGGGCAGCCAGGCGCGATTGGCGTCGAAGGTCAGGTGGTCGCCGCGCATTCGTTCGGCCAACAAGCCCTGGATCCGCGACAGGTCGGCCGTCACGCCCGAGCCGACCTTGCACGAATGGGTCCGGTAGCCTTCGGCATGGGCCAGGTGCATGTCGGCGACCATCTGCCGTGGCGTCGATGTGGGGATGCTGCTTTGCAAGGTCAGCTCGGTGTTCAGGCGTCCGCCGAGCAGCGCGTGTACCGGCAGGTTGCAGTAGTGTCCCAGAAGGTCCCAGCAGGCCATGTCCACGGCGGTCTTGACGTAGGGGTGGCCCGGCAGTGCCAGGTCCATGACCTGGTTGATCGCATTCAGGTTCAGCGGGTTGCAGCCCAGCAGATGGGGCGCCAGTTCGGCCAGTCCCGCTCGCACGCCGAGCGCGAAAGCGGGCAGGTAGGACGCGCCCCACGGGCAGCTTTCGCCGATCCCGGACAAGCCCTGGTCGGTCTCGATTACTACGATAGTGCTGTCCAGCGCGCTGTAGTGCAGGCGCCCGCCGGACAGCGAATAGGGTTTGTCCAGCGGCAGGTCCACTTGGTAGATACGCAGGCGGCTGATTTTCATGAGGCCTGCCTCACAGGTTGGCAGGCGACCACGGCGTCGAGGTCCAAGGCGCGCAGGATGGGCAGATGCAGCGATTCCATCAGCCTTGGCAGATCCTGCAGCACCGCTCCATGAGGCACATAGCGGTCGCGATGGTCATCCACCCAGCTGGCGCCGCAACTGCGGCTGACCACCTGATCGAGCAAAGAGGGCTCCAGGCCCATGGCGCGTCCCAGCTGCAATGCTTCCTGCAGGATGGAGTGGTTGGTCCAGGCCATGACTTCCAGCAGGCACTGGGCATAGCGGCCGCACGCGGGATGGCTGAGCGGATAGCCGAAGCGCTCCGGCAGACTGGGCTTGCGGCGCCCGCGGGCATCGACGTCGAAGGTATCGGGATGGCGATAATTGCGGTCGGCGCCGTAGGGGGAGGGCGCGGTGAAGCCTTCGATCAGCAGGCGACGCTGGTTCTCTGTTTCCATCATGGCCACCACCTTGAGGTGGTTGGCACGGGCCGGGTAAAGACCCCCGGCCTGGCGATAGCGCGCCTCGGTCAGCCGACCCAGTGGCAGGTCAACGCCGAGCTCATCGGCCAGGGCCACCGTCAGGGCCATGTCCTTGACGGTGATTTCCAGGGTGCAGGAATGGTCGTAGCTGCCATCGAGCAGCATCGGCGTGACCTGGTCGACAACGAAGCAGTTGGCCCGCGACGTCTTCGCTACATTCCACAGCCAGCGCAGGTCCAGGCCCTGGTTCTGTGCCACCAGCAGCAACTCGCCCCACGCCAGTGTCGCGCAATAGAACAGCAGGTTGGTCAGCAGCTTGACCGACTGGCCCTGACCGATGGCGCCGACGTGGAAGCTGTATTGGCCCATCGCGTCCAGAACTCCACGGACTTTGTCGTAGGCCTTTTTTTCGCCGCCGACATAGAAGCAGACGTTGTTGAAGTCCACGCCCATGTGCGAGAGGTTGCTCACGGGGGCTTCCAGGCTCATGACGCCGAGCGGCGCGGCCATTCGGGCGATGTCCAGGGTGTTGTGGTAATCGGTGGTCGAGGTGTCGATCCATACCACTTCCCTGTCGAAGTCGTCGTCGACAGGGGCCGCAAGGGCGCCGTTGCGGCCGATCATGGTTTCGCGCACCTGCTCGGGCAGCGGCAGGCAGGTGATCAACACGTCGATGTCCTGCGCCGCAGCGGCGGGCGTGGCAGCCCACTGCGCGCCCTGGCCGCGAACCCAGCGTTCGCAGCCTGGGTCATAGTCATGGACGGTGACGCGGAATCCGGTTTCCAGCAGTGCACGAATGAACGGGCGGCCCATGTTGCCTGCCCCGATAAAGCCGATAGAAAGGGTCATCGAACGATTCCTTGTGTGTTCAAACCAGTTGGCGGGCCCTTCCAGCGCCCTGTTTGCGTACCCAGATCGAGTCGAAGTTATCCAGCATCACGTCGGCGGTGGAGAAGCTCTGCCCGCCACCGATGGGCGAGATGCTCGCGTCGATGTCCGGATAGATGAAAAAGGCCAGGGAGACCCGCGCGTCGGGCTGGCGATGCAGGACTTGATGAGCAGTACTGACCAGACGTCCATTGGTCCAGCGTTGCAGCAGATCACCCAGATTGACCAGCACGGCGCCTTCCAGGCACGGCACGTCGCGCCACTCACCGCGGGTATGGACGCGTAGCGACGGCTGCGGCAGGGGTTGCTGGATCAGTACGGTGAGAAAGCCGTTGTCGGTGTGCTTGCCGACCGTTCCCGAGTTGGCCGGGTAATAGGAGGCGCGCTGGATCAGCGTCGGTCGGCGAAAATGCGCGTCGAAGGCGTGCGGCGGTAGCGCCAGAGCGGTGGCGATCGCACGGCGCAGGTTCGGGAACAGGTGTTCCATGACCTCGTCCTGCAAAGCGTAGGCGCTGGCGTTGAGGTCCGGGGCGACATGCTTGTCGGGCAGTACGCTGGGGCCGCTGAAAGGGGCACCACCGCACCGATCGATGCCCCAGTCCAGGTGCTGCTTGTTGTCCGGGCCCGCGTCGGGGTGCAGGGTTTCGCCGTAGGCTGCGACGTAACCGCGCGCAGTGCGCGGGTAGCCGAGCTGCCGATGGTGGCCGAAGCGCTGTTTGACCGACTCGGGCAGGGCGAAAAAGGCCTGAGCAGCGCTCAGGTATCGCTTGATCAGCTCGGCTGAAAGATCATGCTCCACCAGATAGAAAAAGCCGTCATGCACACACGCGTCGTGCAACTGCGCAACCGCCTCCGGTTTGCGTGCGATCAGTTGCGCGAGGGAAATGACCGGAAGCACCGGCGTGCCATTGACCCGGTTCATGCGACCTGCAACGCCAGGTAGTGCGCCCGTGCGTTTTGCAGGTAGCTGGCCGACAGTTTGGTTTGCAGCACGCTCAGCCCCTGCTCGTGCACCAGCGTCTGCAGCAAAGCCTCGAAGCCGTCCGTGGTGTAGTGGGCCTCGCGAATGCTCACCACCACCACACCACCGGGTCGAGTCATGGCGATCAGGTTGCGCAGTGCAGTGGCCGGCAAATGAGTGGGAATGAAGGCGCCACAGCACACCACCGCGTCGAAGTTGCGGGGCAGATCATCCGGCAGTGGCTGGGTCAGGTCTGTGTTGGGGTACAACCTCTTGTACACCTGGCTGGCTCCGGCCTTGTCGATCATGATCTCGGACAGGTCGCAGCCGCTGATCAGGCGATAACCGCGTGCATGCAGGGTTCGCCCGACCAGACCGGTACCGCAGCAGGCATCGAAAATGTGACTGTCATGGCGCACACCGGTGCGCTGCGCCACGGCATCGAGCAGATCAACGATCATGGTCGGGCCGCAATAGGCCTCGGCTTCCACATCGGCATCGTAATGACGCGCCCAGTGATCGTAATAGTGCTTGAGAGTATCCGTGCTGTGGTGCGACAGCGCCTCAGCGATCGAGCGAGTGCTCGAGGTCCGCGGCGCAAGGTCCGAAGGGGTGAGGGTGGTGGCTTCATCCATGGTTTGAGTCTCGAAGGAAAACTGTTGGGCGGGGTAGCTGTCGTAAGAGTTAGCAGCGCCGCCGGACAGGGTCAATCGAGCTGAAATGACGACGGTTTGAAAGAAAATTTACGGCCGCAGCGGGGCCTCGCGGGGTTGCCGGCCGTTGTACCTGCGTCGGTGTCGAGCGCCTGCCTCTGCGCCCCGAAAGCACGCCTTGTGAGGGCTGTAAATTCCTTTACGGTCCGTCATCGCGCGCGCTCGCGAATGGTCGATGCATGATTTTTTCGCCGGGCATGCCGTCAATTTAATCGTGGCTCACAGAGCAGAATTCACGGCACTTTTCGGGATGACCACCGTCCTTTTTTGCGCTAGGCTCTGTGACGGCCCATGCTGCCTGCCGCTCGCTCCGCAAGGAAAGGTGAAAGCATCTTCGAGTACCGCCCTCATACCTCTCTTGATCGTCGAGGTCTGGCAACGCGAGCACCAGCATGCATCGACTCGGGAGTTGTCATGTTTTCAATCGAGCAAGCCAAGCAGATGGCCAAGACGTTGCGCGTCGGGCTGCAGGCGCAGGGTCATGAAGTGTCCCATTCCAGCGCCTTGGAGATGGTGGCCCGGCAACTGGGGCACAAGGACTGGAACACCGCGTCAGCCAGCCTGGCGCCCACCGCTTCTGCAATGGTCGGCTTCGACCGGGCCATCCCCATCCTGCGGATTTTCGACGAAGCCAAGGCCCGCGAGTTCTACCTGGACTTTCTGGGCTTCGAGGTCGAGTTCGAGCACCGTTTCGAAGCTGATTTGCCTTTGTACCTGGGCGTGGCACGAGGAACTCTGCACCTGCATCTATCCGAGCATCATGGCGATAGCTCGCCTGGCTCGACCGTGTTCGTGCCGATGCAGGGTGTGGAAGCGTTGCGCGACGAACTGCTGGCCAAGCGTTATGGCTATGGGCGCCCGCAGATCGTCGATCAGGGGTGGGGAAGGGTATTGGAAGTGCACGACCCGTTCGGCAACCGGATTCGCTTCTGCGAAGGGTGACAGCGGCCTGATCTAGGCCGTGATTTCGAGAAACCTGCGCACCCGTTCGGTATCAGGGTTGCTGAAGAACTTCGACGGTGGGGCTTTTTCGATGATCCGGCCCTTGTCCAGAAACACCACTTGATCGGACACGGCGCGGGCGAACTCCATTTCGTGGGTGACCACGATCATGGTGTAGCCCTCGCTGGACAGGTTCTTCATCACCTGCAACACCTCGCCGACCCGCTCGGGGTCCAGCGCCGAGGTGGGCTCGTCGAACAGGATCACCTCCGGGCTCATGGCCAGCGCTCGGGCAATGGCCACCCGTTGCTTCTGACCGCCGGAAAGGGTGAAAGGGTAGGCCTCGTGCTTGTCGGCCAGGCCAACCTTTTCCAGCAGCTCCACGGCGATCGCACGCGCCTGATCCTTGGGCATGCGCTTGACGTAGATCGGTGACTCCATGACGTTCTGGATCACGCTCAGGTGCGGCCACAGGTTGAAGCCCTGAAACACCATGCCGGTACGGGCGCGCAGCGTGGCCAGCTCCTTGCTGGTCATTTTGCGGCGCGTCTGCTCATTGATGCCGATGCGCTGGCCAGCGATGTGGATGCTGCCCCGATCCGGCTCCTCCAGCCAGTTGATGCAGCGCAGCATGGTCGACTTGCCGGAGCCCGAAGAGCCCAGCACGCTGACCACTTCGCCCTTGTTCACCACCAGGTCGATGTCGCGCAACACCTCGACGCCGTCGAAACTCTTGGACAGCTTGCGGATACTGACCGCCGGGATGGCGATGCTGGGTTCAGACATGGTCGAATCCTCTTCTGGCGCCGAAACGGCCGGCGCGCTTGAGCGCCAGCTCCAGGCAGATGCTGATCAGCCAATACATCACGATCACCACCACGAACGCCTGGGTCGGGATGAAATAGGTGGACTGCACCGAGTTGGCGGCGGCAGTGAGTTCCTGCACGGTGATGATGGTCAGAAAGGCGGTGTCCTTCAGCGCAATGATCAACTGGTTGCCCAGCAAGGGACGGGTCTTGATCAGCAGTTGCGGCAGGGTGATGCGCAGGTACAGACGCAGCGGGGTGAAACCGTGCGCCTTGGCGACTTCGATGTAACCTTCGGGCAATACCAGGCGGCTGCCGCGCAGGATCTCGGCGAAATACGCTGCATGGTAGATCACCAGGGCCAGCAGGCCGGCGGTCCAGGCGCTCATGCGCAGACCCAGTTCCGGCAGGCCGTAGTACAGCAGGTAGGCGAGAATCAGGAACGGCAGGGTGCGCATCAGGTTGATCCAACCGCGCACGACTATGGACAGCCGGTTGCGCTCCTCGAGCAGGAACACCCAGGCGCAGCCCAGTACGAAGGCGCAGATGATCGATAGCGCGAACAGCCCCAGAGTGGCCAGCAGGCCATCCAGGAACAGCGCCCGTGCCTCCCACAGAATGGTCCATTCAGTCATGTCGATGATTCCTCACATGGCCAGCCGATTGGCTTTTCGTTCCGCCAGCCCTTGCAGCTTGAGCAGTACGCCGATGATCAGCATGTACAGCACGGCGGCGGCGAGGATGGGCGGCAGCGGATCGTAGGTCACCGCCGAGATGCGGTTGGTGACGCGGGTCAGGTCGACGATGCCGATCACGGCCACGGCGGGGCTGCCCTTGATCAGAAACGACATCTCGTTCACCAGGCCGGGCAGGCTGGTGGTGATCATTTGCGGCAACATGATGCGGCGAAAGAACACCCCACCGGTCATGCCGCAGGCCAGCGCAGCCTCGCGCTGGTCGCGGGAGAAACTGAGGAAGGCGGCACGCCAGATTTCCGCGTTGAATGCGGCGGTGTTCAGGGTCATGGCGACGATGGCGGCCGTATTGCGATTCATGTTGATGCCGAACACCGGCGCCGAGAGGAACAGGAACAGCACCAGGGTCACCAGCGGTGTGGCCCTGGCCAGGCTGATATAGAGCACCAGCAGTTGCTCGACGAACGGGACCTTGGCCAAGCGGATCAGAGCGATGACCAGACCCAGGACGACACCGATGCCGATGGCGATGCCGCACAGCCACAGGGTGGTCCAGGCGCCTTCGAGCAAGAGTAGCCAGGCGTGTGTGTTCATGGCAGGCATCCTTGGCTGGGGTTTTTGCGTTGTATGTCTTGGCCTCTTCGCGGGCAGATGGCTCGCCGCCCGCCCCGCTCCCACAGGGCTACACCGCTCATCACCCATCCGTGTGGGAGCGGGTTCTACCCGCGAAGAGGCCCGCACTGACACAACCCGATCATTCAGGCGATCACTTCATCCCCGCCAACGTGTGGAACTGCTCGACGTTGGTGATCGGCTCCTTGGGCATGTCCGGGAAGGCTTCGCCGAACCACTTGGTCTGCAACGTGGCCAGACGCCCGTTGGCGCGGATCTGGTCCATGAAGCCGCTGAGGAACGTGAGCAGCTCCGGACTGTTCTTCGGCACGGGCCAGGCGGCGAAGCCGGCGCCCGACACGGCAATGCCCTTGGCGAAGGTGTCGCCGCGGGTCTTGACCAGGTCGTTCACCGAGATCAGCGCGTTCACGGCGTAGTCCAGGCGACCGTTGGCCAAATCGGCGTAGATTTCCGGGTACGACGGGTACTCCACCACCTTGCCCATCTCGCAACCCTTGTCCTTCATCATTTTCTTGAGTTCGGGCAGGCGTGCCAGCAGTGCGCTGCCGGCCTGCACGCCGACGGTCTTGCCGCACAGGCTGGCGATATCGCTGAGGCGCTTGTCATCGGCACGCTTGACGTAGAAGTGTTGGGCGGACGCGAAAGGCGGGGCGAAGTTGAACACGCGCAGACGCTCATCGGTGACCAGGGCACCGGTGAAGGCCACGTCGTACTGGCCGGAAGAAACTGACGCCAGCAGCCCGGTCCAGGGCAGGATGTCCTGCTTGACGTCGATGTTCTGGGTTTTGGCGTAGGCCTTGAGGTCCTCCAGCAGCTCCTTGTGAAAGCCTTCGGGTTTGCCATCGACGATGTAGTTGAACGGTGCGTAGTCATCCTCGGTGGCGACACTCAGGAAACCTTTGCTCTTCACCTCGGCGAGGTCGGCATGGGCGCCGAACGAGGCCGAGAGTACCAGCGTGGCCAGACTCAACGTGCGCAGCAGGCCCAGGGATGTGCCGGTCATCGAACGCTTGCGGGGTTGCTTCATGGATGCTGCTCCCGAGGGTTGAAGTAGGCCTGATCGTTTCGCTGAACGAAGGCGTTCAGTGGCATGGCCTCAACCTTAGTGAGGCGTCTGCGCACAGCGATAGGGGCAGTTGGGCACATTCGACTGGCCAGTTGCGTGCGCAAAAAAGCATGGCGCGCTATTTGCAAAGTCCATCGATCGGCATGGGTGCCAACAGGTTGGCTCGCCCTGGAAACCGGGCGGGTCCAGGACAGGTGAAAGCGCAACGCCGCGGATCAATCCGCGGCGGGCCATCGCGGAGCGAGAGCATGATCGATCACGTGTTTTACCTGGATTTCGACCAGCAGCGCGGCTTGCAGGAGCAACTGCGCGAGTCTCTGGTGTCGGCGATTCTGGGCGGAGGGTTTCCACCCGATGAGCCCTTGCCGTCGTGCCGCAAGCTGTCCCAGCAATTGAACATCTCGCGCAATACCGTGGCACTGGTGTACGAGAGCCTGCTGGATAACGGCTATCTGGTGAGCCGTCCCCGCAGTGGTTACTACCTGCATGCCGACTACTGCGGCGGCGATGCGCGCAACGCCTGGCCATCGTTCAGCCGTCACCGTCCGGTCGGCTACAGCGATACCTGCGATGCTGAGCGCGCTCCGGATTGGGCCGGGCGCCTGAAGATGCTCCCCAGTTTGAAGCACGGCGTCTTGCGGCCCGGTGACTGGAGTGGCTTCAGCTACCCGTTCATCTACGGGCAGCCCATACGGGACTTGTTCCCGTTGGAACGCTGGCGCGAAGTGTCGCGCAACACCCTGCGCAGTGAACGCGATCAAGGCTGGTTGTGCGATCGTTTCGACCGCGACGATCAGATGCTCATCGAACAGCTGCGCACCCGCGTGCTGCCCAAGCGGGGCATCTGGGCCAGCTCTGACGAAATCCTGCTGACCCTGGGCTCGCAGAACGCGCTGTACCTGCTGGCTACATTGCTGATGACGCATGGCGTCAAGGTGGCCATCGAGAACCCCGGTTTTCGCGACGCCCTGAGCATCTTCGAATTGCAAGGCGCTCACGTGCACAAGCAGGACATCGACGCTCAAGGGCTGGTGGTGGATGCTCGCCTGGACGACTGCGACTACCTCTATGTGACGCCGGGCCATCAGGTGCCCACCGGCATCGCCATGAGTACCGCACGACGGACCCGTCTGCTGCAGCATATTCGCCAGCACGACCAGATCCTCATCGAGGACGACTACGACGCCGAACTCAACCTGGACCATCATCCGCAGCCCGCGCTCAAGGCCAGCGACAGCAGTGGGCGGGTGATCTACCTGAGCAGCTTGTCGAAAGCGTTTTCACCGGGGCTGCGCCTGGGTTACATGGTGGCCGATGCCGAACTGATCAGCGAGCTGCGGGCCCTGCGCCGCTTGATGTACCGGCACCCACCGTTGAACAACCAGCGCATGCTGGCCGAGTTTCTCGCTCAAGGTCACTACGATGCGCACCTGCGCCGCTTTCGCGAGGAACATGGGCGGCGACGGGCCTCGATGCAGGACGCTGTCAGTCGATGCCTGAGCAGTTGCCAGCATCTGGGCAGCGACAGTTCCAGCGCATTCTGGCTCAAGGCACCGGCCGGCGTGGATACCCAGAAACTGGCGTGGGCGGCGGCGCAGAAGAGCATTCTGATCGAATCCGGAGCGCAGTTCTTCTTCAAGCCCGCACCGCCCGGGAATTTCATGCGGCTGGGGTTTCATGCCATCGATGCCGACAAGATCCGGCCAGGGATAGAGCAGTTGGCCGAGGTGCTGGAGGGGGGGTGAGGGGCTTGGAGTCTTGTGGTGCTTGTGCTGGCCTCTTCGCGGGCAGAGAGCTCGCCGCCCGCCCCGCTCCCACATAAAATCCGGTCCATTGTGGGAGCGGGGCGGGCGGCGAGCTCTCTGCCCGCGAAGAGGCCAGCCCATTCACCCCGAATACCTGCCCGAAAACTCACCGATCACTTCATCGAAAATCCCCAGCGCTTCCTCCACCTGGGCGGCATTGACGATGCATGGCGGCACCACGTGCAAGCGGTTCTCGACGATGAAGGTCAGCAATCCGCGCGCCTGAAACGCCGCCTTCATCTGGCCCATCACCGGAGCGGCCAGCGGCGTCTTGAGCTTTCTGTCGCTGATGAACTCCAGCGCCCAGAACAGGCCGATCCCGCGGGCCTCGCCGATCAACGGGTACTTCGCCGCCAGCGCGCGCAAGCCAGGCCCCAGCACTTCATGGCCGATCTGCCGGGCGTTGTCGACGATGCCTTCCTCGGCCATCACATCCAGCGTCGCCGCAATGGCCGCCATGGCCAGCGGATGCCCGGAATAGGTCAGGCCGCCGGGGAAGAAATGGTCATCGAAATACTCGGCAATGGGTTTGGAAATCATCACCCCACCGGCGGGCACGTAGCCGGAGTTGACCCCTTTGGCGAAGCAGATCAGGTCCGGCACGATGTCGAAATGGTCCAGTGCCAGCCAGCTGCCGGTGCGTCCGAAACCGGCCATCACTTCATCGAGAATCACCAGAATGCCGTACTCGTCGGCCAACGCGCGCACGCCGGCCAGGTAGCCCTTGGGCGGCACCAGGATGCCGGCCGTGCCGGGGACGCTTTCCAGCAGGATGGCCGCAATGGCAGCCGGGCCTTCGCATTCGATGACCCGGCGCAGGTGCTGCAGTGCGCGTTCACATTCTTCCTGCTCGTTGGTGGCATGAAACTCGGTGCGAAACAGGTACGGATTGAAGAAATGCACGTGGCCGCGGGCGAATTCATTGGGCACTCGCCGTGGATCGCCCGTGGCGACGATGGCCGCGCCGGTGCTGCCATGGTAGGAGCGGTAAGCGGAAAGAATCTTGTCGCGCCTGGTGAACAGCCGCGCCATGCGCATGGCGTTCTCGTTGGCGTCCGCGCCGGCATTGGTGAAGAACACTTTGCTGAAGTGGCTCGGCGCCCGCGCCAGGATGCGTTTGGCCGCCTCACCGCGCATCAGGTTGGCCGTGGCCGGAGCCACCGTGACCAGGCTGCTGGCCTGCTCGACGATGGCCGCGATTACTTTCGGATGCTGATGGCCGATGTTGGTGTTGACCAACTGACTGCTGAAGTCCAGATACTCGCGCCCATCGTAGTCCCACAACGTGCAGCCCTGGCCGCCGGCGATCACCAGCGGGTTCAGCGCGCCCTGGGTCGACCAGGAATGGAACACGAATTCACGGTCCAGGGCGTACACGTAGTCGTTGGAAAGGGGCGTGCTCATGGGCTACCTCTGCAGGATCGTAGTCAGCCAGGGCTGGTGGCGGGGCCGTGAGCGCACGGCGGTGGCTCACGATAGGAACAAACACGGCGCGCCCGTAGGGCCAGATGGGCTGAAACAGTGGGTCAGGCAGTTCGACTGGCCCAGGCAAACCGCGTAACTGTCCCTTGGCCCGCGGCTGGTTTTGGCTACGCTTGGCAGTCTCTCTCCAGCTTTTTCAGGACCCGTGACCATGGCTCACAGTTTCGATATCCACCCCGCTGTCAGCCCTATGACGCGTACAACCAGTCTCGACAGCCCCGAGATCCGTAAGGCGCGCATCGACCTGGCGGCCTGTTTTCGCATGGCGGCGAAACTGGGTATGGCCGAGGGGATCTGCAACCACTTTTCCTTTGTGCTGCCCGGCCATCCGCAGTTGTTTCTGGTCAACCCGTTCGGCCTGGCGTTCGCCGAAGTCACCGCGTCCTCGTTGCTGATCTGCGATTTTCAGGGGCGGGTCCTGGCCGGTGAAGGCCAGCCAGAGGCGACGGCGTTTTTCATCCACGCCCAACTGCATCGCCTCAACCCGCGTGCCACCGCCGCGTTCCATACCCATATGCCCAACGCCACGGCGCTGTGCATGCTCGAAGGCGACCCCTTCGTGTGGGCCGGGCAAACAGCGTTGAAGTTCTATGAGCGGATGGTGGTGGACGAGCACTACAACGGCCTGGCCCTGGACGATGCCGAGGGCGAGCGCATCTCGCGCGCGGCCGGTGAGGCGGATATCGTCATGCTCAAGAATCACGGCCCGCTGGTGCTCGGCCCCAGCATCGCCGAAGCGTGGGATGACCTGTACTACCTGGAGCGCGCCGCCGAAGTGCAACTCAAGGCCATGGCCAGCGGCCGCCCGCTCAAGCCCGTGCCCCACGCCATCGCCAGCGCCGCGTGCCGACAGATGCTGGTCGGCAACGCCGAGAGCGCGCGTCTGCATCTTGAGAGTGTCAAGCGCGGTCTGGCGGGCAGCGGCTACGACCTGTAGGCGCGAGGAACTCCCCCACTCAGTCCTCATCCAGGTTCTGCGTGAAGTCGTCCATCTGCTGAGCGTATGGACAGAGGAGCTGGGAGACTGATAGCTTATCGGAAGGTACTACCTTTAGATAACGAGGTTTCGGCTATGGCCACTTCAATCAAAATTGATGACGAGCTTAAAAGTCGCATTCAGCGCCTGGCTGGTCTGCGTCAACGTTCATCCCATTGGATTATGCGCGAAGCGATTGCGCAGTACGTTGGCCGTGAAGAAGCTCGCGAGGGCTTCAAGCAGGAAGCCCTCGCGTCTTGGGCCGCGTATCAGGAAACGGGTCGGCATCTGACCGGCTCGCAGACTCGGGCCTGGCTCGATACTTGGGGTACCGAGGCTGAGGCGGAGCTTCCCAAGTGCCACGATTGATCGTCACCGAAGGTGCTGCGCAAAGCTTGGAGCGTTGTCGCCGGTTTCTTATCGAAAAAGGTCCACAGATAGCGCAGCGAGCGGCTCAAGCGATCGAGCGGCAATTTGCTCGTTTGGAAGCCGACCCGCAAGTAGGCCGTCCATTTCCGGATCTGCCTGAGCTGCGTGAGCTGATTATCGAATTCGGTGACTCGGGCTATGTGGCGCTCTACAGGTATGAGCGCGCGCATGATGCCGTCTATGTATTGGCTTTTCGGCATCAGAAAGAAGTCGGTTACTGAGCATGGCAGCGTATTTGAACGGTGTTGGAAACTATTGGACGGTTGAACTGCCAAGGCTCTTTATCTACGCAGGCTGTCAAGAGAGTTCAGGGGCCGGCCGAGTTTATTTGCGGGCATTAAAAAGCCGGCTTATGGCCGGCTTCTCGTCGACGATCTTGCCTTACTTTTGGTAAGCCGCAACCGCCTGCAAACTGTTGACCAGCCTGAGCTGGTGAGGGCCAAAGAATACGCACGGGCGGGTGCCTGTGCAAATCTCTTTTTCCCCTCAAGGCCAAATGCCTTTGCTGCGCCCATGAAAAACCCCGGCCTGGGCCGGGGTTTTTGGTACAGCGACGGATCAGCCCTTGTAGGCGGCGACCGACTTGGTGATTTCGGCGCGGGCGGCGTCTGCGTCGCCCCAGCCTTCGATCTTCACCCATTTGCCTTTTTCGAGATCCTTGTAGTTCTCGAAGAAGTGCTTGATCTGTTCCAGCAGCAGCGGCGGCAGGTCGGTGTATTCCTTGACGTCCACATACAGCTGCGACAGCTTGTCGTGCGGTACGGCGATGACCTTGGCGTCGCCGCCGCCGTCGTCGGTCATGTGCAGGATGCCGACCGGACGGGCGCGGATGACCGAGCCTGGTGCAACCGGGTAAGGGGTGACGACCAGCACGTCGAGGGGGTCGCCATCATCGGCCAGGGTGTTGGGGATGAAGCCGTAGTTGGCCGGGTAGAACATCGGTGTGGCCATGAAACGATCGACGAACAGGGTGTCGCTGTCCTTGTCGATTTCGTATTTGATCGGCGCGTGGTTGGCCGGAATCTCGATGGCGACGTAGATGTCGTTCGGCAGGTCTTTGCCAGCCGGAATCTTGCTGTAGCTCATTGGGCGTTGCCCCCGTGGTTTGGGCCAGTCTGAAGGCCGTGCAGGCCGAAAATGTGGGCGCGATTATAGGCACATTGTAGGAACGCATGCCACACGCGCCGCGGTCCGGCCCCAGTCGTCTGCAGCGCCTGCCGACGCGGCTTGCGCCGCTGCTACGGGGGACCGTGTTCATCCACGCAATGCAGGCCATCGGTAACCTATCGCATTTCCCAACGCCGCGTTTGTCGGCAATCACCTTCCCTGTAGCAGCGGCGCAAGCCGCGTCCGGGCGTTACGCAGGTCGGGGGAGGGCCGCGAGCCGTTCGAGCGGATCCTGGCGATAGAACAGGCGCAACTGCTCGTAGACCTGCGGATAGGCCTCGTGCAGCAAATCCGGCGCGGCGAAGAAGTACTCGCTGGTGACGGCGAAGAACTCCGCCGGGTTTTCCGCCGCATAGGGGTCGATGGCCGTTTCCGCATCCGGATCGGCATCGAGCTGGCGATTGAGATCGTCGTAGGCGTGCTGCATGGCGCTGGCCCAGTCGCTCACACGCATGTCGCCGTGCAGCGGTGGCAGGCCGTTGGCGTCGCCGTTGAGCATGTCGAGCTTGTGCGCCAGTTCGTGGATGACCAAGTTGTAGCCGTCCCAGCCACCGCTGGTCATCACCCCCGACCAGGCAAGGATGACCGGCCCCTGTTGCCAGGCCTCGCCACTGTGCTCGCCGTCCCACTGGTGCTCCACGCCGCTGGGATCGCGGTAACGCTGCGGGCTGACGAAATCGTCGGCGTACAGGACGATTTCGTGAAAGCCCTGATACCAGTCCAGATCGCCCAATTGCAGCAACGGTAACTGCGCCTGTGCCGCAAGGTGAAGGCGGGCGCGATCGTCGAGTTCGACACCGGGCAGACACGTCAGAGCCTTGGCCTGCAGGAACAGCACGCAGGCCTCGCGCAGGTGCTGGTCCTGCCGTGCATCGAGGCCATTGAGAATCGGCAGGTCTTCACGCACCGTTTGCCACAGTGCGTCATCGATACGGTGGCGGTCCAGAATCCGCTGGCGCCGCCAGGCCTTGTACGACCACATGATTTCAGCGCGACGGGGCAGGGCCGCCCATACGGCTGCGCACCAGGCCGATGATCATCGGCAGCAGCGAAATCAGGATGATCGCGACGATCAGCAGGGTCAGGTTCTGTTTGATGAACGGCATGTTGCCGAAGAAGTAGCCCAGAGTCACCAGGCCGCAGACCCACAACACCGTGCCCAGCACACTGAAGCCCAGGAAACGCGGGTAGTGCATCTTGCCGACACCGGCCACGAACGGGGCGAAGGTGCGCAGGATCGGCAGGAACCGCGCCAGGGTAACGGTCTTGCCGCCGTGGCGGGCATAGAAGGCGTGGGTCTGATCCAGATAGTCGCGACGGAAGATCTTGGAATCCGGGTTGCTGAACAGCTTGTCGCCCACGGTACGCCCGACGATGTAGTTGGTGCTGTCGCCCAGGATGGCGGCGGTCATCAGCAGGCCCGCGAGCAGGAACGGGTCCATGCCGCCACCGGCCGCCACGGCACCGGCGATGAACAACAGCGAGTCACCGGGCAGGAAAGGCATCACCACCAGGCCGGTTTCGCAGAAGATCACCAGGAACAGGATCGCGTAGACCCAGGTGCCGTACTGGGTCACCAGCATGTTGAGGTACACATCCAGGTGCAGGATGAGGTCGATGAAGCTGAATTCCATGGCGGGTACCTGTGCTGATTCGATCTTTGAGAATCCGCGCAGTATACCGATGGGTGAAGCAGGTTTGTTGGCGGGTTTGCCAGGCACGCGCAACCGACCGGAGCTCGCGTGTCGGCGCAGCGAAACCATCAGGGTCGGTAGAGCAGGCCAGGGTCGGCAGAACAGGCGGGGGACGCCGAGGCATCCCCCGCTGCCACGGGGTTAGAAGAAGCCCAGTGGATTGATGTCGTAGCTGACCAGCAGGTTCTTGGTCTGCTGATAATGGTCGAGCATCATCTTGTGGGTCTCGCGGCCCACGCCGGATTTCTTGTAGCCACCGAACGCGGCATGCGCCGGGTACAGGTGGTAGCAGTTGGTCCAGACCCGTCCGGCCTTGATCCCGCGGCCCATGCGCCAGGCACGGTTGATGTCACGGGTCCAGACCCCGGCACCCAGGCCGAACTCGGTGTCGTTCGCGATGGCCAGGGCTTCGGCTTCGTCCTTGAAGGTGGTGATGCTGACCACCGGGCCAAAGATTTCCTCCTGGAACACGCGCATCTTGTTCGTGCCTTTGAGCAGGGTTGGCTGGATGTAGTAGCCGGTCGACAGGTCACCTTCGAGTTTCTGCACCTGACCGCCGGTGAGCAGTTCGGCGCCTTCACCCTTGGCGATTTCCAGGTAAGAGAGAATCTTGTCGAACTGCTGCTCCGACGCCTGGGCGCCGACCATGGTGTCGGTATCCAGCGGATCGCCGCGCTTGATCTGCTCGACCTTTTTCATGACTTCCTTCATGAAAGCCGGGTAGATGGATTCCTGCACCAGCGCGCGGGAAGGGCAGGTGCACACCTCGCCCTGGTTGAAGAAGGCCAGCACCAGGCCTTCGGCGGCTTTCTCGATGAAGGTCTGCTCGGCCTGCATGATGTCTTCGAAAAAGATGTTCGGCGATTTGCCGCCCAGCTCCACCGTCGAGGGAATGATGTTCTCGGCGGCGCATTTCATGATGTGCGAGCCCACCGGTGTCGAGCCGGTGAAGGCGATCTTGGCGATGCGCTTGCTGGTGGCCAGCGCTTCGCCGGCCTCCTTGCCGAAACCCTGGACCACGTTGAGCACGCCCGGCGGCAGCAGGTCGCCGATCAACTCCATCAGTACCGTGATGCCCAGCGGCGTCTGTTCGGCCGGCTTGAGCACCACGCAGTTGCCGGCGGCCAGTGCCGGGGCCAGCTTCCAGGCGGCCATCAGGATCGGGAAGTTCCAGGGAATGATCTGCCCGACCACGCCCAGCGGCTCGTGGATATGGTAGGCGACAGTGTTGCCATCGATTTCGGCGGCGCTGCCTTCCTGGGCCCGCAGGCAACCGGCGAAGTAGCGGAAATGATCGGCCGCCAGCGGAATGTCGGCGTTCAGGGTTTCGCGAATGGCCTTGCCGTTGTCCCAGGTTTCGGTAATGGCCAGGGTTTCCAGATTCTGTTCGATACGGTCAGCGATCTTCAGCAGGATCAGCGAGCGAGCCTGTACCGACGTCGTGCCCCACGCCTCGGCGGCGGCATGGGCGGCGTCCAGCGCCTTGTCGATGTCGCGGGCATTGGAGCGGGGGAATTCGGCGATGGGCTTGCCGTTGACGGGTGAGGTGGTGGTGAAGTAGTTGCCGTCCACCGGCGCGACGAATTCGCCGCCAATATAGTTGCCGTACTTGGCCTTGAACTCGACCTTGGCGCCTTCGGTGCCCGGGTGTGCGTAACGCATGGGGAGTCTCCTGCTGTTGTGGTTCTGTGGAGGACGCGCGGTAGCGCCCCTTAAGCGTAGAACAAAGCCGGGCAGGGCGCCTTGAAACCACTGGACAGCGGCAGGCGGGAAGCGGGTGGTCGCCAATCAAAGGATGCGATTTTTCCTACCCTACGCTACCCTGCCTCGACGTTTTACGAGGCCAACCATGCACATTCACATTCTCGGTATCTGCGGCACCTTCATGGGCTCTCTGGCGGTGCTCGCCAAGGAACTGGGCCACCGTGTCACGGGGTCGGACGCCAACGTCTATCCGCCCATGAGCACCCAGCTGCAGGCTCAGGGCATCGAGTTGACCCAAGGCTACGACGCCGCTCAGCTGGAGCCTGCACCCGATCTGGTGGTGATCGGCAATGCCCTGTCGCGCGGCAACCCCGCGGTCGAATACGTGCTGAACAAAGGGCTGCCCTACGTTTCCGGCCCCCAATGGCTGGCCGACCATGTGCTGCAGGGGCGCTGGGTGCTGGCCGTTGCCGGCACCCACGGCAAGACCACCACCAGCAGCATGCTGGCCTGGGTGCTGGAGCATGCCGGCATGGCGCCGGGCTTCCTGATCGGCGGCGTGCCACAGAATTTCGCGGTGTCCGCCCGCCTGGGGCAGACGCCGTTCTTCGTGGTCGAGGCAGACGAATACGACAGCGCGTTTTTCGACAAGCGCTCCAAGTTCGTCCACTACCGCCCGCGGACCACGATCCTCAACAACCTGGAATTCGATCACGCTGACATCTTCCCCGACCTGGCGGCTATCGAGCGTCAGTTCCATCATCTCATCCGCACGGTGCCCAGCGAGGGCCTGGTTATCCACCCCACCACCGAGCCGGCTTTGAGTCGCGTGATCGAGATGGGCTGCTGGACACCGGTGCAGACCACGGGCAAGAACGGTCAGTGGCAGGCGAATCTGCTCAGCGCCGATGGCTCGCGCTTCGAAGTGTCGTTCGAGGGTGTGGTGCAGGGCACGGTGGATTGGCCGCTGACCGGCCAGCACAACGTGGCCAATGCCTTGGCAACCCTGGCCGCCGCCCGCCACGTCGGCGTGGTTGCGCCGTTGGGTATCGAGGCGCTGTGCGCGTTCAAGAGCGTCAAGCGGCGCATGGAATGGGTCGCCGAAGTTCAGGGCGTTACCCTCTACGACGATTTCGCGCACCACCCCACGGCCATCGCCACGACGTTGGACGGCCTGCGCAAGCGCATTGGTGATGCGGCATTGATCGCGGTGATCGAGCCGCGTTCCAACTCCATGAGGCTGGGCGCGCACCGCGACGGCCTGCCCGAGAGCGTCCGCGACGCCGATCAGGTGATCTGGTACGCGCCACCGAATCTGGGCTGGGACCTGGCCGCGACGGCGGCGCAGTGCCCGGTCCCGGCGGTCGTGGCCGATTCGCTGGAAGCGATCATCGAGCGGGTCAAGGGCCAGGCTCGGCCCGGCACCCATGTGGTGATCATGAGCAACGGCGGCTTCGGCGGCCTGCATCTGAAACTGGCGGAGGCGCTTAAATGAGCGGTCCGCAGCGCATCACCCTGGCCATGACCGGCGCCTCGGGCGCGCAGTATGGCTTGCGCCTGCTCGACTGCCTGGTGCGTGAGGACCGCGAGGTGCATTTCCTCATCTCCAAGGCCGCGCAACTGGTGCTGGCCACCGAGACCGACGTCACCCTGCCGGCCAAACCGCAGGCCATGCAGGCTTTTCTCAACGAGTACACCGGAGCGTCCGCCGGGCAGATCCGCGTGTATGGCAAGGAAGACTGGATGTCGCCGGTGGCCTCGGGTTCCGGTGCGCCCAGTGCGATGGTGGTGGTGCCGTGCTCGACGGGAACGCTGTCGGCCATCGCCACCGGCGCCTGCAACAACCTCATCGAGCGCGCCGCCGATGTCACCCTCAAGGAGCGTCGGCAGTTGATCCTGGTGCCGCGGGAAGCACCGTTCTCGACCATTCACCTGGAAAACATGCTCAAGCTGTCGCAGATGGGCGCGGTTATCCTGCCGGCGGCACCGGGTTTCTATCACCAGCCGCAGACCATCGACGACCTGATCGACTTCGTCGTCGCGCGCGTGCTGAATCTGCTCGATATTCCCCAGGACATGCTGCCGCGTTGGGGCGAGCACCACCACGGCAGCGACGACTGAGGCGCGGGCGGCAAGCTATTTGCCCAGGCGCCGCAGCTCGTCCGATTCCACCACGCGCACGCCGTCCTGTTCCTCCAGCGCCAGGCGCCACAACGCACGGGCCAGTTGCAGCGCTTCGATGCCGTGGTACTTGCCCGGAATCAGTTTCGACAGGGGCCCGGCAATGCGCTCGGCCAGGCGTGCTTCGACGCGGTCACCGATCAGCAGCGAAGGCCGGGCGATGGTCAGTTGCGGCCAGCCCTGCGCACGCAGGGCCTCTTCGGTTTCGCCCTTCACCCGATTGTAGAAAACCGAGGATTGCGGGTCGGCGTCGATGGCGCTGATCAGCAGAAAGTGCCGCGCACCCAGTTCCAGGGCGCGCTGGGCATAGGCGACGATGAGCGTATGGTCGACCTCGCGAAACGCCTCCTGGGAGCCAGCCTGCTTGATGGTCGTGCCCAGGCACGAGAAGGCGATGTCCACCGGCCCTTGCAGGTCTGCCAGCAGGGGCAACAACTGCCCCACCGGGTTTTCCAGGTGCGCGTGCTCGGCGAGGGGGCGGCGGGTGGGCGCCAGGACTCTTTTCACGGTGGGTTCGGCGAGCAGGCGATCGAGCAGGTGCTCGCCGGTCAGGCCCGTGGCGCCCGCGAGAAGGATGTGCTGCGGCGTCAAGTACATGCGGTGTCTCCCTTGATACAGGCAGCGTGAAGCGGATGCCCTATGGCGTGTTCTCAGGCGCTGCGGCATCGTGCAATGCGCGCTTGGCCTGTTGTTGGCGCAATCGCTGCCAATGCGCAAGCACCCCCTTGGGCGCCCAGATCTGTGGCTGCGAGGCCTCGTAATTGTCGGCGATCTCCCGTTCGGCAACGTGCCGGCTGGCAAGTTCGAATGCCTGCTGCAGGTCATCCGTCTGGTTCAGGGCCTGGGCGAACAGGGCATCGCCGAAATAGGTGAAGTCGGCCTCTTCGGAGCAGCCGAAGGACACGCGGTCGGCTCGCGAGGCGGTCATGATCAGGGTTTTCTCGTCCCTGAGCGCCGGGATGAACCCGCCCGAGTAGCAGGCCGAGATGACCACCACCTTGTCACGGCCCTTGAGCGGTGCCAGCACGGCGGCCAGTTCATCGGCCGGCAGGTCGCCCAGTTGCAGGCGAGGTTGGTCGAGCACCAGTTCGTGCTCGCTGGTGCCGTGGCTGGTCAGGTAGATGAACACCAGGTCTTCCGGACCGCTGCGCGCCGCCAGCGTCTGGACGCTGCGGCTCAGGGTCTCGCGACTGGCCATCACGCGATCGGCCAGGTGATCGCGATGGTTGGCCAGGGTGATCTGGCCGATGGCGCCGAAACGGCTGGCGAGCATGCCGGTGACGTAGTCGGCTTCGCGCATGAACACGCTTTGCTTGCCATCCCCGGCCAGCGCCAGGCTGTACAGTTCGATCGCCGCGGTGGACGGCGGAACGGCGGCGAGCGCCTGCTCCAGCAGCCGACCCTGGTTGAGCAGCCCCTGCTCCAGCGGATCGGGCAACAGGTGGCCCTGGGCGTCGCGAATGCGCTGGCCATTGAGCCAAAAGCCGACCTGGGTGCTGCCATCCTTGAGGGTCAGGGTGCCCTGGCCTTGATAGGTGTCGTTCTCGAAGGTGCCGCTGTAGGTGCTGCCGTCGGCCAGGGCCAGCCAACCCTTGCCGCTGAAGCGCCAATCGGCGAATTCGCCCTTGTAGTGGCTGCCATCGCTGGCGAACATTTCGCCCTTGCCGCTGAGCACGCCTTCCTTGAAGGTGCCGATCCACACGTCGCCTGCGGCATTCTCGTAGCGGCCACGGCCGTGCAGCTGGTTGAGGTGGAAGTTGCCGATGTACTGGTCGCCGTCGGCGTTGCTGAACGTGCCGTGGCCTTCGAGCAGGCCGTTGACGAAGGTGCCAGTGAACTGATTGCCCGCCGCATCGCTGCGCGTGCCTTCGCCATTGGGTTTGCCATGGGCGAACCAGCCCTGGTACTGGCTGCCGTCGTCGAGCTCAATGTGGCCTTCACCCCAGTACTGATCTTCCTTGAAGCCGCCGCGGTACGACACGCCGGCTTCCTTGAAGGTGCCCTCACCCTGGCGCCGTCCCTTGACGAAGCCGCCGGTGTAGGTGGTGCCGCGCGCGATCAGCGTTCCCTGGCCATGAAACAGTCCATGGTCGAAGCCGCCGGTGTAGACCTCGCCATTGCGCCCGTGCCATTGGCCCTGGCCCTGCCACTGGCCGTCCTTGAACTGCCCGGCGTAGCCGCTGCCGTTGGGGTAGTCGACCCGGCCCTGGCCCTGCAACAGCCCATTGACCACGTCCCCGCGATAGCGACCGCCATCGGGCAGTCGCGCATCGGGTGGCGACAGTGGCTCGCCATCCCCGCAAGCGGCGATCAACAACGACAGGGCGAGGGGAACGAGAGGGCGCATGAGCGGGTCCGGGCGATTGAGGCGCCGAGTATGCCGCAGATGCAAGGGTGGAAAACAGATGCAGGGCGCTTTTCGGCCAAGCGCTGCCTGCAAGCCGACAGCGTTCGGATGATCGTCGCCTGCCTGCTCGGTCCGTAGCCCGCCAAGGGGTGCGCCATCTTGCATCACCCAGGCGTACGCCCGAGGTGCTTATAATGCCTGGCTTGCGAAGGAGACCCCCAATGTTGCTACGCGGTTTGACCTGGCTGGTCCTGTTCCAGCTGTTGGGCACGGCCCTCAATCATCTGATCCTGCCTGTGTTGCCCGGTCCGATCATCGGTCTGGTGCTGCTGCTGATCTACCTGATGGTCCGTGGCGAGGTCAGCGAGCCGCTGAGCCTGGCGGCCAACAACCTGTTGCGCTACCTGCCCTTGCTGCTGGTGCCGCCTGCAGTGGGCGTGATGGTGTATGCCCAGCAGATCGCCGATGACTTCTGGGCCATCGTCGGCTCGCTGGTGATTTCCGTCACGGTATCCACGGTGTTCGTCGGCTGGCTGATGCAGCGCCTGATCCGTCGCCGCCGACATGATACCCCGGTGCAACCATGATGCTGGACTGGCAGGGCGCGGTGCAGGCCGTCATCCATCATCCACTGTTCGGCATCGGCATCACCCTGGGCGCCTATCAACTGGTGCTGGCCGGCTACGAGAAGACCCGCTGGATCTTCCTGCAACCGGTGCTGCTGTCGATGCTGCTGCTGGTCGCGGTGCTGGTCGGCTGCGGGATCAGCTATGCCGAATACCGCAAGAGCACGGAAATTCTCGGCATTCTGCTGGGCCCGGCGACGGTGGCCCTGGCGGTGCCGCTGTTCCTCAACCTGCGGCGGATTCGTCAGTTGCTGTGGCCGACGCTGATCACCTTGGGCCTGGGCGGCCTGTTCGCCACGGCCTTGTGCCTGCTGCTGGGGCGTTGGCTGGGGGCCGATCACATGATTCTGATGACCATGGCGCCCAAGTCGGTCACCTCGCCGATCGCCATGCTGGTGGCGGAGCAGATTGGTGGCGTCGCGGCGCTGGCGGCCGTGTTCGTGCTGATCACCGGCGTCATCGGTGGAATCTTCGGCCCCGGCCTGCTGTCTCTGCTGGGCGTCGAGCATCCGGCGGCGCGCGGGATGGCACTGGGCCTGAACGCGCATGCGGTGGGCACCTCGGTGGCACTGCAGGAAAGTGAAGAAACCGGCGCCTTCGCGGCGCTGGCCATGAGTCTGATGGGCGTCGGCACGGCGGTTTTCCTGCCGTTGGCCATCAGCGCATTCGCGTGAGGACACAAGCCATGACATTGCCGCTCTTTCCCCTCAACACCGTGCTGTTCCCAGGCTGCGTGCTGGACTTGCAGCTGTTCGAGGCGCGTTACCTGGACATGATCGGTCGCTGCATGAAGCAGGGCACCGGCTTCGGGGTGGTCGGTATCGTCGACGGCGCAGAAGTCGGCCACGCCCCGAGCGCGCACGCCCAGGTGGGTTGCGAGGCGGTGATCATCGACTTCCAGAAGCAGGACAATGGCCTGCTGGGCATTCGCGTGAAAGGTGCGCGGCGTTTCCGTGTCGAGCGTACCGAGGTGCAGAAGGATCAGTTGCTGGTGGCCGACGTTAGCTGGCTGGATGAGCAGGCGGACCCGCCGCTGACCGAAGAACATGCCGATCTGCAGGCCCTGTTGCAGGCATTGGCCGAACATCCGATGGTCGCCGCTCTGGGCATGACCGAAGGTGCTCAGGGACAGCAGTCGTTGGCCAACCAGCTGGCCTATCTGCTGCCGTTCACCGAGCAGGAAAAAAGCCGATTGCTGGCCCAGAGCGACCCTGGCGTGAGCCTGACGCAAATCCAGGCCCTGCTCGATACCCTGCAGGGCGACGCCCAGGCCTGATCTCTCGCAGGATCATGGGCGTTCCCTGCGCGTGGGCTACATATAGCGATACTGTTCCAGTGCCATCGGCAGCCCGTGCACGGCGAAGAAGCCGAGCAGCAGTGCGCACGCCGGCACCACCAGCCACCACACATGCAGGGGCATGGCCGGCAGCGGCTTGCGATATTCCACGGCCGCCAGGCACGAGGCGCAGACGAAGCAGGCCAGCATGGTTCCGGCCATGATGTCGGTCGGCCAGTGGGCGCCTAGGTAGACCCGCGACAAGGCAATCGACAGCGCTGGAATGCTCGCCAGGATGACCCAGACCAGGCGCATGCGCGGCGTCTGCCGACGTCCGGCCAGGATCGCCAGGCTCAGAAAGAACGCGAAGGCCGCCGAGCTGTGCCCGCTGGGCATGCTGAAGGTGGTCAGCGGTTCGAGCAGCACGTCGGGCCGCTGCCGCGCCACCAGATGTTTCAGCGAGCCGTTGAGCAATGCGGTGATCAGCATGGTCGAGCAGGCGAACAGGGCCGGCCGCCATTGGCGAGTGATCAGCAGCAGTACGGTGAGCAATCCGGCCACCATGAACTGGGTGCGGAAATCACCGATGCGCGTCACCAGCACCACGAAGGTTTCCGCCGCCTCGCTGCGGTGCTCCTGCACCAGGGTCTTGAGGCCGTTGTCCAGTGCGCTCAGGTGTGGGAAACCGAAGAACAAGGCAATCAGCATGATCAAGGAGGCGAGGGCGATGAGCATCGTGCCGCGCTCGCGGTTGCGCCACGTAGCGTGCAGGCTCAGGCCCATCAACAGGGCGATACAGGCAACGACGATACCGGCCTGTGGCCAGAAGTCGTCGGGCAGGGGCAGGCGGAATGCCGCACCGGTTGCCCAGCCTGGTAGCAGATAGGCTACCGACCAGCCGGCTGCCGCCACCAGGCTGACGAGGATGAAACGTGGCAAGGGCATGTCGAGCATGCCGGCGACCATGGGCAGCATCGGCCGCAGCGGGCCGATGAAGCGTCCGACCAGCAGGCTGGCGACGCCGTAGCGCTGGAAATAGCTCTCGGCGGTTTCCAGCCATTGCGGGTGCGTGCGTAGCAACGGCAGGCCACGGATGTTCTGGTGAAAGCGCCTGCCCAAGGCGTATGAAATGGCGTCGCCCAACAGGCCGCCGGCGTAGCCCAGCAGCAGGGTTTCGCTGAGCGACAGCGCACCGTTGCCCGCCAGCACCGCCACGGCGAACAACACCACCGTGCCGGGTACGACGATCCCGGCGATCGCCAGGCATTCGATGCAGGCGATGGCGAAGATCGCCACGCCCAGCCACTGCGGATGCAACGTCAGCCAGCCTGTCAGACTGTCCAGCCATTCGCCCATGAGTCAGGTTCCTTGAAAGATCGAGAAATAATCGCGGCCTTCGATCTGGCCGCGACGCAGGGGGTTGCGCGTGCAGAAGCGGGCATAGCCGGCATCCACGAAGCGATAGGGCAGGTGTTCGTCCCGGCCCAGGGGAATGCCCAGGCGCGTGGTCTGCACCACGTGCGGGACAGTGGCGCCGACGTCGTCGACGAACAGGTGCTCGGTGTCGAAGCGCTGGGCGTCCCACACCGGCACTTTCAGGCCCAGGGCCTTGCACAGCAGGGTCTGCCCGGCGCACAGGCGCTCGGCCGGACGTGGCTGGCCGCTCGCATCGGGATTGTTGAGCTGCATCTGGGCGAAGGCGTTGTCGTCGGTGCAGGCGTCGAGCCAGGGGTAGGCCGACTTGATCAGCACCGCGTTGCCCGGCCCCTGGGCACTGAAATTCAGCGAATCGCCACCGCGGGCGTAATACATATAGATGTGGCCGCCGTCCAGGAACAGCGCACGGCGCTTGTGGGTATAGCCAAGCGAGGCATGGCTGCCGCGATCCGTGACGTAGTACGCCTCGGTTTCGATGATGCGCGCCGACAGCCAATAGGGACCCTGACGGTGGCGAATCACCTTGCCGAGCAACGCACGGGCCAGGGATTGCGCGTCGGTATCGAAGAAGGCGTCGGGCAACGGGTTGAACATAACGGGGTCCATTCGGTGTCGCGGTGGATGATAGCAATTGCACATCGGCCAGGCCCGTGGACATATGTTTAAAGAGGTGTTTTCGACCATCCGCCCGTCACCGCTGTTAGTGGGCGTACGTGACAGCTATAATCAGCCGCTTTCCTCTTTGCCAAGACCACAGAGACCATGACCGAGTCCGTTCTTGACTACATGACCCGCCTGGGTCGCGCCGCCCGCGAAGCCTCGCGGGTCATTGGCCGTGCCAGCACCGCGCAGAAGAATCGCGCCCTGCAGGCGGCGGCCAGTGCCTTGGACAGCGCCCGCGCCGAACTGGTTGCCGCCAACGAGCAGGATTTGGCATCGGGTCGTGCCAATGGCCTGGATGCGGCCATGCTCGAGCGCCTGGCGCTGACCCCTGCGCGCATCGACGGCATGATCGTCGGCCTGCGCCAGGTGGCCAGCCTGCCGGACCCGGTCGGGGCGATCCGCGACATGAGCTACCGGCCTTCGGGCATTCAGGTCGGCAAGATGCGCGTGCCCCTGGGCGTGGTCGGTATCATCTACGAGTCGCGGCCAAACGTGACCATCGACGCCGCCAGCCTGTGCCTGAAGTCGGGCAACGCGACCATCCTGCGCGGCGGCTCCGAGGCCATCCACTCCAACCGTGCCATCGCCGCCTGCATCCAGCGCGGCCTGGCCGAAGCCGGCTTGCCCGCCGCCGTGGTGCAGGTGGTCGACACCACTGACCGCGCGGCGGTCGGCGCCCTGATCAGCATGCCCGAGTACGTGGACATCATCGTGCCGCGCGGCGGACGTGGTCTGATCGAGCGCGTCAGCCGCGAGGCCAAGGTGCCGGTGATCAAGCACCTGGACGGTATCTGCCATGTGTTCGTCGACGCCGGGGCCGACCTGGCAAAGGCGCAACACATCGCTTTCAACGCCAAGACCTACCGCTACGGCATCTGCGGGGCCATGGAAACCCTGCTGGTCGACCAGTCGGTGGCGGCCAGCTTCCTGCCGCCGATGGCAGCCCAGTTCCGCGAGAAAGGCGTCGAGCTGCGCGGTTGCCCGCGCACCCGCGACCTCATCGACGCGGTACCGGCCAGCGAAGAGGACTGGGATACCGAGTACCTGGCGGCCATCCTGTCGATCCGTGTGGTCGACGGCCTGGACCAGGCGATCGAGCACATCAATCAGCACGGCTCGCACCACACCGATGCGATCGTGACCGAGCAGCAGGGCCACGCCCGGCGTTTCGTCGCCGAAGTCGACTCGGCCTCGGTGATGGTCAATGCACCGACCTGTTTCGCCGACGGCTTCGAGTACGGTCTGGGCGCCGAGATCGGCATCTCCACCGACAAGATCCACGCCCGCGGTCCGGTGGGGCTGGAGGGCCTGACCTGCGAGAAATACGTGGTGATCGGCGACGGCCAGCTGCGCGGCCAGGAGCCGGTCTGAGTTGACCGCACGGAACCGCCCCGGTCCCCACGCTGTACACTCCCGCGCTGCGCGTCGAATCGGCGTGCTGGGCGGTACCTTCGACCCGGTGCACATCGGTCATCTGCGCGGTGCCGTGGAGGTGGCCGAGGCACTGGGTCTGGACGACCTGCGGCTGGTGCCCAGCGCGCGGCCGCCGCACCGCGACCAGCCGCAGGTATCGGCCGAGCAGCGCCTGGCCATGGTGCGTGCCGCGGTGCAGGGGCTGGCGCCCCTGAGCGTGGACGACCGCGAACTGGCGCGCGACAAACCGTCGTACACCCTCGACACCCTGGTGTCGATGCGTGCCGAGCTGGACCCGCAAGACCAGTTGCTCCTGTTGCTGGGCTGGGACGCCTTTTGTGGCCTGCCCACCTGGTACCGCTGGGAAGAACTGCTGCAACACTGCCATATCGTCGTGTTGCAGCGACCTGATGCCGACACCGAGCTGCCCGATGCCTTGCGCAACCTGGTGGCGGCGCGTTCCATCAGCGACCCGCAAGCCCTCAAGGGGCCCTGCGGGCAGATTACTTTCGTCTGGCAGGCACCGCTCGCGGTGTCGGCCACCCAGATCCGTCAACTGCTGGCCAGCGGCAAGTCGGTGCGTTTCCTGGTGCCTGACGCTGTACTGGCCTACATCGAGGCGCACGGGCTGTACCGTGCGTCCAATTGAACTGAACGAGTTTTTTTATGAGCAATAAGCAAGCAATCCCCGCAGAAGAAATCGTCGAGCTGACCAAAGCCGCTCTGGAAGACGTCAAGGGCCAGGACATCCTGGTCATCGACGTGCGTGACAAGAACAGCATCACCGACTTCATGGTCATCGCCACCGGTACCTCCAACCGCCAGATCAGCGCCATGCGCGAGAAGGTTCGCGAACTGGTCAAGGCCAAGGGCGTCAAGCCGCTGGGCGAAGAAGGCGCGGGCGACAGCGACTGGGTCCTGCTGGACCTGGACACCGTGGTGGTGCACATGATGACCGCTGCCTCGCGCCAGTTCTACGACCTGGAACGCCTGTGGCAGGGCGCCGAGCAGAGCCGTGCCGCCAGCGCTGCGCACCATACCCCTGGCCACCAGGCTCTTGACGACCAAGAGTAGTCTGGGCCATGCGTCTGCGTCTGATCGCGGTGGGTTCGCGCATGCCCAAGTGGGTGGAAGAAGGCTGGCATGAATATGCCAAGCGTCTGCCCGCCGAGCTTGCGCTGGACCTGGTCGAAATTCCGCTGAACACCCGCGGCAAGAATGCCGACGTCGCACGCTTCATCCGTCAGGAAGGCGAAGCGATGCTGGCCAAGGTTGGTCCGGGCGAGCGCATCGTCACCCTGGAAGTGCACGGCAAGCCCTGGAGCACCGAGCAGCTGGCGGTGGAACTGGACCGCTGGCGCCTGGACTCGCGCACGGTGAACTTCATGGTCGGCGGCCCCGAGGGGCTGGCGCCGGAAGTCTGCGCCCGTGCCGAGCAGCGCTGGTCGTTGTCGCCACTGACCCTGCCTCACCCGCTGGTACGGATACTCATCGGCGAGCAGCTGTATCGCGCCTGGACCGTACTGTCCGGGCACCCTTATCACAAATAGGCCGTAAACCAGCCGATGTCCCAGCCGATTCGCCTCAAGGACCACGAGAAAGACGCGCGCACCGTGCGCAGCCGCGTCGTGGTCGGTGCGGCGGCGATTCTGGTGCTGATCTGCGTCCTGATCGCGCGCCTGTATTTCCTGCAGGTGATCCAGTACGAGTATCACTCCACGCTGTCGGAAAACAATCGGGTCCACGTGCAGCCGATTCCGCCCACGCGCGGGCTGATCTTCGATCGCAATGGCGTGGTCGTGGCCGACAACCGACCCAGTTTCAGCCTGAGCATGACCCGCGAGCGCTCCGGCGACTGGCGCCAGGTGCTCGACACCATCGTCGAGGTGCTGGAACTCAGCGACGAAGACCGGCAACTGTTCGAACGCCGCATGAAACAGGGGCGCCGGCCGTTCGAGCCGGTGCCGATCCTGTTCGAGCTCAACGAAGAGCAGATCGCCCGGGTCGCGGTGAACCAGTTTCGTCTGCCCGGTGTGGAAGTGGTCGCGCAATTGGTGCGGCACTACCCGCAGGGCGCGCATTTCGCGCACTCGGTGGGCTATGTCGGACGCATCAACGAGAAGGAACTCAAGACCCTGGATCCGGTGGACTACAGCGGGACTCACCACATCGGCAAGACCGGCATCGAGCGCTTCTACGAGCCGGAACTGCACGGCACGGTGGGTTACGAGGAAGTCGAGACCAATGCCCGCGGCCGTGTGCTAAGGGTGCTCAAGCGTACCGATCCGAAACCGGGCAAGGACATCGTCCTGAGCCTGGACATCAAGCTGCAGGAAGCTGCCGAAGAAGCGCTGGGCGGTCGGCGCGGTGCCATCGTGGCGATGGACCCGCGCACCGGTGAAGTTCTGGCCATGGTCAGCCAGCCCAGTTTCGACCCCAACCTGTTCGTCACCGGCATCGGCTTCCAGGCCTATGCCGACCTGCGCGACTCGATTGATCGGCCGCTGTTCAACCGTGTATTGCGCGGCCTGTATCCACCCGGTTCGACGATCAAGCCCGCAGTGGCGATCGCCGGCCTGGATTCCGGTGTGATCAACGCCGGTTCGCGGGTGTTCGACCCCGGCTTCTATCAGTTGCCCAACTACGACCACAAGTACCGCAACTGGAACCGCACCGGCGATGGCTGGGTGGACCTGGACACCGCCATCATGCGTTCCAACGACACCTATTTCTATGACCTGGCGCACAAGCTGGGCATCGACAAGCTGGACAGCTACATGGGCCAGTTCGGCATCGGCCAGAAGGTGTCCCTGGACATGTTCGAGGAGTCGCCGGGCCTGATGCCTTCGCGCGAATGGAAGCGCAAGACCCGTCGCCAAGCCTGGTTCCCCGGCGAAACGCTGATCCTGGGCATCGGCCAGGGCTACATGCAGGCCACCCCGCTGCAATTGGCCCAGGCCACCGCTCTGGTGGCCAACAAGGGCAAGTGGAATCGTCCGCGGCTGGCGCGAACCATCGAGGGCGCGCCGCCGGTGGACGAGAACCCCATGCCCGACATCGTGCTGCGCAACCCCTCCGATTGGGGCAAGGTCACCCATGGCATGGAGATGGTCATGCAAGGTGCCCGCGGTACCGCGCGCAAGGCGGCCATCGGCGCCAAGTACCGCATCGCCGGCAAGTCCGGTACGGCTCAGGTCGTCGCCATTCGCCAGGGCGAAAAGTACGACCGCAGCAAGGTCCAGGAGCGCCATCGCGACCATGCCCTGTTCGTCGGCTTCGCGCCTGCCGACAACCCGCGCATCGTGGTGTCGGTGATGGTCGAGAACGGCGAGTCAGGCTCAGGTGTCGCCGCGCCCGTGGTGCGGCAGATCATGGATGCCTGGCTGCTCGGCCCCGACGGCCAGTTGAAACCCGAATACGCCAGCGCCGCGGGCGCGGAGATCACCGCCCTTGAAGAGTAATTTCGACCGCATCCTCTCCAGCGAGGATGTGATGCGTCGCCGCGCGACGTTCCTGCAACGCATCCACGTCGACGGCCCCCTGCTGATCCTGCTGCTGACCCTGGCGGCCGGCAGCCTGTTCGTCCTGTATTCGGCCAGCGGCAAGAACTGGGACCTGCTGATCAAGCAGGCGACCTCGTTCGGTCTGGGCCTGGTCTCGATGTTCGTCATCGCCCAGCTGGAGCCGCGCTTCATGGCGCGCTGGGTGCCCCTGGCCTATGTGGCCGGGGTGATACTGCTGGTGGTGGTGGACGTGATGGGCCACAACGCCATGGGCGCCACGCGCTGGATCAACATTCCCGGGGTCATCCGCTTTCAGCCCTCGGAGTTCATGAAGATCATCATGCCGGCGACCATCGCCTGGTACCTGGCCAAGCGAACCCTGCCTCCCACGCTCAAGCACGTGGCGGCCAGCCTGGCCCTGATCGGCATTCCCTTCGTACTGATCGTGCGTCAGCCCGACCTGGGCACGTCGCTGCTGATCCTGGCTTCGGGCGCTTTCGTGCTGTTCATGGCCGGGCTGCGCTGGCGCTGGATCCTCAGCGTGCTGGCTGCCGCCGTGCCCGTTGCCGTGGCCATGTGGTTCTTCATCATGCACGACTACCAGAAGCAGCGGATCCTGACCTTCCTCGACCCGGAGAGCGATCCGCTGGGCACCGGCTGGAACATCATCCAGTCCAAGGCGGCCATCGGCTCCGGCGGCGTGTTTGGCAAGGGCTGGCTGCTGGGCACCCAGTCGCACCTGGACTTCCTGCCCGAAAGCCATACCGACTTCATCATCGCGGTGCTGGGCGAGGAGTTCGGCCTGGTCGGTATCTGTGCGCTGCTGTTGATCTATCTGTTGTTGATCGGCCGCGGGCTGGTGATCACCGCACAGGCCCAGACCCTGTACGGAAAGTTGCTGGCCGGCAGCCTGACCATGACTTTTTTTGTTTACGTTTTCGTCAATATCGGTATGGTCAGTGGCCTGCTGCCGGTGGTGGGGGTGCCGTTGCCATTCATTAGCTACGGCGGAACTTCGTTGGTGACCCTACTGTCAGCGTTTGGCGTTTTGATGTCGATCCACACCCATCGCAAGTGGATCGCACAGGTTTGAATAAGGTGAGCAATTGCATGCAAGTAATGCGTAGCTGGGCAGCTCGAAGCGTTCCCTGGATCGGCCTGATGGGCCTGTTGGGGTCGGCACAGCAAGCCAGCGCCGGCGACTACGGTGGCTCACCGCAGGTGACCCAGTTCATTGGTGAGATGACCCGCGACTATGGCTTCGCCAGCGACCAGTTGAACGAGGTGTTCAGGGAAGTCGAGCGCAAGCAGTCTATTCTCGACGCGATCTCGCGTCCCGCCGAACGGGTCAAGCCGTGGAGCGAGTACCGGCCGATGTTCATCACCGATGCGCGTATCGCCCGCGGGGTCGACTTCTGGCGTCAGCACGAAGCGGTGCTGGCCCGTGCGGAACGCGAATACGGCGTCCCGGCGCAGGTCATCGTCGCGATCATCGGTGTCGAAACCTTCTTCGGCCGCAACACCGGCAATTATCGGGTGATCGACGCGCTGTCCACCCTGAGCTTCGATTACCCGCCGCGCGCGCCATTCTTCCGCAAGGAGCTGCGCGAGTTCCTCATGCTGGCGCGCGACGAGCAGCTCGATCCGTTGACCCTCAAGGGCTCGTACGCGGGGGCCATGGGCCTGCCGCAGTTCATGCCCAGCAGCTTCCGCGCCTACGCGGTGGATTTCGACGGCGACGGCCACATCAATATCTGGACCGACGCCGATGACGCCATCGGCAGCGTCGCCAGCTATTTCAAGGAGCATGGATGGGTCGCCGGTCAGCCAGTGGTCAGCCGAGCCAGCGTTTCCGGTCCGCAGGTCGACGATGGCTTGAGCCCGGGCATCGACCCGGTCAAGAATGTCGGGCAGTTGCGGGCGCTGGGCTGGTCGAGTCATGATGCGCTGCGCGACGACCTGCCAGTGACCGCCTTCCGCCTGCAGGGCGCCGAAGGTCCGGAATACTGGATGGGCCTGAAGAATTTCTATGCAATCACTCGCTACAACCGCAGTGTGATGTACGCCATGGCTGTGCACCAACTGTCGGAATCGCTGGTTCAAGCACGGGGCGTCAAGTAATGCGGGCAATGCCGATACGTACATCCTCAGCCATCGCGGCCTGCGCGGCACTGGGCCTGTTGCTCGCCAGCTGCTCGTCGACCCCGCCGCCGTCGCGTACCGTCAAGCAATCGGGCCCGACCGTCAAAGCCATTCCCGGTCTGAACATCAATCGGGCCCACAAGGACGGTGCGCCATGGTGGGACGTCGACGTGTCGAAGATCCCCGACGCCGTACCGACCCTGCACACCGGTCCCTACAAGGCCAACCCCTACACGGTGCTGGGCAAGACCTACTTCCCGATAGCCGAGTCGCGCCAGTATCAGGCCACCGGCACGGCGTCCTGGTATGGCACCAAGTTCCACGGCCAGAACACGGCCAACGGTGAGGTCTACGACCTGTATGGCATGAGCGCGGCGCACAAGACCCTGCCGTTGCCCAGCTATGTGCGCGTGACCAACCTGGACAACAATCGCACGGTGGTGCTGCGGGTCAACGACCGCGGGCCTTTCTATTCCGACCGGATCATCGACCTGTCCTATGCCGCCGCCAAGAAACTGGGTTACGCCGAAACGGGCACTGCGCGGGTCCGGGTCGAGGGGATCGATCCTCAGGAATGGTGGGCCCAGCGTGGTCGCCCGGCGCCGCTGGTGCTGAACCAGGGGCCGGTGGTGGCTCAGGCCCGGCCCAACATCACGCCGTCGGCCGGTACGGTCGAGCAATACACGCCGCCGCCCCAGCAACACGCGGTCGCCACGCTGCCAGTGCAGATGGACGCAAAAAAAAACGGTTCTGCACAAGCGTCTGGCCTGTATCTCCAGGTGGGAGCGTTCGCCAACCCCGACGCTGCGGAGCTGCTGCGTTCCAAGCTGAGCTCGATGGTCAGCGCACCGGCCTTCACCAGCCAGATCGCGGTCAACCAGCAGACGTTCTATCGGGTGCGCCTGGGACCGATCAATTCCCAGGGTGAAGCCCAGCAGATACAGGACAACGTGCGCATGGCCAACCTCGGCGTGCCCAAGTTGGTGACACTGGATTGAACCGCGCCGCCTGCGGGCGGCGCTGCAATGAACGCCCGGCAACGGGCGTGCGACACCGGGCCGCCCGCCCACAACAAGACTGCCCGCAAGGGCATGTGCCCATCAGCAATTTCGAGAGACGGATGAACATCACCACATTTGCCAAACGCCTGTGCCTGCTTGTACCGCTGATCATTGCCCCTGCCGCTTGGGCGGCAGATCAGATGATGCCAGCGCCGCCGCAACTGGCTGCCAAATCCTACGTGCTGATGGAAGCTTCCAGCGGTAACGTGCTGGTTGAAAACAACGGCGACCAGCGTCTGCCGCCAGCCAGCCTGACCAAACTGATGACCGCGTACATCGCCACCCTGGAGATCCGTCGCGGCCAGATCGGCGAGAACGACCCGGTCACCGTCAGCGAAAACGCCTGGCGCACCGGCGGCTCGCGGATGTTCATCAAGGTCGGCACCCAGGTGTCGGTCAGCGACCTGCTGCACGGCATCATCATCCAGTCGGGCAACGACGCTTCGGTAGCGCTCTCCGAGCACATCGCCGGCAGCGAAGACGCCTTCGCCGACATGATGAACACCACCGCCGGCAAACTGGGCATGAGCAATAGCCACTTCATGAACCCGACCGGCCTGCCGAACCCTGAGCACTACTCCACCGCTCACGACATGGCCCTGCTGGCTCGCGCGATCATCCACGAAGACCCGGCCCACTATGCGATCTACTCGCAGAAGGAGTTCTTCTGGAACAACATCAAGCAGCCCAACCGCAACCTGCTGCTGTGGCGTGACAAGACCGTCGACGGTCTGAAGACCGGCCACACCGAAGAAGCCGGCTACTGCATGGTGTCCTCGGCCGTGCGCGACGGCATGCGTCTGATCGCCGTGGTGTTCGGCACCAACAGCGAGCAGGCCCGTGCAGCCGAGACCCAGAAGCTGCTGACCTACGGCTTCCGCTTCTACGAAACCCAGACCTTCTATCAGAAGGGCACCGAGCTGGCCAAAGCACCGGTGTGGAAGGGCGACATCCGCGAGATCAAGGCCGGCCTGGCTGAAGATCTGACCATGACGCTGCCCAAGGGTCAGTTGAAGAACCTGGCTGCCAGCATGACCATCAACCCGCAGCTGACCGCGCCCATCGCCAAGGGCGACGTGATCGGCAAGGTCGAAGTGAAGAACGGTGACAAGATCGTTCAGACCTCCGATCTGATCGCGTTGGACGATGTACAGGAAGGTGGTATTTTCCGCCGCGTGTGGGATAGCGTTCGTCTATTCTTCTACGGCTTGTTCAACTGATATCGCGACCGCGCGCCCTCGCCTTGGCAACAGGCGGGGGCGTTGTTGTTTTCACGGTTTACCCGAGGCCGTCATCGTCATGACCGATACCGAAGTAAAAGAACCGAAGATCGAATTCCCCTGCGCCGACTACCCGATCAAGATCATCGGCGACACCGGCGTGGGCTTTCGCGACACGGTGGTGAAGATCGTCGAGAAGCACGCCACCGTCAATCACGACAAGAACGCCGAGCGCCAGAGCACCAACGGCAACTACACCACCCTGCAGTTGCACATCCTGGCCACCGGCCAGGAACAGCTCTACAACATCAACAGTGAGCTACGCGCCACCGGCATCGTCAAAATGGTGCTCTGATGCCGCAATGCCTGGGGTTCCGCGAACTCGGTCTGATGCCTTACGAGCCCGTCTGGCACGCGATGCAGCGGTTCACCGATCAGCGCGATGCAGACGCCGCCGATGAAGTCTGGCTGGTCCAGCATCCGGCGGTCTTCACCCAGGGCCAGGCGGGCAAGGCCGAGCACCTGCTGGTGCCCGGCGAGATTCCGGTGGTGCAGGTCGACCGCGGTGGCCAGGTGACCTACCATGGCCCCGGCCAGCTGGTGGTGTACCTGCTGCTGGACGTGCGCCGGCTGGGCTACGGTGTGCGCGAGCTGGTCACGCGCATGGAACACACCCTGATCGATCTGCTGGCCTCCTATGGGGTGCCTGCCGCAGCCCGTGCGGATGCCCCCGGCGTCTACGTGGACGGCGCGAAGATCGCCTCGCTGGGCCTGCGTATCCGCCGTGGTTGTTCATTCCACGGCCTGGCGCTGAACGTCGACATGGACCTCGCGCCTTTTCGGCGGATAAATCCATGTGGATATGCCGGCCTGCCGATGACGCAGATGTGCGATCATGTCGCACCCCTTGAATTTGCCGAGGTCAGTGCAAGGCTGCGAGCGCAGCTGGTCAAGCACCTCGACTATGTTGAGCAGACGACCCTTACGGGCGGAATCGACTGATATGACTACCGCGACAGAAGCTGTGCAAACGCTGATCCCCCTGCAGAACCTCGCCGAGGGTGCGCCCAAGGCCAACGCGCCGCGGCCCAAGGTCGAGGCGGGCGTCAAGCTGCGCGGTGCCGAAAAGGTCGCGCGCATCCCGGTCAAGATCATCCCCACCGAAGAGCTGCCGAAAAAGCCCGACTGGATCCGTGTGCGCATTCCGGTGTCGCCCGAAGTCGACCGCATCAAGCAGCTGCTGCGCAAGCACAAGCTGCACAGCGTCTGCGAAGAGGCCAGCTGCCCCAACCTGGGCGAATGCTTCTCCGGCGGTACCGCGACCTTCATGATCATGGGCGACATCTGCACCCGTCGCTGCCCGTTCTGCGATGTGGGCCACGGTCGCCCCAAGGCGCTGGACGCCGACGAGCCGATGAACCTGGCCGTGGCCATCGCCGATCTGCGCCTCAAGTACGTGGTGATCACCTCGGTGGACCGCGACGACTTGCGCGACGGCGGTGCCCAGCACTTCGCCGACTGCCTGCGCGAGATCCGCAAGCTGTCACCTGGCGTGCAGTTGGAAACCCTGGTGCCCGACTACCGTGGGCGTATGGACGTGGCACTGGCCATCACGGCGCAAGAGCCGCCTGATGTGTTCAACCACAACCTGGAAACCGTGCCGCGTCTGTACAAGGCCGCGCGTCCGGGTTCGGACTATCAGTGGTCGCTGACCCTGCTGCAGAAGTTCAAGGAGCTGGTGCCCCATGTGCCGACCAAGTCCGGCCTGATGCTGGGTCTGGGCGAGACCGACGAGGAAGTGATCGAGGTCATGCACCGCATGCGCGAGCACAACATCGACATGTTGACCCTGGGCCAGTACCTGCAGCCGTCGCGCAGCCACTTGCCGGTCCAGCGCTTCGTGCACCCGGACACCTTCGCCTGGTTCGCCGAGGAAGGCTACAAGATGGGCTTCAAGAACGTCGCCTCCGGGCCGTTGGTGCGCTCCTCGTACCACGCCGACCAGCAGGCTCACGAAGCCAAGATCAAGCTCTGACATCTGCCGGCGTAGACCAGGCACCGCCTGGTCTACGCCGGACCCACGATTGCGGAGTCTTTCCCATGCAATTACCCCCACGCCTGCCCGACCACGGCACGATCGCCCTGATCGCGCCGGCGGGCCCCATCGAGCTGGACATCGAGGCAGCTTGCGCCTGGGCCCGAGCGCGCGGCTACACGCTGCGCATCTACCCCGGTGTTGCGCTGGCCCAGGGTTACCTGGCCGGCAGCGATGAAGCCCGCCTGCAAGACCTCCACGACGCGTTTTCCGATCCTGAAGTGGATGCCATTTTTTGCCTGCGTGGTGGCTACGGTACGCCCCGTTTGCTGGACAAGATCGACTTCGCTTTGCTGGCGCGCCACCCCAAACTCTTCGTGGGCTACAGCGATATCACCGCGTTGCATGTGGCGATTACTCGCCATGCCGGGTTCGTGACCTTCCATGGGCCGCTGTTCAAATCCGATCTGCTGACGCAGAAGCAGGCGCCGACCGAGTCTTCGTTGTGGCAGATGCTGCGCGGCGAGCTGGGGGCAGGGGACCTGTTGCGGCATCCGCCAGCGTGGCCGCTGAGCACGATACTGCCTGGCCAGGCTCAAGGGCGATTGATGGGCGGCAACCTGGCGATGATCAGTGCCACGCTGGGAACGGCGTACGAGCTGCCTGGCGATGACATCGTGCTGTTCATCGAGGACGTCAACGAGCCGCTGTACCGCGTGGATCGTTTTCTGACCCACCTGCGGCTGGCCGGCAAGCTGCGTGGAGTGCGGGGTGTGATCGTGGGCGACTTCGCGGGTATCGGTGTCGAGCAGATGACGCCGCTGCTGCTCGATACGTTTCAGGCCGATGGCATTCCAGTGCTGGCCGGGTGGCGCAGTGGTCACTGCGATCCGAACCTGACCTTGCCCTTGGGCGTGCAGGTCAGGCTCGATGCCACTGAGCGGCAGGTCTGGTTGGAGCAGGACGTGGTGGCCTAGGCGACGCCAAGGCCACCACGTCCTGTTACTGCTGCGCCCGCAGCGCTTCCAGCAGCTTGTGGGTCGGATAGCCGTCAGCTGGCCAGCCCAAGGTTTGCTGCGCACTGCGGATGGCCTTGCGTGTGTTGGCGCCGATGATGCCGTCCGGAGCGCCGGCGTCGTAATTGCGCGCAGTCAACCGGCTCTGTAGCTCGATGCGCTCGGTGCGTGTGAGGGGCATGTCATCTTTCGGCCAGGTGCCTTGAATGTAGCCCGAACCCTGGAAGCGCTGTGCCAGCAGGCTCACGCCCAGTGCGTACGACGAGGAGTTGTTGTACTTCAGGATCGCGCGGAAATTATCGAACACCAGAAAGGCCGGGCCACGGTAGCCGGCCGGCAGAAGCAGCGCCGCCGAGGCATTCTCGCTGCCCGCCGGGACTGCGCCGCCGGGCATCGTCGCTACACCCAGACGCTGCCATTCGCTGACCGGCTTGCGGCTGCTGCCGTCGGCCAAGGCGTAGTCGAAGCCGTCGGGCAGGCGCACTTCCAGGCCCCAGGTCTGGCCGCTTTGCCAGCCAGAGCTTTGCAGGTAGTGGGCCGTAGAGGCGAGGGCGTCGGCGGCGCTGTTCCAGATGTCGCGGCGACCATCGCCGTCGAAGTCGACGGCGTGGGAATTGTAGGTGGTGGGGATGAACTGGGTCTGACCCATGGCACCGGCCCACGAGCCGAGCATGCGCTCAGGTTGGATGTCGCCATTCTGCAGGATCTGCAACGCAGCCAGCAGCTGGCTTTGCGCGAACTCAGGGCGGCGGCCTTCGTAGGCCAGGGTCGCCAACGAGCGAATCACCGATTTGTCGCCCTGGATCTGACCGAAGCTGCTTTCCATGCCCCACACGGCAACCAGCACCTGGCGCTCGACGCCGTAGCGCTGCTCGATGCTCGTCAGTACGTCCGCATACTGATCAAGCATGGCCTGGCCACGGCGCACGCGAGTCGGAGAGATGGCGCCGTCGAGGTATTCCCACACCGGACGGCTGAACTCAGGTTGGCTGCGATCAGCCTTGATCACGCTCATGTCGGGCGTGACGCCTTCAAAGGCGCGGTCGAACAGCTGCGCGTCGACGCCGCTGCGCAGCGCTTGCTGGCGGAAGCCCTGTTGCCATTCTGCGAATGTCTGGGTTGGCAGCACCGGCGTGTCGACGCTGCTCGGCGCGGGCGCCATCGGCACCGGCAGGGAAGGCTGGACGATCGGAGCGGGCAGGGTGTCGGCGACGGTGGGTTTTTCCGCGCAGGCAACCAGCAAGGCCAGGCAGGTAGTCACGGCGAACTGGCGCATGGGCCAGCCAGAGGTACGACGAGAAGACATTCACAAGTCCAGGGCTTTCGGGGCAGAGGCAAACCTTAACATGCCAGCCGAACCTGTAGCATGGGTTTAGCCTTGTCAGCGATCAGCCTGACACTCTGCGGTGCAGCTTTGTGGGAGCGGGCTCTGCCCGCGAATGCAGCGACGCAATGTATCTGACACACCGCAGTGAATGCTCCATCTGCCCACCAGAATGCTGCGCTATTCGGCCGGAAGGGTCAGGCGCTGGCCCGCCATCAACAGCGATAACCGCGACAACCCTACCCACACCGAACCTGGCGCCTGGCCCTTGATCTGCGCGTCGATGCGTTGTGCATCCTGCAGCAACTGCGCCCAGCGCAGTGCCGAATGCCGCTGCAGAGCCTTGCTCATCAGCGGTTTGCGCTTGTCCCAGACGGGCGGGCGGGCCTGGCTGAAAGCCTTGTCCAGCGGCACCCCCTGGCTGTACTGCTGCGACAGGTTGGCCAGCAGGCGTAGCTCGCGGGCCAGCGCCCAGAGGATGACCGGCGGCTCGACACCTTCGCCGCGCAACCCTTCGAGCATGCGCAGAGCATGTTCGGCCTGGCCATTGAGGATCGCATCGATCAGGCCGAACACGTCGAAGCGAGCACTGTCGGCGACCGCCGATTGCACCGTCTCCAGCGTGATCTGGTTACCCTCGGCCAGTAACTTGAGCTTTTCGATCTCCTGCGCGGCCGCCAGCAGATTGCCCTCTACCCGCGCGGCGATCAGCTCCACCGCATCCGGTTGCGCCGCCAGCCCGGCCTGGGCCAGGCGCTGGCGGATCCATTGCGGCAACTGCTGCGCATCCACCGGCCAGATCTGCACGAACTGCGTGTGCGCACCATCCACCAGGGCCTTGCCCCATTTGGTTTTCTGCGCACTGCCGTCCAGCTTGGGCAGGCTGATCAACAGCACGGTATCTTCGGCAGGTCGTGAGCAGTATTCGATCAGCGCCGCAGCGCCCTTGTCACCCGGCTTGCCTGAAGGCAGGCGCAGTTCCAGCAGGCGCCGCTCGGCAAATAGCGACAGGCTGGCACCGGCCTGCAGCAGCGTGCCCCAATCGAAGTTGCTGTCGGCACTGAACACCTGGCGTTCGTCGAAGCCTTGCTGACGCGCCGTGGCACGTATGGCGTCCGCCGCTTCCTGGCAGAGCAGCGGATCGTCGCCACTGACCACATAGACAGGCGCAAGCGGGCCTTGCAGGTGTTTGCCGAGCTGGGCGGGGCTGATTTTCATGGACGCATCGACAGGATTGAACACTTCACGGGTGCGATGGCAGCGAAAAGGGCGCCTGAGCGCCCTTGTCTGCCTTACTGATTGGGGATCTGGATCGGCGACTGCTGGGGCGTTGCATCCATCACACGCTGAGCTTCGGCGGCCGCATCGGCTTCGGCCTTGGCGCGTGCGTCGGCATCTACCTGCAGCTTTTGCAGCTGGGCAGGGGTGATCTGCTGCAGACGCAGCATCATCCGCTGGACCAACTCGTTGCGCATTTCACGACGCACCTGGCTGGCTTCCTGGTCCGAACCTGTCAGGTTGTTGCCGTCGTGGACATAAACCTTCTGCACTTCGATCTTGTCGTTGAGCAAGCTCAGGTTGTTCTGCCCGCGAATCTCATATTGCAGCATGTTGCTCAGCTCGTACTCGGACGAGCGCGCCGAACCGCTGTAGCTGGCGGTGCGACGATCCTCGCGCTCGTTCACCAGGTCCAGGGTGTACGGTGCGCCGCTGGCCACGTGGACCCCGCTGTTCTGCAACGCCTTGCGCAGTTGCACCACGGTCTGGCCGTAGGCGTCGCGAGCGGTGACGTTGAGTTCCTTGAGGGCCATCTCGTTGGTGCCGGTGCCACGGAGCTGGAAACCACAGGCGCTCAGCAGGACAGCCAGGCCCATAACCAGCAGATTGCGTTTGATCATCTTGTTGCTCCCTAGAAACCTTGTTGGCTGTGGCGTGCATGACGGGCGCCCGGTAAGGCGGGCGCCGGTCGATCAGCTGGCGACGATGTTGACCAGTTTACCCGGTACGACGATGACCTTGCGGATGGTCAGGCCGTCGGTGAAACGCAGCACGTTTTCGTTGACCCGTGCGGCGGCTTCGATCTCTTCGCGGCTGGCGCTGGCCGGCATGTCGATCTGGCCGCGCAGCTTGCCGTTGACCTGGATGACCAACTGCAGGCTGTCCTGCACCAGGGCCGATTCGTCCAAAACAGGCCAGCCTGCATCGATCACCGCATCGGTGTGGCCCAGTTGCTGCCAGAGCTCGTGGCTGATGTGCGGCGTGATCGGTGCCAGCAGCAGGGTCACGGTTTCCAGACCTTCGTGCAGCAGGGCGCGATCCTGAGCCGTGGCCTGCGAGGCCTTCTCCAGCACGTTCATCAGCGTCATCACCTGGGCGATGGCCGTGTTGAACTTGTGGTTCTGGCCTACATCCTGACTGGCCTGCTTGATCGCCAGGTGAATCGCGCGGCGAACGGCTTTCTGTTCGTCGTCCAGAGCCGCGACGTCCAGCGGGGCATGCGAACCCTGGCCCACGTGTGCCTGCGCCAGGCGCCAGACGCGCTTGAGGAAGCGGTGCGAGCCTTCCACGCCGGAGTCGGACCACTCCAGGCTCATGTCCGGTGGCGAGGCGAACATCATGAACAGGCGGCAGGTATCGGCACCGTACTGGTCGATCATCGATTGCGGATCGACGCCGTTGTTCTTCGACTTGGCCATCTTCTCGGTCCCGCCGATTTCCACCGGCAGACCGTCGCTGATGAGCTTGGCCGAGACAACCTTGGCCTTGGCATCGCGAACCAGCTCGACGTCGGCCGGGTTGAACCAGGTCTTGCTGCCGTTGGCTTCGAGACGGTAGTAGGTTTCGGCGATGACCATGCCCTGGGTGAGCAGGTTCTTGAACGGCTCGTTGGAACTGACCAGGCCTTCGTCGCGCATCAGCTTGTGGAAGAAGCGCGCGTACAGCAGGTGCAGGATCGCGTGCTCGATACCACCGATGTACTGGTCCACCGGCAACCAGTGATTGGCAGCGGCCGGATCGACCATGCCGCCTTCATAGTGTGGCGAAGCGTAACGGGCGAAGTACCAGGACGATTCCACGAAGGTGTCCATGGTGTCGGTTTCGCGCTTGGCCGGTGCGCCGCATTTCGGGCAGGTGCACTCGTAGAATTCAGGCATGCGTGCCAGTGGCGAACCGGCGCCATCGGGGACCACGTCTTCGGGCAGCACGACCGGCAGTTGGTCTTCGGGGACCGGAACGTCGCCGCAGGCATCGCAGTGCACGATCGGGATCGGGCAGCCCCAGTAGCGCTGGCGGCTGATGCCCCAGTCACGAAGGCGGAACTGGGTGCGCGACTTGCCCAGGTCTTTCTTGATCAAGGCCACTTCGATGGCGTCGAAAGCGCCTTCGAAGTCGAGGCCGTCGAATTCCCCGGAGTTGATCAGCGGACCGTGCTCGTTGTAGGCCGCGACCCATGGCGCAGGCGTCAGGTCGCCCGCACTGGTGCGCACCACCGGCTTGATCGGCAGGTCGTACTTCAAGGCGAACTCGAAATCGCGTTCGTCGTGAGCCGGAACGGCCATGACCGCGCCGTCGCCGTAGTGCATCAGCACGTAGTTGGCGACCCAGACCGGCAGCTTTTCGCCGGTGAGCGGATGCTCGACGAATAGCGCGGTCGGCATCCCGCGCTTTTCCTGGGTGGCGACGTCGGCCTCGGCCACGCTGCCGCTCTTGCACTCCTCGATGAAGGCCTGCAGCGCGGCATCGGAGCGTGCGGCCAGGGTCGCCAGCGGATGTTCCGCGGCAACGGCAACATAGGTAGCGCCCATCAGCGTGTCGGGACGTGTGGTGAACACTTTCAGCGTCCCGGCCTCGCCGATCGAAGACTGATCGTAAGGGAACTGCACTTCCATGCCCTTGGACTTGCCGATCCAGTTGCGCTGCATGGTCTTGACCTGTTCAGGCCAGCCCGGCAGTTCGTCGAGGCTCTCCAGGAGCTCGTCGGCGTATGCGGTGATCTTGAAGTAGTACATCGGGATTTCGCGCTTCTCGATGAGCGCGCCCGAACGCCAGCCACGACCGTCGATGACCTGTTCGTTGGCCAGCACCGTCTGGTCGACCGGGTCCCAGTTCACGGTACCGTTCTTGCGGTAGATCACGCCTTTTTCGAACAGGCGGGTGAACAGCCATTGTTCCCAGCGGTAGTAGTCGGGCTTGCAGGTGGTGACTTCGCGCGACCAATCGATGGCCAGGCCCAGGCTCTTGAGCTGGGTCTTCATGTAGGCGATGTTTTCGTACGTCCACTTGGCCGGCGCGACGTTGTTCTTCATGGCCGCGTTTTCCGCAGGCATGCCGAAGGCGTCCCAACCCATGGGCTGCAGGACGTTCTTGCCCTGCATGCGCTGATAGCGAGCGATCACATCGCCAATGGTGTAGTTGCGCACGTGCCCCATGTGCAGTTTGCCGCTGGGGTAGGGGAACATCGACAGGCAGTAGTACGTGTCCTTGCCTGGCTGTTCACTCACTTCAAAAGACTTCTTCGCATCCCAGAACGACTGGGCGGCGGCTTCGATTTCGCGGGGCTGATAGAGTTCGTGCATGGCTACTTTGCGCTGAGAAATGGGTGACCTTATCCGGCAGCTGCTAAATAGGCTGAGCCTGTTGGCAAGGTACGATGATATTAAACGCCGTAGCATACATGACCCCCCTCTATCGAGGGAAACCTTGATTGCAGCTGCCAAGGCTCGATCAGGCGCGTGGCGCGTTCCGTTGGTCGCTGCAACCGACTGATTTTCCAGCCAGCGCTAAGCTTGTGGAGGATAGAACGTTTTTCTCTGGAGTGAGGTGAGCCAATGGTAGAGCCGCATATCGAAGCCATGCAGCCTGATGTTTACGAACGTCTCATCGACCGTCTGGGGCTGGCCCTGGACGTGGCCCGAACGGCGGTTCGCCTGCGCGATGAAAAGCCAGCGGAACTGGAGTTGCGTGGCTTGAGCCGGGCCGAGTACGAATTGATCGACGCCTACCTGCATGTCTGTGGCGAGCGCGCCCGTGCCGAGCCGTCGGCCCCCACTGTGCCGGTACGCAAGGCATCGGCCAAGGTGTATTGGCTGCACGAGCGCGACCGACGCAGGTCGTCCATTGGCAGGCATGGCCGCGGGTACTCCGGGAAACCGTGAGCGCGGTTGTTCGCCGGCGCGGCAACGCTTAGGCTTCGGGCATTTTCTGGAGATGCCCGATGTTTTCACGTTTCATCCTCAAACAAATGTTGCTGCCGCCCGGAATCTTTTTCGGCCTGTTGCTGGTCGCCTGGTGGCTGCGCCGTCGCTGGCCACGGTTGGCGGGCGCCTGCTTCGTCGCCGGATTGGGTGGACTATGGCTGATGAGCCTGCCGGTGGTGATGCAGCGTGCGGCGAACTGGCTCGAGAGCGAGCCGGCACTGCCGGTGCAGGCGTGGAGCACCCTGGCGCAGCGCGCCGACGCCATTGTGATACTGGGAGCCGGTCGCGAGCGCGGTGATCCGGCCTGGGACGGCATTGATCAGCCGACCGGTATCGCCCTCGAACGGGTCCGCTACGCGGCCAGGCTGGCCAAGGCGTCCGGGCTTCCGGTGCTGACTTCCGGTGGCCTGCACTATGGCTCGCCGCCCAGCGAGGCGTGGATCATGGCGCAGTCCTTGCGCGACGATTTCGGCACCTCGGCGCGCTGGATGGAGGAGCGCAGCCGCACGACGTGGGAGAACGCCGAATTCAGCGCCCAGTTACTCGCCGAGCACGGCATCAAGCGTGTGGTGGTGGTGACTCAAGCCTGGCACATGCAGCGCTCGCGCTGGAGCTTCGAACAGCAGGGACTGCAGGTGATACCGGCACCGGTGGGCTTTCTGGGTACAGACAATGCACGGCCGCTGGGAGGGTGGTTGCCTGAGAGCAAGGCCATCTGGCAGAACGGCCAGCTGCTCAATGAGGCGGTGGGGCTGGTGGGGTACAAGATGTTTTATCGGTGATCTCGAGGGCCTCTTCGCGGGCAGAGGGCTCGCCGCCCGCCCCGCTCCCACAGGGGGAATTGTGGGAGCGGGCTCTGCCCGCGAAGAGGCCAGCACAAACACCATCAAACTTGGCCGGCAGCCCGTTTACGTACCAACGCCCACCCCAGCAGCAACACACACACCACCGTCATCGGCCATGACCGCAGCTGCAGATAAGGCGTCAGCCCCTGCATCGGCGTCACCTCGCCATACATCACCGCTTCCTCGAACTGCGGCACCTGGGTGGTGATGTTGCCGAACGGATCGATCAACGCAGTAACACCGTTGTTGGTGGCGCGGATCATCCAGCGGCCGGCTTCCAGCGCGCGCATCTGTGCCATCTGCAGGTGTTGCAGCGGACCTATCGAAGTGCCGAACCAGGTGTCGTTGCTGATCGTCAGCAGCAGGTCGCTGCGCGCGGCCATGCTCGCGGCCAGCTCCGGATACACCACTTCGTAGCAGATGAACGGCGCGATCTGGTATCCCTTGGCCTGCAGCAACGGCTGGTCGGCCGGGCCGCGGGCGAAGTCGGACATGGGCAGGTCGAAGAACGCGATCAGGCCGCGCAGCAGATCCTGCAGCGGCACGTACTCGCCGAAGGGCACCAGCTTCTGCTTGCGGTACAAGCCTTCGCCGTCACCTACCACGGTAATGCCGTTGTAGAACCGGCGCTGACCGTCTTCCACCTGGCGTATGGGCACGCCGGTGATCAGTGCCGAATGCCGGTCGCTGGCAAACCTGCCCATCATCGCCAGATAGCCTTGAGCCGAGTCCATCAGTACCGGCACCGCCGTTTCCGGCCAGACGATCAGGTCCACCGGCTTGGAAACGAAGGTCTTGTCGCGATACAGCTGCAACTGGTGATCGACCGCTTCGGGGTTCCACTTGATGCTCTGGGCAATGTTGCCCTGGACCGCCGCCACGTTCAGCGGCTCGCCGGCGGGGGTCGTCCAGTTGTGGCCCTTGAATGCCTGGCCGAGGACCCACGGCGCCAGCAGCAACACCACAGCGCCCGCCAGCAATGGCTTGCGGTGGCGCAGGCGTGCAAGGTTGCACAACAGCGCTGCGGTCAAGGCGAGGGCGAAGGACACCAGCCACATGCCGCCCACTGGCGCCAGGCCGGCAAGCGGACCGTGCAACTGGCTGTAGCCGCTGTAAAGCCAGGGGAAACCGGTCAAGAACCAGCCGCGGAATGCCTCCTGGCCCAACCACAGCGCGGCAAAGGCCAGAGCGTCAGCCAATGGCGCATCGGTGCGCCGCAGCCAGCGCGCCCACACCCAAGCGGGCAGGGCGAAGAACAGCGCCACCGCAGCGACGAAGCCAAGCATCAGCAAACCTGCCAACGCCACCGACGCGCCACCGTAGGTGTGGATGCTGACGTAGATCCAGCTGGTGCCGGCGCCGAACAGACCGAAACCGTAGCACCAGCCACGGCCCAGCGCCTGGCGCGGCTTCAGCTCGCGCAGGCCGAGGTAGAACAACGCCAGCGAAAGCAGGGCCAGCGGCCAGAGATCGAAGGGGGCCAGGAACAGCGGGGTCAACCCGCCGGCCGCCATGGCCAGCAGGTTACCGGGCCAGCCGGGGCGGGTGATCCAGCGCATTATTTTCCTTAACGAGGAGTCTGGGCAGGTGCCTCAGCGGGCGATTGGCGTAAGGCGCAGCAAGTGGATGCGGCGGCTGTCGGCGTTGAGGATGCGAAAGCGCCAGGCACCGATCTCGGTCGTCTCGTTGCGCTTGGGCAGGTGGCCGAAGGCACTCATCACCAGGCCACCGACGGTGTCGAATTCATCGTCGGAGAACTGACTTTCGAAGAACTCGTTGAAGTTCTCGATTGGAGTCAGTGCCTTGATCAGGAAGTCACCGCTGGGCAGGGGCTTGATGTAGCTGTCTTCCTCGACGTCGTGCTCGTCTTCGATGTCGCCGACGATCTGTTCCAGCACGTCTTCGATGGTCACCAGGCCCGCCACACCGCCGTATTCGTCGATCACGATGGCCATGTGGTTATGGTTGGCGCGGAACTCGCGCAGCAACACGTTCAGACGCTTGGACTCGGGCACGAAGGTGGCCGGGCGCAGCAGATCCTTGATGTTGAAGTTCGCGTGGTCGTTCTGCAGGATCAGCGGCAGCAGGTCTTTGGCCAGCAGCACGCCGATCACGTCGTCGTGGTTCTCGCCGACCACCGGGTAGCGCGAGTGCGCAGCATCGATGACCGCCGGCAGGAATTCGTGCAGGGTCTGCGTGGACTTGATGCTGATCAGTTGCGAGCGCGGCACCATGATGTCGCGCACTTGCAGGTCGGCGACCTGGATGGCGCCTTCCACGATGGTCAATGCTTCGCTGTCCAGGAGCTTGTTCTGGTGCGCTTCGCGCAGCAGTTCCAGCAGTTCCTGGCGGTTCTTGGGCTCATGGGCAAAGGCCTGGGTCAGTTTACCCAACCATGACTTCTGCCCGTTGCTCGATCGATCTTCGCTCATAGCCCTTTACTCGTGATCCTTGCCAATTGCTTTGGTGGGGGTGTCGTCGACGTCTTCGTCGGCGGCATAGGGGTCCGGATGACCCAATTCTGCTAGCAACTCTCGTTCCAGCGCTTCCATTTCCTCGGCCTCATCGTCGTCAATGTGGTCGTAGCCCAGCAGGTGCAGGCAGCCGTGCATCACCAGGTGCGCCCAGTGTGCGTCCAGGGCCTTGCCCTGTTCGGCGGCTTCGCGCTCGACCACCGGGACGCAGATGACCAAGTCGCCCAGCAGCGGAATGTCGAGCAGGTCGTCGGGCACGTCTGCGGGAAATGAAAGCACGTTGGTTGCGTAATCTTTGTGACGATAGGTGAGATTCAGCTCGCGGCCTTCGGTTTCATCGACCAGGCGGATGGTCATCTCCGAATCGGCGCTGCGCTGGCGCAACGCTAGCTCGCACCAGCGGCGGAACTCGGCATCGCTCGGGCCAGGCGCGGTGCTGGCCCGTTGCAGGTCAAGCTCAAGCATCGCGGCGTTTGTCCCCGGCCTCGTTGACGGTGGAGGGCTGGGCGTCGAAACGCTCGTAGGCCTCGACGATGCGCTGCACCAGCGGGTGACGAACGACGTCCTTGGGCATGAAGTGGGTGAAGCTGATGCCCGGAACGTCCTTGAGCACTTCGATGACCTGGCCCAGGCCCGACTTGGTGCCCTTGGGCAGGTCGACCTGGGTGATGTCGCCGGTGATCACCGCGGTCGAGCCGAAGCCGATGCGGGTCAGGAACATCTTCATCTGTTCCACGGTGGTGTTCTGGCTCTCATCGAGGATGATGAAGCTGTTGTTCAAGGTGCGCCCGCGCATGTAGGCCAGTGGCGCGATCTCGATGACCTGTTTTTCGATCAGCTTGGCGACGTGTTCGAAGCCGAGCATTTCATACAGGGCGTCGTACAGCGGACGCAGGTAGGGGTCGATCTTCTGGGCCAGGTCGCCGGGCAGGAACCCGAGCTTTTCGCCCGCTTCCACGGCAGGGCGCACCAGAAGAATGCGTCGAACCTGCTCGCGCTCCAGTGCATCGACAGCGGCGGCCACGGCCAGGTAGGTCTTGCCGGTACCGGCCGGGCCGATGCCGAAGTTGATGTCGTTGGCCAGGATTTCCTTGACGTAGCGCTGCTGGTTCAAGCCGCGTGGCTTGATCATGCCCTTGCGGGTACGCAGCGCGACCGGCACTTCGCCCGAAGCCGGGTTGTCCAGCTCCTCGACGGCCGACTCCTGCAAAAACAGGTGAACGGTGTCGGGGGACAGCTCGGTGGCCTTGGTTTCCCGGTACAGGCGGCGCAGCAGGTTTTCCGCCGAGCGCGTGTGCTGGGCGTCGCCGATCAGTTCGAACTGATTGCCACGGTTGCGAATTTCGATTTCCAGGCGCTGTTCGATCAAGCGCAGATGCTCGTCGAATTGTCCGCACAGGTTGGCGAAGCGGCGAGCCTCGAAAGGCTCGAGCAAGAAGCGATGTGGTTCGATAGGTGCGTTCAAGGTCGTATTCGGCCGCCCGACGGCAATTGAAATGAGTCCAAGGATAACCTCTGTCAGGGGCGGGGCGAAAGGGGCGAGCGGCGAATGGCGCTCGTCGCCACCTTGTAGGAGCGGTCATCGGCCGCGAAGCGTTCGCCGCGGTCAACCAGACAACCGCGGCGCGGCGTTCGCGGCTACGGACCGCTCCTACGCAGGCGTGCAGCAGGATGTGCGGTCGCGAACGGCCTTTTGTGGTGACGCAGTCAGGCCAGCAGTTCACCACGCAGGGAGTGGGGGCGGGCCTCGGCGATGTGGATGTCGACGAACTGGCCGATCAGTCGGGCATCCGAGCAACTGAAGTTGACGATACGGTTGTTCTCGGTACGCCCCTGCAACTGGCCCGGATCCTTGCGCGAATAATCGGTGACGAGGATGCGCTGGGTGGTCCCGACCATCTGCCGGCTGATCTCGAACCCTTGCTGATTCAGGCGATGCTGCAAGGCATCCAGGCGCTGTTTCTTCACCGCCTCAGGGGTGTCATCGGCCAGGTCGGCCGCCGGTGTGCCGGGCCGCTGGCTATAGATGAAGGAATACGAGAAATCCATGCCCACGTCCGCGACCAGTTTCATGGTCTGCTCGAAGTCTTTCTCGGTCTCGCCGGGGAAACCGATGATGAAGTCCGAACTGATGCAGATGTCCGGCACCGCTGCCTTGAGCTTGCGCAACTTGGACTTGTATTCCAGCACCGTGTGCCCGCGCTTCATCGCGGCCAGCACGCGGTCCGAACCGGACTGCACCGGCAGGTGCAGGTGTTTCACCAACTGCGGCACTTCGGCGTGGGCCAGGATCAGGCTGTCGGAAAACTCCAGCGGGTGCGAAGTGGTGTAGCGGATGCGCTCGATCCCGTCGATCTGGGCGACCACGCGGATCAGCTCGGCCAGGTCGGCCAGGCGGCCGTCGTGGGTCTGGCCTCGGTAGCCGTTGACGTTCTGGCCCAGCAGGGTGACTTCGCGCACGCCGTTGTCGGCCAGGTGCATGACCTCGGCCAGAACGTCGTCGAAGGGTCGGCTGACCTCTTCGCCACGGGTATAGGGCACCACGCAGAACGTGCAGTATTTGCTGCAGCCTTCCATCACCGAGACGTAGGCGGTCGGTCCGTCGATACGCGGTTCGGGCAGGTGGTCGAATTTCTCGATCTCGGGGAAGGAAATATCCACCTGCGGCAGGCGGGTGATGCGCGCTGCGTCGATCATCTCGGGCAGGCGGTGCAGGGTCTGCGGGCCGAACACCACGTCGACGTAGGGCGCGCGGTCGCGGATGGCCTCGCCTTCCTGGCTGGCCACGCAGCCGCCCACGGCGATGACCATTTCCGGCTTGGCCAGCTTGAGCTCGCGCCAGCGACCCAACTGCGAATAGACGCGGTCCTGGGCACGCTCGCGAATCGAGCAGGTGTTGAGCAGGATCACATCGGCATCTTCGGCGCGGGCCGTGACTTCCAGGGCTTGATGTTCACCCAGCAGGTCGACCATGCGCGAGCTGTCGTACTCGTTCATCTGGCAGCCGTGGGTTTCGATGTAAAGCTTCTTGGCCATTAGGTGATCATCAAGTGGTTCAAAGAACCGCGCATTATAGTGCCCGTGGTCGGTGGTTCCTAGCATTGCCTGTCGGGCGGCTATGCTATAGTTTTCGCCCTCTTTCAAGCTCACGACCTTGTATCTGCCGACGATGACCAAACGCGAAGCTCCAATCTACAAAGTGATTTTCCTCAATCAGGGCCAGGTATTCGAGATGTACGCCAAGCAGATCTACCAGAGCGATCTGTGGGGTTTTCTGGAGGTCGAGGAATTTGTCTTTGGCGAGCGCACCACCGTGGTCGTCGACCCCAGCGAAGAAAAGCTCAAGGCGCAGTTCGAAGGCGTGACGCGCAGCTTCGTGCCGATGCATTCGATCGTGCGGATCGATGAGGTCGAGCGTCTGGGCACGCCGAAGATCAGCGAAGCGCGCATGACCGGCAACGTGATGCCCTTCCCCATGCCGATGCCCGACAAGTAACCGCTCGCCGGACCGCGACCGGGCTCAGGGCAGGGGGGCGAAGGGCGAGCGGCTGCCGCCGTCGGCGGTCTGCAGTTCGAGCAGGTATTTGCGGAAAATCTGCCCCAGCACCTGGGTGGCCACTTCGAGGTCTTCGCGGCGCATCTGCCCGGACACCTCGTCGGCCACGTCCAGCGCATCTTCGGCGCCGTTGACCGCGGCCATCTTCAGCACGATGTAGGCCTGGATGTTGTTGGCCGCCACGCCCTCACCCTTGAAGAACATGGTCCCCAGGTGATACTGCGCTTCGGCATGGCCTTGCAGGGAAGCCTGTTCGAAATAGCTGAGGGCCTGATTGAGGTCGCGCTCGGTGCGCGTGCCGTCGTAGTAGAACTGACCCAGCTCGAATTGCGCCTGCGCGTCGCCATCCTTTGCAGCCTGCTGACAGGCAGCCAGCGCTGCGGGCAAGGCCTGGGCAGAAGTATTGAGGGTGCAGCGACCCACCGCCGGGATCAACAACGAATTGCCGCCTGCGGTAGCCATTAGCGGCTGAAGAAGCAACAGGCAGCCCAATGCAAGGGCGCGGCCGGTGCGGTTCATGGGGATCGACTTACCTCTGCGGAATGCGGGCGGACCCGACGTGGAAACGTGGCGGGTGCTGCATTATGAAATAAGCGGGGGGGCGGTTACAAAGTCTTTACTCGTTTTTCTGCGATATCGTCCAGATGGTCAGACTTCACAGGGACGAGCGGCCGTTCGAAGGCGCGATCATGTGAACGGCTGGAAGGGTGGCAAGGCTATCTGTAGGAGCGGTCAGTGGCCGCGAAAGCTCATGCGCGGCAAATCTGACACTGCGCGGTGAATTCTTCGCGGCCACCGACTGCTCCTACAGGATGGCTATTCCCGGTTTGGACTTACTTCAGCGCGGCGAACGCTTTCTCGGCGGCATCCAGGGTGATCTTCAGTTCCGCATCGCCGTGGGCGATGGAGGTGAAGCCTGCTTCGAACGCGCTCGGCGCCAGGTACACGCCGCCGTCGAGCATCAAATGGAAGAAGCGCTTGAAGCGCTCGGCATCGCTGCTCATGACGTCTTCGAAGGTGACGATGTCGTCGGCGCCGCTGAAGTACAGGCCGAACATGCCGCCCGCCTGGGTGGTCACGAACGGGATGCCTGCGGCATCGGCTCGCTGCTGCAGGCCATCGAGCAGGCGGGCGGTGTAGTCGCTCAGCTCGTCATGGAAGCCCGGACGGCTGATCAGGTTCAGGGTGGTCAGGCCGGCGGCCATGGCCAAGGGATTGCCCGACAGCGTGCCAGCCTGGTAGACCGGGCCCAGCGGCGCGATGTGCGACATGATCTCGCGCTTGCCGCCGAAGCAGCCCACGGGCATGCCGCCACCGATGATCTTGCCGAACGTGCTCAGGTCCGGCGTGACGCCGTAGTACGCCTGGGCGCCGCCCAGGGCCACGCGGAAACCGGTCATCACTTCGTCGAAGATCAGCACTACGCCGTACTGGTCGCACAGGCGACGCAGGCCTTCCAGAAAGCCGGGTGCCGGCGGTACGCAGTTCATGTTGCCCGCCACGGGTTCGACGATGATGCAGGCCACCTCATCGGCGACTTCGGCCAGCATCTGCTCAACTGCAGCGATGTCGTTGAACGGCAGGGTCAGGGTATGTTTGGCGAACGCCGCCGGCACGCCGGGCGAGCTGGGCACACCGAGGGTGAGGGCGCCGGAGCCGGCCTTGACCAGCAGGCTGTCGGAGTGGCCGTGGTAGCAACCTTCGAATTTGATGATGCTGTCGCGACCGGTGAAACCACGGGCCAGACGAATGGCGCTCATGGTCGCCTCGGTGCCCGAACTGACCATGCGCACCATTTCCATGGACGGCACGATGGAGCAGACCAGGTCGGCCATCTGGGTTTCCATTTCGGTCGGCGCGCCGTATGACAAACCATGTTCGAGCTGCTTGCGCACGGCGTCGAGCACATCCGGATGGCTGTGACCCAGAATCATCGGCCCCCAGGAACCGACGTAGTCCACGTAGCGCTTGTCGTCTTCGTCGGTGACATAGGCGCCGGCAGCGTGCTTGAAGAACAGCGGCGTGCCGCCGACGCTCTTGAAGGCACGCACGGGCGAGTTGACGCCGCCGGGGATGTGCTTCTGGGCATTGGCGAACAGGGTTTCGGAACGGGACATAAATGAGCTCTCTAGCATCAGGCAGTTTCGAACAACGCGTTCAGGGCGCGGGCGCGGCGGGTGACTTCCTGGGCTGTGTCGGCGCCGAACAGCGCATGCACCACGGCCAGCAGGTCGGCACCGCAGGCCACCAGCGGCGCAGCGTTGTCCAGGGTGATGCCGCCAATGACGGCAATCGGCAATTTCAATTCGGCCCGCGCCTGGCCCAACAGTTCAATGCTGGCAGGCGATGCGTCGGGCTTGGTCTGGGAGGCGAAGAAGCGGCCAAAGGCCACGTAGCTCGCCCCTTCGCGGGCCGCCTGGCGCGCCAGGTCGAGGTTGGCATGGCAGGTGCTGCCGATGATCGCCTTGCGCCCCAGCAGGGCGCGGGCTGGAGTCAACGGGCCATCGGTCTGGCCCAGGTGCACGCCGACGTTGAGTCGCGCGGCCAGTTCGGCGTCGTCGTTGATGATCAGGTGCGCCTTGTAGCGCTCGCACAGCTGACGCAGTTTTTCCGCTTCGCGCAGGCGACGGGCTTCGTCGTTGCTCTTGTCACGGTACTGCAGCAGGGTGATGCCGCCATCCAGGGCGGCCTCGACGTACTTGAGGAACTTGCCGGCCAACAGCTGGCTGTCGGTGATGGCGTAGACGCCACGTAAGTTCATCGCTCGGGCCTCGGGCAGGGGACGGAGATTTGGCTCAAGAGCAGAAATCCAGGGGAAGGCGACGGGGCACGAATTGCCCGTGGCCCAGTTGCTCGGCGTCGCGCAGGGTGCGCCAGGTGTAGTCGAGCGCCGACTGCACGGCGCTTTCCAGGCCTTCGCCCAGTGCCAGGCGACCGGCCAGGGCACTGGCCAGGGTGCACCCGGAGCCGTGATAGCTGCCGGGCAGGCGCTGGCAGGTGAAGGTGCGACGGCTGCCGTCGCGGCTGTACAGGCGGTTGTGCACTTCGTGCTCGTCGCCGTGACCGCCGGTGATCAGCAGGTGCTTGCAGAACGGCAGCAGCTTTTGCGCGCATTCGTCGGCGCTGCCCTCGGGCAGGTCGGCGAGGATGCGTGCCTCGGGCAGGTTCGGCGTGGCGATGGTGGCCAGCGGCAGCAGCCGTTCGCGCATCGCGTAGCCGACCTCGTCCTTGCCCAGGCTGCCGCCACCGCCGGCACGCAACACCGGGTCGCAGACCATCGGCAGATGAGGGTGGGCCGACAACAGCTCGACCACGGTTGCGACCATGTCCACCGAGCCGAGCATGCCCAGCTTGACCGCCGCCACCGGCGAATCGCTGAGCACGGCATTGGCCTGGGCCAGGATCCATTCGCGGTCGAGCACACGGAAATCGCTGACGTTGACGGTGTTCTGCACGGTCAGCGCGGTAACCGTCGGCGCGGCATGGCAGCCCTGAGCGAGCAAGGCTTCGATATCTGCCTGCAGGCCGGCACCGCCACTGGGGTCGTGGCCGGAGAGACAGAGGACAACGGGGCGGGAGCTATAGATATTCATGGTGCGCGAGCTTATCACGGCGCACGGCGTTGTAGCAGGGCTGCAAGCGCTGGGCAGGGTGCCCTGATGACTGGTTCGATGGACAGGGTTCGCGCTTTGTACGGTGCCTCTGTATCATATTGACATTACACTCTGACAGGTTCCGAAAGCAGCGGCCCAGAGCCGACTGAGGGAACATTGCGCACCGCCCGTCGTGCACGCAGACGCTGTGCTAGAGTCATTCGATATCGATAACAGGCTGTGCCGATTGCATCGAACCAAAGGGAATGGGGGCTTCCCGATGCGATCAGGTGTGCCACGCTGGGGCTGTATGCGCTATTTGCTTATCCTGATCATGGCCTTGCTGCCCATGCTGGCGTGTGCAGTCGACTTCGACGAGACCACGCGCAGCCTTGCGCTCGGCCGCTCGATGCAGGTCTACGAAGACGTGGCCGGCGATGCGACCATCGAGCAGGTCACCCGCGACCTGGCCCCGGCCTTCCATCAGCATCATGCCGACGTGCTCAATGCGGGCTATTCGAAGTCGGTGTTCTGGCTGCGTATCGATCTGCGCTATGTGCCGCGTGCCGATAGATCACCCCATAGCTGGCTGCTGGAGCTGGCGTATCCGCCGATGGATCACCTGGAGCTGTACCTGCCCGATGCCGCCGGCCAGTACCACCTGGTGCAGCGAACCGGCGATGCGTTGCCGTACGACAGCCGCCAGATCAAGCAGAACAACTACCTGTTCGAAGTGCCTTTCCAGCCCGATGAAGCCAAGACGGTGTACCTGCGCCTGCACAGCCAGGGCTCGGTCCAGGCGCCGGTAAGCCTGTGGTCGGCCAATGCCTACCTGGAGGCGCAGCCTTCACGGCTGTACGTGCTCGGGCTGATCTACGGCGTGCTGCTGGGCATGCTGGTGTACAACCTGTTCATCTTCCTCAGCGTGCGCGACCGCAGCTATCTCTACTACATCGTCTATATCGCCTCATTCGGGCTCTACCAGGTGTCGGTGAACGGCGCCGGGGTCGAGTATTTCTGGCCGAACAACCCGTGGTGGGCCAACGCCGCCACGCCGTTCTTCATCGGCGCGGCCGGGTTCTTCGGCTGCCTGTTCTCGCGCAGTTTTCTACAGACCGCCCGCCACAGTCGTTGGATGGATCGGCTGCTGGTCGGCCTGATGGTGTACGGCGCCGTGGTCATGGCGCTGTCGCTGTCGACCAGCTACGCCCTGGCGTTGCGTCTGGCCACGGCGCTGGCGTTGTGTTTCACCGTAGTGATCTTCACCGCCGGTATCGTCGCCTGGTTGCGCGGCATGCGCCTGGCGCGCTATTTCATCATTGCCTGGAGCGCGTTCCTGCTGGGCGGCATCGTCAACACGCTGATGGTGCTGGGCTATCTGCCCAACGTGTTCATCACCATGTACGCCAGTCAGATCGGCTCGGCGCTGGAGGTCGGTCTGCTGTCGCTGGCGCTGGCCGACCGCATCAACGTGCTGCGCGACCAGCAGGCGCAGACCCTCAAGGAAGCCGGCCTCAAGCTGGAACTGGCGAACCAGGAACTGGCGGCGAGCAACCGCTTGAAGGACGAATTCCTGGCCACCGTCACCCACGAACTGCGCACGCCGATGAATGGCGTGATCGGCTCGCTGGAGCTGATGCAGACCGTGCCCATGGGACCGGAGCTGGCTCAGTATCAACACACTGCGGCAGGATCGGCGCGGGACATGATGCGCATGGTCGACGACATTCTGATCCTGACCGAACTGCAGGCCGGGCGGCTTTATCCGCGCAATGAACCGTTCAGCCTGCAGGCGTTGCTCGACAGCATGCAGATGCAGTTCAGTCGCCAGGCCCATGCCAAGGGGCTGGCGTTCACCGTCGAGCGGGCGGCGGGGTTGCCCGATCGTTTGCAGGGGGACGCCAAGAAGCTCGCGCTGTGCCTGGCCTGCCTGATCGACAACGGTATCAAGTTCACCCGCGAAGGCAGCGTCAACGTGCGGGTCAGCGGCGGCGAGCCGCAGGACGATCACCTGCAGGTCGTCTTCAAGGTCAGCGACAGTGGCATCGGCTTCACGCATCGTGACGAAGAGACGCTCTATCAGCGCTTCTACCAACTCGATGGTTCCATGACCCGCGAATACGGCGGGCTGGGCATCGGTCTGGCGATCTGTCGGCAATTAGCCGAACTGGTGGGTGGTCAACTTCATCACCAGTCCGAGCCCGGACGCGGCAGCTGTTTCGAATTCAGCGTGCGTCTGGGGGTGGTCGAAGCCCATCCGGGCCGTGCCTTGAGCACCAGTGCCGGTGCCTTCGGCACCCAGCGCGCCGCCCACGAATGCACCGTGTTGCTGGTGGACGACAACAGCGTCGACCAGTTGGTCGTTCGCGGCATGTTGCTCAAGCTCGGCTATCGAGTGCGTACCGCCGAGGACGGTTCAGGCGCATTGGCCCTGCTGGCGCGCGAGCGGTTCGATGCGGTGCTGATGGAGTGCAGCCTGCCGACCCAAAGCGCCCTGCAGACCACCCGCGCGCTGCGCAGCCTGCCAGGGTGCGAGCGGCTGCCGGTGCTGGCGATCACCGATGTCGGCCAGCAGGGGCAGCGCGAGCGTTGCCTGGAGGCAGGTGTATCGGTGTGTCTGGCGCGTCCGGTGCGCTTCGAAGAACTGCAGGCGCTGTTGCATGGCTGCGTCCTCGCTCAGCCCAAGCCCCTCTCGCCGCTGGCTGCGGACGCTCCGCCCGGAGCAGCCCCGGCATAATCCGGGACGCGTCACGGGGGTGCCTTTCGTCGGCATTGCAGGCAAGATGCAAGACTGCCAGATCAGCCAGGACATGCCCCATGAGTAATGCCCCAGACTTCGTAGTTGTAGAAACCGCCGAACAAGCCGTGGATCGGCTGGCGGAGCTGCACGAACGGGCCACCCGCGCCCTGAGCCAGGCACTCAAGCGCTACCTCAAGGATCGCAGCGAGCCGGATGCGGCCGAACGTGACCTGTTCCGCTACCCCGAACTGCGCCTGACCTACGCCTACAACGGCGAACTGCCGGCCATCACCCGCGCCTACGCCAAGGTCAACCTGCCTGGCGTCTATTCGGTGACCGTGACCCAGCCTGAGGCCTTCCGCGGCTATCTGCTGGACCAGTTGCGGCCCTTGATGCGCGACTTCGCGGTGACCATCGAAGTCGGTGTCAGCGAGCAGAACATCCCTTACCCCTACGTCGTCGACCAGGGCGACGAGCTGGCCGGCAGCGGTGTGACCGCTGCAGCGCTGGCGCGAGTGTTCCCCAGCACCGACCTGTCCGCCGCCACCGACGGTATCGCCGACGGCCTGTACGATTGGGCCACCGCCGATCCGCTGCCGCTGGCGCTGTTCGATGCCGCGCGGGTGGATTTCTCCCTGCGCCGCCTGATCCACTACACCGGCAGCGACTGGAAGCATGTGCAGCCCTGGATCCTGCTGACCAACTATCACCGCTACGTCGACCAGTTCGTCACCCACGGCCTGGAGCAGCTGCGCAACGACCCACGCTTCGTGCGCCTGGTGATGCCGGGCAACGTGATCATCGAAAAGAGCATGGACAACGGTGAGGCCCAGGCGCTGGTGGCCAGCGTGGTCTGGCACCGCTACCAGATGCCGGCCTACCACCTGATCGCCGAGGACGGCGATGGCGTGACCCTGGTGAACATCGGCGTCGGCCCGTCGAATGCCAAGAACATCACCGACCACCTGGCCGTGCTGCGCCCGCATTGCTGGTTGATGATCGGCCACTGCGGTGGCCTGCGTCAGTCGCAGACCATCGGCGACTACGTGCTGGCCCACGCCTACATGCGCCAGGACGGGATTCTCGATCGGGTCCTGCCGCCCAACATCCCCATCCCGGCCTTGGCCGAAGTGCAGCTGGCCTTGCAGGAAGCGGCGGCGCAAGTCACCGGCGAGCGCGGCGACGACCTCAAGAAGCGCCTGCGCACCGGCACCGTGCTGACCTACGACGACCGCAACTGGGAACTGCGCTGGGCCCAGGAGCGGCCGCTGATCAACCTGTCGCGCGCCGTGGCGGTGGACATGGAAAGCGGCACCATCGCCGCCCAGGGTTATCGCCTGCGGGTGCCCTACGGCACCTTGCTGTGCGTGTCGGATAAACCGCTGCACAGCGAGATCAAGCTGCCGGGCTCGGCCAACGCCTTCTATAACCGTGCGGTCAGCCAGCACCTGAACATCGGCATCGCTGCCTTGAACCTGCTGCGCAGCCAGCTCAATTCGCTGCACTCGCGCAAGCTGCGCAGTTTCGACGAGCCGCCGTTCCGCTGACAGGTTTGCCGTGGCGGGCAAGGGCCTCTAGCATGAGCGCTCTTGCCCGCACGAAAGCCTTTTGTCATGCCTTTGCCTCCTCGCTCCAAGCAACGTCCCGCCGCCGGTAAACGCCGCGTGGCCAAGGCGCCACCTGCCCAACCTCGGCTGGTGCTGTTCAACAAGCCGTTCGACGTGCTGACCCAGTTCAGCGACGGTGAGGGGCGCGCGACCTTGAAGGATTTCATCGACATCGTCGGGATCTACCCGGCCGGCCGTCTGGACCGCGACAGCGAAGGGCTGTTGCTGCTGACCAACGATGGGCAACTGCAGGCGCGCATCGCCGACCCGAAGCACAAGCTGGCCAAGACCTATTGGGTGCAGGTCGAAGGCGCGCCCGACGAGGCGCAATTGCAGCGTTTGCGCAGCGGGGTGGAACTCAACGATGGCATGACCTTGCCCGCCGAGGCGCGGTTGCTGGATGAGCCGGACCTGTGGCCGCGCGATCCGCCCGTGCGCTTTCGCAAGAGCGTGCCGACCCATTGGTTGGAACTGGTGATCAAGGAAGGGCGCAACCGTCAGGTGCGGCGCATGACGGCGGCGGTGGGCTTGCCGACCCTGCGTCTGGTACGGGTGCGCATCGGCGACTGGAGCCTCGAGGGCCTGGGACAGGGCGAATGGCGCGAGGTGCCCGCTAGTCTGTAGCAAGCCCCGCCCCCTGTGGGAGTGGGCTCTGCCCGCGAGGATCTGCCCGCCTGCCTCAGGCCCTGCCCCCTGTGGGAGCGGGCTCTGCCCGCGAAGATCTGCCCGCCTGCCTCAGGCCTCAGCCTCAGCTACGCAGATGAGTCAACGGCAGTTCAGTGCTGGCCATGACCTGGTTGAGAACGAAGCTGGAACGCACGCTGGTCACCCCTTCGATCCGCGTCAGGTGGCCCAGCAGCAGCTTTTGATAGTGGTCCATGTCCGGCACCACTACCTTGAGCTGATAGTCGGCATCCATGCCGGTCACCAGGCTGCATTCGAGCACCTGCGGCAGTCCGCGAATGGCTGCTTCGAAGGTTTCGAAACGTTCCGGGGTATGGCGGTCCATGCCAATCAGTACATAGGCGGTCAGGCTCAAACCCAGCTTCTTGCGGTCCAGCAGAGCGACCTGGCGGGAAATGTAGCCGTCGTCTTCGAGCTGCTTGACGCGCCGAGAGCAGGGCGACGGCGAGAGACCAATGCGTTCGGCCAGTTCCTGGTTGGAAATGCGCGCGTCGCGCTGCAATTCAGCCAGGATGCTCAGATCATAGCGATCAAGTTTGCTCATCAAATCTGCCTTCGTGTTTTGCGTTGCGGCAAATTATCCATCCGAAGGCAAAAATTGCGCAAGTGCTGTGTAAATCAGCAATGTTCGCAATCGGCTGCTGCACCTGCGGCGCTATAGTTATCGACAGAATCACTGCCCGGACATGAGTCCACTGCGATCCGCTCAATCAGGCGGGTTGCGGCCACCGCCCCCACCGGGGTTGCGCTGGCCCCCGGGCTGCACACTGCCCAGAAGGCGGTGTGAGGTGAGCCGACGTCACAAGCGTCGAGCAGGGACAGAGTTCGAAAGAGGAGGCCGACGGGTCTCCTTTTTTTTGCCTGCGAAACGGTGGTGAGTGCGGCGCAGTGGGTCAGTCATGAAGTGGCTTTTTGTGCCGATAACCTGTGCAGGTCCGTGACGGGATCTTCACAGAACCGCGTTCGGGTTTGTCAGTCTGATGATCAGTAGCTCCCCTTATCTTGCGAGGAACAGCATGAAATCGCCCCTCTGGCGTCTGGCCGGTGTCGCTGCGCTCTGCCTGGCCGTAGGCGCGCCGGCGTATGCGGAAGGTCCGCAGGATCAGTTGCGCGGCAGCTCCAACGGCGGCCAGCGCGGGCCGGGCGGGGGCAACGCCGGGCCGGGTCAGCAACCCGGGGGTGGTCAGTATCGGCCGCAGCCCGGTGGCAATCAGGGCCAGTGGCAAGGGAGGCCTGTGCAGGGCAATCAGGGGCAGTGGCAAGGCCGGCCAGGCGGCAATACGAACCAGTGGCAGGGCAACAGGCCGGAGCAGGTTCGCCCAGAAGAGGGTCGCCCGGAGCAGGGTCGCCCCGAAGGTGGCCAGCAGGACAATCGGCCGCCGATCATCGGCAAGCCTGACGAAGTGCGCCAGACCCAGGCGCCGTTGAGAGGCAGCTATCCGGACCTGCGTCGAGACAACGACCGGCGCTGGGAGGGCGGTCGCGATCGCTGGCCCGGTGATCACGGTGGCGGCTGGGGCCCCGGCCCGCAGTATCGTCCGGGGCAGGTGATCGATCGCTTCCCCGGCCAGAATTATCGTGTGCCGTATCGAGGGCAGGATTATTACTATTCGGGTGGGTATTGGTACCGACCCCAGGGCCCGCGGTATGTGGTGATCGAACCTCCGCGCGGCGTTCGAGTGCGCGTGCTGCCCGATTACGCGCAGCGCATGTGGATCGGTAGCTCGGTGTTCTTCGTGGCGGCGGGGACGTACTACCAGTGGGTCGATAACACCCAGGAATACGTGGTGGTGAATCCGCCGGTGAATGCCAGCATTCCACAGCCCGCGCCGACCTTGACCAGCTACGACGTCGCGGCGTATCCGGCCCAGGGCCAGAGTCCGCAGCAGATTGCCCAGGATCAATACGAGTGCAAGCGCTGGGCCGTGGAACAAAGCCGCTTCGACCCCGCCAGCGCCACCTATGCGCCATCGCCCGAAGTGGTCAGCGTGTACCGACAAAGCCTCGCCAACTGCTTCGCGTCACGCGGCTACACGGTGAATTGAGCGCGTCCCGACGCGGCTCGCGCCGCAGCCACAAGGCACCGCGTTCTGCCTGACACACCGCATTCGCCGCCGACGCGGCTCGCGCCGCTGCTACACAGGGCGTGCGTTGACGGGTCGCCGCGATCCCCTGTAGCAGCGGCGCAAGCCGCGTCCGGGAGCACTGCGGTTTTGCAGGCTGCCCGCATTTCTCTCAAACGGGATCGGCGTGCACCAGGACTTCGGCGCGTGGATACTGGCTTTCGATTGCGGCTTCCACGTCCTCGCAGATGCCGTGGGCTTCGGCCAGCGACAACTGCCCCGGCAACTCCAGATGCACCTGCACGAACCAATGGTTGCCCGACATGCGCGTGCGCAGATCATGGGCGCCCAGCACCCCCGGTACATTGCACGCCAGCGCCAGCATCTGTTCGCTGACATCCGGCGGCAGTTCCTGGTCCATCAGGATCGCCGTGCTTTCGCGGGCGATGTGCACCGCACTCCACAGAATGTACAGCGCAATGCCCAGGCCAAAGAAGGCATCCAGCTGCGGCCAGCCATAGCTGGCCAGGACCAGCGCCACCAGGATGCTGCCGTTGAGAAGCAGGTCCGAACGGTAATGCAGCGAGTCCGCGCGCACCGCGGTCGAACCGGTTTCGCGGATGACCTTGTATTGCAGGGCCAACAACGCCACGGTCAGGACCAGGGAAAGGATCATCACCGCGATGCCCACCCCCGCAGCGCCCAGCGGCTGGGGATCCTGCAACTGCTTCCACGCCTGATAACCGATCAGCACGGCGCTGGACCCGATGAACAACGCCTGGGCCATCCCCGCCAAGGCCTCGGCCTTGCCGTGCCCATAACGGTGATCATCATCGGCAGGACGCAGCGCATAGTGCACCGCCAACAGATTGAGAAACGACGCCGCACCATCCAGTACCGAATCGGTCAGCCCCGCCAGCAGGCTCACCGAACCACTGAGCCACCAGGCCACGGCCTTGGCCACGATGAGAATGCTGGCCACCGCCAGCGACGCCCGTGTCGCGAGGCGAAGCAGGCGCGCATGTTCCTTGCTGGTTGGCATCGCAATCCTTAAGCGGCGGGTTTCAGACCATACATGGCCAGCTGTTCGACACTGCCCTTGTGCTGGATCAGGCGTGGATCGTCCAGCGGCAGGCTGCGGCCCAGTTCGGTTTCAAGAATGGCCTGCAGTTTGAGGTTGTCCACCTTGCCATCACGACCGACCGCTGGCTGCAGTTTTTCCGGCGAAATCTGCGCGGTCTTGCCGTCGTTGAGGTAAATCGCGCCCGTGGCGAAGTCCACACCGAAGGCGATCAACCCGGGAATCACGTAGAACAGGATACCGATGGCATCCAGCGCCGCCACGACCGGATCGATACGGCCTTCGATCTGCCCGCGCCGATCGGGCCAGAACAAGGTGCCGCAAGCGGTCAACTGGGTCATCAGGGCAGCGGCAACGGCGCCGCCGATCAAACGTTGGGAAATACGCATGACAATCTCCGCAAAATAAGCTGCAACGATACAAGCAAATGGTCGAGCGGAGTAGATGGAGCGTACCTCTCAGAGACTGCAACACAAGGTCGTGCTAACGCTCGATAGAAGGCTCGTCATGCCGAGATGAGGGTGGTCGAGCCCTTGAATGTTCGGTCGGCGCTGAAAACGGCTCAACCGAAAACCATCGCCCATCATGCAAGAGCATGCGCGAACAGAATCAATCCGCCATGGCCGCATCAATGGGAATCTTACTGCCAACAGACTCGCGCCCTTTGACCCATAGCCCAAAGTGTTTCATGACCTCGACTACAGGCTCCAAGCGCCGTCCCTCAACGGTGAGTTCATATTCAACCGTTACAGGCACGGTGGGAAATACAGTGCGTTTCACAAGTCCAGCTTCCTCAAGCGCACGTAAATCCAAGGTCAGCATTCGTTGCGAGATAGCGGGGATGTCTCGCCTGAGCGCACTGAAGCGCTTCGGTCCATCGAGCAGGTAGGACGCAATGAGCAGTCGCCAGCGCCCACCGAGCAGGCGCATCGCTTCTTCGACAGAGCAGCCTGACAGGTTGTCTTTCATGGTCTGCATCCTCGGACAATAGAGGTATATTTTTTGTACCTATACTACAAAATAGTGCGTTCTTCCTATTTTATACCGCGCTCCTAGAATGAGCTGGTGCTGTCTGCAGGTGGAAATCGACAGCGCTCACTCACGCTCTGGAGTCTGCACATGAAGCTGTATTACATTCCCGCGTCTTGTTCCCTGTCTCCCCATATCGTGCTCAATGAGCTAGGTCTTGATGTTGCACGGATCAAGGTCGATCACAAGAAGCACCTGACCGAATCAGGCGACGATTATTTGAAAATCAATCGCCTTGGCTACGTGCCTGCACTCGAACTGGACGACGGAACCCTTCTGCGCGAAGGTCCAGCCATCGTGCAATATCTGGGTGACCTGAAGCCGGAGCTTGGACTCGTTCCCGGCCATGGCACCCTTGATCGATACCAGCTTCAGGAGTGGCTGAACTTCCTTTCCACCGAGATCCACAAAGGCTACATTCCGCTGTTGTACTCGACACTGGCCGGTCGATACGTAGACAGTGCGAAGCCAAAGTTGGAGAAGCGCTTCGCCTGGATCGACGAGCAGTTGACCAGCAAGCCCTACCTCATGGGTGATCACTTCACCGTGGCTGACGCCTACCTGTTCGCGTTGACAGGCTGGGGGCAGGCCGCGTGGTTGACCAGCTATTACAAAGCCGACATTCACTTCGACGATTTGCATAACCTCCGTGCCTGGTATGACCGGGTCAAGGTTCGTCCAGCGGTTCAGAAAGCGTTGCGGGAAGAAGGTCTTGTGTAAAAGCAGATACTGGCCGATTCGAGCACAAGAGCAGCAACATGACGCAGGAATCCCTGAGCAGGGCGATTGGTCTCCATGGCTGGATCGGCCCGAACCTGTAAGGCAAGTCTTTGATGTTTGAACTCACCAGTTACCTGGGTCTTTTCTTGGCAGCGTTCGGTGCCGCCACGTTGCTGCCGATGCAGTCCGAGGCGGTGCTGGTGGGCATGTTGTTGTCCGATCGCTACGTCATTTCGACCCTGTTGGCGGTCGCCATAGTCGGTAACGTACTGGGCTCTGTACTGAACTGGGTGCTGGGCCGCTGCGTTGAGCGATTCCGCCACAAGCGCTGGTTTCCAGTGAGCGAGGCAAAGCTCGCAAAGGCCCAGCAGTCCTATCTGCGCTACGGGCACTGGTCGTTGCTGCTGAGCTGGGTGCCGATCATTGGCGATCCGCTGACCGTCGTTGCCGGCGTCATGCGCGAGCCCTTCTGGCGCTTCCTGCTGATCGTCACCCTGGCCAAAGGTATGCGTTATCTGGTGCTGGCCGCCGTGGCGCTGGGGTGGACATGACGGCTGCGCATGGGGATCCGAGTACGCCCGTCGGCCTGCCGTAGCTTGTATAATTGCGGCACCACTGCCGGAGAGACCATGACCTCGTTGCCGATTGACGCCGCCTTGCCGGCTCTCCTCGAAGCCCTTCACGATCACAATGAGGCCGTGCTGCAGGCGCCGCCCGGTGCCGGTAAAACCACACGCGTTCCGCTGGCGCTGCTGGATCAGCCGTGGCTGGCCGGGCAGACCATCGTCATGCTCGAACCCCGTCGACTGGCCGCTCGCGCAGCAGCAGAACGGATGGCAAAGGAACTGGGCGAGGCGGTGGGCGAAACGGTCGGCTATCGAATCCGTCTCGAGAGCCGCGTTGGTCCCAGGACTCGCATCGAAGTGGTGACTGAAGGGATTCTTGCACGCAGGCTGCAGGACGATCCTTCGTTGGATGGCGTGGGCCTGATCATCTTCGACGAATTTCACCTGCGCAATCTGGACGCAGACCTGGCGCTGGCACTCGCCCTGAATGGCCGCGAGCTGTTCCGTGACGACTCGCCACTGAAGGTGCTGGTGATGTCCGCCACGCTGGACGGCGAGCGGATATCGGCCTTGCTCGACGATGCGCCGATCGTCAGCAGCGAAGGCCGGATGTACCCGGTGGACGTGGTCTGGGGAAAGTCCACGCAGCCCGGAGAGTATGTAGAGCCTCGCGTCGTCGCGACCTGCATCGAGGTGATCGAGGAACAGGAAGGCAGCGTACTGGTTTTCCTCCCAGGCCAGGCCGAGATTCGACGTGTCCACCGCGACCTGGAAGACTGGCTCGGCAGGCAACCACCCGATCACGCGTCACGGATCCTGCTCTGTCCGCTGTATGGCGAGCTGTCCCTGAGCGAACAGCGCACCGCCATCGAGCCTGCGCCGTCCGGGAAACGCAAAGTCGTATTGGCCACGAACCTGGCCGAAACGAGCATCACCATCGAAGGGGTGCGGATCGTCATCGATTCCGGCCTGGAGCGAGTGCCCCGATTCGATCCGCGCAGCTCGATGACTCGCCTCGCCACGCAGCGCATTTCCAAAGCCAGTGCCACTCAACGCGCTGGCCGGGCAGGGCGGCTGGAACCTGGTGTCTGTTACCGCTTGTGGTCAGAAGCCCAGCATGAGCAACTCGCCAGCTTCAGCACCCCGGAAATCCAGCAAGCGGACCTCGCCGCGCTGGCGTTACATCTGGCCCGTTGGGGAGTGACGCCCGATCAGTTGCGCTGGCTGGATGCGCCACCGACGGCAGCGTTGTCCCAGGCCAGCGACTTGCTCTGTCGGCTGGGTGCTCTGGATGCCAAGGGCCTTCTCACAGCCCATGGCCAGGCCATGGCGCAGTTGCCTGCCCATCCGCGTATCGCCCATCTTCTGATCCGTGGGCACGAGCTTGGTCTGTCTCAGCACGCCTGTGACCTGGCGGCGCTATTGGGGGAGCGCGACATTCAGCGTGGAGGCGGTGCCGATGTGCACAGCCGAATGGCGATGCTGGCAGGGCCTCGTGTGCACCGCGATGCGCAACGGGCCAAGCAGTTGGCGAAGCAGTACCGTTCCTATCTGCAAGGACCCTCGCTGAATGCTATCGCCGATGCGGATGACCCCAAGTGGGTAGGGTGCCTGCTGGCGCTTGCCTACCCGGATCGTATCGCCCGGCAGCGGCGTCCCGGTGGGGCCGAGTACCGGTTGAGCAACGGACGCGCGGCGATGTTCGCCGATGTCGATGCACTCATGAAGCAGGCCTGGCTGGTCATCGCCGACCTCGGTAGTCGCCAGGGCCAGCGTGAGGAGCGAATCTATCTGGCGGCGGATCTTGATCCGCAACTGTTCGAGAGCGTTCTGCAGGATCAGGTCCGCCTGGTGGATGAGCTGGATTGGGATGAGCGTGAGGGAGCATTGCGTGCCGAGCGTCAGCGCAAAGTGGGCGAGCTGATCCTGAGCCGCGAATCCTTGCCAGGCCTGGACGCCGACGCTCGCGCCACGGCCCTGCTCGGGCTGGTGCGCCGCAAGGGCCTGGAACTGTTGCCCTGGACCCCGGAGCTGCGTCAGTGGCAGGCACGGATCATGCTGTTGCAAGAAGTGGATACCCAGAACCCTTGGCCGGACGTCAGCGACACCGCACTGTTGAAACAGCTGGAGCACTGGCTGCAGCCCTACCTGGGCAAGGTCACGCGCCTGAGCCATTTCGGCCAGCTCGACCTGTCCTCCATTCTGCGCAACAGCCTGCCATGGCCGCTGCCACAGAAACTCGACGAGCTGGCACCGACCCACATCGCTGTGCCGTCAGGCTCATCGGTACGCCTGGACTATAGCGAGCACCCGCCGATTCTGGCGGTGCGTTTACAGGAGCTGTTCGGCCTGGCCGAGACCCCGCGCATCGCCGGTGGGCGGCAAGCGGTGAAGTTGCACCTGCTGTCGCCTGCGCGGCGACCGGTGCAGGTGACGCAGGATCTGGCGAGTTTCTGGGCCAATACCTACGAAGAGGTGAAGAAGGATTTGAAGGGGCGTTATCCCAAGCATTATTGGCCGGAGGATCCGTTGGTGGCGGAGCCTACTGCCCGCATCAAACCTCGCAAGTAAAACCCCACCTACCACAGCGCAATGTCATACGTCAGATACAGCCGATTGCTGTCGCGCCCCCGTGCGGTGTCGGAGCGATAGACGTAGTTGCGCAGTTTCACGCCCAGGCCTTTCAGGGTGCCCGTCGGTACCACGTAGGCGAGTTCGATGTCGCGCTCCCACTCGTTCACGCCGGCAGGTCCCGACTTTCCGTCCGAGCCGCTGATGTAGCGGGTCATGAAGCTCAGGCCGGGCAGCCCAAGCTGCTTGAAGTCGTAGCCGTAGCTGGCCAGCCAGGTCTTTTCATCTTCCTCGATGAATTTGCCGATGCCGACGTTGCTGAACGAATACACGGTAGCGCCATTGATGTAGGGCAGGCCGCCATCGCCGTTCAAGCGCTGGTAGCCGGCGGCGACCGTATGGCCGGCCACGGCGAAGCTCAGTTGGCCGCTGAACATGCCATTGTCGATCTTTCCGGAATAGTGGTTGCCCTCATCCCGGCTGAAGAAATAGCGCAGGTCGCTGGTCAGTACGCCGGCGCCCAGCGGCAGGGTGTGCAGCAGGCCGAAGAAGTCCTGGCTGTAGAAGTCGTCGAGCTGGCCACGAAAGTAGCTGAGCCGCAGCTGTTTGTTCACCGTGTAGTCGGCGCCTGCGTAGGTGAAGTCGCCACCTTCTCTGCCTGAATAGCCGTCGGGGATGATCGAGCGGCTGTCGGTGGAGTCACGCAGCTTGAACTGATCGAGCTGTCCGGCGGTGAGTAGCCAGCCATCGAAGTCCTTGCTGACCAGCTGGGTGCCCTGGTAGGTCTGCGGGATCAGGCGCGCATCGTTGTAGACCAGCACCGGTGTCTTGGGCAGCAGGGTGCCATGCTTGACCACGGTTTGCGCGAAGCGCGCCTTGGCGGTGAGGCCCAGGCTGGTCGACTCATCGGCTGCGCGACCGTCATCGTGCACAGGCAGCAGCCCGGTACCGCTGCGGCCACGGCCTGAGTCGAGCTTCACGCCCAACAGGCCGAGGGCATCGAAGCCTAGGCCGAACGCTCCTTGCGTGTAGCCGGACTGGAAGTCCAGCAGCACGCCCTGTGCCCACTCGGTGCGCTCGCTTTTCGCAGTGGCGGCGGCGCTCGCACTCAGGCCGTTTTCATCACGGAAGTTTTCGTTGAAGTACACGTTGCGAAGTTGCAGCTTCAGGGTGCTGTCATCGATAAAACCTTGGGCCATCGCCGAGCCGTGCAGCAAAACGCTCAGGCACGGCAAAGCGAACCCGCCGATCAGGTGTGTACGCATGGGTGAACTCTCTTCTTGTTATGGGTAGCGGGAGGTTATGCGAACAGGCTGATTGCACCGGTCAGCAGGGCCAGGGCGGTCACCACCAGGGAGGTCAGCACCGCCCATTTGACGGTCGCTTTCTGAAAGTCGCCGATGTCGCGGTCGACCATGCCGACCAGCAATAACGTCGACGCTACCAGCGGGCTCATCAAGTGCACGGGTTGACCGAGGATCGAGGCGCGGGCGATTTCCACGGGCGAGATGCCATAGGCTGCCGCGGCATTGGCCAGAATCGGCACCACCCCGAAGTAATAGGCGTCGTTGGACAGCACGAAGGTCAACGGCATGCTGGTCACCGCAACCACCAGGGGGAACAGGTGGCCCCAGGAAGGCGGAATCATGTCGACCAGCGACTGTGCCAAGGCGTCGACCATCTTGGTGCCGCTGAAGATGCCGGCGAACACGCCTGCTGCAAACACCAGCAGGACCACCGTCATGGCGTTGCCGGAGTGGGCGAGGATGCGCTCCTTCTGGATGTCCAGTTGTGGGTAGTTGATCATCAGCGCCAGCACGAAGCCGATCAGGAACAGCACCGCCGAGTGGGCCAGGCCCATGACCAGCGCCACCATCACGCCGATCACCAGCAGCAGGTTGACCCAGACCAGTTTCGGCCGCTTGTACGGTGTATCGCCCAGAATGGCCTCGATGTAGCACTCGCCACCACCACTCTGCAGGTGCACGCTGCCAATGCGCTTGCGTTCGGCCCTGCCCAGCAGGTACGCGGTGAACACCACCCAGGCGGCGCCGCCCGCCATCGTCGGCAACAGCGGAATGAAATACTCGCTCGCATCGATACCCAACACGGCAATGGCACGGGTGGCGGGGCCGCCCCAGGGCGACATGCCGCTCATGATCCCCAGCGCCAGCATGGCTACGGTGGCCAGGACCATCGGGTTCATGCCGATGCGCTTGTACAGCGGCAACATGGCTGCGCAGGTGATCATGTAGGTGGTGGTGCCGTCGCCGTCCAGTGCCACGGTCAGCGACAACAGCGCGGTGCCGATGGCGATCTTCACCGGATCGCCGTTGACCTTCTTCAATATCTTGCGGATCAGTGGATCGAACAGGCCGGAGTCGATCATCAGACCGAAGAACAGGATGGCGAACAGCAGCAGCGCAGCGGACGGTGCGACCACTTTCAGGCCATCGAGGATCATCTTGCCGGTGGTTCCGCCGAATCCGCCGATGATGGCGAACACGATCGGTACCACGGTCAGTGCGACGATGGGGGACAAGCGTTTGGACATGATCAGGTAGGTGAACACGACCACCATGGCTAAGCCTAACAGCGCCAGCATATGAGTTATCTCTTGTAGTTATTTGGGGAGTTGCGCTGATGCGAAAGCGGGTCATTCAGGGTAGAGCGGGTGTGGCCTCAACCGGCCAAACGGTGTGTCGTTGGAATGTGGACAGTGCCTGAGAACAATCGGCGGGCCGTTCTCACGACCGAGGCTCGAACGGTACCGGCGTCGTGGCCGACGTAGGACAGGCTGACTTCGATGGCGCCGCTGGGGTGTTCGATCTTCACCGTGGTCAGGCGCTTCTGGTGGCGCTGGCCCAGCATCCGCTCCAGCACGGTCCCGTCGGTGACACAGGCGGTTGCCAATCCGATCGAGCCGGTAATGGCCAAGGCTTTGTGGCAATTATGCGGCATGAAGTAGCGCACTTGCAGCGTGCCGCCGGCCTGGGGCGGGGCTACCAGCACAGGCTTGGGAATGACCTTGTCGGTCACATCGCCCAGGCCCATCAACAGGCCCGCACGCAGGCGCAGGGTTTCCAGCTTGCGGAGAAAGTCCTTGTCGGCGTCGAGCTCTGCCGGGCTTTCATTGCCGGTCTTGCCCATTTGCGACGCTTCGACAAGCATCATCGGCATGGCCATGTCGATGCACGTTACCGGCACATCGCCCAACCAGTCGACAGTGGCACCGGTGGGAAACAGCTTGCCGGTCTTGCTTCCTGCAGCATCGAGAAAGGTCAGCCCTACAGGGGCGGCGGTGCCAGGTACGCCGTCGATCGCGGTATCGCCTTCATAGGTGACCTCGCCGTTGGGCGTGCACACATCGGCGCAGATGAACGTGCCGGTATTGAGATTGCGGATGCGCACCTGAGTCACCCCCGACTGTGCCTGGACCAGGCCTTGATCGATGGCGAACGGACCGACCGCGCAGAGCATGTTGCCGCAGTTGGGCGCGGTGTCCACGCGTCGTTGCGAAACCATCACCTGGACGAACAGGTAGTCCACGTCCGCGTCCGGGTGATCGGAGCGAGACACGATGGCCACCTTGCTGGTCTGTGGGCTGCCGCCGCCAATGCCATCGATCTCCAGCTCGTGCCCGGAGCCCATCGCATCCAGCAGCATCTCATCGCGCTCGGCGGATCTTGCCGGTAAATCGGAGGCCAGAAACACCGGCCCTTTGGAGGTCCCGCCACGCATCAGTACGCAAGGAATCAGTTGCATAAGTCACGACTCTGGTAATCAATGGACGTCATTGATGTATTGGAGTGAAGATTTACACAGCTTGAATTGCTAGATCCAATGCAAAGATCGTAGTGATTATTCCATCAAACGAAATAAAGAATCGACTGGAGCGTCCCAGTGTTGGAGAGTGAAATTCATGCAATATGAGCTGGTCGATATACGATCATTCGTGAAAATCGCCGAAGTGGGCAGCTTTCACGAGGCGGCGGATCAGCTGCACATTTCTCAGCCGGCACTGACCCGGCGTATCAAGAAGCTCGAAGAAGGTTTGGGTACATCACTGCTCGACCGGACCACTCGCCGCGTCAGCCTGACCAGCGTCGGGCGCGATTTTCTGCCCAAGGCGCGGCGCCTGCTCGACGATTTCGAAGACTCCATCCTCAACATCAAGGAGTTGGCCGAGCGGCAGGTAGGGCAGGTGACGTTGGCGTGCATTCCCACGGCGGCGTTCTATTTCCTGCCGTCGGTCATTCGTATCTACAACCAGCAATACCCACAGATTCGTATCAGGCTTCTGGACCTCAGTGCCAACGAGGGGCTGGAGGCGGTTCTGCGTGGCGAGGCGGATTTCGGTATCAACATGATGAGCGGCCAGCATCCGGACATCGAGTTCCATGCCCTGGTCAAGGAGCCGTTCGTGCTTGCCTGCCGACGTGATCATGAGCTGGCGAGTCGCAAGTCGGTGAAGTGGACCGAGCTGGCGGGCCATCAGTTGATCGGGGTGGGCAGGCTGAGCGGCAATCGCATGCTGCTCGACAACGCCTTGGCAGGTTTGCCCTGGCGCCTGAAATGGTTCTACGAAGTGCAGCATCTGTCCACGTCGCTGGGCTTGGTGGAGGCCGGCTTGGGTATTTCGGTGATGCCCAGCCTGGCCATGCCGGCCGGGGAGCATCCCACCCTGGTGAGCGTGCCGCTGATCGAGCCGGTCGTGGACCGAACCCTGGGCCTGGTCACGCGTCGGGGCAGCTCGCTGTCGCCCGCCGCCGAGAAGTTCGTCGCGATCTTGCTGGAGCAGTGGCCGCAATAGTCGCTTGACCTGAGGCGCAGGCGCCGCAGGTCGAACGATCATCGGCCAGTTGCCAGAGCGCTTAGCGCGGAACCGAATCCAGCCCGGTGGCACGTACCGCTTCCTGTGCATTGGGTGAAGCCAGGTACTGGAGCAGTTGCTTGGCCTCAGCCGGATGCTGGGCGTTTTTCGGAATGCCGGCGGCGTAGCGGGTCACCGACTGCACGTCTTCCGGGATCTTGCCGACGAAGGTGATGCCGGGAACCGGCAGCAGTTCGGCGACTTGCTGGAAGCCCAGTTGGTAGTCGCCCTTGGCAACCACTGAAGCCACGGGAATGCGCTCGATCATCTTGCTCTTGGGCGCGAGTTGATCCTCGATGCCCAGTTTCTTGTACAGCTGTTTCTCGATGTAGACGCCACTGGCGCTGTCGGAGTAGGCCACTGACTTCGCCGCCAGCAGGGTCTGCTTGAGCTCGGCGTCGGTGCCGATGGCAGGTTTCGCTGTGCCGGCCTTGACCGCCAGGCCAATGCGCGAATCGGCAAGTTCGACGCGCGAGCTGGCGTCGACCTTGCCCTGCTTGATCAGCTCATCCAGCGCGTAGCCCACCATGATCACGACGTCGGCGTGTTCTCCACGGTCCAGTCGATTGGGAATGGCTTCCTGGGCCTTGCCCATGGACGGCCCCAGAATGGTGTTCAGGGTGTTGCCACTGTCTTTGGTGTAGCCAGGAGCCAGGCTTTTGTAGGCGGCGGTGAAGCCACCGGACGTCATCACGGTCAGCTCTTGGGCTTGGGCGAGAGGACTCAGCGCAAAGGCGGCCAAGGCCAGTGCGGGGAGGGTTTTGACGAACGATTTCATGGTGTCTCCAACGCTTTCGAGAGTGTTTGTAACCAGTTGTAACAGAACATTCTCGGGCAAACCGGGCGTCAGGGTAATTGTTGATTTCGCATGAATCGATGCGCGAAAGCGATCAATGCGCTATTGGGCGTTCTAAGCCCGCCGTTCAGGAGGGAAAATTTCGGCGGTGCTCGTGGGTTCTGCCGTGCCCGGTCAGTTGCCTGCCGGGCACGAAAATGAGATCTAGAACTGATACTTCACCAACAAACTCGCCGTGTCCTGGTCGGTGGTGAAAGAGCCGTCATCCTTGATGCCGTATTTGTCGGACCAGTAATCGTATTCCACACCCACATACAGATGCTTGGCTTCGTAGCCCAGGCTTTTGCCCAGGTCATACTTGATCTGCGGGTTGAAGTGCAGGTTGGCGTGGTAGTCGGACTGGTTGTTGCCATGGCCGCTCTTGTTGTTCACCACCCAGTCGATGAAACCGTCGATCAACAGGTTCGAGTTGCCCAAGGGCAAGGTGTAGGACCAGGCCGGGGTGATCTGCCAGGCGCCGGAGGGCACGCGGTTGCCGTCGGGTTTGCGGTAGTAGAAATTCAGCTGGAAATAGTCGAAGCCTGGAATGTCCAGGTCGAAGCCCGGACCTATCAGGTAGGCATCCACGTCGTCATCGCCGAACTCGTAGGTGGTGGCGAGCAGCACGTCTTTCACCGGTCCGAATGAGAGGTCCTGGCCCAGCAACTTGCCGGCGCTGAAGCGTGGGCTGAATTCGCCGTAGAGGCTGTAATGGCCATTGCCGGATCGCGCGCCGTTGTACCAGCTGTTGTCGACGAAGGCGAACAGGTCGCCCCACGTCCAGGCGCTGGCATGTTCGACGGTGACGGTTTGCTGTATCGCCGGATCGACCTTGTAATTCTTGCCGTACAGATACGTAAGACTTTCTCCGTGCCACAACAATGGCCCGTCAGCATGAGCACTGCCAGCGCCCAGCAGACCCAACATGCACAGTGATGCTCCCCAAGCGTTTTTCATGTTTTACCCATCAATCAATGTGGTGTTTATGGCGCACCGGCATTGGTCCGACAGATGTCGTGGACCGGGCGTCGAAGTTGTGGGCAGACAACCGAGTTGGCTTCCCGGCCCCGTGCGGGGCGCGGGCTTGTTGCGCTGGCGTCTTGCTGGCCGAGACGGGCCGGACGACGCTTCTTGTTTCAGTCGCGGTCGATCGCGAACGGTCCCCAGGCCTGACGCACGGGGACCATTTCCAGGCGATTGATGTTGATGTGGGCGGGCAGGGTGGCGACGTGGAAAATCTGTTCGGCGATATCTTCCGCCGTCAGTGGCGTGGTGCCCTGGTAGACCTGGCCGGCGGCCTGCTGGTCGCCCTGGGTGCGCACCAGGGTGAACTCGGTTTCGGCGATTCCGGGCGCCAGGTCGGTGACCCGTACACCGGTGCTCAGCAGGTCGCAGCGCAGGTTGTAGGAAAACTGTTTGACGAAGGCCTTGCTCGCGCCATAGACGTGGCTGCCGGGGTAGGGGCACTCACCGGCGATCGAGCCGATGTTGATGATGCTGGCCCCAGCGCCGGTTTCCAGCAGTGCTGGCAGCACCGCGTGGGTCACGTTGACCAGGCCGGTCACGTTGGTGTCGATCATGGTGTGCCAGTCAGCCAGGTTGGCCTGTTGCGCCGGTACCGGGGCCAGGGCCAGGCCGGCGTTGTTGATCAGCGCCGTCACCCGCTGGAAGGCTGGGGGCAAACTGGCGACGACGGCCGCGACCGCTGTGGCATCACGCACATCCAGCGCGGCGACGTGCACCGGTACCTGCGCGCCCAGTTCATCCAGCAGGGCATGCAGGCGCTCCAGGCGCCGCCCGGTGAGAATCAGCGACCAGCCGGCCTGGGCAAAACGACGGGCCGTGGCCCGCCCGAAACCGGACGTCGCACCGGTGATGAAAACAGTACCGCTCATGTGGAAACCTCGACCGTTCAAAAATCGCTCAGCGTCGCTCTTCGCGAACATAGGGTTCACCCAGCGCGCCCGGCTGGCTGGCACCTGCACGCTTGCTGGCAGCGACCCAGACCATGACCGCCAGGGTCACGGCGTAGGGCGTCATCAGCATGAAATACTGCGGCAGTTGCACACCGGCGGCGGCCAGTTGCGGAATCAGTGCCTCGATACCGCCGAACAGCAGGGCACCGGCGAACGCGCGCCAAGGTGACCAGCGCGCGAAGATCACCAGGGCAATGGCGATCCAGCCACGGCCGCCGGTCATGTCGGCGATCCACATCTTGGTGCTGAGCACGGCAATGAATCCGCCCGCCAGCCCCATCAGTGCGCTGCCGGCCAGAATCGCGGCGAGCCGATAGCGCAGCACCGGCAGGCCGGCGGCATCGGCGGCCTGGGGGTTCTCGCCCACGGCGCGCAGTTTCAGCCCGCTGCGGGTGCGGTTGAGAAACCAGACCACGGCAAAGAAGATCACCACGGTGAGGAACACCATCGGGTTCTGCCTGAACAGGCCACCCACCACCGGCAACTCGCTCAGCGGCCACAGCTCGACGGCCGTAAGTCCGCTGACCGGGCGATTGGTCCAGCCCAGCAGGGTGCCCAGCAAGCCGGTCAGGCCCTGACAGAAAAACACCAGGGCCAGCCCGGCAATCACCTGATTGATGCGCAGCACCAGCACCATCAGCGCGAACAACAGCGAGACCACGCTGGCGGCCGCCATGGCCGCGAGCAGGGACAGCCCCGGCAGGCCCAGCGCCAGTTGCATGCCGATCCCGGCCAGGGCGCCCACCAGCATCATGCCTTCGGCGCCCAGCGCCAGCACGCCGGCACGCTCGATGATGATCAACCCCAGTGCGGCGAGGGCGAAGGGCACGGCGAATTCGGGAACGCTGCTCAGCCAGTAAGTCACCAGATCCATCACTGTTCTCCCGCCTGGATGCGCCGCAAACGGTGCCGTATGAAGAAGTCCGAAGAGGCCACGCAGATCACCAGGATGGCCTGGATCAACTGCACCATCGAAAAGGGGATCTGGTAGAACACCTGCAGGTTGCGCCCGGCGACGAACAGCATTGCCACCAGCAAGGCGACGATGGCGGCGGCGAACGGGTTGTTGCGCGCCAGAAACGCGATGAGAATTCCCGAGAAACCGTAGCCTTGGTAGAACGACTGGGTCAGCCGACCTTCCTGGCCTGCGCTGACGATGAAGCCCGCGACACCGGCCAGGGCGCCGGACAGCAGCACGGTGCCGAGGATCATCCGCCGTACCGGCACCCCGACGGCGCTGGCCACGCGCGGGTTGGCATCGACGAAGCGCAGGTACAGGCCGGCGCGCGATACGCTGATGAACCACACGGCCAGGGCCATGATGACCACGGCGATGACGATCGCCACGTTGTAGCCGGCGAACAGGTCGGGCAGCCGTTCGAACGGGCGGAAGGCGGGCGAGTAGGGGAAGTTGTCCCGTGGGTCTTTCCAGCTGCCGTAGAGCAGGTGCAGCAGGAAGTTGGCGGCGATGTAGTTGAGCATCAAGGTCGAAATCACTTCGTTGACCTTCAGGCGCAACTTGAGCAGGACCGGTGCCAGGGTCCAGAGCATCGCGCAGACGATGGCCGAGGCCATCATCAACGGCAGGCGCAGGGCCTCGGGGCCGATCTGGAAGATCGAGATGGCCGCCGCACCGATCCCGCCCCAGATCATCTGGCCTTCCAGGCCCAGGTTCCAGAAGCGTGCGCGAAACGCCAGGCAGCCGGCCATGCCGACCAGAATCATCGGCGCCGCCTGGAACAGCACGGCCTTGAAGTTGCCGGCATCGAGCAGCGTCTGGCCGACGAACTCTTCCAGCAGTTGGTCGGCCGGCACGCCCGCCGCCACCAGAATGGCCGTGCTCAGGGCCAGGCCGACCAGCACCGCCAGGCCGATCACCAGCGCCTGGCCGCCCCAGCCCATCTGCTGGCGCAGTTCCAGGGTGTAGCGTCGGCCGAGCAGCGGTTGGCGTGAGGTCTTGAGCAGGGGTTGGGAGAGTTCAGTCATGGCTCACCATCGCTTTGCCAATGGCCTGGCGGTCGGCCGGGCAGTCGAATTCGGCGACGATGCGGCCGCCATTCATCACGCCGATGCGATCGGCCAGGGCCAGCACTTCGTCCAGGTCTTCACTGATCACCAGCACCGCCGCCCCGGCATCGCGCGCGGCGCGCAGGCGTGCGTGCACCGCCTGGGTGGCGCGCACATCCAGGCCGCGGCTGGGGCTGTGCACCAGGATCAGCCGTGGATTGCGGCTGAACTCTCGTGCGATCACCAGCTTCTGGGCATTGCCGCCGGACAGCAGCGCGGCTTTCTGCTGCAGCGAGCGCACACCCTGGACATCGAAATCGGCCACCGCCTGGGCGGCGTCTTCCAGCAGCCGTTGGCCGCGCAGGCGCAGGAAAGAGCCGTAGCGGCCATCGTGCAGTTGGCCGATGGCGAAGTTCTCGGCCACCGACAGCGAGCCGGCCAGCGCCGCGCCGTACCGGTCGGCGGGAATGGCGGCGATACGCAAGGTTCGGCGTTGTTGGGCGCTGGCCGTGCGCAGGTCGCCGAAGGACGCCAGGTGGATGTCGCCCTCGGTCGGTTGTTCAAGGCCCATCAGGGCATTGGCCAATTCGCCTTGGCCGTTGCCACCGACTCCGGCGATGCCATAGATCTGTCCGGCGTGGAGTGTCATGTCGACACCCTTCAGCCCACCGGTGCCGGCCACGCTGGTGAGATTGCTGACCCGCAGCAACGCTTCGCCCGGCGCTGCCGGCAGGGTCGGGCTGAGCGCTGCCGATTCGCCGACGGTGAGGCGTACCAGGTCCTCGACGCTGACGCCCTGTGGGTCGAGGGTTTTGATCGTGCGGCCGCCGCGCATGACCGTCACCCGGTCGGCGTAGCGTTTCACATCGGCCATCTTGTGGGTGACCAGCACCACCGCAGCGCCCTGGCGGGCGAAGGACTGCACCGTGCTCAGCAGGCGCTCGGCCTCCTGGTCGGTGAGCACCGCAGTGGGCTCATCGAGAATCAGGATCCGCGCGCCAGCCAGCAGCACCTTGAGAATTTCCACGCGCTGCTGCTCGGCCACCGACAAGGTTTCCACCACTTGGCGCGGATCGAGGACGAAACCCAGCTCTTCTGCCTTGCGGGCGATGGTCTGCTCAAGCGCTGCCAGCCGCTTGCGGTAGCTGCCTTCTCCCGGTTGCTCGGGCAGGCCGAGCAGGATGTTCTGCGCCACGGTGAAGGGGCGCACCAGCTTGAAGTGCTGGTGAACCATGCCGATGCGATACCGGCTGGCATCCTTGGGACTGTGCAGCCGCACGCTGTTGTCGTCGATCAGCACGCTGCCGGTTTCCGGTGCGTACAGGCCGGCGGCAATGTTCATCAGCGACGACTTGCCAGCGCCGTTCTCGCCGAGCAGGGCATGCACCTCGCCCCAACGGGCGCTGAAGTCGGCTTCGCTCAGCGCCTTGAAGCCGTCGAACGACTTGCTGATACCGGTGAGTTGGAGCGCGTTGGCCTGGCTCATTTCTGGGTCATCACGCCTTTGACGAACCAGTCCATTTTCCACAGGTCCGGATCGCTCATGACCTGGCCTGGGGCGAGCCGCTGCTGGCCATCACGGTCAGCCATGGGCCCGGTATAGAGCGTCTTGGTGCCGGCCAGCAGCTCGGCCCGCGCCGCGTCGATCTTGGCTCGGTTCTCGGGGCTGATCACGGCGTCCTGGGTCAGGCTGATGTCGGTGCCGCCCTGCTGCATCGACAGCAACGCGCCATTAGCCTGGGGAACCCAGTTGCCGGCCATGATCTTCTTCACCTCAGGCGTGAGGAAACGGTCCCACACCCACATCGACGAGCACACGGTGGCCTTGGGCGCGAACTCGCTCAGGTCCCGGTGATGACCGGTGCCATGAATGCCCCGCTCCTGGGCGACGATCTGCGGTGTCGGGCTGTCGACGTGCTGGCCGATCACGTCGACACCGTTGTCGATCAGCGCCATGGTGGCAGCACGTTCCTTGACCGGGTCGTTCCACGCGCCGGTGTAGATGACGGTGACCGTGGCCGCAGGATTGATTTGCTGCGCGCCCAGTTCGTACGCGTTGATGGTCCAGTTGACCTGGCCGAAGGGGTTGGCGGCCACGAAGCCCAGCTTGCCCGACTTCGACGCCGCACCCGCCGCCATGCCGCACAGGTACTGGCTTTCGTAGGTACGGCCGTAGAAGGATTCGAGGTTCGCGGCGTTGGTGGTGCCCGAACCGTTGAGGAAGGCCACGTCGGGGTATTTCTTCGCCAACGCCAGGAAGGTGTCGGAATAGCCGAACGCGGTGCCGATGATGATGTTGGCGCCGCGAGCGATCAGTCGGTCGACCACCGGCGTGATGGCCGCGGCGTTTTCGGGAACGCTCTCGACGTACTGGATCTTCTGATCCAGGCTCTTTTCCAGCTTGATGCGGGCTTCGTCGAATGCCTGGGTCCAGCCGCCGTCGTTGCGCGGGCTGATGTAGACCATGGCGATCTTGGCCGGGCCCTTGAGGGTCAGTCCCTCGGCGTAGGCAGCAGTGCCTGTCCCACAGGCCGAAGCGGCTAGCAAAATTCCCGGTAGCAGTGTCTTGATCATGAGGCGCCTTCCTGAAATGTGAGCATGGGGCAGCGGGATGCTGCCGTGGCCAGGAACCCGCCCTAAGCCGCCCGGAGCTCGAAAGCAGCATCCGTGCCATTTCAGAAAAGCGCTTTGATTACAGTGTATTGGGTTATTTTTGGGGCTTAATTCAGATCAATTGGTCCGAACTAGAGCACTTGGTTTGTGCGCTCGGCACGATTAAAGGGCATTCACGCAGGTCTTGGCCGCACGCCATCGAGTATCAAACCGCGCAACCCCACCAGGACCTCTTCGAAAAATACCGGATCGTGCAGGGTCTTGCCGGTCACGGCCTCGACCTGGGTGCGGAAGTCGGCGTAATGCTGGGTGGTTGCCCACAGCGAGAAGATGAAGTGGTGCGGGTTGATCGGTGCCAGTTGGCCCGTCGCGATCCAGTGTTCGATCACGGCCACCTTGGTGTCGACGGTTTCGCGCAAGGGCTGCTGCAGTTCACTGAGCATCAGCGGCGCGCCTTGCATGATCTCCATGCAGAACAGACGCGACTCTGCCGCGTGATCCCGAGAGAGTTCGAGTTTTGCCTTGATATAGGCGCCGATGGCCTCGACCGGGTTCTTGTCGGCGGTGAAGTACTGCAGGGGGCTGAGCCAGACCTCCAGCAACTGCCTGAGCACGCTCAGGTAGAGATCGTCCTTGCTGGAAAAGTAGTACAGCAGGTTGGTCTTTGAGACGTCGGCCCGAGTGGCCACCTGGTCGAGGCTGCTGCCGTGCAGGCCATAGCGGGAGAACACATCCAGCGCGGCGCCCAGTATCGCGGTGCGTTTGCTTTCCATCAGTTGCAACCGGCGCTTGAGTGCCGCCGCGCTCGGCTCGCGAGTGGCCTTGGCCGCGGGCTTGGGCTTGACGTTGCGCGTGCGCTTGGCACGGGGCTCGTTGGCGGGGGGATGCTCTTTCACGCGTCTGGAACCTGCGGCTGGAGGTAGGCGGCCATGATAACGGGCGAATGTCCGCTGACGATACAGGCACGGGGACGTCGTGCATCGTTTTGCACCGCGACGCGGAAAATCGCACAAACCAAGTGCTCTACTTCGGACCGTTTGGTCCGATAAAGTTTACCAATTGTCTGCAACCTGTTGAAAGTAAAGCGTTAACCAAACATGGCCTGATCCCTGCTAAGTGACTTTCATGCGCAACCTGTCCGGTGCGTAACGATCATCACTCAGAAAGGGAACCACATGGATATCGGTGTTTTCACTCCTATTGGCAACAACGGCTGGCTGATTTCCGAAAACGCGCCGCAGTACCTGCCCACCTTCGAATTGAACAAGCAGATCGTGCAGAAGGCCGAGCACTACGGCTTCGACTTCGCGCTGTCGATGATCAAGTTGCGTGGCTTCGGCGGCAAGACGGAATTCTGGGAACACAACATGGAATCCTTCACGCTGATGGCCGGCCTTGCCGCCGTCACCAGCAAGATCCAGTTGTTCGCCACTGTTGCCACGCTGACCATCCCGCCTGCCATTACTGCACGCATGGCGGCGACCATCGATTCGATTTCCAACGGCCGCTTCGGGGTCAACCTGGTGACCGGCTGGCAGAAACCGGAGTACGAGCAGATGGGCCTGTGGCCCGGCGACGAATTCTTCGGCACCCGCTATCAGTACTTGGGCGAATACGCGCAGGTCCTGCGCGACCTGTGGAGCACCGGGCGCAGCGACTTCAAAGGTGAACATTTCACTATGCAGGACTGCCGCGTCAGCCCGCGCCCACAGGCCGACATGAAGCTCATCTGCGCCGGCCAGAGCGAGGCGGGCATGGCCTTCTCGGCGCAGTACGCCGACTACAACTTCTGCTTCGGCAAAGGCGTGAACACCCCGACCGCGTTCGCGCCCACGGCCCAGGCGTTGCTCGAAGCCAACAAGAAGACCGGGCGCCACGTGACCTCCTGCGTGCTGTTCATGATCATCGCCGCCGACACCGACGAGGCCGCCCGCGCGCGCTGGGAGCACATCAAGGCCGGTGCCGATCAGGAAGCCATCGCCTGGCTGGGCGAGAAGGGCTCGGCAGACAAGGGCGCCAGCTCCAACCTGCGGCAGATGGCCGACCCTACCTCGGCGGTCAACATCAACATGGGCACCCTGGTCGGTTCCTGGGCCAGCGTGGCGCGCATGCTCGACGAAGTCGCCAGCGTGCCGGGTACCCAGGGTGTGATGCTGACGTTCGATGATTTCGTGCAAGGCATCGAAGACTTCGGCCGCAAGATCCAGCCGCTGATGAGCAGCCGCCAGCACGTGATGCCCACTTTGGAGGCCGTATGATGAATGTGCCCGTCAACGTCGCCGGTGTGTCCCTACCGCAGGACGCGCACCCCGCCCGTGAACTTCCCGCCCGCCCCGAAGCCCTGCGCATGAAGGCCAGCGAAACCGCGCTGGTGGTGGTCGACATGCAGAACGCGTACGCCACTTTGGGCGGCTACCTGGACCTGGCCGGCTTCGATGTATCGAGTACGGGCCCGGTGATCGCTGCCATTCAAAAAGCCATCTCGGCGGGGCGTACCGCGGGCATTCCGGTGATCTTCCTGCAGAACGGCTGGGACGCCGACTACGTCGAGGCGGGCGGGCCTGGCTCACCCAACTGGCACAAGTCCAATGCCCTGAAAACCATGCGCAAGCGCCCCGAGCTGCAAGGCCAGCTGCTGGCCAAGGGCGGGTGGGACTATGCCCTGGTCGACCCGCTCAAGCCCCAGCCGGGCGATATCGTGGTCCCGAAAACCCGCTACAGCGCGTTCTTCAACTCCACGTTCGACAGCACCCTGCGCGCTCGCGGCATCCGCAACCTGGTGTTCACCGGCATCGCCACCAATGTCTGCGTGGAGTCGACCCTGCGCGACGGTTTCCATCTGGAGTATTTCGGTGTGGTGCTGGCCGATGCCACCCACCAGGCCGGGCCGGCGTTCGCGCAGCAGGCAGCGCTGTTCAACATCGAAACCTTCTTCGGCTGGGTCTCCAGCGTGGACGACTTCTGCACCACCTTCGCCCCCGTCGGGGCTGTTTCCTGAGGACGCACAGATGAGCAAACGATCGATTATCCCTGCCGGCACCGGCAAGCCCCTGGCCCCTTTCGTTCCCGGTTCCATGGCCGATGGCGTCTTGTACGTCTCGGGCACATTGCCATTCGACAAGGACAACAATGTGGTGCATGTGGGCGACGCGACGGCGCAGACCCGCCATGTGCTGGAGATCATCAAGGGCGTGGTCGAAGCGGCCGGCGGCACCCTGGATGACGTGACCTTCAACATGATCATGATCCGCGACTGGGCCGACTACGCCAAGGTCAACGAGGTGTACGCCGAGTACTTCGCCGGCGAGAAGCCTGCGCGCTATTGCATCCAGTGCGGTCTGGTCAAACCTGACGCGCTGATCGAAATCGCCAGCATTGCGCACATCGGCTGATACTCACTGCGGAGGTTTGCATGTACCACGCCATACACGGTCGGCAGGATGCCGACGCACCCACCCTGGTACTGAGTTCGGGGCTCGGCGGTTCAGCCGGGTTCTGGGCGGGCGATCTGGCGCTGCTCGGCGAGCAGTTTCGCGTCGTGACCTATGACCATGCCGGAACCGGGCGCAGCCCCGCGCAGCTGCCCGAGGGCTACAGCATCCAGCACATGGCCGAAGAGCTGCTGGGGCTGCTCGACGAACTCAATATCGAGCGATGCCATTTCATGGGCCACGCCCTGGGTGGCCTGGTGGGATTGGCGCTGGCAGCGCTGCAGCCCCAGCGCCTGAGCAGCCTGGTGTTGATCAATGCCTGGAGCAGCCCCAATCCGCACAGCGCGCGCTGTTTTGCCGTGCGCAAGAACCTGCTGCGTGACAGTGGCGCCGAGGCTTACGTGCAGGCGCAGGCGTTGTTCCTGTACCCGGCCGATTGGATTGCCAGCAACGGCGCGCGCCTGGCCGCCGACGAGGCCCATGCGCTGGCGCATTTCCCCAGCCATGACAACCTGCTGCGGCGGATCAACGCGCTGGAAACCTTCGACATCGAATCGCGCCTGGCGAGCATCGACACGCCTGCGCTGGTGATCGCCAACCGAGACGACATGCTGGTGCCCTGGCAGCGTTCCCGGCACCTGGCCGAGCACCTGCCCAACGCCAGATTGGTGGTGCTCGAATACGGCGGACACGCCTCGAGCGTCAGCGATCCGCAACCCTTTCATCACGCTGTGCTGGACTACTTTCAAGGACTTTCACTATGACCGTGTCTCATTCGATTCCCGTCGAGCGTCAAGCCTTCCGCGACGCCATGGCAGGGCTTGCCGCTGCGGTGAACGTCGTCACCACCGACGGTCCTCATGGGCGCGCGGGATTTACGGCGACGGCGGTGTGCAGCGTGACCGACCAGCCGCCGACGCTGTTGGTGTGCATCAACCGCGCGGCATCGGTGTACGAATCTTTCGCGGGCAACGGCATGGTGTGCGTCAACACCTTGGGCAATGGCCAGCAAGCCCTGTCCAACGCCTTCGGCGGCAAGCTTCCCCAGGAGGAGCGCTTCGCGGCCGGGCACTGGAGCCAAGGGGTGACCGGCGCGCCGATTCTGGAGGGCGCCAAGCTGTCCTTCGATTGCAGGATCACCAGCAGCACCAGCGTCGGCACCCACGATGTTCTGATCTGTGAAGTGCTGGACATTCGCCAGCAGAACGAGGCCGATGTGCTGGTCTATTTCGCTCGCCGCTACCATGAGCTGGCGGGCACTCAGGCCAGCGCGTGAGCGGCGCCGTCAGTCCGGCCTGCCCATCAGCATGAACAGGCGGAACAGCACCACGGTGGGCAACAGCTGCAGGAAGCTGTTGAGGCTGTCGACCAGCAGCCGCGCCGGCAGGGGCTGGGTATCGGCCCAGGCCATGGCGATCAGACCGTCGAGCAACCACAGCGGGATCATGATCGACAACAGCGTGATCAGGATCGGCCAGAACTTGCCTTTGGTCAGGTCGAAGCTTTCGCGCATGGCCTGCAGTGGGGTGATGTTGCGCAGCACCAGCAGGTATTCCGAGAACGACAGCTTGATCATCAGGTACACCCCCGGCAGCACGAACAGCCACAGGCCGAACATGATCAGCAGGGTGCTGATGGCCGCCATCAGGGCGAAGCGCGGCCACAGGTGCAGCGCCTGGCCCAGCAGGTGTCGGCCCTGAGGCTCGTAGCCATCGGTTCGGGCATCCAGGAACAGGATCAGCGCTGCGGTATACAGCGGGTAGAACAGCAGGCCCATGCCCACGTCGTAGATCGCCGGGGCATCCGGGCCGCTGGCGTGTGCCACGAGCTCGCGCGCCAGAGCCTCGCAGATCACCAGCGGCAGGCACAGGCGAACGATCGCCCAGAGGTTGATGCGGAAGAAATAGAACGAGTCGCGCAATACGATCAGCGGGTTCATGGGGCCGGGTCACAGGTCAAAAAGCAGGTCGACACTTTAGCCGATGGTGGGGCTTTTCAACACCCGCTCGGCGCGTCGTGGAATGTGGCGGCGGGCGCGGGTGAACAAAGTTTAATCGCGGCCGGTCATTGAAAGACGGGGCAGCAGCCCCATCATTGCAGCAGAACCGACGCATTGTGCGCCGGCCACGCCATTTTCCGGGCAATCGAACGAGGTCGCCATGAACACTGATGAACAAAGCCTGATCGACGGTCTGTTCACCCGCCTCCAGCAGGCCGAAAAGGAAGGCAGTGCGCGCGATGCGCAGGCCGACGAGCGCATCAAGGGGCACGTCTCCGCCCAGCCCGCCGCGCCCTATTACATGGCGCAGGCGATCCTGGTCCAGGAAGCGGCGATCAAGCGCCTGAGCGAGCAGAACCAGCAGTTGCAGACTGAACTGCAGCAGGCGCGCAGCCAGGCGGCCGCGCCGGCGCAGCAGGGCGGTGGTGGTTTCCTGTCGAGCATTTTCGGCGGCGGCAACCGCGACGTGCAGCAACCGGCGCGGGCCGTGCAGCCGCAGGGCAACGGCTGGCGCGAACCGGCTCGCCAGGCGCCGGCGTACCAGCCGCCGCCCCAGCAGAACTACGCCGCTCCAGGCGCTCAGGCGCCGGCGGGTGGCGGCTTCATGCGCGGCGCCCTGCAGACGGCTGCCGGTGTGGCCGGGGGCGTGATGCTGGCACAGGGCATCAGCAGCCTGTTTCACCACGACAACCCCCAGGAGATTGTCGAGGTGATCAAGGAAGAGCCGGCCCAGGCCAGCGACAGCGGCGGCTGGAACGACAGCGGTGACGCCCAGCAGGTGAGCAACGACAGCTGGAACGATCAGGGCGGGCTGGCCGATGCCGGTTACGACAGCAGCGGCGACAGTGGCTTCTTTTCCGACGATGATGATTTTGTGTAAGGCCTGAGGGCCTCTTCGCGGGCAGAGGGCTCGCCGACCTGCCTTTACATTGTTCGGTGGAGCTCATGGCCTCTTCGCGGGCAGAGCCCGCTCCCACAGGGTTCCGCGCGATCCTGTGGGAGCGGGTCTCTGCCCGCGAAGAGGCCGGCACAGTCACCCCCCCCTCACACATGGCACCACCGCTGTGGGAGCGGGTCTCTGCCCGCGAAGAGGCCGGCACTGACACCCCATCCTCGCCCCAACACTGGCATACTGGCTCTCCAGAAGCTCAGGCGCCCAGCGCGACGAGGAAGTGCGGTGAAGAAGATCGCGGTGTTCGCCGATGTACAGAACCTTTACTACACCGTGCGCCAGGCCTACGGCTGTCACTTCAACTACGCCGCACTGTGGGCCGACATCGGCCAGCGCGGACAGATCGTCGAGGCCTATGCCTACGCCATCGACCGTGGCGACAGCAAGCAGCAGCAGTTTCAGCAGATCCTGCGCAACCTCGGCTTCACGGTCAAACTCAAGCCCTACATCCAGCGCAGCGACGGCTCGGCCAAAGGCGACTGGGACGTGGGCATCACCATCGATATCATGGACGCCGCCGATCACGTCGACGAGATCGTGCTCGCCTCGGGCGACGGCGATTTCGACCTGCTGCTCGACCGTATCATCGGCAAGCATGGCGTCGAGGCCGTGGCCTATGGGGTGCCAGGTCTGACCGCCAACTCGCTGATCCGCGCTGCCACCCGCTACGTGCCCATCGAAGGTGCGTTGCTGCTGAAGAATTGAGGTTTCACCGCTTTGGAACGCATTGCTGTCATCGACTTCGAAACCACCGGCATCTCGCCGAACATGGGTTGCCGCGCCACGGAAATCGCCGTGGTCATGCTCGAGCGCGGCGAAATCGTCGGCCGCTATCAGAGCCTGATGAACGCCGGCCTGCCCGTGCCCGGCTTCGTTGCCAGCCTGACCGGCATCACCACGGCCATGGTGCGCAAGGCGCCGCCTGCGGCCGAGGTGATGGCCGAAGTCGCCGAGTTCGTCGGCAGCACGCCGTTGCTGGCGCACAACGCCTCCTTCGACCAGAAGTTCTGGGATCACGAGCTCAGCCTGCTGCGTCGCGAGCGGGTGCAGAGCTTTGCCTGCTCGATGCTGATGGCCCGGCGCCTGTTCCCCGGCGCACCGAATCACAAGCTGGGCACCTTGACCCAATGGGCGAGGCTGCCGCATACCGGCCAGGCTCACCGGGCCATGGCCGATGCCGAGATGGCGGCCAACCTGACCCAGCATCTGGCGCGCGAGTTGCGCGAGCGGCACGGGCTGGCCGAGGTGTCCCACGGGCTGTTCTGCACGCTGCAGAAAGTGCCGATGGCGAAGATGCGCGAGGTGTTGCAGAAGCATCGCTTGGGGTAGGGCTGGAGGGCCTCTTCGCGGGCAGAGGGCTCGCCGCCCGGTTCCCACCAGGAAAGAACAAAAACACACCATGGACGACCTTTGAAATGCCTGCTCAAGCCCGCTTTCCCCTGTTGCTCATCGGCGCCTTTCTGGCCCTGTATTTCGTCTGGGGTTCGACCTACCTGTTCATTCGTATCGGCGTCGAGTCGTGGCCGCCGTTGCTGATGGCTGGGGTGCGCTTTCTCATCGCCGGGACGATTCTCTATGCCTTCCTGCGCCTGCGTGGCGCGCCCAACCCGACCTGGCCACAGTGGCGCGCGGCCGGGTGCGTGGGGATCCTGCTGCTCAGTTGTGGCAACGGCGGCGTGACGGTCGCCGAACACGCGGGCGTATCGTCTGGCGTCGCGGCGCTGGCCGTGGCCACCGTGCCGCTGTTCACCCTGTTCTTCGGCCTGTTCCGGGGGCAGCGCAACACTCGCCTGGAGTGGGCGGGGATCGTCCTCGGGCTGGTCGGCATCGGCCTGCTCAACCTGGGTTCCAACCTGCAGGCCAGCCCACTGGGCGCGGCGCTGCTGATCTTCGCCGCGGCCGCCTGGGCCTTCGGCTCGGTCTGGAGCCGCAGTCTGCCATTGCCCCAGGGCGCCATGGCCGCAGCGACGGAAATGCTCATCGGCGGCGCGGTGTTGCTGCTGGGCAGCCTGATCTCGGGCGAGCGCATGCAGCAATGGCCCACCGCCGCCGGCTGGGGTGCGCTGGCCTACCTTGTGTGCTTCGGCTCGATCCTGGCCTTCAGTGCCTACATGTACCTGCTCAAGCACGTACGCCCGGCGGCGGCCACCAGCTATGCCTACGTCAACCCGGCGGTGGCCGTGTTGCTGGGCATCCTGTTCGCCGGTGAGCACATCGGCGTCGAGGAATGCGTGGCCATGGCGGTGATCATCGGCGCGGTGGTGTTGATCGGCGTGCCGCAATGGCGCAAGGCGAAAGCCTAGCCAACAAGGTAAACTGCCGGCCATTGCGAAACATCTTCTGACGGTAGACCCATGACATTCGCCACCCTTGGCCTGATCGAACCCCTGCAACGCGCCCTTGAAACGCTTGGCTACCAGACGCCGACCCCGGTGCAGGCCCAAGCCATTCCTGCGGTACTGGCCGGTCGCGACCTGATGGCCGCGGCCCAGACCGGCACCGGCAAGACCGCCGGTTTTGCCTTGCCGCTGCTGCAGTTGCTGGCCATGGAAGGACCCAAGGTGGCGAGCAACTCGGTCCGCGCCCTGGTGCTGTGCCCCACGCGCGAGCTGGCCGAGCAGGTCCACGCCAATATCGTCGAGTACGGCGAGCACCTGCCGCTGAGCACCTATGCGGTGTACGGCGGGGTCAGCATCAACCCGCAGATGATGAAGCTGCGCAAGGGCGTCGACCTGTTGGTCGCAACGCCGGGGCGCCTGCTCGATCTGTATCGACAGAACGCGATCAAGTTCTCCCAGCTGCAGACTCTGGTGCTGGACGAAGCTGACCGCATGCTCGACCTGGGTTTTTCCGAGGAGCTGCGGGATATCTATGCAGCCCTGCCGAAGAAGCGCCAGACCTTGCTGTTCTCGGCGACCTTTTCCGATTCCATCCGCCTGCTGGCCGGGCAGATGCTCAACGACCCGCTGAGCATCGAAGTCAGCCCGCGCAACGTGGCCGCCAGCTCGGTGCAGCAGTGGATCGTGCCGGTGGACAAGAAGCGCAAGGCGGAGCTGTTCTGCCATCTTCTGAAGAAGCAGCGCTGGAAGCAGGTGCTGGTGTTCGCCAAGACCCGCAACGGCGTGGACGCGCTGGTCGAGAAGCTGCAGGGGCTGGGCATCAACGCCGACGGCATCCACGGCGACAAGCCCCAGGCTACGCGCCAGCGTGCACTGGATCGCTTCAAGGCTTCAGAGGTGCAGATCCTGGTGGCCACCGATGTCGCCGCGCGTGGCCTGGACATCGACGATCTGCCGCTGGTGGTCAACTTCGACCTGCCGATCGTGGCCGAAGATTACATTCACCGCATCGGCCGTACCGGCCGGGCGGGGGCCACGGGGGAGGCGATCTCCCTGGTCTGCGCCGACGAGGTGCAGTTGCTGTCGGCCATCGAAATGCTGACCCGGCAGACGTTGAAGCGCGTCGACGAACCGGACTTCGTGCCCGATCACCGAGTGCCTGACACCGATGCCAGCGGCCAGGTGGTGAAGAAGCCGAAAAAACCGAAGAAGCCCAAGGTCAGCGGCAGCAAGAAGAACCTGGGCAAGTGGGTCGACAGCGGCGATTCACCGGTGGATGCGACCCCTGTGGTCAAACCGGTGCGCAAGGTACCGGTATTCAATACAGGGCCGCGCAAGCGCAAGCCTTGAGGTGTGTGGGGGGCTGATGGCCTCTTCGCGGGCAGAGCCCGCTCCCACAAGTTAAAGGGAATGCTGACTGTGTGGGAGCGGGCTCTGCCCGCGAAGAGGCCCCTGAGGCAAACACTATTCCCGCGCCAACCACTCCAGAACGCCATCCGCCGCCCGCCGCCCGCTGGCGAAACAGGCCGTCAGCAGATAGCCCCCGGTTGGCGCTTCCCAATCCAGCATTTCACCCGCACAGAACGTACCCGGCACATCGATAAGCATCAGCCGCCGATCCAGCCCCTGCAGATCCACACCCCCCGCTGTGCTGATCGCCTCATCCAGCGGCTTGGCGCGCACCAGCGTTAACGGCAGCACCTTGATCGCCAAGGTCAGTGCATCGAGGTCGGCGAAGGTCTGCGCATCAGTCAGTTCACGCAGCAGACCGGCTTTCACACCCTCCAGGCCCAGTTGCCCCTGCAGGTGCCGGGCCATGGACTTGGACCCCCGCGGTTTGTGCAACGCCGCACGGACTTTATCCACAGGTCGATCCGGCAGCAGGTCAAGATGCAGGGTCGCTTTGCCCGTGCGCTTGATCGCCTCGCGAATCCCGGCGGACAGTGCATACACCAGGCTGCCTTCCACACCCGTTTCAGTCAGCACGAACTCGCCAGTGCGCAACGGTTCGCCCGCCAGCCCCAAGGCGACGTTCTTCAGCGGTGCCCCAGCGAATTTTTCCCGCAACAGCGCGCTCCAGCCCGGCACCTCGAAGCCGCAGTTGGAGGGTTGCAGCGGCTTGATGGGTACACCGCGCCCTTGCAGCCAAGGCACCCAGGCGCCGTCGGAACCCAGCCGCGCCCAACTGGCGCCGCCCAACGCCAGCACCGTGGCCGTCGGGCGCAGCGCCAATTCGCCGTGCGGATGCTCGATACGCAAGCTGCCATCGTCGTTCCACCCCAGCCAGCGGTGCCGGGTGTGGATAACCACACCGGCCTCGCGCAGGCGCTTGAGCCAGGCACGCAGCAGCGGTGCGGCCTTCATGTCGGCCGGAAATACGCGTCCAGAGGTGCCGACGAAGGTCTGGATGCCCAGGCCATGAATCCATTCGCGCAGCCGTGGACCATCGAACGGAGCCAGCCATTCTCCCACCGCCTGCGCGCGTTCGGCGTAGCGAGCGACGAAGGCGGGCTGGGGCTCGGAATGGGTGATGTTCATGCCACCGACGCCAGCAAGCAGGAATTTGCGGCCCACCGAGGGCATGCCGTCGTAGACGTCGACGGCCACGCCAGCCAGGCTCAGCACTTCGGCGGCCATCAGGCCCGCCGGGCCGCCGCCGATCACGGCAACGCGAGGGGAAGAAGAGTGCATGGAAACGGATCGACAGAAAAAGAAGGCGAATTCTACACGCCCCGTTCCGCTCCTGTATTCACGCGCGCCACTGATCAAAATTTGATCGACGCTCTGAAAGCCTTGCCGTATGCGGCCTGTGGCCTGTTTTGCGCAGGTTATCCACATGCGGCTGCACAGCGGATGTGAGTAACTCGCGGAGTTTGTGCAAAACCGCCCTGCAAAGCTGATCAAAAAATGATCGCATCGCCCAAGGCCCCAGCTGCGCGGGGCTTCATTCGCTTATGCGCAGATTATCCACAGGCGGTTGCACAGCCATTGTGTGTAACTTATCCACCGGCTGTCGCAATGTGCATAACTCATACGGTGAGGAAAAACACCATCAGCAAGGGCCCGATCACGGTCAGCAGAAAACCGCTGACCAGCGCTACGGGCAGCAATTCGGGCGGGCACTTCTGCTTGACGATCGGCAATGTCGAATCCAGCGACGTGGCGCCGCCTGCGGCAATGCATTGCAAGGGTCGCCGGGCACCCAGGCTGTACAGCAGACCGATGGCCAGGATCTCGCGAAACAGGTCGGTCAACAGGGCCATGGCGCCGAACGCTTCACCGGCATGGTGGCCCACCATCACTCCGGACAGGGTGAACCAGCCGAAGCCACTGGACAGCGCGAGGGAGATGGCCAACGGCTGGCCGGTCGCCCAGGCCGCCAGCAGGCCGCCGAGCAGCGAACCGATCACCACCATGGCGGGAATCTTCAAGGTGCGCAGCGAGTACCACGACGGGTCGGGCCTGACTCCGTAGAGGTCCAGCCCGACCAGCACGATCAGTACATAGAGGAAGTAGCTGGTCGAAGGCCAGCCAAAGCCCGAGCCGTCGGCCGCTCCCCACAGGTGATACATGCCAACGCCCAAAGCCAGGGCCAGCAGCGCGATCAGGCATTCCTTGAGCGGCGGGATGATCCCTGCCAGCCCTTGGCGGTCCGATGTCGGGCGTACCACCGCGGCATTGGCACCCCACGACAGCAACAACCACGGCACGGCGGTCGTGAGCAGGGCGAAGACCAGTGCGGTGAGTGCCGATTCACGCGCCGAGTTCAAGGCGCCCAGGACGTTGCCGAACTCGTAGCCGATCGAGAACAGCAGCAGCCAGATGAACGGGGTGATCAGCTTCACCAGCCGATGACGCAGCTCGGGGCTGATGAAGATTGCCAACAGCCAGCCGCCGGCCAACGCCAGCAGGATGGGCAGGAGTGAAGCCACTATCGAAAGCATTGTCGCAAGCCTTGTGCAGGAGATCCATGGAGTGCCGTGTGTGCCGAAGGCGGGCATTATTCCAGATGCGCGACCCGTCTGGCTGGGCTTTTTCCATGTCGCGGCACCTGGGCCAGGGCCCGGTGCCGCCGGCTGCTGTTGGGCCTGCAGCAACCGCTCAGTCGTCGGTCTGGATACGACCGATCACGGCGCCAGCTTCGAAGTAGTCACCGGCTTGCTGGCCGATCTGCACGCGGCCTGCACACGGCGCCAGCACCGAGGTCTCCATCTTCATCGCTTCCACCACGGCCACTACCTGCCCGCTGGAAACGTCGGCACCGTCTTCCACCACCCAGGTGTGCAGGTTGCCCGCCACCGGAGTGAGCAGCGCCTGGGCATCCACCTCTGCCGCAGGCGAAGCCTGTGCCTGGGCAGGGGATGCCGTGTCCAGGCTCATGCCGCGCAGCAATGCAGCGGGCAGACCGAGCGCATGGCGCTTGCCATCGATCTCGACGAAGGTACGCAGAATGTCCACCTCGGCCTTGGGTTCGATCCGCGGCGCCAGGGTGATGGATTCGGCGAAGTCGGTTTCGATCCAGCGCGTGTGCACGGCGAAGCGCTCGGGGCCGGTGAAATCCGCGTGATCCATCACGGCGCGGTGGAACGGCAGTACCGAGGCGATGCCTTCGATACTGAATTCGGCCAGGGCGCGTCGGGCGCGGGCAATGGCCTGCTTACGATTGGCGCCGGTGACGATGAGCTTGGCCATCATCGAGTCGAAGTGGCTGGGCACGCTCGACCCGCTGACCACGCCACTGTCCAGGCGTACGCCGGGGCCGAATGGCGGAAGGAACTCACCGATCTGGCCAGGTGTGGGCAGAAAGCCCTTGCCCGGGTCTTCGGCGTTGATGCGGAATTCGAAGCTGTGGCCTCTCGGCACGGGCGTTTCGGTGAACGACAAGGGCAAGCCGTCGGCGATCCGCAGTTGCTCGATCACCAGGTCCACGCCCGTGGTTTCCTCGGTGACCGGGTGTTCGACCTGCAGGCGCGTGTTCACTTCCAGGAACGACAGGGTGCCATCCTGGCTGAGCAGGAACTCGACCGTACCGGCGCCGACGTACCCGGCCTTGGCGCAGATGTCGCGGGCCGCCTGGTGGATACGCTCGCGCTGCTGTTGCGTGATGAACGGCGCGGGCGCTTCTTCCACCAGCTTCTGGTTGCGGCGCTGCAAGGAGCAGTCGCGCGTGCCCACGACCACGACCTGGCCGTGCCGGTCGGCCAGGATCTGCGCTTCGATGTGGCGCGGGCGGTCGAGAAACTGTTCGACGTAGCATTCACCGCGGCCGAAGGCCGCCTCGGCCTCGCGCACCGCCGAGGCGAACAGCTCAGTCACCTCGTCCAGGCGCCAGGCGACTTTCATGCCGCGTCCGCCACCGCCGAACGCAGCCTTGATGGCGATCGGCAGGCCGTGCTGCTCAGCGAAGGCCAGCACCTCCTCGGCGCTTTCCACCGGCCCCGGCGTACCGGCCACCAGAGGCGCACCCACGGCCTGGGCGATCTTGCGGGCTTCGACCTTGTCGCCCAGCACGTCGATGGTCTCGGGGTGGGGGCCGACCCAGATCAGCCCGGCCTCGATGACGGCGCGGGCGAAATCGGCCCGCTCGGAGAGGAAGCCATAGCCGGGGTGCACGGCATCGGCGCCGCTGCGCTTGGCCACCGCCAGCAACTTCTCGATGTTCAGGTAGGTTTCGGCAGGGCGCTGGCCGTCGAGCCCATAGGCTTCGTCGGCGTGGCGTACATGCAGGGCGTCGATGTCGGCATCGGCGTACACCGCCACGCACTGCACACCGTGGTCGCGGCAGGCACGGGCGATACGCACGGCGATCTCGCCGCGGTTGGCAATCAGGAGCTTTTTCATGGAAGTCTTTCCACATCGGCAGGTGAAGAAGGGGCAGGCGCGGTGGGCTGTAGCGTTTCGAAGGCGGCCACCGGGTTGAAGCGAATCCAGGCGTTGACCGGTATCTGTCCTGCCAGATCGAGGTGGTGGTTGGCGACCACGGCGATCACCGGATAGCCGCCGGTCAGCGGGTGGTCGGCGAGGAACAGCACCGGCTGGCCGCTGGCGGGTACCTGAATGGCGCCCACGGCGGTGCCTTCGCTGGGCAGCTCCTGGTGATTGCTGCGTTCCAGCGGCGTTTCACCGGCCAGGCGAATGCCGACGCGGTTGGACTGTGCGGTGACCTGCCACGGCTGGCTGCTCAGGCGCTCGATGGCGTCGGCGGTGAACCAGTCGCTGCGCGGGCCCATCAGCACATCGAGAGTGACGGTGTCGGCGGTTTTCGGCAGGGCAAACGCCGGGGCTTCACTGAGCGATACGCTGGTGCCGCCCGTTGGCGGCGTGAACCCCAAATGGTCGCCGGCGGCCAGGGCGGGCGGACCGACCTGGGCCAGGGTGTCGGTCGACAGGCTGCCGAGCACCGGCGTCACGTCGAAGCCCCCGCGGATCGCCAGGTAGCTGCGCAGCCCGGCGCTGGGCGCACCCAGGGTGACGGTGTCGCCCGGCGCCAGTTCGATGGGCCGATAGTTGTCCACAGGCCATTGCAGGCCACTGGCGCTGGTGAGGGTGACCGGGGTCTGTGCGCCGGTGACGGCGATCACCGCGTGGCCATGGCAGGTGAAGCGCAGGCCGCCGAGCACGGTTTCCACGCAGGCCATGTCCGAGCGGTTGCCGACGGCGCGGTTGGCGGCGCGCAGGGCGCCCAGGTCCAGCGCGCCGGAGCGGGACACGCCCTGGCCGGTCTGGCCGATGCGGCCGGTGTCCTGCAGCACGCTGTGCAGGCCGGGGCTGAGAATCTGCAGGTACGCGCCGCTCGGCGGCAGGGCCGCAGCGGGCGCAGCCGGTGCGGGCAGTCCCCCCGCAGGCAGAGGTCCGGCATCGACGAAACGCACCTTGTAACCGGGCCGCAACAGCGCCGGTTCGGCGCGCTCCAGGTCCCACATCTGCAAGGGCGTAACGCCGATGATCTGCCAGCCACCGGGGCTGGCCTTGGGGTAGATGCCACTGAATTCACCCGCCAGCGCTACGGCGCCCGCAGGGATGCGCGTGCGCGGCGTCTTCCGGCGCGGCACCTGGAATCCGGCACCGCCGGTCAGGTAGCCGAATCCCGGGGCGAAGCCACAGAAGGCGACGCTGTAGTCCTCGGCGGTGTGGCGTCGGATCACTTCCTCGCGGCTGATCTGCAACAGTGCGGCAACCTCGTCCAGGTCTTCGCCGTTGTAGTGCACCGGGATCTCCACCCGCCGCTGCTCGACGGCACGGCGCTGGCTGGCATCGCGCCGGGCGAGTTGATCGACCAGCGTCTGCCGAGTGATGGCGCTGGGGCGGAACTGGATCAGCAGCGTCCGCGCGGCCGGAATGATTTCCTCCACGCCGGCGATCGGTTCGGCGCTCAAGGCGTCGAACAGGGCCAGGGTCTGCTCGAGGTCGTCGAGCTCGACCATCAGGGTGTCCAGGTTGACCGGTAGAAAACGCACGGCAATCTCCTAGACGTGGTACGTGCTGTCAGGCACGTCGGTGATGAACATATGGCCGGGTGAATGGGTGATGGCGAACGGCACACCCGAGGCCATGACCGCTGCCTGGGGCGTGACCCCACAGGCCCAGAACACCGGTACTTCGCCCGGTTCGATGCGCACGGCGTCGCCGAAATCGGGACGGGCCAGGTCGGCGATGCCCAGCAGCGCAGCGTCGCCCACGTGCACCGGCGCGCCATGCACCGAGGGATAGCGGGCGGTGATGGTGCAGGCTTCGGCCACACGGTCGGCGCGGATCGGGCGCATGGACACCACCATGTCACCGCGCAGCCGCCCGGCGGGGCGGCAGGCACGGTTGCTCAGGTACATCGGCACGTTGCTGCCATCGGCGATGTGCCGGACTTCGATGCCCGCTTCCTGCAGCGCGGTTTCGAAGGTGAAGCTGCAACCGATGAGAAAGGTCACCATGTCGTCGTGCTCGGCCCAGGCGTGGCGGGCGTCGCTGATCTCTTCGACCAATTGGCCGTTGCGCCAGACACGGTACAGCGGCAGGTCGGTGCGCAGGTCTGCGCCCGCGGCCAGTACGGTGTGCGGACTGCCGGCATCGGTGACGTCGAGGATCGGACAGGCTTTCGGATTGCGCTGGGCGTACAGCAGAAAATCGTAGGCCCAGTCGCGGGGCAGGGCGATCAGGTTGGCCTGGGTCATGCCCGGGGCGACGCCGGCGGAAGGCGCTACCCGCCCGCTGCGGTAGTCGGCACGGGCTGCCCGAGCGGCCTCGATGGCGCTCTTCGCTGCGCGTTCGAGTGCGCTCATGGTCGGCCTCCGGCAAACGGCTGCAGTTGCATGTTCGCCTGCTCCAGCACGCGCCGCAGTTCGCGGGCCATGGCCACGGCGGCCGGGCTGTCGCCGTGCACGCAGATGGAATCGGCCTGGATGCGGGTGATGCTGCCGTCGATGGCCTCCAGGGTGCCTTCCTCGACCAGGCGCAGCATGCGTTGGCCGATCAGTTGCGGATCGTGCAGCACGGCACCGGGCTCGCGACGCGACACCAAGGTGCCTTCAGGCGTGTAGGCGCGATCGGCGAAGGCTTCGGCGACGCACGTCAGGCCTTCTTCACGGGCCAGTTCGATCAGGCTCGAACCGGCCAGGGCCACCAGTACCAGGCCAGGATCGACAGCGCGGATGGCAGCGATCACGGCCAGCCCCTGGCGGCGATCGTGGGCGATGGTGTTGTACAGCGCGCCATGGGGCTTGACGTAGCTGACGCGGGTGCCCGCGGCCTGGGCCAGGCCCTGCAGCGCGCCGATCTGGTAGATGACGTCGGCGGTCAGCTCGTCGCTGGCCACGTCCATGTTGCGGCGACCGAAACCGACCTTGTCCGGGTAGGACACATGGGCGCCGATGCTGACCTGCCTGGCCGCAGCCGCCTTGAGGGTGCGCAGGATGCCGGCCGGATCGCCCGCATGGAAGCCGCAGGCGACGTTGGCGCTGGTCACGATGTCGAGCATGGCGTCGTCGTCGCCCATGCTCCAGGCGCCGAAGCTTTCACCCAGGTCGCTGTTGATATCTATGCTTGGCATTGGAGAGGTTCCTTGTGCGTTGTCCGGCTCATACGACAGAGAGGAAGGCGAAGATCGGCCCGACCGACTTGATCGCCATGTACCAGGTGAGCAGGCAGGTCAATACGCCCAGCACCAGCAGCCAGCGAGGATAATGGTAGCCGTCCATGAGGTCGGACCGGCGCCAGCCGACGTAGGTGAAGATGCTCAGGCCAATGGGCAGGATAAGCCCGTTGAAGCCGCCGGCGAACAGCAGCAGCGCCGCCGGTGCGGTGCCCATCAGCACGAAGATCAGCAGCGACACGGCGATGAACACCGTGGTGGCGCGGTTGCGCGCCTGCTCGCTGATGTTCGGTGCGAACACCGTGATGAAGGAAATCGAGGTGTAGGCGGCGCCGATCACGCTGGTGATGCCGGCAGTCCACAGGATCAGGCCGAAGATGCGCAGGCCGAACTGGCCGGCTGCGGCCTGGAAGGCTTGGGCGGCCGGGTTGGCGCCCTGGCCCGAGGTGTCGATGATTACGCCGCTGGCCACTACGCCGAGAATGGCCAGAAACAGCACGTAGCGCATGATGCCGGTGACCAGAATGCCGCTCAGGGCCGCCTTGTTCACGGCGTCCAGGTTTTCGATGCCGGTGGTGCCGCGGTCCAGCAGGCGGTGCGCTCCGGCGTAGGTGATGTAGCCGCCGACCGTGCCACCGACGATGGTGGTGATGATGGCGAAGTCCACCGTCTCGGGCAGGATGGTCTGGTACAGCGCCTGACCCAGCGGTGGGTTGGAAACGATGGCGACGAACACCGTCATGCCGATCATCACCAGACCCAGCACCACCATCAGACGATCCACGGCCACCCCGGCGCGGCGCGACATGAAGATGCCGATGGCGACCAGTGAACTCAGGGCGCCGCCCCATTTGGGGTCCAGCCCCATCAACGCATTCAGGCCCAGCCCGGCCCCGGCGATGTTGCCGACGTTGAACACCAGGCCGCCAAAGATCACCAGCACGGCCAGCAGGTAGCCGCTGCCGGGGATGGCCTTGTTGGCGATATCGGCGGCGCGCATCCGGGTCAGGGCAACGATGCGCCAGACGTTCAACTGGACCACGAAGTCGATGAGGATCGAAGCCAGGATGCCGAACGCGAACGCCGCGCCCATCTTGGCCGTGAAGGTCGCGGTCTGGGTAATGAAGCCTGGGCCGATGGCCGAGGTGGCCATCATGAAGATCGCGGCAATCAGGGAAGAGCGACGCGCCTTGGTGAAGTCCTTGGCGGTCTGTGTCACGGCTGTGTGTGTCACGGCATCGTTCCTGCGATGGGGGATGCAGGTGGTAGAGCAATCAGCATGCCAACGCCATGATAAAAGGCCAAGAGTGTTGATCTGCATGAGATGAATTGTTCAACAATGAATTCAGGCATGACCCACAAAGTGCACCACTTTGTAACGCTTACGGATGTCGCTGTTACTTAATGATGCACCGAGGCCGCATGGGTCTTGCTTGCGACCGGCCTGTGATGGAACATCGCCGGGACTCTTTTCGACCCTGGACCGAACATGAACGACACCTCGCTGTGCCCCCCTCGTTCGTTGGGTGAATCCATCACCCAGGAGATTCGCAGAATGCTGGTGGAAGGCGAGTTGGTTCCCGGCCAGCGCCTGTCCGAAGCCGCGCTGGCGGAAACCCTGCAGATCTCGCGCAACACCTTGCGCGAGGCCTTCAGGGGCCTGACCCGTGAGGGTTTGCTCAAGCACGAGCCGAACCGTGGGGTGACCGTGGCGGTGCCGGACATGGCCTCGATCATCGACATCTACCGGGTCCGCCGTTTCATCGAGTGCCAGGCCCTTGCCCAGGGCTATCCGCTGCACCCAGGCACCGTGCGCATGCGCGAAGCGGTCGCCATGGGCCAGCAGGCCAGCGAGGCGAAGGACTGGAAAGCCGTGGGCACGGCCAACATGATGTTCCACAAGGCGGTGGTGGAGTTGGCCGACAGCCCCCGATTGGAGGCGTTCTACGCGCAGATCTCGGCCGAATTGCGATTGGCCTTCGGCCTGCTCGATGACCCGCGGTTTCTGCACATGCCCTACCTGGACATGAACGGCTCCATCCTGCACTGCCTGGAAGAGGGGCGTGCCGAGGAGGCCACGCAGTTGCTCGAAGCGTACCTGGTGCGCTCGGAACGCACCGTGCTCGCGGCCTACGAGCGCAGCACCCGACGATAGCTTGCAGCGGGGTAACATGTCCGCTCGCAAGTCCGGATGCGCCGTTGGTCTTGCCGTGAAAACTCCCTTGTGACCTCGCGTTCGAAATGTGCGGGAAGGTGCCCGTGAGCTCGGAATCGAACCGGGGCGGGCGGTATCGGCAAGGAATCAGCAATGAAAGAGATCCTCCAACTTGAAAGTGCGCGACTGATTCTGCGTCAGTGGCGTGACAGCGATTTGCCCGCGTTCGCCGACCTGTGCGCCGATCCGCGGGTCATGCGTTACTTTTCTGAAACCCTGGGGCGTTTGCAGAGCGCCGAAGTGATCGGTCGCGCACGCGGTCATTTCGCCGAATTGGGCTATGGCCTGTGGGCGCTGGAGCGTAAGGACAGCGGGCAGTTCATCGGCTTCACCGGCTTGGGGCAGGTGGGCTTCGACGCGCCCTTCGCGCCGGCCACCGAGATCGGCTGGCGCCTGGCCTATGAGCACTGGGGCCTGGGTTTCGCCAGCGAAGCGGCCTGGACCTGCCTGGCTTGCGCCTTCGACAGGCTGGGGCTGGAAGAGGTCGTGGCGTTCACCGCGGTGGCGAACGCGTCGTCGGAAAAGGTGATGCAGTCCATCGGTATGCAGCGCGATGTGGAGGGTGATTTCGACCATCCCAACCTGCCAGGGCACGAGTTGCAGCGGCACATGCTGTACCGCATCACCCAGGCCCAGTGGCAGCACAACCGGTAGGAGCGGCCAGTGGCCGCGAAGGGCGCGCTGCGGTGTGCCAGGTGTACCGTGTCGAGTTTTCGCGGCCGATGACCGTTCCTGCAGGTGTTCGCGGCGTGGCTGTCCGCTATCATTGCGCCCATTTGGTTCTGCCTATTTGGGTAATGCCTGTGCCGAGGAGTTTTGAATGAGCCATGTGTTGGACGATCTGGTCGAGCTGTTGAGCCTGGAACCCATCGAAGAAAACCTGTTTCGCGGCCGCAGCCAGGACCTGGGCTTTCGGCAGCTGTTCGGCGGCCAGGTACTCGGCCAGTCACTGTCGGCTGCCAGCCAGACGGTCGAGCCCGATCGCCACGTGCACTCCCTGCATGGCTACTTCCTGCGCCCCGGCGATGCGCAATTACCCGTGGTGTACATGGTCGACAGGGTGCGTGACGGGGGCAGCTTCAGCACCCGCCGGGTCACGGCGGTGCAGAAGGGCCAGCCCATCTTCACCGGTACCACCTCGTTCCAGTACGACGAAGAGGGCTTCGCCCACCAGAGCGCGATGCCCGACGTGGTCGGCCCGGAAAACCTGCCCACCGAGCTTGAGCTGATGCAGCAGGTCGCCCATCTGATCCCTGCGCACATGCGCGACAAGCTGCTGTGCGCCAAACCCATCGAGATGCGTCCGGTGGCCGAGCGTGACCCGTACAATCCATCGCCGACCGACCCGATCAAGTACATCTGGTTTCGCGCCGACGGTACCCTGGCGCAGACCCCGGCGTTGCATAAGTACGTCATGGCCTACGCCTCCGACTTCAACCTGCTGACCACCTCGCTGCTGCCCCACGGCAAATCGGTCTGGCATCGCGACATGCAGATCGCCAGCCTCGACCATTCGCTGTGGTTCCATGGCAACCTGGTCGCCGACGACTGGCTGCTGTATGCCCTGGACAGCCCCTGGGCGGGCAACGCACGGGGCTTTGCCCGCGGCAGCGTGTACAACCGCGCCGGCCAATTGGTGGCGTCCTCGGCCCAGGAAGGTCTGATCCGTCATCGGCAGGACTGGTCATGAGCCTGGCCCACGTCCGTCACTGGGTGTTCGATCTGGACGGCACCCTGACCGTGGCCGTGCACGACTTCGCCGCCATTCGCCGTCAGCTGGAGATTCCGCCCGAGGCCGACATTCTCGGCCACCTGGCTGCCTTGCCGGCCCATGAGTCGAAAGCCAAGCACGCCTGGTTGCTCGAACACGAGCGCGCCCTGGCCGTGGCCTCGACGGCGGCGCCTGGAGCGGTGGAACTGGTGCGTGAGCTGGCCGGTCGTGGTCATCGCCTGGGGATTCTCACCCGCAATGCGCGGGAGCTGGCGCATATCAGCCTGCAAGCAATCGGCATCGCCGACTGTTTCCAGCCGGACGATGTGCTGGGCCGCGACGAAGCCGCGCACAAGCCAGACCCGGCCGGTCTGCTGCACCTGGCCGGCGCCTGGCGCGTGCGCCATCCGGACATGGTCATGGTGGGCGATCATCAAATGGATCTGCAGGCAGGCCGAGCGGCCGGTACCGCCACGGTGCTGGTGAACCAGCCGGAGAACCTCTGGCCGGAACTGGCGGACTGGCATGCGCCGGACTGCACGCATCTGCGCAACCTGATCTGAATCGCTCGCCACCTGCGTTGGCAGGTGGCGAGCGTCAATACGTTCAGGGGCTTTTGAAAATCAGAGACTCTTGGCGCCGAACGTATCGCACTGGTCGATTTGACCCTGAGCAAACCCGGCCTTGAACCAGCGCACGCGCTGCGCCGAGGTGCCGTGGGTGAACGAGTCCGGCACCACACGGCCCTGGCCCTGCTGTTGCAGGCGGTCGTCACCGATGGCGTTGGCCGCGTTCAGGGCTTCTTCGATGTCACCCGGCTCCAGCCAGTTCAGACGCTTCTGCCCGTTGAACGCCCAGACCCCGGCGAAGCAGTCGGCCTGCAGTTCCTGACGCACCAGCAAGCCGTTGGCGCCTTCCATGCGCTGACCACTCTGGCGCGCCTGCTGAACCTGGTCCGACACGCCCAGCAAGGTCTGCACGTGATGGCCCACTTCGTGCGCGATCACATAGGCCTGGGCGAAATCGCCTGCGGCGCCGAAACGCTGCGACATCTCGCGGAAGAACGCCATGTCCAGGTACACCTGCTGGTCGGCCGGGCAGTAGAACGGTCCGCTGGCCGCCGTGGCGTGGCCGCAGGCCGACTGCACCTGGCCGCTGAACAGCACCAGTTTCGGCTCCTTGTACGTCTGCCCGCCTTGCTGGAAGATCTGCTTCCAGGTGTCCTCGGTGTCGCCCAGTACCGTGCTGACGAATTCGGCCTGCTCATCATTGGCCGGTGGCGCCTTGCGTTGGCTGGTGTCCACCGGCGCCGCCTGTTGGCTCTGGCCGGTCAGTTCGCCGAGAATCTGCATGGGGTCCTGGCCGGTCAGCAGGCCGAAGCCGACGATCAGCACCACTGCGGTCAGGCTCAGGCCCTTGCCGCCCATGCGCATCCCGCCGCCGCCACTGCCGCCACCGTCACCGCGGGCATCCACGACGTTATCGCTGCGTCGGCCTTTCTTCCATAACATGGCAAAATCCTCATTCGATTCATGCATAACCATTCGGGTATGCCTGTGACCGTGTTTTTCAATATTCGTTGTCGACCATTTCCTTGAGACTAGTCCGAAGCCTGGAAACAGGTCCTCTATAAATCGAATAACAGGAGAACGGCATGTCTTCCCAAGACAGCAGTCGCTTCATCATCCGTGATCGCAACTGGCACCCCAAAGCCCTGACGCCGGACTACAAGACCTCGACCATGCGCTCGCCCCGCCAGGCGCTGGTGAGCATTCCGCAGTCGGCCAGTGAAAGCACCGGCCCCAACTTCGCCCACCTCAAGTTCGGCGAGTTCGACAACGACCTGCTGCTCAACTACAACCATGGCGGCTTGCCGATCGGCGAGCGGATCATCCTGGCCGGCCGCGTCTGCGACCAGTTCGGCAAGCCCATTCCCAATACCTTGGTGGAAATGTGGCAGGCCAACGCCGGTGGCCGTTATCGGCACAAGAACGACCGCTACCTGGCGCCCCTGGACCCCAACTTCGGTGGCGTCGGCCGTACGCTGACCGACAGCGAGGGCTACTACAGTTTCCGCACCATCAAGCCGGGGCCGTACCCATGGCGCAACGGGCCGAACGACTGGCGCCCGGCCCATGTGCATTTCTCCATCAGTGGCCCGTCGATCGCCACCAAGTTGATCACCCAGCTGTATTTCGAAGGCGACCCGCTGATTCCGATGTGCCCCATCGTCAAGTCGATCAACGACCCCGAGGCGGTGCAGAGCCTGATCGCCAGGCTGGACATGGCCAACGCCAATCCGATGGATTGCCTGGCCTACCGCTTCGACATCGTGCTGCGCGGCCAGCGCAAGACTCACTTTGAAAACCGCTGAGGGGGAACCGACATGCCTATCGAACTGCTCAAAGAAACCCCTTCACAAACGGCCGGACCTTACGTTCACATCGGCCTCGCCCTGGCGGCAGCCGGCATCGAGCCGCGCGAGCATGAAATCTGGAACCAGATGGCCAAGCCCGAAGCGCCGGGCGAGCACATCCTGCTGCTGGGCAATGTCTACGACGGCAATGGTCACCTGGTGCGCGACTCGTTTCTGGAGCTGTGGCAGGCCGACGATCAGGGCCACTACCACATCGATTTCGACCAGGACAAACCCTTCAACAGCTTCGGCCGCACCGCCACCACCTTCGACGCCGGCGAATGGACCGTGCAGACGATCAAGCCGGGCGTGGTGAACAACGCCGCCGGCGTGCCGATGGCGCCGCACATCAACATCAGCCTGTTCGCCCGTGGGGTGAACATTCACCTGCACACGCGGCTGTATTTCAGCGACGAGGCCGAAGCCAATGCTAAGGACCCGGTGCTGAACCTGATCGAACAGCCGGCGCGGCGCGAGACGCTGGTGGCGACTCGCTGCGAGGTGGATGGCAAGCTGGCCTACCGCTTCGATATGCGTATTCAGGGGGAAGGGGAGACGGTGTTTTTCGATTTCTGATCCAGATGCTGCGGTGCTCCCATTCGCGGGCAGAGGGCTTGCCGCCCGCCCCGCTCCCACACAAGACATGCGACCTCATGTGGGAGCGGGCTCTGCCCGCGAATGGGAGCACCGCAATTCAAAGCCCTACCTCAATCCCACTCAGGCGCAAAATCCGGGCTCACCAACCGCTGATCCTTGGGCAACGCCGCAATGATCCGGCGATCTTCATCGTCCAACTGCACCTTCAATGCATCCAGGTTGCTCTGCTGGTTGGCCTTGCTCGCCGCCTTCGGGATCGCGGCGACATTGTCCTGATCCAGCAACCACTTCAACGCCACCTGAGTCGGCAGCACGCCATGCTTCTTGGCAATCGCCTGTAGCTCGGGAATCTGCGACACCTTGTTGCGCACCAGCGGGCTGTAGGCGGTCAGCGCCATGTCGTGCTGGCGGGCGTAGTCGAGCAGGGCGCTTTGGTCCAAGGTCACATGATATTCAACCTGGATGGCCGCCAACGGTGCGTTCAACTCCTCGACCACATGGCGCAGCAGTGGCAGGGGGAAGTTGGCCACGCCGATGTTCAACGCACGGCCGTCCTGCTTGAACGACACCAGGGTCTCGATGGCCGCTTTCACATCCCAGCCCTCCTGGCCGGGCCAGTGGATCAGGAACAGGTCGATGTAGTCGCTTTGCAGCGCGTTCAGACTGTTCTGGAACGATTCGCGCATGGCGTCGGGCGCCAGCTTGTCCCACCAGACCTTGCTGGTGACATGAATGTCGCCGCGCGGCACGCCGGATTCGGTCAGGCCGCGGCCCACGGCGGCTTCGTTGTTGTAGCCGGCAGCGGTATCGATGTGCCGGTAGCCCAGTTCCAGTGCCTGGATCACGGCCGAGGTGCATTCCTCGTCGAGCATCGGCCAGGTGCCCAGGCCCAGTTTCGGCATCTTCAGCTGTTGGGCGTTGGTGATGAGTTGCATGTCGATCTCCTTCTCTACTGGCGGTTATTCATCGTGTGTCGCTCCGGCCATGTGTCGCGCGGCAATGTAGCCGAAGGTGGCGGCAGGGCCCAGGTTGATGCCCCCGGCCGGGTAATGGCCGCCCATGATGCTGGCCATGTCGCTGCCGGCGGCGTACAGCCCGGCAATCGGCAGGCCCTGGCGATCGAGCACCTGTGCGTGCTCATTGGTCTTGAGCCCGGCGAAGGTGCCGAAGCTGCCTGCTTCAACCTTGACCGCATAGAAGGGCCCCTGTTCGATCGGCGCCACGCACGGATTGGGTTGGTGCAGGGCATCACCCTGCTTGCGGTTGTAGGCGCTGCCGCCGCGGCCGAATGCCGGGTCCTGCCCCAGCCGCGCGTGCCGGTTGAAGTCGTCCACCGTGCGGCGCAGCCCTTGCGGGTCGATGCCGCAGGCGCTGGCCAGCGCTTCCAGCGTGTTGCCGACTTTCAGGTAGCCGCTGTCCAGATGCGGTTTGATCGGCAGGGGAAAAGGCCGTGAGATGCCCAGCCCATAGCGGCGTTGGAAGCGATGACTGCAGATCAGCCAGGAGGCGACTTCGCTGCCGGGCGCATGCTCGACCATCGCCTTGACGTAATCGTAGTAGCCGTCCGCCTCGTTGACGAAGCGCTTGCCGTTAGCCAGCACGCCGATGATGCCGGGCTTGGCGCGTTCGATGATGTGCGGGAAATGGCCGACGCTGCCATCGGGGTAGGGTACGCGCGAGACCGGGCACCAGGCCGCGGCCGAGGCCAGTTCGGTGGCCACTTCGCCGCCGGCTGTTTCGCCCAGGCGCAGGCCGTCGCCTTCGACGCCCTGCGGTGGCAGGGCCAGGTGTTCGTGGCCGGTGGGTGTTCGCGGAAACAGCGTCCGCCGTCGCTCGATATCGTTGGCGAAACCGCCGGTGGCCAGCATCACGGCCTTGCGTGCGTGGATCACGACCTCGCCCCTGGCCGTCTCGACCACGGCACCGCAGACCCGCGAACCTTGCATCGACAGCCGTCGAACCGGCGCCGACTCCCACAGCAGTACGCCCAGGTCGTCGGCCGACTTGGCCAGCCGCGCCACCAGCGCTACACCGTTGCGCAGTTGCATGGCGCGTCCGTGCCAGGCCAGGTCGAACAGATGCCGGCCCACTCGCTGGCTGACGTGCAGCAGCGACCGCCATGACCGGGTCAGCGTAAGAAAGGCGCTCAGGTCGGCCCCTGCCATGATCGGCATGCCTAGAAAAGAGGTTTCGCGCATCGTTGTGCGCAGGCGCTTGAGCAGCTTCTTGTCCAGTTGGCGTGCGTCGTAGGGCGCAGCGATGACCGAGCGGCCACCGGTGCCGGCGCCCGGCGTGTCGCCATGGATGTCGGCGATGGCATTGCCATCGGCAAACTGCAGGCGGGTGTGTTTCTCGAAGAACGCGACCATCTGCGGGGCGGCTTCGAGAAAGGCGTCGACCCGCGCCGGATCGAAATGCACCCCCAGTTCATGTTGCAGGTAGGTGCGCGGCAGGGCTTGATCTTCATCGATACCGGCGCGCCGTGCCAGCGGATTGCGCGGCACCCACATCCAGCCACCCGACCAGGCGGTTGCGCCGCCGAAGGTGCTGTCCTTTTCCACCACGATCACGCGCAGCCCGTGGTAGGCGGCGGTGACGGCAGTGGCCAGGCCCGCTGCTCCCGAGCCGATCACCAGCACGTCGCACTCCACCGGGGTCGTTACGCAGTCGGGCGCAGGCATGGGATGAATCTCCAAGGACCAGGTGGGTTGAATTATGATTTTATAGAACCTGGTTCCATATTCTATGGATTGCCGACCGGATCGCCAAGTGTAGAATCGGCGAAATTTTTTCATTCGTTCCAACTTCACGAGACCCCATCATGGCCGGCAGTCAGATCGAACGGGCGCTCAGCCTGCTTGAGAGCCTTACCAACGAGCCTCGCGGCCAAGCCCTGCAAACCCTCGCCGAGCAGCTGGGCATGCCCAAAAGTGCAGCCCATCGCATGCTGTCCGAACTGGGCCGGCTGGGGTATGTGCGGCAGAACGCCGAGACCTTGCGCTATCACTTGTCGACCAAGCTGGTCGCGCTGGGCTTCCAGTACCTGTCGGGCAGCGGCGCCGACATCGTTCAGCCGATCCTCGACCGGCTGGCCCAGGACACCGGCGAGCTGGTGCGCCTCGGCGTGATCGAAGGCGACCGGCAAACCTGGATCGCCAAATCCCAGGGCGCCCGTTCCGGCTTGCGCTATGACCCGGAAATGGGTCGCGATGCTCCCTTGTTCTACACCGCCTCCGGGCATGCCTGGCTGGCCACCCTCAGCGATGCCAAGGCACTGGCCCTGGTGGAGCAGCAAGGCATTGTTAGCCGTGACGACTTCGGACCGAACGCACCGCGCTCCAACGCCGATCTGCTCGAACGCCTGCGGGTGGCTCGCGAGGCCGGTTATGCCTGGGTGGTCGAAAGTTCGGCGCTGGGCACTTCGGCCCTGGCCGCCGTGATCCGTCATCCGCGCGACGCTCATGTGGTGGGTGTACTGAGCGTCGCCGGGCCCAGCGCGCGCCTGTCCGAAGCGCGCATGCATGAATTGGCCACGGGTTTGCTGGCTGCTGCGCAGGAGTTGTCTCAGGTCAGCGTGGCGTCGGAGCTGTTCAGCTGAGTATAGAAACAAGGGGTGCCATCGCGATCCTCGAAGTCGCCTGCACGATTGTGTTCTCGTTGACTTGAAATATTCCGGAACTTGGTTCTAAATATTTGGAGAAAACAAAAATCAAGGATCTGCATCGTGACCTCCCCACTGCGAATCGCCCTGATCGGTGCTGGCAACATGGGCCGCCAGCATTACCAGCATCTGCAACAGATGGACGGCGCCCAGCTCTGCGCCATCGCGGACCCAAGCCCTCAGGCAGCCGCCTTCGCCGCTGAATGCGCGGTGCCGCATTTCACCGATCATCGGCAGATGCTGGCGCAGGTGGCGCCCCAGGCCGTCATCGTCGCCAACCCCAATGCCCAGCATGTGCGTACGGCACTGGATTGCCTGGCGGCCGGTGTGCCCGTGTTGCTGGAGAAACCGGTGGGGGTGGATCTTGACGAAGTGGCCGAGCTGGTAGCCGCCAGCGCCGCCAGTGGGGTACCGGTCCTGGTCGGTCATCACCGGCGGCACAACCCGATGATCAGCCGCGCCCGACAGGTCGTGCAAAGCGGCGTGCTCGGTCGGCTGACCACGGTGACGGCGCTGTGGCAGTTGCAGAAGCCCGACAGTTACTTCGACATCGCCTGGCGTCGCGAGCCGGGGGCAGGGATGCTGTTGACCAATCTGATTCATGACCTGGATCTGCTGCGCTACCTGTGCGGCGAAGTCCGCCAGGTGCAGGCCTTCGGCAGCAATGGCATTCGCGGCTTCGGCAACGAAGACAGTGTGGCGGTGTTGCTGCAGTTCGAAAACGGTGCGCTGGGCACCTTGACCGGTTCAGACGGCGTGGCCGCGCCCTGGAGCTGGGAGCTCGGCTCGGGCGAGAACCCGGTCTATCCACGCCAGCCCGATCAGCCGTGCTACCTGCTGGCAGGCACGGCCGGTGCGCTGAGCGTGCCGCAACTGACGCGTTGGCATTACACCGAACCGGGCGCGGGCTGGCATGAGCCCTTGCTGCAGGTGCAGGAAACCTTCGCCCCCGCCGAAGCGTTGCGCGTGCAGCTTGAGCATTTCATCGAGGTCGCGCGCGGGCGGGTCGAACCGCTGGTGAGCGTGGTGGATGCTGCGCGAACCCTGGCGCTGGTCGACGCCATCGGGGACGCGATGCGCACCGGGCGCGCCTGTGCACCCCGCGCGTTGGGCCAGGCCGGTTAGTTGGCTGAAATCCTCTCACCCTGCCCGATACCTTCAAGCCTCAAGGACCCGCCCATGACCCACCGCATCCTGTCTCTGGCCGCCTTGACCGTGCTCGAGCTTTCGCCTCCCGAGATGGTCGAGGTCGCTGCCCGCGCCGGCTACAGCCACGTTGGCCTGCGCACCGAACCGGCCACCGCCGAGGAGCATCACTATCCGTTGCTGCGCGATAAGGCGTTGCAACGCCAGACGGCTGCACGTTTGCGCGATACCGGCATCAAGGTGCTGGACATCGAAATCCTGCGGCTGAAACCGCTGACCCGTGTGGCGGATTTCGAAACTCATCTGGCGTTGGGCGCCGAGTTCGGTGCCAGCGAATTGCTGATTGCGGGTAACGATCCAGACGTGCAGCGAGCCAGCGACAACCTGGCCCAGCTGTGCGACCTGGCGCGGCCCTATGGCATCCATCCGCACCTGGAGTTCATGCCTTGGACCGACTGCCCGGATCTGGCCAGCGCGAGGGTGATGCTCGACAAGGCCGGTCGCGACAATGCCTGCATCCTGGTCGATGCCTTTCATTTCGATCGCTCCAAATCGCGACTTGAAGATCTGCACACGCTGCCACCGCAACGCTTGCGCTATGCCCAGCTGTGCGACGTGGCCGGTCCGCGTCCCGATGACATGGCCGAGATCCTGCGCCAGGCGCGCCAGGAGCGCCGTTTTCCGGGAGACGGTGATTGCGACCTGGTTGGCTTGTTGCGAGCGCTGCCCGAGGATGTGCCGCTGAGCCTGGAGATACCCACGGCGCGGCTGTTGGAGCAAGGGGTGAGCGCTTATGAGAGGGCCCGGATGGCCCTCGAGAAAACCCAGGCTTTACTGGCTGAGATCTAGGGTGATGCTACTGGCCTCTTCGCGGGCAGAGCCCGCTCCCACAGATTGCCCTAATGTCACTTGAGGCACCTGTGGGAGCGGGCTCTGCCCGCGAATAACCCCGCGCCTGGCTTAACCCCCCTGCGGCACCTTGCGCGGTGCCATCAGGTACAACCACACCAAGGCAATGAAATACATCGCCGGAATGATCGTGAACAACACGGTGTAGTTGTTGTTCGTCACGGTCAGGATGTACCCGACCACCTGGGTCATGAACATCCCGCCCACCGCCGCGCACATGCCGCCGAAGCCGAACACCGTGCTCATCATGTGCTTGGGCGTGTAGTCCATCACCACGCTCCAGATGTTCGCCGTCCACGCCTGGTGCGCGGCGATGGCCAGCGAGATCGCCGCCACTGCCACCCACAGGTTGGCCGCGCCAGCGGCGAACACCACGCTGATGATCGCCAGCGCAAACACGAGCATCGACAGCAGCCGCGCCTTGACAGGTTGCATGCCGCGCCCGATCAGGAACGAGGACAGCACCCCACCGCCCACGCTGCCGACGTCGGCACTCAGGTAGATGATGATCAGTGGGATGCCCATCTGGGTGACGTTGATGCCCAACTGGTATTGCTGGTTGAGGAACGGCGGCAGCCAGTACAGGTAGAACCAGAACACCGGGGCCGTCATCATGAAGGCCCCGGCAAACGCCCAGGTGCCGCGCATGGTCATGATCTTCCAGAACGGCACGCCCGGTTGCTCGGGGGCTTCCTGATCCTGGATGTATTCAAGCTCGCTGGCGTTTACCCGTGGATGCTGGTCCGGATCGAAGTACTTGATGCCCCAGAACACCGCCCAGGCCAGCCCCAGCAGGGCGATGGTGAGAAACGCCGCCTGCCAGCCCCAGACACTGAGAATCAACGGCAGCATCATCGGTGTCAGCAGCGCGCCGACGTTGGTCCCGGCATTGAAGATGCCGGTGGCCACTGCGCGCTCCTTGGCCGGGAACCACAACCGGGTGGTCTTCACACACGCGGGGTAGTTGGCGGCTTCGGTCAGCCCGAGGATGAACCGGCAGACCATGAAGCCCACCGCCGAGGTCGCCAGGCCGTGGGCACCGGTGGCCAGGCTCCAGAGCAACACCGCACAGAAGAACACACGCTTGACGCCGATCCGATCGATCAGGCGGCCTTGCAGCAGGAAGCCGATGGCATAGCCGACCTGGAACCAGAAGTTGATGTTGGCGTAGTCCATCGCCGTCCAGCTCATTTCCTTGGCCAGAATCGGCTGCATCACGCCCAGTGCGGCGCGATCGATGTAGTTCAAGGTTGTCGCGAAGAACACCAGGGCGAGCATGCCCCAGCGAGTCTTGCCGACGGCGGCGCCGGCCTTGACCATGTCCCTGAAGCCGACTTTGGTCTCAGGCGCTTGTTGGGCGCGGGGCAGGGCGGAGCTGTGGGGTTGTGTCATCGTTGGGACCATCCGTACAGGCGCGGTGGTTTCGACCACCGCCGAACTTCGACTGAGCGTGAGGCAGTCTGATACAGGGCATGCACGGTATCAGAGACATTGCCGTCAGGGAGCACTCGGTGGCGTCAAACGCGTGCGTATTGACTGGCTTCGACGCTGCTGGGAAAGGTCACAGGTACGGGATTGATGTGGAATCGGATGGGCATGAGTGATTACCTGAGTTCTTGAAATTCTTATGGGGTGTTGGCCGCCACGGCGGGCGGTCTGCGCTGGGTCGATTGCAATCTGCGTCTCGACCAGCTTCACTGTCGGGACCGATGGTGCGCACACCGCCTGGGCTAATCAATCGATGCACACGGTAAGTGGTCGATAATCGCACGCAAAACTAACCAGTTGGTACGTGCTCGGGTAGAGTGGCAAACTGATACAACCCCCTTTTTTCATCACGGTTCTGCCTGCCCTCAGGCGCTGGGCGGAACCGCAGAAAAGGCGCGTAGTCGAGGCCTCGGCGCAAGCCCTCGTAGCGCCTTTTCGTAGAGCCTTATTGGAGCGTGCCATGCAGCGTTCGATCGCCACCGTATCCTTGAGCGGTACCCTGCCGGAAAAACTCGAAGCCATTGCCGCCGCCGGCTTCGATGGCGTGGAAATCTTCGAGAATGATCTGCTGTACTACGACGGCAGTCCGCGTGAAGTGCGCCAGATGTGCGCCGACCTGGGCATCGCCATCACCTTGTTCCAACCGTTCCGTGACTTCGAAGGCGGCAACCGCTCGCGCATGGCGCGCAACTTCGACCGCGCCGAGCACAAGTTCGACCTGATGCAGGAACTGGGCACCGACCTGGTGCTGGTGTGCAGCAACACCGCCGCCGACTCGCTGGGCGAGCAGCAGATCCTCGTCGACGATCTGCGCGAGCTGGGCGAACGCGCCGGCAAGCGTGGCTTGCGCATCGGCTATGAAGCCTTGGCGTGGGGCCGCCACGTGAATACCTATCAGCAGGTCTGGGACATCGTCCGGCAGGCCGATCACCCCGCGCTGGGTGTGTTGCTCGACAGTTTCCACACGCTGTCGCTCAAGGGCGACCCGCGCGCCATCGCCGACATTCCCGGCGACAAGATCTTCTTCGTGCAGATGGCCGATGCGCCCATCCTGGCCATGGACGTACTGGAATGGAGTCGGCATTTCCGCTGCTTTCCAGGGCAGGGCGAGTTCGACCTGCCGGGCTTCCTCGCACCGATCATCAAGACCGGCTACACCGGCCCGTTGTCGCTGGAAATCTTCAACGACGGCTTCCGCGCCGCGCCGCCTCGGGCCAATGCCGCCGATGGTCTGCGCTCGCTGCTGTACCTGGAGGAAAAGACCCGCAAGCTGCTTGAACAGGAAGCAACGCCGGTGGCGAACCTGGACATCCTCTTCGCACCGCCTGCTGCAGATGACTACAAAGGCATCGAATTTCTCGAATTCGCGGTCGACGAAGCCTTGGGGGCCAAGCTCAGCCACTGGCTGCAGCAACTGGGCTTCGCCAAGGCCGGCCAGCATCGTTCCAAGAACGTCAGCCTGCTGCGTCAGGGCGATATCAACCTGATCCTCAATGCCGAACCCTATTCGTTCGCCCACAACTTCTTCGAATCCCACGGCCCATCGCTGTGCGCCACCGCGTTGCGGGTCAAGGACAGCGCCAAGTCCCTGGAACGCGCAGTGGCTTACAAGGCCCAGCCGTTCCGCGGCCTGGTCGGGCCCAACGAGCGCCAGCTGGCGGCCGTGCGGGCGCTGGATGGCAGCCTGATCTACCTGGTGGACGAGGCCAGCGACGGGCCGACCATCTACGAGAGCGACTTCAGCCTCAGCCCATCGCCAGCGACGCCGGGCATGCTCAAGTCCATCGACCACATGGCCATGGCCATTCCGCCGGACACCCTCGACAGCTGGGTGCTGTTCTACAAGACGGTGCTCGATTTCAAGGCCGACGACGAGGTGGTGCTGCCCGACCCCTATGGCCTGGTGAAAAGCCGTGCGGTGCGCAGTCAGTGCAGTTCGATCCGCCTGCCGCTGAACATTTCGGAAAACCGCAACACGGCGATTTCCCATGCGCTGTCGACCTATCGCGGTTCGGGCGTGCACCACATCGCCTTCGATTGCGACGACATTTTCGCAGCCGTCAGCAAGGCCAAGGAGGCCGGGGTAGCGCTGCTGGACATCCCGCTCAACTATTACGATGACCTCGGTGCGCGGTTCGATTTCGACGACGAATTCCTCAGCGAGCTGGCGTACTACAACGTGCTGTACGACCGTGACGCCAACGGCGGTGAGCTGTTCCATGTCTATACCGAGCCGTTCGAGGAGCGCTTCTTCTTCGAGGTGCTGCAGCGTCGCGGCGGTTATGCCGGCTATGGTGCTGCCAACGTTGCAGTGCGCCTGTCGGCCATGGCCAAGGCGCGCGCCGGTGGCATACGTCACGCCAAGCTCTGATCGGGTGCCCGCCGCGCAGGTGCGCGGCGGGCTTTGCTTGCCTGCGCGGCGCGCCGCATAATGCCCGCTGACCAACGACGGCCGTGAGCCCAGCATGACTACAATCTCAGAGGCCGACGCGCACGCTGCCGAGGTTCCTCGCAAGCCCCGCAAGAACAACCCCGAGAAGACCCGCGAGAACATCCTCCAGGCGGCCATCACCGAGTTCGTCGAACAGGGCCTGGCGGGCGCCCGCGTCGATGCCATCGCCGAGCGTACGCACACCTCCAAGCGCATGATCTACTACTACTTCAGCAGTAAGGAGCAGCTTTACCTGGAGGTGCTGGAAAAGCTCTATGGGGATATTCGCGGCACCGAAGCCAAGTTGCATCTGGACGAGCTGACGCCGGTGGAAGGCATTCGCCGGCTGGTGGAATTCAGCTTCGATCACCACGATCGCAACGAGGATTTCGTGCGTATCGTGTGCAACGAAAACATGCACAAGGGCGAGTACGTCAAGAAATCCACGAGCATTCGCGAGTTGAACAAGACCGTGCTTCTGGCACTGGCCGACCTGTTGCGGCGCGGCACCGAGCAGGGCGTGTTCCGTCCGGGGCTGGATGCCATGGACGTGCATTTGATGATCAGTTCGTTCTGCTTCTACCGGGTGTCCAACAAGCACACCTTCGGCCAGTTGTTTCAGGTGGATTTCAACGAAGCCACGTTGAAGCTGCACCACCGCGAAATGCTCTGCGAATCACTCCTGCGCTTCATCCAGGCCCCATAGCCGCCACAGACGCCGCGTCCGGCCGCACCGCGTTGTGCCTGACACGCCGCACCGGCACCGACCGCCGACGCGGCTTGCGCCACCCCCCTGTAGCAGCGGCGCAAGCCGCGTCCGGCTACACCGCATTGTGCCTGACACACCGCATCGATCGCCGAGGCGGCTTGCGCCGCTGCTACAGGGGCCGTGATCCGGGTCTGGGCTTACCCGTTCATTTCGGCGAAATGCGCCATCATGCGTTCGGCATCGGCTTGCCGGCCGCTGAACAGCTCGAAGGCCTTCACGGCCTGGAACACGGCCATGGTGCCGCCGTCCAGCGTGCGGCAACCCAGGGCGCGGGCTTCGCGCAGCAATTCGGTCTCGAGCGGAAAATAGACGATCTCGGCCACCCATAGCGCCGGGCGCAAGGCCGACTTGGGCACCGGCATGCCCGGCAGCTTGGCCATGCCCATCGGTGTGGTGTTGACCAGGCCATCGGCCTCGGCCAAGGCCGTCAGCAGGTCGCTGCCCGCTTGTGCCGGCTGCCCCGGAAAATGCTGGTTGAGATTGTCGGCCAGGGCCTGCGCCCGCGCCGGCTCGACATCGAAGATGCTCAACTGCTGCACGCCTTCGAGCAGCAACGCATGGGCCACCGCCGCACCGGCACCGCCGGCACCCATCTGCACCACACGGTCGCGCTTGGCCTCGTGCATGCCGCGGCGGAAACCCTCGGCGAACCCCAGGCAATCGGTGTTGTGGCCGACCCGTTTACCATCCTTGAGCACCACAGTGTTCACGGCGCCGATTCCAGAGGCCTCCGGCGACAGCTCATCGAGCAGGGGAATGATCGCCTGCTTGGCCGGAAAGGTGATGTTGAGGCCAGTGAAGCTCATGCGTTGAGCCGCAGTGAGCAGTTCTTCAAGGGCACCGTTGTCGAGCTTCAGTGCATCCAGGTCGATCAACCGGTAGACATACCCCAAGCCCTGCGCCGCGCCTTCGCGCTCGTGCATGGCCGGGGTGCGAGACTGCTGGATACCGGCGCCGATCAGGCCCGCCAGGACGTTTTTACCGCTCATCGAGTGACTCCATTATTTTTGTTGGGTGCGATGCGGGTAAATTGTACTAACCGGTTAATTACGTCAAATCATTTTGTCGGCGTCGTCTGCTTGCCATGGCCCGAAACGGCAGCGCCTGCATTGCGGGGCAATTGCCAGAGGTCGAACATCGATACCAACGTCAGAATCCCCACCAGCACGAACGCCATGTGATAGCTGGCCAGGGATTCGCCGTTCACGCCCAGCACCGATTCGCTCAGGCGCAGGAAGATCACCGCCAACGCCACGCCCAGGCCGAAAGCCAACTGCTGAGTCATGCTGAACAGCGTGTTGGCCGAAGACATCAGCGGCTGCGGCATGTCGGCGAAGGCGACGCTGCTGTAGGCGGTGAACCCCATCGAACGAGCCATGCCCGACACCAACAGCACCGGCAGGGTCACCGCCAGTGGCGTGGCCGAGGTCATTGCCGCGCAGGCGAAGGTAGTGCTCGCCAGTACCAGGCTGCTGCCGATCAGCGTGGTCCGGAAACCCCAGCGACGCAGCACCCAAGAGGTCATGGGCTTCATCCCGATGTTGCCGGCGAACAGCGTGAGCACCAGCAGGCCGGCGGTGAAGGCGTCATGACCGAATCCCAACTGGAACATCAGCGGCAGCAGGAACGGGTGTGCGCTGACCATGGCGCGAAACAGCGAGCCGCCGTTGAAGGTTATCCGGTAGGTAGGGATCTTCAGAGCGTCCAGTTTCAACAGGGGCGTGGGGTGCCGGGTGAAGTGACGGTACATCGCCCACAGCAGGAGGGCACTGGTGGCCAGCATCAGGTAGCCGTACCCGCTGCGTGGAGCCTGGCCTATGAAATCGAGGCCGAACAGCAGGCCCACGCACGTAAGAGCACAGAGTACAAAACCCACTGTGTCGAAGGGGCGGTGGGGATGTTCGCCCCGGCCCTCGGGCATCAGCTTGTAGGCACACACCAGAGCGATCAGGCCCAAAGGCAGGTTGAGCAGGAAGATCCAGTGCCATGACGCATAGGTGGCGAGGAAGCCACCCACCGGCGGACCCAGCACCGGCGCCACCAGGCCCGGCCAGGTGATGAAGGCGATGGCAGTGAGCAGGTCGGACTTCTCGGTGTTGCGCAAGACCGCCAGACGCCCCACCGGCACCATCATGGCCCCACCGATGCCCTGCAGCACCCGCGCGGCGGTGAACTGCCAGAGCTCCTGCGAGGCTGCGCACAGTACCGAGGCCAAGGTGAACAGCGCCAGCGCTGCCATGAACACGCGACGATGCCCCCAGCGATCGGCGACCCAGCCACTGCCGGGAATGAAGATCGCCAGGGTCATGACGTAGGCGGTGATGCCGATGTTCAGGTCCACTGCGGTGGCCTGGAAGGATCTGGCCATGTCCGGCAGGGCGGTGACGATCACCGTGGCGTCCAGGTTTTCCATGAAGAACGCCGCGGCCACCAGAAGAGCCATCAAGCGTGAGCGCGAAGCGGACAGAGGGCCGTTGGCAGCGTTGTTCAAGCCGGTCTCCATGACAGTGGTAACTTCTTGTTACCTCTGTTCTACCACAGGCACCTCCGCTGTTGCAGCCACGCAAGCCGCGTCAGGGGTCTGCGTGGGTTGCCTGACAGGGCGCGTGACCGTCTCGCGCGGTTCGGCCCGTCAGTGCAGCACGGCGGTCAACGGCGTACCAGCAAGACCCCTGATTCCATGTGATGGGTGTACGGAAACTGATCGAACAGGGCGCACTTGGCCACCCGATGGGTATCGTGCAATTGCTCGATGTTGGCCGCCAGCGTCTCCGGATTGCAGGAGATGTACAGGATGTTGTCGAAACGTCGGGTCAGCTCGCAGGTGTCCACGTCCATGCCGGCCCGTGGCGGATCGACGAACACGCTGCCGAAGTCATAGGCCTTGAGATCGATACCCTGCAGACGACGGAACGGACGCACCTCGTTGAGCGCCTCGGTCAGCTCTTCGGCCGACAAGCGCACCAGGGTCACGTTGTCGACGCCGTTGTCATCGAGGTTGTGCAAGGCGGCAGCGACCGATGTCTTGCTGATTTCCGTGGCCAGCACCTTGCGCACCTGCGTGGCCAGCGGCAGGGTGAAATTGCCGTTGCCGCAGTACAGCTCCAGCAGGTCGTCGTTGCGCGGGCCCAGGGCCTCGTACGCCCAGTTGAGCATCTTCTGGTTGACCGTGCCGTTGGGCTGGGTGAACGCGCCTTCGGGCTGGCGATAGCGGAACGTACGACCAGCCACCTCGAGCGCCTCGACCGCATAGTCGCGGCCGATGACCACACGCTTGCCCTTGGAGCGACCGATGATGCTTACACCCAGGTCGCTCGCCAGTTGCTCGGCAGCACGCTGCCAGTGCTCGTCCAGCGGGCGGTGATAGCACAGCGTTACCATCGCGTCGCCGTCCAGTGTGGTCAGAAACTCCACCTGGAACAGCTTGTTGCTCAGCGCCGCATCGGCCTGCCAGGCGGCCTTCAGGCGCGGCATCAGCTCGTTGATGCGCGCGCTGGCGATGGGAAAGCTGTCGATCAGGATCGGCACATGCTTCTCGCCGGGCGCGAACATCGCGTAGTGCCGCTGGCCATCCTCGCGCCACAGGCGAAATTCCGCGCGCAGCCGGTAGTGCTCGCGGGGCGAATCGAACACAGCTGGTTCCGGCGCATCGAACGGCGCCAGCAACGCGCGCAGGCGCGCTACCTTTTCATCCAGCTGCTGGGTGTAGGAGGAGGGGTCGAGAACAGCACTCATGGATACCAGCCCAGTTTCACAACGAACAGAATGGAGAGGATCACCAGCGCCGAGTTCAAGTCGCGGGCACGGCCCGCCAGCAGCTTGATCAAGGTCCAGGCGATGAAGCCGAAGGCGATGCCGTTGGCGATCGAATAGGTCAGCGGCATGGCCAGCGCGGTGACCACCACCGGGGCGGCTTCGGTGATGTCGTCCCACTCGATTTCAGCCAGGCCCGACGCCATCAATACTGCCACGAAGAACAACGCCGGTGCCGTGGCATAGGCCGGCACGCTGCCGGCCAGCGGGGCAAAGAACAGTGCCAGCAGAAACAGCACCGCGACCACGATGGCGGTCAGGCCGGTACGGCCCCCGGCGCTGACGCCCGCTGCCGACTCGATGTAGCTGGTGGTGGTGGAAGTACCCAGCAGCGAACCGGCCATGGCCGCCGTGCTGTCGGCGATCAGCGCCCGACCCATCTTCGGCATGTGGCCGTCCTTGCCCATCAGACCGGCGCGCTTGGCCACGCCGATCAAGGTCCCGGAGTTGTCGAACAGGTCGACGAAGAGGAAGGCGAAGATCACGCTGAGCAGGCCGATGTCCAAGGCCCCGGCGATGTCCAGCTGCATGAAGGTCGGCGCCAGCGATGGTGGCATCGACACCAGCCCGTTGAACGGGCTGAAGCCCAGCAGGATCGACGCGGTGGTCACCACCAGAATGCCGATCAGCACCGCCCCGCGAACCTTGCGCGCCTCCAGGGCGACGATCAGGAAAAAGCCCAGGATCGCCAGCACCGCACCGGGCTTGGTCAGGTCGCCCATGCCCACCACGGTGGCCGGGTTACCCACCACGATCCCGGCGCCTTGCAGCGCGATCAGCGCCAGGAACAGGCCAATGCCTGCAGCGATGGCCGAACGCAATGGCAGGGGGATGCTGTTGACGATCCACTCGCGGATCCGAAAGATCGACAGCAGGAAAAAGCACACCGCCGAGATGAACACCGCGCCCAGCGCCACCTGCCAGGTGTGGCCCATGTGCAAGACCACGGTGTAGGTAAAGAAGGCGTTCAAGCCCATGCCCGGTGCCAGGGCGATCGGGTAGTTGGCGATCAGGCCCATGACCGTCGAGCCGATGGCCGCGGCCAGGCAGGTGGCGACGAACACCGCGCCCTTGTCCATGCCGGTTTCGCCCAGGATGCTGGGGTTGACGAACAGGATGTAGGCCATCGCCAGAAAGGTCGTGACCCCGGCGAGTATTTCCGTGCGCACGTTGGTGTTGTGCGCCTTGAGTTGAAACAGCCTTTCCAGCATGCCCGCTCCCTGTGGCGCGTTTTGCGCCGTTACCGTTGTTGTCGAGTGTTGTCGTGTCGACCCTGATAGCAAAGCACATCCGGGCGGTAAAAAAAGCCGCGCATCATACCAGCACGGTCGCGGGGAAACACTCATCAGCTCGTCTGAACGAATGACCGGCGTGCCAAGTCGTACCTGCAAACGACGCGACATGAAAAATGCCGCGCACGCAAGCTGAACCACCGTGAGGTCGACCCGATGAGCACCCTTTCTTCCAGCGCTGGCGCGCAGCCGTACGCCAGCCACAGCATTTCTCTGCAACTCAATGGCCAGTCGCGCCAGCTCGATGTATTGCCCTGGACCACCCTGCTGGATCTGCTGCGCGAACAGCTCGACCTGGTCGGCAGCAAAAAAGGCTGCGACCACGGTCAGTGCGGCGCCTGCACCGTGCTGCTCAATGGCAAGCGGGTCAACGCCTGCCTGACCCTGGCTGTGATGTGCGACGGCGCCGAGCTGACCACCATTGAAGGCCTGGCGCAGGGTGATCAACTGCATCCGGTCCAGGCCGCGTTCATCAAGCACGATGCCTTCCAGTGCGGTTACTGCACGCCGGGGCAGATCTGCTCGGCCGTTGGCCTGATCAACGAAGGCCGCGCCGACTCCAGCGCCGACATCAAGGAATTGATGAGCGGCAACCTGTGCCGTTGCGGCGCCTACAGCAACATTCGCGCGGCCATCGAAGAAGTGGTCGAAGTGCAGGGAGGGGATCGCTCATGAATCCGTTTACCTACGCCAAGCCTGCCGGCGTCGATGAGGCCGTGCGCCTGGCCGGTCCTCGCTCGCGCTTCATCGCCGGTGGTACCAACCTGCTCGACCTGATGAAAGAGAACGTCCTGCAGCCCGAGCAGCTCATCGACATCACCGGGTTGCCCCTGCGCGAAGTCGAGGAAACCGCCGAGGGCGGCGTGCGCATCGGCGCCCTGGTCAGCAATGCCGACCTGGCCTGGCACCCGTTGATCGAGCAGCGTTACCCGTTGCTCAGCCAGGCGATCCTGGCCGGCGCTTCGCCACAGCTGCGCAACATGGCCAGCACCGGCGGCAATTTGCTGCAGCGCACGCGCTGCTACTACTTCTACGATTCGAAAATGCCCTGCAACAAACGCGATCCCGGCACCGGTTGCCCGGCCAAGGACGGCTTGAATCGCATCCACGCCATCCTGGGCGCCAGCGAGCAGTGCGTCGCCACCCATCCTTCGGACATGTGTGTGGCCCTGGCAGCGTTGGCTGCCGTGGTCCATGTGCAGGGTCCGAACGGCGCGCGCACCATCGAATTCGCCGACTTTCATCGCCTGCCCGCGGACGCGCCCGAGCGCGACAACCAACTGGCCGATGATGAACTGATCACCGCGGTTGAACTGCCCGCCGCCGGTTTCACCGCCCACAGCCAGTACCTGAAGATCCGTGATCGAGCCTCCTATGCCTTCGCTCTGGTGTCGGTTGCCGCAGCGTTGGAGCTGGATGGCGAGACCATTCGCGACGCCCGCCTGGCGCTGGGCGGTGTCGCCCACAAGCCGTGGCGCGATGAAGCGGTGGAGCGCCTGCTGATCGGCCAGCCCGCCACTGCCGAGACCTTCGGCAAAGCTGCCGACGCCCTGTTGCAGGACGCTCGCGGTCTGCAACACAACACCTTCAAGATCAAGCTGGCCCGCCGCGCGATAGTCCGTGCCCTGAGCGATGCCGCCAAAGGGGAGATGCAGCGATGAGCACACTTGGCAAACCCATGGACCGCGTCGACGGTCTGCTCAAGGTGACCGGTCAGGCGCGCTACGCTGGCGAGTTTCCTGAAGATGGCCTGCTGTTTGGCAGTGTGGTCTCCAGCACCATCGCCAACGGCCGCGTGCTGTCCATCGATGCGTCCAAGGCTCTGGCATTGCCGGGCGTGGTGGCCGTGATCGACCACACCAACCGCCCGAAGCTGGCCAGCTACGACGAAAAATACGAAGACGACGATGCCGCCGACGGCTCGCCGTTTCGCCCGCTGTACAACGACAACGTGCTCTACAGCGGCCAGCCGCTGGCGCTGGTCGTCGCGGAAAACCTGGAACTGGCGCGCCATGCAGGCGCTCTGGTGCAGATCGAATACGCCCAGGAATCTCACCAGACCGACCTGCGCGCACAGCTGTCCGCCGCCAAGCCGGCGCCGGCTGAACTGCCCGAACCGCGCGGCGATTTCGCCGGGCAATACGCTGCCGCCCCGATCACAGTCGACGCCACCTACGACACGCCGGTCGAGCACCACAACCCGATGGAGCCCCATGCCAGCACCGCGCTGTATCAGGCCGACGGCAGCCTGGTGATCCACGACAAGACCCAGAGCACGCAGAACTGCCAGACCTATCTGTCCAACGTGTTCGGCCTGGACAAGGACAAGATCCGCGTCATGGCTGCTTTCGTCGGCGGCGCCTTCGGCTCCGGCCTGCGTCCGCAGTACCAGTTGCCGCTGGCAGTGATGGCCGCCCTGCACCTCAAGCGCTCGGTACGCGTGACCCTGACCCGCCAGCAGATGTTCACCTTCGGCTACCGTCCGCGCACCGTGCAGCAGCTGCAACTGGCGTGCAGCGCCGACGGCAAGCTGCAGGCAGTCGGCCACACCGCGACCGGTCAGACCTCGCGTTTCGAAGACTTTTCCGAGCACGTCGTGGAGTGGAGCGGCATGCTCTACCACTGCGATAACGTCAAACTGACCTACAACCTAGTGCCCTTGGACGTGTTCACGCCCCTGGACATGCGCGCTCCCGGCGCAGCCCTGGGCATGATCGGCCTGGAATGCGCAATGGACGAGCTGGCCGTGGCGGCCAAGATCGACCCCGTGCAACTGCGCCTGGTCAATTTCTCCGACACCAACCAGAACGAAGGCAAGCCGTATTCCAGCAAGGAACTCAAGGCCTGCTACCAGCAGGGCGCCGAACGTTTCGGCTGGAGCCAACGCACGGTCGAGCCGCGCAGCATGCGCCGCGACAACCAGTTGGTGGGCATGGGCATGGCCGGTGGGGTCTGGGAGGCCATGCAGATGCCGGCCAGCGCCAAGGCCAAAATCGACAAGCAAGGCAAGCTGGTGGTCAGCAGCGCGACCACTGACATCGGCACCGGCACCTATACAGTGATGACCCAGATCGCTGCGGCAGCGGCCGGTGTCGCCGCGCAGGACGTAGAGTTCAAGCTGGGCGACTCGTCGCTGCCCACCGCGCCACTGCAAGGTGGCTCGTTCACCGTGTCGTCGGTGGGGACCGCCGTGCAGCAGGCCTGCGAAGCGCTCAAGGCCAAGCTGATCCACGCCGCCAGCCAGGTGCAGCCGGCCTTCGCCGAGGCAGACCCCGCACAGGTGTTCATCGAGGACGGCGAGCTGCGCTGCCCAGGCCATCACGTGTCGCTGCAGAACCTGAGCGGCATCGACGGTATGGATACCTTCGAAGCCCAGGTCGATGCCGAGCCGGACAAGAAGCGTGAAGGCTACGCCACGGCCACGCATTCGGCGGTGTTCGTCGAAGTGGAAGTGGACGAAGACCTGGGCACCATCCGCGTCACCCGCGTGGTCAGTGCCGTGGCCGCCGGTCGTGTGGTGAACCCGAAGATGGCCCGCAGCCAGATCCTCGGCGGCGTAGTCTGGGGCCTGGGCATGGCCCTGCAGGAAGAAACCCAGACCGACCATAACCTGGGCCGCTTCATGAACCACAGCCTGGCCGAGTACCACATTCCAGTGAATGCCGACATCAACGACATCGACGTGATCTTCGTCGATGAGCCCGACGACATCGTCAACGCCCTGGGTTCCAAGGGTGTCGGCGAGATCGGCATCGTCGGTGTCGCGGCCGCCGTGGCCAACGCCATCTACCACGCCACCGGCAAGCGTGTCCGCGAGTTCCCCATCACCCTCGACAAGGTGCTCTGAAAGCTCGATTCCGGCCGGTGCGCACTGCACTGGCCGGTGTTTTCGGGTAACAGATGAGCTGCGCAAACCCCATACCAGACGAAAGTAAACCGGGTGCGACATCCGGTCGTGCGGCACTAAACCACACAGCCCGATCGCACAAACAGGGCTACTCTTTGACGGTATCTTGATCCATGTCAACGCCTCGTCCGGCGCGGCATGGCGGCCAAACGGCCACAATCCCTGCGTCGTGGAACCAAGCAGAACGAAGTCATCAGACCGCGCTTCCCTCGCAGGGGCCGCTGGCATGGGCCGCCCGCCCGCGCTGGTTCACCTGATAGAGGAAGCCCCATGTTCGGTTTAGAGGCAATCGATCTCGCCCGAATGCAGTTTGCGTTTACGGTCTCGTTCCACATTCTGTTTCCTGCCATCACCATCGGTCTGGCCAGCTACCTGGCCGTGCTCGAAGGCATGTGGCTGAAAACCCGTGACGACACCTACCGCGACCTGTATCACTTCTGGTCGAAGATATTCGCAGTCAACTTCGGCATGGGCGTGGTCTCCGGCCTGGTCATGGCGTACCAGTTCGGCACCAACTGGAGTCGCTTCTCCGACTTCGCCGGCGCCGTCACCGGCCCGTTGCTCACCTACGAAGTACTGACCGCATTCTTCCTGGAAGCGGGCTTCCTGGGCGTCATGCTGTTCGGCTGGAACCGCGTGGGCCGCGGCCTGCACTTCTTCTCGACGGTCATGGTGGCGATCGGCACCTTGATCTCGACGTTCTGGATCCTGGCGTCCAACAGCTGGATGCAGACCCCTCAGGGCCACGAGATCATCGACGGTCGAGTGATCCCGGTCGACTGGTTCGCGGTGGTCTTCAACCCCTCGTTCCCGTTCCGCCTGGCGCACATGTCCATCGCCGCCTTCGTCGCCACGGCGTTCTTCGTCGGTGCCTCGGCCGCCTGGCATCTGCTGCGCGGGCGCAACACACCGGCCATCCGCCGGATGTTCTCCATGGCCATGTGGATGGCGTTGATCGTCGCCCCGGTGCAGGCCTTCGTCGGCGACATGCACGGCCTGAACACCCTCGAGCACCAGCCCGCCAAGATCGCGGCGATCGAAGGCCACTGGGAAAACAAGGGTGACGAAGCCACCCCGCTGATCCTCTTCGGCTGGCCCGACATGGAAGCGGAGAAAACCCGCTTCGCGGTCGAGATTCCCTACCTGGGCAGCCTGATCCTGACCCACAGCCTGGACAAGCAGGTGCCTGCGCTCAAATCCTTTCCCAAGGAAGACCGACCCAATTCGACCATCGTCTTCTGGTCGTTCCGGGTCATGGCCGGCCTGGGCATGCTGATGATCTTCGTCGGTCTGTGGAGCGTGTGGCTGCGCAAGAAAGACGCGCTCTTCACCTGCCGTCCATTCCTCTACCTGACCCTGTGGATGGGGCCATCGGGCCTGATCGCCCTGCTGGCGGGCTGGTTCACCACCGAGATCGGCCGTCAGCCGTGGGTGGTCTATGGCCTGATGCGCACTGCCGATGCCTCCTCCAACCACAGCGTCACGCAGATGAGCATCACCCTGGTGATGTTCGTCGTGGTGTACTTCTCGCTGTTCGGCGTGGGCCTGGGCTACATGATGCGCCTGGTGCGCAAGGGTCCGAAGGCACACGAAGAAACAATCAACACCGGCGGTCCTGGTACCCAGCGCACCCCTGCACGTCCTCTGTCCGCAGCCCATGAAGGCACGGAAGAAGGCCAAACCGACACCTTGAGCAAGGGGCACTAAGCATGGGTATCGATCTTCCATTCATCTGGGCCGTGATCATCATCTTCGGCATCATGATGTACGTGATCATGGACGGCTTCGACCTGGGCATCGGCATCCTGTTTCCCTTCATGAAGGATGAAGGCGACCGCGACGTCATGATGAACACCGTGGCACCGGTCTGGGACGGCAACGAAACCTGGCTGGTACTGGGCGGTGCGGCGCTGTTCGGCGCGTTCCCGCTGGCCTACTCGGTGGTGCTGTCGGCCCTGTACCTGCCGCTGATTCTGATGCTGATGGGTTTGATCTTCCGCGGCGTGGCGTTCGAGTTCCGCTTCAAGGCCACCGCAGCCAAGCGCCACGTGTGGGACAAGGCGTTCATCGGCGGCTCGCTGACAGCGACCTTCTTCCAGGGCGTGGCCCTGGGCGCGTACATCGACGGCATTCCCGTGGTCGGCCGCAACTACGCCGGGGGCGGCCTGGACTGGCTGACGCCGTTCAGCCTGTTCTGTGGCCTGGCGCTGATCGTGGCCTACGCCTTGCTCGGCTGCACCTGGCTGATCATGAAGACCGAAGGCAGCCTGCAGCAGGCCATGCACAAGCTGGCACCGCCACTGACCTACGGGCTGTTGATCGTCACCGGTATCGTCAGCATCTGGACGCCTCTGGCCCATGGCGACATCGCCACGCGCTGGTTCAGCACGCCGAACCTGTTCTACTTCCTGCCGGTGCCGATCCTGGTACTGGCCACGGTGGTCGGGTTGCTGCGTTCGGTGAAGCGCAACGCGCACTACACGCCGTTCCTGCTGACCCTGCTGCTGGTGTTCCTGGGTTACAGCGGGCTGGGCATCAGCCTGTGGCCGAACATCATCCCACCGTCGATCTCGATCTGGGACGCGTCGTCGCCGCCACAAAGCCAGGGCTTCATCCTGGTGGGCACGCTGTTCATCATCCCGATCATCCTGGTGTACACCTTCTGGAGCTACTACGTGTTCCGCGGCAAGGTCACCCACGAAGACGGCTACCACTAGTCCAACCGCCGCTGCCCAGGCTGCAAGGCCTGGGTCGAGCAGGAGTAGAAGCATGAGCGAGAAACCGATCGTTACGCACAGCGAAGAGAAAAAGCCCTTGTGGAAGCGCTTGGGCTGGCTGGTGGTGATCTATGCCGGCAGCGTGGTCGCGCTGGGCGTGTTTGCCATGTTGATCCGCCTGTTCATGACGGCGGCCGGGATGAAATCCCACTGAATCCCATCAGTGCTGCTCTGGCGGTGCTTTTTTTACAGCCCTCCTTGCGAGGGTTTTTTTTTGCTCTTCAAACGCGCCGTTGCGCTCACTTGCGCGCGCGCAGCACCACGAACTTGGGCGTGGCAGCCACCTGTTCGACGCCGCGGAACAGCCTGGCCAGCTTGCTGTGATAACCCAGGTGGCGATTGCCGACGATGTACAGGTCGCCGCCAGTGACCAGCGCCTCGCGCGCCTGCTGGAACATGCGCCAGGCGAGGAAGTCGCCCACCACCTGCTGCTGGTGGAACGGCGGATTGCACAGCACCACGTCCAGCGACTGTGGCGCCTGGCCGGCAAGGCCATCACCGGCGCGCACCTCGACCTGACGCGCGCCCAGGGCCGCCTGCCAGTTCTCCTGCGCCGATTGCACGGCCATGAACGACTCGTCTACCAGCGTGTAGCTGGCCTGCGGATTGGCCAGGGCGCTGGCAATGGCCAGTACGCCGTTGCCGCAGCCCAGGTCGGCGACCCGCGCTGCGCCGAGGTTGCGCGGCAGGTGTGGGAGGAACGCGCGGGTGCCGATGTCCAGCCCTTCGCGGCAGAACACGTTGGCGTGGTTGAGCAGCGTCAGCCTGGGGTCGTCCAGCTGATAGCGGGTCGGGTAGGGCGATACCGGCACGGGCTTGCCTTCGTCAGTGGCGATCAACAGCCGAGCCTTCTTGACCGCCAGTGACGGTCGCATCGTGCCGATGTATTTCTCCAGCAGATCACCTGCAGCGTGGGGCAAGTGCTTGACCATGCCGGCAGCAATCACCTCGGCACCGGGCGCCAGGTGGCCGTGCAGGCGGATCAGCTGTTCTTCGAGCAGGGCCAGGGTCTTGGGTACACGCACCAGCACGCGGTCGAACGGACCCTGCACCGGCGCGCTCGCGGGGGTGAATGCGATGCTGTCGAATGGCAGGCCATTGCGGGTCAGGTTCTTCTCCAGCCCCAACGCGCTCAGGAATGAATCGCCACTGCTGATCACCTGCACCGAGCCTTGCAGACTGATGGCCAGCGCGCCGAAGCTGTCGTTGAGAATCAGCACGCGTGCCTGGGCGGGCAGGGGATGCTCGGCCATGTGCGCCAGCAGGTACTCGTCTGCCGCATCGAACGCCTGCAACGGCTCGTTGGGTTGATCGGGCTGGCGGATCAGGTCGAGCTCAGCGAAAGGCGAAGTCAGTACAGGCATGGCAGAAGGCACGGAGCGGCAATAAAGGCGCGATTCTACCCGATCGCATGCAGTTCCTACAGGCGCGCTCCCCGGTGGCCACACAAACCAACGGTGTTTATCTGCGACGGTTTGCGGGAAAATACCGACACTTGAGCCCCGGAGCGCCCCATGACTGCCAGCGCAGAAAGATTCACCCGCCAGACCATCCTCGAGGTCCAGCCGCTGACCCCCAGCCTGTTCACCCTGCGCACCACCCGCGACGCCGGTTTCCGCTTCGTCGCCGGCCAGTTCGCCCGCCTGGGGGTGACCAAGGCCGATGGCAGCGTGGTGTGGCGTGCCTATTCGATGGCGTCCTCGCCCTTCGATGAGTTTCTCGAATTCTTCTCCATCGTCGTGCCGGGCGGCGAGTTCACCAGTGAACTGAGCCGGTTGCGCCCCGGAGACGAGCTGCTGGTGGAAAAGCTGGCAACGGGTTATCTGACCCTGGATCGCTTCGTCGACGGCCGTGATCTGTGGATGCTGGCGACCGGCACCGGCGTGGCCCCTTTCGTGTCGATTCTGCAGGACTTTCCCGTGTGGGAGAAATTCGAGCACATCAAGCTGGTGTACAGCGCGCGGGAAGGTCAGGAGTTGGCGTATCGAGAATTGATCGCTGGCCTGGAACAGCGGGACTACCTGGCCGAGTTTGCCGGCAAGCTGCAGTTCATCCCGATCGTGACCCGGGAGCAGGTGCCGGGCACGTTGCATGGCCGTATCACCGATCTCATTCAGAATGGCGAGTTGGAAAAAGCTGCTGGATTGGAACTGGTGCCCGAGCATTCACGGGTGATGATCTGCGGCAATCCCCAGATGATCGACGACACCCGCCAACTGCTCAAGGGCCGCGACATGAACCTGAGCCTAAGCCGGCGCCCCGGCCAGGTCGCCGTCGAGAACTACTGGTAGCAGTCATCCCGTAGGAGCGGTCTGTGGCCGCGAAAGCCTCACCGAGGTCTACCTGACTCACCGCATTGGCCCTTCGCGGCTACAAACCGCTCCTACAAAGTCAGTGTGGCCCTTCTGTAGGAGCGGTCATCGGCCGCGAAAGCTTAACGCGGTATCAGATCTGCGGACCAGGCGTCGGTGCAGTGGTCACCACGGTGCCTTTGCCATTCTGCTCTTTGAGCAGGTCACGGATTTCGCTCAGCAGCACTTCTTCCTTGGAAGGTGCAGCAGGCGCCGCAGGTTTCTTCTCTTCCTGATGACGCAGGCGGTTGATGGCCTTCACGCCCATGAAGATGGCAAATGCCACGATGATGAAATCGACGACTGTCTGGATGAACTTGCCATAGGCCAATACCACCGCCGGCGCATCACCGACCGCTGCACGCAGCGTGATGGCCAGGTCGCTGAAGTCCACGCCACCGATCAGCAGCCCGAGCGGCGGCATGATCACATCGCCCACGAAGGATGAAACGATCTTGCCGAAGGCTGCACCGATGATGATACCAACGGCCATGTCGACTACATTGCCCTTGACCGCAAAGGCCTTGAATTCACTTAGCACGCTCATGAGGTTATTCCTTATTACAGATGAGGTTGGTCAACGCAGTCCAAGTCAGCGTATTGCTTCATTTTCCACGCCTGCTGCAAGGGACACAGCTGCGCCCGAGAAGTTTTGTCAAAGTACAGACTAGCCGCTTTTCCGCGCTGCAAGGGCTTGATTTACCACTATTACAGCGCGCTCGATTATCATGAACGCACTTTTCGAACAGGAATTTTCATGGCCAAGGCTAAGCGCATGTACGGCTGCACCGAGTGCGGTGCCACGTTCCCCAAATGGGCCGGCCAATGCGGCGAATGCGGTGCCTGGAACACCCTGGTGGAAACGGTCATCGAAAGCGGCGCCGCCGCACCGCCCAGCGGCCGCACCGGCTGGGCAGGGCAGCAGGCCCAGCTCAAGACCCTGGCCGAAGTCAGCATCGAGGAGATCCCGCGCTTCTCGACCGCCTCGGCCGAACTGGACCGTGTGCTCGGCGGCGGTCTGGTCGATGGCTCGGTGGTGCTGATCGGCGGCGATCCGGGCATCGGCAAGTCGACCATCCTCCTGCAGACGCTGTGCAACATCGCCACGCGCATGCCTGCGCTGTACGTCACCGGCGAAGAGTCGCAGCAACAGGTCGCCATGCGTGCGCGGCGCCTGGGGTTGCCCCAGGACAAGCTCAAGGTGATGACCGAGACCTGCATCGAAACCATCATCGCCACCGCCAAGGTCGAACAGCCCAAGGTCATGGTGATCGACTCGATCCAGACCATCTTCACCGAAAACCTGCAGTCCGCGCCCGGCGGCGTGTCCCAGGTGCGTGAAAGCGCGGCGCTGCTGGTGCGCTACGCCAAGCAGAGCGGCACGGCCATCTTCCTGGTCGGCCACGTGACCAAGGAAGGCGCCCTGGCGGGCCCTCGCGTGCTCGAGCACATGGTCGACACCGTGCTCTACTTCGAAGGCGAATCCGATGGCCGCCTGCGCTTGCTGCGCGCCGTGAAGAATCGCTTCGGTGCGGTCAACGAACTGGGCGTGTTCGGCATGACCGACAAGGGCCTCAAGGAAGTCTCCAACCCGTCGGCGATCTTTCTGACCCGAGCCCAGGAAGAAGTCCCCGGCAGTGTGGTCATGGCTACGTGGGAAGGCACTCGGCCGATGCTGGTGGAAGTGCAGGCCCTGGTCGACGACAGCCATCTGTCCAACCCAAGGCGAGTCACCCTGGGCCTGGACCAGAACCGTCTGGCCATGCTGCTGGCGGTGCTGCATCGGCACGGTGGCATTCCCACCCACGACCAGGACGTGTTCCTCAACGTGGTGGGCGGGGTGAAAGTGCTGGAAACCGCCTCCGACCTGGCGTTGCTTGCGGCGATCATGTCCAGCCTGCGCAACCGCCCGCTGCCCCACGACCTGCTGGTGTTCGGCGAAGTGGGTCTGTCCGGCGAGGTGCGCCCGGTCCCCAGTGGTCAGGAGCGGCTCAAGGAAGCGGCCAAGCACGGCTTCAAGCGGGCCATCGTGCCCAAGGCCAACGCCCCCAAGGAGGCCCCACCGGGCCTGCAGATCATCGCCGTGACCCGCCTCGAGCAGGCGCTGGATGCCTTGTTCGAGTAGCACGATCGCCGCAGTAGGCTAAGGTTGTTGGGTGTCAGGACTTGCCCTATCGGCGCAGACGCTCCCGCGGCTCCATTGTGGTAGCGGGTCTCTGCCCGCGAAGAGGCCAATCCTGCCTACAAAAACCGCACCTGCCCGAGGCTTCCGACCCATGCCTGTTCGACCCTCACGCATCACCGCAATCGCTGCAGCCTGCCTGTTCTCCCTGTCGACCCACGCCGCCGAGCTGCCCGCCGCCGACCTCTACAAACAAGCCCAGGCCGAACAACCCAGCTACCTGGAAACGGTCAAGGAGCTGGTTTCGGTCGACACCGGTACCGGCCAGGAAAAAGGCCTGGCGACGATCAGTGCACTGCTGGTCAAGCGTCTCAAGGAGCTGGGCGCCACGGTCCAGACCACCCCGGCCACGCCGTCGGTAGGCGACAACATCGTCGGCACCTTCAAGGGCACCGGCAGCAAGAATTTCCTGCTCATGGTCCACTACGACACCGTGTTCGGCCCCGGCACTGCGGCCAAGCGCCCGTTCCGCACCGACCAGGAGCGTGCCTACGGCCCAGGTGTGGCCGATGCCAAGGGTGGGGTGGCGATGATCCTGCACGCGCTGAAACTGCTCAAGGCCCAGGGCTTCGACGGCTACGGCACGCTCACCGTGCTGTTCAACCCGGACGAGGAAATGGGCTCGGCCGGTTCGAAAAAAGTCATCGCCGAACTGGCCGCTCAACACGACTACGTCTTTTCCTACGAACCACCGAACAAGGACGCAGTGACCACCGCCACCAACGGCATCAACGGGCTGTTCCTGGAGGTCAAGGGTCGCTCGTCCCACGCCGGCTCCGCGCCCGAAGACGGGCGCAATGCGCTCACCGAACTCGCTCACCAGCTGGTCCAGCTCAAGGACCTGGGTGATCCCGACAAGGGCACCACGGTGAACTGGACCATGGCCAAGGCGGGTGAGAAGCGCAACATCATCCCCGCCATCGCCACGGCCGAGGCCGACATGCGCTACTCGGACATCGAGGAAACCGACCGCGTGCTTGCGCAAGGCCAGCGCCTGATCCGCAAGCAGCTGATCGACGACACCCAGGTCAGCCTGCGTCTGGAAAAAGGCCGGCCGCCCCTGGCCAAGAACAGTGGCTCCGAGCAGTTGGCCGGGGTCGCGCAGAAGGCCTATGCGGCGATCGACAAGTCCATCGAACCGATCGCCATGCGCTTCGGCACCGACGCCGGCTATGCCTATGTGCCGGGCAGCGACAAGCCTGCGGTACTGGAAACCATGGGCGTGGTGGGCGCGGGCTTGCACGCCGATGACGAATACATCGAGCTGAGCAGCATTGCGCCGCGGCTGTACCTGACGTTGTCGATGATTCGCACCCTGTCGGCGCCGTGAGCTACCGCAGCGCCGACGCTTGGTTGAGGCGTCGGCGCTGCGACTTGCTCAACCCCCGACCGCACCCGTACTCTGGGGCCTTCTCAACGACCACGGAGCACGCCCTATGAACACTGCAGTAACGGGCATGGGCCCCGTCAAGGCCGTCATCTTCGATATGGATGGCCTGCTTCTGAACACCGAGGGCATCTACACCGAAGTCACGCAGATGATTGCCGAGCGGTACGGCAAGGTCTTCGACTGGAGCATCAAGCAGAACACCATCGGCCTGGGCGCCAACGACCTGTCGACCTATATCGTCGAAACCCTGGGCCTACCCCTGACGCCCGCCGAATTCATGGAAGCGCGCGCACCGCTGATGGCCGAGCGCTTTCCCCACGCGCAGGCCATGGCCGGCGCCGAGGCACTGGTGCGGCACTTGAAGGCGCACAATATCCCGATCGCTGTGGGCACCAGTTCGTCTCGTGGGCATTTCGCGATGAAAACCACGTTGCATGAGGAGTGGTTCGCGCTGTTCGACACCATCGTCACCGCCGATGACCCGGAAGTGGGCGCCGCCAAGCCGGCGCCGGATATCTTTCTGGTAGCGGCCAAGCGCCTGGGCGTGGAGCCCAAGGACTGCCTGGTGTTCGAGGACTCACCCTTCGGCGTCACCGCCGCCAAGGCCGCCGGCATGTTCGCCATCGCCGTCCCCGATGCCGCCATGGCCCCGGAGCGCTACCACCACGCCGACGATCGGCTGCAAAGCCTGCTGGGCTTCGACCCTGCTCAATGGGGGCTGCCGGCTCACCTAGTGTAGCAATACTCGCCGTAGAAGCGGTCATCGGCCGCGAAGGCTTCGCCGCCGACCTCAAACCTCCAACAAAGCCCCCAGCTCGCGCTCCAGCTCCTGGGGGTCGCCCAGATTGAGTTCGATCAACCGGCGCAAATGGCTGATCGAATCCAGACCAATATGGGTGCACACGAACCCCAGCTGCCCATGGTCGTCATGGGCCAGCTTGACCTCCATCACCACATCTTCCTGTGGCCCCAGTTTTACATCCACATTGAAGGGCTTGTCGGCATCGCCCTGCCAGGGCGACGGCTTTTCGATCAACAGCCCCTTCAATGACAGGTCTAGCAGCTTCACCGGCCAGCGCTCGGTGCCTTGGCGCAGTTCGGTCTTGGCATCGAAGGCGATGCGTTTGAAGCGACGGCGTTCGGTATGGGGTTGCGTCATGATCGGGTCCTCGAGTTTTGCTGGACTATAGCGCAGTGGCTCAGAGCCAGCGGCGAACCCGTCGACAATACTGGCGATAAGTGTCGCCAAACAGCGCTTCGAGCTGGATTTCGTCGGGCTGGATCACCAACCAGTTCATCAGGTACAGCAACACCGGCAGCAATAACCATGGCCACAGGCTGCCCATCAGCAGCGACAGCGCGACATAGGCCAGGGTGTCGCCCAGGTTGATCGGGTTGCGCGACAGCGCGAACGGTCCGTCGCGCTGCAGTTCCTGAGGCGCATCGAAGTTGCTGGTCGCGGTGTGCTGACGCTTGAAACGCAGCATGGCCCAGAACGACAGACCCTGACCGAGGATGATCAAGGCCGCCGCGGTCGCTGCGGTCCAGCTGTTGACCGGCAGTGCGATGGGCAGTGCATAGCTCAACGCCATGGCCACGGCGATGAACGCCAGATACAGCAATGGTGGGGGGAGGGCGGCGCGTGCGGGTGGCTTGGGCATGGGGCGGACTCGCAAGGGACACCTTTAGTGCGACCGGCACGGGCGCCTGGTGTTCCGGTCCATCATCGGGTCATGCGCCGCGCCGCTCTAGACCAACGTGGGGATGGCCTTCGGACAAAAAATCGCTAGACTCGATAAGGCTGACACTCATCCACTGAGCTGGAAACAATAATATGAAAAACAATAGCAGTGCGTTCCGCCACGTTCCGTGGCTGATCGTGGCGATCATTGGTGCCTGTGCCCTGGGCGTCGTTGCGCTTCGCCGCGGTGAAGCAATCAACGCGTTATGGATCGTCGTCGCGGCCGTGGCCATCTACCTGGTCGCCTACCGCTACTACAGCCTGTTCATCGCCAACCACGTCATGCAGCTCGACCCGCGCCGCGCCACGCCCGCGGTGCTCAACAACGACGGTCTGGACTACGTACCGACCAACAAGCACATCCTCTTCGGGCACCACTTCGCCGCCATCGCCGGCGCCGGACCCCTGGTCGGCCCGGTACTCGCCGCGCAGATGGGCTATCTGCCCGGCACGCTGTGGCTGATCGCCGGCGTGGTGCTGGCCGGTGCCGTGCAGGACTTCATGGTGCTGTTCCTGTCCACCCGCCGCAACGGCCGCTCGCTGGGCGACATGGTGCGCGAGGAAATGGGCCGCATCCCCGGCACCATCGCCCTGTTCGGTTGCTTCCTGATCATGATCATCATCCTCGCCGTGCTGGCGCTGATCGTGGTCAAGGCGCTCGCCGAAAGTCCGTGGGGCATCTTCACGGTCATGGCCACCATTCCCATCGCGATGTTCATGGGCGTGTACATGCGCTACATCCGCCCGGGCCGCATCGGTGAAATCTCCATCATCGGCGTGCTCCTGCTGCTGCTCTCGATCTGGCTGGGTGGTCAGGTGGCCGCCGATCCGGTCTGGGCCAAGGCCTTCACCTTCACCGGTGTGCAGATCGTCTGGATGCTGATCGGCTATGGCTTCGTCGCCGCCGTGCTGCCCGTGTGGCTGATTCTGGCACCGCGTGATTACCTTTCCACCTTCCTCAAGATCGGCACCATCATCGCCCTGGCCATCGGCATTCTGGTGACCATGCCGGAGCTGAAGATGCCCGCGCTGACCCAGTTCACCGACGGCACCGGCCCGGTATGGAAGGGCGGTCTGTTCCCGTTCCTGTTCATCACCATCGCCTGTGGCGCGGTGTCCGGCTTCCACGCGCTGATCTCCTCGGGCACCACGCCCAAGCTGCTGGACAACGAAACCAACGCCCGCTACATCGGCTACGGCGGCATGTTGATGGAGTCGTTCGTGGCGATCATGGCCATGGTCGCCGCTTCGGTGATCGAGCCAGGCGTGTACTTCGCCATGAACAGCCCGGCCGCAGTGGTCGGTACCGATGTGGTCGCAGTGGCCACGGCGGTCAGCAGCTGGGGCTTCGCCATCACGCCGGAAGCGCTGCAGGCGGTTGCCCATGACATCGGCGAAACCACCATCCTGGCGCGCGCCGGTGGTGCGCCGACGTTGGCCGTGGGTATCGCGCAGATCCTGCATTCGGTGCTGCCGGGTGAAAACACCATGGCCTTCTGGTACCACTTCGCGATCCTGTTCGAAGCGCTGTTCATCCTGACCGCCGTGGACGCGGGTACCCGTGCCGGGCGCTTCATGCTGCAGGACCTGCTCGGCTCGTTCGTCCCGGCGCTCAAGCGCACCGAGTCCTGGACCGCCAACGTCATTGCCACTGCCGGCTGCGTCGCGCTGTGGGGCTGGTTGCTGTACCAGGGCGTGATCGATCCGTTGGGCGGCATCAACACCTTGTGGCCGCTGTTCGGCATTTCCAACCAGATGCTCGCCGGTATCGCCCTGATGCTCGCCACCGTCGTGCTGATCAAGATGAAGCGCCAGCGCTACATCTGGGTCACCATGCTGCCGGCCGTCTGGCTGCTGATCTGCACCACCACCGCAGGCTTCATCAAGCTGTTCGACGCCAATCCGGCGGTCGGCTTCCTGGCCCTGGCCAACAAGTACAGCGCCGCTCTGGCCCAGGGCCAGGTGCTTGCACCGGCCAAGAGCGTGGAGCAGATGCAGCACGTGATCTTCAATGCCTACACCAACGCAACCCTGACCGTACTGTTCCTGCTGGTGGTCTTCAGCATCCTGTTCTTCGCCTTGAAGGTCGGCGTCGCCGCCTGGGGCAAGAAGGAACGTACCGACAAGGAAGCACCGTTCCAGCCGTTCCCCAATGCGTGATGACCGAGGGCTGCCGCCATGTTCAACGACCTGAGCAAGTTGGGAAAATACCTGGGCCAGGCGGCACGTCTGATGGTGGGCATGCCGGACTACGACAATTACGTCGAGCACATGCAGACCAAGCACCCGGACAAACCGATGATGGACTACGAGGCGTTCTTCCGCGAACGCCAGGAGGCCAGATACGGTGGCAAGGGTGGGCCCAAGTGCTGTTGAGGCATGCCATCTCGTAGAGATGTGTCTTGAGTGATGGCCCTTTCGCGGCCACTGGCCGCTCCTACACGTGATCGAATATCCCTGTAGGAGCGGCCAGTGGCCGCGAAGAGGCCATTTGCATTTAAATGATTGTGGAGCCAACAACCTTGTCCGAAGCCGCCCCCCCCATTCCCGTCACCATCCTCAGCGGCTTTCTCGGCGCCGGCAAGACCACCTTGCTGCGCCACATGCTCAAGGCCGAACACGGCCTGAAGATCGCCGTGATCGAGAACGAATTCAGCGATGCCGGCATCGACACCCAGCTGTTGGGCGACGAGCCCGTGCAGACCATGACCCTGGCCAACGGCTGCGTGTGCTGCACCATTCACACCGACCTGACCAAGGCGCTGTACCTGCTGCTGGAGCGTCTGGACAGCGGCGAAATCGCCTTCGATCGTCTGGTCATCGAATGCACCGGCCTGGCCGACCCGGCGCCGGTCGCCCAGACCTTCTTCATCGATGAAGAACTGCGCGAGCGCTACATTCTGGACGGCATCCTGACGTTGGTGGACGCCGCCCACGCGGGTATCCACCTGGCCCAGACCATCGCCCAGGCACAGGTGGGTTTCGCCGATCGCCTGCTGATCAGCAAGACCGATCTGGTCGCGCCTTCGGTGTTCGACGAATTGAGCGAGCGCCTGACCCGCATCAACCGACGCGCGCCGATCCGTGTGGTCGAGCACGGTCGAATCGATCTGGCGGAGCTGCTCGATGTGCGAGGCTTCAATCTCAATGCCGGCCTGGCGCTGCGCCCGGTCAATCAGGGTCCCAGCGTGGACCGCATCGCCAGCCTGGTGCTGCGCACCGACAAGCCGCTGGACATCGACCGCCTCAGTACCTTCATGAACGAACTGCTGGAAGAGCACGGCAAGCAACTGCTGCGCTACAAAGGCGTCTTGAGTATCGCGGGGGAGGATCGACGCCTGGTGTTCCAGGGCGTATTGAAGCTCTATGGCTTCGACTGGGACACCGAATGGGCCCAGGGGGAGGTACGCGAAAGCGTGATGGTCTTCATCGCCGATGATCTACCCGAAGCCAAGATCCGCGCCGGATTCGACCAGCTCTGAATCCCGCGTACCCAACACATCCCGGCAACGCCGGACGCGGCTCGCGCCGCTGCTACAGAGGGCGACGCTGGACGCGGCTCGCGCCGCTGCTACAGAGGGCGACGCTGGACGCGGCTACAAACTGATGCGATCCCTGTAGCAGCGGCGCAAGCCGCGTCGGCGGTCCCTGCGAAATATCTGAAACAACGCGGTGACGCCCGACGCGGCTTGCACCGCTGCTACAAGAACGCCGTCGGCTTTTACGCCGAATAAACCGGCAGCTTGGCGCAGATGGCCTGGACCTTCTGGCGCACGGCATCGATCACCGCTTCATTGTTCAGGTCAGCCAGAATGTCGCAGATCCAGCCGGCCAGTTCCTGGCACTCGGCTTCCTTGAAACCGCGGGTGGTCACAGCCGGCGTACCAAAGCGCAGGCCGGAGGTGACGAACGGCGAGCGGGGGTCATTGGGCACCGAGTTCTTGTTGACGGTGATGAATGCCTTGCCCAGCGCCGCGTCTGCGTCCTTGCCGGAAATGTCCTGCTTGATCAGCGACAGCAGGAACAGATGGTTCTCGGTACCACCGGAAACCACGTCGAAACCACGGTCGATGAACACCTTGGCCATGGCCTGGGCGTTCTTCACGACCTGCTGCTGGTAGGTCTTGAACTCGGGCTGCAGCGCTTCCTTGAAGCACACGGCCTTGGCGGCAATGACGTGCTCCAGCGGGCCGCCCTGGGCACCTGGGAACACTGCTGAGTTGAGCTTCTTCTCAATCTCGGCATTGGCACGCGCCAGAATCAGGCCGCCACGAGGACCGCGCAGGGTCTTGTGGGTGGTGGTGGTGACCACGTCGGCGAACGGCACCGGGTTGGGGTACACGCCAGCGGCAACCAGGCCGGCCACGTGGGCCATGTCGACGAACAGGTAGGCACCGACCTTGTCGGCGATTTCACGGAAGCGCGGGAAGTCGAGGATCTGCGAGTAGGCGGAGAAACCGGCCACGATCATCTTCGGCTTGTGCTCCAGCGCCAGGCGCTCGACTTCGTCGTAGTCGATCAGGCCCTGGGCATCGATGCCGTACTGGACGGCGTTGTACAGCTTGCCCGACGAAGAAACGCTGGCGCCGTGGGTCAGGTGACCGCCGTGGGCCAGGCTCATGCCCAGGATGGTATCGCCTGCCTGCAGCAGGGCCAGGTAGACCGCGCTGTTGGCCTGGGAACCGGCGTGCGGCTGAACGTTGGCGTAGTCGGCGCCGAACAGCTCCTTGGCGCGGTCGATGGCCAGTTGCTCGATCACGTCGACGAACTCGCAGCCGCCGTAGTAGCGCTTGCCAGGATAGCCTTCGGCGTACTTGTTGGTCAGCACCGAGCCCTGGGCTTCCATCACAGCGGGACTGGTGTAGTTTTCCGAGGCAATCAGCTCGATGTGATCTTCCTGGCGCTGGGCTTCTTGCTCCATGGCGGCAAAGAGATCGGCATCGTACTTGGCGAGTGTCTGGCTACGGCTGAACATGGCGGTCCTCAGGGATCGGGATGTTGGGAAAGGCGAGCATTCTACCCCATCGGCTTTTGTCTGGCATATGAAAGGCAGTCATCGCGTGGACAAGCGGGCTTCATGTCGGGTTGTGCCCACTCACGCCGTAGGAGCGGTCATCGGCCGCGAAAGCCTCACCGCAGTCCACCTGACCCACCGCATCGACCCATCGCGGCCACGGACCGCTCCTACGGGGTCAGATCCTGCGCGTAGTCACTGAAGCAGAAACAGCGCGTCGTTGCTGAACTGCGTCTCGAAGCGATGGGCCTGCATCGGGCGCCCGAACAGGTAGCCCTGAACCTCGTCGCAGCCATGCTCGCGCAGGAACTCCAACTGTTCATGGGTTTCCACGCCCTCGGCGATGACCGAGAGATTCAGGCTGTGGGCCATGGCGATGATCGCCCGCGCAATCTGCGCATCCTGCTCGCCGGACGGCAGGCCATCGACGAAGGTGCGGTCGATCTTCAGCACGTCGATGGGGAACTGCTTCAGATAATTGAGCGACGAATAGCCGGTGCCGAAATCGTCGACCGCAATGCTCAGGCCGAGATTCTTCAAGGTGTCGAGGATCATCATGGCTTCGTTGACCTCGCGCATCAGGATGCTCTCGGTCAGTTCCAGCTCCAGGCACGCCGGCGGCAGACCAGTGATTTCCAGCATCCGGGCGATGCGATTGCCCAACTGACCATCGGCGAACTGCCGCGCGGAGATGTTCACCGAGATCTTGGGCACGCGCACCTTGGCCAGATGCCAGGCCTTGAGCTGGCGACAAGCCTCGGCCAAGACCCAGTCGCCCACATCCACCACCAGGCCGAGCTCTTCGAGCACAGGGATGAACTCGACCGGCGGCACCAGGCCACGGCGTGGGTGATTCCAGCGCAACAAGGCTTCGGCACCGGTCAGGCGTTTGCCGTCGCCGCTGAACTGCGGTTGGTAGTACAGCACGAACTCCTGTTGTTCCAGGGCGTGGCGCAAGTCGCTTTCCAGCTCCAGACGCTCCAGCGCCGTGGCGTTCATGTCGGCCTGGTAGAACTGGAAGTTGTTCTTGCCACGCTCCTTGGCGTGGTACATCGCGGTGTCGGCGTTCTTCATCAGTTGGCTCAGCTCGCCACCGTCCTGAGGGCTCAAGGCGATGCCCACACTGGCGGTAACGAAGAACTCGCGGCCCTCCAGCACGAAGGGTTTGACCAGGCTGCCGAGAATCTGCTCCGCCACATGAATGGCCTGATTCAACGCCAGCTCGCGGGTGGCGCGCGGTTGCAGCAGCAGGGTGAACTCGTCGCCGCCCATGCGCGCTACCGTGTCGTCATCGTCGACGCAGCCCAGCAGGCGCGTGGCCATGTCCTTGAGCATACGGTCACCGGCGGCGTGGCCAAGGGAGTCGTTGATCGGCTTGAAGCGGTCGAGGTCGAGGAACATCAGCACCACCCACGATTGCTGGCGCTCGGCCTGCTGCAGGGCGTTGTACAGGCGGTCCTGGAACAGCGTGCGGTTGGGCAGGTGGGTCAGGGCATCGTAGTAGGCCAGGCGATGGATGCGCTGCTCACTGGCCTTGCGCTCGCTGATGTCGCTGAAGAAACACACGTAGCTGGCCAAGTCGCCTTCGTCGTCGAGTACCGCGGTGATGCCGACCCAGGCCGGGTAGTGCTCGCCGTTGCGTCGCTTGAGCCAGACCTCGCCTTCCCAGGTGCCGCGCTGTTGCAGTTGCTTGAGCACGTAACGCAGGTGCGCTTCCTGCTGGTCATCCACAGTCAGCATGTTCGGCAACTGGTCCAGCACCTGGGCCACGGCATAACCGCTGACGCGGCTGAAGGCCTCGTTGGCCTGCACGATGTAGCCCGCCGGATCGGTGATCAGAATCGCCGACGTCGAATGCTCGAACACCGTGGCGGCCATGCGCAGGTCCTTTTCGGCGCGGCGTTGCTGGCTGACGTCGCGACCCACGCCCAGAATGCCTTCGAACGTCCCCTGGGTGTCCCAGATCAACACCAGGCGCAGCTCGATGGGAATCTTGCGACCGTCGTTGCGCAGGCAGTCGAACATGAACACCTGGGTCTTGAGGTCGCTGCGCAGGGCGGCCAGCTCGGCCGGCGCATGCAGCGCCTGGTGGACCTGGGTCAGCAGCGCGTTGATACCCGTCAGCTGTGCAGGATTGGCCAGCATGCCTTGCCAACCGTTCTGCATCACCCAGTCCGCGTCGAAGCCCAGCACCGTCTGCACCGAAGGGCTGACGTAGTTCAGCTCCATGCGGTTGTTGGTGGAAAAAATCACGTCGCTGATGCTTTCGGCGAGCATGCGATGGCGTTTTTCGCTCTGGCGCAGCGATTCGCTCGCGGTCCTGTGGCTGGTGACGTCGGTGATACTGAGAATGACCGCGTGGTAATCCTTGGCGTGTTCGGGAAAGCGCACCGTCACCCACAGGTATTGATCGTGGCCCTGCTGGTTGTCCAGGCGGATTTCCAGCTCCAATTGCTGCTGACGCTCCAGCAGCGCCCCTATCAATTGATGGCCGATGCCAGTGGCCCGGTCCGACCAGCCCTCGATCAGCTTGCGCCACGCCTGATCGTTGGTGTGCACTTGCAGCACGCGCAGGGCAACGTGGTTCACTTCGGTGATGCGCAGTGCCTGCAACAGCTCCTGACGAGTTGCCGGATTGTCCTCCAGCCACTGGCCAAGATCGGTGCGCTCGTTCAGCCCCACCCGTTCGAACAACGCCAGCACACCTGAAAGATCGAGCACGCACAGGGCCACGCCCGCGCCCTCGAAGATGTCCCGATAGCGCCGACGCTCCTCGTTGAGTTCGCGCTGACGGCGGCGCATGCTCAACAGCGCCAGCAACGGCACCAGCGAGATCAACAAGCCCAGCACGCATTTACCTATCAACGGCGGCAGCAACGCCAGCCGTGCCTCACGGGCGTCGAACAGGCTGCGCAACTGCCAGTCGCTGTGGCTCAGCTGGGTGACCAGCACACTCTGGTTCAGCTCGGTGGTGCTCAGTTCGGAGGCGCTGATCGGGGCAGGGTCGGCGCGGTTGATGACGTGCTTGTCGACATGGTTTTCCAAGACCCAGCCAGGGTTCTGCCCACGCTCGACCTGATGAATGAGCCGACTGATGACGATCGGGCTCATGCGCAGCAGCCAGTAGCCATTGGTGTTCTCACCAGGCTGGCGGATCAACAGATAGACCAGGTCTGCCGTCGGGCTGTTGGTGTAGTAGTGGCTGTCGCCGTCCAGGCGACCGACCAGGGCGGTGATAAAGGCATCGTCGTTGGCTTCAAGCAGGGTGTCGGCGATGATTCGGGCATCGCCACTGAGCCAGGCCAGGCTTTGCAACTCGGGCACCGAGCGGCGTACGCGGGTGACGGTTTCGGCCCGCTCGCGAGCGCTGGGGAAAGGCTGGGTGGTGAGCAACTGGTTGAGCACGATCTGCGCATTGAGCGCCATGTTCAGATTGACGTGATCGGCCAGGTCCGCACTGTAGTCGATGCTGTGCTGGCGTCGGTCGGCCTGGGTACGCTGGAACTGGTCGAACAGCTGCCAGAACAGCAGCATCAGCAGCATCAATACCAGGAGCGCCAGCGCGCCCTTCAACGAGCCGTGCAGCGGAGTACCTGACCCTTGGACAGGCGGGCGCAAGGAGGACGGCTGATTGAGATTGGGCAAACTGAACATCCTGCGATATGACAGTCGTGGGCAGGCATAGGCGTGTACCCAGGCATGGGCACATGAATCATGCGTGTTACACCTCGCACTATAAGCTGTAGCGCCCAAATCCGGCTAGATTTCTGTAGCAGCGCAGCGCGCCGCGCAAGGCGTGCCCAGTCCATGTAGCAGCGGCGCAAGCCGCGTCAGCAGACGCCACCGTACGCCGCCGCGATCCACCACCCCTGCAGACCATCGCCCAGGCACGCACTGGTTTGCCCTGACTCCCGCATTCCGGTAGCTTTGAACACCTTGCGGGGGCCCAAGCTTCCATCCTCTATCTCGCACCTTCTTTATCCAGGTTCATTCCATGGCTCAATACGTCTACACCATGCATCGGCTGAGCAAAGTCGTTCCGCCGAAGCGGGAAATCCTCAAGAACATCTCGCTGTCCTTTTTCCCCGGCGCCAAGATCGGCGTGCTCGGCCTGAACGGTTCGGGCAAATCCACCCTGCTCAAGATCATGGCCGGTGTCGACAAGGAGTTCGACGGCGAAGCCCGGCCGATGCCCGAGCTCAACGTCGGCTACCTGCCTCAGGAACCTCAGCTGGACCCGACCAAGACCGTGCGTGAAGTGGTCGAGGAAGCGGTCAGCGTGATCAAGGACGCCCAGGCCCGCCTGGACGAAGTCTACGCCGCCTACGCCGAGCCGGATGCCGACTTCGACAAGCTGGCCGCCGAACAGGCCAAGCTGGAAGCCATCCTGCAGGCCAGCGACGGTCACAACCTGGAGCGTCAGCTGGAAGTCGCCGCCGATGCCCTGCGCCTGCCGGCCTGGGATGCCAAGGTCGAGCACCTGTCCGGTGGCGAGAAGCGCCGCGTGGCCCTGTGCCGCCTGCTGCTGTCGGCCCCCGACATGCTACTGCTCGACGAGCCGACCAACCACCTGGACGCCGACTCCGTGGCCTGGCTGGAGCACTTCCTGCACGACTTCCCCGGCACCGTGGTGGCGATCACCCACGACCGGTACTTCCTCGACAACGTCGCCGGCTGGATTCTCGAACTCGACCGCGGCGCCGGCATCCCCTACGAAGGCAACTACTCGGGTTGGCTCGAAGCCAAGTCCGATCGTCTGGCTCAGGAATCCAAGCAGCAGTCGGCCCATGAAAAGGCCATGAAGGAAGAGCTGGAATGGGTGCGCAAAGGCGCCAAGGCCCGCCAGTCCAAATCCAAGGCGCGCCTGCAGCGTTTCGAGGAAATGCAGTCCCAGGAATTCCAGAAGCGTTCGGAAACCAACGAGATCTACATCCCGGCCGGTCCGCGCCTGGGCGACAAGGTCATCGAATTCAAGAACGTCACCAAGGGCTATGGCGACCGCGTGCTGATCGACAACCTGTCGTTCGCCATGCCCAAGGGCGCGATCGTCGGCGTCATCGGTGGTAACGGTGCGGGTAAATCGACCCTGTTCCGCATGCTCATGGGCAAGGAACAGCCGGATTCGGGCTCCATCGAAATCGGCGAAACCGTGCAACTGGCCTGTGTCGACCAGAGCCGCGACGACCTGGACGGCAGCAAGTCGGTGTTCCAGCAGATTTCCGACGGCTCCGACCAGATCCGCATCGGCAACTACGAAATTCCTTCACGCACCTATGTCGGTCGGTTCAACTTCAAGGGCGGCGACCAGCAGAAGTTCGTCAAGGACCTGTCCGGTGGTGAGCGCGGTCGCCTGCACCTGGCGCTGACCCTCAAGGAGGGTGGCAACGTCCTGCTGCTCGACGAACCGTCCAACGACCTCGACGTGGAAACCCTGCGCTCGCTGGAAGAAGCCTTGCTGGACTTCCCGGGCGCAGCCATCGTGATCTCTCACGATCGCTGGTTCCTAGACCGCGTGGCAACGCACATCCTGGCCTACGAGGATGACTCCCAAGCGGTGTTCTTCGAAGGCAACTACACCGAGTACGAGGCCGATCGCAAGAAACGCCTGGGTGAGGCGGCTGCTCAGCCGCACCGTGTTCGTCACAAGAAGCTGGCGTAAATGAAAATGGGGCCCCGTAAAGGGCCCCATTTTTTTGTCTGACGATTGTGGACGGTCAGGGGCTCACGGCCCTGTCTGAATGCTCGTGATTTCCACGGTCAGATCGCCCGCCGGACGTCGCCAGACGCGCTCTTCACCCACTTCGGCACCCAACAGCGCGCGACCTAGGGGCGAGGCCCAGTTGATCAGGCCAACGCCTGCATCGGCTTGATCCTCGCCTACCAGGCACACACGCTGCTCGACACCTTGATCGTCGGCAAAGGTGACCCAGCTGCCGATCTGCACTTTTGCCGTAGAGGTGATGGGTGCTACCACCTGGGCGTGCTGCAGGCGGTGCTGGTAGTAGCGCATGTCCCGTTCCAGATCGGCCATGCGCTGACGATCGGCGCGCTCGCCCATCGCCGTCTGCTCGGCCTGCAGGATCTGCACTTCAGTAACCCGCGCTTGCAGCTGGGCCAGCCCGCTGGCGGTCACGTAGTTGGGCTGGGTGCTGATCAGGCGTTCAACAGGTTGAGTCGCCTGAGCGGCAGCGTGGTCTTCATTGACGAATGCCCTGCTCATGATATTCCTCCCTTATGGGGCGGTATTGATCGCCCTGAGCGCAGGAGTACCGCGAATCCAAAGACAACCCATGGCCGCAGCCAGTTGTCGCAAGCCAGCATGACTCCTACAGTAACCACTGCTTGTAAAGGTTAGGCCGCAATATCCGGTCATAGTTGCATTCGCCACCGTCGCCTCGAACGCTTCCAGGCAGAGCCGAGCACTTGGCTAGTAGTGGTACCACTTGACCTCGAGCATGACCTCGTTGCGTGGCGAGCTCAGATGGCTGAAATCGCGTTGCGCGCTCAGGCGCAGCCCCAGGTTGCGGGACACTTCCCACTGCTGGTTCAGGCTCAGGCTGCGGCGCACCTCGCCGTTGGCGAAGTAGTCGCCCTTGCCTTCGAGGCTGAAGTTGCCCAGGGCGTTCTTCCACAGCACACCGCTGTTGAATCCCGCCGCTGGCGCGACGAACTGGGCGAAGTCGTTGTTGTGCTCCACCCGCACCGTGCCCAGGGCGAAGCCCAGCACCTGTTCGCTGAGCTGCCAGGTGCCACCGGCGCCGCCATTGACATGGGAGACCAGGTTCTCGTCACCGTGTTTGCCCAGCACCCGTTCCAGACCGCCGGTCACTTGCCAGGACAGCGGCTGCAACAGCTCGTTGCGCGGCGTCAGCGAGCGGATGGTGGCCAGATCCAGCTGCTGCACCTGCCATTTGTTGCCTTCGTACTGGCGCACTTTCAGGCCGAGAATCTCGATCTGCGCGCCCAGCGGAAAGCCTTCGGCGTTGTCGTTGAGGTCGTGATAGGCCATGCGCAGGCCGTACTCGGCGAACACGGTATCGCCGCGGGTGCCGACGCCTGCGCTCCAGGTCCGCGACTGATGGCCGTCCTCGGGCAAGCCGGGACGGTCGATGGCCAGCGGCGGTGGTGGATTGCGATTGATCGCGCGCAGCAGTTGAAAGCTGCGCTGAGTCCGCGCCGGATCGCGTTCCTGGCCGGTGGCCCGATAACGCTCCAGACGAAACGCGGCATCCTGGATCAATGCCTGGCGATCCTTGCCCAAGGCCTGGAAACCTTGGCTGTCGATCTGCGCCGTGTCGGCGGCAATCTTCTGCACCCACTGCTGCTCGCTGCTGTCCAGCGGCTTGGCGCGTTCGAGCAGCTCCCGCTCGCGGGAGGCGCGGTAATCGATCTTCTCGACCAGGCCGGCCGCCTTCACCGCTTTCACGGTGTCCGTGGGAATGGCGGTCAGGGGGAACTGCGAAGTCAGATCCAGGCCCGGCCGGGCCACCTGAAGCAGTTCGAGCAGGCGATACGAGCAGTTTTCGTCAAAGAAGAAATAATCGAACTGCACCTGCTTGAGTTCCCACACATGCTCGACCATGCGCCCGGTCTCTTCAGGCGTGAGGTTGAGCCGGTACTCCCACAGGTCACGGTTTTCGAGGCTACGGTACTCGGAGAGCTTTTCCTGGTAGGGCACCAGGGCGAACAAGCCCGGATAACCGCCAGCCAGCCCCTTCCAGGCGTACAGAATGCTGTTGTCGCTGCCTTCGACATAGGCGCCAAAGTTGATCGCATAGCTGAGCAAGGCAGTGTTGTTGCTCTGCACATCGGCCTGATCGATGCGCAACAGGGTGTGCCCGAACATCGACGAAGGACTGTTCAAATACGCCGCCGGGAAGATCAACACCGCACTGTGGGGCGCAACGTCCGAGAACCACTTGGTGAATTCGGCACACTCCACGGTCGGCAGGTCAGTCAGGCCCAGCTGTTGCCGCAGCCAGCGGGTGCGCGCAGGAAACACACACTGCGCATGCTTGTCGCCGGTGGCCGCAGGTGCATAGATCGCCTGCAGCGTAGCCTGCAGTTCGGCGTCCGGATGATGCGCGCCGTCGTCGGCCAGAAAGAATTTGCGGTCATCGACATAGCTGCGCCAGCCGCCGAGCTTGCCGCGCTCGTAGTGGCCGACGGAAATCCAGTAGGGATCGTTCGCCAATTGTTGCAGACGCTGAGCGTCGATGTGCGGAGCGGCGTGCAGCGGGGCGCACACGCAGAGCGCCAGGGAGGCAAGGCGTTTGAGCATGGTCGGCAACTAGTTCGGCGAAATCGGAAAAGGGGGGATGCCCGCCCCGAAAGGAGCGGGCGGGTCGAGCTTAAGCCTGGGTGGCGTATTTGGCCAGACGTGGATCGTTTTTCAGAACGGCGATGGTGTTGCTGTGCACGTCTTCAGCGGTGCTGTCGGCGCTGCTGAAGATCTGCTGGAAGTGCTCGTGGGTGACCGACTGGAAGTAGGCACGGTCTTCGGGAGCGACGCCCAGTACCACGGCATAGGTGGTCAGTGCTTCGCCTTGGCCCTTGGCCATGTCTTCGGACAGCTCGTCCATCATGCCATTCATGGCAATCCAGGATTTACCGCCGTAGGTCAGTGCCGCGTTGGTCGAGCAACCGTTGGTGCCCGAGGTCATGCCGAAGGTGGCGTTGCCCGAAGTGCCGTTGGTGGTGGAAGCCAGGAAGTGCGCAGGCGTGCCGCGCTGGCCTTCGAACAACATGTTGCCCCAACCGCAATCCGGACCACCGGGCGCTTGCGCCATGGCGTTGATCGAGACGGCGGCGAACAGAGTACCCAGCAGAATCCGTTTCATAGCGTTGTTCTCTTTTTGATGTGCTTACTGAGGGTCTAATGCCTGGCGAACCAGGACGGGTCGGTTATTGGGCCGACCGCGTAACTTGGAGTTTAGGCAAGCATTGCAGTTCCGCACGAAATGACTAACTTGCAGCGTTGGCCGGCAAGCCCCGGTGCAGCTTGCGCCGCCGCCACAGAAGCGCCCAGAATGACAGCATCTGTCCCGCCGAAGTAAGGATGCCCGATGCCCGATTCTGTAGCTGCCAGCCTGCGTCTTGCGCCCGAGGCACTGACCCGCCCGTTTTCAGCTGAACAGTTCAACTTCACCACCACCAACGACCTGGAGCCCTTTCGCGGCGTGCTGGGTCAGGAACGCGCCGTCGAGGCATTGCAGTTCGGTGTCGCCATGCCGCGACCCGGCTACAACGTATTCGTCATGGGCGAGCCCGGCACCGGCCGCTTCTCGTTCGTCAAACGCTACCTCAAGGCCGAAGGCAAGCGGCTGCAGACCCCGGCCGACTGGGTCTACGTCAACAATTTCGACGAGCCGCGCGAACCCCGCGCCCTCGAACTGCCGCCCGGCAGCGCCGGCGCCTTCATCGGCGACATCGGTGCACTCATCGACAACCTGCTGGCGACTTTCCCGGCGGTGTTCGAGCACCCGTCCTACCAGCAACGCAAGAGCGCCATCGACCGTGCGTTCAATCAGCGCTATGACCGCGCCCTGGATGTGATCGAAAAGCTGTCGCTGGAAAAGGACATCGCCCTGTACCGCGACAGCAGCAACATCGCCTTTACTCCGATGCTCGACGGCAAGGCCCTGGACGAAGCCGAATTCGCCCAGTTGCCCGAAGCTGACCGCGAGCGTTTTCACACCGATATTTCCAATCTGGAAGAGCGTCTCAACGAAGAACTGGCCAGCCTGCCGCAGTGGAAGCGCGAGTCGAGCAACCAGTTGCGCCAGCTCAACGAAGAGACCATCACCCTGGCCCTGCAACCGCTGCTGGCGCCGTTGTCGGAAAAGTATGCCGAGAACGCCGCCGTGTGCGGCTACCTGCAGGCCATCCAGGTCAACCTGCTCAAGACCGTGGTCGAGCAGTTGGTCGATGACAGCAAGGCCGACGCCCAGGCCCGCAAGCTGCTGGAAGAACAGTACAGCCCCAGCCTGGTCGTCGGTCACCACCAGAGCGGTGGTGCGCCGGTGGTGTTCGAACCGCACCCCACCTACGACAACCTGTTCGGCCGGATCGAATACAGCACCGATCAGGGCGCGCTCTACACCACCTATAAGCAGCTGCGCCCCGGCGCGCTGCACCGCGCCAACGGTGGCTTCCTGATCCTGGAAGCCGAGAAGATGCTGGGTGAACCCTTCGTCTGGGATGCGCTCAAACGCGCCCTGCAATCGCGCAAGCTGAAGATGGAATCGCCACTGGGCGAGTTCGGGCGCCTGGCCACCGTCACGCTGACACCGCAGATGATCCCCTTGCAGGTGAAAGTCATCATCATCGGCGCTCGTCAGCTGTATTACGCGCTGCAGGACCACGATCCCGACTTCCAGGAGATGTTCCGCGTCCTGGTCGACTTCGATGAAGACATCCCCATGGTCGACGAGAGCCTGGAGCAGTTCGCCCAGCTGCTCAAGACGCGCACCTCGGAGGAGGGCATGGCGCCGCTGACCGGTGACGCCGTCGCGCGCCTGGCCACCTACAGCGCTCGCCTGGCGGAAAACCAGGGGCGTCTGTCGGCACGCATCGGTGATCTGTTCCAGCTGGTCAGCGAGGCGGACTTCATCCGCCACCTGGCCAACGAAGAGCGCACCGACGCCGGTCACATCGAGCGCGCGCTCAAGGCCAAGGCGACCCGCACCGGTCGGGTCTCGGCGCGGATCCTCGATGATATGCTGGCGGGCATCATCCTGATCGACACCAGCGGCGCCGCAGTCGGCAAGTGCAATGGCCTGACCGTACTGGAAGTGGGCGATTCGGCGTTCGGTGTCCCGGCGCGGATTTCGGCCACGGTGTACCCAGGTGGCAGCGGCATCGTCGACATCGAGCGCGAGGTCAACCTGGGCCAGCCGATTCACTCCAAGGGCGTGATGATCCTCACCGGCTACCTGGGCAGCCGCTACGCGCAAGAGTTTCCCCTGGCCATTTCTGCCAGCATCGCCTTGGAGCAGTCCTACGGGTACGTGGATGGCGACAGCGCGTCTCTGGGCGAGGCCTGCACCTTGATCTCGGCGCTTTCGAAGATGCCGCTCAAGCAGTGTTTCGCGATCACCGGCTCGATCAATCAGTTCGGTGAAGTGCAGGCTGTGGGGGGCGTCAACGAGAAGATCGAGGGCTTCTTCCGTCTGTGCGAGGCCCGTGGCCTGACCGGCGAGCAGGGCGCGATCATTCCCCAGGCCAACGTGGCCACCTTGATGCTCGACGAAAAAGTCCTGCAGGCGGTGCGTGACGGCAAGTTCCATGTCTACGCCGTGCGCCAGGCCGACGAGGCGCTGAGCCTGCTGGCGGGCGAGCCTGCCGGTGAGCCCGACGAGAACGGCGCATTCCCCGAGGGCAGCATCAACGCCCGTGTGGTGGAGCGGCTGCGAGTCATTGCGGAAATGATCAGCGAAGAAGACCTCAAGGAAGCGGAAAAGGAACAGGCGCTGGAAGAACTGGTCGAGGTCCGGCCGACGGTGTAGACCCCGGCTGAATCACGTTGCAGCTGGCGGGCCGAGCCACCCGTCAGCTGAACCAGGGCCGGCCGTCAATCCCTTCTATGCTCCAATCATGACCCCTCGCGAGCCGCTCCTGGCTCTACGGGGCAATGGTGTATGCCAGAGGAGGGTGGCCATGGCCCGCAGCCTGAGCCTCAACCGTCAATGCCTGGGCCTGATGACCCGGATCGAATGCAGCGTTCGCCCGCTGGCCGGAGACAACGGACTGTGGACCCTGTTGTTCGCTGCCGGCATGGCAGGTGAGCAACCCAGCGCACTCAAGGCACAGGGACCTTTCCACGGTCGGCTGGCCGCCGAAGCGGTGCTGGAGGCTATCGTCGACAGCCTTACCCTGCACGGTTACCGCCTCAGTGACGACCCGCAGATGTGGGCCGTGCACCTGCAACGCCAGTTGCGCGCACTCAACGGGCAACGTGGCACGCCGAGCGTTCGCTACCGGCTCCCTGAACACTGATCTGCCTGTATTGCACACGGCTGCGACACACCGTCGCACATCGTGCTTTGTCCTGCGCGTGGCTATAATCGGCTCCAATTTCCACCACCACCCTGTGAGCCTCAATGGAACGCTTCATCGAAAAAACCATGTACGCCTCGCGCTGGTTGCTGGCGCCGATCTACGTAGGCCTGTCGCTGGGACTGCTGGCGCTGGCCCTCAAATTCTTCCAGGAAATCTTCCACGTCCTGCCCAACATCTTCGCCATGGCCGAATCCGAAGTGATTCTGGTGCTGCTCTCGCTCATCGACATGGCACTGGTGGGCGGCCTGTTGGTGATGGTGATGATTTCCGGCTATGAGAACTTCGTTTCGCAGCTGGACATCGAAGATGGCGTAGAGAAGCTCAGCTGGCTGGGCAAGATGGATTCCTCTTCCCTGAAGATGAAGGTAGCCGCCTCGATCGTGGCCATTTCCTCCATCCACCTGTTGCGCGTGTTCATGGATGCCAAGAACATCGAGCCGCAGTACCTGATGTGGTACGTGATCATCCACATGACCTTCGTCGTCTCGGCTTTCGCCATGGGCTATCTGGACAAGCTGACCAAGCACTGAGGCCACCTGTGCCGCGTGCTGGCACAGCCCGCGCTGCTGAAGTGCGGGCACGCAGTGTGCTAGTCTGCTCGCCCTTTTATCCGGGCGCGCCCTTCATCCCCGCATGAAGACCCAAGCGCGGCCCCGCAGCGGAGCAGTGTGATGTCCGAAGTACAATTGTCGACCGACGAAACCCGCGTGAGCTATGGCATTGGCCGCCAGTTGGGCGGCCAGCTGCGCGACAACCCGCCACCGGGCGTGAGCCTGGAAGCCATTCTTGTTGGCCTGACCGACGCGTTCCGTGGCCATGAGAGCCGTGTGAGCGAAGAAGAGCTGAATGCCAGCTTCAAGGTCATCCGCGAGATCATGCAGGCCGAGCAGCAGGCCAAGGCCGAAGCCGCAGCAGGCGAAGGCAAGGCGTACCTGGCGGAAAACGCCAAGCGTGCCGAAATCACCACCACGGCCAGTGGCCTGCAGTACGAAGTGCTGAGCACCGGCGAAGGCAGCAAGCCGTCCGGCGACAGCACCGTACGCGTTCACTACCACGGCACACTGACCGATGGCACCGTGTTCGACAGCTCCTACAACCGTGGCGAGCCGGCCGAGTTCCCGGTCAACGGCGTGATCGCCGGCTGGACCGAAGCCCTGCAACTGATGCCTGCCGGCAGCAAATGGCGCGTGCACGTTCCCAGCGAACTGGCCTACGGCGCCCAGGGCGTCGGTAGCATCCCGCCACACAGCGTGCTGGTGTTCGACGTGGAACTGCTGGAAGTCCTGTAACGCCTCAGGGTAATCCACAGACACCGCACGACCGCCGACGCGGCTCGCGCCGCTGCTACACAGACACGCGCTCCTGTAGCAGCGGCGCAAGCCGCGTCCGGCCCCACCGCGATCCCCCGCCTGACGCATCCCCCTGTAGCAGCGGCGCAAGCCGCGTCGGCGGTACATGCGGTCCCTCAGACACCCCGCACCCTCAATGCAATTCCCCCATCGGCCGCAATGCGCGGGCGTAGCAGAACAGAAAGAGGTTGCGCACCAACTCCTTCAACACCACAGGCTCGCTTGAGCTCAAACCATGCAGATCCAGATCCCCCTGATCACGCAGTTCATCCAACGCGTCTTCGCCAAGCACGGCACAGACTTCGCCGGTATCGCGATGCAGGATGCGCAGGTAGGGATGTGGGCGGTCCAGCCAGGCGTCGATCAGATAGGTCATGGCAATTCTCCTTGAAAGGGTTTCAATGAGAATAATTCTTATTCAAATAATAGCAAGAGACTATTTGCCATCGCCGGGCATTGCGCCCCTGAAAGCCTTGCCGGCCGCCTCACGACGGCTCGGACCGCTGGTCGGGCTGTACGTCAGACCTTGCGCACGAACTCGGACTTGAGCTTCATGGCGCCGATGCCCTCGATCTTGCAATCGATATCGTGATCACCGTCGCACAGGCGAATGTTCTTCACCTTGGTACCGACCTTGACCACCAGCGAAGAGCCCTTGACCTTGAGGTCCTTGATCACGGTGATGGTGTCACCGTCGGCCAAAACGTTGCCCACCGAATCCTTGATCACCAGGGCATCGCCGTCGGCACTTTCTTCGCCGGTTGCCGACCATTCATGGCTGCATTCAGGGCAGATCAGCTGGGTGCCGTCTTCGTAGGTGTATTCGGATTGGCATTTGGGGCAGGGCGGCAGCGTGCTCACGAGATTCCTCGAGGTAGAGAATAAAGGCACGCAGTATATAGGGTTTTTGCAGGCGAAGCCCTTGTAGGAAAGGGCTACCGCAGAGAGGGGCAGTTGTGGGAGCGGGGCGGGCGGCGAGCCCTCTGCCCGCGAAGGGCGCACCACCGAATCAGTGCGTACGCGCCACCGCAAACTCGCTGAGCTCGATCAATGCATCCCGATACTGGCTGGCAGGCAGCACTTCCAGCTGGGCAATGGCCTTGGCCACATAATCGCGGGCCAGACGCGCGGTGTAATCCAGCGCCCCGCAGTCCTCGACCGCCACACGGATGCGTTCCAGATCCTCGATCCCGCCTTTCTGGATCGCCTGCCGCACCAGCGCTGCCTGTTCGGCGTTACCTTCGCGCATGGTGTAGATCAGCGGCAAGGTCGGCTTGCCCTCGGCCAGATCGTCACCCACGTTCTTGCCCAGGGTCTCGGCGTCGCCGCGATAATCGAGCAGATCGTCGACCAGCTGGAACGCAACACCCAGGTGGTCGCCAAACGTGCGCAGCGCCTCGCACTGTTCGGCGCTGGCGCCGGTAAGCGCTGCAGCACTGTGCGCCGAAGCTTCGAAGAGCATCGCGGTCTTGCCGCGGATCACTTCCATGTAGATTTCTTCGGTGGTGCTGGCGTCGCGTACCTTGGACAACTGCAGCACTTCGCCCTCGGCGATGATGCGCGTGGCGTGTGAAAGAATCTTCATCACCGACATCGAGCCCAGCTCGACCATCATTTCGAAGGAGCGCGAATAGAGGAAGTCGCCGACCAGCACGCTCGGAGCATTGCCCCACTTGGCGTTGGCGGTGGAGCGGCCACGGCGCATGCCTGACATGTCGACCACGTCGTCATGCAGCAGGGTCGAGGTGTGCAGCAGCTCGATGGTGGCCGCCAGCAGGCGCAGGTCATCGCTTTGATGGCCCAGGGCTTTGCCAGCGAGCAACACCAGCAACGGGCGCAGGCGTTTGCCTCCGGAGGAGGTGATGTAGTCGCTGATCGTCGATACCAGCGGCACACGCGAGGTCAGCTGCTTCTTGATGATCTCGTCGACGGCGCTGAAATCGTCCGCCACCGCGCGGTAGAAAGCTTGGGGTTGCATCAGCGAGAGTCGCTCCAGAAGGGTTGCGCGGCATGCTAGGACGCGGGTTGGAGCGTGTCAAGGCGCGTCCATGGCCCACAGCGCCCGTATGCCGGGCCGGAAGCTGATCGTGAACCTGCGCGGGCATCGTTTTGCCCGCAGCGCCCAACCGTTCGGGCGACTGGCGGCCTCTTGTCAGCGGTTCATGGCTTGCGTACAATCGCGCACCCTGAACTTCCTGGGCAGCACCTGCCTTACGCAATTGCATTTGGGGCGTTCCAACCCATGCAGCCATGCCAGCCGACACTCTACTTATAAAGAGCTGGGTGAGCAGGATTATCGGAGAAATACCATGTCGTACGCAGTAATCGTTACCGGTGGCAAGCAATACAAGGTCGCCCCAGGTGAATACCTGAAGATCGAAAAACTGGAAATCGCCACCGGCGAATCCGTTACCTTTGATCGCGTTCTGTTGGTCGCCAATGGCGACGACGTGAACATCGGCGCTCCAGTGGTTGCCGGCGCTACCGTTGTGGCTGAAGTGATTTCCCAAGGTCGTCACGATAAGGTCCGCATCATCAAGTTCCGTCGTCGTAAGCACCACATGAAGCGCATGGGCCACCGCCAGTGGT